>JAESGX010000031.1_pt1 | contig 414363 bp, 358 predicted proteins | sample 9269801 | NCBI WGS metagenome assembly JAESGX01 (sample SAMN16773122, study PRJNA677054) | algae metagenome | isolation source: Pleurocapsa minor GSE-CHR-MK-17-07R and co-occurring heterotrophs from wet... | place: USA: Lower Calf Creek Falls, Grand Staircase Escalante National Monument, UT ... | reverse complement strand
TCTACAACCAAAAGCGCCTGCACTCGGCCCTTGGCTATCTCAGCCCCGTGCAGTTCGAGGAGCAACACACCCGGCCGCCGGTCAAATCAGCCGCCTGAACCTGTCCGCCTCCAGGGGCCCACTCCACGATTGAGTCCAAGCAATACAGCAGTGCGCAGTTTTAGCGCCTCATGGCGGAACTGGGCGTCACCAGCTCGATGAGCCGGTCGGGCAAAGTGTGGGACAACTCGGCGATGGAGAGCTTTTCCTCATCGCTGAAAACCGAGCGGATGCGCGGCCGCATCTACCGCACCCGCGACCAGGCCCGCGCCGATGTGTTCGACTGCATCGAGCGGTTCTATAACTCGAGGCGACGCCACTCGACCATCGGCTATCTCAGCCCTATGGATTTCGAGGCGTTGCCCGAGGCAGGCTATCCTCGGTGTTTATCGAACCAGCAGCAGGCCAACACAGGCGTACAATCATGGAGAAGACGTAATGCAGTTGCTCATAACATATCGAGAGCCAGCCAAATGAAAGCGGAGTTCCTTGAATTAAAACCTGAAATGCCGAAATTGGTGCTTATGCATATACCAAAGACGGGCGGAACTTCGCTGCATTTTCATTTTTCGCAGCATTTTTTGCCAGAGGAAATTTGCCCAGAGCGCTTCTCACGATTGGACAATATTGATCCAAATCAGTTAAAAAAATATAAGTACTTTTCGGGCCACTATAATTTTCAGCAAATTCGATTTATTCCTGGACCGAAATGCATAGTAACTTTGCTTCGTGATCCTGTAGACCGAATTCTGTCTAACTACTACTTCTGGAAACGTCATTCGTGGGATCTCATAAAACTTCATCAATTGCGTGGTCCAGAAATTGCGAAGCGGACAAATTTGCTTGAATTTCTCCGCAACCCGGAGGTTGCTGACTCGACTAGTAATATGATGACGCGATTCTTGGCTGGTGGAGTCAATGTTCAGGAAGATTTCTCATATAAATTTAGCGCCGGGTGCCACTCGTTCGCGATATCGGATCTTGAAGTGGTTAGTATGGCGATTTTTAATCTATCTAGCGTTGACTTTATTGGATTTTCGACGGAAATGCATGAAATTTACGCGCGCGTCGCGGCAAAATTTTCGATGAAACCTGTTTCGGAGATTGTTAGACTTAATACTAGACATGATAAGCAGGAAAATTTTGACGAAGTTGCCGACGAAGTCATTAATCGAGAAATTAAACGTGAACTAAATGAATTAACAAGACTCGATCGTATGCTGTACCGCCTTGCAAGATCTCATGTCCGGCTTCGTGGAGTGGGTCATCTCTGAAAATCTGGCAGCAATTTGTTGTCCATCTCAATAAAGCCCTTCCTCATAACGACTGCCAGCTGATTGTGTGGCGAGAAGCGTTGTGGGTGGCGTATGCGTCGCTGTCGGAACTCTACGTGCGGCGTGCACTCGACCGGATCTTGGCGCTGCACGGTCGCCCGGCGATGATCGTCAGCGACAACGGCACCGAGTTGACCTCGCACGCGATGCTGCGCTGGCATCAGGAACGTGGCGTCGCCTGGCACTACATCGCGCCGGGCAAGCCGCAGCAGAACGGGTTCGTCGAGAGCTTCAACGGCCGGTTCCGCGATGAATGCCTGAACGAGCACCTGTTCGGGAGCCTGCCTTGGACCAGCTCTCCGGTATGCTGCCATCCCGCAGCGTCGCCTTCTCGTCCTTGCTCAACCGTGGGCGACGGGCCTCGACCACGGTGGCGTCGACGATCTGCCCGCCGATGGCGAGAAAGCCGCGTTCCGCCAGCATCGCATCGAAGCGGGCCAACAGCCCGGCCAGCGCGCCCGCCCGTGTCAGCTGCTCGCGGTAAAGCCAGATCGTCTTGGCATCAGGCACCGCGTCGTGCAGCGCCAGGCCCGCGAAGCGCATGAACGACAGCCGGTCGCGCAGCTGGTACTCGGTCTGCTCGTCTGAGAGCGTGTAGAGCGCCTGCAGCACCAGGACGCGGAACATCAGCACCGCGTCGTAGGGCGGCCGGCCGCCGCGGCTGCGATCCGCGCGCGGCAGCGCCGCCTCAAGCTCCAGTCGGAACGCCTCGAACTCCACCACGGCGCGCAGCCGCTCCAGCGGGTCGCCCGAGGCGGACAGCCACCGCAGGCGCTCCTCCGCATCGAAGAACCCCGCCTGTCCCGACATGCCTCGCCCCCGCCCCGCCATCACAAGCCAAAGCGAATCAGATCAGCCCCCGTCGCGGCCAGGGGTTTTTCGAGGCGTCCATGTGCTCCTAACGCGCGTGGCGAGATGGTCGGCGCTGAAGGCCTGGGGGGGTGTGCCTGGCCCAGCGTCGCGGTGCGAAGCGTGCGAAGGTCGCTCTCGCCCGCAAGCTCGCCGGCGTCCTGCATCGCATGTGGGTCAGCGAGACTGACTTCCATCACGGTACCCTGTAGCAGCGAAGGAGGCCTGATCGATCCAATCAGCCCCATCACCGCCGTAGGGTTCGTCCGGACGCGGACGACGGTGGAAGCAGGCCGCTGGACACCTGGCCGCCCCTCACGGGGACGCCGCTTTGGAGATCGGCCCTTCCCTCGCATCGGACCGCCTCATGTGGCTGCCACCGCGCAGACCACGAACAGAAGCAAGAGCCGCGAGGCGGACGACCCCGCATTGACCCGCCGCCGCCCAATGACAGAAGGTGTCCAACCTCATCGTAGAGATAGGACACATCCGCTCCTCACCGACTTCGAGGGGTCCCGACAAGTCAATCGATAGTGCGCTTGGTGTTACAAGATGAACCATGCTTCCGTCGGTTCGTTTACCGAGCTGATCGCGATCGCGAAATCGGCAATCATGTCGCCATTAATATCGCCTGCCGCGATGTAGAGTCCATCTCTAGCTAGCTGCACACGGAGATCCCCCGCATTTCCCGTAAAGTCTGTGCCTTGAAACTTGAATGCCTGATTTCCAGATACAAGACTATTTGCATCTATCATCTCCAGCGAAATAACATCGAGATCCACAGAGGTCCGGCTAAACCCTTCTATCAGATCTGGAGTATTTTCGGCGCTCTGATTGGCTGCGGTAAATTTGAATTCGTCTGAGCCAGCGCCGCCTCTCAAAGTGTCTTGACCTAATCCGCCGATCAAAGTGTCGTCACCATCATCGCCGTAAAGTACGTCATTACCAAGTCCACCCGATAGGGTATTCCCTGCTGCATTCCCAATGATGACGTTGGAAAGGTTATTGCCGGTACCTGAAATAAGGGACGCCCCTTCGAGGACTAGGCTCTCAAGATGCATGCCCAAATTATATGCCGTGCCGCTCGTAACAAAAACTGTATCAACTCCCTGACCAGCTAGTTCTACGATTACATCGCCTGGACCGATGATGTACGTGTCGTTTCCGACACCTCCGATTAGTCGATCGCTGCCAGCACCGCCATCGAGTGTGTCGTTGCCATGTTGTCCAATCAGCGTATCGGCGCCGTCGTGGCCCGTGATCCTATTCGCCAAAGCATTGCCAGTGAACTTATGGGCTATCGCACTGGTCGCGACCAGCTGCTCAACAAAAGGCGGCAGGGCATAGACAGCGAGCGTGGTTAGAACGACATCCGTTCCCGCGCCAGACTCCAGCACCCTGTCGGCGCGGTGGTCAACGACGTAAGTGTCGTTGCCGACGCCTCCAACCAGACTGTCGCCACCGGCACCGCCGTCCAGCGTGTCGTCGCCGGCGCCGCCAGAGAGCGTATCCGCCCCGAAGTTACCAACGATCCAATTATTCAAGGCATTGCCGACGAAACGATGAGCCACGCCATTGGTCGCAACAAGATTCTCGATAAACGACGGAAGACTGTAGTTAGGAAGGCTCGTGTGCACGGCATCAGTGCCCTGATTCGCAACTTCGCGAATCTGAACCCCGGTCTTATTGACGATGAAAGTGTCGTTGCCCGCTCCGCCAACTAAGCTGTCATTTCCTGTCCCGCCATCTAAGGTATCGTTACCTTCTCCGCCCAGCAATGTGTCAGATCCATCGCCGCCCACCAGCAAGTCGTCACCGCTATTTCCAGATATCATATCGTCGCCGTTACCGCCATCAATGTAGTCGCCCCAGAAGCGCCCCTTCAGGACGTCGTTTCCGTCGCTTCCGATGACCCTATCGCCAAAAGCGGCATTTGATGGAGGGTTCGCCACTGATATCCAGTCGGCGCCTCGTCGTGAATCAAGTTCATCCCTAACAAGCAGCTCAACGATGTACCCTCGAGACTTTCCCGCCTCCATCAAAGACGCGATATGCGCGCCCTGTTCGCCAGGCATCGCGACGCCGTAAACATTCTGGTATATAATCTTTGCAAAATCCGCGTCCGTGTAACCTTCATACCGCGACAAGGCTTCCGCAGAAGAAACAAGAGAGCTAGCCACTTTAAGTGTGCTTTCTCCATTCTCCAACCCACGATTCTGATTATCTCTTGTGGCGGTTAATATTGGGCGGTGGAATACCGCGTTAAATAGGGATACAATCCATTTGTCTGACCAGCTTTCAAAGAAAACACCACCCTCGCTGCTGGAGTATAGCCGATTTATTACTTCATCAGAAAGAATGAAACTGTACAGGAAATCCGACTTGCTAACGCCGCTGCGCATTTTCTCCAAGCTGTCGTTTATTTCCTGCCCGTTGGCTTCCCTGGAGAGAAGGGCGCGATATACGGATTGTACGAAGGATTCGCCAGATAGGCTCGATATACGCCGCGTGACTGATGCTTCCGAAAGCAAAATGCTGATCGCAGAGCTTGCATCATTCCTGCTAACAGAATCTGCTAGGCGAGCAGCCTCTATCTCCGAAAGTTCATTCCCAAGTAGGAATTCATAAACGCGTGAGACAAACGTTTCGAGGTTACTTGCTCGAAAATCGAGGAGACCGTCAAGAAATTCGACTCTATCGGCATCTGGAACCTCGATCGTTCTGCCATCTGGCAGAGAAACCATAATAGCATGATCTAGGATCTGGAGCTCTGATACATCAGCTGATGAGCGCTGGCTGATAATGGTCGTTTCTGACTTTATACGAAAGCCGTAAGTAGCCTCGCCTTCCTCGAGTTTCTCGAAGAATGCAGTTTCAATAGCAGATTGATCGGCAGTGTCTGAGCTGTCCATACGGACAAATTCGTACCCGACCCCTGTCCTCATGAACTCCGAGCTGTCGCTGGCTAGCGCGAGTTCGACTAGAAGTTTTGAAACGGATTCAGCCTTGAGCGCTAATTCAAAAGACTCGCTGCTTGCCTCAACACCGAAGGCCCTCCTGAATAGGATAGAAAAACTCTCAAAAGACAGGGTTCCGCTACGCATGTCGGCGAAAGGAGAGTTATTCGCTAACTCGCGTGCCAATACATCGATTGTGATGTTGTCGCTTTCAATTCGTCCCAGGCGATTAACTTTCCAACTGTCGCTTGCTGCCACTCCGCGCACAATATCGTGCATCCTTACGCTAATTGCGAGCGTTTCAGATGACGGCATTTTTGGTGTGGCCTGGATCTGAAAGACTCCATCGTCAAACCACAGAGCCTCTATCCCCGAAAATGTATTCGTGCGGCCATCTAATATAAAGAATCCGGACCACCCCTCGCTTGAGGTCCTTACGAAGTTTTCCTTAAACGCGTGCTGCGCGTTAAAATTATTACTGTCCGCGTACACGCGAAGAATGTCAAACCCACTTCCTCCATATATAAAGTTGTCCCCAGTTCCCGAATCAATGGTGTCGTTGCCTTCGCCGGCGTATATAGTATCGTTGCCGCCGCCGGCGATTATGTAATCGCGATCTTTAATTCCATTGATAACGCTAGAATCCGCGTTAGAGACGCTAAGTAAACCGCCGCCTTCGAGCTGGTACCATTGCGTTGCGAGTGATTCCTGGGCCTCTTGGCTGCCATAGGCCAGCTCTAGGGCCGCCCGATCTAGTGGAGAAAGATCGCTGCGAAATGTGCCGTCTGGGTTCGTGGTGTGAGACATCACCGTGTACCCGCGATGGTCAAAGGACTTAGCGAGTTGTACGTATCCTTCGTACGGATGCTTCATTCCAAGAGAATGGCCAATTTCGTGAAGCATAAATACCAGAAGATCGGATCCACCGACAACCAAATCCATCGATTCGATCTGATCATAATATCTGGCATTGATTTCAATCTTTGATTGAAGAGAAGAATTTGGCGAGCTTACCCATCCAAGGCCTGTGTAGTTTTCCATGGTCTGATAATTTATAACAATATTGGCCGCTTCGGCATTTTGCGCTTCAATAAGCTCGACGCCAGAAGCCGCGCTATGAATTGCCATCGCTGCGCGCCATGCGGCCTTCTGATAATCGTTCAGTTCATGGTGATCGCCGCGAGTCCCAAGACTAGTCGAGTTTGTGAGAGTTGCAGAATTTCCGAAAGAGTAAGTTAGTACAACCGGTACGCCGATTGAACCTCCAGTCCAAATCGTGGATAAATCGAGGCGCATAATCGAAAGCGGATTATCAGTTGGAATTATTGAATCAGGTGTAAGGGTTTCTACCCGGGCGTCAGATGGCATGGACAGGTCGTCAGGCAGCGGACGTGACCCACAACCGCCACAGGCAATGCATCCACCGGCAGCACAGAACGAAGTCGCGATTTCCACGGGAGCCCCATTATCTGAATTGCTTTTCTGGGATAGCGGCCGGGCGTTAATTGGCGGTGAATGTTGGGGTGGTGGCGCGGAAGATCTCGCCCCGGTCCATGGCTTCCCCGATGAGCGGTGCGGCTGAGGCTATGCTGGCGGGCGAGGTGAGGTGCTTGCAGTTGTCGGCGAGCACGGTGTGCACGCGGAAGGACACGGCCAGAAGTTGGGCGGGGAGGAAGTCGCCTGCGAAGCGCGTGGTGGCGCGCTTGTGCAGTTAGGCAATGGCGAACTTCGAGGTACGGTCGATGGCCCAGAAAAGGTGGAGATTGCCCTGCTCGATCCTGACCTCGGCGATGTCGATGTGGGAGTAGCCGATGGGGTAGGTCCTGCAGCGCCTCGGGGCGGGCTTGTCGCCATCGATCTCGGGTAGGCGCGAGATGCCGTGGCGCTGTAGGCAGCTATGCAGCGCCGAGCGCGTCAGATGCGCGGTGGTGGGCTGCAGGTCGTAGAGGCAGTCGTCGAGCGGCAGAAGGATGTGGCCGTGAATGGCGACGATGATCGCCTCATCCTCGGCCGAGAGGGTAGTGGAGTGCAACTCAGCCGGCCCGGTTCGCCGATCGGCCACTTCGGCCCGCGCCCGCCACTTGGCGATCGTCTTCGGGTTCACACCGTGGCGGCGGGCCAGAGCCCTCATGCTCTCTTGACTATGCTGGATCGCGCGACGAACCGCCTCATACCAACTCCCTCGGGCCATGACTCACGAAGGGGATTCCCCGACACGGCGGCGGTGTGATTCAAGCTGGTGATCCTCGGAGGTTCACGATGCCGCGCGCCATTGCCCTGCGTTCCGACTTCAGCGCCGTGGAGCTTCGCCGCCTGGCGCGGCGCAGCAAAGACGCTGCCCAGGCCCGCCGCCTGCTGGCGCTGGCGGCAATCTACGATGGCGGCCCGCGCTCGGAGGCGGCGCGGCCTGGCGACGTCACCCTGCAGATCGTGCGCGACTGGGTGGTGCGGTTCAACGCCGAGGGGCCGGCAGGGCTGATCGACCGCAAGGCGACGGGCCCGACGCCGCTGTTGACCGACGCGCACCGCCAGGCGCTGGCCGCGCAGATCGACCGCGGCCCGATCCCGGCAGTGCACGGCGTGGTGCGCTGGCGGCTGTGCGATCTCGGGCAATGGCTGTGGGAGGAGTTCCGCGTCTCGGTCTCAATGCAGACGCTGAGCCGCGAACTGCGCGCCATCGGCTACCGCAAGCTCTCGGCCCGGCCGAAGCATCACGCCCAGGCCGACGGCGCCATCGAGACGTTCAAAAAAACTTCCCCGCCACGCTGGCAGGCATCGCGCGCGAGCAGGGCCTTGGCCTCGACGCGATAGAGATCTGGTTCGCCGATGAAGCCCGGATCGGCCAGAAGAACGGCATCACCCGCCGTTGGGCACGGCCCGGCACCAGGCCCTCAGCACCGCAGGACCAGCGCTACGCCTCGACCTACATCTTCGGCGCCGTCTGCCCGCAGGACGGCAAGGGCGCGGCCCTGGTCCTGCCGTTGTGCAACACCGCGGGCATGAACCTGCACCTGGCCGAGATCAGCGAGATGGTCAGCCCCGGCAAGCACGCCGTGCTGCTGCTCGATCAGGCCGGATGGCACCTCTCTGGCGATGTCGCCGTGCCGGACAACATCACCCCGCTGCCGCTGCCGGCGAAATGCCCAGAACTCAACGTCATGGAGAACGTCTGGCAGTTCATGCGCGACAACTGGCTCTCCAATCGCGTCTTCCGCGACCACGACGACATCGTCGACCACTGCTGCCACAACTGGAACCGCCTCATCGATCAGCCCTGGCGCATCATGTCCATCGGAACGCGCGAACGGGCTCATGGGTTCTGACCAGTGGGGGTTCGTATCAGTCAGTTCGGAGGCCGATCTAATTCACCAGAGTCCGAAAAAGAAAGCAAAATTCGCCGCCAACACAAATTCCAGGAAAGACTCTGTTTTTGGATCAAAATTAATTATTTTTTGAAGACCCTTTTGATGGCGGGAATTGCGTTCGGTTTGCCACCAAATTCAATCCAAACTTGATTATGGGCTTCAATTATTGCATTTTCTAACTCCAGAAGTGAATGCTCTTCTCCGTCTCTGGGAGTTGCAGCAGAAAACGCTAAGTAAATCTCCTGAGACAACGCTTCGCACTTCTCAAGGGGATTTCTATTTATTTTCATGAGGGCTCGAAGGGCGCACGCAGCTTCGCTCGCGAGCCAACGATTGTTTTGCATTTAACCGTCCTGCGCGCCAGTCGAGGCGCTCTTAACTTGATTTGAGCCCTGGATTGACCGAGGCGGGGCCTTCTATAGCGCTGATGAACGTGAATAATCAATACTACGCATCTGCGATAGCACAACGCAATCATCGCTGGTGTCACTCTACGCACCGCCGGTGACCACTGGTCTCGAGAATGTGGCGGCGGTCAATCCGCGACGGCCTAGGCCTCTGACATAGCAAGACTTTGCCGGCTCCATTGCCGGATGTGACGCGCGGCGAGACAAGATGAGGTCGCCGCAAGCGAGCGGCGACGGTGGCCCGAATGGCCTGCCATCCATCTTTGGGCCGCCCTGGCCCGCGTTTTCAAGCGCTGTTCAGCGTGAACCGCGTGCCGCTGATCGATCACACCAGGCTCGCCGGCGGCTTTTTGCCGATGCTGCTATGCTGGTGAGCCTCGTTGCACTCGCTACGCCAATCCGTGATCGAGCCTCACGCGCTCGAGGACATTGTTGACGTTGCTCGCGCGGTAGCCGAACCGCGACTCGATCGCCGGCAGCTTCTGCGCTGGCGTGGGCAGTGCGAAGAGCCGGTCGCTTCCGCGCATCTCGGCATCTTATCACGAGGCGCTAGGCCCATGCGCACGTTTGCGCGCGCGGTTGCTATCCTCAGAGACCGTTTGAGAATGCCGGCACCGGCCCTTTCTCCTACCCGGTCACCGTCGTGCCGGAGGGCGCGCTCTTCGCGCGACGAGCGTATCCTTGATGGGTGGCCGGGTAGGAGAGAGGGCCGGTGCTGACCTTCAGAATGCGCCATTCGGCGCATTCTCAAACGGTCTGTCAGAGAAAGTTGTTCCCCGGTTCCCACCGCTGCAGCGGTGGGAACCGGGAACCAACTTTCTCTGGACAGTGCGGGTCGTGTGACATGCCCTTCGGCCCACTGCCGGGCCAGCGACAGGACACTATCGGCGGGCCGAGGTCATGTCGTTCGCGGAGACGACCCTGCTGGTCCCGAGGTTTTGCGTCGCGACCACCAGCATGTGTTTGGCCAGCCTGCGCAGCCCGATCCACTCCACCGCCAGGCAGAGCCTGCATGCGATCCCCAGGAGGGAGAGAGAGTCGCATGGCACGTCGATCGACCACGAAGGCGAAGCTGCAGGATTACGACGCAGAGTGAGCCGATACGCAGGTCTGCCAACGACCTTCCCGGCGGCTCCCCAGATCCAACGAACGCTAGCTGCCAACCAGCCGGCCCACCTCCCGACGCAGATGGGCCACGAAGTGCCCCATGATCGCCGACCGCGGCGCCGAGCGCGCACGGATTAGCAAAGCCTTCATTTCGATCCCCGGCCGGAGCCGACGGGCCACCAGGCCCGGCAATGGAAATGTGTTCAGCAGGAACGGCTCCACCAGTGCAATCCCGGCGCCGTGAAAGGCCAACGCCATGCCGGTCATCGACATGTTCACCTGCATGCTGATGCGCGGCACGATCCCCGCGTCAGACAATGCGCGATCGACGTATCCGCGCAGCGGAGCGCGCGGCAGGAAGGTGATGATCGGCAGGCCGTCGAGTTGGCGGATCGCCACCTCCGGCTGCGCGGCCAGCGGATGATCCTCCCGCATAACGCAGGCGATTCCTGAGGAGACGAGCACCTCAGTCTCGACTTCCGGATGCACAATAGGCTCTAGCCCGATACCGAGCTCGATCTCCCGACTGATGACGCGGTCAAGCAGCTCAGAGGAGGCCAGCGCCTGAAGTACCACCCTCACGCCTGGCCGCTCTGCCATGAAGGAGGCGACCGCGGCGGCCAGGTACCCGTTGGCGATCGGGTAGGCCCCGGCGAGCGAAAGCGTCCCGATGCTGCCGCCCTTCAGGTCGCGGAGCTGGCGCCCTACGGAATCGAGCCGCGCGAAGATCGCCTCGATATCGGGTAGGATGGCTTCCGCCTCGGGCGTCGGCTGCAGCCGCCCGCCGATGCGGCGGAACAGCGCGATGCGCAGCTGCGTCTCGCAATGCTTCAGCACCGTGCTCACGGAGGGTTGCGTCACGCCGAGCAGACGCGCCGCGCCGGTGACCGTGCCGGCGCGCATCACGGCATGGAAGACCTCGAGTTGGCGCAGGTTCATCGCGACCTCCAGCGCTGGTCTATAAACGACATCTATGGGGTATGGCAGGCATAGGCGTAGACCTCGTCGGCCGGGCCTGAAAAGCTTGCGCCGTTGATGTCGCAGGGCGTCGGCATGGGATGGAAACACAGGGCCTGGGACCAGATCGCCGCTTGTGGCCCTGGCGAGCCACCTGGCGAGCCTATGCTGGCGCTTCGGATGTGCGACGCCGCATAGGAGACTGCCATGGCCGCCCCGCCTTCCGCCCGTCGCGACCGGATCAATCCGGATTTTCCCAAGCTAGTCGAGATGACCAATACCTACGTGTATGGGGACGTCTGGGAACGCCAGCAGCTCTCCAAGCGCGACCGCAGCATCGTCACCATCGCCGCGCTGGTGGCGCTTGGGTGGCAGGACCAGCTCAACAGCCATATCGGCCGCGGCCTCACGAACGGACTGACGCGGGAAGAGGTGAGCGAGATCATCACCCACCTCGCGATGTATTCCGGCTGGCCCTCCGCCATGACCGCCGCCCATGTCGCGGTGGATGTCTTCGAGGCCCAGGACAAGGCGAAGGGCTGACGCCATGAAGGTCGGGTTCATCGGGCTCGGGACCATGGGGGCCTTCATGGCCGCCAATATCCAGAAGGGCGGCTACCAGCTCGTCATCCACGACATCCGCCGCGAGGCCGGGGCCAATCGCTTGGCCGCCGGCGCCGTCTGGGCCGACAGCCCCAAGGCGGTGGCAGAGCAATGCGAGGTGATCTTCACCTCCCTGCCTGGCCCGAAGGAGGTCGAGCCGGTGCTGTTCGGCCCTGACGGCATCCACGCCGGCGTGCGCAAGGGCGCGGCGTATTTCGATCTGTCCACCAACTCGCAGGCGCTGGTGAAGCGCTTCGCCGAGGCGTTGGCGGAAAAAGGTGCCTTCGGTTTCGATGCGCCGGTCAGCGGCGGGCCGAAGGGTGCCGAGAGCGGCAAGCTCGCCATATGGGTGGGTGGCGACCGGGAGGTGTTCGAAAAGTACAAGCCGGTTCTCGACGCCTTCGGAGACCAGGCGGCCTATATCGGCCCGTCCGGCAGCGCCACCGTGGCCAAGCTGGTGCACAACATGGCCGGCTACGCGATCCAGACCGCGATGGCGGAGGTATTTTCCATGGGCGTCAAGGCGGGGATGGACCCGCTTGATCTCTGGAAGGCGATCCGCCAGGGCTCGCTCGGCCGCCGCCGCACCTTCGACCGCATCACCGACCAGTTCCTGGTCGACAAATACGATCCGCCGGCCTTCTCGCTGAAGCTCGCGCACAAGGACGTATCACTGGCGGTGCAGATGGGCCGCGACCTCGGCATCCCGATGCGTTTCTGCAACCTGACGCTGGAGGAGATGAACGAGGCGATGGGCCGCGGCTGGGAGAACCTCGACAGTCGCGTACCGATGAAGCTGCAGCTCGAGCGCGCCGGCGTGACGGTGAAGTGCGACCCAGCGGCGGTGCAGGCGGTGCTCGACGCGGACAAGGCGAAGTAGGAGCCATGCCGTCGCTTTTGCAGCAGCCGGGGATGATCGGTCCCCTGCGCATGAAGAACCGCATCGTCATGGCGCCGATGGGAACGAATTTCAGCACCAGCGACGGGCTGTCCACCGAACGTGACCGCGCCTACTACGAGGAACGCGCGAAGGGCGGCGTCGCCGCCATCGTCACCGAGGCGATGGCGGTGAGCGCCGGCGGCCGCGCGCACAACAACTCGCTGTGGATCTACCACGACCGCTTCATCCCCGGCCTGGCGCGACTGGTCGATGCGATCAAGCGACATGACTGCCTGACCATCGGCCAGCTCAATCATCGCGGCGGGCTGCTGCGGCGGATGGTGCTGAACACCGAGCCTGTCGGCCCATCGGCCTGGCACAACCCCAATACCGGCGACGCGGTGCGGCCGCTCGATAAGGCAGAGATCGTCGAGATCCAGAAGGATTTCGTCGCCGCCGCGCGGCGGCTCCAGCAGGCCGGCTACGACGCCGCCGAGATCCACGCCGCCAACGGCTACCTTTTCCAGCAGTTCTTCACCTCCCGCATCAACAAGCGATCCGACGAATACGGCGGCAGCCTGGCAAACCGCGCGCGTCTGCTGCTGGAGACGGTGCACCGGATGCGCGACGCGCTGCCCGATTTCCCGCTCTGGGTCCGGATCTCCTGCACCGAATACACGGAGGACGGCTACCCGATCGAAGAAGCGGTCGAACTTGCGCGGCTGCTGGAAGATGCGGGCGTGCAGGCGCTCGACCTGTCCGGCGGCACCAATGAGAGCCCGGCGTTGTCGCGCTTCTGCATCCAGCCGCCCTCGATGCCGCGCCGTACCCTGGAACCGCATGCCAAGCCGATCACCGATGCGGTGACGATCCCCACCATCATCGCCGGCCGCATCCTGACACCGGAGGACGCCGATGCGGTGCTGGCAAGCGGGGCCGCGGATTACGTCTCGCTCGGCCGCGCGTTGACGGCCGACGCGCACTGGGTGCGCAAGGCGCTCGGCGGCTCCGCCGTGCCGATCCGGCTCTGCATCTCCTGCAATGTCTGCTTCGAGCGGCTGACACTGGAACGCGACGTCGCCTGCGTCACCAACCCAATGCTCGGCACCGAGTTGGAGGCGCCGGAGTTCTCGGAACCGCCGCTGCCGGCCGCGCCCGACCGCCAGCGCATCCTTGTGCTGGGTGCGGGCGTCGGCGGCATGGAGGTGGCGCGCCTTGCCGCCCAGCGCGGCCACGAGGTCGAGGTCTGGGAGAAGGCCGCGCGCCCTGGCGGGCAGATCCACCTGGCCGTGGCCGCGCCGGACAAGGAGGACGTGCGACCCCTTTGGACCTGGCGCTGGGATCAGGCGATGGCCGCTGGCGTGCAGGTGCGCTGCGGCGTCGAGGCGACGGCCGCCGCCATCCGAGGCTTTGCGCCGAACCATGTGGTGATCGCCACCGGCGCCCGCCCACGGCCGTTGACGCTGCCCGGCGCACTGCCGATGCAGGCGTGGGACGTGATCCTGGACGCGTCCCTGGTGCCCGACGGCGCCGGCGTAGCAGTCGTCGGCGGCGGCATCGTCGGATTGGAGGCAGCCGAGATCCTGGCCCTGCGCCGCTGCCGCATCACGGTGCTGGAGGCGCTGCCGGTCATCGCGCCCGCCATGGCGCGCAACAACCGCACCGACATCATGATCCGGCTGCGCGAAGCCGGCGTGGTGTTCCACACCGGCGCGCGCGTCGACCGCTTGGAGAACGGCGTGCTTCATTTTGATCTGGCCGGCGCGCCGCAGCGGATCGAGGGTATCGACTACGTCATCGCCGCGGTCGGCGCCCTGCCGAACCGCGACGCGCTGTCGGAGGTCGAGGCGTCCGGCCTGCCCTACACGCTGGTCGGCGATGCCAACCACCCGGGCGACTATCTTTCCGTGCTGCGCGACGCATGGATGGTTGGGCTTGCGCTCGGCATGCGCCCCGCCTCCACGATCCAGGAGACCGCCGCATGACCGACCCCGTCTATCGCGTCCTGGCCCTGCGCTACGCCCGGCGAGACGCGCGGCGCCACGAGCACTTCATCGGCGGCGACCCGCACGATGCGCCGATGCCGATGGACTACTTCGTCTGGGTCGCGGTGAACGACGACCGCGCCATCGTCATCGATACCGGCTTCACCGCCGAGGTCGCGGCGCGGCGCAAGCGCGAATACCTGCGCTGCCCGATCGACAGCCTGCCGTTGGTCGGCGTCGATCCCGACAAGGTGGAGGACGTGATCCTGACCCACCTACACTACGATCATGTCGGCAGCTTCCACAAATTCGCCAAGGCGCGCTTCCACCTGCAGGAGGCCGAGATGCACTACGCCTGCGGCCACTTTATGAAGCACAAGAAGCTGCGGCATTCGTTCGAGATCGAGGACGTCACCGGCATCATCCGCATGACCTATGCCGACCGCACGGTGTTCCACATGGGCGACAGCGACGTCGCGCCGGGCATCACCCTGCATGCCATGGGCGGCCACTCGATGGGGCTGCAATGCGTGAGCGTGAACACCGCGCGCGGGCCGGTGGTGCTGGCCTCCGACGTCACGCACTTCTACGAGAACATGGACAGCAACCGCCCCTTCACGACCTGCTTCCATGTCGGGATGATGTTGGACGGCTTTGACAAGCTGCGCGCCCTCGCACCCAGCCCGCGGCACATCGTGCCCGGCCATGACCCCGAGGTGATGCGACGCTACCCGGCCGTGCCTGGCCTCGAGGGCGTTGCGGTCCAGTTGCATTGCGACCCGACCGCCTGAGGCGCCCCAATCAACAAATCGGCGCAATTCCAGATCGCCGCCACTACGGGAGGATAGGACCATGAACACTCTGAATCGCCGCACCCTGCTGGGCGCATCGCTGATCTTGCCAGGCATCGCCCATGCCCAGGCCTTCCCGAACCGGCCGCTCCGACTCATCGTGCCCTTCCCGGCAGGGGGCGCCGCCGACATCACCGCGCGCTTAGTCGCGGAGCGGATGTCGAGCAGCCTCGGTCAGTCGGTCGTCATCGACAACCGTCCCGGCGCCGGCGGCAACATCGCCGGCGAGGCGGTGGCGCGCAGCGCGCCGGACGGGCACACCCTGTTCCTCGGCGGCGCAACAATCCTTTGTGCCAACAAGTACCTCTATCGCAACAGCATGCCTTTCGACGGACTGGCGGATTTCTCGCACATCTCCCGCGTCTCGGTCGGCACGACCCTACTGGTGGTGCGCGTGGACAAGCCATGGCGGAGCTTCCAGGACCTGGTGGCAGACGCTAAGCGGCGGCCAGCGCAGATCAGCGCCGGCTCCTCGGGCCTCGGGACGATCAGCCACCTCAGCCTGTCGAAGATGATGACCTCGGCTGGCATCGAGATTACCCACGTGCCCTATCGCGGCCTGTCGCCGAGCCTCAACGACCTGATCGCAGGCAATGTCGACGTCATCTTTGACGGAATTCCCGCCATCATCCCACATGTGCGCGAAGGCCGCCTGCGCGCCCTGGCAGTAGGCAGCAACGAGCGCGTGACCTACGTGCCTGGCCTCGAGCAGACGCCCAGCATGGGCGAATTGCTGCCCGGCTCCGGCATGGACATGGAGTTCTGGTACAACATTGCCGGCGCAGCGAACACGCCTGCGCCTATCGTCGCCGCGCTGCACCGCGCCACGATCGACGCCGTGCGCCAGGAGAGCTACCGCGAGCGCCTGACCCCGCTGGGCTTCACCCCCGTTTGGGACGAGACGCCGGAAGCGATGGTGGCTTTCATCCGCAGTCAGGATGCCATCTGGCGAGACCTGGTCGAGGTATCCGGCGCCCGGCTCGACTGAGAGCCCGACGCAAGAGCTTTGGTTCCGAAGCGAAGCAGCATGCCTCTGGTGTGGCCGACCCGCGCAGAAGGGCGGCCAAAGGTGGCGCAGCGAGGCGCGAGGGCACCCGGGAGCAGGCCCGTCAGCCGGCCCCGCGCCCTGCCGGCTGGCCTGCAACGCGACCACCAACCGCCGCCTCGGCATGCTGGCGCTGCAGTTCAGCCCACATCGGCGTAGGCGACCGCGATGGCAGCGGCAGGCGGCGTACATCGATCCCGGCCGGCCGGGGCAGCGCCCCATCCGGAACTAGCGCCACGCCGAACCCCGGCCAAACCTGCGCCTTAGCGCGGTGCACCGTGTGGAAGAGACACGTTGTGAGTGAGAGGAATGAAGGAGGGAGTGCGCCCGGATTCGAACCGTCTCCGCCCCGTCGGACCCGCGCGCGTGCAGGCCGATGGGTGCAGCGGCGGGAGCCGGATTTCAACGTACTCTGGGGCTGATCGAGGCGTGTCACCTTCGGCTAACCAGCCCAAACCTCCCTCGATGTGGGTACATCGACCGATCGAAAGGAGGTCGAGAACTCCCGGCCATGGCGTCAGGCCCTTTGGACATTGGCGCCGTGGCACCGACTGGCCTGATCTCGCATAGATAGGCCCGATGCGGCGGCGTACCGCTGATGGGATCGAGCGCGTCGGCACCGATCAGCAGGTTGAAGTTGGATCCCTCGGCGCTGAAGGGGTCGTAGGCCGGCGCGCCGAGGGTCGCGCAGGCCTGCCACCAGCCATGCTGTCCGACTGCAACACGCGGGTCCAGGCTCGCATTCAAGCGGGCGCGGGCGCGCACGCTGCCCTCGGGTGTCTCTACCGCAACCCATTCACCGGCCATGACTCCGCGGGCCTGAGCGGCATCGGGATGCAACTCCACTTCGGGATCGATCGACTGGCGGCGGAGGCTTGGCAGTGCGCGATGCTGGCTGTCGCAGAACAGGGTGCTCTTCGCGCTGGTCAGCACCAGCGGGTATCGTGCAGCCAAGTCGGGCCGTGCGACCGGGCCAACCTGTGGCTCACGATACTCCGGCAGCGGATCGTAGCCGTGCTGCAGGAAGGTCTCGGAATAGATCTCCACCTTTCGCGACGGTGTTGGAAAGCCATGCGGCGAACCTTTCGCGTCGATCTCCGCATGCTTGCCATAGCGCATCACAACGGGAACTCTCATTCCCCCGGGGCTTGCACGCAGCGCATCCAGTGACACGCCAGACGGGGCGATCTGGTACTGGTACCCCGCCTCAATGTCCCCGCCCCAGAAGTGTTCGCCCAGGCCGAGCCGCGCGGCGAGATCGAAGATGATCTCCGTGTCGGCGCGGGCTTCACCCTGCGGCGCGACGACAGCCTGGCGCAGCTGCACAAGGGACTGCGCTTCGAGACTGACGTCGAAGCCGACGCGAAGCGCCTCCCGCTCGAAGGTCGATGCGACCGGCAGAATCACGTCAGCCAACTCGGCGGTCGGGCTCATGAACAGGTCGGCGTGCGCGTAGAATTCCAGCGCCATCAGCGCTTCCCGTCCACGCAGTACATCAGAGCGTGCGAGCAGCAGGTTCGAGCCGAATCCGAGCAAGCCACGGATCGCGTAGGGTTCTTTGTCCAGGATGGCGCGGTATAGCTCGCCGCTGGTCACGTTGTTCCAACGCGCGGGACCGAGTGGCCGCTCGGCGAAGCCGGCGGCCTTGGCCATCCCTACTGTGCCCGGCAGTGTCCCGCCATTGATCGCCGCCGACGGCACAGCAGGAAACAGGACGTTGCCGCCTGGCTGATCAAAGGATCCTGTCAGCGCATAGAGCAACGAAATGGCGCGCGCGGTCTGGCTGGTGTTGGCGTGCTGCTCGTGCCCCGCATAGGCATAGTAGCCAACCGGCCGGCTCTCCCAGATCAGCCTGGCCGCTTCCTCCATCGCAGCAGGGTCAATCCAGCAGGTGGTCGCCACTGCCTCCAGCGAATGACGCTGGCAAAGGCGGGCAAAGAGCGTGAATGCGGTGTGGCACAGCACTACGCCTTGCGGAGTGGTGATGCTGTGCTCGCCCTCCAACGCCGGATCGGCATCATCGTGCACATAGCGGCCGATGGTAGGATCGTATGCGACGAGTGCCTGTCTGCGCGCGTCCCAGGCGAGCCGACGTTCGCCACCTTCTCCGGTGTCCAGGTCACGCTCGGTCAACAGCCTCCCGGTATCCGCGCGCACAAGCAGCGGCCCGTTGCTCCAGTCGCGCAGGAAGTCGCGATCGTACCAGCCTCGCGCGATCATCAGGTTGGCGAGGCCCAGCGCGAGGGCCCCATCACTGCCTGGCCGAACGCGCAGCCAGACGTCGGCCTTGTTGGCTAGGCCGGCGTGGCGCGGGTCGATGACGATCAGCTTCATGCCGCGCTTCACGGCCTCGACCGTGGAGGTTGCGTGCGTCAGGCGGGTCTTGCTGGGATTGTATCCCCAGAGGATCAGGCAGCCGGTATTCGCGATGTCCGGCATCGCGCCGGCCGATCCGACGTGCACACTGCCAACACCAAAAGTGTAGTGGGTGGCGAAACCACGGCTCCATCCGCAAAGCTCCATGGCGCCGCAGTGATTCGGGCTGCCATAGGCATTCATCAGCCGTCGGATCCATCCGCCGGCATCCGCGAGACCGGTTGTGGAGCCAGAACCCTGGCTAAAGGCGAAGGCTTCCGGTCCGTCGCTGTCGGCAATGCGCCGCATGGCAGCGGCGGTCATATCTAGGGCCTCGTCCCAGCCGATGCGAACCCAACCAGGGTCCGGATCGCCCTTGGGGCGGGTACGCTTCATCGGGTGCAGGAGCCGATCGGCGCTGTAGACCAGTTCCGGCCCAGCGCGTCCCTTGGCACAAAGCGCCTGACCTGTCGGATGGGACGGGTCGGGCGCGAGCGCGACGAAGCGGTCTCCCTGGATCGTCGCGATCGCGCCGCAACGGGCAATGCACAGACCGCAGTAGGTCTGGATCTGCCTTCGAGACGCCGGGTCTGCCACGATTTGGGATTCCTCTGCACTCTATGCCCCGCGCTACAGGCACCTCTTGAGGCTACGCAGCATGACTTAACCCAAACAAGGGAATCGAACAGGACATCGCATGCGATCTGCCCTTGATGTGTTCGCCGAAGACCATCCCCGGAGGCATTGCTGGATGGCACGGAGGTGCTGGGTGTGGCGTTGGCGACAGCGAGGTCAATGATGCCTTGATGCTGTGCTATCCAACGCTTGGCCCATAACGCGCCCCGGAACAAAACTCCAAGTAATTCGCATGCGGCGGCTTAGTCGGGCAAGCCGGCTCGCCTCAATCCGTCGAACACGAACTCCCACTTGTCACAGGCAGAAACTGGAAAGAGCTCCCGATAGAGCGAGACCGAAAAGGTAGGCCAGATTGCGTGGATGCGATCGACGCCCATGCGCGCCTCCTCGGTACGACCGAGATGTCCCGCAATCGCCGCCAGCGACCGCCAACCGGCCAGATAGTTTGGGTTGTGTCGCACAGCTCGCAGCGCCCAAGCGTGCGCCTCGTCCAGGTCCCGCTCCAGCAGATGGGCCACCGCCAGAGCCTCGAAGATTGCGTAGCGCCGCGTGTCCCGCGGGCTTAGCCGAAGGGCGCGGAGCGAATGCTCTTTCGCGAGCGCCGTCTGGCCAGCGCGGGTGCGTACAACGCCGCTCTTGAGCAATGGCTCTACCAGATAGGGGTTGGCGGCGATCGCCTCGTCCAGCAGCGCGATTCCACGGTCGAGTTGTCCGCCCCACCATGCGAAGAGTTGTCCGGCCTCCGCCAGCATGAGTGCATCCTGCGGGCCGGTGACGAGGCCGCGCTCTGCCCAGACCATGGCCCGCGAGCGCTCCGCGTCGTTCCTGTCACGCCAGCCCTGGACATACAGTTGGATGTAGGCGCGCGCACCAAGCGCCCAGGCGCGCGTGAGGCCAGGATCGAGCTCAACTGCCTGTTCGCAGAGCGCGAGCATCTCCGTCACCGCGTCGCGCGTGAACGCATCCACCAGCGCATGGGCCCGCAAGTAGAGGTCGTAGGCGTCGAGGCTCAGCACCGGCTTGCGCCGGGCACGCGTCATCTCGGCAATACGTAGGCTCGGTTCGATAGCGCCCGCCACCGCCTCCATCAATCGATCCTGCAGGACGAATACGTCGGCTAAGTCGCCATCGAAGCGCTCTGCCCAGACCTGCTCGCGACTCTCAGCCTCGACGAGTTGGCACCCGATGCGGATCTGTCCCCCGGACCGGCGCACGCTGCCTTGCAACACATAACGCACGCCGAGTTCTCGGCCGACCTCGCGCACGTCAACGCTGCTGGCCTTGTAGGCAAATGCACTGTTGCGAGCGATGACGAAGAGCCAGCGCGTGCGCGACAGCGCCATGGTGATATCTTCCACCATCCCATCTGCGAAGTAGTCCTGCTCAGGGTCGCCGCTCATGTTCTGGAAGGGCAGCACGACAAGCGAAGGCCGGTCGTTCGGTGGCGCAAGCGGTGCCGGCCCGGCCGTGTGCGCTGCGTCCGGGGCAGCGTCGGCCGTGACAGCCACGTCCAGGAGATAGCCGCGACGCGGCACGGAGCGCAGCACCAGCCCGGCCTCATCACCGATGGCCCGTCGCGCTTCGCGCACAGCCTGGAACAGGCTGTCCTCGGTGACGTGCACGCCCGGCCAGATGGCATCGAGCAGGGCGCCCTTGCTCATCGTCCTGCCCGCGTTGCGTGCCAGGACCATCAGGAGGTCAAAAGGCTTCGGCGCGAGCCCAACCTCGGTGCCGTCCAGTCCGCGCAGGCAGGCCCGCGCACCGTCGAGCGTGACGCCGGCGAAGTGCAGAACCTTCCCTCCCGCGATCTCGTCCATCGTTCACCCAAGCGGTCACTGCACCATCAGGGAAGCATACACAGGATATCGGCGTGACTTCAGCACCGCATCAGGACGCGGGAAGGCTCCCGGCGTGATGGTTGCCTTGTGGCCGGCCCCCCGCCGACCGGATCGCACTCCAGGAGGCCATGATGCGCCTGACCCAGACCCTGCCGATCCTGTTTTCTCCGGAGCCAAGCGGCGGCCTTGCCGGCGCGGGCGCCCGGCGCGGCATGTTCGACCGCCTGTCGTGCGTCTTTACCCCGACCCGGAAACTGGCGCGGACAGCGGCCGACAACAGCCGGCTGAGCGCAAATGTCAGCGCGTGGGAGCACTGCCGGATGGACTACCAGCTGTAGGCCACCTCGGTCGATCCAGACACCGGCGCGCAAGCAGCGCCCATCGATCCGGGCGACCCCGGACAGGACACAAACACAGGACTGCATGCCATGAAGAACAGCGACGCCCTCCTCGACCAGACGCGCGCATTCGCCGTGGAACTGGCGGCAAAGCGGCCCGAACGCCAGCGCCGGCGCGCGCTCGATCCAGCTGATTTCGAGCATCTGCGCGAAATCGGCTTCCACGAGGCCTGCATCCCCGTCTCCTATGGCGGATTGTGGGAGGGGCCGCGCCGCTCGGTCCGCATCCTGGCCGAGGCGTACCGGACGCTCGCCGGTGGCGATCCTTCGCTCGCCCTCGCCGCCTCCATGCACCCGACCGTGCTGTGCTTCTGGCGGGATGCCGAGGTGCCGGCCGGCCAGCCCGGCGCGGATGTCTGGGAGGCGCAGCGTCGGGAAGTCTTCGTTTCCGCGCTCGACGGCGCGTGGTGGGGGACCATCACGTCGGAACCGGGCAGCGGCGGCGACATCGGCAAGACCCGCGCGGCGGCGTGGCGCGATGCCACGGCCCCCGGCGGCTGGCGAATCACGGGCGAGAAGCACTTCGGCTCCGGCTCCGGCGTCACGTCCTACATGATCACCACCGCGTTGCCGGAAGGCGAGGCGGAGCCCGCCTGGTTCGTCTTCGACATGCGGGGGGTGCCGTGGGATGGGTCCACTGGCCTGGCGCTCCGCGCCGAATGGGACGGGCACGGCATGGCGGGCACCAGCAGCCACGGCTTCACCTTCCGCGACTTCCCGGCGACACGCATGGCGTGGCCGGGGCACTGGCGCCAGGCGATCGAGGGCAATGGCGGTACTTCCACCATCCTGTTCGTGGGCGTCATCCTCGGCGTGGTGGACGCCGCGATGGCCTACATGGACCGCCAGTTGCGTGCCCGCGGTGCGCCGGGTTCCCCGCTGCCCGCCTTCGAGAAGGTGGAATGGGTGATGGCCCAGCGCGAGGCCTGGCTGGCGCAGCAGGCCTATGACGGCGCCCTGCATGCTCTGGAGCGGCACGGCAGGTCGCGACGCGACGCGCAGATGGCCAAGGCGAACCTGGCCACGCTGGCAGAATCGGTGCTGACGCGGCTGTGCCGCATCGCCGGCGGCGGCGCCTATTCCCGCAACTCACCACTCGGCCACTGGTTCGAGGATGTTCGCGCGGCGGGCTTCCTGCGACCGCCGTGGTCTGTCGCGCTGGATGGGCTCTACACGATCGGGTGGGAGATGCCGTCGGGGACGGAGGCTGAAGTGCTCTCAAGACCTGCCCCAGGGCCCGCCGATGCCGCAACACCATGGGGGCCGCACGCCGTCCGCAATGTGCTAGCCTCAGCCTCAGCCTCAGCCTAACCGGAGAGAGATCGATGCGCATCGCAATCGCCGTCCCGGGCGGGGTCGGGGGCTATCTCGGCGGCATGTTGGCGAAAGCCGGCGAGGACGTCGCCACCCTTGCCCGGCCGCCAACCAGACCCGGACACTGACCTGCCCCCCTAGAAGCGTTCCGCCGGTGATGTAGTCCGGCGGTAGCGATGGGAGGTTGTGGGATGGGTCGGAAGAAGGCGCACACGCCGGAGGAGATTGTCGCGAAGCTGCGGCAGGCGGAGGTTCTGGCTGGCCAGGGCAAGACGGTGGCCGATGCGGTGCGGGCGATCGGGGTGACGGAACCGACGTACTATCGCTGGCGGACGGAGTTCGGCGGCCTGAAGCTGGACCATGTGAAGCGGCTGAAGGAGTTGGAGCGCGAGAACGCGCGGCTGCGCAAGGCGGTGTCGGACCTGACGCTCGAGAAGGTGATCGTGAAGGAAGCGGCCTCGGGAAAATGGTGAGCCCCGCGCGGCGTCGGGCCTGCGTCGAGCATGTGGTGCGCGAGCTGGACGTCTCGGAGCGGAAGGCCTGCGCGGTGCTGGGGCAGCACCGCTCGACGCAGCGCAAGGTGCCGCGTGGGGCAGACGATGAGGCCCGACTGACGGCGGACATCATCGAGTTGGCGAAGCGGTATGGGCGATACGGCTATCGCCGGATCACCGCATTGCTGCGGGACGCGGGCTGGACGGTGAACCGCAAGCGGGTGGAGCGGATCTGGCGGCGCGAGGGGCTGAAGGTGCCGCAGCGGCAGCCGAAGCGCGCGCGGCTGTGGCTGGCGGACGGGTCGCGCATCCGGCTGCGCCCGGAGCGGGCGAACGATGTCTGGGCCTACGACTTCGTTGAGGACCGGACCCGGGAGGGGCGGAAGTTCCGGATGCTGTGCGTGGTGGACGAGTTCACGCGCGAGGCGCTGGCGATCCGTGTGGGGCGGAGGCTGACCTCGTCGGACGTGATCGACGTGCTGGCGGACCTGTTCCTCGCGCACGGGACGCCGGCGCATATCCGCTCGGACCAGGGGCCGGAGTTCATCGCCGAGGCGGTGAAGGCGTGGATCGCCGGCGTCGGCGCACAGACGGCCTACATCGAGAAAGCCAGCCCGTGGGAAAACGGCTACGTCAAATCCTTCAACGGGAAGCTACGCGACGAGTTGCTGAACGGCGAGGTGTTCAACACGCTGCGGGAAGCGCAGGTGCTAATCGAGGAATGGCGCCGGCACTACAATCGGGTCCGGCCACACTCGGCGCTTGGGTACCGCCCGCCCGCCCCGCAGACGATGCCAATGGCCAGGTCGCAGATCGGCTCAGAAGCCGGCACGGCTGCGATGGCGCACTAAAATCCCACCTGGATCACTCGATGGGGGCTGGTCACCCTCACGGTACCCGTTTCTTCGTCACCCCCATCGACAGCGTCGACGCCGCCAGATCGAACGTTGCCGCGGAGATGTTCCGCGCCATGACCCGCACCGTGTTGTTCGACCGCACCGCGGCGTCGAGCTGAATGAACGCACCGCTGCGGTGTAGCGAAATCTCCGCCGGCGCCACCTTCCGCCTTGCCGTTCGTTTGCCCTTCCACACGATCACGCGCCTCGTATCGTGTGTCGACGGATTCGCCGAGGGATGTGCAGATGGCCGATATCGCGAGCAAGCCTGAGCTGCTGAAGCTCACCGTCGCAATAGACCCGCCCCCGATTGGGGATCCACGGGCTATGAGAGACTTGGCTCATGTTCTGACCTGGGAAAACCGCCGCACGTTGCATTGCGCGACGCCCTTCAACCAGGAGCTCTACACGCGCCGCATCCACCGTTCGACTCGGGAAGGCGAGACATCAGCGATGGCGGAAGTGGCGTGATGAAGGAGATGGTCTTCATCTGCTCGCCGCTCGAGGAGGAATACGTAGCCCGCATCCGCGCCACGGATCCCGCGCACATTGAGGTGCTCTACGCGCCCGACCTGCTGCCACCCACGCGCTACCGCAATGACCACAAGGGCGTCCCGTTCACCCGCACGCCTGCCCAGCGCGCGCGCTGGCAGGACCTCGCTAGCGCACACGTAGACACGCATCGTCGCTGCACCTATGCCGCACCTAGGCCGACGGGAGCTCCCAGGTGCTTCTGTTACGCGCCGACCTAAGGTGCTGAAGAGCCAACGCTTCAATCTGTCGAGAGGCGTGGCGAGTGGGTGCAGGAAGCGCTTTTTAAGTCCGCTGCGTCTGCCAATTCCGCCACGCCCGCGAACCCGCCTGGAGCCGGCCGTGTTGCCCGCGCGAAGCACGCGGTCGGCCGCGGCGCCCGGAAAGCATCGAAGCACCGGCAGGCTAGCGCAACCCGCGCGCTGATGGAATCACCCGCCCGGACGCCGGGACGGCCGCACGCGGCCCGGGTCCGCGTGAACGGTTTCGTAGCCGCTGTCGCGACAGGATGGGCATCGTGCGCCCATCGCGATGACGCCCCGGCACACCCGTGGCCGACGCGACCGGACCGAGGAGGCATTCCCGTGCAGGACACCGTGTCATCCACGCCGACCATCGCCCCACTGCCCCCCGCGCTGGCCGTGAACGGTCTTGCGGGCCCGCTGTCGGTCGGCGACGCGCTGGTGCATCCCGCCCATGGCGTGGGCCAGTTCCACGGCGTCGATGCCGATGAATTCGACGGCACGCGCCTGGAATTCCTCCGCCTGTTCTTCGCCGAGCGCCGCCTCACGCTGCGGGTGCCGCTGGGCAAGGCGGAGCGCAACGGCCTGCGTCGCCCGATGGCGCCCGAGACCCTGGCCCGCGTGATGGACGTGCTGGCCGCGACGCCGCGCAGCTCCCGCGTCATCTGGACGCGCCGCGCGGTCGAACTGGCCGCGAAGGTCAATTCCGGCGACCCCGTCATCGTCGCCGAAGTGCTCCGCGACCTTGGCCGCAACGCCGGCAAGCCCGACCAGCCGACCGGCGAGCGCGTGCTGTTCGAACAGGCGCTGGACCGCCTGGCCGGGGAGATCGCGGCACTCGACCACGTCACGCGGGCGGAGGCGGCGGCGCGCATCCTCGGTCGTTTGCAGCAGCGCCACGCGGCATCGTAAACGCGACCGGACGGGACGCGCATCGCCGCGGCGTCCCACCCGGAGGCGGACCGATGCCACTCGACCCTGGCGCGCAGCGCGTGCTCGACCTGATCCGGTCCTTCGGCCGCCCGCCGCTGCACGAACTGACCCCCGCCGAGGCGCGCGCCGGCAATGTCGCGGCGCGCCCGATCCTGCAGCCCGACCCGCCCGAGGTCGCGATGGCAGCCGACCTCGCCTGCCCTGGCCCCGCCGGCCCGGTGCGGCTGCGCCATTATCGCGCGCGCGGCACCATGGATGGCACGGTGCTGCCTTGCCTGCTGTACCTGCATGGCGGGGGCTGGGTGATCGGCGACCTCAACAGCCATGACCAGATGTGTCGCAGCCTGGCGAACCACCTGGGTGCCGCGGTGATCGCGGTGGATTACCGCCTGGCGCCCGAGGCGCGCTTCCCCGCCGCGGTCGATGATGCCGTGGCCGCGCTGCGCTTCGTCGCGGCGCATGCCGCGCAGCTGGCGATCGACCCGGCGCGCATCGCGGTGGGTGGTGACAGCGCCGGCGGCAACCTCGCCGCCGTGCTGGCGCTGATGGGGCGCGACGGCAGCGTGCCGGCGCCGGGCTTCCAGATGCTGCTCTATCCCGCCACCGACATGGCCGGCAACACGCCCTCATCCCAGCGATTCACCGAGGGCTATCCGCTGACCGCCAAGGGCATGCAGTGGTTCATCGACCACTATGCGCCGGACCCCGCGCAGCGGATCGACTGGCGCGCCTCCCCGCTGCGCGCCGCCAGCCTGGCCGGCACGCCGCCGGCCTTCGTGATGACCTGCGGGCACGACCCGCTGCTCGACGAGGGCCTGGCCTATGCGCGGCGGCTCGATGAGGAAGGCGTGCACGTGACGCACCTGCACGTGGCGGACCAGATGCACGCCTACCTGGGGATGGGGCGGATGATCCCGGCGGCCGACCTCACATTGCGCCAGGCGGCGGCGGCGCTGCGGCTGCATTGGGGCCTGGACTGACCGTTCAGCCAGGCGGGGCGACCGACAGACCCTGCACGCCGTGCCTGGCGATCAGGCCGGCGACGAGGCCCGACGCCTTCGCCTCCTCGACGAAGCCGCGCAGGAATTCGGCGGCGGCGGCATTGGCGCGCGCCGTGCCGATCGCCTGCTGCACCGACATGAATCGGCCATCCAGGATGCGCGCGCCGGGCAGCGTCGCGGCATCGGCCAGCAGCCGCGGCCGGAGCCCCGCCAGCGCCTCCAGCTTCTGCGCCGTGAAGAGTTCCAGTGCGCCGTCGATGCTCTCCGCGCGCAGCAGCGTCGCGGCATGGATGTTGCGGTCGAGCCATAGGTCGTAGGCGGCACGCGCGGTGCTCGCGATGCGGATGCCGGCGCGGTCCACCTCCGCAAGCGTCATGATCGGCGACCCGGCGGGCACCAGGTAGGTCGCCTCGATCTCGGCATAGGCGGCGGTGAAGGCGATGGTCTCGGCGCGCTGCGGCTCGGCGCCGATCAGGCCAATGTCCCAGGCGTCAGTGTTCGCGGCATCGGCCAGCGTGCCGGGCCGCGGATAGGGCACGAAGCGCACCGGCACGCCGAGCCGTTCGGCCACCGCGCGTGCCATGTCGGGCGCCACGCCCTCGGGGCTGCCATGTTCGTCCCGCCCGGTGACCAGCAGGAAATTGCCGAGGTTGATGCCGGCGCGAAGCACGCCATGCGGCGCGAGCTGGGCGAGGATCTCGGGGGTCATGCGGCGCTTCCGTTGCTTGATGCGCGAGTAGACGTCGGGCGCGCCGGCGCGGCAAGCGCGCGCCACCGTTGACACGCCGCACGCACATGGCGAGCCTTCCCGCACAAAGGGAGACGCCAAGACATGAACAGCCCGCGCGCCACGCGCCGCAGCGTCATCGCCGCCGCCGCGGGGGTCGCCACCCTGCCCGGCGCCGCCCGCGCACAATCCTGGCCGACGCGCCCGGTGCGCTTCGTCATCCCCTTCGCGGCCGGCGGGCCGGTCGAACTGCCCGCGCGCTTCCTGGCCGACCGCCTGACGCAGACACTCGGCCAGCCCGTGCTGGTCGAGGCGCGTCCGGGTGCGGGCGGGTCGCTCGGCGTGCAGGCCGTGCTGGCGGCGAATGACGGGCATACGCTGCTGTTCACCACATCCTCGGTGGTGATCCTGCCGGCGCTGATGCGCAACCCCGGCTTCGACCCGCAGCAGGACCTGCTGCCCGTCAGCATGGTGTCGGACGCGCCGATGGCGCTGCTGGCGCGCACCGACTGGCCGGTGCGCGACCTGGCGGATTTGCTGGCGCAGGCGCGGGCGCGGCCGGGGCATTTCTCCTTCGGCTCCTCGGGTGCCGGTTCGACCACGCACCTGGCCGGCGAATTGCTGAAGGTGCGCGCGGGCATCGACCTGCTGCACGTTCCCTATCGCGGCGCGGGGCAGGCGGTGAATGCGCTCTATGCCGGCGACACCGACTTGCTGGTGACCGGGCTCATCGAGACGCTGCGCCATGTGCGCGACGGCAGGCTGCGCGCGATCGCCGTCACATCCGCCACGCGCAGCCCGGTGCTGCCGGACGTGCCAGCCATCGCGGAGCTGGTGCCGGACTACGCCATGTCCATCTGGTACGGGATTTTCGCTCCGCGCGGCACGCCGCCCGCGGTGGTGGAGCGACTCGCGCGCGAACTTGCGCCGCAGCGCAGCGGCAATCGCCTGGCGGAGCAGATGGAGGCATCCGGCGCAGTGCTGCTGCTGGACGGCCCGGCGCCGCTGGCCGCGCGGGTGGCGCGCGAGGTGCCGCAATGGAAGGCGCTGGTCGCCGCCGCCCGCATCGCGGTGGAATAGCGTTCAGCCGAGGCCCAGCAGCTTCACCGCATGGGCGGCAAGCGGCTTGCGCTGCACCTTGGCACTCGCCGTCATGCCGATGGCCTCGAAGCCATCGACCAGGATCAAATGGCGCGGCAGCTTGAAGCCGGCCATGCGGTCCTTCGCCCATGCAAGCAGGTCCGTTTCCGTCGCGACGACTCCGTCATTCAGGATGACGAAGGCGCAGGGCACCTCCATCAGGCGCGGATCGGGCACGCCGACCACCACCGCCTGGCGGATGGCGGGGTGGCGATGGAGCATGTCCTCGACCTCGCTGGGCGCCACGTTCTCGCCGCCGACGCGGATGATCTCCTTCGCACGCCCGGCGAATTCCAGGCGACCGTCATCGCCCAGCCGGCCGATGTCGCCGGTGGACAGCCAGCCATCGGCGTCGAGCGCGGCAGCGGTCTCCTCAGGCTTGTCGAAGTAGCCCTTCATCACGGACCAGCCGCGGACCTGGATCTCGCCAGGGGCGGCGCCATGGATGCGGACCTCGATGCCCGGCTGCACGCGCATCCGGGCGGCGACGCGCACATCCTCCGGTTCCCACCAGCAGGATTGCGCGACATTGGGCGAGGCCTCCGACAGCCCGTAGCCGACCACGCATTCGCGCGCACCCAGTTCGTCGATGATGCGCCGCACGATGGCCGGCGAGGCCGCCGCCCAGGCGCCGCGCAACACCAGGCGGCGCGTTGCGCGATCCGGGTGGTTCAGCAGCATCAGCGCCATGGTGTCATTGCCGGAGAAATGGGTGCAGCGTTCGTCTTCCATGAGCCGCAGCGCCTCGCCGGCTTCGAAGCGGTCCATGGTGACCAGCGTCGCGGCGTGCTGCAGGCAGGACAGGATGGACAGCGTGGTGCCCGCGACATGGAAGAAGGGCCGCGCGCTGTGGAAGCGGTCGGCGATCCGCAACCCCATCCGCCCGCCGGAGACGTAGCCGTTCGCGCACATGCTGCGATGCGCCAGCATCACGCCCTTGGGGAAGGATGTGGTACCAGAGGTATATTGGATCAGCAGCGTGTCGTCCGACGTGCAGGTAGCGGCGACCGGTTCCACGGCGGCGGCGAGAAACGCGTCCCAACCGATCGTGCCGCCCGGCGGTGCGGCATCATCCAGCACCACGACCCGCGCGAGGTCGGGCAGCGCCGGATCGGGCAGCGCCGTGTCGATGCTGCGGCAGATGCCGCGCAGCATCGACACGAAATCCACTTTCAGCACGCGCGCGGCCACGAACAGTACCCGCACGCGCGACTGCCCCAGCGCATAGGCCAGTTCATCCGCTTTGAAGCGCGTGTTCACCGGCACCGCCACCGCGCCGATCGACCCGATGGCGAGGAACAGCGCCACCCAGCGCGGCCCATTGCCGAGGCAGATGCCGATGTGATCCCCGCGCCGCACTCCCGAGGCCACCAGCGCGGCACGGATGCGCGCGACCTGCGCGGCCAGTTCGGCGAAGGTCACGCGGCCTTCGGGCGAGACGATCGCCTCGACATCCGGCGCCAGCGCGACGGCGCGCTCCAGCGCATCCTGCGTGGTCAGGGGGCACAGGCGCGCAATGTCCATCAGCGATCCCCGAAGCCGGCCATCGCCCGGCGCCATTCGGCGGCGGCGAGGCTCTCCTCGATCGCCATGAGTTCCGTGGCCAGCGCGCCGCGCGGGTCGCGTTCCAGCCCCTCGTCGATGCAGCGCTTGGCCAGCGCCAGCGCGGCGGGCGGCGCCTTTGCGATGGTGGCGGCGATGGCGGCGACGGCGTCCTCCAGCGCATCCGGCACGACGATGCGAGCAACGAGGCCGACGGCCAGCGCGTCATCGGCCGACAGAGTGCGCCCGGTGAACATCATGTCCTTCGCCAGCCGCTTGCCGAGCACGCGCGGCAGCCGCTGCGTCGCACCCACCGTGCCCCACAGCGCCTCGGGCGTGCGGAAGCTGGCGGCCGGCGTCGCGACGATGAAGTCCGCAGCAGCGGCGATCTCGACACCCGATCCCACCGCCGGACCTTCGACCACCGCGACCACCGGCATCGGCAGGCGTTCAATGGCGTCATAGGCGGCAAAGGCCTTCAGGCGGCGCGCGCGGATCGCGTCATCGCCCATGCCCTGGCGTTCCTTGAGGTCGGCGCCGGCGCAGAAGACCGGGCCGCGGGCGCGCATCAGCAGCAGCTTCGCGCCATCGGCCACGGCACGGCGCGTGGCGGCCAGCAGCGCCTCGCACAGCGCGGTGTTGAGCGCGTTGCGCGCATCGGGCCGGTTGAGCGTCAGGCTCGCCACGCCGTCGGCCGTGATGTCGTAGAGCGCGACGTCGGTCATATCGCCCCTGCCTCCCGCAATGCGGCGATGCGCGCGGCGTCATAGCCGAGGCTGTCGCGCAGCACCTCCTCCGTGTGTTCGCCCAGCAGCGGGGGGCGGCCTGGCACGGGCTGGTCCCAGCCGTCGAAGCGCAGCGGCACAGGCAGCGCGGGGAAGTCGCCCAGCGCCGGATGCGCGAAGCGCGCCACCATGCCGCGCGCTGCCACATGCTCGTCGGCCAGCACCTCGTCCAGCGCAAGCACGGGACCGTTGGGCACGTCCTCCGCATCCAGCGCGGCCACCGCATCGGCGCGCGTCAGCGCGGCCATGGCGGCGGTCAATGCGTCCATCACCTCCGCGCGGCGCGCGACGCGGCCGGCATTGCTGGCGAGGCCCGTATCGGCACCCAGCGCATCAAGCCGCAGCGCGCGGCAAAGCGGCGCCCAATGCTGGTCGGAACAGGTGATGTGCAGGAAGCGGCCGTCGCGGCAGCGGAAGCTCGCCGTCGGCACACGGCCTGGGTGTTCCGTGCCCAGGCGCGGCGGCACCTCGTTCAACGCGAACCAGCGCGCGGCCGCGATGGTCAGCAGGCTGACCTGGCCATCCAGCATCGAGAAATCGACGAAGCCCCCCTGCCCTGTCGCGTCGCGCCCGCGCAGCGCGGTCAGCACCGCGATCGCTACCCACAGGCCCGAGGTCAAATCCGCCACCGGCAGCCCCGGCTTGACCGGCCCGCCGCCGCGTTCGCCGGTCAGGCTCATCAAGCCGCTCATGGCCTGGAAGACCGTGTCGTAGCCCTTGCGCTTCGCATAGGGTCCGGTCTGCCCGAAGCCGGTGCAGGACAGGTAGACCAGCCGCGGATTGACGCCTCGCAGCGACGGCCAGTCGAGCCCCCGCCGCTTCAGCGTGCCGACCGGGAAGTTCTCCAGCAGCACATCGGCCTGCGCCGCCAGGCCGCGGATGATCGCCTGCCCCTCGGCATGGCGCAGGTTCACCGTGACCGACCGCTTCGATCGGTTGCAGGCCATGAAGTAGCCGCTGACCGCACCGCCCGGCCCTTCGGCGAAAGGTTCGAAACCACGCGTCTCGTCGCCGCTGCCGGGTTGTTCGACCTTGGTCACCTCGGCGCCGAGTTCGGCCAGGATCATCGAGGCGAAGGGACAGGCCAGCACGCGCGACAAATCGAGGATGCGGATGCCTTCGAGCGGCTTCATGCGTGCACCATGCGCTTCAGTTCGGCCATCGCTTCGGAGGGCAGCAGCGCCGCTGCCGCGGCCATCGCGCAGGCCTCGGCTTCGACATCCGCCGGCGCGACGATGCGCGTTGCGAGGCCGAGCGCCAGGGCCTCGGCCGCTCCCACCGCTCGCCCCGTGGCCAGCAGGTCGAAGGATGCCTTGGGGCCGAGGTGGCGCAGCAACACCGGCGCCACCAGGCGCGGCAGCATGGCGTGCTTCGCCTCGGGCCAGGCGAGGCGCGCATCCTCGGCCATCGCCACCGCATCGCAGGCCAGCGCCAGCGAGGCGCCCGCGCCCATCGCCACGCCCTGCACCGCGGCGACCACCGGCTTGGGCACCAGCGCCGGCGCCTCCATCAGCGCGACCGTCAAGGCGGAACGCGCCTGGCGGGCCGGCGGATCGGCGGCAAGGTGCTTCATCTCGGCAAGGTCGGCGCCGGCGGAGAAGCTGCCTTGCGCGCCCGCCAGCACGACCGCGGCGACGCTGTGGTCCTCGCCCGCTTCGCGCAGCGCGGCCAGCAGCGCGGCAACCATCGCGCCATCCATCGCGTTGCGCTTCGCCGGCCGGTCGAGCCGCAGCAACCGCACGCCATTGTCACGAGGCTCGATGCGGATCATCGGCGTTGCGCGCTGGGGTCGGGAAGGTGCATGGCTGTCCCTGCTCCCAAGGGTCGGGCGCGGCCCGCGCCGCGGCGCCGCATCCATCGGCGAATGCGCCGGCAGTGGTGGCGCGCACGCCCTGGAGTGTCAACGCGCGCCATGCACGCGATGTTTACCGAGACCGGTCCTTTCTGAACATCATGCTGCAACTGCTTTGGCCGGTGGTGCGTGTCTGGTAGGCTCCCACCGTCCCAGCCACTGCCTCGGAGATGACCCCTGAACACCACCGCCAGCCTGCCCGCAGCCACCCCGACCCTGGCGCTGCGCGACCTCATCCTGCGGAAGCTGACCTATACGCTGGGCAAACCTCCTTCGGAGGCGCGCGATCGCGACTGGTTTATGGCGACCGCGCTGGCGGTGCGCGACGCTGTGGTCGAACGCTTTCTTGTGCAGATGCAGGAAAGCCGCGGGCAGGAGGGCAAGCATGTCTATTACCTGTCGCTCGAATTCCTGATCGGGCGGCTGCTGCGGGAGAATGTCGGCAATCTCGGCCTGGCGGGCGAATTGCGAGACGCACTGGCGGAACTCGGCGTGACCATCGACCAGGCGCGGCTCGCCGAACCGGATGCCGCACTCGGCAATGGCGGGCTGGGGCGGCTCGCGGCCTGTTTCCTCGAAAGCATGTCGTCGCTCGCGATCCCCGCCTTCGGCTATGGCATCCGCTACGATCACGGGCTGTTCCGGCAGATCCTGCGCGATGGTTGGCAGCAGGAATTCCCCGAGGACTGGCTGTCCTTCGGCAACCCCTGGGAATTCGCGCGCCCCGAAATCCGCCACCGCATCGGCTTCGGCGGCGAGGTCAGCGCCGAGGCGCTGCCCGACGGCAATGAACGCCTGCGCTGGAGCCCCGGCGAATGGGTCGATGCGGTCGCCTACGACACGCCGGTGGTGGGCTGGCGTGGAAAGCATGTGAACCTTTTGCGTCTGTGGCGCGCCCGCGCGCCCGATCCGCTGCGGCTGGATGCCTTCAACCGCGGCGACCACCTGGGCGCGCTGGCGGCGCAGGTGCGCGCGGAATCGATCTCGAAGGTGCTCTACCCGTCCGATGACAGCCCGGCGGGGCAGGAATTGCGGCTGCGGCAGGAATACTTCTTCACCTCGGCCGCCTTGCAGGACCTGGTGCGCCGGCAGATCCGCCAGGCCGGCAGCGTGAACACCCTGGCCGATCGCGTGTCGATCCAGCTGAACGACACGCATCCCGCCATTGCCGTGGCGGAATTGATGCGCCTGCTGGTGGACGAGCACGGCGTCGAATGGGAGGAAGCCTGGACCATCACGCGCGGCGCGATCTCCTACACCAATCACACGCTGCTGCCAGAGGCGCTGGAATCCTGGCCGGTGCCGCTGATGGAACGGCTGCTGCCGCGGCACATGCAGATCATCTACCGCATCAATGCGGACCACCTGGATGCCGTGCGCGCGGCGCATCCGGGTGACGACCGGCTGCTGGCATCGGTGTCGCTGATCGGCGAGGATCACGGGCGGCGCGTCCGCATGGGCAACCTCGCCTTCGTGGGGTCGCACAAGGTGAATGGCGTCTCGGCGCTGCATACCGGGCTGATGCGCCAGACGGTGTTCCGCGATTTCAACGCGCTGTTCCCCGACCGCATCGTGAACAAGACCAACGGCATCTCCTTCCGTCGTTGGCTGATGCAATGCAATCCGGGCCTGACCGACTTGCTGGTCGATGCGTTGGGGCCGCGCGTGCTGGATGCACCTGATCTGCTGGCGAATCTGCGCGACCTCGCGGGCGATGCAGCCTTCCAGGGCCGCTTCGCCGCGGTGAAGCGCGCCAACAAGGAGGCCCTCGCCACCATGCTGCGCGAACAGGCCGGGGTGCGCGTCGACCCCGCCGCGCTGTTCGACGTGCAGATCAAGCGCATCCACGAATACAAGCGGCAGCTGCTGAACATCCTGCAGACGGTCGCGCTGTACGAGGCGATGCGCGCGCAGCCGATGCGCGACTGGACGCCGGTGGTGAAGGTGTTTGCCGGCAAGGCGGCGCCCGGCTATCACCGTGCAAAGCTCATCATCAAGCTCGCCTGCGACGTGGCGCGCGTGGTCAATCGCGACCCGTCGGTGCGCGGGCTGCTCAAGGTCGCCTTCCTGCCGAACTACAACGTCTCGGCGGCCGAGGTGATCGTGCCCGCAGCCGATCTGTCGGAGCAGATCTCTACGGCCGGCATGGAAGCTTCGGGCACGGGCAACATGAAGCTGGCGCTGAACGGCGCGCTGACCATCGGCACGCTGGACGGCGCGACCGTGGAGATGGCGGAGCATATCGGCGCCGAGCACATGTTCCTGTTCGGCCTTTCCGCCGAGGAAGTGACGCAGCACCGCGACGCCGGCTGGCGCGGCGCGCAGGCCGAGGCCGCCTCCGACACGCTGTCCGAGGTGCTGGCGGCGATCGGCGGCGGTGTCTTCTCGCCCGACGATCACAACCGCTACGCGGAACTCGTGGCATCGCTGCGTGCCGAGGACTGGTTCATGGTCTCCGCCGATTTCGATGCTTACTGCGCGGCGCAGCAGCGCGCCGCGACGATGTACCGCGACCAGCCTGCGTGGCGCCGTACCGCCGTGCTGAACACGGCGGGGATGGGGTGGTTCTCCTCCGACCGGTCCATCGCCGAATATGCCGGGGAAATCTGGGGCGTGCCGGTGGCGACATGACGGGCTGGCGGGCGGATGCCGAGGCGATCGCCCAGATCCTCGACGCCCGCCATACCGATCCCTTCGCGTTGCTCGGCCCACATGCGGTCCCGGGCGGCGTGGTGGTGCGCGCCTTCGTGCCGGGAGCGCACAGCGTCAGCGCCGATGCGACGCGGCTGGAATCCCGCGACGCCGCCGGCTTCTTCGAGGGCTTCGTGGCCGGCGCGACACTGCCCTTCGCCTACCGCCTGCACGCCGCGCGCGGCGCCGATGCCTGGTCCTTCGACGACCCCTACGCCTTCGGCCCGACGCTCGGCCCGCTGGATGACCACCTGCTTGTCGAGGGCACCCACGCGCGGCTGTTCGACCGGCTCGGCGCACATTCCTGCACGCATGAGGGTGTGGACGGCGTGCGCTTCGCCGTCTGGGCGCCGCAGGCGAAGCGCGTCTCGGTGGTGGGCGACTTCAATGCCTGGGACGGCCGCCGCCACCCCATGCGCAAGCGCGTCGATTCCGGCCTGTGGGAGATCTTCCTGCCGGGCGTAACGGAGGGCGCGCGCTACAAATACGAGATCCTCGGCCGCGACGGCGTGCTGTGTCCGCTGAAGGCCGATCCGGTCGGCTTCGCGGCGGAGCTGCGTCCGGCCAGCGCCTCCATCGTCACGCGCACCGACCGCTTCGCCTGGACCGACGCGGCGTGGTTGGCACAACGCGCACAACGCGACGCGCGGCGCGACCCGATGGCGATCTACGAGGTCCATGCCGCATCCTGGCGCCGCCATCCCGATGGCCGCTTCTACAGCTGGGACGAATTGGCGGATGCGCTGATCCCCTATGTCGTCGATCTCGGCTTCACGCATATCGAGTTCATGCCGGTCAGCGAGCATCCGCTCGACGCCTCCTGGGGCTATCAGCCGCTTGGCTTGTACGCGGTCACGGCGCGGCACGGGCCGCCAGAGGGCCTGGCACGCTTCATCGACCGCGCGCATGCGGCGGGCGTCGGCGTGCTGCTCGACTGGGTGCCGGCGCATTTTCCGGTGGATGCCCAGGGCCTCGTGCGATTCGATGGCGGCCCGCTGTACGAACACCCCGATCCGCTGCGCGGCTTCCTGCCCGGCTGGGGCACCGCGGTGTTCGATTTCGGGCGGCGCGAGGTCGCGGCCTTCCTCGGCGCGAACGCCCTGTTCTGGCTCGGCCGCTATCATGCCGACGGGCTACGCGTCGATGCGGTGTCGTCGATGCTGTATCTCGACTACGACCGCGCGCCCGACGGCTGGGTGCCGAACGAGGATGGCAGCAACGTCAACCGCGATGCCGTCGCCTTCCTGCAAGGCGCGAGCGACCTGATCGCGCGCGAGAACCCCGGCGCCATCACCGCCGCCGAGGAAGCCTCGGCCTGGGGCGGCGTGACGGCGCCGACCTCCGCGCCGGGCGGCCTCGGCTTCCGCTTCAAGTGGAATATGGGCTGGATGAACGACACGCTGCGCTACGTGGCGCAGGACCCGATCCATCGCCCCCACCACCACAGCCTGGTCACCTTCGGCCTGATGTATGCGTGGAACGAAGCCTTCATCCTGCCGCTCAGCCACGACGAGGTCGTGCACGGCAAGGGCACGCTGCTGGGGCGCCTGCCGGGCGACGACTGGCAGCGCTTCGCCACGCTGCGCTGCTACTACGCCTTCATGTGGGGCCACCCGGGCAAGAAGCTGCTGTTCATGGGGCAGGAATTCGCCCCCTGGCGCGAGTGGTCCGAGACGCGCGAATGCGACTGGTGGCTGTTGCAGCACGCGCCACATCGCGGCGTGCAGGACCTGGTGCGGCGCCTGAACGCGCTGTATCGCAACCACCCGGCGCTGCATGCGCGCGACTGCGAACCGGAGGGCTTCCGCTGGATCGACGCGGACGACGCGGCGCATTCGATCTTCTCCTGGCTGCGCTTCGATGGTGCTGGCGGGCCGCCGGTCGCGGTGATCTGCAATTTCACGCCGGTGCCGCGGCAAGGCTGGCGCATCGGCCTGCCGGCGGCGGGCGTATGGCGCGTGCTGCTCAACACCGACGCCGCCGCGCTTGGCGGCAGCGATGCAGGCCCCATGTATGAATTGCTGGCGACCGAGGATGCGTGCAACGGATTGCCCGCCTCGGCGCTGATGGATCTGCCGCCGCTCGGCGCAATCTATCTGGAACCGGTCTCCTGGGTGGGGCCGGACAAGGCATGATGAAAAAGGGAGACATCATGACAAACGACCGCGCCCCGATCGGCCCCCCCTATGCCCGCCAGGCGATGGCCTACGTTCTCGCCGGCGGACGCGGGTCGCGCCTGCAGGAACTCACGGACCGGCGCGCCAAGCCGGCGGTGTTCTTCGGCGGCAAGTCGCGCATCATCGATTTCTCATTGTCGAATGCACTGAATTCCGGCATCCGGCGTATCGCGGTGGCGACGCAGTACAAGGCGCACAGCCTGATCCGCCACCTCCAGCGCGGCTGGAACTTCCTGCGCCCGGAACGCAACGAGACCTTCGACATCCTGCCCGCCAGCCAGCGCGTGGATGAACGGTCCTGGTATCTCGGCACGTCGGATGCGGTGTTCCAGAACCTCGACATCATCGAGGACTACGCGCCGCGCTTCATGGTCATCCTGGCCGGCGACCACATCTACAAGATGGACTACGAGGTGATGCTGGCGCAGCACGTTGCCACCGGCGCCGACGTGACGGTCGGCTGCTTCGTGCTGCCGCGCATGGAGGCCACCGCCTTCGGCGTCATGCATGTGGACGGGACAGACCGCATCACCGACTTCTTCGAAAAGCCCGCCGATCCGCCCGGCATTCCGGGCGAACCGGACAAGGCCCTGGCCTCGATGGGCATCTATGTCTTCGAGACGCGCTTCCTCGCGGAACAGTTGAAACGCGACCACGCCACCGCGGGGACGAACCACGATTTCGGCAAGGACATCATCCCCTACATCGTCAAGCACGGCCACGCCCAGGCGCATCGCTTCGAGAAATCCTGCGTGCGATCCGGTGCGGAATCCTCGCTGTATTGGCGCGATGTCGGCACCGTCGATGCCTATTGGCAGGCCAATATCGACCTGACGGAAATCGTGCCGGACCTCGACCTGTACGACCGCGCCTGGCCGATCTGGACTCATGCCGAGGTCACGCCGCCCGCCAAATTCGTGCACGATGTCGATGGGCGGCGCGGCGAGGCGATCTCCTCTCTGGTGTCGGGCGGCTGCATCGTCTCGGGCGGCACGGTGCGCCATTCGCTGCTGTCCACCGGCACGCATGTGCATTCCTACGCGTCACTGGATGGCGCGGTGGTGCTGCCGCATGTCGATATCGGCCGCGGCGCGCGGCTGACCAAGGTCGTGGTGGACCGCGGCGTCCACATCCCGCCCGGCCTGGTGGTCGGTGAGGATCCGGTGGCGGACGAGGCGCGCTTCCGGCGCACGGAGTCCGGCATCTGCCTCATCACGCAGCCGATGATCGATCGGCTCGGATGAAGGTGCTGGCCGTCGCGTCGGAGGCCTATCCGCTGGTCAAGACCGGCGGGCTGGCCGATGCCGTCGGTGCGTTGCCAGCGGCGCTGGCGGCGCAGGGCGTGACGGTGACCACGCTGATTCCGGGCTATCGCGCCGTGCTCGATGCCTTCGGCGATGCCCGCACCGCGCTCGACCTGCCCGAGTTGTTCGGCGGGCCGGCACGCCTCCTGAAGGCGAAGCGCTTGCTGGCGCTGGATGCGCCGCATCTCTTCGACCGCCCGGGCGGACCTTACGTTGCGCCGGGTGGTGGCGAGTGGGGCGACAATGCGATCCGCTTCGCCGCCCTGGGCCGCGCCGCTTCTGCCTTCGCGCAGGCGAAGCGCATCGATGCGGTGCACGCGCATGATTGGCAGGCCGGGTTGGTGCCGGCCTATCTGCGCTTCGCGCCACGGCGCATCCCGTGCCTGTTCACCATCCACAACCTGGCCTACCAGGGGAAGTTCCCCGCCTCGGTGTTTCCGTTGCTCGGCCTGCCGCCGGCGGCCTTCGCGCGCGAGGGCCTGGAATACTACGGCGCGGTCGGCTTCCTGAAGGCCGGGCTGTGGTTCGCCGATGCAATCAACACCGTTTCGCCATCCTACGCCGAGGAGATCCTGACGCCGGAAGGCGGCATGGGTCTCGATGGGCTGCTGCGCGGGCGCGCGGGCGACCTGCACGGCGTCCTCAACGGGCTCGACGTCGCGGATTGGAATCCGGCGACGGATGCGGCGCTGGCGGCGCGCTTCGACGCCGCCGACCCGGCGCCGCGCGCGGCCAACAAGGCGGCGTTGCAGGCGCGCTTCGGCCTCGCGCCCGACCCCGATGTGCCGCTGGTCGCCTTCGTCGGGCGCCTCGCCTGGCAAAAGGGTGCGGACCTGCTGCTCGACGCCGCGCCGGCGCTGATGCAGGGCGGCGCGCAGCTCGCGCTGCTGGGGTCGGGCGAGGCGCCGCTCGAACACGCCTGCCGGGGCTTCGCCGCCGCGCATCAGGGCCGCGCAGGCGCCTTCATCGGCTTCGACGAAGGCTTGGCGCGGCTGGTCTATGGCGGCGCCGACATGCTGGTGGTGCCCTCGCGCTTCGAACCCTGCGGGCTCGCGCAACTCGCTGCGCTGCGCTACGGCGCGGTGCCGGTGGTCGCGCGCACGGGTGGCCTGGGCGACACGGTGATCGATGCCAGCCCGATGGCGCTGGCGGCCGGCAGCGCGACAGGTGTGCAGGTCGCTCCGGGCCGCGCCGATGCGCTGGCCGCTGGGCTGCGCCGCGCGCTGGCGCTGTTCGGCGATGCCGCTGCCTGGCGCTGCATCCAGGCCAACGGGATGGCGACCGACGTCTCCTGGGGACCGTCCGCCGCACGCTACGCGGCACTGCTGCGCGGGCTCGCACCGCGGCATGGATGACGGCGCGGCGGAACCGCTCGGCGTCCACCTGACGCAAGGCGGCGCGACCATCGCCATTCCGGCGCCGGGCGCCGACGCGATGGACCTGTGCGTCTTCGATGCGGCAGGCGCGCGCGAGGTGGCGCGCTGGCGCCTGCCCGGCCGCACCGGCGATGTCTTCCACGGCGCGCTGCGAGGCCTTGCTGAAGGCACGCGCTACGGCCTGCGCGCGCATGGCCCAGCCGCGCTGCGCTTCGATCCGGCGAAGCTGCTGCTCGACCCCTGGGCGCGCGCGATCGACCGGCCTTTCGCGACGCATCCCGCGCTGTTCGAATACGGCGCCGACAGCGCGGATGCGATGCCGAAGGCGGTGCTGACGGCGCCGCTTCCACCGGCACCGCCACCGCCGCACTGCATCGGCGCGCGCGTGATCTACGAACTGCACGTGCGCGGATTCACGCGCACGCATCCCGAGATTCCCGAGCCGATCCGTGGCACCTTCGCGGGCCTCGCGCATCCGGCCGCGATCGCGCATCTGACGCGGCTGGGTGTGACGCATGTCGAAGTGATGCCCGCCTGGTCCTGGGCCGACGAACGGCAGCTCGCGCCCATCGGCCTGAGCAACTACTGGGGCTACAACCCGGTCGGTTGGCTCGCTCCCGAACCGCGCCTCGCACCCGGCGGCATGGCGGAGGTGCGCGCCGCCGTCGCCGCGCTGGCGGCCGCCGGGATCGGCGTGATTCTCGATATCGTGCTGAACCATTCGGGCGAGGGTGACGCACAGGGCCCGACGCTCTCGCTGCGCGGCCTCGGCGACGCGGCGTGGTATCGCACCGATGCCGACGGCCGCTACGTGAACGATACCGGCTGCGGGCATGCGCTGGCGCTCGACCGGCCGTGGCCGCTGCGGCTTGCCATGGACGCGATGCGGCACTGGGTCGGGCAGGCCGGGCTGGCGGGGTTGCGGCTCGACCTCGCCACCACGCTCGGCCGCCGCGCCGAAGGTTTTGATCCAAACGCGCCGCTGCTCCAGGCGATGCGCCAGGACCCGCTGCTGCGCGAGCGCTGGATCGTCGCCGAGCCCTGGGATGTCGGGCATCACGGCCACCGCCTGGGCGCCTTCGCACCGGGCTGGGGCGAATGGAACGACCGCTTCCGCGACGGCATCCGCCGCTTCTGGCGCGGTGATGCAGGCAGCCTGGGCGAGGCCGCCACGCGCCTCGCCGGGTCTCGCGACGTGTTCGGCGCGCGACCCGCGACCGACGGCATCAACTTCGTCACCGCGCATGACGGCTTCACCCTCGCCGACCTGGTCAGCCACGCCCACAAGCACAACCACGCGAATGGCGAGGAGAACAGCGACGGCACCAACGACAACCTCTCCTGGAACCACGGCGTCGAGGGCGCCACGCAGGACGACGCCATCGTCGCGCGCCGCCGCGCCGATACGCGCGCGCTGCTGGCGACGCTGCTCGCCGCCCGCGGCACGCCGATGCTCTCGATGGGCGACGAGGCCGGGCGCAGCCAGGGCGGCAACAACAACGCCTGGTGCCAGGACAACGCGACGTCGTGGTTCGACTGGGACAGCGCCGACCAATCGCTGATCGACTTCACCGCGCGGCTGGTCGCGGCGCGCCGCGCGCATCGCGCGTTGTCGGGCACAGCGCCGCTGACCGGCGGCACGGATGCGACCGGCCAGGCTGATCTGCGCTGGCTGCGCTTCGACGGCGCGCCGATGACGCAAGCCGACTGGACCGGCCCGGACGCGCGCAGCGTCGTGATGCTGCTGCAGGGCGGCGGCGCGCCCGTGCTCGTCGCGCTGCATGGCGGCGGCAGCCCAGCCACGCTGCGCCTCCCGCAGGGCAAATGGACCCTGCTGGCCGACAGCGGCGGCAAGACGCTGGATGGCGCGACGATGGAGATGGCGCCGCGCTCCGTCGCCTGGCTTGCCGCGGCGCCGCCTGCGCCACGTCGTGCCGACGCACCCGACGCTGCATTGCTGGCGTCGCTCTCGGCTGCGGCGGGCATCGCCACGGCCTGGCACGATATCGACGGCACACGGCACACGGTTCCCGAGGGCACGCTGCGCGCCGTGCTGGCCGCGCTCGGCCTGCCTGCCGAGACCGCCGCGCAGGCGCGCGACAGCCTGGCACGCCGCCGCGCCGCGCCGCGCACCACGACGCGGGCGCCGGGCCCGTGCCACGACGCGCCGGATGGCCGTCGCTTCGGCATCGCCGCGCAGGTCTTCGCGCTGCGCCATGCCGCCGACCAGGGCATCGGCGACTTCACCGCCCTCGCGCTGCTGGCGCGCGGCGCGGCCGACCGCGGCGCGGCGCTGGTCGGCCTCAGCCCGCCGCATGCGCTGATGCCGGTCGAACGCGACCGCGCCAGCCCCTACCAGCCATCCGACCGGCGCTTTCTCGAACCCATGCTGCTCGACGTGGCCGCGCTGCCCGAGGTGGGCGATGCGCCGTCGGTGCGCGCGGCGCTGGACAGCCAGGCGCCGGTCTTCGCCGCGCTGCGCGCCGGCGCAATGGTCGACTACCCCGCGGCCTGGGCGGCGAAGCGCGCGGTGCTCGATGCCGCCGTCGCGGCGCTGCCGCGCGACCATGCAGCGCTTGCCGCGTTCCGCGCGGAGCACGGCACGGCGCTGGACGACTACGCCAGCTTCGTCGCCTTGTCCGAACGCTACGGCCCGCGTGGCTGGCCGGCGGGCCACGCGCATCCGGCGGATAGCGGGATGGCGGGCTTCCGCGCCGCATCCGCCGACGCCATCCACGCCCACATCGCGCTGCAATGGATGTGCGACCGGCAGTTCGCCACCGCCGCGGCGGCAGGGCCGGGGCTGTATCGCGACCTCGCGGTCGGCGCGGCACCGGATGGCGCGGAGGTCTGGTCGCAGCCAGGCGCCTTCCTGCATGGCTTCTCGATCGGCGCGCCGCCTGATCCGTTTTCTGCCGACGGCCAGGTCTGGGCCCTGCCGGTGCCGCACCCGCATGTCGGCCATGCCGGCTTCGCAGCGCTGCTGCGCGCCAACATGCGCCATGCGCGCGCCCTGCGCCTCGACCACGCGATGGGCCTCGAGCGCCTGTTCATAGTGCCGCACGGCGCGCACGCCAGCGACGGCTGCTACCTCGGCTTCGATGGCGAGGCGATGCTCGCGACGCTCGCGCACGAAAGCCGCATCGCCGCCTGCGCGGTGGTGGGCGAAGCGCTGGGCACCGTGCCGGACGGCTTCACCGATCGCCTGGCGGCCGCTCGCGTGCTCGCCTACCGCGTGCTGTGGTTCGAACGCGCGGGAGACGGCTTCCGCCCCCCGGCCGAATGGCCAGCGCTGGCGGCGGCCTGCGTCTCGACCCACGACCTGGCGACGCTGGCCGGCTGGTGGGCGGGCGCGGACCTCGATGAACGCGCTGCACTCGGGATGCTGACGCCGGCGGAGGCAGCCGCGGCAATGGCAGCGCGCGCGCGGGACCGTTCATCGCTCGCCGCCGACTGCGGCGTGCCGGCGGACCGCTTCGACGCCGCGACGGCGGCCGCCGTGCATCGCTTCGTCGCCGCTTCGCCCAGCCGCGCCATGCTGGTGCAGGCCGAGGACCTGGTCGGCGAGCGCATCGGCGTGAACCTTCCCGGCACCGACCGCGAACGCCCGAACTGGCGACGCCGCCTGCCGGTCACCGCCGACCGCCTGTTCGACGGCGACATCGCGCAGGCCATCCTGAATGCGCTCGGCCCGCAGCGCGGCTGACGCGATCAGCCCGCGCGGCGCGCGTCGCGCATCGCCGTCCAGACCTTCACCGGCGTGACCGGCATGTCGATCGCCACGACCCCGAGCGGGGCCAGCGCATCGAGCACCGCATGCATCACCGTCTGCGGCGCACCGATGCAGCCCGCCTGGCCGGAGCCCTTCACGCCAAGGCGGTTCGACGCCGTCGTCACCTCGATGCAGGTGACGTCGAGCGGCGGCAGGTCCTCCGCACGCGGCAGGCAATAATCCATCAGCGAGGCGGTCAGGATCTGTCCCGACTGCTGGTCATACGCCACCTCCTCCAGCATCGCCTGGCCGATGCCCTGCGCCAGCCCGCCCTGCACCTGGCCGATGGTGAGCATGGGGTTGATCAGCACACCATAGTCATCGACGGCGGTGTAGCGATCGAGCCGCACCAGCCCGGTCTCGGCATCGATCTCCACTTCCGCCACCTGGCATCCATTGGGGAAGGTGACCAGGTCGAGATCGCTGTCCACCTCCGCATCCAGCGTACCGGGCGCCTCGCGCGCGAGGTCCAGCAGCGACACGCCGCGACCCGCGGCATCATCGGCGAGGCTGAATCGCCCATCGGCGAAGACCAGCGATGCTTCCGGCGCCTGCAGCAGTTGCGCCGCCAGCGCGCGCGCCTTCGCCAGCACGGCATCGATCGCGCGCACCATCGCCTCGCCGCCCATATGCAGCGACCGCGCACCGCCATGGCCATGGCCGCGCGCGACGTCGCGCGTGTCCGCCTGCACAAGGCGGAACACGTCCACCGGCAGGCCCAGCAGGTCGGCGGCGATCTGCGGGAAGCTGGTCTCGTGCCCCTGGCCGTTGGATTGCGTGCCGAGCGCCAGCGCCACGCGCCCATCGGCTTCGAAGCGCACCGCCGCCCATTCGCCCGGCGCGCCACGCGCCGTCTCCATGAAGCAGGCGATGCCAAGCCCGCGCAGCATCCCGCGCGCCTCGCTATCCGCACGGCGCCCAGCGAAGCCGGCCACGTCCGCCGTCGCCATCGCACGATCGAGATTGGCGTGGAATTCGCCGCAATCGAGCGTCATGCCCATGGCCGTGCGATGCGGGAAGGATGCGATCAGATTGCGCCGGCGCAGCTCCACCGCATCGATGCCGATGCGCCGCGCCGCCAGATCCACCAGGCGCTCGATGATGTAGTTCGCCTCCGGCTTGCCGGCGCCGCGATAGGCGTCGATCGGCACGGTGTTGGTGAAGGCGCCGCGCACATCCATGAACACCGCCGGGATGTCGTACAGCCCGCCCATCGCCGTGCCCGGCGAATTGGTCGAACTCCCCGGCCCGCTGCCCGACAGGTAGGCGCCCATATTCGCCACCGTCTCGGCATGCAGGCCGATGAAGCGGCCATCGGCATCGAGCGCGAGGCGCGCATGGGTGCGGTTGTCGCGCGCCTGGACGGTCGCCAGGAAATCCTCCGTACGCTCCGAAACCCAGCGCACCGGCCGGTCCAGGCGGCGTGCGGCGAGCATCGCCACCACATAGTCCGGGAAGATGAAGTTCTTCGCGCCGAAGCCACCGCCCACATCGGGCGCGACCACGCGGATGTTTTCGCGCGCCATGCCGAACACGGTGGCAAGATGGTCGCGCATGCCATGCACGCCCTGCCCGGTCACCGTCAGCAGGAAGGATTGCGCCGCGGCATCCCAGGTCGCGATGGCGGCGCGCACCTCGAGCGGCGCGGCGGTCACGCGGTTGTTCACCAGGTCGATCGAGACGATGGTGGCCGCGTGCGCGAAGGCGGCCTCGACCGCCGCGGCGTCGCCCTTCTGGAAGCGGAAGGCGAGGTTGCCGGACGCCTCGTCCCACAGCGCCGGCGCATCGGCGCGCAGCGCGGCGGCACCGTCCGTGACGGCCGGCAGCGGTTCGTAGTCGACGATGATCGCCTCAGCGGCATCGCGCGCCTGCGCCGCACTGTCCGCGACCACGCATGCGACCGGGTCGCCGACATGGCGCACGCGCCCCTCGGCCAGGGCAGGGCGCGGCGGGATGATGAGCGGCGCCAGCGTCGCGACCTTGGCGACGCAGGGCATCGGATGCAGGCCCTCCGCGCGCAGCTCGGCGGCGGTCAGGACGTCGCGCACGCCCGGCATGGCGCGCGCGGCCGCGACATCCATCCCGACGATCCGCGCATGGGCGTGCGGCGAGCGCAGCATCACGGCGTGCAGCGCGCCAGTCGCATCGATGTCCTCGACGAAATGCCCGACGCCGCGCAGGAAGCGGTCGTCCTCGACGCGGCGCCGGGACACGCCGCGCTGCGCGACTGCCGTCATGCCAAGCCCCGGGCGAACGGATGGGGTCTGTCCATTGCGGTGCGGGTCAAGCGAGAATCTCCTGCCGGTACCGTGGCAGGATGCCACGTCTGGGTGGCCAGACGCCATGCGGCGTGCGCGATCAGACCGCTCCGCTCGCCAAGGCATGGTCGACGCCGCCCAGGATATGCGCCGCCAGGATGTCCCGTGCCCCCGCCGCGTCGCGGCGGATCGCGCAGTCGCGCAGCGCCGCGTGTTCCTCGACCGCGATCGGCCCGCGGAATCCGAGCGCCAGGTTCTGATAGCGCAGGTAGCGATCGAACACCGTCGCATGCGTGGCCATCAGCGTGCGCGACCCGCAGGCGGAGACCAGCGCGCGATGGAATTCCGAATCGAACCGGCGCCACGCGTCGATCGCGCCGGCCTCGCCAGCGCCCAGGCGCTTTTCGGCCTGCGCGAGCTTGTGATGCGAGGCGGCCACCCGCCCTTCCCATTCCATGTCGCCAACGCGGAAAGCGTGCTCGAGCGCGTACCCTTCCAGCAGCAGCCGCAGCCGTGCCAGTTCGCGCAGCTCCTGCGCGCTGAAGCGCGAGACCTCGAAGCCGCGCTGGCCCTCCGCGACCACCAGCCGTTCGGCGATCAACCGGCTGAGGCTCTCGCGCAGCGTGCCGACCGCGGCGCCATAGCTGTCGCGCAGGCCTTCCAGCCGCAGCTTCTGGCCAGGCGCCAACGCGCCGCGCAGGATGTCGGCGCGAATCAGCCGGCGCGCACGCTCGCTCGTCGCCTCGGCATCGGCGAGGGGGGTCTCGACGCCTACCGCGCGTGGCGCACAGGCCAGGAAGGGCGTCAGGGCGCCGGCGCGCACGACATGCTCGACGCAGCCTTCGACATGGTCGCGGAGGATCGCGCCGGCGCCGGCGGCGTCGCGCGCCAGGGCGCAGTCCAGCAACGCCGCATGCTGCGCGGCGGCCACCGCGCCACGGAATACCACCGCCACCATCTGGTAGCGCAGGAAGCGGTCATAGGTGGCGGCGAAGGTCTCGAGCAGCACGCTCGATCCGCAGGCGGCGATCAAGGCGTGGTGGAACTCGCGGTCGTAGTGCTTCCACAGCGACGCATCGGCAGTCTCGCCCGCCAGCAGCCGCCGCTCCATCACCGCCAGCTTGTGGTGCGCCGCCACGACCTGGCCTTCCCAATCGAGGTCGCCGGCGGCGAAGGATGCGGCGATCGCCTCGGTCTCCAGCAGCAGGCGGAGGTCCGCGACTTCGCTGAAATCCTCGGCGGAGACCGGGGCCACGACGAAGCCGCGCTGGCCTTCGGCCTGCACCAGCGCCTCGGCGGCCAGGCGGTTCAACGCCTCGCGCAGCGTGCCCACGGCCACGCCGTAGTTGTCTCGCAGTCCTTCCAGGCCAAGCTTGCGGCCGGGTGCGAGGCGGCCGAGCACGACATCGGCGCGGATGCGGCGATAGGCGGCCTCGCCCGCCGTCTCCTCCGCGTCAGACACGTTCCGCGCCGGCTGCATGCGTGCAGCGCCTCCCTTCGGTCCTGCACCGGAGTATCGGCGCGGCGGGTGGGTCGGAACAATACCCGGCATTCCGGGCAATCTCCGACATTCCGGTGAATCTCTATTGATCGTCCTGGCGACGCCGCCTAGCGTTCGGCCCAGCCGCCAACGCGCGGCCAAGGAATGTCCAGGGAAGGGATACGCCCATGCGAATGCAGATCGGACGCCGGTCCGTCATGACGGCTGCGGCCGCCGCCCTGGCGGTGCCCGCCCTGCCCGCCCGCGCCCAGGCGCGCCGGCGCATCCGCTTCTCCGCCGTCTTCTCCGACCAGGATATCCGCGCCGAGGCGATGCGCGGCTTCGCCGCCGACCTGCAATCGCAGTTCGACGTGGAGCTGCACCTGAACGCGACGCTGTTCCGCCAGGGCACGGAGCTGGTCGCGATCCAGCGCAACAATGTCGAGATGGCGAACCTCGCCCCGCAGGATTTCTCGCGCCAGATCCCGGCCTGGTCGGTGATGGCCTCGGCCTATCTGTTCCGCGATGCCGCGCATATGCGCGCGGTGTTCAACGGGCCGATCGGCGCGGAGTTCAACCGCATGGCGCGCGACCAGCTCAATGTGCATGTGCTGGGCCCACTGTATTTCGGGACGCGCCACGTCAACCTGAAGCCGCGCAAGCGCATCAACACGCCGGCCGACATGGCCGGGCTGAAGCTCCGTATGCCGCCGGGGGAGACCTGGCAGTTCCTCGGCGAGGCGCTCGGCGCCAACCCGACGCCCGTGGCCTTCGCGGAGCTGTACACCGCGCTGCAATCCGGCACGGTGGACGGCCAGGACAACCCGCTGCCGACCAGCCGCACCATGCGCTTCCACGAGGTGACGACGCAGTTCGTCCTGACCAGCCACCTGGTCGCCTATGACCTGCTGTCGATCTCCTCGCGCCTGTGGGACGGGCTGACGCAGCCGCAGCGCGACGCCATCCAGGCCGCCGCCAACAAGGCGATCGACGCCAGCACGCAGCGGCACCTGGCGCAGGAACAGGAGATGGTCGCCTTCTTCCGCTCCCAGGGCCTCGAAGTCTACGAACCCGACGTCGCCGCCTTCCGCGCCGAGGCGCAGCGGCGCTACCTGGCATCCACGCAATCGCAGGCCTGGCCGGCGGGCATCCTCGACCGCATCGCCGCGGTGCGCTGATCCGCATGGATGCGGCGCGCCGCCTGCTCGGCTGGGGACGCCGGCGCGCCGAGGACGTGCTGACGGCGCTGCTGCTGGCGATGTTCGTCGCCTTCATGCTGCAGATCGTCACGCGCTACGTGCTGAACGCGCCGCTGAGTTGGACGGCGGAACTCTCCACCCTCGCCTGGGTCTGGGGCGTGCTGTGGGGTGCCGGGCTGGTGCTGCGCGACGAGGAAGAGATCCGCTTCGACCTGCTGTATGGCGCCATGCCGGGCAGCGTGCGGCGCGTGTGCGATGCGGTCACCGGCATCGCGGTAGTGGCGGTGTTCACCTGGTCGCTGCCGGCGATGGTGGACTACGTCACCTTCATGAAGGTGGAGCGCAGCGCCTATCTCGGCATCCGCTTCGACCTGCTCTACTCGGTGTACCTGATCTTCGCCGTCGCCATGATCATCCGCCACGCGGCCATCGCCTGGCGCGCCGTGGCCGGGCGCCGGGCGACCGCGTGACGGATCCCTTCGCGCTGTCGCTGGTGTCGCTGCTGGTCCTGTCGCTGATGGGCCTGCCGATCGGGCTCACCATGATCATGGCGAGCATCATCTACCTCGGCCTGTCGGGCCAGGACATGTCGACCGCGGCCGAGCAGGTACTGAACGGGCTGAACGGCAGCTACGTGCTGCTGGCGGTGCCGCTGTTCATCTTCTCGGCCGGGCTGATGAATGCCGGCAGCCTGACCGACCGGCTGCTGCGCTTCTGCAACCTGCTGGTCGGGCGGTTCCGCGGCGGGCTCGGCCATGTGAACGTGGTGCAGAGCGTGATCTTCGCCGGCATGTCGGGTTCCGCCATCGCCGATGCCGCGGGCAGCGGCAAGGTGCAGATCGACATGATGACGAAGGGCGGCGCCTATCCGTCCAGCTATGCCGGCGCGCTGACCGCCGTGACCGCGGTGATCGGGCCGATCATCCCGCCCTCCATCCCGATGGTGCTTTATGCGCTGGTGGCGGATGCGTCGATCGGCTTCCTGTTCCTCGCCGGCGTGGTGCCCGGACTGCTGATGGCGCTGTCGCAGATGGGCATCAACGGCTGGATGGCGCATCGCCACGGTTTTCCCGTTTCCGAACGTGTGCCACTGCGCGAATTCCCGCGCCTGACGCTCGAAGCCCTTCCGGCGCTGATGATGCCGGTGATCCTGCTGGGCGGCATCTATGGCGGCGTGATGACGCCGACCGAGGCCGCCGCCGTCGCCGCCGCCTATGCCTGGCTGATTGCCGCCGTGCTGTACCGCAGCCTGACGCTGCGCCAGACCTTCGCCGCCATCCGCGACAGCGCGCGCTCCACCGCCGCCATCGGCATGCTGATCGCCGGCGCGCTGGCCTTCAACTACGTCGTGACCAGCGAGAACATTCCCAACACCGTGCGCGCCATGCTGGCCGGCTGGGAGATGTCGCGCTGGGAATTCCTGCTGGTGGTGAACGTCATCCTGCTGGTGCTCGGCTGCCTGCTGGAAGGCAGCACCATCCTGCTGGTCGTGGTGCCGGTGCTGGTGCCCACGGCGCAGGCGCTGGGCGTCGACATGGTGCATTTCGGCGTGGTCGTGGTGGTGAACATCATGCTCGGCCTGGTCACCCCGCCCTACGGTCTGCTGCTGTTCATCGTCGCCAAGCTGTCGGGCGCGCCGATCTCGGCCGTGGTGCGCGACACGCTGCCCTTCATCGCCGCGATGGTCGCGGCGCTGATGCTGATCACCTTCGTGCCCGACCTGGCGCTCTGGCTGCCGCGGCAGCTGGGCTACCAGGGCTGAACGCCAGGACCATCGCCATGCCCCGCTGCATCCACGTCCTCAACGGCCCGAACCTCAACCGCCTGGGCTTGCGCGAACCGGAGATCTACGGCCGCACCACCCTGGCCGAGATCGAGGCGATGTGCCGCGCCGAAGCCGGCGACGACGAGGTCGTATTCCGCCAGACCAACTGGGAAGGCCAGCTGGTCGACTGGATCCACGAGGCGATCGATACCGGCGCCGCCGGCATGGTCATCAACCCGGCGGGGCTGACCTTCCGGTCGATCCCGCTGCTCGATGCGCTGAAGATGTTCCGCGCGCCGCTGATCGAACTGCACATTTCGAACATCCATCGGCGCGATGCGATCTATCACCATTCGCTGGTCTCGACGGTGGCGACCGCGGTGATCGCGGGGCTCGGCGCGCGCGGCTATGCCACGGCCATGCGTGCCCTCCGCGAGCTGATCGACGGGTAGGCCCGCGCCACCCGATTTGACAACGGCGCACACGGCCTTGCAGCGTCCCGCCACAACGCGGGGGACGAAACGCATGAAGATCACCGACATCACGCTCACGCTGTTCGCCTGGAAGGACCTGCCGAAGGTCAGCTACGGCGCCCATGCCGCCGGCGGTGGCGAGACCAAGATGGGCCTGCTCGCGATCGAGACCGATGAAGGCATCACCGGCCACGCCTTCCTCGGCAGCGCGACCAACGGCGCGGACAGCGAGGCCGCCTCGCTGATCCGCACCCTCAAGCCCATGATGCTCGGCGAGGACCCCTTCGCGCGCGAGAAGCTGAACCAGCGCCTCTGGAGCCGCATCCGCCAGACCACCACGCGCGCCATTGGCGCCGTCGACATCGCGCTGTGGGACATCGCCGGCAAGGCGCTCGGCGTGCCGGTGTGGAAGCTGATCGGCAAGGTGCGCGACGAGATCCCGGCCTATGCGAGCTCCGCCGTGCTGCCCTCCGCCAGCGCCTATGCCGAGGAAGCGCAGCGCATCAAGCAGGCCGGCTGGGCGGCCTACAAGATCCACCCGCCGCAGCGCCTGCGCGACGACATCGCCGCCTGCGAGGCGGTGCGCCGCGCCGTCGGCGACGACTACCGCGTCATGCTCGATTCCACCTGGGGCTACGACTTCCCGACCGCGCTGCGCGTCGGCCGCGCCATCGAGGAGATGGGCTTCTACTGGTACGAGGACCCGCTGCACGACCAGGATGTCTACAACTACGTCAAGCTGCGCCAGACGCTGCGCATCCCGATCATGGCGACCGAGTATCCGATGACCGGGCTGGAAAGCTATCCAATCTGGCTGATGAACCACGCGACCGACTACCTGCGCGGCGACGTCACGGTGAAGGGGGGGCTGACCACCTGCCTCAAGACCGCGCATCTCGCGCAGGCGTTCCGCATGAACTACGAGATCCACCATGCCGGCAATTCGCTGAACAACCTGGCGAACCTGCACCTGGCCATGTGCATCCCGAACACCGAATTCTTCGAGGTCCTGCTGCCCGAAGCCGCGCAGAAATACGGCCTGCTGGAAGAAATCGAGATCGACGAACGGGGCATGGTGCGCGCGCCCGACAAGCCCGGCCTCGGCGCCGTTATCGACTTCGAGCTGATCCGGCGCAACGAGATCGCCGTGCTGCGCTGACGCTACCCCGCGCCATCCCCGCGCACCATCGCACCAAGACGGCCGCGGAGCATCGTCAGCACACGCTCCGCGGCCGCCAGCTCCTCGCGCGACACATCCTTCAGCAGCGCCGCGTTGAGGTCACGCCCCACCGCCACCATGCGCGCCCGCACGCGCTGCCCGCGCGCCGTGACATGCACGCGGTTGAGCCGCCGGTCCGACGCATCGGCACGGCGCGTGACCAGCCCCGCCGCCTCCAGCCGCAGGATCATCGCCCCGGTCGCGGCCTTGCCCAGCCCGAGCCGGCGCGCGAGTTCCACCTGCGTGATCCCGCCGGCCGGATCGTGGCGCGTAAGCTGCGCCAGCGCCCACCATTGCGCGTGGGTCACGCCATGCGGCCGCATCGCCTGGTCGAAGGCCGCCTGCCGCAGGCGCGAGACATCATGCACCAGGTAGCCGATTCGGAACTCGCCGCCGCGCGGCGCCACGCTCAGTAGGATCGCGGCTGGCCGAGCACGCGCTCGGCGATGAAGGACAGCACCATCTGCTCCGACACCGGCGCGATGCGGCAGATCATCACCTCGCGTAGCAGGCGCTCCACGACGTATTCGCGGGCATAGCCCATGCCGCCATGCGTCAGCACCGCCTGCAGGCAGGCATTGTGCCCGGCGCGGCCGCCGAGCAGCTTCGCCGCATTCGCCTCCGCGCCGCAGGGCTTGCCGTTGTCGTAGAGCCAGGCGGCCTTCTGCGTCATCAGCCAGGCGGCCTCCAGCGCGGTCCAGCATTCCGCCAGCGGATGCTGGATCGCCTGGTTCTGCCCGATCGGCCGGCCGAAGACGTTCCGGTCCTGCGCGTAGCGCGCGGCGCGCGCCAGCGCATCCTGGCCGATCGCGATGGCCTCCGCGGCAATCAGCATGCGCTCGGGGTTCAGGCTGTCGAGGATGTAGGAAAAGCCGCGCCCTTCCTCGCCGATGCGGTCCTCCTCCGGGATGAACAGGTCGTCGATAAAGGTCATGTTCGAATCGACCGCAGCGCGCCCCATCTTCGGGATGCGCTTGATCTCCATCCTGTCGCGGTCGATGGCGGCGTAGAATAGCGTGATGCCCTCGGTCGGCTTGCGGACATCCTCCTTCTTCGTGGTGCGCGTCAGCAGCAGGATCCGGTTGGCCACCTGGCCTGTCGAGGTCCACATCTTGCGCCCGTTCACGCGGTAGCCGCCCGGCACCTTCGTCGCGAAGGTGGTGATCGAGGTGGTGTCGAGCCCCGCATTGGGTTCCGTCACGCCGAAGCAGGCCTGGTCGGTGCCGGCGATCAGCGGCGGGATCCAGCGCGCCTTCTGCTCGGGGGTGCCATGCACCACGATCGGGTGCGGGCCGAACATGTTGATGTGGATCGAGGATGCCGCGGCCATCGCGCCGCCATGGCGCGCCACGGTGTGCATCATCAGCGCGGCCTCGGTCACGCCGAGGCCCGCTCCGCCATGTTCCTCCGGCATGGTAATGCCGAGCCAGCCGCCCTCGGCCATGGCGCGGTGGAATTCGCGCGGGAAGCGCGCCTCGTCGTCGCAGGCGCGCCAGTAGTCGTCGCCGAAGCCCCGGCAGACGGCCGCAACGCCTTCCACGATCGCCTCCTGTTCGGGCGACAGTCCGAAATCCATGCGCTTGCTCCTCGACGGCTTGGCCCAGGATCGTACGCATGCTTACCATTGGCAAGGCAGTCGAGCCATGGACGCCGCGCGGCGCCCGGTCGTAGCCTTCGCCACCGCCCCGGAGGAACTAACAGTGCCGAACCCGCGCCGCAGCGCCCCCGATCCGATCGCCGCGGCCCGCGTGACCCGCCCATGATCCCGCTGCTGTCGGGCCTGCGCGTCCTCGACCTCACCACCGTCATCTACGGGCCGCTGGTCGGCCAGTTGCTGGGCGACCTCGGCGCCGACGTCATCAAGGTCGAGGCCCCGGAAGGCGACCTCGCCCGCGCCATCCAGCCGCGCGGCCCGCAGGGCGACAGCGCGGTATTCGTGGGCAACAACCGCAACAAGCGCAGCATGGTGCTCGACCTCAAGACCGATGCGGGGCGCCAGGTCTTCACGCGGCTGCTGCGCTGGGCGGAGGTCTTCGTCCACAACATGCGCCCCGCCGCGATCGACCGGCTCGGCTTCGGCTTCGCGCCGGTCGCGGCGATCAATCCGGCGATCATCTACTGCGCCGCCGTGGGCTATGGCAGCGGCGGGCGCTATGCCGGGCGCCCGGCCTTCGACGACGTGATCCAGGCCGCCGGCGGCATCGCCGCGCTGCCATCCTATCGCGGGCAGGACCCGGCCTATGTGCCCAGCGCGGTGGCGGACAAGATCGCGGGGCTGACCGCGACCTACGGCGTGCTCGGCGCGGTCGCCGCGCGCAGCCGCGGCATGGCCGGCGCAATCGAGGTCGAGGCGCCGATGTTCGAAGCCGTCGCCGCCTTCGTGCTGAACGAACACCTGGCCGCCGCGACCTTCGGCGGCCCGCCTGAAGGCACCGGCTACCACCGCATGTTCGCGCCCGACCGCCGGCCGTATCGCACGCTGGATGGCTGGATCGCCGCCCTGCCCTACACCGAGCAGCAATGGCGCCGCGTCCTGGAATTCACCGGACGGCGGGACGTGCTGGCGCTGCCCTGGTTCGCCGATCCCGGCCAGCGCAGCGCGCATATCGCCGAACTTTACGCCGTTCTCGCCGGGGAGATGGCGCGGCGCAGCACCGAGGATTGGCTGCGCGCGCTGGAAGACCTCGACATTCCCCATGCGCGAGTCAATCGCCTCGAGGACCTGCTGACGGACCCGCACCTCCAGGATGTCAATTTCTTTGCGCCCAACGGCACGGGGTTGGCGCGCGCTGCCCGGCAGCCGGTCGTCTACCCGGGGCTTCCGTCCATGCCGGACCGGCCGGCGGCGACGCTCGGCGCGGATACGGGCTCCGTCGCGGAGATGCTCGGCTACGACACGGCGGAGATCATGGCGCTGCGCGCGGGCGGGGCCTTCGGGGCGTCGTCCTGACGCATGCGCCCATGCGTTGCACGGGGTGGTCGGCTTGCACATATTCATGGCATCCAGTGGCACCCGGGCCGCCGTGGCGGCAGGTTGGCCGAGGCCGCCATCCAGCGCGGCCAGCCGGCACGACCATCGGGTGTCAGATCGCCGGGCAGGCCCCGGCACGGAGCGAGCCATGAACGCGCGATACCGTAAGCCCCTGCCAGGCACCGACCTGCATCATTTCGACGCGCGCGACGCGGTCGAGGCCATCGCGCCAGGCGCCTACGACACCCTGCCCTACGTATCCCGCGTGCTGGCCGAAAACCTGGTGCGCCGCTGCGACCCCGCGCTGCTGGACCGCGCGCTGACACAGTTGATCGAACGTCGCCGCGACCTCGACTTCCCCTGGTACCCGGCGCGCGTGGTCTGCCACGACATCCTCGGCCAGACCGCGCTGGTGGACCTCGCCGGCCTGCGCGACGCCATCGCGCAGAAGGGCGGCGATCCGGCCAAGGTGAACCCGGTCGTGCCGGTGCAGCTGATCGTCGACCATTCCCTCGCGGTCGAACATGCCGGCTTCGAGAAGGACGCCTTCGCCAAGAACCGCGCCATCGAGGACCGCCGCAACGAGGACCGCTTCCACTTCATCGAATGGACGCGCCACGCCTTCGAGAACATGGAGATCGTCCCGCCCGGCAACGGCATCATGCACCAGATCAACCTGGAGCGGATGTCGCCGGTGATCACCGTGCAGGACGGCGTCGCCTTCCCCGACACGCTGGTGGGCACCGACAGCCACACGCCGCATGTCGATGCGCTGGGCGTCATCGCGATCGGCGTCGGCGGGCTTGAGGCCGAGAACGTCATGCTCGGCCGTGCATCCTGGATGCGCCTGCCCGACATCATCGGCGTGGAACTCACCGGCCGTGCGCAGCCGGGCATCACCGCCACCGACATCGTGCTGACGCTGACCGAGTTCCTGCGGAAGGAGAAGGTCGTCGGCGCCTGGCTGGAATTCCACGGCCCAGGTGCCAGCAGCCTGACGCTCGGCGACCGCGCCACCATCTCGAACATGGCGCCGGAATACGGCGCCACCGCCGCGATGTTCTCGATCGACCAGCAGACCATCGACTACCTGCGCCTGACCGGGCGCGAGGACGCGCAGGTGCGGCTGGTGGAGACCTACGCGAAGGCCACCGGTCTGTGGTCGGACAGCCTGGCGGCCGCGCAGTACGAACGCGTGCTGCGCTTCGATCTGTCCACGGTGGTGCGGACGCTCGCCGGCCCGTCCAACCCGCATCGTCGCCTGCCGGTCTCGGACCTGCTGGCGCGCGGCATAGCGGGACCGATGGCGCCGGATGACGGCCGCATGCCCGACGGCGCCGTCATCATCGCCGCCATCACCAGCTGCACGAACACGTCGAACCCGCGCAACGTGATCGCAGCCGGGCTGCTCGCGCGCAACGCGCACAACGCCGGGCTCACACGCAAGCCCTGGGTGAAGTCCTCGCTGGCGCCCGGATCGAAGGCGGTATCGCTCTACCTGGATGAAGCCGGCCTCACCCAGCATCTGGAAGCGCTCGGCTTCGGCGTGGTCGCCTTCGCCTGCACCACCTGCAACGGCATGTCCGGCGCGCTCGACCCCGCCATCCAGCAGGAGATCATCGACCGCGATCTCTATGCGACCGCGGTGCTGTCGGGGAACCGCAACTTCGACGGCCGCATCCACCCCTATGCGAAGCAGGCCTTCCTCGCCTCGCCGCCGCTGGTGGTGGCCTATGCCATCGCCGGCACCATCCGCTTCGACATCGAGCGCGACGTGCTCGGCATCGGCGCCGACGGCCAGGAGATCCGCCTCAAGGACATCTGGCCGAGCGACGAGGAAATCGACGCCGTCGTCGCCTCCGCCGTGAAGCCCGAACAGTTCCGCAGCGTCTACGCGCCGATGTTCGGCAACCGCGGCGCACGCCGCAAGGTCAGCCCGCTCTATGATTGGCGGCCGCAGACCACCTACATCCGCCGCCCGCCCTATTGGGAAGGCGCGCTGGCCGGCGAGCGCACGCTGCGCGGCATGCGCCCGCTCGCGCTGCTGGGCGACAACATCACCACCGATCATCTCTCACCATCCAACGCCATCCTGCTGGACAGCGCGGCGGGCGAATACCTGGCGCGGATGGGCCTGCCGGAGGAGGACTTCAACTCCTACGCCACCCATCGCGGCGACCACCTGACGGCGCAGCGCGCCACCTTCGCGAATCCCTCGCTGGTCAACGAAATGGCGGGCCGCAAGGGCTCGCTGGCCCGCGTGGAACCCGACGGCCAGGTCATGCGGATGTGGGAAGCGATCGAGACCTACATGCAGCGCCGCCAGCCGCTCATCATCATCGCGGGTGCGGATTACGGGCAGGGTTCCTCGCGCGACTGGGCGGCCAAGGGCGTGCGCCTGGCGGGTGTCGAGGCCATCGTCGCGGAAGGCTTCGAACGCATTCACCGCACGAACCTGATCGGCATGGGCGTGCTGCCGCTGGAGTTCAAGCCTGGCACGAACAGGCTGACGCTCGGCCTCGATGGCACCGAGACCTATGACGTGACCGGTGCCCGCACGCCCGGCGCGACGCTGACGCTGGTGGTGCATCGCCGCGACGGCACCACCGTCACCGCGCCCGTGACCTGCCGGCTCGACACGGCGGAGGAAGTCTCGATCTACGAGGCCGGCGGCGTGCTGCAGCGCTTCGCGCAGGATTTCCTCGAAGCCGAGGCGCCGCAAGGCGGCCGCCAGGCCGGCTGACCGGACAGGACGCAACCATGGCCCACGCACCGCAGATCCGCATCCCCGCCACCTACATGCGCGGCGGCACCAGCAAAGGCGTGTTCTTCGCGCTGCACGACCTGCCGGAAGCCGCGCGCGTGCCCGGCGCGCCGCGCGACAGGCTGCTGCTGCGCGTGATCGGCAGCCCCGACCCCTACGGCAAGCACACCGACGGCATGGGCGCCGCGACCTCCAGCACCAGCAAGGCCGTGATCCTCAGCCGCAGCACGCGCCCCGACCATGACGTGGACTATCTGTTCGGCCAGGTGTCGATCGACAAGCCCTTCGTCGACTGGAGCGGCAATTGCGGCAACCTGACCGCCGCCGTCGGCCCCTTTGCGATCCGCAACGGCCTGATCGATCCTGCTCGCGTGCCGCACGACGGCGTCGCGGTGGTGCGGATCTGGCAGGCCAATATCGGCAAGACCATCATCGCCCACATCCCGATGACCGCCGGCGAGGTGCAGGAGACCGGCGATTTCGAGCTCGACGGCGTGACCTTCCCCGCCGCCGAGATCCGCATCGAGTTCATGAACCCGGCGGACGACAGCGATGGCGGCTCCATGTTCCCCACCGGCAGGCTGGTCGACACGCTGGAGGTCCCGGGCATCGGCACCTTCCAGGCAACGATGATCAATTCCGGCATCCCGACCATCTTCCTGGATGCGGATGCGCTCGGCTTCGCCGGGACCGAATTGCAGGACGACATCAACACCGACCCGGCGCTGCTCGCGAAGCTGGAAACCATCCGCGCCCATGGCGCGCTGCGGATGGGCCTCATCAAATCGGTCGAGGAAGCCGGTGCGCGCCAGCACACGCCGAAACTCGCCTGGGTCGCGCCGCCGAAGGACTATGTCGCCTCCAGCGGCAAGAAGATCGGCACCGGCGATGTCGATGTGCTGGTGCGGGCGATGTCGATGGGCAAGCTGCACCACGCGATGATGGGCACGGCATCCGTCGCCATCGCGACGGCGGGCTGCGTGCCGGGCACGCTGGTGAACCTGGCGGCCGGCGGCGGGGAGCGCGAGGCGGTCCGCTTCGGCCACCCCTCCGGCACGCTGCGCGTCGGCTCGCAGGCGCGGCAGGCCGATGGGCAATGGAGCGTCACCAAGGCGATCATGAGCCGCAGCGCGCGCATCCTGATGCAGGGCTGGATTCACGTCCCCTTCGACGGCTGAGGCTTCCCCGCCGCCCACGGGCTGCTAGGCTCCCCCTTCAAGCGCGGAGGGAGCGGACATGCTGCAACCAACCACGGGTCGTCGGGGCATCCTCGCAGGGGGCGCGGCGCTCGCCGCATCGGGCATCATCCGCCCGCCCGAAGCGCGCGCTGCCAGGGCGCTGGACGTCGTGCTGGAATCCGAGGTCGTCATCCTCGACCCGCATGTCATCACCGCGGCCATCACGCGCACCTTCGCCACGCACGTCTTCGACACGCTGTTTGCCATGGACGACCGCGGCCAGATCAAGCCGCAGATGGTCGAATCCTGGGAGACCTCCGCCGACCGCCTCACCTGGCGCTTCCGCCTGCGCGAGGGCCTGAAATGGCATGACGGCGCGCCCGTCACGGCGGCGGAATGCGTGCTGTCCCTCAAGCGCTGGGCCCCGCGCGATCCGCTGGGGCGCATGCTGGAAGCCGCGACGGCCTCGATGGACGCAACCGACGCGCGCAGCTTCACGCTGGTGCTGAAGGAACCCTTCCCGCTGCTGCTGCAGGTGCTGGGCAAGCCCAACGCGCCGCTGCCGGTGATGATGCCCGAGCGCCTGGCGCGCGTGCCCAACACGCAGCGCATCACCGAGATCATCGGCTCCGGCCCCTTCCGCTTCCGCCCGGACCTCTGGCGCCCCGGCAACATCATGGTGCTGGAACGCTTCGCCGACTACGTGCCGCGCGCCGAACCGCCGGACTTCCTGGCTGGCGGCAAGCGCGTGAAGATCGACCAGCTGAACCTGCGCGTCCTGCCCGACCAGCTCACCGGGGCGAATGCCCTGATGCAGGGCGAGATCCACTACATGCAGTACCTGCCCTTCGACATGCTGTCGCGCCTCGAACGCGCGCGCGGCGTGCGGTTGCTGGGCCTGGGTGGGCTGCACCAGTTCCAGGGCAATTTCCGCCTGAATCACGCGGTCGCGCCCTTCGACAATCCAGCCATCCGCCGCGTGCTGTGGAAGCTCGCGGACCAGACGGCGGTGCTGACCGCGATCGGCGTGCCCGAGCGCTTCCGCGCGCCGCAATGCCCGTCCTTCTGGATGTGCGACGCGCCGTATTCCAGCACCGCCGGGGCCGCTGGCGCGCGGGTGGATATCGATGGCGCGCGCGCGGAACTGCGCGCCGCCGGCTACCGCGGCGAGCCCGTCATCGCGATGGAAGTGGCGGGATCGATCAGCCAGACCGCCTCGATGGTGCTGGTGCAGAACATGAAGCTCGCCGGCTTCAACGTGGACCAGCAGGTGATGGACTGGGGCACGGTGCTGGCGCGGCGCGTGCGGCGCGACGGATGGTCGATGTTCTCGGTCTATTCGAACGGGACGGACATGTTCTCCCCGCTCACGCATTTCTATGTGGCGTCGACCTGCGCCGACTTCCCCGGCTGGTCCTGCGACGACCGCATCCCGACGCTGCTGCAATCCTTCGCGCGCGCCGAGGACGAAGCCGCGCGCGCCCGCGTCGCCGCCGAGATCCAGACCATCGCCTACGAGCTGACGCCGGCGGTGATGTGGGGTCAGTTCACCATCCCGGCCGGCTACCGCACAACGCTCACCAACATGATCCAGTCCTCCTATCCGATGTTCTGGGAAGTCGACCTCGCCGCATGACGCCTGAAACCCTGCGCGCGGCGCTGCCGCCACTCACCGGCACGCTGCGCGTCGCCGGGCTGTCCGATACGGTCGAGGCGTTCCGCGACCCCGAAGGCATCCCACATATCCGCGCGCGCGGGCAGCACGATGCCTTCCTCGCGCAGGGGTTCGTGCACGCGCAGGACCGGCTGTTCCAGATGGAGCTGAACCTGCGTCGTGCCCTGGGGCGCAGCGCGGAATGGCTCGGTGCGCCGGCGGCCGAGATGGACGTGCTGTGCCGTCGCCTGGGCATGGAGACCGCCTGCCGGCGCGACTTCGCCGCCCTCGGTGCCGAGGCGCGCGGGATGCTCGAAGCCTATGTCGCGGGGGTGAATGCCTTCCTCGATTCCGGCGCGCCGCCGGCGGTGGAATACGTGCTGCTCGGCGCCACGCCGCTGCGCTGGGAAGCCTGGCACCCGATTGCGGTGATGCGCCGGCTCGGCCTGTTGATGGGCTCGGTCTGGTTCAAGCTGTGGCGCGCCGCGGCGTTGCCGTTGGTGGGCGCCGACCAGGCCGCGAAGCTGCGCTACGAGGATGGCGGCATCGACCTGCTCTGCATCCCGCCTGGCGTTGAAGCGGCGCGTTGGTCGGCGACGCTGGCGGACCTCGCGCCGGGCATAGCGGCATTGCTCGACCGCGCCGCGCCCGATGCCGCGGGCGGCGGCAGCAACAACTGGGCCTTGTCGGCCGAGCGCAGCACGACCGGGCGGCCCTTGCTCGCCGGCGACCCGCATCGCGTGCTCGAGATACCCAATATGTACGCGCAGGGGCACCTCGCCTGCGATGCCTTCGACGTCGTCGGGCTGACGGTGCCCGGCGTGCCGGGCTTCCCGCATTTCGCGCATAACGGCCGCGTCGCCTGGTGCGTCACGCACGCCTTCGTCGATATCCACGACCTGTTCGTCGAACGCTTCGATGCCGGCGCCGTCCACCATTTGTTCCGCGATGCCTGGCTGCCGGTGCAGCGCCGCCGCGAGACCATCGTCGTGCGCGGCGCCCCCGCGCGCGAGATCGAGGTCATCGAGACCACGCACGGCCCCATCGTCGCCGGCGATCCGGCATCCGGCACCGCTCTGGCGCTGCGCTCCGTGCAATTCGCCGAGACCGACCTGTCCTTCGACTGCCTGCCCCGCATGCTGCGGGCACCCGACGTGCCCGCGCTGTTCGAGGCGACGCGCGGCTGGGGCCTGATCGACCACAACCTGGTGGCGGCCGACACGACGGGGCGCGTCGGCCACCTGGTGCGTGCCATGGTGCCGCGGCGCCCGCGCGCCAATGGCTGGCTGCCGGTGCCCGGCTGGACCGGCGAGCACGAATGGCAGGGCTGGATTCCCTTCGAGGCCATGCCACAGCAAATCGATCCGGCGGGCGGCGTGATCGTCACCGCAAACAACCGCGTGGTGGCCGATGGTGGTGCTGACTACCTCTGCACCGATTGCCATCCACCGACACGCGCGCGACGGATCAGCGCACTGCTGGCGCAACCGGGCACCGCGGCCGAAGCGATCCATGGCGACACGCTCTCGGCCAATGCGCTCCTGCTGCGCGACCGTCTGGCCGCGCTGCCGGCGCCCGCCGACACATCGGCAGCGACATTGCGCGAAACGCTGCTCGCCTGGGATGGCCGCATGGCGGCCGACAGCGTGGCGGCCAGCGGCTACATCGCGCTGCGCTTGGCGCTGACTCGCATCCTGGCCGAACGCAGCGGCCTCGGCGGATTGGCCGGCGACCCGCTGCTCGCCGTCGCGCCGGGCGTCGTGCCGCTCAACCAGCTGTGGTGGACGCTGCCTGCGCTGCTGCGCGCCGGTGATGCATCGCTGCTCGGCGGCTGGTCCTGGGCGCAGGCGATGCATGCGGCGCTCGTCACCGCCGCCAACGACCCGATCGCGGCGCAGCCTTGGGGCAAGGCGCATCGGCCGCGCCTGGCCCATCCGCTCGGCACCCTGTTTCCCGAGGCCGCGCCGCTGCTCGACCCGCCGGCGCGCGCCATCGGCGGCGATGGCGACACCGTCTTCGCCAATGGCCTGCTGCCCTCGTGCGGGCCACGCGCGACCTATGGCGCGCTGGCGCGGTATGTCTTCGATGTCGGCGCCTGGGAGAACTCGCGCTGGACCGTCTTTCACGGCACCTCGGGCCACCCCGGCAGCCCGCACTACGCCGACCAACACGCGACCTGGGCGCAGGCGCGCCTGACGCCGATGCGCTACGCCTGGGACGGCATCGCGGCATCCGCCACCGCGCGGCAATCGCTGGAGCCGCGCTGACGCCTCAGCCCATCCGCGCCACGGCGGCGAAGCCTTCGTCGGCCGCCTGCAACGCCGCGTCGATGTCGGCGGGCGAATGCGCGCACGACAGGAACATGTTGTGCCTGGGGTGGAAATACGCCCCGGCGCGCAGCGCAGCGGCGCAGAAGGCGTTGCCGAGCCGCCAGTCGTCATCGCCCTCGAAGCGCACCAACGGCATCTGCGGCGGGCCGCTCTGCCGGATCCCGATGCCGTGGCGCGCCGCCAGCGCGTCCAGGCCCGCGCGCAGGCGCTCGCCCATCGCGCGCATCTGCGCGGGGCCATCGACGCGCCGCAGTTCCGCGAGCGTCGCCACCGCCGCCGCCATCGGCACCGCCGCGCACCAGAAGGACCCCGTGGTGTAGATGCGCGTCGCCGCGTCGCGGAACGCATCACCCCCCGTCACGGCCGACAGTGCATGCCCATTGGCGATCGCCTTGCTATAGGCCGCGAGGTCCGGGCGCACGCCGATCGTCTCCCAGGATCCGCCGAGGTGCAGGCGGAACCCCGCGCGCACGTCATCCAGAATCAGCGCCGCACCCGCCGCGTCGCAGACCGCACGCGCAGTGCGTGCGAACTCCGGTTGCGGCAGTTCGAGGTCACGCCCCATGTCGTGCCGGAACGCCGTGACGATCACCGCGGCCAGGTCGCCCTTCGCGGCTTCCGCGGCCGCCTGCAACGACGCCGCGTCGTTGTAGTCGTAGTGCAGGATATGCGCGCGGTCCTCCGCCGTGACGCCAGCCAGCGACGGCGTGCACCACGGCGCGGCGCCATGATAGGACCCGCGCGCCACCAGCACCTTGCGCCGCCCGGTCCCGGCGCGCGCGATGGTCACGCAGGCCGTGGTGGCATCCGTGCCGTTCTTCTCGAACAGGCACCAATCCGCGTGCGGGATCATGCCGACCAGCGTCTCGGCCAGTTCCACCAGGACCGGCGCTGGCCCGTTCATCGCATCGCCCAGCGCGGCCTGGCGGCGTGCCGCCTCCTCGACGGCAGGGTTCCGATACCCCACCACCATCGGCCCCCAGGCGCACATCAGGTCTACGAATTCCCGCCCATCCGCATCACGCAGCCGGCAGCCCTCGGCGGAGGTGAAGAACTGCGGATAGCCCTCGGGCAGGTTGGCGGCATTGAGGTGCCCCCAGAGCCCGCCGGGAATCACATGCCTGGCCCGTTCGCGCAGCGCGGCGTCTATGCTGTTGGCGCGGTCTTGCGGCATGGCGGGTCTCGCTGGATGAATGCATCGTTGTAATGCCATGCGCAGGCTTGCGCCACGCCGGGCCGGCACGAAGCGGAGAGACCGATGTCCACCGACGACCTGCTCTTCATGCCCGCCACGCGCGCCGCCGCGCTGATCCGCAGCCGCCGCCTCTCGCCCGTCGAATACGTCGATGCCGTGCTGGCCGCGATCGAGCGCGAACAGCCCCGGCTGAACTGCTTCGTCGCGGTCGCGCAGGACCAGGCGCGCGCCGACGCCGCCACGGCCGAACAGGCGGTGATGACGGGCGCATCGCTCGGCCCGCTGCACGGCGTGCCGGTGCACATCAAGGACCTGATCGACGTCCGCGGCATCCGCACGACCCATGGCTCCGCCATCTACGCTGACGCGAAGCCCGCCGCGAAGGACGACGTGCTGGTGGCGCGGCTCCGCGCAGCCGGCGCCATCATCATCGGCAAGACCACGACGCCGGAATTCGGTGTGAAGGGCCTGACCGATGGCCCCGCCTTCGGCGCCACGCGCAATCCCTGGAACCTGGAGCGCACCTCCGGCGGGTCGTCCGGCGGCGCGGCGGCGGCGGTGGCGGCGGGGCTCGCGCCGCTTGGCCTCGGCACCGACGGCGCGGGTTCCGTCCGCGGGCCGGCGGCCTGCTGCGGCCTGGTCGGGCTGAAGCCGACTCTGGGCGCGACGCCAGCCGACACCGCGCGCGACACCTTCGGCAACAACACCTATGCCGGGCCGCTCGCGCGCACGGTGACGGATGCGGCGATCATGCACGCGGTGCTCGCCGGCCCTAGCGCGCAGGACCCCTGGAGCCTTGGTGGCGCGGCCTCCGCGCGCCCCGTCTCGCCCGCGCTGATCGGCGAGGACCTGTCGGGCCTGCGGATCGGCTACGTCCCGCGCTGCGCCAATCCGCGCGTCGCCGCCGACGTCGCGGAGAACACGCGCGCCGCGCTCGACGCCTGGGAATCGATGGGCGCGGTGGTCGAGGAAGTGACCGACGCGATCGACTGGATCGAATACGAGGGCCGCGTCCTCTACCAGGCCAATTTCGCCGTCTTCTGCGCGCCCTTCCTGCCGCAATGGCAGGACCGCATGGACCCGGTCACGCTGGCCTTCATGGAGCGCGGCGCGCAATTCACCCTGGCCGATTTCCGCAACGCGCAATTCGCCCGCACGCGGCTGTTCCGCGCCATCCAGGCGCTGTTCGACCGCTATGACATGCTGGTGATGCCGACCATGTCGCGCACCGCGCTGCCGGTCGGCTTCGACGCCGCCAACGACCAGGTGATGGTGGAAGGCGAGCCCTGCGGCATCACGCGGCAGGGTTGGACCTCGCCGCAATACCCCTTCAACCTGACAGGCCACCCGGCGGTGTCGCTGCCCTCGGGCTTCGGCGCCGACGGGCTGCCCACCGCCGTGCAGGTGGTCGGCCCCTGGGGCGCGGACGCCGATGTGCTGCGGATGGGCGCGCTGCTGGAACGCGCGCGGCCCTGGGCGCATCACCGGCCGGCGGGGGCGCAGGCATGAGCATCCTGCTGCAACCCGCCCGCACCACGCTCTCCACGCTGGAACGCCTGCATGATGGCGCCGGGCCGGTCACGCTCGACCCGTCCTGCCGCAACGCCATCGCGCATTCCGCCGCGCGCGTGGCCGAGATCGCGGCGGGCGACGCGCCGGTCTATGGCGTGAACACCGGCTTCGGGAAGCTCGCCAGCATCCGCATCGATGCCGCCGATGTCGCGACCTTGCAGCGCAACCTCATCCTCTCCCATTGCAGCGGCACTGGCACGCCGTTGCCCGACGCCGTCGTGCGGCTGGTGATGGCGCTGAAGCTGCTCTCGCTCGGGCGCGGCGCCTCGGGCGTGCGGCTCGAAACCGTCGCGCTGCTGGAGGCCATGCTGACGCGCGGCGTGCTGCCGGTGATCCCCGGCCAGGGTTCGGTCGGCGCCTCGGGCGACCTCGCGCCGCTCGCGCACATGACGGCGGTGATGATCGGCGAAGGCGAGGCGCTATTCGACGGCCAGCACATGACCGGCGCGGCCGCCCTGGCACGCGCCGACCTCGCGCCCGTGGTGCTCGCCGCGAAGGAGGGCCTGGCCCTCATCAACGGCACCCAGGTTTCGACCGCGCTCGCGCTGTCCGGCCTTTTCCGCGCCCATCGCGCGCTGCGCGCCGCGCTGGTGACGGGCGCGCTGTCGACCGACGCCGCCATGGGCTCCACCGCGCCCTTCCACCCCGAGATCCACGCCCTGCGCGGCCATCCCGGCCAGATCGACACCGCGGCGGCTTTGCGCGGCCTGCTCGCGGGTTCCGCCATCCGCGACAGCCATGTGGAGGGCGACACGCGCGTGCAGGACCCCTACTGCATCCGCTGCCAACCGCAGGTGGATGGCGCCTGCCTCGACCTGCTGCGCCAGGTGGCCGCGACCCTGGAACGCGAGGCCAATGCCGTCACCGACAACCCGCTCATCCTGAGCGACGGCAGCGCCGTCTCCGGCGGCAATTTCCACGCCGAGCCGGTGGCCTTCGCCGCCGACCAGATCGCGCTCGCGGTCTGCGAGATCGGCTCCATCGCGCAGCGCCGCATCGCGCTGCTGGTGGACCCGGCGCTGTCCTTCGGCCTGCCGGCCTTCCTCGCGCGCAAGCCCGGGCTGAATTCCGGGTTGATGATCGCCGAGGTCACGTCCGCCGCGCTGATGTGCGAGAACAAGCAGATGGCGCATCCCGCCTCGGTCGATTCCACGCCCACCTCCGCGAACCAGGAGGACCACGTCTCCATGGCCTGCCACGGCGCGCGCCGCCTGCTGCCGATGACCGACAACCTGTTCGGCATCCTCGGCATCGAGGCGATGGCCGGTGCGCTGGGCGTCGAGCTGCGCGCGCCGCTGGTCACCTCGCCGGAACTGCGCCGCGCGATCGATACGCTGCGCGCCGTCGTCGAAACGCTGCACGAGGACCGCTACCTCGCCACCGACATCGCCGCCGCCACCGCGCTGGTGGCGGAAGGGCGCCTCGCCGCCGCAATATCCCCTGGCATCCTGCCCGATCTTCGCTGAACCGGAGCACCGCGCCATGACCAACCCGCGCCACAATATCCGCGAGGTCCGCGCCGCCCGCGGCACCGAGCTCACCGCCAAAAGCTGGGTCACCGAGGCGCCGCTGCGGATGCTGATGAACAACCTCGACCCCGATGTGGCGGAACACCCGCATGCGCTGGTGGTCTATGGCGGCATCGGCCGCGCCGCGCGCACCTGGGCCGATTTCGACCGCATCGCCGCTACCCTCCGCGACCTCGAGGAAGACGAAACCCTGCTCGTGCAATCCGGCAAACCGGTCGGCGTGTTCCGCACGCACAAGGACGCGCCCCGCGTGCTGATCGCCAATTCCAACCTGGTGCCGCACTGGGCGACCTGGGAGCATTTCAACGAGCTCGACCGCAAGGGCCTCGCGATGTACGGCCAGATGACGGCCGGGTCGTGGATCTACATCGGCGCGCAGGGCATCGTGCAGGGCACCTACGAGACCTTCGCGGAAGCCGGCCGCAAGCACTACGGCGGCACGCTCAAGGGTCGCTGGATCCTGACTGGCGGGCTGGGCGGCATGGGCGGCGCGCAGCCGCTCGCCGCCGTGATGGCCGGCGCCTGTTGCCTGGCCGTGGAATGCGATGAGAGCCGCGCCGATTTCCGCCTCCGCACGCGCTACGTGGACGAGAAGACCAGCAGCCTGGACGAGGCGCTGGCCCGCATCGACCACTGGACGAAGGCCGGCGAGGCCCGCTCCATCGCGCTGATCGGCAATGCGGCCGAAGTCTTCCCCGAATTGTTCCGCCGCGGCGTGCGCCCCGACATCGTGACCGACCAGACCTCCGCGCACGACCCCATCCACGGCTACCTGCCGATCGGCTGGAGCGTCGCGGAATGGCGCGCGAAGCAGGAGACCGACCCCGTCGCGGTGGAGAAGGCCGCGCGCGCCTCCATGCGCCAGCATGTCGCGGCGATGGTGGATTTCTGGAATGCCGGCGTGCCGACGCTCGACTACGGCAACAACATCCGCCAGGTGGCGAAGGAGGAAGGCCTCGAGAACGCCTTCGCCTTCCCCGGCTTCGTCCCGGCCTACATCCGCCCGCTGTTCTGCCGCGGCATCGGCCCCTTCCGCTGGGCCGCGCTGTCCGGCGACCCGGAGGACATCTACCGCACCGACGCCAAGGTGAAGGAACTGCTGCCCGACAACGCGCATCTGCACAACTGGCTCGACATGGCGCGCGAACGCATCGCCTTCCAGGGCCTGCCCGCGCGCATCTGCTGGGTCGGCCTGGGGGACCGCCACCGCCTCGGCCTGGCCTTCAACGAGATGGTGGCAAAAGGCGAACTGAAAGCACCGATCGTGATCGGCCGCGACCATCTCGATTCCGGCTCCGTCGCCAGCCCGAATCGCGAGACGGAATCGATGAAGGACGGCTCGGATGCCGTCTCCGACTGGCCGCTGCTGAATGCGCTGCTGAACACCGCCTCGGGCGCGACCTGGGTGTCGATCCATCACGGCGGCGGCGTCGGCATGGGCTTCAGCCAGCATGCCGGCATGGTCATCTGCTGCGACGGCACCGAGGATGCCGCGCGGCGCATCGGCCGCGTGCTGTGGAACGACCCCGCCACCGGCGTCATGCGCCATGCCGATGCCGGCTATGACATCGCGCTGGACTGCGCGCGCGAACACGGCTTGCGCCTGCCCGCGATCCTCTGACACTGACGGCGAGATCCACGCGCAAGGAAGCCGGCATGCCGACCAGCAAGATGGCCCTGGCCATATTGGTGAGCCCCACCAACTCGCACGCCGCGAGCTGGATCCACCCGGAGGCAGACAACAGCCCCGGCGCGCAGATCGGTTTCTACAAGCGCGCCGCCGAACTGGCCGAACAGGGCCGCTTCGACCTGTTCTTCGTGGCCGACACGCCGGCCGCGCGCACCGAGAACCTGCACGCCTGGAGCCGCTTCCCGCTGTATATGAACGTGCCCGAGCCGGTGACGCTGCTCACCGCCATCGCCGGCGCGACGAAGCATATCGGCCTGGGCGGAACCGTCTCGACCAGCTTCTCCGAGCCCTACAATGTCGCGCGGCAATTCGCCTCGCTCGACCACATCAGCGGCGGGCGTGCGGCGTGGAATGTCGTGACCTCCGCCAATGACTACGCCGCCCGCAACTTCGGCCATGCGAAGCTGGCGCCGCACGCCACGCGCTACGAACGCGCCGGCGAATTCGTCGATGTGGTCAAGGCGCTGTGGGACAGCTGGGAGGACGACGCCTTCCTCCAGGACCGCGCCTCCGGCCTGTATTTCGACCCCGCGAAGCAGCACCCGATCCACCACAAGGGCGCCTTCTTCCAGGTCGATGGCGCGCTGAACATCGCCCGCCCGCCGCAGGGCCATCCCGTCATCATCCAGGCCGGTGCGTCGGATGTCGGCCAGGACCTGGCGGCGCGCACGGCGGAGGTCGTCTTCTCCACCGCCACGGATGTCGAGGGCGCGCGAAAATTCTACGCCTCGCTGAAGGGCCGCATGGCGCGCTATGGCCGCGCGCCCGACGAACTGAAGGTGCTCGCCGGCATGCCCATCGTCGTCGGCCGCACGGATGAGGAAGCCGAGGCCCGCTACCAGGCGCTGCAGGAGATGGTCCACCCCGATGTCGGCCGCTTCCGCCTCGGCATGGACCTCGAGATCGACCTGTCCGACCTGCCGCTCGACGAACCCATCCCCGAGGACCGCATTCCGAAGGAGGCGAATTTCCACAAGGCCTTCTTCGACAGCATCATCGGCATGATGCGCGCGGAGAAGCTCACGCTGCGCCAGCTCTACCTGCGCTACGAACGCGGCCGCCGCACCCTGCGCGGTTCGCCCAAGACCATCGCCGACACCTTGCAGCACTGGATGGAGGCCGGCGGCGCCGACGGCTTCATGCTGCATTTCCACGTCATGCAAGGCGGGCTCGAGGAATTCGTCGCCACCGTGATCCCGGAACTCCAGCGCCGCGGCCTGGTGCGGACCGAATACGAAGGCACCACGCTGCGCGAGACGCTCGGGCTGCGCCGGCCCGCCCGGCGCGGCTGAACGCCGCCTACCGCCCCAGCATCTCCGCGTCGTGCTCGCCCAGCGCCGGCGCGCCGCGCGCCGGGCGCGGGCGCACCCCGTCGAAGTTGATCGGCAGCCCGACCACGCGCGGCCCGCCGCCCGGCAGCGCCTGCACCATGTCCATGGCGGCGAATTGCTCGCTCGCCACCACCTCGCCGATGTCATTCACCGGCGAGCACGGCACCCCGGCCGCTTCCAGCGCGGCGATCCAGGCATCGCGCGGGCGCGTCAGCAGCACCTGCGCGACCAGCGGGATCAGCACGGCCTTGTTCCGCACGCGCGCCGGCCCCTTGGCGAAACGCTCGTCGCTCGCCCATTCGGGATGCCCCAGCACCTGCGCGCAGCGCGCCCAGAGCCGGTCATTCCCGGCCGCCAGGCACAACGGCCGGTCGGCGGTATCGAACACCTGGTAGGGCACGATCACCGCACCCCCCGTGCCATGGCGCGTCGGCACATCGCCGGTCGCGAGGTGGTTGTTCACCTGCCCTTCCACCCAATGCACCGCGGTCTCGAACAACGACGTATCCACCACACCGCCGCGCCCCGTGATCTCGCGCCGCCTCAGCGCGCCCAGCGCGCCGATCACGGTGAACATGCCGGTCGCCTTGTCGTTGATCGACGCACCGCAGAAGGTCGGCGGGTCCTGCGGGCGGCCGGTCACGCTCATCATCCCGCCATAGGCCTGCAGCAGCGGGTCGAAGCCCGGGCGCATCCGCATCGGCCCGACATGCCCGAAGGCCCAGATCGAGCAATAGACCAGCCGCGGATGCCGCGCCGTCATCGCCGCCGGCCCGATGCCGATCTCCTCCACCACGCCCGCGCGCAGGTTCTGCACCAGGATGTCGGCGGTCTCGCACAGCCTGTGCAGCGCCGCGACATCCTCGGCCCGCTTGAGGTCCAGCCGGATCGACCGCTTGTTGCGGTTCTGCGAGTGGAAATACAGCGAGGTCACGCCATCCGGCCCGAAGGGCGGGCCCCAGGCGCGCGCATCGTCGCCGCCATCGGGCTTCTCCACCTTGATCACGTCGGCACCCATGTCGGCCATGATGGCGCCGGCCAGCGGCCCGGCCAGCGCCTGGCCGACCTCGATCACGCGCACCCCGTCCAGCGGCAGCATCATCGGCGTTCCTCGTTCGGTTCCTCGGTGGCCAGCATAGGGCGATGCGCGTCACGGACCAGGGCCGCGGCCGGTTCCGCCGCCGCCGGCGCTCTGGTAACGATGGCCCGATGCCGTCCACCCCTCCGCCGCAGGCCGCCGGGCGCAAGCTGGTCTTCCTGCACCTGCCCAAGACCGGCGGCACCACGCTGCACCACCACTTCGCCCAGCATTTCGCGCCGGAGGAGATCTGCCCCGAGCGCTTCTCCCACCTGCATGACTGGGCACCGGACACCCTGGCGCGCTACCGCTACTTCTCCGGCCACTACAATTTCGACCAGATCCGCCTGATCCCGGGGCCGCTGTTCATCGTCACGGTGCTGCGCGAACCGACCGAGCGGGTGCTCTCCAGCTACTATTTCTGGCGCCGGCACACCGCCGATGCGGTGCTGCGGCACACGCTCGAAGGCCCGGCGATCGCGCGCCAGGGCAGCATGATCGACTTCCTGCGGAACCCGCACCACGAGGTGCAGGATTCCGTCAACAACACCATGACGCGCTATCTGGCCGGCCAGGTGAAGGTGCAGGACGACCTCAGCTATCGCTACAGTGCCGGCAGCCACAGCATCCCGGTCAGCGAGCTCGAAGTGCTGCATCGCGCCCTGGGCAACCTGCTGGCCATCGACGTGGTCGGCTTCGCGAGCCACCTGCACGACGTCTACACCCGCGTTGCCTTCGCCTTCGGCATGCCGCGCGTGGCCTCGCTCGCGCGCCTGAAGACCCGCACCGACACCGACCCCGACCTCGAATCCCTCGTCGAGGAACCGCTGACGCCGGAATTGCGCGCCGAGATCGACCGGCGCACCTACCTCGACCGCACCCTCGTCCGCCTCGCGCGCGCGCACCTGCAACAGCGCCAGCGCTGACCGCGTCCGGGGTGCGCCTCGCCGGGTTGCGGCGGCACCCGGCCTGCCCCAAGGATGGCCCATGGCGGTCAGTCGCGACGATGTCATCCATGCCTACCAGACGCTCCTCGGGCGCGATCCCGGCGGCGAGGCCACCATCGCCGAGCTGATGGCGTCCGCCGACCTCGGGGTGCTTCTCGCCGGCATCCTCGCCTCCGAGGAATGGCGCCGCCGGCAGCGCCACCAGGTGCGCGAATCCACCCCCGGCCTGGTCACCGACGAGGAAGTCGCCGCGCTGTACGGCGCGCTGCTCGGGCGCGCCCCGGAGGATGCCGCGCTGGCGCCGCGCTTTCGCGCCGCCGCGATGACCGCGGTGGACCTGATGCTGTTCATCATGCGGAGCCCGGAGTTCAAGGCGAAGGCGGGGCCGCGCTTCTCGCGCGCCAATGTCCCCGATGCCGAACCCGACGCCCCCACGCCGGCCGGCCACGGCGCCCTGCGCGCCCCCTTCGGGCTCGAACCGCGCCTCGTGCCGCTCTATCACTTCCTGCACATCCCCAAGACCGCCGGCACCAGCCTCAACCGCGTCTTCGACCGGATGTTCCGCACCCTGGTGCTGTTCACCAATCCGGGCGAACTGGCCGGGCTGGTGCGCGCCGACCCCGCCTTCTTCCATCGCTACCTGCTGCTGACCGGCCATATCGATGTCAGGAACCCGGCAGCCGAGGCGGCGGTGCGCGACAACGTTTTCCTCGCGGTGTTCCGCGACCCGGTGCAGCGCGCCGTCTCGCTGTACGACTACATCCGCGCCACCGAGGGCCATCCGCTGCATGCCGAGCTGCGCGGCGTCAGCCTGCTCGACGCCGTACGCGGCAGCCAGGGCTTCCGCCGCGTGAGCGTCAACGCGCAGCTTCGCGTGGTGTTCGGCGGCGGCACCATGCGCCATGTGCGCGAGGCGCTGCAGGCGCGCAGCTATGTCCTCGGCCGCTCCGACGCGCTGGAGGATTTCGTCGATGCCGTGGCCCGCTACACCGGCTTCGCGCGCCCGCCGGACATCCCGCGCCTCAATACCGCCGAGGACCAGGACGGCCCCGAACCCGCCCGGCTGCAACCCGGCCACGCCCAGGCGCTGGAAGACCTGGCGGAGGCCTGCAAGACCGAGATCGGCTTCGTGACGCAATGGGTCGCGCGCCCGCTCTCGACTGTCGGCGGGCCGCGGCGCGCGACGCAGCCGGAGGATTGATACGAACGGCACGATCGCTTGACTCGTGCCGAGCGCCCGAATGGGCGCCGCGCGCAGTCGCGCGAAGCCAAGCCGCCAGAGGCGGCGCCCGGCAATTGAGGGCACGAAAATGCAGACACCACCGGTCATTCTTCATGACCGTTGGTATGACCGCGGCGATTCGCGTCAGCCCTCCAGCAGTTCGTGCAGCGCGCCGAGCATCCCCGCGAGATCGACCCGCCAATTCTCCTGCGCGCCGCGCGAATGTTCCAGCCACAGCATGTGGCGATGGCCGATCACGCGCGACAGCCGCGCCATGCAGAAGCGCGTGTCGCCCCATCCCGGCGCCACCGGCAGCATTTCCAGCACCCGCGTGCCCGGCCGCGCCGTCAACAGATGCGCCAGCGCCGCGCCATGCGAGGTCACGATGCACTCGGCCCCGCGCACCAGCGCGATCTGCCGCGCCAGCGCCAGGCCGGAGAAGGACACGGCTTCGAAGCCCAGTGGCGCCAGCGCGGCCGCGACCTCGGCCTCGTTCGCCAGCGGGCGCGCTGCCTTCGGCCCGCGCGGGATGAACAGCCGGGCCGGCCCGCCGCCCGGCGCGCGCCGTTCGGCCTGCGCCACGATGCGCTCCAGCATGGGGCGGAAGGCCTCGAAGCGCGTCAGCCATGGCAAGCCGGCCGGCATGACCAGCAGGCGATCGACGCGCACCGCCTTGCCGATGCTCACCAGCCGCGGCCCCTCGCCGAAGGCCAGTTCCAGGCTCTCGGCGATGAAGGGAGGCGGATCGCCCGGCTGCAGCAGCGGAATGGGCGGGTCGCGGCCGCCCGGGTACCAGGCCAGGGCGGGTAGCCATTCCGCATACCAGTGATAGAAGTTCGACGCGTCGTTGAAGCCGAAGATCGCCTCGGCCATGCGCGGGGCGGTCGCCATCGCCAGGCGCGACTGCCGCACCAACGGCCAGCGATGCGTGCGGATGACGCGGCGATCCGGCGTCCAGATCTGCCCCAGGTCGTTGACGAAAACGTCCTCCCAGGCGCGCACCTCGGGCGCGCGGTCGACCGCCAGCGTCGCCTCGAACGCCCGGTCGAGCCGGCGCAGCGCGCGCGCCTCCTGGGTCAGCGAGCGGTCGGCGTGGCGGATCTCGAGGCTGTATCCGGGCGCCCCGCCAGGCAGCGGCGTGGCCGGGCGGTAGCTGAACTCGGTCGCGACGGGCGTCGCATCCGCGAATTTCACGAAGCGCCGCCAGGCGACCTGCAGCGCCGACTGCAACGCCGTGTCGGCCAGCGCGCCCTGCACCAGCTTAAGCGTCGGGCCCAGCGGGGTCAGCACGCCATCGTCCCGGAAGATGTCGGGATCGGCGATCAGCGTCGCGAGCGCCGCATTGCCATGCCCCGCGCCGGCCAGCCGTCGGGCGGCGTTCACGCGGTCCGGGCGCGGCAGTGTCGCGGCGATGGCGACCTGCGTGGCGGCCTCGATCCGCGCGGCATCGCCCAGGGCCACGGCGGCGTAGACATAGGCGAGGATGGCGCGCGGCGTGTGCAGCGCGGCGGGCGCGGCCTCGAAGGCCTCGACCGCGGCGCGCCAGCGTCCCGCGGACTCGAACGCCACGAGGCGGCGGGCCAGATCGGCCGCGGCATCGGCGGCGGGCGTGGTCACGTGGCCCGCGGCGCGGCGGCGCGGGCGCGCAGGGGTGCGGGCGCCATCGCGCAACGGGGCGGCCCATCCGACACCTGCTGAGGCACCTTTCCCCCTTGCGCGCGGCCCGCCGCGCCGTGGACCAGACATCGCGATCGTTAATGCAGATCACGGTCCCGGGGAATCACCCGGTCGGCCCGGGACGGTGGCGCCGCCACGATGCTGGAGCCGTCGTGGCGCGCCAAGGCGAGACAAGCCGCAGGCAGGGTGCGTTCCGGCGGGGTCGGAACCGCCCGCCGGATGCGGCCGGCCGCTGCGCGCGCCGCGCGGGGTCCACGCCCCGCGCCATCCCTGTATGGTGCCCGGCACATGACCGCACCGCCCGACCCCGACACGCTGTTCCCGATCACCGGCACCACGCGCACCGTCTTCCTGCGGCCACTGCTGGCCTTGGCCCCGCAGGTCACCAACGTCACGGCGGGCGCCTATTCCTACTACCACGACCACGAGGACCCGCGGCGCTTCCTGGAATTGTGCGTGCGCTACAATTTCGGCATCGGGCGGCTGGCGATCGGGCGGTATTGCGCCATCGCGCATCGCGCCACCTTCCTGATGCCGGCGGCGAACCACGCCATGGCGGGGCCGTCCACCTATCCCTTCGCCATCCTGGGTGGCGCCTTCGCCGAGGCGCTGCCGCTCGCCGACTACCCCTGGCGCGGCGGCGGCGACATCACGGTGGGGCATGATGTCTGGCTCGGCACCGAATGCATGGTGCTGCCCGGCGTGACCATCGGCCATGGCGCGGTCGTGGGCGCGCGCGCGGTGGTGACCGAGGACGTGCCGCCCTATGGCGTCGTCGCCGGCAATCCGGCGCGGCTGGCGCATCGGCGTTTCGACGCGGCCACGGTGGACCGCCTGCTCGCGATCGCCTGGTGGGACTGGCCGGCCGAGCGCGTCGCGCGCGCCATCCCGGCACTGGTGCGTGGTGACGTCGCGGCGTTGAGCCGCGCTTGAGCCGATTCGCGGCGTTGAGCCGCGCCTGAGCCGATTCGCGGCGTTGAGCCGCGCTTGAACCGATACGCAGCGTTGAGCCGCGCCTGATACCGTCCGCGGCGCCCAGCCGCGCCGTGCGTTCACTCGCGCCTCAGCACCCCATCCACCAGGCGGTCCGCCCAGGGCGTGCTGGTGAAGGCGGCGCGCAGGGTGGCCTCGTCGTAGTCCTCCCGCACCCAGTGCAGGAACGGCTTTTCGCCATGCGCCTTCACGAAGCCGGCGTAGGACCGGAAGAAGGCATCGAGGATGCCGGTGCGCGCCGCCGCCACATGCCCGAAGCGCAACGAGAGCTGGCCCAGCGCGTCCTCCACCGGCCTGCCGCGCGCCAGCAGCCAGATCCCCGCCGCCAGCCCCGTACGGTCCGCCCCCGACTTGCAATGGATCAGCGCCGGCTCGCTCATGCGCGCGAAGATGCCGGCCAGGCGCAGCACGCGGTCCTTGTGCGGCGCGCCGCGCGATTCCAACGGCGCGTCGATATGCTCCAGCCCCAGCGCCGCCGCCGCCTGGCGCCCCAGCACATCGGACCCGCAGGCCTCGCGATGGCCGCGCAGGTTGATGACGGTGCGGATGCCATGCCGACGCACCGCCTGGTCCAGCTGCCACGGCGTCGGGTGGTTCGACCGGTACAGCCGCCCGCTTTCCACCACGCCCCAGTTGCGCCAGCCCAGGCGCAGCAGCGCATGGTCGACGAACAGGGAATTCAGCCAGGCGGAACGGCGGGCGCCAGGCTGGGAAAGGTCGCGGGCGGACATCGGGGCTTTATGGCGCGTTCAGGAAGGTTGGGGGAGAGAACTCCCCCAAACCCCCTCCTTTTTCTGGCCGTTGGGAACTGACAGCCAAACGACAACAAACGGTGGGGCTTGGGGACCCATCGGCGGCGCGCAGCGACGTCGATGGGCACGATTCGGGGGAGGTGTCCTCCCCCGACCTTCCTTCTACTCGACGCGCGCGCCGGAGACGCGCACGGCCTCCTGCCACATCGGCTTCTCGCGCTCGGCGCGCGCCGTCATCTCCTCGGGCGAGGACCAGACCGCCTCGGCGCCAATCCGCAGGAAGCGGTCCTTCAGCGACTGCTCGGCCGAGATCTGCCGCAGCGCCCCGCCCACCCGGTCGATCACCGCGCGCGGCGTGCCGGCGGGGAACACGAAGCCCTGCCATGAGGACACGACGAAGTTCGGCACCCCCGCCTCCGCCATGGTCGGCAGGTCCGGCAGGGTCGGCCAGCGCGTCGCCGAGGTCACCGCCAACGCGCGCATCCGCCCCTCGGTGATGACCGGCACATACGACGCCAGGTTGTCGAGCGCGAAGTTCAGGTCGCCCGACAGCATCGCCGGGATGGTCTGCGCCGCGCCGCGGAAGGGCACATGCACGGCCTCGACGCCCACGCGCGAGGCGAACAGCGCGCCCGACAGATGCGGCGTGGTCCCAACGCCAGGCGAGCCATAGGTGAAGCCGCCCTGCTTGGCCTTCGCCCAGGTGATGAACTCGGCCAGCGTGCGGGACTGGTTGTGCTGCGACGACACCACCGCGACGTTCGGCAGGTCCCACGCGATGCCGACCGGCAGCAGGTCCTTCGCCGGGTCATAGGGCAGGCGCGCATACAGGAACGGGTTGATCGCCAGGTGCCCGACCGAGGCGATGCCCATGGTATAGCCATCCGGCGTGGCCTTGGCGGTGGCGTCGATGCCGATGTTGCCACCGGCGCCGGCGCGGTTCTCGACCACGAAGGTCTGGCCCAGCGCACCCTGGAGCAGTTCGCAATAGATCCGCACCAGCACATCGGTCGACCCGCCCGGCGGCCAGGGCACGATCACGCGCACGGTGCGGTTGGGCCAGGCGCCCTGGGCCTGGACGGCAGGCGCGGCCAGCAGGCCGGCGCCAGCGGCAAGAAGGGTGCGACGGGTTGTCATGGATTGGTTTCTCCCGGGGTTGTGTTCACCCCGGGATATCCTGTCGCGCCCGTGAAGGCCAGATGAAGGGCGCCGGTTCAGCCGTCGCGGCGCGCCTGGGCATTGCGCCCGGCCTGCGAAATGCTGCCGATCGTGCGCGGGTCCATGCGCGTGCGGCGCTTGCCGCTGGACTTCGCGCGTATGCCCTGGGCGGCCGTGTCGCCGCCGCCGGGATGGTGGCTGCGGGCGGCACGCTTGCGCTCCAGCGCCTCGGCCAGGGCGGCGGCGTGATAGGCGCGGCGCGCCTCGCCATGCAGCTTCTCGATGCGTGCATTCACGCGCTTCAATGCGGCGGCGAAAACCTGCTTGCGGCGTAGCAGCGCCGGGTCATGGCCGGCGGCGGCGCGCGGTTCGCCCTTGCCGCGGCGGGCGCGGCGATTGGAATGCACCATGCCACGCAGCTTGTCGCGCTGGTCGCGCAACAGCCGGGCCAGCGCCCGCGCATCCTCTGCCGACAATTCGCCCAGCGCAGGGTGGTGGCTGTTCGCGACAAGGGCGTAGTCGTCCCCAAGCAGGTGGCGTTCGGCATTGATACTGGTGGCCATGGTGCGTCCTCGATGCTTCACGGCGGCCGGAACAGGCCGCGTGCGCCAGCCATAGCGGTCGGCGGGGGGGCAAAGGAAGGTGCATGCGCTGCTCCCCCCGTCCCGGCGCTGGCCCGGCCCGCCGCACCGGGCGAGGATGCCCCCATGGCCCGCCGCGCACCCGACATCGACACCGCCCTGCTGCGCGCCTTCGTGCTGCTGGCCGAAACGCGATCCTTCACCCGCACCGCCGAACGCCTGGGCCGCACGCAGCCCGCCATCACCCTGCAACTGCGCCGGCTGGAGGATGCCTTCGGCGCGCGCCTGCTGGCACGCGACCGCCGCCGCGTGGCGCTGACGCCCGAAGGCGAGGCCCTGCTGCCCATCGCGCGCGAGATCCTGTCCCTGGTTGGCCAGGCGGCCGAAGGCCTGGCCGGGCTCGATGCCGCCGGGGAGGTCCGCTTCGGCAGCCCGGAGGATTTCGCCACCGCCTTCCTGCCCGCCATCCTGGCCCGCTTCGTCGAGACGCATCCGGCGGTCCGCCTGTCCACCGCCTGCGACCTGACGCGCCGCCTGATCGACGGCGTCGAGGCCGGAGCCTTCGACCTTGCGGTCATCAAGCAGGCGCCCGGAAGGCTGCATCCGGGCGCCCGGCCGGTCTGGCGGGAAGCCCTGATGTGGGTGGCGGCCGAGGGCGCCCGCCCGCCGCCGCGCGACGCCCCGCTGCGCCTGGTGCTCAGCCCCGCGCCCTGCGTCTACCGCGAACGCACGACCAAGGCGCTGGCCGCCGTCGGGCGCGGCTTCGACATCGTCTACACCAGCCCGAGCCTGGCCGGCGCCGCGGCAGCGGTGCGCGCGGGCCTTGGTGTCACGGTGCTGCCCCGGACGCTGGTGCCGCCGGGCCTGGCGCCGCTGCCCGCGCGGGCCGGGCTGCCGGCGCTGGAGGAGACGGTGATCTGCCTGCTGCTGCGCGACGGCGCGCCACCGGCCGCCGAAGCGCTGGCGCATGCGGTGGAGCAGGGGATCGCGCGGGCGGCGGCACTTTCATAGCATTTTCTTATTACAGACGGCATCAAAACTCATTTCCCCTCATGCTGTCCCGCCGGCACAAGCCGCGCCCGACACCATGCGGGACAGCGTCGCGATGCCAGGCTTCGACATCCTCCTCACCAACCTGATCTCGCCGATCGTGCTCGCCTTCGCGCTCGGCGCGGTGGCGGGCTTCATCCGTTCCGAGCTCGAACTGCCGGAACCCGTCCTGAAGCTGATCTCGATCTACCTGCTGTTCTCGATCGGGCTGACCGGGGGGCGCGAACTGGCGCAGGTTCCCGTCGCCGAGGTCGCGCCGCTGCTGGGCCTCGCGGGCGCGCTGACGGTCGCGATCCCGGCGCTGACCTTCCTGCTGCTGCGCCGCGCGGCAGGGTTCGACGTGCAGAACGCGGCCGCGGTGGCGGCGCATTACGGATCGGTCTCCTCGGTCACCTTTTTCGCCGCCATCGCCTTCGCGCGCGCCATGGACCGCCCTGCCGAGGGCAGCCTGACCGCCGTGGTGGCGCTGATGGAATGGGGGGTCATCGTCGCGCTGGTGCTGGCACGCGTGTCGATGGGGCGCGCCAACGGGACGATGTCGCTCGGAAGGCTGGCGGCGGACACGCTGCGCGGGCGGGGCATCCTGCTGCTGTCCGGCGGCATGGTGATCGGCGCGCTGTCCACCGACGCGCAATGGCGCCAGATCAGCCCGGTCTACGAAGGCCTGTTCCGTGGCGTGCTGATGATCTTCCTGCTCGAGATGGGCATGACCGCGGCGCGCCAGGTGCGGGACTTCGCCAAGGTCGGGCGGTTCCTCACGGCCTTCGCCGTGCTCTCGCCCGTGGTGTGGGGCCTGGTGGGGGTGGTGGCGGGCCATGCCATCGGCCTGTCGCAGGGCGGCGCCTTCGCGCTGGGTGCGATCTGCGCGAGCGCGTCCTACATCGACGCGCCGGCCGCTTGTCGCGCGGCACTGCCTGAGGCAAGCCCGGGCATCTACCTGACCGCGTCGCTCGGCGTGACCTTCCCGTTCAACCTGGTGCTGGGGCTGCCGCTGTATTGGCAGGTCGCGGCGTGGCTCTATCGCTGATCCCGCAGCACGGCGGCCAGCGTGACCAGCATCGACGCCGTGGCGCCCCAGATGTAGTGGCGTTCATGCGGCCAGACCCAGAATTCCCGCAGCCTGCCGCGGAATTCCTGGCTGCGGCGCTCCGGCGCCGCGGGGTCGAGCAACCGCGCCAGCGGGTATTCGAAGGCCTCCGCAACCTCGCCTGGGTCGTGCTGAAGTTCAAAGGGCGGGCGCAGCAGCGCGACCACCGGCGTCACGCAATAGCCTGTCCCGGTGAGCAGCGTCGGCAGGCGGCCCAGCAGGTAAGGCACCGCCGGGTCCAGCCCGACTTCCTCCTGCGCCTCGCGCAGCGCGGCCTGCTCGGGCGTCTCGCCGGCCTCCATCCGCCCGCCGGGGAACGACACCTGGCCGGCATGGGATGTCAGCCGCGCCGAGCGCAGCGTCAGCAGGATGGTGGGTTCGGGGTGCAGCACCAGCGGCACCAGTACCGCCGCCGCCACCACGCGCCCGCCGGTGCGCGCGACGCGGTCGAGGTCGTCCTCCGGGGAGGGCCGGTCGCGCGGCAGGGTCTCCGGGTCGGCCAGGCGCGCGCGCAATCGGTCAGGGTCAAGCCGCAGGCTTGCGGCAATCATAGGGTCGAGCCCGATCGCGGCGTCGCTCACTCCGCCGCCATGTCGAGTGCCGGGCGGTCGTCGATCGGGAAGAACACCCCCTCGCTCCAGACGCCCAGCACCTCGCGTCCGTCCACCGTCTCGGACTGTGCCAGCGCGACCAGTTCGTAGAAGACCGCGCGGCTGATCCGCGCCTCCAGCCCCGGGCGCACCAGGATGTACGGCCGCGGTTCGCGCGTCTGCGGGCAGATCGCGACGCGAATCGGGTGGTTCGGGCCGGCGGTGACGATCTCATCGAGGTTGGTGCGGAAGGTCAGGCATTGCTGCGGTTTCGCGCAACCGCAGTCGCAATCGCGCCAAAACAGCTCGACCGCCAGGAAGGGCGCGTCGTCCACCTCGATCCGCCCGCGCTCGGCCGGGGTCTCCAGCCAATAGGCGCCGTCCTCGCCGCGCTTCAGCACAGAGGCGAACAGGCAGACCAGCGGCTTGCGGTTGATCGGGCTGCCTTTGTAATGCCAGGTCCCGTCGCGGGCGATGCGAATCGCGTAGTCGCCGCATTCCATCTTCGCCCGCGCGAGCACCGCCCCGGCCGGCGGACCGGCGCAGCCCGATTTTTGCATCGCCATCGGCGTATCCTTCGCCGCCTGCGGCATTTCCATGTCCTGGCGCATCATTGCATTCCGTCGCCCTTGCACTCAGCGTGGCCGATGCGAGCTAATTCCATCTGGGGGTGCACCGGCCCGTGCGCCTCCGCCGTCGTCATATAGGGAGCCCTGCCCGCATGAGTGAAGTGGCCGAGACGACACAGGACCCCAGCGCGTTGGTCGCGGAGGTCGAAGCCCTCGGCACCCGCCTGGCGCGCGTGCGCGAATCCGTCGGCCGCGTCATCTTCGGCCAGGACCTGGTGGTCGAGCGCGTGCTCATCACCCTGCTCTCCGGCGGCCACGTCCTGCTCGTGGGCGTTCCGGGGCTGGGCAAGACCAAGCTGGTGGACACGCTCGGCACCGTGCTCGGCCTCGATCCGCGCCGCGTGCAGTTCACCCCGGACCTGATGCCCGCAGACATCCTGGGCTCCGAAGTCCTGGAGGAAGACGCCACCGGCAAGCGCGCCTTCCGCTTCATCAAGGGCCCGATCTTCTGCCAGCTCCTGATGGCCGACGAGATCAACCGCGCCTCGCCCCGCACGCAATCCGCGCTGCTCCAGGCCATGCAGGAACACCGCGTCGCCATCGGCGGCGAAATCCACCCCCTGCCCATGCCCTTCCACGTCCTCGCCACCCAGAACCCGATCGAGCAGGAAGGCACCTACCCCCTGCCCGAAGCCCAGCTCGACCGCTTCCTGCTGGAAATCGAGGTCGGCTACCCCGACGAAGCCGCCGAGCGCGCCATGCTGCTCGCCACCACCGGCGCCAAGGAAGCCAAGCCCGTCCAGGCCATGACCGCCGCCGAACTCATGGCCGCCCAGGCCCTGATCCGCCGCATCCCGGTCGGCGAACAGGTGCTCGACGCCATCCTGAAACTGGTCCGCGGCGCCCGCCCCGAAACCACCACCCTCGACAGCGTCCGCCAACACCTGGCCTGGGGCCCCGGCCCGCGCGCCGCCCAGGCCCTGATGCTCGCCACCCGCGCCCGCGCCCTGCTGGACGGGCGCCTGTCCCCCAGCGTGGACGACGTCCTGGCCCTCGCCGAACCCGTCCTGCGCCACCGCATGGCCCTGACCTTCGCCGCCCGCGCCGACGGCATCCACCTGCGCGAGGTCATCGACACCCTCAAGGAGAGCGTGGCGTAGCGTGCCCATGTGTGGCGCCTTGGAGAGGGGCTCTGCCCCTCTCCAAACCTCTCCCCGCCAAGGGCTTAAGGCCCTTGGAACCCTCGACTTGATCGGGGGGATTGGGGAGGGGCATCGGCAGTGCATCCCGGCGCGACGGGCGCACCATGCCCCTCCCCAATCCCCCCGATTAAAGCCCCGCGGTCCAGGGGGCCGTAGCCCCCTGGCGGGAGGGGTCTGGGGAGGGCAGAGCCCTCCCCAGGACGCCATCGCATGAGCAGCTCCGTCACCGTCCCCTGGGCCGAGGCCCTCGGTGCTGCGTTGCCGCCTTTGGTCGTGCAGGCGGAGCGCGTGGCCGCGACGGTCATGCAGGGGGTGCATGGCCGGCGGCGGCCTGGGCAGGGCGATGCCTTCTGGCAGTTCCGGCCGTATTTGCCGGGCGATGCGGCGGCGCGGGTGGATTGGCGGCAATCGGCCAAGTCCGACCGCCTGTTCGTGCGCGAGACGGAGTGGGAGGCGGCGCAGACGGTCGCGGTGTGGTGCCAGGGCGGGCCGGGGATGGACTGGCGCAGCCATCGGGATTTGCCGACCAAGCGGGTGCGGGCGGAGTTGCTGCTGCTGGCCCTGTCGGCGCTGCTGTTCCGGGGGGGTGAGCGAGTGCGGCTGTTCGGCCTGCCGCGGGCGTTCAGCGGGCGCGGGGCGTTGAATGCGCTGGCGCAGACCCTGCCGCGCCAGGCGGTCGAGGCCGATGACGGCCGGGTTCCGCGCCATGCGCGGGTCGTGCTGTTCAGCGATTTCCTGGCGCCGTTGGACCAGACGCGCAATCGCGTGGCGGCGCTGGCATCGCGGTCCATCCGGGGCCATCTGGTGCAGGTGCTCGACCCTGCGGAGGAAACCCTGCCCTTCACCGGCCGTGTCCGTTTCGAAGGCCCCGGCCATGCGGAGCACGCGCTGGTGCCGCGGGTCGAGGGTGTGCGCGCCCTGTACGAGGAACGCCTGGCACGCCACCGGGATGGGTTGCGGGCGCTGGCGGCGGCGTCCGGCTGGTCGTTTGCGACGCACCGCACCGACCAGCCGCCCGAAGCGGCGCTGCTGGCGCTGCATCGCAGGTTGGCGCCCGGGTGATGTGGCAGGTCGGTCCCCTCGCCTTCGCGGCACCCTGGCTGTTGCTGGCGCTGCCGGCGCTGCCGGTGCTGTGGTGGCTGCTGCGGGTCAGCCCGCCGGCGCCGAAGGCCCAGACCTTCCCCGCGCTGCGCCTGTTGCAGGATTTGCCGCCGACCGAGGAAACCCCGCACCGCACGCCGTGGTGGCTGCTGCTGCTGCGCCTGGTGGCGGCGGCGCTGCTGGTGATCGGCCTGGCGCGGCCGGTCTGGCAGCCGCAGGCGGGTGGCGGTGGGACCGGGCCGCTGCTGGTGGTGATGGATGATGGCTGGGCGGCCGCGCCCGACTGGCCGGCGCGCGTGGCGGCCGCGGTGGCGGCGCTGGAGGCCGCGGGGCGCGAGGGCCGGCGCGTGGCATTGCTCTCCACCGCGCCGCCGGCAAGTGGCGAGGCGGTCGCCGCCAGCGCCCTGATGCCGGCCGACGAAGCCCGTGCGCGCCTGGCCGCGCTGCGCCCTCGTGCATGGCCGTCGGACCATACGGCGGCGCTGGCGGCGCTGGCCGCCTTCCGTGCCGCGCAGCCGGGCGGGATCGCGACGCTGTGGGTGACCGATGGCGTGGAACACGCGGCGCAGGGCGACGCCGCCGGCGCCTTCGCCGCAGCGCTGGCCGAGGCCGGGCCGCTGACCGTCGCGCGCGCCGAGGGCCGCCCCGTCCGCATCCTGCCGCCGCCGCGCGCCGAGGCCGACCGGCTGGTGGTGCGCGCGTTGCAAACCCCTGCCACCGTGCCGACCGAGGCGACGGTGCTGGCCCGCACCAGCGACGGCCGCGCCATCGCCTCCGCGACGCTGGCCTTCCCGGCTGGGGAAACCAGCGCGGTGGTGTCGCTCGACCTGCCGATCGAAATCCGCAACCAGGTCGTGCGCCTGGACCTGGAGCCCGAGGCCGGCGCGGCGGGCACGGTGCTGCTGGATGAGCGCTTCCGCCGCCGCCCGGTCGGGCTCTCGGCGGCGCTGGAAACCACCGCCGATGCACCGCTGACCGGCGACCTGTTCTACCTGGAACGCGCGCTGGCGCCCTATGCCGAGATCCGGCGCGGCACGCCGGAGGCGCTGCTCGGCCGGCGCCTAGCGGTGATGGTGCTGGCCGACCGCGAAGTGCCGGAGGGCCGCGAGCGCGCCGCGCTCACCCGCTGGGTCGAGGAAGGCGGGCTGCTGGTGCGCTTCGCCGGCCCGCGTTTGGCGGAACGGCCCGACCCGCTGCTGCCGGTGGCGCTGCGCGCCGGTGAACGGCAACTCGGCGGCGCGCTGTCCTGGGACCGGCCGCAATCGCTCGCACCCTTCCCTGAGGGCTCGCCCTTCGCCGGGCTTGTCCCGCCCGCCGAGGTCACGGTGGAACGCCAGGTGCTGGCGGAACCCTCGCCGCGGCTGACGGAACGGTCCTGGGCGCGGCTGGCCGATGGCACGCCGCTGGTCACCGCTGAATCGCGCGGGCGCGGGCGGATCGTACTGTTCCATGTGACCGCCAATGCGGAGTGGTCAAACCTGCCGCTATCGGGCCTGTTCGTGGACATGCTGCGGCGGATGGTGGCGCTGTCGGCCGGCGTGCAGGGGGCCGAGGGCGAGGCGCCACTCGCACCGCTGGAAATCCTCGATGGCTTCGGCCGCCTTGGGCCCGCGCCACCGGCGGCCGCGCCCATCCCGGCGAACCGGGTCGAGGAGACCGTGGCGTCGCCGCGCCATCCGCCAGGCTGGTACGGCACGCCCGGGCAGGCGGAGGACGCCGCGTGGCGGCGCGCGCTGAACCTGTCGGCGCATCTGCCGCCGCCGCGCCTCGCGGCCGCGCCGCCGCCGGGCGCGCGGGCCGAGACCATCGGCGGCGTGCCGGCGGAACGCGACCTGGGGCCATGGCTGCTGGCGCTGGCGCTGCTGCTGCTGGCGGCGGACCTGTTGATCTCCCTGGTGCAGCGCGGGCTGGTCGGGCCGCAATGGTCGCGGCGCGCGGGGATGGCGGCTACGCTGCTGGCGGCGCTCGCGCTGCCGGCCGGCGCGCAGGAACCCGAGGGCGCGGCGGCCGTCGCCACCCGCCTCGCCTACATCGTCACCGGCGATACGCAGGTCGACGAGGTCTCGCGCATGGGCCTGGTCGGGTTGTCGGATTTCGTGAACCGCCGCACCGCCGCCGCGCTGGCCGAACCCCGCCCGGTGGTGCCGGGGCGCGACGACCTGTCGCTCTACCCCCTCATCTACTGGCCGGTGCTGGCCGAGGCCGCGCAGCCGGACACCGCCGCCGCCGCCGCGCTGAACACCTTCATGCGGAATGGCGGCATCATCCTGCTCGACACGCGCGACGAAGGCTCGGGCGAGGGCATGAACCCGGGTGCGCGCGCGGCGCTGCGGCGCGTGACGCGCGACCTCGCGGTGCCGCCGCTCGCACCGGTGGCCGATGACCATGTGCTGAAGCGCGCCTTCTATTTGCTGCAGGACCTGCCGGGGCGCTTCGCCGGCGGCCAGGTCTGGGTGGCACGCGACCAGGACCGGGCGAATGACAGCGTCAGCCCGGTCATCATCGGCGGGCATGACTGGGCGGCGGCCTGGGCGATGGATGCGCGCGGGCAGAACCCCTTCGCGACCATCCCCGGCGGCGCACGGCAGCGCATCCTGGCGTATCGCTTCGGCGTGAACCTCGTGATGTACGCGCTGACCGGCAACTACAAGGGCGACCAGGTGCATGTGCCGGCCATCCTCGAACGGCTGGGGAATTGAATATGGGATGGGGACCGCGCGAGCGCCCGCATCGGCCCGATGTCCGCGTCGGGCCGCGAGCGCGAAGCGCGACCGCGCCCAGACTTTCAGCCGCGCCGGGCGCACCAGTGCGGGGCGCGAAGGCAAGCCGGCCGGATGGCCGGCGCCCGCCGTCTGAGGGACAAGCAACGTGACCCAGACCATCGCCGGCATCGACTTCGCGCCCGTCCTGCCGCTGTGGCTGTTGGGCATGGCGGCGCTGCTCGCCGTGCTGGCGCTGGTGCCCGCGGTGCTGCGCCGCGCCCGCGGCATCGCCTGGCGCGGCGTGTCCTTCGCGCTGATCCTGCTGGCCCTGGCCAACCCCCGCCTGGTCGAGGAAACCCGCGAAACCCGCCCCGACATCGCCCTGCTGGTGGTCGACCAGACCGACTCCACCACCATCGCCACCCGCACCGCGCAGATCGACGCCGCGCGCCGCGAGGTCGAGGCCCGCGCCGCCCGCCTGCCCGAACTGGAACTGCGAACCATCGAGGTGCCCGAGGGCGGCAACCAGGGCACCCGCCTGTTCGCAGCCATCGAGCGCGCGCTGGCCGAAATCCCGCGCGCGCGCCTCGCCGGAATCATCGCGCTGACCGACGGGCAGGCGCACGACATCCCGGATGCACCGCCCTTCGACGCGCCCTTCCACGCGCTGATGCCCGGCAGCGCCGGCCAGACCGACCGGCGCCTTCGCATCATCGAGGCGCCGGGCTTCGGCATCGTCGGCCGCGAGGTCGAGATCCGCGTCGCCGTGGACGACCTCGGCGTGCCCAACGCCCAGGGTGCCGCGCGCCTGACCATCCGCCGCGACGGCGAGGCAGCGCGCAGCGAGAGCGTGCCGATCGGCCGCGACCACCGCATCACCGTCCCCATCCAGCGTGGCGGCCCGACCGTCGTCGAGATCGAGGCCGAGGTGCGCCCCGGCGAGGTCAGCCCGCGCAACAACCGCCAGGTGGTCACCATCAACGGCGTGCGCGACCGGCTGCGCGTGCTGCTTGTTTCCGGTGAACCCCATGCCGGCGAACGCACCTGGCGCCGCCTGCTCAAGGCCGACCCGAATGTGGACCTGGTCCACTTCACCATCCTGCGCCCGCCCGAGAAGGACGACCTCACGCCGCTGAACGAACTCGCGCTGATCGCCTTCCCGGTGCGCGAGCTGTTCCAGGTGAAGCTGCGCGAATTCGACCTGGTGGTCTTCGACCGCTTCTCGAACCGCGGCATCCTGCCGCTGGCCTATCTGCGGAACATCGCCGACTACGTGCGCGGCGGCGGCGCACTGCTGATGTCGACCGGGCCGGAATTCAGCGGGCCGGTCTCGCTGGCGCTGACGCCGCTCGGCCAGGTGCTGCCCGCGCGCCCGGCCGGGCGCCAGAACGCGGTGGCCGAACAGCCCTTCCGCCCGCGCGTCTCGGCGCTGGGCTTCCGCCACCCGGTCACCGAGGGCCTGATCGGCGCCAATACCGAGCAGGCCGAGGCGCAATGGGGCCGCTGGTATCGCTGGCTCCGCACCGAGGCGCGGTCCGGCAGCACCGTCATGGAAGGCCCCGACGGCGCGCCGCTGCTGGTGCTGGACCGCGTTGGCGAGGGCCGCGTCGCGCTGCTGCTGTCGGACCACATCTGGCTGTGGTCGCGCGGCCATGATGGCGGCGGCCCGCAGCAGGAGGTGCTGCGCCGCGTGGCGCATTGGCTGATGCGCGAGACCGAACTGGAAGAAGAAGACCTGACAGCGCGCATCGAGGCCGGTCGCCTGACGGTGACGCGCCGCAGCCTGGATGCCGGCCCGCCGCCCGAGATCGGTGTCACCGCGCCCGACGGTTCCATCACCCGCGCGCGGCCGGAGGAGGCCGGCGGCGGGCGTTCGACCCTCACCCTGCCGGCGACCCAGCCCGGTGTGTGGCAAGCGTCCGATGGCCGGCGCACCGCCTTCGCCGCCTCGGCCGCGGCGAACCCGCTGGAGATCGCCGACCTGCGCGCCGACCCCGAGCGCCTGCGGCCGCTGCTGGCCAGCACCGGCGGCGCGGCGCGCTTCATGGGCGACGGCGCGGCGCCGGCGCTGCCGGACCTGCGCCGCGTGGCACCGGGGCGCGACGTGGCCGGCGCCGGCTGGATCGGGTTGCGGCGCAATGGCGACCACACGGTCACCGGCATCAGCGCACTGCCGCTGCTGCCGGCCTGGCTGGCCCTGGCGCTGGTGCTGGGCGCGGCGGTGATGGCCTGGCGGCGCGAGGGAAGGTAGGAGTCTTTTTTTGCCCTCAATCGCCGGGCGCCGCCTCCGGCGGCTTGGCTGCGCGCCACGCACTGTTGCGTTGGCGGCGAGGGGCAGGATGGGCGCGGTCGCGCTCTGCGCTCCCGGATCACGCAAGCGCGATCCGCTGGTTGGGGCTTGGGGCGTGCTTCCTTCCCTTGCCCGTCCGACAAGGTGTTTCCGCACCGCGGCGAAGCGGGGTATGAAGCGGTCATGAGACGCATCCTCGCGCTGCTTCCCGTGGTCGGCCTGATGGCGGTGCCGGGGCTTCCCCTTGGCCCGACGCCCGCGCAGGCGCAATTCGCCGGGCCGCCGCCGCCCGCCGCGGCGGGACGCCGCGCGCCGCCGCCGGCGCTGCCGGGCCTCGCCGCGCGCCGCGCGCCCGAGCCCATCCCGGCCGACCCGAACGCCAACCTCGCCCCCACCGCCGCGCTGTTCGACGCCATCAACCGCGGGGACCTGGCAGCGGCACGCGATGCCGTGACGCGCGGCGCCAGTCTCGAGGAACGCAACGTGCTCGGGCTGACCGCGGTGGATGCCGCGGTCGACCAGGGCCGCAGCGAGATCATGTTCTTCCTGCTCTCGGCCCGCGCCACCACGCGCGGCCCGGTCACGCCGGCCGAGGCCTCGTTGACCGCCGCCCAGCGCGCCGCGCGCGACCGCGCCCTGCAGGCCGAGGCGACGCGCGCCGCGCAGGCCGCCGCACGTGCCCAGGGCGCGACCGCTGGCCGTGCCTTGCCCGCACCCTCGCTGCGCCCACGCCTGTTTGCCAATGACGGCGGCGCGGCCAGGCCGGAGGTCGGGTTCCTGGGCTTCGATGTCGGGCGGGGCAGCGGCACGGCGCCGCGCGCGGGCCGCGCCGCCCCGCGCCGGGGCTGATGCCCGGCGTTACTCCGCGGCCAGGGCCTGCGGGGTCGCATCGGGGTTGCGCATCTGCACCAGGGTGAAGATGCCCGCCGGCGGGCAGGGCTCGATGCTCTCGACCGGGTTCGATTCGAGGTCGAGCAGGTCGCGCAGGGCGAAATCGGGATGCCAGCCGAGGCGGCGCGCCAGCGGCGCCATGGCGCGCTCGATCCACCAGCGCGGGCCGCCCTCGGCGGCGAAATGGTTCACGAACAGCAGGTGGCCGCCGGGGCGCACCACGCGCGACATCTCGGCGAACAGCTTCTTGGCGTCGGGCACCACGCTGGCGGTGAACATCGCCACCGCGATGTCGAAGGACCCATCGGCGAAGGCCATGCGTTCGGCGTCCATTTCGAGCAGGCCGCCGACATTGCCCAGGCGTTCGGAGTCGACGCGTTCCTTGGCCTTTTCGAGCATGTCGCGCGACAGGTCGATGCCGACCACCTGGAGGTCGCGGCGATAGAGCGGCAGGGCCAGGCCGGTGCCCACGCCCACTTCCAGCACGCGGGGCCCGGCCAGGCGGTTGACCGCGGCGACGGCGCGGCGCCGGCCGAAGCCCGAGACGCCGCCGAAGACCGTGTCGTAGACGCCGGCCCAGCGGCGATAGGCCTCGCGAACGCTGGCGGCATCGAGCGCAGCGCGCGCATGCCCGCGTTCCCCGGCCCCCTTGGCCATTCCGATGTCAGCCATGGAATCCCTCATGCGCGGCACCTGGACGGACGGCCGCGAGGCGCGCGGACCCTGTCGATAGCCCGCAATATGTCTCGCTAGACCAGCACGGGGCGCGGTGCAAGCGCGCGCTGGCACGGTCGATGCCTCGGCGGTGGCGACGCCGATGCCTCGGCGACAAGGTGGGCGCCAGCTGGGGCGCGGGCTCAGGCGCCGCGCTTCCACGTGCGGTCGGGCAAGGCCACCAGCAGCCCGCCAGCGGCGATCACCACCATGCCGACCAGCGTGAAGACGTCGGGGTAGTCGGAGAAGACCAGGATGCCGGCCAGCACCGCCCAGATCATCTGGGTATAGGACATCGGCGCCAGCAGGCTGACCGGGGCGCGGGCGAAGGCCAGCACCATCAGCCCATGCCCCGCACCGCCGAGGACGCCCAGCAGGACCAGCACGCCCCAGCCGCCGGCACTCGGCCAGGACCAGGCGCCGGGGATGATGGCGGAGGTCAGGATGGCGGCCGCGAAGCTGGTGTGCAGGATGGTGGTGCGCGGGTCGTCGATCGACGCCAGCCTGCGCGTGAGGATCTGGTAGACCGCGAACAGCGCCGCGGTGCCGAGCGGCAGCAGCATGGCCCAATGCACCGGTTCGCCCGCGAACAGGAAGGGCGGGCGCAGCAGAACCAGCACGCCGAGCAGCCCGACCACCACCCCGGCCCAGCGCCGCCAGCCCACGCTTTCCTTCAGCCAGACCGCGGCCAGCGCGACCGTCAGCAGCGGCGAGGCGAAGCCGACCGCCGTGGCATCGGCCAGCGGGATATGCACCAGCGCCACGGTGAACAGGAAGTTGCAGGCGGCCAGCGTCAGGCTGCGGAGGGTTTGCAGCCCCGGTGCGCGGGACCGCCAGGGCACCTGGCCGGTGGCGATCCGCAAGGCGATCGCGACGGTGAGGAAGCCGAACAGGAAGCGCGCCCACATCACCTGCGGCACGGCGAAATGCGCCGTGAGCAGCTTGATGATGGTGTCCATGACGACGAAGGTCGCCAGCGCCGCGAGTTGCAGCGCGACTCCGGCCAGGCGGGATTGCATGTCGCGCGCAGCATCGCGGGGTTTCGCGGTGCGCGGAAGGTGTGATGTTCGTGGCACTGTCAGGGACCGGGCGCGGAGTCTTTGCTGTGCCCTCAAGCGCCGGGCGCCCGCTCCGCGGGCTTGGCTTGCGCGCCGTGCGTTGGCGCGCCGGCGGCGGCTGATGGTCTGGGCGCGGTCGCGCTTTGCGCTCCCGGATCGTGCATCCGCACGATCCGCCTTTCAGCCCGCGCGGTCGGCGGAGGTCGTCACCGCTGTCGGCGCGACCTGCTGATCGCGCCGGGCGCGACCCGAGAGCGCTCGGCGCGCAAGCCCAGCCGCCGCATGGCGGCGCCGGCGCCTGAGGCACGCGAATCACGCGAAGGGCACCAGGCAGCGGGGCACGGCGCGGCGGCGGTCGGCGACGCGCAGCACGCGGCGGCAGAGCCCGATCAGCGCCGGCAGGCCGGGGTCGTCGGGCTTTTTCAGCGCGTCGGCCAGGATGGCGTTCACCTGTTCGGACAAATTCGGGTCGGGGAAGTACCAGAGCGGGCCGGGGACGGCGCGGAAGGCGCGCAGGCGGCGGGCGAGTTCGACCGCCGCCAGGCCGAGGATGCGGATGCAGCGGCGGAACACCGCGGCGATCCAGTGGTGCAGGCGGCGCAGGGGTTTCGGGGCGCGGCGGCGGCGCGAGGCCTTGAGCAGCGCGGTCCAAATGCCGGCATGGGCGAGGCGGCGGAAGTGGCGATGGATGGTGGGGGTAGGACCATGGTCCGTGGAGATGCGCGTCCAGGGGGTATTGGTGAGGCAGATGCGGAAGATGGCATCGAGCCGGCCGCGAGGGTCCTTGAGCGGGCGGCCGGGGCCGGGATCGCGTTCGGTGTAGGGGCGCAGGGCGGTGTATTCGGCGTCGGTCAGCAGGGACCAGGGGCGGGGGCGGTAGCGGCGGGGGAGGCGGCGGGGGAAGGTCCAGGTGGACATGGCGACGCTCCGGGACGGACATGACCGGGGAGGGTAGAGGATTTTTATCCTAGTTGTCAAGCTGAACGCAAGGCGTCGGGCGGCGTTTGGGCGGCGGGGTTGGTGCGCGCGTCACGCGGAAATTGAGTGGTGGGCGGTCTCGCTGCTCGATGCCGTGCCGCAGGGGGGCAAGGAGAAGGGCGCGGATCGCGGCATCTACGGCGTCCGCTGGGTTCGCACCGGCCCGCGGAGGGCGACCTCGACCGCGTCATTGTCTCGGTGAAGGGCGGGGAGAATGTCTCGGTGCGCGACGTGCGGGACCTGTTCGGCACGGTGGAACGCGAGAACGCGCTGGGTGGCGTGCTGGTCACGCTCGCCAGGCCCACGCGCGGCATGATCCGGGAGGCGGCGCGCCATGGCTTCGCCTCGACCGGGCTCGGGCAATTCCGAAAGATCATGGTCAAGACGGTGGAGGAATTGCTGCGCGGCGTGCATGAGAATGGCGAGCGCCTGCCGCCGCTCGGCCGTGCCGAGGGCTTCTGTCGCGCGCCGAAAGAAAGGCGCGGCAGAGGCGGAGAGCAGGCAGCGCTATTCGACTGACAGGTTGTTCGCCGCGTCGCCCGGCCTGGCACCAAGTAACGGGATGCAAGGGCCTTTCGGCCCTTGCCGGGAGGGTTTCAGGGAGGGCAGAGCCCTCCCTGAGCGATCTATACGCCCTACGCCGCGTCCTCGCGCCGATCGCGCGGCTTCACGTAGGCCAGGGCGGCGTGCTCCATGCAGTAGGGCTTGCCTGACATCGGGTCCCCGCCGCAGAAGCGGAAGCCCTGGGTGCCCGGCTCGCCGATCGGCCAGCAGCAGGACCGCGACCCGATGCGCGGGCGGGCGCTGGGGAAGTTTCGCACCACCGGCGGCGCGCTGGCCTGGGGCGGCGGGGTGGGCACTGGCGTCGGCCGCATGACCGGTGGCTGGGCCAGGCGCTGCATCGGCACATGCACCGGGCGTGGCGCGCGGGGCGCGGGTGCCGGGCGCGGCAGGGCGTCGCGGCGGATCGGGCTGGGGCGCGCCGGCAGGGTCAGGCGATGCGCCTTGCCGACCACGGCGTTTTTCGAGATGCCCATGCGGCGACCGATCTCGGCCGTCGAGTGACCTTCGGCCCAAAGCGCCTTCAGGCGCTCGATGGCTTCCGTCGTCCAATCCATTGCGTGGTCCCCCAATGTCCCCCGACACAAGATACGGTAGGGCAAACGCACCCCGGGACACAAGTTCTGCGATGCGGTCCAAACGCAGTTTCCTGTGGACAAGCCGCCAGGCGCGATACGCCGATCACTGACTTGCATTATGCAAGCGTTCGGCGCCTGATGGCGCGGCACTGAGCAGGACGCCCCATGCCCCGCATCGACTTCGCCCGCATGCGCTGCCCCGTCGCCCGCGCCATGGCGATCCTGGGCGAGCGCTGGACCATCCTGCTGCTGCGCGAGGCCTTCGCCGGCACCACCCGCTTCGATGCCTTCGAGCGCAACCTCGGCATTGCGCCGAACATCCTCTCGGCGCGGCTGGGGGCGCTGGTGCGGCACGGGCTGCTGGAGCGCGTGCCCGATGGCGGCCGCCACGCCTACCACCTGACCGATCGCGGGCGGGATGCCTTCCCGCTGTACCTCGCGATCCGCGACTGGGGGGCGCGCCATCTCTCGGGGCCGGAGGGGCCGCCGACGCTGATGGTGGAGCGCGACACCGGGGCGCCGGTGCGTGCGCCTGAACCGCGCCGCGCCGACGGCACGGCACTGCGGCCCGACGATGTCCGCATCCTGCCCGGCCCCGGCGCCAACGACGCCATCCGCCGCCGCTTCGGCGCCGAGGTGGCCCATGGCTGACGGGGTGATCCTGGCCGCGCCGCCGCCCGGGCGGGTGCGGCGCATCCTGGCGCTGGCCGCGCCGACCACGCTGCTGGCCGCGACGCAGGTCATCGCGCTGCTGATCGAACCCTGGCTGGCGGCGCGGCAGGGCACGCTGGCGCTGGCCGGCTGGGCCGTGGTGCTGCCCTTCGCGCTGCTGCTGGGGCAGATGTCGGCGGGGGCGATGGGGGGTGGCGTGGTCTCGGCCATCGCGCGTGCGCTGGGGGCGAACAGGCCGGACGAGGCCGCCGCGCTGGCCACCCATGCGCTGGTGATTGCCTGTGCGGGGGCGGCGCTGTTCGCCATCCCGCTGGCGGTGTTTCCGCGCAGCATCCTGGGGCTGATCGGCGGGCCGGAGGCGGCGGCGGCCGGCGCGGCCTATTCCGCCTGGCTGTTCGGCGCGGGCGCGCTGCCGGCCTGGCTGACCAATACCCTGGCGTCGATCCTGCGTGGCGGCGGGCGGCATGCGCTGGCGGCGCGCGGCGTGATCGGGGCGTGGGTGGCGTTTCCGCCGCTCGCCTGGGTGTTGATGGAACCGTTCGGCATGGGGCTGGCGGGGGCGGGGCTGGCCTTCGCGGTGACCATGACGGGCTCGGCGGCGGTGATGGCGGCGGTGGTGATGGCCGGCGGGGCAGGCTTCACGCCGAGCCTGCGGACGCCGCTGCGCGCGGCGCTGTTCCACCGCATCATGTCGGTCGGGCTGGTGGCCTGCGCCATGGCGACCATCGCCAACCTCGCGACCATCCTGGTGACGGCGCGCATCGCCCATCACGGGGCGGCGGCGGTGGCGGGGTATGGCATCTCGGCGCGGATCGAGTTCCTGATGATCCCGCTGGCCTTCGGCGTGGGCTCGGCACTGACGGCGCTGGTCGGGCGCGCGGTCGGCGCGGGGGATTGGGCGGAGGCGCGGCGGATCGCCTGGACCGGCGGGCTGCTGGCGCTGGGGGTGACGTCGGCCATCGCCATCCCGGTCGCGCTGTTTCCCGCGGCCACCGCGGCGGCCTTCACCGACGACCCGGCGGTGCGCGCCATCGCGACCGAGGCGCTGGCGATCATCGCCTGGGCCATGCCCGGCTTCGGCATCGGCATGGCGATGTATTTCGCGGCGATGGGCGCGGGGCGCATGACCTGGCCGGTGGCGGCGGGGCTGTCGCGTATCGCGTTGGCGGTCGGCGGCGGGTGGCTGCTGAGCGACGTGATGGGCTTCGGGCTGACCGGGCAGTTCGTGGCGGTGGCGCTGGGCATCACGGCCTATGGCGCGCTGTGTGCCGCGGCGGTGCGGCCGGGGGTCTGGCCGGGCGGCTCGGGGCGCGCGCCGGGTCGGTAATCCCCCGGATACGCCTGGTGCGGTAAGCCACCGGCATGGTGGTCCCGGGGCATTCCATGCGCGCGCGCTTCGCCTGGCTGCTGATGCTGGTCGTGTTCGGCGCCGCGCCGGCGTCCGGGCAGACCCGCCTGCTGCCGGCACTGGATACGTCCAGCCCCTCAGCGACCATGCGGTCGATCGACGCCGAGGCGCAGCGCCTGGCGGTGCTGTTCGCGGGCTACCGCGCCAATCCCGGCCACCGCAGCGGCCTCGAGCTGCGCGATGCGGTGCACCGTGCCGCCGAGCAGTTGCTCGACCTTGGCGACATGCCGGCGGCGACGCGCCGGCGCGCCGGTGCGCGCGCGCTGGCCGAGCTGGTCGATATCCTCCAGCGCCTGCCCGAGGTGCCGCCCGAGACCATTCCCGGCGCGCCCGGCCGGCCCGTCGGGCCCCTGCCCGCGCGCTGGACGCTGCCGGGCACCGAGATTCGCGTCGAACGATTCGGCGGCACCGATGCCCCGCCGGACTACCGCTTCTCCCGCGCCAGCGTCGCGCGGCTGGCGGAATTCCACGCGCAACTGCGGGGTGAACCGCCGCTGCGCCCCACCCCCGTGACGCATTGGCGCGACGCCCAGATCCAAATGGCCGGCCCGATCTTCCCGGCCGAATTCGGCGCAGGGCTGCCGGCACCGCTGCGGCGTACCGTGCTCGAGACGCCGGTGTGGAAGATCCTCGCCGCGGCCGCGGCGATCGTGGCGGGGACGCTGGCGGCGCTGGGCTGGGCGGCGCTGGTGCGCCGCTGGGCGCGCCGCGCATCGCCGCTGCGGCGTGTGCTGCGCTGGCTGAGCGTGCCGCTGGCCTTCGCCATCCTGGTCGCGGCTTCGCGCGTGATGATCGAGGGCGAGATCAACCTCAGCGGGCCGCTGTCGGATGCCCATACGCTGGCATCGACGCTGCTGATCCATGTCGCGGGCGCCTGGGCCGCGATCCTGGCCTGCCGCCTGCTGGCCGAGGCGATCATCGCATCGCCCCGCGTGCCGGACGACCATTACGACGCCCACCTGCTGCGGCTGCTGGCGCGCATCGGCGGGTTGATCGCGGCGGTGGCGGTAATGGTCTATGGCGCGAATGCGGTGGGGATACCGGCGCTGGGGCTGGTGGCGGGGCTGGGCGTGGGCGGCATCGCGGTGGCGCTGGCGTCGCAATCCACCGTCGAGAACCTGTTCGGAGGCGTGTCGATCTTCGCCGACCGGCCGTTCCGCGTGGGCGATGCCATCCGCTTCCAGGCCGCCAACGGCACGGTGGAATCCATCGGCCCGCGATCGACGCGAATCCGCGCGCCGGACGGCACGCTGACCACGGTGCCGAACGCCGACATCGCCAAGGCGCATGTGACCAACCTGTCGGCACGCACCCGGTTCCTGTTCGACCACCGCGTGGTGCTGCCGCCGATCACCAGCGACGCTGAGGTGGGCCGTGTCCTGGCCGCGCTGCGCGACCTGCTGCTGGACCACCCGATGGTGGTGAAGGGCGAACGCATCCCGCGCGTCCGCCTGGTGGCGCTGACGCCCGAGGCCATCGAGATCCAGGTCTATGCCCATGTCCACGCCGCCGACCAGGACCGCTTCCTGGAGGTGCAGGAGGCGCTGCTGCTGCGGATCATCGAGCTTCGGCGCAGCGCTGCGGCGGGCATGCCGACCGCCGCCTGGCACGGCCACGCGCCGGCATCGGGGCTGCCCCACGCCGCCGTGGCGGCCCGGACGCTTCCGCGCGAAGCCTCGCCCGCGCTATAGGGGCGCGTGAGCCCCGCTTTGCCCTTCTGGCGCGCCAAGACGCTCGACGCCATGACGCGCGCCGAATGGGAGAGCCTGTGCGACGGCTGCGGCCGCTGCTGCCTGCACAAGCTGCGCGACGACGACACCGACCGCATCGCCTTCACCGATGTCGCGTGCCGGCTGCTCGATGGCGACAGTTGTCGGTGCAAGGACTACGCGAACCGCAAGCGCCGCGTGCCCGACTGCGTGCGCCTGACGCCCGCGCGCATCGCCGCGATCGACTGGCTGCCGCCGAGCTGCGCGTACCGGCTGGTGGCGCAGGGGCAGGACCTCCCATGGTGGCACCCGCTGGTCTCCGGCCGCGCCGAGACGGTGCATGAAGCGGGCATCTCGGTGCGCGGGCGCGTCGTGGCGGAACGCGACGCGGGCGATTTCGAGGACCATGTCGTGACCTGGCCGGGCCGCTGGCCGGCACGGGCGCGCACACCACCCAAGGCGAGGACAGCAGGATGAAGAACGCGATCTATGGCGGCGTGAATGCCGCGGTGCTGAGCGCGATGGGGCCGGATTTGGCGCCCGACCTCGACCGCATGGCGGCGCATGCGCGCTGGCTGCTGGCCAATGGCTGCACCGGGCTGGGCATCCTGGGCACGACGGGCGAGGCTGCGTCCTTCGGCCTGCATGAACGCAAGGCGATCCTGGAGGGGCTGGTGTCGCGCGGCATCCCGGCGGCGCGCGTCATGCCGGGGACGGGCTGCGCGTCGCTGACGGATTCGGTGGAACTGACGAAGCATGCGCGCGATGCCGGCTGCCCCGGCGTGCTGATGCTGCCGCCCTTCTACTACAAGGGTCCGTCGGATGACGGGCTGTTCGCCTATTTCAGCGAGGTGGTGCAGCGGGTCGGCGGCGGGGTCGCCATTTACCTGTACAACTTCCCGCAGCAATCGGCGGTGCCGTTCAGCCTCGACCTGATCGGGCGGCTGCTGAAGGCGTTTCCGGGCGTCATCAAGGGCGTGAAGGATTCCTCGGGCGACTACGCGAACATGCAGGCGATGGTGCGTGAATTCGCCGCCGAGGGGTTCGAGGTCTATTCGGGCAGCGACGAATTCCTCCAGCAGATCCTGGCGGAAGGCGGGGCGGGCTGCATCACCGCGGCGTCCAACGCCAACAGCCATTGGGGCGGGATCGTCTATGCGAAGCGCACCGGCCCGGAGGCCGATGCCGCGCAGGCGGTGCTGACGGCGACGCGCCGTGCCGCGACCTCGGTGCCGCTGATCCCGGGGCTGCGCGAGGTGATCGCGCGCAGCACCGGCGATGCCGGCTGGCGCGTGATCCGCCCGCCGCATCTGCCGCTGACGGCGGAGCAGGGCGAGAAGGTGTGGGCCGCCTGGGGTGCGGCTGGCGCGCTGCCGCTGCCAGGTATGGCGCCGGCGAAGGCGGCCGAGTGATGTCCGGCGAACCGCTGCGCTGCCGCGAACCCGCCATCGCCACCGTGCAGGTGGATGACGACAATGTCCGCGTGACCCGGTGGGATTTCCCGCCGGGTTCCGAAACCGGCTGGCACCGCCATGGCATGGCCTATGTCGTGGTCCCGGTGAATGACGGGGAGATGCTGCTGGAACTGCCCGGCGGGCAGACGGCGTCGGCGTCGATCAAGGCGGGTGTCGCCTATGCGCGCGCGGCGGGCATGGAGCACAATGTGGTCAATGCCGGCGACACCGCCTTCGCGTTTGTCGAGACGGAGCTCAAGCACCTGATCGGGTGATGCGCCCAAGGGGCGCATTGCGCGCAGGTTTGGCGGGCACCCATCGAAGCTCGCTTCGATGGGACTTGGTGGCGTGGCTGCGCACAGTATCAAGGCTTCCGGCCAGGCAGCGTCACCAGCGCCAGCCCCGCGAACACCAGCATCGCCGCCGGGATGGTCAGCCATCCCGGCCGCTCGCCGAACAGCGCCCAGCCCCAGGCGAGCCCGGTCAGCGTGACCACATACCCGGTCTGCGACGTGATCACGCCGCCATGCGCGCCGAGCGAGCGGAAATAGATCATGAAGGCCAGCGCCGTCACCACGCCCTGCGCCGCGCTGATGCCCAGCCCTTCGACCGGCGGCAGCTGCAACTGCCCCGACAGTGCCGCGAAACCCGCGACCTGCACCGAGCCGGCCGCCAGCGTGCCGGTCGCCAGCGCCAGCGGCGGCGTGCCGTGTGGCGCGAGCCGCACCGCGAGCAGGTTCGACGCCGCGTAGCAGACCGGCGTCAGCGCCGCGAGCAGCGCCCAGGGCAGCAAATGCGGGTCGGGCAGCGCCGCGCCGGGGCTCATCGCCAGCAGCACGCCCGACAGCCCCAGCGCCGTGCCCAGCATCCGCCGTCGCGTCGCGGGTTCGAGGCCGATCACCGCCGCCCCCAGCACCGTCAGCATCGGCGACAGCGGCACCAGCAGCGAGAAGAACCCCGCCGGCACATGTTGCAGTGAGGTGAAGGACACCAGGTTCGCCAGCGCCAGGCCGAACAGCCCCGTCACCGCATAGTGCCGCAGATGCGCGCGTGTGGTCGGCACCGCGATGCCGCGCAGCCGGCACACCGACGCCAGCACCAGCGTGCTGCCCACCCCCGCGCAGGTCGCGATCAGCAGCGGCGACCAGCCGATCGCGCCCAGGTGCTTCACGAAGGCCGGCGTGGCGCCCCAGATCGAACCCAGCAGCAGCAGCGGCGGCAATGGTCGAAGCGCGGGATGCATCGCGCCACACGTCATCGCGCGCGCGGCGCTGTCAAGCGGTTGAACCCTTCACCATCGCTGCGCCATGTTGGGTACATGGATGCCTCCGATTCGCAAACCGTCGTGCTGCGCCCCGGCGTGCTCGGCCCGCCCGTGGATTGCCCGGTGCGCTGGTGCCGTTCGGCGCGCGCGCGGCGCGTCAGCCTGCGTATCGATGCCCGCGCCGGCGAGGTTGTCGTCACGCTGCCGATGCGCGCCGCGCGGCGCGCCGGCATGGCGCTGCTGACCACGCATGCCGCCTGGGTGATGCAGCGCCTGTCTGCGTTGGCGCCGACGCTCGCCTTCGCACCGGGCGTCGAGATCCCGCTGGGCGGCCGCCCGCATGTGATCCGCCACGACCCCACGGCGCGCGGCGGCGCCTTCCTGGATGGCGCGACCATCGTGGTGACCGGCGCGCCGGAATTCCTGGCGCGCCGCCTGCGCGACTTCCTGCGCGCCGAGGCCAAGCGTCGCATCGCGGTGCTGGCCGAGGGCCACGCCGCGACGCTCGGCGTGAAGATCGCCGCCATCCGCCTGAAGGACACCAACAGCCGCTGGGGATCCTGCGCGCCAGATGGCACGCTGGCGTTTTCCTGGCGCCTGGTGATGGCACCCGACACGGTGCTGGACTACGTCGTGGCGCATGAGGTCGCGCATCTGCGCGAGTTGAACCACTCGCACCGCTTCTGGGCGCATGTCGAGCACCTGACGCCCAATCGCGAGGCCGCGCAGGAATGGCTGCGCGAGAACGGCCCCGCCCTGCTGCGGATCGGCTGAGGCCGCCCTATATCCTCCGCAACCCACGGAGGACCCGCATGAAGGCGATCGGCTTCACGACGTGCCACCCGGCCGACCATCCGGAGGCGCTGCTCGACCTCGACATCCCGGACCCCAGCGCGCCCGAGGGGCATGACATGCTGGTCGAGGTGCGCGCGGTCTCGGTCAACCCCGTGGACACCAAGCGCCGGCGCAGCGAGGAACCTCAGGGCGGGCCGCGCATCTTGGGCTTCGACGCGGCCGGCGTGGTGCGCGCGGTCGGGCCGGCCTGCACGCTGTTCGCGCCGGGCGACGAGGTATTCTACGCCGGCGTGGTCACGCGCGCGGGCAGCAACGCGCAGCTGCAGCTGGTCGATGAACGCATCGTCGGGCGCAAGCCGACCAGCCTGTCCTTCGCCGAGGCGGCGGCAATGCCGCTGACCACCATCACGGCGTGGGAGGGGCTGTTCGACCGGCTCGGCATCGCCGAGGGCGGCGGCACCGGCGATGTGCTGCTGGTGGTGGGCGGCGCCGGCGGCGTGGGATCCATGGTGATCCAACTGGCGCGCCAGCGGACCGACCTGGTGATCGTCGCGACCGCCTCGCGGCCCGAGACGGTGGCCTGGTGCCGCGACCTCGGCGCGCATCACGTCGTGGACCACAGCGGCGATATCGGCGCGCAGATGAAGGCGCTGGGGCTGAAGGGCGCGCGCTATGTGTTTTCCACCAACACCACGGCACGCAACTGGGGGCAGATCGTGGACGCCGTGGCGCCGCAGGGGCGCATCGTGCTGATCGAATCCCAGGCGCCGATCGACGCGCGCGCGCTGATGCCGAAATCCGCCTCGCTGCATTGGGAGCTGATGTTCACGCGCCCGATGTTCGGCACGCCCGACATCATCGAACAGCATCGGCTGCTGGATGCGGTGGCCGAGCTGGTGGACCATGGTCGCATCCGCCACACCATGACGCGCAACCTCGGTCCGATGACCGCCGCGACGTTGCGCGAGGCGCATGCGCTGGTGGAAAGCGGCACCATGATCGGCAAGGTGGTCCTTGAAGGCATCTAGGCGCGCGCTGCTGGCGGCCGGCGGCGCGGTCGCGCTGCCGGGGTGTTCGCCCGCGCGCATTGCCGCCGCGCTCACGCCGACGCGCGGATACAGCGTGCGGCGCGACATCGCCTATGGCCCGCTGCCGCGCCATCGGGTGGATGTCTACACGCCCGATGCCGACGGGGCGGAGGCGCCGCTGGTCGTGTTCCTGCATGGCGGCGCCTGGCGCAACGGGTCGAAGGACACCTACGGCTTCCTGGGCGAGGCCTTTGCCTCGCGCGGCATCGCCACCGCCGTGCCGAATTATCGCCTGTACCCGCAGGTGCGCTTCCCCGCCTTCGTCGAGGATTGCGCGCTGGCGATGGGCTGGGCGGCGAGCGCACCGGACCTGCCGCGCGGGAAGCGCGTGCTGGCGGGGCATTCGGCGGGGGCGCATATCGCGATGTTGTTGGCGCTCGACCCGCGCTGGCAGGTGGCGGCGCCGGCAGGCGTGATCGGCATCGCCGGCCCGTACGACTTCATGCCGCTGCGGCGCGGCGGCTTCCTGGTGGACCTGTTCGGCGGCGCCGACCGGCCGGAGACGCAGCCCATCACCTTCGCCGACCGACCCGGCCCGCCCATGCTGCTGCAACACGGGCTGGCGGACCGGCTGGTGCTGCCGGAGCAGAGCGAGCGCCTGGCTGCACGGCGGCGTGCGGCAGGGCAGCCGGTGCAGGTCGCGACTTATGCCGATGTCGGGCACATCGACATCATCGGGTCGCTGCTGGCGCCGCTGCGCCCGGTCGCACCGCCGGTGCTGGGCGACATCGCGGAGTTCGTGGCCAGCCTCAGCCGGTAGCCACGCCTGCCGCGCGCGCCTTGTCCACCATGTATCCACGCGCCGCCTGCATGTCCTCCAGTGTGCCGAAGGCGTTGGTATAGGCGCCGCGATAGCCGCGCGATTCCAGCAGCGCGAACATGGCACCGAAATCGAAATCGCCCTTGCCGGGGACCAGGTGTTCCTCGAAGCCGTTGCGCCAGCAGTCGGCCAGGCGGACCTCCTTCACCCGATCGAGCGGGATGGCATCGACGAAACCCTGCACGCCCGGCGGCAGCAGGTGCGCGTGGTTGGCGGTGAAGGACAGCGCGAAGGCGGGCGAGTGGATCGCCTCGTAGCAGTAGCGCCATTCGTCGATGGAACACGCCAGGTAGTGCACCTCGGCGTTGTCGGGTTCCTTGTTGAGGTTCTCGAGCAGCAGCAGCGCGCCGTGCTGTTCGGCATGCTTGACCATGCGTTGCAGGCGGTCGCGCCCGGCCTCCATGCGCTGCGGCACGTCGGCGGTGAAGTGGTAGCCGGCGTGGACGACGATCCATTGCGCGTCGAGCTTCGGTGCGACCTCGATATAGGCGCGCAGATAGGCGTCCACGGCTTCGGACAGGAAGGGGGAGTATTCGGCGACATTCACCGCGGACAGCGTATGCAGCGCGACATGCACGCCATTCGCCTTCGCCCGCGCGCGAATGTCGGCGCAGCGCGCATCGTCGAACAGCGTGACGGCGTTCGCCCCGGTGTCGAGCTGGATGTCGATGTGGCGCACCTGGTTGCGCGCCGCCCATTCGATGGCGTCTTCGAGCTTCAGCTTGCGCCCGATATCCACGCCGATGCGGTCGATCAGGGACATTGGTTTCCTCCGTGGGTCTTGACAGCCGGTTTACATCCCCCAGCGAGGGTGGCAACGTCCTCCCGTCCAAGAACGAGAATTCAGCCGCGACCGCTGAAGGCGGCCGGCACCATCGCAGGTGGGAGGAAGCCGGATGTTCCTGATCGACAGGCGACAGATGTTGGCGGTCGCGGCGTGGTCCGCGGCGGCCACCAAGGCCTTCGCGCAAGCGCCGATGAACCCGCAGGAGGCGCAGCTCTATGAAGCCGCCAAGCGCGAGGGCGAGATCACCTGGTATACCGGGCAGTACAGCGCGGATGCCTCGGAAGCCGCCGGGCGCGCCTTCAACGAACGCTACCCGGGTGTGCGCTGCAACGTGGTGCGCAGCACCTCGCAGGTTGCGTTCCAGCGCCTGTCGCAGGATTTCCGGGCGGGCGTGGGCCAGTGCGACGTGTTTTCCTCGACCAATGGCGGGCACTACGTCCAGTTGAAGCGGCAGAACCGGCTGGTGAAGTTCCGCCCGGTGAATGCCGACGGGCTGCTGCCGATGCTGCGCCAGGCCGACCCGGACGACTTCTTCCAGTCCTCCTTCCTCGGCATCTACCTGATGGGGCACAACACGCGCCTGGTGTCCGAGGCCGAGGCGCCGAAATCCTGGACCGACATCCTCGACCCCAAGTGGAAGGACAAGCTGGCGGTCGGGCATCCGGGCTTCAGCGGCGCGATCGGGCTCTGGGCATTGCAGATGCGGACGATGTTCGGGCCTGACTACCTGCGCCGGCTCGAGCGCAACAAGCCGCAGGTCGGGCGGTCGTCGATCGACCCGGTCACGATGATGACGGCCGGCGAGCGGTCGGTCGGCGTGGCGGTGCCCTCGGCCTCGACGCTGTTCTCGGCGTCGCGCGGCAATCCGCTGAAGCTGATCTATCCGACAGAGGGCGTGATCGCCGCGCTGTCGCCTTCCGCGATCCCGACCAATGCGCCGCACCCCAATGCGGCGAAGCTGTTCCAGGAATTCCAGACCGGGCCGGCGCTGTCCACCGCGGTGCGGCTGCTGTTCAACGAGAGCATCCGCCCCGACGTGCCGCCGCCCGAGGGTGCGCGTCCGCTCGACCAGGTGACCATGCTCGCGCCCACCATGGAGCAGGCGGATCGCGGCGTGCCGGAAGTGCGCGAGCAGTGGCGCGAGATCTTCGGCGTCTGAGGACAGGGTCTTGAGCGCCACGTCGTTGCGGCCCAGCCGGTTCCGCCTGCTGGAACCGGTCATGCTGCTTTGGGTCGTGCTGGTCGTGGCACTGCTGGTGCTGGTGGCCGCGCCGCTGTTGAAGATGGTGTTCATCTCCTTCGAGATGCAGGACACCGGCGAGTTCACCTTCGAGAACTACCTCACCGCCTATGGACGGCAGCGCTACATCGATGCGCTGCGGAATTCACTGCTGCTGGGGCTGCTGTCGGCGGCGATCTCCACCGTCATCGCGGTGCCGATGGCCTGGGCGGTGTCGCGCACCGACATGCCCTTCAAGGGCTTCACTTGGGCGATGGTGCTGGCGGCCTTCATCATGCCGCCGTACCTGGGCGCGATCGGCTGGATCCTGCTGGCCGGGCCGAATTCCGGCTGGATCAACGTGACCTGGCGCGCGCTGACGGGTGCGACCGACCCGCTGGTGAACGTCTACACCTTCTTCGGCATGGCGTTCGTGATTGCGCTGCATTCCTTCCCGCTGGTCTTCATCTTCGTGAAGTCGGCGCTGGACCTTATTTCGTCCGAGATGGAGGACGCCGCGAACATCCTGGGCGGCGGCACCTGGACCACCATGCGGCGCGTCACGCTGCCGCTGGTCTGGCCGTCCATCCTGGGCGGGTTCATCCTGATCTTCCTCGAGACCATCGCGCTGTTCGGCACGCCGGCCATCATCGGCATTCCGGCGCGCATCAACGTGGTCACCACGCAGTTGTGGCAATTCTTCGAGGACCCGGTGCGGGTCGAGGTCGCGGCCGCCTATGCCATCCCGCTGCTCCTCATCACCATCGCGATGATCGGCGTGCAGAAGCTGCTGCTGTCGCGCAAGGGCTTCGTCTCGCAAACCGGCAAGGGCGGCGAGCGGCGCCAGGTGAAGCTCGGCCCCTGGCGCTGGGTGCTGTTCGGCTGGTGCTTCGCGGTGGCGCTGCTGGCGGTGATCAAGCCGCTGACGGTGCTGCTGCAGGCCTCCTTCGCCAAGGCCTGGGGGCGCGGCTTCTCGCTGGATAACCTGACCTTCCGCAACTACCGCTTCCTGCTGTTCGAACACGATGTCGCACCGCAGGCGACCTGGAACACGGTGTGGTTCTCCGCGGCCTCGGCGACCATCGCCGGCGTGCTGGCGCTGCTGGTCGCCTACATCGTCGTGCGGAAACTGATGCGCTTTGCCGATGCGCTGGGCTTCCTGGCGATGGCGCCTTTCGTGATCCCGGGGATCGTGATGGCGATCGGCTTCTATGCCGCCTATGCGGGGCCGCCGCTGTCGCTCTATGGCTCGGCGCTGCTGATCATCCTGGCGTTTACCGCGCGCTTCCTGCCGATCGCCTATGCCAATTCGCAGGCGGCGATCCGCGCGGTGCATCCGGAGATGGAGGAGGCCGCGCGCATCCTGGGGTCCGGCCGGCTGCACGCGATCCGGCGCATCACCGCGCCGTTGCTGAAGACCTCGCTGCTCGGCGGCTGGCTGGTGGTGTTCATCGTTGCCTCGCGCGAACTCTCCGCCGCCATCTTCCTGGTCGGGCCGCGCACGCGCACCATGTCCGTGCTGCTGTACGACCTCAGCGAGCAGGGCAATTTCGAAGTGGTGTCCGCCATGGGCGGCATCCTGCTGGTCATTACCATGCTCATCGTCGGCATCGGCATGAAGCTGGTCGGCCGCGACTTCATGCTGCGGAGGGAATAGCGTGCCGCGCCTCACGCTCACCGGCCTGACCAAGGCCTATGGCAAGCTCACCGTCGTCGACCGCGTGGACCTGACGCTGGAGGAAGGCGAGTTCGTCTCCCTGCTCGGCCCGTCGGGCTGCGGCAAGACCACCACGCTGCGGATGATTGCCGGCTTCGTCGACCCGACCGGCGGGACCATCGCGGTGGATGGCACCATGCTGTCCGCGCCCGGCGCCGTCGTGCCGCCCGAACGCCGCGGCATGTCGATGATCTTCCAGTCCTACGCGATCTGGCCGAACATGACGGTGGCGCAGAATGTCGCCTTCGGCCTGGAATTGCGGAAGCTGCCGCGCGAGGAAGTGAAGCGCCGCGTCGCCGAGATGCTGGCCGTGGTGCAGCTCGACAAGCTCGCGCATCGCTACCCGGCGGAGCTCTCGGGCGGGCAGCAGCAGCGCGTGGCCTTGGCGCGCGCCATCGTGGTGAAGCCGTCGGTCCTGCTGCTGGATGAGCCGCTGTCCAACCTCGACGCCAACCTGCGCGAGGAAATGCGCTTCGAGATCCGTCGCCTGCACGACGAATTCCGCATCACCACGGTCTATGTCACGCACGACCAGGCGGAGGCGATGGCGACATCGGACCGCATCGCCGTGATGAACCAGGGGCGGATCGAGCAGGTGGATGCGCCGCATCTGCTCTACACGAAGCCGCGCACGCGCTTCGTCGCCGGCTTCGTCGGCCGCACCAACCTGCTGGAAGCGCGCGTCGAGGGCGGCGACCTGCTGCTGGATGGCGTGAACCTCGGCCCCGCCGGGCGTGCCGGCATCGCGCCGGGCGTGACCGGGGCCGTGCTGGTCTCGCTACGCCCGCAGGCCATGGCGATCCTTGCTGCCGAACCGCCGGCCGATGACGGCCTGCTGCTGCGCGCCACCATCACCGAGCGTACCTATCTCGGCGAGGCCTGGGACTATGTCCTGAAGCCCGAGGGCACCGGCCTGCAGCTGCGCGCCGCCGCGCCGCCGCTGGAAGCGCATGATGTCGGCGCGCAGGTCTGGCTGCGGATTGATCCGCGACAGGTGGCGGTGGTCGAATAGCCCCGCCGCTCGCCCCGCGGTCCCGGAGACCGCGTGCCGCTTCTCATCCTCGCTTTCCTCGCCTTCATCGGCCTGGGCCTGCCGGCCTCGCTGCCCGGCACGGTCTGGCCGGAGCTACGCCCGCATTTCGACGTGCCGCATGCCGCGCTGGGCCTGCTGCTGGCGGCGCGCGCGGCCGGCCACCTGGCAGCCGCCATCCTGGCAGGGCGCGCACTGCAATGGCTGGGCATCGCCACGCTGCTGTCCGCCGGCATCGCGCTGATCGCGGCGGCGGTGCTGGGCCAGGCGCTGGCGCCGGGATGGGCGGTGTTCATCCTGTTCGCGCTGCTGGCCGGATTCGGCGGCGGGGCGGTGGATTCGGCGCTGAACACCTTCGTCGCGCTGCGCTTCGCGCCGCGGCACCTGAACTGGCTGCATGCCTGCTGGGGGCTGGGGGCGGCGCTCGGGCCGGGGCTGGCGACGGTGCTGCTCGCGGCCGGTGCGGGATGGCAGGCGAGCTACCTGGCGGTGGGCGCGCTGCTGGCCGCGCTGGCGCTGGTGTTCGTCGCGACGCGCGGGCGGTGGCGCATGCAGGTGGAAGGGCTCGACGGCCCGCCGCTGCCCGCGCTGTCGGCGCTGCGCCAGCCGATGGTGCGCCAGCGCATCCTGGTGTTCTTCCTGCTGGCGGGTGCGGAGGTCAGCAGCGGGCAATGGGCGGCGACGGTGCTGGCCGATTCGCGCGGTGCCTCCCCGGCGGTGGCGGCCGGTGCGGCGACGCTGTTCTGGGCGGTGATGGCGCTGGGGCGCGTCGGCATGGGGCTGGTGGTGGACCGCATCGGCGCCGAGCGGTTGCTTGCGGTCGCCGCCCCCGCCGCCGTGGTTGCGGCGCTGGGCTTTGCGCTGGCGCCGCGCGGTGCGGATTTGGTGGCGTTGGGGCTGCTCGCGCTGGCCTTCGCGCCGCTGTTCCCGACGCTGGTGGCGCGCACGCCGGCGCTGCTCGGGGCGACGACGGCGGTGCACGCGATGGGCTTCCAGGTCGCGGCGGCGACGCTCGGCGTGGCGGTGCTGCCGGCGCTGGTGGGGCTCGCCGTCGAAAGCTTCGGCGCCGAGGCGGCGCCGGTCATCGTGGCGGGTCTGGTGGCGCTGCTGGCGGTGCTGCTGCGGCGCGCCCGCTGACGCGGGATCACGCCGGCGGTGCCCTCGCATGACGCGCCACCGCCGGCATCCCCTTGGTCTTGCGCGCAGCCGCCGCGCCGACCCTGCGCGCGGATACGTCCGCCGTATCAATGCATCGGCAGCGCCAGGGGCGATATCTCGTCGCCGCTGCGGCCACGATAATCCCGCCCGCGCGCGTCGCGCAGCATCTTCGCCTGGCTCTCGGCCAGGATGCCGGCGGCCTCGGCCACATTGAGCCGCGTCGGCCGGCCATCCGCGAAGACCGTCTCGCCACCGACCAGCACGCGCTTCACCGCGCGGTCGGCGGCGTGGAAGAGCAGCGCGCGCAGCGGGTCGCGCGGCGGGTTCATCAGCGGGTGCGACAGATCCACCAGCACCACGTCGGCCGCCGCACCCTTCTCCAACCGGCCGAGGTCGGGCCGGCCCAGCGCCGTCGCGCCGCCCGCCGTCGCCGCATGGAAGACGCTGCCGGTATCGGCCGCCGCCACGTCACGCACGGCGTTGCGCGCAAGGATGATCGCCAGGCGCATCTCCTCGATGAGGTTGTGCGGCGCGCAGTCGGTGCCGAAGCCCATGTTCACGCCGCGCGCGCGGTATTTTCCGAAGTGCTTCAGATGTTCGCCATAGCGCGCGAAGGGGGTCGGGCAATGCGCGACCGTCGCGCCGCTGTCGGCCACCAGCCCGATATCCTTCGCGGTGTGCCAGCCGATCGAGGCGTGTTCGTCCACGAAGATCGCGTGGCCCAGAATGGAGCGCGGCGTCAGCAGCCCGATCGATTCCGCCCATTGGATCGGCGTGGTGCCGTGGCGGCGGATCATCTCGCGCACCTCGACCACGGCCTGCGCGATGTGGGTGGTGAAGCCGCGGCCGGTCTCGCCGGCGTATGCGATGGCTTCGCGCAGCATGTCTTCCTCGACCGTGTCGATCTGGGCGGGGAAGACGATGCCGTGCAGCCGGCCGGAATTGTCGGCGTCGGCCTCCTTCATCACCTGCTTGGCGGCGTCGAACTGGGTGCGGGCGTTCTCGCGGTTCCACAGGTAGGTGACCGTCTGCGGCGCCGACATGCCCCAATGCGCGGCGGCGAAGCCGGGGCCGGCCCAGACGCGCAACCCGCTCTCGCGCATGATGGGCAGCCAGTCCGGGAAGGGCGGCGAGAGGTCCACGACGCTGGTCACGCCGGCCGACATCAGCTCGGCATAGGCCAGGCGCATCGCCGCCGCCTGCCCGGCCTGGTCGATGCGGAAGGCCTGCAACCGTTCGAACAGGCCGGTCATCTGCTGTTCGGGCACGCCGTGATCCTCGCGCACGCCGCGCGATGCTGGCTCCGTCGTCGGGTGGGTGTGGATGTTCACCAGCCCGGGCATGACCAGCATGCGCCGGCCATCCACCACCTCGGCGCCGTCGGGCGGTGGCGCGTCCGGGTCGTGGCGCGCGATGGCGGCGATGCGCCCGCCCTCGATCAGCACATCCATGCCGCGCGCATAGGCGTGGCGCTTGGCGGGCGCGTCCCACACCACCGCCCAGGCGGCGTCGCGGATCATCATCGGTGCGGTCATGGCGTGGTGTCCTTCAACGCGCTCGGTTCGCGTAGTCCCAGGTGGAGAAGCTGAAATCCTGCTGCGCGCGGGCCTGCAGATGGCAGGTGAAGCAGGCATTCAGCGGGCGATCGACCGCCGCGCCGGTCTGCGGGTTGAACACCGCGTATTCCCATTCGCCGTTGCGCTGTTGCGGCCCGTAGCCCTCGCCCCAGCCGCGTTCCTTCTGCTGAACAGCGATGGCGATGAACGCGGGTTCCGGGATCAGCCTTCCATTGCCGTCCAGCAGCACATTGCCCGACGCATCCACGCGCGCGCGCTGGTCCGCCATGATCGCCAGCGTGCCATAGGGCAGCGGCTGGCCGGCGCTGAGCGCGGCGAAGGCCTCCGGGTTCACGTACATGTTGCGGATGATCTTGCGGTCCGGCCGGTCCACCGTGGTGTAGCGGATGAAGCGCTGCTGCCAGTCGGCCGGCAGCGCGATATTGTGCGCCCCGGGGGTGTAGGGCCGTGGCTGCGCCAGCGCGGCGCTGCCGAGCGCCACCAGCAGCGCGACGGCAGCCAAGCATGCGGGACGTGTCATCGACCGTTCTCCCTCTCGGACGCCCCATCCGGCCCGTTCCGGGCGCGCAGCGCAAGGGGCGGCATGACCGGGACACCGCAGCGCGGCTATCCTGGCGCAGGGAGAGACCGCATGACCGCCGAGATCCTGCTCGCCCTCGACCAGGGCACCACCAGCACGCGCGCCATGGCCTTCGACGCCGCCCTGGCGCCGATCGCCACCGCCCAGGAGGAATTGCCGCAGCACTTCCCCAGCCCCGGCTGGGTCGAGCACGAACCCGAGGACATCTGGCGCGGCGCGCTGTCCACCCTGCGCGGCGCGCTGGCGCAGGCCGGCGGCGATGCGCGGCGCGTGGCCGGCATCGGCATTACCAACCAGCGCGAGACGACGCTGGTGTGGGACCGCGCGACGGGTCGTTGCCTGCATCGCGCCATCGTCTGGCAGGACCGCCGCACCGCGGACCACTGCGCCCGCCTGCGCGCCGAGGGGCTGGAACCGCTGCTGAGCGAACGCAGCGGGTTGCTGGCGGACCCGTATTTCTCCGCCACCAAGCTGGCCTGGCTGCTCGACAACGTGGCCGGCGCGCGGGCGGCGGCAGAGCGCGGCGCGCTGGCCTTCGGCACGGTGGATGGATTCCTGTTGTGGCGCCTGACCGGCGGCCTGGTGCATGCGACGGATGCCACCAACGCCGCGCGCACCATGCTGTTCGATATCCGCCGCGGCGATTGGGACGACGAGCTTCTGCGGGTGTTCCGCATCCCGCGCGCGCTGCTGCCGGAGGTGCGCGACTGCGCCAGCGAATTCGGCTTGACGGAAGCGGCGCTGCTCGGCGCCGCGGTGCCCGTGCGCGGCATGGCCGGCGACCAGCACGCGGCCACCATCGGCCAGGGCTGCTTCGCGCCGGGCATGGTGAAATCCACCTACGGCACCGGCTGCTTCGCCATGCTGAACACCGGCGCCGATCCGGTAGCCTCGCGCAACCGGCTGCTGACGACCATCGCGTATCAGCTCGGCGGGGTGCGGACCTATGCGCTGGAAGGCGCGATCTTCGTCGCCGGTGCCGCGGTGCAGTGGCTGCGCGACGGGCTCGGCATCATCCGCGATGCGGCGGAGGCGGGCGTGCTGGCGGCGCAGGCGGACCCGGCGCAACAAGTCGTGATGGTGCCCGCCTTCACCGGGTTGGGCGCACCGCATTGGGATGCCGATGCGCGCGCGGCGATCTACGGCCTGACGCGCGGCAGCGGGCGCGCGGAGATCTGCCGCGCCGCGTTGGAATCCGTGGCGTTCCAGACGCGCGACCTGGTGGACGCCATGCTGGCCGACTGGCCGGGAGCGGGGGATACGGTGCTGCGCGTGGATGGCGGCATGGTGGCGTCGGACTGGACCATGCAGTTCCTGGCGGATGTGCTCGGCGCGCCGGTCGATCGGCCGATGGTGCGCGAGACAACGGCGCTGGGTGCGGCATATCTCGCGGGGTTGCAGGCGGGGCTGCTGGCGCCGCCGGGGGCCAGCGGTGCGACGCATTGGCGGCTCGAACGCCGCTTCGTGCCGGCGATGGCGCGCGACGACGCCGCGCGCCGCCACGCGCTGTGGCAGGATGCGGTGCGGCGCACGCTGACGCGCTGAGGGAAGTGCATGAACGAAGCCTGGCTGCTGCTGGAACTCGCGGGCGAAGCGGCACTGCTGCTGTGGGGCCTGCACATGGTGCAGAGCGGCGTGATGCGCGCCTATGGCAGCCGGCTGCGCCAGCGCCTGGGCAGCGGGCTGTCCAACCGCCGGCGCGGCTTCGCGGCCGGGCTGACGGTCACCGCGCTGCTGCAATCCAGCACGGCCACCGCCTTCATGATCGCGTCCTTCTGCGCCGGCGGTGCGGTGGCGCTGGTGCCGGGGCTAGCGGCGATGCTGGGTGCGAATGTCGGCACCGCGCTGATCGTGCAGCTGGTGTCCTTCAACATGGGCGCGCTGGCGCCGCTGCTGATCCTGGTCGGCGTGGTGGCGTTCCGCACCGGCACGCGCACCCGCCAGCGTGACCTGGGGCGTGCGAGCATCGGGCTCGGGCTGATGCTGCTCTCGCTGCACCTGATGGGCGCGACCATGGCGCCAGTCGAGAATTCTCCCGCGCTGCGCGCGGTGCTGGCCGCGCTGGCCGACCAGCCTTTCCCGAACCTGGTGATCGCGGCGGTGATCGCCTGGGCGATGCATTCCTCGATCGCGGGCGTGATCTTCGTGGCATCGCTGCATGCCGCCGGGGTGGTGCCGGCCGAGGCCGCCATCGCCATGGTGGTGGGTGCCAACCTCGGCAGCGCGTTGAATCCGGTGCTGGAGGGCGACCGCAGCGAATGGGCGCGGATGCGCGTGCCGCTCGGCAACCTGGCGAATCGCGTGCTCGGCGCGGTGCTGGCACTGGCGCTGCTGCCCTGGTTCGTCGAGGCGATGCAGCGGATCGACCCGTCGCCGGCGCGCCTGGTCGCGAACACGCACCTGGCCTTCAACCTGGCGCTGGCGCTGCTGATGCTGCCGCTGCTGCCGGGTTTCGCGCGGGCGCTGCAACGCGTGCTGCCGGAGCGCCCGCTGGCGGACGACCCCGCCACGCCGCGCTACCTGGATGAGGGCGCGCTGCGGACCCCGCCCGTGGCGCTGGCCAATGCCGAGCGCGAGTCGCTGCGCCAGGCCGATGCGCTGGAGGAAATGCTGCGCGCCATCGCCACTGGCTTCCGCACCGGGGATCGCGACCTGACGCGCCGCATCGCCGGGCTGAACGAGGTGGTGGACCGGCTGAACCGCGCCGTGCAGGGCTACCTGGCCGGGCTGGATTCCGGGCTGCTGGGCGAGGAGGAACGCCGCCGCATCGGCGAGATCCGCGCCTTCGCCATCAACCTCGACAGCGCGGGCGATGTGCTGGAGCGCAGCCTGTCGCGCGTGGCGGCGAAATGGGCGCGCGAGGGCGCGACGCTGCCCGACGAGATGATGGCGGCGATCCAGCAGGTGCATCTGCGCGGGATCGAACAGCTCCAGCTCGCGATCGCTGCCTTCATGCGCGAGGATGTCGGCGCCGCGCGGCGCCTGATCGAGGAGAAGGAACGCATGCGCGTCGAGGAAGCCGAGACGGCGCAGCGCTTCTCCCTGGCGGTCGAGCCGGCCGGCATTGCCGCCGCAGGGCTGCTGCTGGAGGTGGTGCGCGACCTCAAGCGCGTGGGCGGGCATCTGGCGGCGACGGCACATCCGCTGCTGGAGCGCATCGGCGCGCTGCGCGCCTCGCGCCTGGCGGACAGCGCGGCATGATCGCGCGGCGCATCATCAACGCCTATGGCACGAACACGCGCCTGTCGGGCGGGCTGATGGCGCCCGAGGTGGTGGCGGCGATGGCGCAGGCCGCGCAGTCCTGCTTCGAGATGCAGGACGTCCAGGCCGCGGCGTCGCGCGCCATTGTCGAGGCAACGGGGGCGGAGGCCGGCATCGTCACCGCAGGCGCGGCGGCGGCGCTGATGCTGGGGGCGGCAGCCTGCATGGCGCGGCTCGACCCGGCGGCGATGAACCGGCTGCCCGACACCGACGGGCTGCCAAACGAGTTCATCGTCAGCCGCAGCCAGCGCAACATGTATGACCGATCGCTGCGCGTCGCCGGCGGGCAGATCGTCGAGGTCGGCATTCCCGACCGTCTGTCGGGCCCCGGCGTGCGCGATGCCTCCGCGGGCGAGATCGCCGAGGCCATGACGCCGCGCACCGCCGCGGTGTTCCACCTGGCGGGCGTGGATGCCGAGCCGCCGCTGGACGACTTGGTGCGCGTGGCGCATGCGCGCGGCATCCCGGTGCTGGTGGACGCAGCGGCGCAATTGCCGCCGGCGAGCAACCTGCGGCGCTTCATCGACCAGGGCGCGGACCTGGTGTGCTTCTCCGGCGGCAAGGCGATCGGCGGGCCGCAGGCGTCGGGCATCCTGTGCGGGCGGCAGGACCTCGTGAGCAGCGCGCTGGTGCAGATGCTCGACCTCGACCTGCCGGAACCACAGTTTGTCGCACCGCCGGAATTCGCGCCGCTGAACCAGCTGCGCTTCCTGCCGCATCACGGGATCGGGCGCGTGGCGAAGGTGGGCAAGGAGGAAGTGGCCGGGCTGATCGCCGCGCTCCGCCGCTTCGTGGCGGAGGAGCCCGCCACGCGCACCGCGCGCTGGAATGCGCGGCTGGCGGTGCTGGACGTGCCCGGCGCCGTGCTGGTGCCCGATGGCGCGAAGCCTGGCCTGCCGCTGCTGGAACTGCGCTTCGCCGACCGCGCCGCAGCCGAGCGCGCCGAGGCCATGCTGCGCGCGCGCGACCCCGCGGTGCATGTCGATGCCTCGCGCATCCGCCGCGGCGTGCTGGCGGTGAACCCGATCGCGCTCGACGATGCGGACCTGCCGGAACTGGCCGCGGCGCTGCGGGCGGTGCTGCCCGCCGCGTAATCCGCATGCGGCGGCCACGCCGAAGGCGCGGCCGGGTCGCCGTCCCGAGTCAGCCCCCCGCCACGCCCTGCGTGTTGACGTACAGGCTGTACAGCGACTGCGCCGCCGCCATGAACAGCCGGTTGCGGTGCCGCCCGCCGAAGGCGACGTTGGCGCAGCGTTCCGGCAGGTGGATATGCCCGATCGGCGCGCCGGCGCTGTTGATCACGCGCACGCCGTCGAATTCCGGCGTCATGCCCCAGCCGCACCACAGGTTGCCGTCGACATCCACACGGAAGCCGTCCGGCGTTTCGCCAGGCTGGCAGGCGACGAAGACGCGGCGGTTGGACAGCGTCGCGCCGGCCACGTCGTAGGCGAGGATGTTGCGCGGTTCGGAACGGCTCTCGATCACGTACAACAGCGATTCGTCGGGGCTGAAGGCGAGGCCGTTCGGGTGGTCCACGTCGTCGGCCACCAGCGTGATGTCGCCGGTCGCGCCATCGACGCGATAAATGTTGGTGTGCGGCAGTTCGGGGGATTGCTTCTCGCCCTCGTAGAAGGCCATCAGGCCGAAGGGCGGGTCGGTGAACCAGACCGACCCGTCGGACTTCACCACCACGTCGTTCGGGCTGTTCAGCCGCTTGCCCTGGTAGTGGCTGGCCAGCACCGTGATGGACCCGTCGTATTCGAAGCGCACCACACGCCGCCCGCCATGTTCGCAGGCGACGACGCGGCCCTGGCGGTCGCGCGTGTGGCCGTTCGCGTTGTTGGACGGCTTGCGCCAGGCCGAGACCGCGCCGGTTTCCTCATCCCACTTCAGCACGCGGTTGTTCGGGATGTCGGACCACAGAAGGCAGCGCGCATCGCCGAGCCAGACCGGCCCCTCGCCCCAGCGCGTCCCGTGGTACAGCCGCTCCACCGCCGACAGGGCCAGGTGGTAGCGCTTGAAGGACGGGTCGAGCGCGACGATGCACGGGTCGGGGTAGCGCAGGCTGGGCTGCCAGCGCGGGTCGTCGGTCATGGTGGGTTTCCTCGTTCTTCGCGGCGGGCCGCAGCATGGCCCGCCGCGACGCGAGGCTCAACCGCCGGCGACGCCCTGCGTGTTGACGTACAGGCTGTACAGCCCGCGCGACGCCGTCATGAACAGGCGGTTGCGGAACCGGCCGCCGAAGGCGACGTTGGCGCAGCGTTCGGGCAGGCGGATATGGCCGATGCTGGCCCCCGCCGCGTTGATGACGCGCACGCCATCCAGCTCCGCCGTGCCCATGCCCCAGCCGCACCACAGGTTGCCGTCGACGTCCACGCGGAAGCCGTCCGGCGTCTCGCCGTCGCGGCATTGGAAGAAGGTGCGGCTGTTGGTGATGCGCGTCTGCGCGCCCTCCCCGGTCACGTCGAAGGCGCGGATGACGCGGGGCGTGGCGGCAGCCTCGACCACATACAGCAGCCGTTCGTCGGGGCTGAAGGCCAGGCCGTTCGGGCGGCCGACATCGCCGGTCATCACCTGGATCGCGCCGGTCTGGCCGTCCACGCGATAGAGGTTGGTGGGCAGTTCCGGCGTCGCCATTTCGCCCTCGTAGAAGCCGAGGATGCCGAAGGGCGGGTCGGTGAACCAGATCGACCCGTCGCGCTTCACCACCACGTCGTTCGGGCTGTTCAGCCGCTTGCCGTCGAAGCGGTCGGCGATGACGGTGATGGACCCATCCGGTTCCGTGCGGGTGACGCGGCGCGTCAGGTGCTCGAAGGTGATGAGGCGGCCCTGGCGGTCGCGCGTATTGCCGTTGGAATTGTTCGACGGGCCGCGAAAGACGTCGGTGCGCCCGGTGGTCTCGTGCCAGCGCAGCATCCGGTTGTTCGGGATGTCGGACCAGATCAGCGCGCGCTGGTCGCCCATCCAGACCGGGCCCTCGGACCAGCGCGCGCCGGTGTACAGGCGTTCCACGCTCGCCAAGACCAGGCGATAGCGGTTGAAGGACGGGTCGAGCACCTGGACGGCCGGGTCCGGGTAGCGCTCGCTGGGCTGCCATTGGGCGAAGGCGGGCGTCGCGGCGAGCGCCACGGCGCCGCCCAGCAGGGCGCGGCGTTGGATGGGCATGGGGCGTTTCCTTCCTCGCGCGGTCCTCTGGCGGGACCGCGGCGGGAGGCTATCACGCCGATGCGGGCGGAGGCATGAATTCGGGGCCGTCGTAATGCTCCGGCACGACGATGCGCCCGGCCGCGATCTGCTCCGCCAGGGCCGCGCAGCGTGCCGCGAGCGCCGGCGGCACATCGGGCGCGAGCGCGAGGCGCACCGCCGCGGGCTGCTCGGCGCCGATGCGCGCATCGCGCCAGTCATCGGCCAAGTGCGCGGCCAGCGCGGCATCGATGCACCAGCCATTGTCGGCCACGGCGCTGGCGAGGAAGGCCGGGTCCTCCAGCGTCCAGTCATGCACGTTGCCGATGGCGCGCGCGCCGTGGCGCCGCAGCGCGGCCATGGCGCCAGGCCGCCCGCCATCGAGCATGGCGAATTGCAGCACCGCACCGGCGGCGCATTGCGCCTCGGTCCAGCGTTCCGCCAGCGCAGGGTCGTGCTGGTTGCCGCAGAAGCCGGTCAGCACGCGCGTGCCCGGCGCGGCGTGCTCGACGCCCGCGACGAAGGCGGCGCGGCCACGCAGCCCCGGCGGCACCGGTTCGCCCGACAGATGCGCGACCGGGCGGCCCTGCGCCCACCACCCGGCCAGCGCGCCGGCCAGGAAGGCGGAGTGTTCCTGCAGCACCTCGAAGCAGGCGATGTTCGGCCCGGCGATGCGCCCCTGCGTGACGGCGAAGCGCGTGCCTGGACAATCCGGCGCGACGGCGGCGACCGGTGCTTCGCCCTGCCCGCCATGGGCGATGACCAGCGCGGCGGCCTCGGCGGCCTCGCGCAGCACGTCGATGCGCCGCGCGGGGTCGGGCGACCAGATGGTGTCCACCGCCACGCCGAGGCGCGCGGAGGCGCGCGCCAGTCCCGCGACACCCGCCGCGTTGAAGGCGCCCGCGCCCGGCCGGCCGAAGAAGACGGCGCGGATGGTCACGGCGTGGCGAGTCACTGGGCGGTGATGCCGAGCGATCGCACCAGCCCGCCGATGGTCTGCACGTCGGTCGCGACGAAGGCGGCGAATTCGGGCTGCGTCATCGGGCGCGGCGCGATGCCGTGCTCGGCCAGGCGCTGGCGCATCGCGTCGGTCTGCAGGGCGGCGGCGGTCTCGGCATGCAGGCGCGCGACGATCGGCGCCGGCAGCGCGGCCGGGCCGGACAGGCCGAGCCAGTTCTCCACCAGCAGGTCGGGCAGGCCCGCTTCCGCCGTGGTCGGGACATCGGGCGCCATGGGTTCGCGGGCGCGCGCGGTCACCGCGAAGGCGCGCAGCCGGCCTTCGCGGATGTGGTCGACATTCTGCGGCAGCGTGTCGAAGGCGATCGGGATGTTGCCGCCCAGCAGGTCCGCCTGCATCGGCGCGCTGCCGCGATAGGGCACATGGGTCAGCGCCACGCCGGTCTGGCGTTCGAACAGGGTGCCGGCGATATGCGCGACCGACCCCGCGCCGGAACTGCCGAAGCCGGGCGCGTTGCGTTGCGCGCGTGCCCATTCGATCAGCCCGCGCAGGTCGGTGGCCGGCACCAGCGCGCGGTTCGCCACGATCACCAGCGGCGTCGCGCCGATATAGGCGATGTGAGCGAAGCCCCGCACCGGGTCGTAGGTGGCACTGGGGTAGATCGGCGGCGAGGAGGTGATCGGCGCGGTGTTCGACAGCATCAGCGTGTAGCCGTCGGCCGGCTGCTGCGCGACATGCAGCGCGCCGAGCGTCCCGCCGGCACCGGGCCGGTTGTCCACCACCACGCGCCCGTTCAGCCGCGCCGACAGCGAATCGGCCAGCACACGGGCCACGATGTCGGAGGATCCGCCCGGCGGGAACACCACGACGATGCGGATGGGGCGGCTTGGCCAGGCCTGCGCCGCGGCGCCGCGATGGGCAGGCAGGCACAGGATTGCCGCGATCAGCGGCAGCAGGATGCGGCGCATGGCGTGCTCCGGGGGTTGTTCCTCCGGAGGTGCAATCCTGGTGCCGCGGTCAGGTGCCTATCGCGTGCCGCGCGGCGGCGAGGGCAGGCTCTCGGTCTGCACGCGCGGGGTGGTGGCGGGGCCGCCGGGCCCCGGCGTGATCACGGCCGGCGGGGTGGAACCCTGCGGCACGGCGGCCGGCGCCGGCGCCGGCGTGGTCGCGGCCGGTGCCGTCGCCAGGCGCATGAGCGCCGCGCGCAGCGGGTCGGAATTCGGGTTGTGCGCCTCCATGCCGACGATCACCTGGCGGGCCGAGACGTCGCGGCCGAAATAGGCCCGCATCGCCGCGCTGCGCGCCGAGAGCACGTTGCCGTCGAGCGACACGCCGGCGAACAGGCCGCGTGCCCGCGCGATGGTCACGATGTCGGCGCCGACCGCTGCCGTGGTGGACCCGGCGATGCCGCGGCCCAGCGTGCCGAGCGCGACGCCGGCATCCGCGCCGACGCGGAACTGGCTGTCGAGCACCGCGTCGAGCGCCTTGTCGTTCATGATGAGCATGACGACCTGGGCGTCCTGGATGCCGATCTGGAAGCCGATGGACCCGCCGCCCATCGTGTAGAAGGCCGGCGAGGACCAGGAACCGCCGCCGTCGCGCGCCACCAGCACGCAGTCACCGCCCTGCCCGGCGATGACGAAGCCGCCGCGGATCACGCGCGGGCAGATCATGGCGGCGCGGGCGCGGCCGAGCATCGATCGCGCATCGGAGCTGAGGTCGCCGATGTCGAAGACCTCGGTCAGCGAAAGCGTGGCGCGGTCGACCAGCGCCTGCTCCTCCGCCTGGGCGCGGGCCTCGTGGGGGCCAAGCGCCAGGCCGAGGGCGGCGAGCGCGAAGAGGGCGAGACGGCGCATGAAGCGAACCTCCCAAGCCTTTGAGTGAACGCTGTTCTAGACCCGGTTTCGCGGCATGACAAAGGTTTCGCGATGGCGGTCTCGTGTCGGGCGCGTCAGGCCGCCTGCGCGGGGGGCGTAAAGGGTTCCTCGTTCACCGCGGCGACGCGCCAGTCGGGGCCGTGCTTCTCGATGCGGGTCAGCGAGAGGTTCTTGATGCTGAAGACCAGCGCCTGGTCGGGCGTCAGGCCCATCGCATGGGCCAGGGCGGCGCGGATGGACCCGCCATGGGCGACGATCACGACATCCTGGCCTTCGAGCAGCGTGGCCAGGCGTTCCATCACGCCGGCGACGCGCGCCTGCACCTGGCGGAAGGATTCGCCGCCGGGCGGGTGCTCCTCCCCGCCATGGGGCCAGAAGGGGTGGGCGGGGTGGCGCAGCAGGGCGGGCAGGGCCTCGTGCGGGATGCCCTGCCAGTCGCCGAGGTGCTGTTCGGCGAGGTCGGGTTCGGCCTCCAATTCGGTTTCGGCATAGCCGGCGGCGAAGATGGCGGCGGCGGTGGCCCGGGTGCGCGAGAGGTTGGTGACGCACCAGCGCGCCGGCTGCGGCAGGCGATGGGCCAGCCAGCGATAGGCGGCGGCTTCCTGGCGCAGCGCCAGGTCGCACAGCGCCACATCCATCGAGCCATACAGGACGGCCCGGGCGGAGGGCTCCACCAGCGCGTGGCGGACCAGGAAGAAGCGGGTGGGGGTCATGCGACGGGAGATAGCGCGGCGGCGGCGGGAGGGCCACAGAGGGTGGGGCTTCGCACGCAAGGCCGCGCCCCGCCCTGGCCTTTCGCGCCGGCGCGTTCGACCATCGGGCATGGACATCGCGCTGCATACCGCCTGGACCCCCGGCGCCATCGGTGACATCGCCGCGATGCACGCCCGCCTTTATGCCGCGACCCACGGCTTCGGCGCCTTCTTCGAAGCCAAGGTGGCGCGCGAACTCGGCGACTTCCTGCTGCGGTTCGACCCCGCGCGCGACCTGTTCCGCTGCGCGGTCGCCGATGGCCGCGTGCTGGGGTCGATCGCGCTGGATTGCGGGGAGGACCCGGCCAGCGCGCATCTGCGCTGGTTCATCCTGGACCCGGCGCTGCGCGGCCAGGGGCTGGGCCGGCGCTGGCTGGCGGAGGCGATCGACCAGGCGCGGCGCATCGGCGTGCCGGAGGTCCATCTGTGGACGCTGGCCGGGCTCGATGCCGCCGCGGCGCTTTATAACGCGGCGGGCTTCGTTCTGGACCGCGAGGTCACGGCGCAGCAATGGGGGCGCAGCGTGACGGAGCGGCGGCTGGTGCTGCGTCTCGGGCCGGCGTGACGGATCGGCCCCGCCGTCATTCCCCGATATTGAGCAGCGCCCCGCGCACCCGCGCCTGGTGGAATTGCCGCAGGAAGATCCACGCCGCCAGCGCCAGCCACACGCCGTCCAGCAGCACCGCCCAGGCCAGGTGGTCCCAGGCGATCACGCCCTGCACCAGCGCCGCGCGCATCCCTTCGAAGACATGCGCCGCCGGGATGGCGAGCGCGACCGGCTGCAGCCAGCCGGGCAGGATCGCCACCGGGTAGAACACCGCGGCGAAGGGGGCGAGGCCGAACATCACGCCCCATGCGAGCGCCTCCGCCCCCGCGCCGTGGCGCAGGATGAGCGCGGTGACGGCCAGCGCCACCGCCCAGCCCATCGCCATCAGCGCCGCCATATAGGCCACCAGCACCGGCCCGATCGACCACAGGCCGAAGCCGTACAGCGCGAAGGCGAGCAGCATCGCCGCGCCGACGCCCACCGCGGTCCGCAGCACGCTCATGGCCGCCAGCCCGGCCACCAGTTCCCAGGGGCGCAGCGGCGAGACGAACAGGTGGCCCAGGTTGCGCGACCACACTTCTTCCAGGAATGAGATGGCAAAGCCCATCTGGCTCCGCAGAGTGACCTCCCAGAGCAGCACGCCGCCGAGCAGCACGCCGGCGGCGATCGTGACGGCGTTGCCTTGAACGCCCACCAGGTAGGAGGTGACGAACCCCCACACCACCATCTGCAACACCGGCCAGTACATGAGCTCCAGCACGCGCGGCCAGGACCGGCGGTACAGTGCCAGGTGACGGTACATCAGACCCCAGATGCGGCGCAGCGAGCCACCGTGCCGGCCGCGCCGGTCGAGGGCCGCGGCGCCGCTCATGCCACGCTCTCCGCCCGGGCACGGCCGCGCGCGATGTCGAGGAAGACCTCCTCCAGGTCGTCGCGGCCGTATTTCGCGACCAGCGCGGCGGGGCTGCCTTCATCCACCATGCGGCCGCCCTTGAGCATCAGCACGTTGGAGCACAGGCGCTCGACCTCGGCCATGTTGTGGCTGGCCAGCAGGATCGCGGCACCACTGGCCGCGGAATAGCGTTCCAGCGTGGAGCGCACCCAGTCGCCGGTATCGGGGTCGAGGCTCGCGGTGGGTTCATCCAGCAGCAGAAGCGCCGGGCGGTTCACCAGCGCCTTGGCGAGTGCGACGCGCGTCTTCTGCCCGGCGCTGAGCTGGCCGGCGGGGCGCTTGACGAAATCGCCCAGCGCGAACTCCTCGACCAGTTCGGCGATGCGGCGCGCGGTGTCGGGCACGCCATACAGGTGCGCGTAGACGCGCAGGTTTTCCTCGACCGTGAGGCGGTGCGGCAGCGCGATGTAGGGCGACGAAAAATTCATCCGCGCCAGGGCGGCGAAGCGGTCGCGCGCCATGTCGTGGCCGAGTGCGACCACGCGCCCGGCGCTGGGCACCAGCAGCCCGAGCAGCATGGCGATGGTGGTGGACTTGCCCGCGCCATTGCCGCCCAGCAGCCCCCAGGTGCGGCCCATGGGCAGGGTGAAGGACAGGGCATCGACGGCGGGGGGGCTGCCCGCGGCGTAGGTCTTGGAGAGGCCTTCGACGAGAAGGGCGGGTGGGGTCATCCCGTGCATATCGCGCCGCGCACGGGCAAAGCCAAGTCATGCAGCCGGCCGGCGGTTCTCGATCAGGCGGCCCTGGAACAGCGTGATGCCCATCTCCCAGCCCCAGGCGATGGCGGCGGGGCGGTCCACGCCGGCCAGCACCACGGCATCCGGTTCGGGCGGCAGCACGGCGCGCAGTGCCTCGGCCGCCGGGCTGCCCAGCGGCGGCAGCGCCTCCGACCAGCGCAGCCGCACCCGCGCGGCGCCGGCGCGCGCCGGCGGCAGCGCCAGCAGCGCGCCGGGCGCGGCCGCATCCAGCATCACGCGATGGCCGCGCAGCAGCAGGACCTCCCGCGCGAAGGCGAAGCCGGCGGGGTCGGTGGCGGCTTCCTCGGCGCCGATCGCGATGGTCAGCGCGCCGCGCAGCGCGGCCGGCCACATCGCGTCCAGGCGCAGGAATTCCGGCGCCGTCACCGCATCGATCCCGAGCGTCAGCGACAGCGGGCCGAGGCCACGCAATTCCTCGGCATGGCACAGCCCGGCCAGCAGGCGGGCGTCGATGCTGCGGCGGAAGCGGCGCGCCAGCCAGGGCGCGCGCGCCAGGTCGCAGCCAGGCAGCAGGGCGGCGCAGACGTCCTCGAGCGCGACGCGGCGGTCCTCCCAGACCGGATCCGGGGCGCCGCCACCAGGGACCAGGCGGCAGACGCGGCGGCGGCGCACGAAGGCGGTGACATCGGCCGAGAGCAAGGCGCGCTCCGCCTGGCCGATCGCCGCGCCATCGGGCGCGCGGCCGGTCGCGGGCGCCGGCGCGGCCCGCATCGCGGCATCGAGGCCCAGCGCCTCCTCCACCGCCGCCAGAACCGCCGCGGCCTGGTCGGGCAGGCGCAGCAGTTCCAGCGCGCCGGCCTCCTGCGGGTCGAGCATGCCGGCGATGGCGTCGTGTGCCGCCGCCAAATGGTGGCCGGGCAGGCCCTCCACCGCAGCGAGGCCAGCGCGCGGCAGGTCGAAGACGCGCGTGCGGGAGGTGCGGCGCAGCGCGTCCCAGCCCTCGCGCAGCAAGGCGAGCTGCGCCGGGCGGCGGTGCTGCGCCGACAGGCGGGCGGGGCGGAACACCAGTACGCGGCGCTCGATGCCGGCGGCGACGGTCTCGCGCACCAGGGCGGCCAGGCTGACCGCGCCGGCCGCACCGGGCGGCGTGCCGAGCGCGCCGATGACCGGGACTTCGGCGAGGATCATGCGAGGATCACGCCGGCACCAGGGCGCCGAGCAGCGCGGCGTCGGCGCAGCCGGCACGGCCGCCTGGCGTGGCGGCGGCGGCGCGCGCGCTGCATTGGGCGCGCGTGCAGCCGGCGGCCTGCGCGCAGCCGGCCATGCGGGTGGCCGCCATCACCGCGTCGATCCACGGCCCGGCGAAGCGCGTGATGCCGAGCGCGAGGGCCCATTCCAGGGCCTCCTGGCCATCGACGCCCTCCAGGACCAGCCGGGCGGGGTCGATGCGGCGCAGGGCGGCGGTGGCGGCGCGCCCGGCCAGGGCGGGAGACCATGCCAGCAGCAGCAGGTCGGTGGGCAGGGCGTCCGGCGCGATCAGGGCCAGCGCCGCGGCGTCGATGCCACGGGTGGCGAGGCCCCAGCCGGCGTGGTGCAGGGCGGCGCGGCGGGCGGCCATGCCATCGGCCAGGGCTTCGCGCAGCGATAGCGCGGCGATCAGCGCCGGGGCGCCCGGCGGGTCGCCTTCGGCGGGCGGCGGGTCGGGCAGCGAGGCGGCCGGCAGGTCGACCAGCAGCGGCACCGGCGCGGCGAGGCCCAGCAGCGCCTCCCGCCCCGCCGGGTCGGCCAGCAGGGCGGGCAGCCGCGCGCGCGCGCGGTCGGTGGCGTGGCGGAGCAGGTCGGCGTCGGTGGCGGCCGCGCCGAGTGCCGGCGCCAGCGCGCTGGACGGCAGGCGCAGGCACAGCATGGCCAGGCGGCGCGGCTGGCCGGCGGCGATGTGCAGCACGCCGGTGCGGCGCAGCAGCGTGGGCAGCGCGGCGGCATCGGCCAGGGCGTCGATGCCCGACGGCGCCGGCGTGGGCGGCGGGCGCGGTGCGGCGGGCACCGGCGCGGGCAGCGCGAGCAGCGCCGGCATGGCATCCGGCAGGGCATGGCGGTCGGGCGCGGTGCCGAACAGGCGCAGCAGAGCGGCCTCGGCACGGGTGGCGTCCGGGGGGTCGGCCTCGGTCAGCAGGAGGTCGCCGGTGGCGGTCTCGAGGATGGCGGCGCCGCGGGCGCGGCCGGCTTCGTCCAGCAGCGCCAGGGCGACGCGGCGCTGCGCGTCGGTGGCCGGGGCGCGCAATTGCAGCGCGACGCGGCCCGGTGGGCCACGAAGGGCGCGGCGAAGGGCCTCGGGGCCTGGCCCGGCATCGGCGTGATCCAGCGGCGTCATCCCGGCATCCTGCGAGGGCGCGTCGGGCAGCCCGCGCGCCGCCGAAGGATGGCGCGCGGCGGTGAAGGAAGGGTTTGTGATTCAGACCATCGAAATGACGGCCAGGACATACTATGTTGCAGACAACGAAACCGCGCCGGAGACGTGACCCAAGATGCGCCGCCTCGCTTCCTTCCTGTCCGCCATCGCCTTCGTGGCCCTGGTCCTGACCCCGATCCTCGCCGAGGCGCGGCCCGGCGGCCGTGGGTCCTCAGGCAGCCGCGGCAGCCGCACCTATGAAGCGCCGCCGCCGACGCAGACCGCGCCCGGCGCGGCCCAGCGCTTCGACCGCACCGGCACCCAGCCGGGCTCGCCTGGCGCCGTCGCGCCGCGCCCCGGCATGGCGCCCGGTGCAGCCACGCAGTCGCGCGGCTTCTTCGGGTCCTTCGGCGGCGCGCTGCTGATGGGCGGGCTGATCGGCGGCCTGCTGGGCTTCGGCCTGTTCGGTGGCGGCGCCGGCTTCGGCGCCATCCTGGGCATGCTGCTGCAGATCGCGCTGGTCGGCATCCTGGTCATGCTGGTGGTGCGGTTCTTCCGCCGCCGCCAGCAGCCGGCGGCCGCGGGTGCGCCGCAGGGTTACGCCCTCCAGCAGCAGCCGGAGGCCAAGCAGTTCGGCGGCGCCGGCGGCATGAAGGCCGCCGCCCCTGCCGCGCCCGTGCAGGTCGGCCCGGCCGACTACAAGGCCTTCGAGCAGACGCTGGTCGATGTGAACGCCGCCTGGTCGAAGCGCGACCTGACGGCGCTGCGCGCCGTCGCCACGCCCGAAATGGTGTCCTATTTCGCGAACGACATGCGCGACCTGGAGGCGCGCAACTGGCGCAACGAGACGCGCGACGTGAGCCTGGAACAGGGCGACCTTTCGGAAGCCTGGAGCGAGGATGGCGAGGACTACGCCACCGTCGCGATGCGCTTCTCGATGCTGGACGCGACCTTCGACAACGCAACCAACGAGGTGGTCGAGGGCAGCACCGTCAAGCGCACCGAGGCGACCGAAATCTGGACCTTCGTGCGGAAGGGCCCGGGCGGGCGCTGGATCCTCTCGGCGATCCAGCAGACCGCCGAAGCCTGACGGCACGGCGGCAGGGCCGATCGGCAAAGGGCCTCCCGCTTCGGCGGGAGGCTTTTTCATGGGCGGGTGCCGGGCGGTCTGATCGTGGCTGCACGCCGCGCCCGGCTCAACGCTCCAGGAAGGCCCGCACCGGCGCCAGCGAAACCGCCGGCGCTTCCTCCTGCGGGACATGGCCGAGGCCGGGCAGCACCACGAGCTCGGCGCGCGGCAGCACCGCGATCCAGTCCTGGCCGTGGGCCGCGGGGATGAGGCGGTCGTGTTCGCCCCACAGCAGCAGCACGGGCTGCGCCAGGCGCGGCAGCAGGGGGCGCGGGTCCTCCAGCACATGCTGCGCCATGCGTGCCAGGATGGCCGGGCGCACGCCGGGCGCGCGCAGCAGGTCGTGGGCGCGGTCGACATCGGCCTCGGTCATGCGCGTCGGGTCGGCATAGGCCGGCGCGAGGGTCGCGCGCACCATGCTGCGCGGCATCATCCAGGGCAGCAGGTGGACCACCGCGGGCACCGGCTCGGGCGCGCCATAGGGGCGGCCGGGGCTGGCGAAGCCGTCCGGGGCCACCAGCACCAGGCGCCGGACGCGCCCGGGTTCCGCCAGCGCGAAGCGCCAGGCGATGCGCCCGCCCATCGAATTGCCCACCACATCCGCCTGCGCGATGCCGAGCCGGTCCAGCAGCGCCGCCAGCACCACCGCGGCGCGCGCGTCGGAATAGTCGCCGGTCGGGTCGGGGCCGGTCAGCGCAAAGCCCGGAAGGTCCACGCGCACCACGCGGAAACGGTCGGCCAGCAGCGCGGCCCAGCCCTCCCAGGTGTGCAGGCTGGACCCGAAGCCGTGCAGCAGCAGTACGGCCGGGCCCTCGCGCGGGCCGGTGTCGCGGACATGCAGGCGCAGCCCCGCCACATCGAGGAAGGCCGAGGGCGGGCCGGCATGGGCGGCGCGCAGCCGGGCGGGGTCCTCGTCAGGCGTATAGAGCCACATCGCGGCGCCGATCAGCAGCAGCAGGAGGCCGGCGCCGATCCAGCGCAGGACGCGGCGGATCATCGGGCGGCACCGGTTGGGGAATGGCGGGTCACGCCGGTCTCAGGCACCCTCGCAGCCCTTGGCGCGCAGGGCGTCGAGCACCCAGGCGCGGTCGTAGGTGCCGGCGTCGATCGCGGCCTGGGCCGCCTGTTCCTTGGCGTTGTGGGCCTCGGCGGCGGCGATGACCTCGGCCGCATGGGCGCGCGGGACCACCACCACGCCATCGGCATCGGCCACGACCAGGTCGCCGGGCATGACCACCTGGCCGCCGCAGGCGATCGGGTGGCCGATCTCGCCGGGGCCGTCCTTGTAGGGGCCGGACGGCGTGGCGCCGCAGGCCCAGACGCCGATATCCATTGCCGCCAGCGCATCGACATCACGCACCGCGCCGTCCAGCACGATGCCCTGCACGCCGCGCTTGAGCGCATGGCCGATCATCAATTCGCCCATCAGCGCGATCGAGAGGTCACCCGCGCCGTCGCCCACGATGATGTCGCCCGGTGCGGCCATGTCGCAGGCGCGGTGCAGCAGCAGGTTGTCGCCCGAACGCGCCTTCACGGTGAAGGCCGGGCCGGCGATCACCTTGCGCCCGCCATAGGGGCGCATGCCGCCACGCATGGTCTGGATGCGGTTCATCACGTCGCCGATGTTGGCGGCGGGGATTTTCAACGCGCGGGCACACAGGTCGGGGGCGACGCGCTGCGTCACGGGGGCGATGCGGAAGCCGATGGTCATGGGCGGGACGTCCGGGGTGTGAAGGAAGGCGTCAATCCAGCACGGGCGGGGCGGCGCGGCAAAGGGGCGGGGTGCGCGGGCGATGGAGCGCCCGTGCGGTGCGGAGCTGGGCGACGGGTGCAGGAACGCCGGGCGGTGCGAGGCAGCGTCGAACGGGCAGCGCGGTCTACGGCACGACGATCCGCATCGGCCGCGGCGCCGGCCCCACCACCACCGGCAGGCACGCCGCCGCGTCGCCATCCGCCTGCACCGGGACCAGCGCGCCATCGAGGCGCACCTGCGCGGCCTGGCGGATCTCCACGCTCGGCAGGCGCGACAGCAGGCCGAGCGGCAGCGCCGCGCCGTAGCGCATCGCCGCCAGTGGACCGGCCCCGCGGAACAGCGCGACATGGAAGCCTTCCTCGCGCGGGTCCGCACCGGGTGCGAGCAGGAAGCGCCCGGCGTAAAGCCGACCCTTGGTGACGATGACGCTCGCCGCATCCTCCTCGTGCCCATCCAGCACGCAGCGGATCGGCGCGAAGCCGTAGCGCGGCATCTCGCGCAGGGTCTGCGCGACATAGGCACCCTTGCCGATGGCGCGCTTCAGCCCCGTCGGCAAATGATGCACGACCGCGGCATCGAAGCCCGCGCCCAGCATCTGCACGAACAGCAGCTCGCGCCCATCGGCGTAGTGCGCCAGGCCCGGATGCAGCAGCGCCGTGCGTCCCATGGCGAGCACGGCCGCGGCACCGGCAGGCGTGCGCGGCAGGCCCAGTTCCAGCGCGAGCACATTCGCGGTGCCGAGCGGCAGCACGCCCAGCGCGCTGTCCGATCCCGACAGCCCGGCGGCGACCTCGGCGATGGTGCCGTCGCCGCCGGCGGCGACCACGATGGGCACGCCGGCGCACGCCGCATCGCGGGCGATGTCGACCGCATGGCCCCGCCGCGCGGTGTCCGCGACCTCGGGCCGCATGCCCAGGCCGCGCAGCAGGTCGAGCGCCGCCAGCAGCTTGCGGCGGCGGCGGGCACCGGCGGCGGGGTTGAAGATGATCAGTATTCGCGGCGGCATGCGGATGGCCATCGCCCGGCTTCTTGCAGCGCGACAGTGACGATTCGGCGATGCTTCCAAGACCGGGGCATGACATGGCCGCACTTAGAACAATTGCGCCGCATGCTTCATGCAGGGTTCACACGCGGCCGTGCGGGCGCGCGGTATCGCCACCGCACTTGCAGTACGCCGCTTGATTCGCGCGGACGCCCCGCGCGGCAGGGCGCCGTTCCGGAGAGTTTCGGATGCACGACGTCAATCCGCGCCGCCGCTACCGCAGCATCTTCCTGTCGGATGTGCACCTCGGCACCAAGGGTGCGCGCGGCGACTTCCTGGTGGATTTCCTGAAGAAGGTGGAGTGCGAGAAGCTCTATCTGGTCGGCGACATCATCGACGGATGGCGACTGCGGAAATCCTGGTACTGGGATGCCGACCACGACGAGGCGATCCGCCTGATCCTGCGGATGGCGCGCCACGGCACCGAGGTGGTCTATATCCCCGGCAACCACGACGAGATTTTTCGCGACTGGCTCGGCCTGGAATTCGCCGGCGTGAAGCTGGTGCGCGAGGCCGAGCACACCGCCGCCGACGGCCGCCGCTTCCTGGTGATCCATGGCGACGAGTTCGACGGCGTGATCCGCTACGCCAAGGTGATCGCGCATCTGGGCGACTGGGCCTATGATTGGGCGCTGTTCGTGAACCGCTGGTTCAACGCGGCGCGGCGGCGCCTGGGCTATCCCTACTGGTCGCTGTCGCAATGGCTGAAGCGCCAGGTCAAGGAAGCGGTCAAGGCGATCGACCGCTTCGAGACCGCGCTGGCGCAGGAAGCCAGGCGCCGCGGCCTGGACGGCGTGATCTGCGGCCACATCCACCATGCCGAGATGCGCGAGGTGGCCGGCGTCCTGTATATGAACGACGGCGACTGGGTGGAAAGCTGCACCGCGCTGGTCGAGCACGCCGATGGCCGCTTCGAACTGGTGGATTGGGTGGCCGAGAACCGCCTGTCCTACGCCCGCACGCCCAAGCGCGCGCCGGCCGCCCTGCCCGCGGCCTGACCCATGCTGGATGACGCCGGAACGGCGCCGGCCGCCGACAGCATCGGTGCGCGCGGCGCGACGCTGCGGATCCTTGTGGTCTCCGATGCCTGGTTCCCGCAGGTGAATGGCGTCGTCCGCACCATGTCGATCGTGGCGGACACGCTGCGCGCCGGCGGCGACACAGTCGAGGTGATCGGCCCCGACCGCTTCGTGAATGTGCCGATGCCCGGCTATGCCGAGATCAGGCTGGCGATCGCGCCAGGGCGGCGGCTTCGCAAGCTGGTCGATGCCTTCGCGCCGGATGTGGTGCATATCGCGACGGAAGGGCCGCTCGGCTGGGCGATGCGGGCGCTGTGCCGCAAGCGCGGCTGGCCTTTCACCACGGCGTTCCACACGCGGTTCCCGGATTACCTGCATGCGCGCACGCGCGTGCCGGTCGCGTGGTCCTGGGCGGTGATGCGGCGCTTCCACAATGCCGGCGCGGGCACTTTCGCGGCGACGCGGTCGCTGCGCGAGGAGCTGGCGTCGCGCGGCTTCACCAAGGTGCGCGCCTGGACGCGCGGGGTGGATTTGGCGCGGTTCCGGCCGGAGCCGCGCGACCCTTGGGAGGGGCTGGCGCGGCCGGTGTTCCTCTATGCCGGGCGAGTGGCGGTCGAGAAGGGGATCGAGGCGTTCCTGTCGCTCGACCTGCCGGGGACCAAGGTGGTGGTGGGGGATGGGCCGGCGCGGGCGGGGCTGATGGCGCGGTTTCCCAGCGTGCATTTCACCGGGTATCGCGACAATGGGATGCTGGCGAGGTCCTATGCAGGGGCGGATGTGTTCGTGTTTCCCTCGCGCACCGACACGTTTGGATTGGTGCTGCTGGAGGCGCTGGCGTCGGGCACGCCGGTCGCGGCATTTCCGGTGACGGGGCCGCGGGATGTGGTGACCGACCCACGGATCGGTGCGCTGGACGAGGATTTGCGCGCGGCTTGCCTGCGGGCGCTGGAGGCCGACCGTGCCGCCTGCCGCACGGTTGCCGAGGCGTGGTCCTGGGAGGCCTGCGCGGCGCAGTTCAGGGCGGCGCTGGTGCCGGTGGGGTAGAAGGTCGGGAGAGGAGAACCTCCCCCGAACCCCCACCCTTTTTCTGGTACTTGGGGACTGACAGCCGAGGTCAGTTCCCAAAAGACAAAAAAAGGAGGGGGATCGGGGGAGTTCTCTCCCCCGACCTTTCCTCTATTCCCCGATCGCCCCCGAAATCCACGCCTTCAGCGCGCCCTTCGGCATGGCGCCAACCTTGGTCTCGACCGGCTTGCCGTCCTTGAACAGGATCAGGGTCGGGATGCCGCGCACGGCGTATTCGTTGGGCGTCATCGGGTTGTCGTCGATGTTCACCTTCGCGATGGTCAGCTTGCCGGCGTATTCGGCGGCGATCTCGTCCAGCATCGGCGCCACCATGCGGCAGGGGCCGCACCATTCGGCCCAGAAATCCACCAGCACCGGGCCGGAGGCCTCCAGGACGTCCTGCTTGAAGCTGTCGTCGGAGACGGGCTTGGTCATGTCACCCATGGGGGGGCTCCATCAGGGGCGGGGACGGAAGGTCCCCGCGGTTGGGACAGAAATCGTGCGCCGCGGGGTCCGGGTCAAGCGTGGGGGGCTTCGTGGGCCGGCTTGGGCCGGAACAGCATGCCCTTGATGCGCTCGCGCAGGGTCTGGAACACCACGTAGAGCATTGGGATCATGAAGATGCCGATCGAGGATGCGGCCAGCATGCCCCAGAAGACCGGCGTGCCGACGGCGCGGCGGCTGATCTCGGAGGCGCCCTCGGCCACCACCAGCGGGTAGAGGCCGAGGATGAAGGCGAAGGACGTCATCATCACCGCGCGGAAGCGCAGCTTGGCGCCGAGGGTTGCGGCCTCGGTGATGGACACGCCCTTGTGTTCGCGTTGGTCCTTCGCGAATTCGATGATGAGGATACCGTTCTTCGCCGCGAGTGCGATGAGCACCACGATGCCGACCTGGGCATAGAGGTCGAGTGAGAGGCCCGCCGGCCCGATCGCCGCCATGGCGCCGAGCACGCCGACCGACACCGACAGCAGCACCGGCACCGGGATGGTCCAGGATTCGTACAGCCCGACCAGGAACAGGAAGGCGAAGAGCACGGCGAGTGCCAGGATGGTGCCGGTCTGGCCGGAGGCCGCCTTCTCCTGGAAGGCGGTGCCGGTCCATTCGTAGGAATAGCCCGCCGGCAGCGTGGCGCGCGCGACGCGTTCCATCGCCGCCAGGCCATCGCCCGACGAACGCCCCGGCGCCGATTCGCCGTTGATCGTCAGGCTGCGGACGTTGTTGTAGCGCATGATGGATTGCGGGCCGAACTCGATGCGCGCATCGGCCAGGGCGCGCAGCGGGATCATGTCGCCGTCGCGGTTGCGGAGGTTGACGCGGTAGATGTCGGGCACGCCCATGCGGTCGGCTTCCTCGGCCTGCAGGCTGACCTTCCAGGTTCGGCCGAACAGGTTGAAGTCGTTCACATAGGCCCCGCCCATCGCCGCCGAGACCGCCGAGAAGATGTCGTTCAGCGACAGCCCCAGCACCTGCGCGCGGTCGCGGTCGATATCCAGGAAGACCGAGGGGTTGCTGGCCGAGAAGGTCGAATAGACCCGCGACAGTGCGGGTTCCTGGTTGGCCGCCAGCACCAGCGCGCGCATCACCGCGGCCATTTCGCCGACCGGGCGGCCTTCAAGGTTCTGCAACTGGAATTCGAAGCCGCCGGCGGTGCCCAGGCCGATGATGGGCGGCAGGTTGAAGGGGATGATCTGCGCGGCGACCTCATTGGTGCCGCGCACGATGGAACGGATGATGCCGTCGACGGCGAGTGCCGGCGTGGTGCGTTCGTCGAAGGGCTTCAGCGTGATGATGAGGAAGGCGCTGTTGGACTGCGCCAGGCCGTTCAGCATGGAATAGCCGGCGATGGTGATGACGTCCTGCACGCCGTGCAGGCCGCGCGCCACGGCCTCGACCTGGTCCGAGATCTCCTGCGTGCGGTTGAGGCTCGCGCCATCGGGCATGCGGATCTCGACGAAGAATGCGCCCTGGTCTTCCTGCGGCAGGAAGCCGGTGGGGGTGCGGCTGCCCACGCCGATGATGCCGGCCAGGAACACCGCAAGCAGGATGATCGAGATGAAGGCGCGGCGCACCAGCTTGCCGACGATGCTGGCATAGCCGTCGCGCACCCAGTCGATGCCGCGGGAGATGCGGCCCATGACGCCCTTTTTCGGCCCGTGATGCGCCGAGAGCAGCACGGCGCAGAGCGCGGGCGAGAGCGTCAGCGCATTGATGGCGGAGAAGAACATGCCGACCGAGACGGTCACGGCGAATTGCCGGAACAGCTCGCCCGAGATGCCCGGGATGAAGGCCAGCGGCACGAAGACCGACAGCAGCACCAGCGTGATGGCGATGATCGGCGCGGTGATGCCCTCCATCGCCGCCTTGGTGGCGTCGGCGACGGACAGATGGGGTTGTTCCTCGACCTTGGCCTCGACCGCCTCGACCACCACGATGGCGTCGTCCACCACGATGCCGATGGCCAGCACCATGGCCAGCAGCGAGACGGTATTGGCCGAATAGCCCATCGCGTTCAGCACGACGAAGGTGGCGATCAGGCTGACCGGCACGGCGATCAGCGGGATCAGCGTGGCGCGCAGCGACCCCAGGAACAGGAAGACCACGAGCACGACCAGCACGAAGGCCTCGACCAGGGTCTTGATGACCTCGTGGATGGTCAGCTTCACGAAGGCGGTGGTGTCGTAGTTCACGGCATAGGCGATGCCGGCGGGGAAGCGTTCGGCGAGCTGATTCATCGTCCGCGCCACCGCATCCGCGGTGCCCACGGCATTGGCGCCGGGCGAGAGGAAGATCTGGATGCCGATCGCGTCCTGGCCGTTGACGCGGGTGCTCTGGTCCTGGTTCCAGGCGCCGAGTTCGATGCGCGCCACGTCGCGCACGCGCAGCACCGAGCCGTCGGGGTTGGCGCGCACCACGATATTGCCGAACTGGTCGGTGCTCTCGAGCCGCCCGGTGGTGCGGATGTTGAGCTGGTAGGAGGTGTCGCTGCTGGCCGGCTGCGCGCCGATGCGGCCCAGCGGCGCGACCTGGTTCTGCGCCTGGATGGCGTTGACGATGTCGTTGGGCGTGAGGTTCAGGGCGGTCAGCCGGTCGGTCTCGAACCAGATCCGCATGGAATAGTCGCGCGCGCCGAACATGACGACGTCGCCGACGCCGTTCACGCGCTTGAGCACATCGAGGATGTTGATGGTCGCGTAGTTCGACAGGAACAGCGTGTCCTGCGCGCCGGTGGCGGAGCGCAGCGTGATGACCTGCAGCAGCGCGGAGGATTTCTTGCGGACCGACAGGCCCTGCCGCTGCACCTGGTCAGGCAGCTGTGCGAGGGCCAGCTGCACGCGGTTGTTCACGTTGGTGGTGTTCTGGTCGGGGTCGGTGCCCACCGCGAAGGAGACGGTCAGCGTATAGGACCCGTCATTGCCGCTGGTGGACCGCATGTAGATCATGTTGTCCACGCCATTGACCTGGCTTTCGATCGGCTGGGCGACCGTTGCCTCCACCACCTCGGCCGAGGCGCCGGGGTAGTTCGCCGTCACCGTCACCTGGGGCGGGACGATGTCGGGGAACTGCGCGACGGGGATCTGCATCAGCGAGACGATGCCCGCGATGGTCATGACGATGGCGATCACGACCGCGAGGCGCGGCCGGTCGACGAAGACCTTGCTGATCATGGGGTCAGCCGCCGCGCGCGGGGGTCGTCGCGGGGGCGGGCGCGGCGGGGGGAGTCGCGCCGGCAGGCGCGCCAGGGGGAGGCGCGGGCGGTGTCGCGCCGGCGGGCGCAGCCGGAGGAGTCGCGGGCGGCGTCGCTCCAGGCGGTGTCGCGGGTGCCCGCACGGGTGTCGCGCCCGGCGGCGCCTGCTGCTGGCGCGGCGTCACCGGCTGGCCCGGCCGGGCGCGCTGCGACCCTTCGACGATGATGAGCTGGCCGGGCTCGAGCCCCTCGGTCACCACGGTCTGGCCGTCGGGCCCCGGCGTGGTGCGGATGCGCTTCACCTCGACCTTGTTCTCGGCGCCCACCGCCAGGACGAAGGCGCCCTGCTGGTCGATCTGCAAGGCCGATTGCGGGATCACGATGGCCTGTTCGGGCTGCACCGCCCGCACCACCACCGCCACGGCCTGGCCGTCGGTCAGCAGGTGCTGGGCGTTGGGCACCTGCGCCACCACCTGCACGCTGTCGGTCGAACGGTTCGCCGATACGTCGATGAAGTCGATCCGCCCGGCGGTCGGCAGCAGCGTGCCGTCGGGCAGGCGCACCAGCACCTGCACGCCGCTGGTGCCGGACGCGCCCTCGGCGCGGCGGAAGGTCAGCAATTCGCGCTGCGTCACCGGGAAGGTCACGCGGATCGGGTCGTCGCGCACGATCTGCACCAGCACGCCGCTGTCGGGGCTGACCACGTTGCCGGGGCTGAGCGGGGAACGCCCCGCCCGCCCGTCGAAGGCGGCGCGGATGGTGGTGTAGCCGTACTGGATCTGCGCCTGTTCCAGCTGCGCCTTGGCCGAGTTCACCGCCGCCTGCGCCGCCGCCTGGGCGGTGATGCGGTCGTCCACGGTGGATTGCGGGATGGCGTTGGTCCGCAGCAATTCCTGGCCGCGTTCGACCTGCAACGTGGCGTTCCGCAGTTCGGCCTCGGAGCGTTCGACGGCGGCCTGGCGCAGCGCGACCTCGGCGGCGAAGGGTGCTTGTTCGATGGTAAACAGCAGCTCGTTGGCCTTGACCTCGGCGCCTTCCTCGAAGTGGCGGGCATAGAGGAAGCCGGTGATGCGCGCGCGGACCTCCTGCTTGTCGATGGCTTCGACGCGGCCGATGAATTCGGCGCCGCGGCTGATCTCGCTGCGTTCCACGCGGACCACCACCACCGCAGGCGGCGGGCCGGCCTGCGGCGGTGGGGCCGATTCCTTGCAACCCGCCAGCATTGCCAACGGCAGCCCGGCCAGCAGCAGGCCCGCGCGCAAGCGCCGCGCCGCGGAACCTTGGAACACCCGGACCCACATCATGCCGTGCTACCTTCGAATCATCGCCCGGGCCCGATCTTGCCACGGCAGCCGGGGTTCGCGAAACCGCCGCGCTTCGCCGCTCAGCCGCGGCGTGCTAGGGGCGCTTCGTGACAATTCCGTGCCGCAGGCCCCGATGGCGAAGCGCCTGATCCGCCACCCCGCCATCCAGCGCGCTCTGGCCTGGCTGGTCGCGCTGTACCTGCGCCTGGTCTGGGCCACCACCCGCTGGACCCTGGTGGGCGAGGAACACGCTCGCGCCCTGGCCGGCGGCCCGATGATCCTGGCCTTCTGGCATGAACGGCTGCCGCTGGCGGCGCTCGGCTGGCGGCTGCTGGCGCGGCGTGTCCCGCAGGCGGGCGGGCGGCGGGCGCAGGTGCTGATCTCGCGCCATCGGGATGGAAGGCTGATCGCCGCCGCTGTGCGGCCCTTCGGGATCGACGTGGTGCATGCGTCGTCCTCCAAGGGGGGTGCCACGGGGCTGCGCGCGCTGACGCGCATCCTGGCGGGCGGCGGTGTCGCGGTGATCACGCCGGATGGGCCGCGCGGGCCGGCGCGCGTGGCCGCGCCGGGCGTGGCGCAGTTGGCGGCCCTTTCCGGCGTGCCGGTGCTGCCCTGCGCGGTGGCGTCGTCGCGCATGCGCCTGGCGGGGTCGTGGGACCGCATGCGCTTCCCCCTGCCCTTCGCGCGCGGCGTGGCGGTGATGGGCGCGCCCATCGCGGTGGCGCGCGACGATGCGGCGGGCGCGGTCGCCGCCATCGCCGCCGCCTTGACCGAGGCCTGCGCGCGGGCCGATGCGATGGCGGGCGGATGATCCTCGCCAACGCCTGGCACTGGACCGCCGCCGCCCTGGCGCCGGTGCTGCCGCTGCATCTGCGCCGTCGCGCCGCGCGCGGCAAGGAACTGACGGCGCGGCTGCGCGAACGCTACGGCGAGGGTGCCGACCGACCGCCCGGCCGGCTGCTGTGGCTGCATGCCGCCAGCGTGGGCGAGACCGTGTCGATCCTGCCGCTGATCGAGGTGCTGGCCCGGCGCGACCCGACGCTGCACTTCCTGGTCACCACCGGCACGGTCACCTCGGCCGCGCTGCTGGAGCAGCGGCTGCCGCCGGGCCTGGCGCCCCGCCTGGCGCATCGCTTCGTGCCGCTGGACGTGCCGCGCTGGGTGGCGCGCTTCCTCGATGGCTGGCGGCCGGATGCGGCGGTCTTCGTGGAATCGGAGCTGTGGCCGAACCTGGTCGCGGCCACCGCGGCGCGCGGCATTCCCATGGCGCTGGTCAATGCACGCATGTCGGCGCGTGCGGCGCGGCGCTGGGCGCGCGTGCCAGGGCTGGCGCGGCGCGTGCTGTCGGCCTTCAGCATCGTGCTGGCGCAATCGGAGGAGGATGCGGCGCGGTTTCGGGCCCTCGGCGCGCCGGGCGCGGCCTGCCCTGGCAACCTGAAATTCGCCGCCGCGCCGTTGCCGGCCGACGCGGACGTGCTGACGCGGTTGGCGGCGCTGGTCGGCGACCGGCCGGCCTGGGTCGCCGCCAGCACGCATCCGGGCGAGGAGGCGATGGTGCTGGACGCCCACCGGCGCCTGGAGGCGGCCCATCCCGGGCTGCTCACCATCATCGTGCCGCGCCACCCCGAGCGTGGGGCCGAGGTCGCCGCCCTGGCGGGCGCGATCCCGGCCGCGCGGCGCAGCCTGGGCGAGGACCCCGCGCCGGGCACGCAGGTGCTGGTGGCGGATACGCTGGGCGAGCTCGGCCTGTGGTATCGCCTGGCGCGGCTGGCCTTCGTCGGCGGGTCGCTGGTGCCGCGCGGCGGGCAGAATCCGCTGGAGCCGGCGCGGCTGCATTGCCCCGTGCTGGTCGGCCCGCATGGCTGGAATTTCGCGGACATCCTCGACCGCATGGCGGCCGCGGGCGGGGTGATCCGTATCGATCCCGGATCGGACCCGGCGGCCGCGCTGGCGGAGGCGGTGGCCGACATGCTAACGAACCCTGACCGAAGGCAGGCGCAGGCGCGCGCCGCCGCAGCGGTGGCGGCCGAACAGGCCGGGCTGCCGGACCGGATCGCCATGGCGCTCGCGCCATTGCTGCCCGGGCCGGGCGACATTCTGGCGGCGGCACCGGACCCATCCGGGCCGCCGGGGGAAAGGACAAGGGTGGACGGTACCTGATGCGGGCTCCGGAATTCTGGAGCGGCGGCAGCGGCGGGGGGCTCGCGCCCATGCTGCTCTCGCCCGTCTCCGCCCTGTATGCGGCCGCGACCGCGCGGCGCATGGCGCGGCCCGGCTGGCAGGCGCCGGTGCCGGTGATCTGCTGCGGCAATGCCACCGCCGGCGGCGCGGGCAAGACCACGGTCGCGCTCGACATCGGCCGGCGGCTCAGCAATCGCGGCATCGGCGCGCATTTCCTGCTGCGCGGCTATGGCGGGCGCATCAAGCAGGCGACCCGCGTGGACACCGCCAGCCACGACAGCACCGCCGTCGGCGACGAAGCCCTGCTGCTCGCGGCCGAGCGCCCCACCTGGGTCGCCGCCGACCGCGCGGCCGGCGCGCAGGCCGCCATCGCCAGCGGCGCCCAGGCCATCGTGATGGATGACGGGCTGCAGAACCCGACGCTCGAGAAGGACATGTCGCTGCTGGTGATCGACGGGTCCTACGGCTTCGGCAATGGGCGGATCATCCCGGCCGGGCCGCTGCGCGAACCGGTGGCGGCCGCGGCGTCGCGCTGCCGCGCCGCCGTGCTGATCGGGGCGGACGAGACCAACGCGCTGGCCCAGCTTCCGCCAAACCTGCCGGTGCTGCGCGCCAGGCTGCGCCCGGGGCCGGAAGCCGAGCTGCTCGCCGGCCAGGCGGTCTTCGCCTTCTGCGGCATCGCCAACCCACGCAAGTTCTTCGCCACGCTGCAGGAAGCCGGAGTGTTCCTGGCGGGCAAGCAATCCTACGCCGACCACTACCCCTTCGACGAAGGCGACATGCGCGACCTGCTGGCCGAAGCCGACAGCCTGCGCGCCACACCGGTTACCACACGAAAGGACTTCGTGCGCATTCCGCCCGCCTTCCGCAACCGCGTGACCGTGGTGACCGTCAGGCTGGAATGGGAAGAACCGGTGTCGATCGAGTCACTGCTGGAACCGCTGGCGTCGCGCGTGCCGATGCCGGCGTAAGGTCGAGGGGCGTTGCCCCTCGAACACCCCACCAGGGGGCTACGGCCCCCTGGACCGCGAGAATCAGGGCCAGGACGCGGCGGGCATCGGTTCCATGGACACAAAATCCGGGTCCAGGGCTGAACCCAAGCCGACCGCATCCACGACGGAACCGAGTTCCAGAACGCCCTCCCGGATCGAAAGGCGCGGGCCGCGCGGGGTGTCCGCATACAAATCCGGATGCGCCTCCATGAAGCGCACCGCCTCCGCCTTCGAACGGCCGGAGAAACCATCGACGAAGTGATGGCCGTTGCGCTCGACATGCACCAGGCCCATCGCCGAAACCAGCGCCAGGTCCTGCTGCACGCAGACGCCGGCCAGGGTGGTCAGGTCCTCGGCACTCATGAAGAAGCGCGGCTCGGATTCCAACGCATTCCAGGCGCGGCAGCGCGCGAGATTCACCAGCGACCGCCACACGCCCTTGCACGCCTTCGACGAAATGCCGGTGTAGCCCAGCGCCTTCGCCTGCACGAAAGCGTCGAGCGGACCGTCGCTCTCATCCACGATCACCGGGCGCGCGGCGGCCAGCGCACCCATCGCGCCCTCCAGCGCGCGCGCGCGCTTCACCGGCTGCTCGATGAAGGCGATCGACGCATTCAGCCGCGCGAGGCGCGGTTCCGCCTGCATGGCGCGCCACAGCGCCAGCACGCCCTCGGCATCCTCGTACTGCTCATTGCCGTCGAGGCTCACCTGGTAGCCATGCAGCCGGTCCAGCACGGAGGCGATGCGGCACAGCCGGTCCACATCGGCGGCGACATTCCCGCCGACCTTCAGCTTCCACCAGGCATGGCGATAGGTGGCGGCGACCTCCTCGACCGTCTCGGGCAGGCCGTCATCGACGCGGCTGTCCTGGTCGGCGGCGGTGATCGGATCCACCAGCCCGACCGTGTGGCGCGCATGCATCCGCCGCGCGGGCGTGAGCGACGCGAGCATCGCGGCGAAGTCGAAGCCGGGCAGATCGGGCACGACGCCATGCGGCGCCATGCCGCCGATATTCGCGCGTAGGCCCTGCGCGAAGGACAGGCCCTTCGCCTTCAGCAGCGCATCGAGCATGGCGCGGTCCAGCAGCGCGCGGCCATAGGACGCGACCAGCGGGTTCAGCTGTTCCGCGCCGCAGGCCGCGACATGCGCGGCATAGGCATCGGCGTAGTGCCCAAAGGCGGTGTTGCTGCCACCGGCCAGCGTGGATTCGCAGGCCAGTTCCAGCGAACGACGGAGTTGGTGTTCGTTCTGCGAATCCGACCAGCGCGGGTCCTTGTCGAACCACTTCGCGGCCAGGGTTTCCGCCGCCACGCCCCAATGTTCGGTGCCGTCATCGAGCGCGATGCGCGCGCGGATCACCGCCTGGCGGCCATGCGTGACGGTGATGACGCCGAAGCGGAACGGCAGGCGCAGCGTGAACGGCCATTCGAAGCGCTGGGTTTCCAGCAGCCGGAAGCGTGGAGCGGTCATGCGGCGGGTTCCTGCAAGGCGCGGAGATAGCCGATGGCGCGCGCGGCGCTGGTCGGCCCGTCGGGGAGGTACTCGAAGGGTTCGACCGCGGCGAAGCCGGCGTAGCCGGTGGCGCGCAGCGCGGCCAGCACCGGGCCGAAGCGGTCGGCGCCCTGCCCCGGGCCGCGCTTGTTGCGGTCGTTCAGGTGGATATGCGCGACCAGCCCGGACGGCATCCAGTGTTCCAGCAGCGCGGGGATGCTGTCGGTCTCGCCATTGCCGGCCGAGCAGGTGTCGAGCATCGTCAGCAGCGCCGGATTGCCGATGCGGCGCACGATCGCTGCGGCCTCGGCGATGGTGGTGCACCAATTGGTCTGCGCGGCATCGAGCGGTTCCAGGCAATAGGTCACGCCGTGCTGCGCGGCCCAGGTGCCGGCGCGGGCCATGGCGTCCTCGGCGCGCGCGGCGTCGCCGTCGGCCGCGACATGGCGCGCGCCGGGCGAGCCATGCACCAGCAGCGACGCGCCGAGATCAGCCGCCAATGCGACCAGCCGTTCCATCACATCCAGCGTGCGCGTGCGCGTTGCCGTATCCGCGGTGGTGATGGACAGGCCGGCGGGTGCGACCAGCAGCCAGTGCAGCGAGGTGATGGCCGTTCCCGCATCGGCCGCCGCGCGCCGCAGTTCCGCGCGGCGCGACGCGGGCAGCAGGTGCGGCGCCTCGGCATCCAGCGTGAAGGGCGCGACTTCCAGCCCGTCATAGCCGAGCCCCGCCGCCAGCGCGCATTGCGCGGCGAAGTCGAGGTCGCGGATGACCTCGTTGCACAGGCTGATCCGCATCAGGCGATCTCCGTGAGCGATACGACGCGCCCTTGTGCGGCCGACAGGCGCGCCGCGTCCAGGATGCGCGCGGGGGCGAGCGCGCCGTCGCGCAGGCTGACGTGCGGCGCGCGGCGCGTCCGCACGGCGTCGATGAAGGCGGCGAGTTCGGCGGCGACCACCTGCACGGGGTCGGCGGCGGGGATGGGTGGTTCCTCGCGCGGCGCGTGCTGGGGCAGCCAGGCGGCGTTCGCAGCTGGTGCGTGCGCGCCGCGGCGCAGCGTGAAGGTCTCGGCGGCGAAATCCACCTCGGCCAGCGCGGCGCGGCCGGCGACGATGACTTCCTTGCGCGTCTCCGCGCCGGGGACGACCGCGTCGGGCCAGCGGCCGGGCAGCACGCAGCCGGCTTCGATCAGCGCGGTGAGGCCGGAGGGGAACATCATCTGGATCACCGCCAGGTCTTCGCGCCCTCGGCCGAGCGGGTCGGCCAACGTGGCGAAGATGCGCGCAGGGGCTTCGCCGGCGATCCAGGGGAGCAGGTCGGCGAAATGTACCGCATCGTTCAGCAGCGCGCCGGAATCGCCGCGTGCGCGCTTCACGCCGGAGAAGCGCGCGGCCAGGTAGTGCAGCGCGCCGAATTCGCCGGCCGCCACCATGCGCCGCAGCGCCTGCGCCTTGGGGTGGAAGCGGAAATACAGGCCGACGTGTGCGATGCGGCCTTCGGCTTCGGCCAGCGAGGCCAGCGCGGCGGCTTCGGCGGCGGTCTCGGTGGCCGGTTTTTCCAGGAACAGGTCGCGCCCGGCGCGCAGCACGGCGGTCGCGAGCGGGACATGGGTGGGAACGGGTGTCGCGATGATGACGGCATCGGTCGCGGCGATGCCGGCCTCGATGCTGTCGGCCACCGTGCAGCCGGTCGCTGCCGCCGCCGCGCGGTCCGGGTCGAAGACCAGCGGCGCGATGCCCATGCCGCGCAGCGCGGCCAGGTGCACGCGCCCGAAGGCGCCGCAGCCCATCAGCAGGAGGCATGGCGTGGTTGGCGGCATGCAGCGGAGTGGGCAGGGCGCGCGCGCGTGCGTCAAGCATCGCGGCCGCGGCATGCGGCGCCGCGGGGGAAGCGCTTGACGGCGCGCCGCGCCCGGCGTGCCATTGCGCGATGCGACGACTGACCGATGCCGACCTGCCGCGTGCCGCCGCGCTGTCGCGCCTGGTGGGCTGGAACCAGGTGCCGCGCGACTGGGCGCTGTTCCTGTCGCAGGGCGAAGGGCGTGCGCTGGATGACGGGCAGGACGCGCTGGCCGCGACCGCCGCGGTGATCCGGCATGGCGCGGACCTCGCCTGGATTTCCATGGTGCTGGTGCGGCCGGATTTGCGGCGGCAGGGCCATGCCACGGCGCTGATGCGCTGGGCCGTCGAGGCGCTGGCCGGCACGCGCTGCGCCGCGCTGGACGCGACGCCGGCGGGGCGCGAGGTGTATCGGCGGCTCGGCTTCCGCGACCTGTGGGGGTTTTCGCGCTGGTCGCTGCCGGTGCGGCAGGCGCGGCGCGCGCGGCGGCTGCGCGAGGACGACTGGCCCGCCGTGCTGGCGCTGGATGCCGCCGCCTTCGGGGCGCCGCGCGAGGCCATGCTGCGCGACTTCGCGGGGCGGACGCCGGGCTTCGTGCTGGATGGCGGGGCGGGCTTCGCGTTGACGCGCGACGGTGCGCGCGGGGCGCAGATCGGGCCGGTGGTCGCGCGCGACGATGATGCGGCACGCGACTTGATCGCGACGGCACGCGCAGCGCTGCCCGGCGATGCGGTGATCGACCTGCCCGATGCGCGTGACGGGATCGCCGCCTGGTTGGCATCGGCGGGCGGCACGGTGCAGCGGCCCTTCACGCGCATGGCGCTGGGTGCCGATACGCCGGGCGATACCACCCTGATCGCCGCCGTCGCGGGGCCGGAATTCGGATGAGCGCTGCGCTCGCTTGACGATGGCGGCGAGACCGCCGCACCATCGCGGTAACCGCAGGGTTACTTCACCACGACGCCGCGATCCACGCGGCGCGCCGCCATCACGAGGGAAGGGTCGAAGACATGCTCCGCAGGAATCTGCTCGCCGCCACCGCCGCCGGTATCGCCGCGCCCGTCACGCTGCGCGCGCAGGGCGCGTGGCGGCCGGAACGACCCGTGACGATCATCGTGCCCTGGGCCGCTGGCGGGTCGACCGATCAGATGGCGCGCATCGTGGCGGCCGAATTGGAAGGGCCGCTCGGCCAGCGCGTCGTGGTGGTGAACCAGCCTGGGGCGTCGGGGTCCATCGGCACGCGCAATGCGCTGGAAGCGCCGAAGGACGGCCTGACCTGGGCCGCCGGCGCGGCGGTGGATGTGGGCTGCTACAAGGTGCTCGGGCTGCTGGACACGCAGCTGTCGGATTGGAACCTGTTCTTCGCCGTGGCGAATGTGAACGTGCTGGTGGCGAACCCACAATCGGGCTTCCGCGATTTCGGCGCGGCGCTGGAGGCGTTGAAGACGCGCGGCCAGGGCATCGGCGTCGCCACCGCGGGCGTGTCCTCGGCGGGGCACAACATGATGGAGGCGCTGCGCGCCGCGACGCAGCTGCAGTACCGACACGCGACCTATGATGGCGGCAATCCGGCGATGATCGCGACGGTGTCGGGCGAGACGCCGCTCGGCGCCGTGCTGCTGGTGGAAGCGGCGGAGATGATACGCGCGCGGCGCCTGGTGCCGCTGGCGGTGCAGGCGGAGAACCCGGTGACGCTCGCCGCTCAGGGCAATGCCGCGGCCATCGAGATTCCGTCGGTGCGCCGCTGGTTGCCGAATATTCCCGCGCCGCTGAACTACTTCGGGATCTGGTCCGCGAAGGGCGTGCCGGACAATGTGGTGCAGACCATGACCGGGTTGTGGACGAACACCATCGCCAATTCGCAGCGGCTGAAGGACTACGCGACGTCGCGCGCGGCGCTGTTCACCCCGTTGTACGGCCAGGCCGCGCATGACGAGGCGTGGAAGATGGTGCGCCAGACCGCCTGGCTGTACTTCGACGGCGGCAAGGCGCGCGTCTCGCCCGAGACGCTGGGCATCGCCCGGCTTTGAGCGCGCCGGACGTCGTCACGCCGCTCGATGGAGAGAAGGCGCCGGCCTCGCCGCGCGCCGATCTGGTCACGGCGGCGGTGCTGTTCGCGCTGGGTGTCGCCATCATGGCGCAGGCATGGTCGATGCCGCGCTTTCTCGAGCAGTCGGGCACGGGCCTGACGGCACCAGGCATCGTGCCGGGCTTCTATGGCGCGATGATCGCGCTGCTGTCGGGCGTGCTCGGGCTGCGCGCCGTGCGGCGTGGCGGTTGGGCGGTGCGTGCGCAGCGTGGGCCGGCGACGGGCGATGGGCGGCAGTTGCTGACGGCTGCCGTGCTGGGCGTGGCCTATGCCGGCGTGTTGGTGGGGCGGGTGCCATTCTGGCTGGCCTCGGCGGTCTTCGTCTTCGCCTTCACCACCGCCTTCGAATGGGACCAGGGGCCTGAACGCCGCGCGCGCCGGGTGGTGGAAGCGGCGCTGATCGGGCTGGGCACCGGCCTGGCCGTGACCCTGGTGTTCGAGAAGCTGTTCCTGCTGCGCCTGCCATGACCGACGCCTTCTCCATGCTGGTGGGCGGCTTCGCCCATGTGCTCGGCGGCGGGGCGGTGTGGCATGCGCTGTGGGCGGTGCTGATCGGCATTGTCATCGGCGCGCTGCCGGGGCTGACCGCGACGATGGGCGTGGCGCTGCTGACCACGCTGACCTTCGGCATGGGTGCCAATGTCGCCATGCTGGTGCTGGTCTGCGTGTATGTCGGCGCGATCTATGGCGGGTCGCGCAGCGCGATCCTGCTGAATATTCCCGGCACGCCGGCTTCGGCCGCGTCCACGTTGGATGGCTTTCCACTGGCACGGCAGGGGCTGGCCGGGCGCGCGATGGGCATTTCCACCAGCGGGTCGTGGCTCGGCACGCTGTTCGGAACGCTGATCCTGGCCTTGTTCGCGCCGGCATTCGGCGAATTCGCGCTGCAGTTCGGCTCCTACGAGATGTTCTGGGTGGCGATGTTCGGCATCATCATCGCCGGGTCGTTGTCCGGCGGCGATCCGCTGAAGGGCTTCATCGCGGGCTTCCTCGGGCTGTTCGTCGCGACCATCGGGCAGGAGACCAACCACGCCTACGCCCGCTTCGCCTTCGGCAATGGCGACCTGGCCGGCGGGCTGGGGCTGCTGCCGGTGCTGGTGGGCGTGTTCGGCGTGGCGGAGGTGCTGTCCGCCATGCGCGGGCCGGCGGTGAAGGCGGTGTCGTCGAAGATCGATTCCGTCATCCCGCACATCGGCGACATCACGAAATACTGGAAGACCATCCTGCGGTCGGGTGCGCTCGGCACCTTCATCGGCGCCATGCCGGGCCTCGGCGAGGACATCGCCGCCTGGACCTCCTATGCCGCCGCCAAGCGTGCCAGCAAGGAACGCGAGAAATACGGCAAGGGCAGCATCGAGGGCCTGATGGCCGCCGAGACCGGCGAGAGCGCCTGCGTGCCCGGCGCGATCATCCCGGTGCTGACGCTGGCGGTGCCGGGTTCCGCCCCCGCCGCCGTGCTGATGGCGGCGATGATGATCCACGGGCTGAACCCCGGGCCGATGCTGGCGATCACATCGCCGGAATTCATCTACCAGATCGTCGCCATGCTGGTGATCGCCGACATGGTGAAGCTGTTCTACGGGCTGATCCTGGTGCGGCCGTTGCTCTGGATACTCCTGATCCCGCGCGCGCGGCTGATGCCGGTGGTCTTCGTGCTGTGCACGGTCGGCGCCTTCGCCATCACGTCGCGGCTGTTCGATATCTGGGTGATGCTGGGGGCGGGGCTGGTGGGATTCATCCTGCGCGAGCTGCGCTTCCCGATGGCGCCGCTGGTGCTGGGCATCGTGCTGGGGGATCTGCTGGACAAGAACCTGCTGCGCGGGCTGGTGCTGTCGGGCGGCGACCTCACGCCCTTCTTCACGCGGCCGATCAGCATGGGGTTGTGCGTGCTGACGCTGGCCGCGGCGGCGTGGTCGATCCCGGGGGTGACGGGGCTGTTCCGGCGGCGCGCCGCAGCCTGACACGGCACGGCGATTGCTACGCCCCGGGGCAAACCCCGGGAGCTTCACCATGCATCGCCGCCTTCTGCTGCTGTCCGCCGCCGCCATCGGCGCCGCCACCCGCGCCACCGCGCAGGAGGCCTGGCCGACGCGACCCACCACCATCGTCGTGCCCTATGTGCCCGGCGGGCCGTCGGACATCCTGGCGCGCACGCTCGCACAGCAGTTGCAGGCGCGGCTGGGGCAGCCCTTCGTGGTGGAGAACCGCACCGGCGCCAACGGTGCCGTCGCCGCGCAGCATGTCGCGCGGCAGGCGCCGGATGGCGCGACGCTGTTCGTCGCCGCCAGCGGCATCATGACCATCAACCCGCTGCTGCTGGCGCGTGCGGGGTATGACCCGATCCGCGACTTCACGCCCATCACCGTGGCGATCAGCGCGTCGAACCTGCTGGTGGTGAATCCGTCGCTGTCGGCGAACACGCTGCCGGAACTGATCGCCTGGCTGCGCGCCAATCCCGACAAGGCGTCCTATGGCAGTTCCGGCATCGGGTCGTCGGAACACCTGGGGATGGAGCTGTTCAAGCAGCGCACCAGCACGCAGGTGACGCATGTGCCCTACCAGGGCGGCGGCGCGGCGGTGACGGACCTGGTGGGCGGCACCTTGCAGATGGCGCTGCTGAACATGGCGACGGTGCTGCCGCAGGTGCAGGCGGGGCGGCTGCGCGCGATCGCTATCGGCGGGCGCGTGCGCCATGCGCTGCTGCCCGACGTGCCGACGGTGATGGAGGGCGGCGTGGCGGATTTCACCTCCGGGTCGTGGCACAGCATCGTCGCGCCGCGCGGCATGGCCGACCCGCTGGCCAGCCGCATCCATGCCGAGGTGACCGCCGCGCTGCGGATGCCGGAGGTGGCGCAGCGCCTGGGCGCCACCGGCTTCGCGGTGGAAGCCGGCAGCCGCAGCGAGTTGACCGCCACCATCGAGACCGAGACGACGCGTTGGCGCGATGTGGTCAGCCGCGCTGGGCTTGCCGCCGGGTAGGGTTCAGGGCGCCACCGGAGCGCCGGTTTCGCCGCTGCGGAGCCAGGCCTCGATCAGCCGCTGCACCGGCAGGCCCGTCGCGGCGGCGTTCGACGGCACCCGACCTTGCGCGATGGCGTCGAGCACTTCCGTGATCATGGCGCGGTGGGGGCCGTGGTCGAAGGCCATGGGGTCGGCGCCGCCGCCGCCGGTGCTGCCGTGGTCGATCACCTCCGGCGCGCGGCCGGCGATGTGCAGGTCGAGCCGTTCGGCGACCAGCGCCGCGCTGCCGCGCGACCCCGCGATCTCGATGCGTTCGGGGAAGCCGGGGCGCGCCACGGTGGTGGCATCGACCGCGCCGATCGCGCCGTTGGCGAATCGCAGCGCGCAGGCGGCGATGTCCTCGGTGTCGATGGCGCGCAGGCCGGAGGTGCGCGCGAAGCCGGTGACGGAAGCGACCGGCCCGGCCAGGTGCAGCAGCAGGTCGAGCGTATGGATCGCCTGGGTCAGCAGCACGCCGCCGCCGTCGCGCGCCTTCATGCCGCGGCCGGGTGTCGCGAAATACGCACCGTCGCGCCACCAACGGATGGCGGCGGAGGCCGAGAGGATGTCGCCCAGCGCGCCGTCATCCAGCACCGCCTTCAGGCGCAGGGCGGCGGGGCGGAAGCGGTGCTGGAACACCACGGCGGCGATGCGCCGGGCGCGCGCGGCGGCATCGACGAGCGTGGCCGCGCGTGCCGCATCCCATTCGACGGGCTTCTCCACCAGCACATGGCAGCCGGCGGCCAGCGCCTGTTCGGCCAGCGGCAGATGCGTGCGCGGCGGCGTCAGGATGATCACCAGGTCGAGGCCCGGCGCCGCCAGCAGCGCCTCGATCCGGTCGAAGACCGGCCAGCCCCAGGCGGCGGCGAAACCCGCGCGGCGGTCGGCGGAGGGCGCGAAGCCGCCCAGCACGCGCACGCGGCCGGCGGCTTCCAGGTCGAGCAGCGCCAGCGCATGCGGCTTCACCGCCATGCCCAGGCCGATGATGCCGATGCCGGTCATGCCCGCACGCCGATGCGCGCCAGGCGATGCGCGGCCGCGGCATTCACCGCGTTGTCGGGCAATTCGCCGCGGGCCAGCGAGGCGACCTGGCGCACCGTGTCCATCGCCTGGTGTTCCATGGCTTCGGGCGTCTGCCCGGCGATGTGCGGTGCGGCCAGCACATCCGGCCGGCGCGCCAGGAAGGCAGAAGGGCGCTGGTCCTGCGCGCGGCCGACATCCATCGCCGCGCCGGACAACTGCCCGCTGTCCAGCGCGGCTTCCAGGGCGCGTTCATCGATCAGTTCCCCGCGCGAGAGGTTGATGAAGCGCGCGCCGCGCTTCATCTGCGCGAAGGCCGCGGCATCGAACAGGTCGCGCGTCTCGGGGCTGGAGATGGCGAGGCAGACGACGATGTCAGACGCCGCCAGCAGTTCGGAGAAGTCCAGCTTTGAGATGCGCGGTTCGTCGACTGCCGCGTAAGGATCGCTGACCAGCACGCGCATCCCGAGCGCCAGCGCGACCTCGGCCAGTCGCCGCGCGATGCGCCCGTATCCGACGATGCCGAGGGTGGATGCCGAGAGTTGCAGGCCCATGCGCCCCTGCGGTTCCTCGCCGCGCCGATAGGCGGCGGTGTAGCCCGAGAGGTCGCGCGCCAGGTCCACCATGAAGCCGATGCCGACCTCGGTGACGCTGTCCACGAAGCCCGGCGTGGCGCGGGTGACCAGCACGCCGGCGGTGCTCGCGGCCGCGACGTCGATGGTGCTGATGTCCACCGCGACGCGCAGGAAGGCGACCAGGTCGGGCGCGGCGGCGAAGGTGTCCGCCGTGCCGGGCGTCGCGCGGTCGGCGACGATGGCCTGGCAGCCGCGCGCGGCCTCCGCCAGCGCGGCGCCGGACAGCACCGCATCGCCCATGTTGCGGACCACCTGCGCGTGCTGCTGCAACGCCGCCAGCGCGCGGGCGCCATAGTAGCCGCTGAACATCTCGGGCGTATGCGCCAGGAACACCTTCATCATCGTCATCTCCCTGTCGGCGCGCCTTGCATCTGCCATTCGCGCACGGCGTCCAGCGGCCAGAGCAGCATCATCACGTTCAGCAGCAGGTTGTCGCGGATAACGTAGGCGGCCAGCGCCTCCATGCCGATGACGACCAGCACCGAGGCCACCACCGGCAGCCGTGCCGCCAGGAAGAAGCCGACCAGCATCGCCACGCCGTCGCCGAAGGAATTGACGATGCTGTCGCCGGTGTAGTCGAGCGAAGCGGTCGTCTCCCGATACCGGTCGATGATGAAGGACGTGTTCTCCACCACCTCCCACGCGCCTTCCAGCAGCAGAGCCGCCACGGCGCGCCAGGCGACCGGCCAGCCCGGCCGCAGCCAGCGCAGCAGCGCGTAGAAGATGAAGCCGTGCGCCAGGTGCGACAGCGTGTACCAGTCCATCAGGTGCTGCGAATTGCCCGACGACCAGACATCGCCATGCCAGACCGAGACATATCCGCAGGCGCAGATCCACAGCCGCCCGAGCGCCATCTGGATCAGCGCGACGCCGGCCAGGATCGCCGCCATCGCCGCCCAGGGCAGCCATCGCGCATTCATGTGCGCCACCGTGCCAGCAGCATCATCGCCCCTCCCGCCAACAGGCCCCAGAACGCCCCGCCGATGCCCAGGAAGGCCACGCCGGATGCGGTGACCACGAAGCACACCAGCGCGGCCTCGCGCCCCTGCGGCGCATGCACCGCGCCCATCATCGCGCCGCCCAGCGGCCCGAGCAACGCGAGGCCCGCCACCGCCTGGATCAGCACCGGCGGCGCCGCCGCGACGAAGGCCGTCACCACCCCCGCCAGCAGGCCGAAAACGATGTAGGTCGCGCCCGCCACCACCGCCGCCACCCAGCGCCGCGCCGGGTCCGGCCCCGCCGTCTCGCCCGCGCAGAGCGCCGCGGTGATGGCCGCGAGGTTCACCGCCAGCGCCCCGAAGGGCGCGCTGATCACGCTGAACAGCCCGGTGGTCGCGAACAGCGGCCCGGGTTCCGGCCGGTAGCCATTGACCGCGAGCACCGCCAGCCCCGGGATGTTCTGCGACGCCATGGTCACGATGAACAGCGGCAGCGCCATGCCGGTCAGCGCGGCGAGCGAGAAGCTCGGCACCACCAGTTCCAGCTGTGGCTGCCAGCTCACGGCGGGCAGCGGCGCGCCTGCGGCGATCACGCCGATCGCCACCGCCACCGCGGCCGGCACCGCCAGCAGCCGGTTGATGCGCGCGACAACCGCCCAGGCCAGCACGATCGCCAGACCCGCCGCCGGTTGCTCGGCCACCGCGCGCACCGGTGCGAGGCACAGCGTGAACAGCAGCCCCGCCAGCATCGCGTTCGCCAGCGGCGCGGGTATCGCCGCCACTGCGCGCCCGAGCGGCTTCCACAGCCCCGCCAATGTCAGCAGCAGGCCGCACACCAGGAAGGCGCCGACGGCCTCCGCGAAGCCGCCGGCCGGCATGGCCGTGCCCGCCAGCAGCGCCGCGCCAGGCGTGGACCAGGCCACGCTGACCGGCAGCCGCAGCCGCACCGATAACAGGATGCCCGCCAACCCCATCGCCACCGACAGCGCCATCAACCCCGAAGCCGCCTGCGCCGGGCTGGCACCCACCGCCACCAGCCCCTGCAACACCACCGCGAAGGAGGAGGCGAAGCCGACGAAACCCGCCAGCAACCCCGCCGAGATCGCCTGCATCAGCGCCGTCCCTTCGGCAGCCGGTCGAGCACCGCGCCGATCTGCACGGCCGCCTCCGGCGTCATGTGGCGAATGTCGCGCGCCAGGCGGTTGGCAAGTTCCGTCACCTCCGGCGCCAGGCCGGAGGTGTCCAGCACCGCGCGCGGATGGGATTGCCGGGCGAGGCGGTTAAGGTCCTCCGCGTCATCCCAGATCAGGCCGAAGAACTCGTTCACCTGGTGGACCAGGCCGGCGGAGGGCCTGCCGCGGCGGCCGTGTTCCAGCGCGGAGAGATAGGCCGCGGAGACCTGCAAGGCCGCGGCCAGGTCCTTCAGCGTGACGCCGCGCTGGGCACGCAGGGCACGCAGGCGGGCGCCGAAGGGGGTCACAAGAACAGGAAGGTCGGGGGAGGGAACTCCCCCGAACCCCCTCCTTTTTCTGGCCCTTGGCACGTCATCGGCGGCGGCGGAGCAAGAGGTGGACAGCGCCGGTGTTGGCACTGTGGGGATGGGCGGCGCCCAGGAGGATGCGGCGCAGGTCGGGGGCGTTCAGCCAATGCGGCAATTCACGCTTCAGCACGCCACCCTCGGTCGAGGAGCCGCGGCCGGTGATGACCGCCACGCAACGCAGGCCATCGGCATAGGCATCGGCGAGGAAGGCGCGCACGGCGCCATGCGCCTCCTGCGCGCGGCGGCCATGCAGGTCGATGCTGCGTTCGGGGCGGATGCGGCCACGCCGCAAGTCACGCCAGCGGCGGTCGTCCAGGCCCGAGGGCGGCGTGTTCACCGCGATGTCGGGCGGTGTCCAGCGCGGCGCGGGCGGCGGGGCAGGCGACGGCGGGGCGGGCGCGACGACCAACGGGGCGGGCGGCGCCGGGGGTGCGGGGGGCAGTTCGCGCCCGGGCAGCGGCGCGACCTCGGCGGCATAGGCGCGCCACAAGGCGCGGTCGGCCTCCGTGAGGCCGCGGAGGCGGCGGCGGGACATGGCTCAGGCGGCCGGGGTCGCGGCGGCGGCGTCCGCGCCCTGCGCGGCAGGGTCATCATCGATCAGCACGATGTGCAACCGCCGCGGGCCATGCGCGCCAAGTTCAAGCGTCTGCTCGATATCCGCGCTGCGCGACGGACCCGTCACCAGCATGACGTTGCGTGGCATGAAGCCGCCGGTGGTGGCATCGGTGCGTTCGCGCCGCAGCGTGTCCCAGGCTTCCTCGTAGGCGCCGACGATGCGGCTGGTGCGCAGCACGACGATCTCGGTCTCGGCCAGGATGTTGAGCGTGGTCGGGCGCGTGGGGTCGGAGGGCAGCATCAGCGTGCCGGTCTCGGCGATGGCGGCGAAACCGTGCTGGACGGAGACAGCGTCGGTCGCCTCGGCGCGGCGCGCTTCGAATTCCAGCAGCGGCTTGTCGGCCCAGGGCAGCGCCGCGAGGTCGGGATGCGGCGCGAGTACGAAGCGCGGCGCCAGGTTCTGCGCGGCCAGGTAGTCGGCGATGGCGGCGGGAATGTCCGCGGCATTGGCGACGCGCGCGACGGTGCCGAATTCCTTCTCGACATTGCGGATGAACAACGCGACCTGCTCCGGCCGTGGCACGCGCGATCGCGCCGGGATCAGGTGGCGCGGATGGGTGGCCAGCCGCCCGTCCAGCATCGCGCGCTGGTCGGCCGGGAGCGGGCCGCGCTTCAGGCCGCGGCGGATGGCGCCGAGGATGGCGTGCTTGCTCATGGCCTTATCGCTTCCGCTGCTGCTGCGCGTAGCGCGCCATGAAGGTACCACCCTCGGGCACCGGCAGATCGCGGCCGTCGGTCCAGCCGCCGGCGAGCGGCAGCGACTTGAAGGCGCCCTTGCGGCGCCCCAGCAGCTTCAGGGCGCCCACCGCCAGGCGCGTCGCCATCCGATACGCCTGCGGCCGCTTGGCGAACCAGGCCCAGAGGCCGAGGTTGCGCCGCACCGATGCCGGCGTCAGGTGGCGTTCGAATTCGCGTTCGCGCCAGTGCCGCATAAGGTTGGGCAGCGGGATCTTCACCGGGCATACGCTCTCGCACTTGCCGCAGAAGGTCGATGCGTTGGGCAGATGCCCGGCCTTGTCCACGCCCACCAACGACGGCGTCAGCACGGAGCCCATCGGCCCCGGATAGACCCAGCCATAGGCATGCCCGCCGGTCGCGCCATAGACCGGGCAGTGGTTCATGCAGGCGGCGCAGCGGATGCAGCGCAACATGTCCTGGAACTCGGACCCGATCATGTTCGATCGGCCATTGTCGATCAGGACGACGTGGTATTCCTCCGGCCCGTCGAGGTCGCCAGGCCGCCGCGCGCCGGTGCTGAAGGTGGTGTAGACGGAGAAATCCTGGCCCGTCGCCGACCGTGCGAGCAGGCGCAGCAGCGAGGTCGCATCCTCCAGCGTCGGCACCACCTTCTCGATCGACGCCAGCGCGATGTGCACGCGCGGCAGGGTCTGCGTCAGGTCGCCATTGCCCTCGTTCGTCACGATCACCGACGAACCGGTTTCCGCGATCAGGAAATTCGCGCCCGTGATGCCGACATCGGCGGCGAGGAAGCGCGAGCGGAGTTTCGTGCGCGCCTCCGCCAGGATGTCGCGGCGTTCGTTGAACACGCGGTTGGGGTCGAGGTCGGTGTGCATCCGCCGGAAATCCGCCTCCCAATCCTCGCGGTTCAGGTGGAAGGCGGGGGCGATGATGTGGGACGGATGCTCGCGCCGCAGCTGGATGATGTATTCGCCGAGGTCGGTCTCGACCGGCTCGATGCCGTGCTTCTCCAGGTGGTCGTTGACGGCGATCTCCTCGCTGATCATCGACTTGCCCTTGGTGACGGTGCGCGCGCCGGCGCGCTGGCAGATGCCCAAAACCGCCGCGCGCGCCTCATCGGCCGTCGAGCACCAGTGCACCGTCCCGCCGGCGCGTTCCACGTTGGCGGCGTAGGTCTCGAGGTAAAAATCCAGGTTCGCCAGCGTGTGGTTCTTGATGTCGCGGCCGATGTCGCGCAGCGCCTCGAATTCCGGCAGGCGGGCGACTGCCTCGGCCCGGCGTTGCAGGAAGGCGCCCTTGGCCTTGCCCAGCGCCTTCTGCAGGCCGGCATCGGCCAGCGCGCGCGCGGCATTCTGCTTGAAGGCGGGGGAGGTGACCTGGACCACGGCGGCAAATCCTGCGGGACGGCCCTAATGTAGCGCGAAAGCCCCGGCGTGACAGGCCGGCGCCGCGCCGGCCATCCGCGCGCCCGCACGCACCCCCGCCGCGGCGGGGCTTGCCCTCTGCCGCCCGGAGCGCGAAAAGGCCGCGACCCCCTCCGGGGGGCCGATTCGCGCCCTTGCAAGGAGAAGCGCCGGTGATCACGCGTCGTTCCCTTTTCGCCGCCGGCGGCGGAGCCCTGGTCCTCGCCGGCTGCGCGGGCGAGCAGGTCACCGCCGATGGCCGCTTCCCGATCATGGACGTGCTGGGCATCACGCCCGACGTATCGGAATTCCGTTCGGCGCTGCGCTCCGCCGGCCTGGCCGAGATGCTGAATGGCCGCGAGACCTTCACCGTCTTCGCGCCGACCAACGCGGCCTGGAGCGCGGCTCCGGCCGAGTTCCGCAATGGCGGCGCGGCACAGCTGCGGAACCTGATCGCCGGCGGGCGGCTGCGCCTGCCCGACATCCAGGCCCGCGGCGGGCGCATCCGCATGCTGAGCGGCATCGACCTGCGCGTGGTCGGCGGCACGCCCACCGAACCGCGCATCCAGGCGGCACGGGCCAACGCGGCGCCGTCGGGGGCCTCGGCCAGCATCGTGCGGTCGAACATCCTGTGCAGCAACGGCATCATCCACGTCATCCAGGGCGTGCTGATCCCGGCTTGATCGCGGCTTGATCGCGGCGGAGCCGCGATCAAGCTGAGTCTTTATTGATCCCTCAGACGGCGGGCGCCGGCCATCCGGCCGGCTTGCCTTCGCGCCATGAACTGGCGCACCGGGCGCGACTGGCGGTCTGGGCGCGGTCGCGCCTTGCGCTCCCGGATCGTGCATCCGCACGATCCGAAGTGTTTGTTGCGCCCTCAGGCGCTGGGCGCCGCTTCCGGCAGCTTGGCTACGCGCCGCGCACTGGTGCGCTGAACGCGGCTGCCGGTTGGGCGCGGTCCCGCCTTGCGCTCCCGGATCGTGCATCCGCACGATCCGAAAGACTGGTGCGCTGGCGCTCAGCCCGGCACGCCGCCGCGCTTCCAGGTCAACACCAGCACGTCGCGGCAGGATGGCAGGGCCGCATCCCGCGGGGCCACCGGCGTCACGCCGTGGCGCACGCGGGGGTCGTCCAGCAGGGCGGTGTCCAGCGGGTCGCGCAGCACGAACTGCGCCAGGCGGCGGCCGTCATCATCCTCGATCACCGTCTCCCCGCCTTCGAGGTTGGTGCGCGCGATCATCGCGATCAGCACCACGTCCACGCCGTCATGGTGCACGCCCTCGGGCGTGGGGAAACCGGGGGCGCCGGCGGCGGCCTCGATGCGGAACTGGTGCGCCTCGACGAACCAGGGATGCGCGCCATGCAGCGAATCCGCCAGGGCGCGGCCCAGGTCCAGCATGGCCGTCAGCGGGGGCGAGGCGGCGACCTCGTCCTCCATCGCGGCGAACCACCGATCGACGCCGCCATTCAGCGTATTGTGCACCACCGCCTGGAAATGCGGCCGGTGCGGGCCGCGCAGATGGCCCGGAACCCCAGGCTCGGCGGTGAAATTGGCGATGCGGCGGCGGCGGTAGCGCCCGCCATCGCGCATGAAGGCATCCGTCTCCAGCCGGTTCCAGGAGGCGAAGAAGGGCGCCAGCGCCTCGGCGCGGCCGCCCTCGCCCATCAGCGCGACCATCTGCGCGCCGCTCACGCGCGCGAAGCCGCGGGCGGCCACATCGGCCAGAGGTCCTGCGGGCAGCGTCATGGCGTCCCTCCCCCGCCCATCGGCAAGGCATTGTTCCGCGCGCCAACGGGTGCAGCATTGTCCCGTGCGCCGATCGGCTCGGCATTATCCCGTGCGCCGATCGGCGCGGCATTATCCCGCGCGCCGATCGGCGCGACTTCATGCGTCATCCCGGCCAGCACCTCGGCCACATGGCGGACCTGCACGGGGCTGCCCTCGCGCCCCAGGCGGCCGGCCATGTTCAGCAGGCAGCCCATGTCCCCGGCCAGCAGCGTGCCGGCGCCCGTGGCAGCGATGTCGCGGCACTTGTCGGTCACCATGCGGGTCGAGATGTCCGGATACTTCACGCAGAAGGTGCCGCCGAAGCCGCAGCAGATCTCGGGATCGGCCATCTCGGCGAGTGTCAGCCCCGACACGCCGCCCAGCAGCGCGCGGGGCTGCGCCTTGATGCCCATCTCGCGCAGGCCGGCGCAGGAATCATGGTAGGTCACGGTGCCGTCGAAACGCGCATCCACGCCGCGCAGGCCCAGCACGTCGTGCAGGAAGGACACCAGCTCGTGCGTGCGTCGGGCCAGGTCTTCGGCCTTGGCGCGGTATTGCGGGTCGTCCTCGAACAGGGTCGGCAGGTGGTGCGCGAGCATGCCCGTGCAGGAGCCCGACGGCGCCACCACATGGTCATAGCCGGCGAAGGCGTCGACCAGGCCGCGCGCCAGGTCGCGCGCGGTCGCGCGGTCGCCGGCATTGAAGGCGGGCTGGCCGCAGCAGGTCTGCGCCGGCGGCACCTCGACCAGGCAGCCGGCCTGCTCCAGCAGGCGGATGGCGGCGAAGCCCACGCTCGGCCGGTACAGGTCGACCAGGCAGGTGACGAATAGCGCGACGCGGGGCTTGGGCGGGGACATGCGCGCAGAATAGGCACCGTCCCCGGCGGGCGCACAGTCCCGCCGTCCCGCGCCGCGCGCCGGCCTGCCATTCCGCGGCCGACAGGGTCCGGCGCAGGCCCCGCCGGGGCTTCCCAGGCCGGCCGCCACGGGCCACAACGCCTTGCGCCACGCCCCGGACGGCGCATCTATGCGCCAAGACCTGAGGAAAGCCTGTCATGGAAGTTCTGTTCGACCCCGCCCGCCAGGCCGGCCCCGGCGCCGCTGCCGATGGCATCATCAAGGATGGCGACCAGACGACCTTCATGCCGGACGTGATCGAGGCTTCACGCGAAGTCCCGGTGCTGGTCGATTTCTGGGCGACCTGGTGCGGCCCCTGCAAGACCCTGACGCCGGCGCTGGAGAAGGTGACCAAGGCCGCCGGCGGGCGCGTGCGGCTGGTCAAGATCGACATCGACAAGAACCGCCAGCTGGTCCAGCAGCTCACGCAGATGGGCCTGCCGCTGCAGTCGGTGCCCACCGTGGTGGCCTTCTGGCAGGGCCAGATCCTGGACCTGTTCCAGGGCGCGCTGCCGGAATCCGAAGTGAAGCGCTTCGTCGAGGGCCTGCTCAAGGCCGCCGGCGGCCAGATGCCGGGCGCCGACCTGATGGCCGAGGCCGAGGCCGCCGTCGCCGCCGGCGACCATGCAGGCGCGCTCGAGCTGTTCGGCGCGTTGTCCCAGCAGGAGCCCGAGAACGCCAAGGCCCTGGCCGGCGTCGCCCGCGCGCTGCTGGCGCTGGGCGAGGAAGACCAGGCGCTGGCGGTGCTCGACAGCGCGCCGGACAAGATCAAGGAGGCCTCCGAGATCACCGCCGCGCGCAGCGCGATCGAGATCGAGGTCGAGGGCCGCCGCGCCAAGTCGATGCTGGCCGAGTTCGAGAACCGCCTGGCCGCCGACGCTGACGACCACGCCGCGCGCATCGACCTCGCCATCGCGCTGAACGCCGCGGAGAACCGCGAGGCGGCGGTGGATGCGCTGATCGAGGCGATCCGCCGCGACCGCGCCTGGAACGAGGAAGCCGCCCGCAAGCAGCTGCTGAAGTTCTTCGAGGCCTGGGGCTTCGACGACCCGGCCAGCAAGGCGGGTCGGCGCAAGCTCGCCGGCCTGTTGTTCCGCTGAGGGGGCGCCAGGCGTCGATGCCCCCCTTCCATCCACGCCTGGCCGACCTGCCGCGGGAGATCGCTGTGTTCCCGCTCTCGGGCGCGCTGTTGCTGCCGCAGGGGCGCCTGCCGTTGAACATCTTCGAACCGCGCTACCTGGCCATGACGCTGGACAGCCTGGCCAATGGCCGCATGTTCGGCATGGTGCAGCCCGATGCGGCGGCGCCGAAGGGGCCGGGCGGATCGACGCTGTATCGCATCGGCTGCCTCGGGCGGCTGTCCTCCTTCAGCGAGAGCGAGGATGGGCGGCTGCTCATCACCCTGACCGGGCTGCTGCGCTTCCGCATCGCCGCCGAACTGCCGCTGGCGCCGGGGGGGTATCGGCGCGTGCAGGCCGACTACGCCGAATTCGCCGCCGACCTGGCGGTGGACGAGCCCGGACCTGCGGTGGACCGCGACGAGTTGCTGGGCGCCCTGCGTCCCTATTTCCGCGCCCGCGGCATCGAGGCGAATTGGGAAGCGGTGGAACAGACCGGCGACGACATGCTGGTCACCACCCTGTCCATGGTCTGCCCCTTCGACGTGCCCGAGAAGCAGGCGCTGCTCGAAGCCCCCGATGGCGGCGAGCGCGCCCGGATGCTGGTGGCGCTGATGCGGATGGGCGCGGCCGCCAATGCCGCGCCGCCGGACGGCCGGCCGAGCTGATCCCCGCCGGGACCGGCCCCTTTCCCCACCACGGCGGCGGCCCGCACGGCCCCGCGCAACAGGACGAATGCGATGTCCGAGACTTCTCCCCAAGGCGGCACGGTCGACCCCCGCCTGCTCGAGATCCTGGTCTGCCCCGTCACCAAGGGCCCGCTGCGCTACGACCGCGACAAGGGCGAACTGGTCAGCGAACGCGCCGGCCTGGCCTATCCGATCCGCGACGGCATCCCGATCATGCTGCCGGACGAGGCGCGCAAGCTCGACGGCTGAAGGCGGCCTGCGGTACATCCCTGATCTGATGTCCGACGCCCCCACCGAGATCCGCCTCAAGCGCGCCGAACAGCTGCTGGAGCTGGCCTTTCCCGACGGCGCGCGCTTCCGCCTGCCGGCCGAATACCTGCGCGTCGAGAGCCCCAGCGCCGAGGTGCAGGGCCATGGGCCGGGGCAGAAGGTGATCGTCGCCGGGCGGCGCCATGTCGGCATCATGCGGGTCGAGCCGGTCGGCAACTACGCGGTCAGGATCGTCTTCGACGACCTGCACGACACCGGCATCTACGCCTGGGGCTACCTGCGGACGCTGGGCGTCGAGCAGGAGGCGCGGTGGGCGACCTACCTGGCGGAACTCGGCGCGCGCGGGCTGTCGCGGGAGCCGCCGCGGCGGGGGTGACCGGGCGGGCTCGCTGAGGCCGACGGCCGGAGCGGCGGCGGATGGTCTTGAGCCGGCTGCGCTCGCCTGGGCTCACGTCAACGTCCCTCGCCCAGTGTTTGGCGAGCATCTTTACCCGCTCGAACGAACCCGCTTACGCGGATGAGGCTCTACCGCACCGACATTCTCGTGCCGCTGCCCGAAGCCGGCCGCGCCCGGGTGGCGCAGGCATGCGCGACGTCGAGGGCGGGATCGATGCATTGCTGGGTGGCGCCGAGGAGGCGTCCATCCGACCGTTCGCGGACATGCTCGACCCTGGCCGCCGCCGCGGCGCATCCGCGCGGCGGCGTTTCGCTGCTCTTCGCCTCGGCTGTGCGGGTTGACGTTGAATGTCGCAGATGTAGGATTGTCGACAATCTGCCGTCAGCAGAAAACAATCGAGGAACATCCAAGCGCCGTGTCCGACCTGCTCCGTACCATGCTGTTCTCGCCAGCCAATCATGCCCGGCGTGTCGAAAAGGCGCTGACGCTGCCCGCCGATGCCGTGATCCTCGACCTGGAGGACGCCGTCGCCGCCAGCGAGAAGCCCGGCGCGCGCGCGCATGCGCTGGCCGCGCGCGGGGTGGCACGGCGGTCGAAGCTGTTCGTGCGCGTCAATGCGCTGGCGACCCCCTGGGGCTATGCCGACCTGGTCGCGATGGTCGCCGCGGGCATCGACGGCATCATGCTGCCCAAGGTCGAGAGCGCGCAGGAGCTCGGCACCGCCGAATGGCTGATCGGCGCGCTGGAACGCGATGCGGGACTGCCAGATGGCGGCATCGCGTTGATCCCGTTGATCGAGACCGCCGCCGGCATGCAGGCGCTGGAGGCCATCGCGCGAACTGCGCGGCGGGCGCGGCGCATCGCCTTCGGCGCGGGGGATTTCACGCTCGACACCAATCTCGACTGGTCGCGCGACGAGTGGGAATTGCTGCCGCATCGCAGCCATTGCGTGGTGGCTTCGCGCGCGAATGGGCTTGAACCGCCGATCGACACCGTGTGGGCGCGCCTCGACGACGCCGAGGGTTATGCGGCGTCGGTCGAACGCGCCCGCGCGTTGGGCTTTGCCGGCAAGCTCTGCATCCACCCGTCGCAGATCGAGCCGGCCAATGCGGCCTTCTCGCCGTCGCCGCAGCAGGTCGAGCGCGCGCGCCGCGTCGTTGCCGCCTTCGAGGAGGCCGAGGCGAAGGGCCTCGCCTCCATCACGCTCGACGGCGCCTTCATCGACTACCCGATCGCCTATGCCGCGCAGCGCATCCTGGCGCGCGCCACTGCCATCCAGAATGCGGAGTCCGCTGCATGAACCTGCCCCTCCTCGCCGACCAGGTCGAAGCCCTGCAGGGCTGCAAGGTCATCGACGTGTCGAGCTTCCTCGCGGGGCCGTTCTGCTCGACGCAGCTCGCCGAATTCGGCGCCGACGTGATCAAGCTGGAGTTGCCGGGCGTGGGCGACCCGCTCCGCAAATTCGGCACGGTGCTGGACTGCGGCGAGACGCTGCCGTGGCTGTCGGAATGTCGCAACAAGAAGATCGCCTCGCTCGACCTCCGCAAGCCGGAGGGCGCGGTGCTCTTCAAGAAGCTGATCGAGGATGCCGACATCCTGGTCGAGAATTTCCAGCCCGGCACGATGGAGAAATGGGGCCTCGGCTGGGAGGTGCTGAAGGCGATCAACCCGCGCCTCATCATGGTGCGGATCTCGGGCTATGGGCAGACCGGGCCGTATAGCGGGCGGCCAGGCTTCGGGCGGATCGGCAATGCCTTCGGCGGGCTGTCCTTCCTGGCGGGCTATCCGGATCGTCCGCCGGTCACGCCGGGTTCCGCGACGATACCGGACTACCTGGCGGGGCTGTATGGGGCGCTCGGCGCGCTGCTGGCGATGAAGGCGCGCGACCTGACGGGCGTCGGGCAGTTCATCGATATCGGGTTGTACGAGCCGATCTTCCGCATCCTCGACGAGCTCGCGCCGAAGTACCAGACCAGCGGCTATGTGCGGCAGCGCATGGGGCCGGGCACGGTGAACGTCGTGCCGCACAGCCACTATCCCACCAAGGATGAGCGCTGGATCGCGATCGCCTGCACCTCGGACAAGATCTTCTCGCGCCTGGCGGAAGCGATGGGCGTGCCGGAATGGGCCGAGGACGGCAAGTGGGGCAAGATCAGCCAGCGCGACGCGGATCGCGCGCAGGTGGACGCGTATGTCGGCAACTGGACCGCGCAGTTCACCCGCGACGAGGTGCTGTCGATCTGCGAAAAATTCCAGGTGCCCTGCGGCCCGGTCTACGCCATCGACGAGATCTTCGAGGACCCGCAATACAAGGCGCGCGAGAACATCGCCTGGGTGAAGGATGAGCGCGTCGGCGAACTCGCGATCCCGAATGTCGTGCCGCGCCTGTCCGAGACGCCGGGCCGCGTGAAGTGGCTGGGGCCGTCGCAGGGCGCCCATGCCGACCATGTCTACAAGGAACGGCTCGGCCTGGATGACGCCGAGATCGAGCGGCTGAAGGCGCTCAAGGTCCTCTGACGTGACCGATCCGGCAAGCGACGCGGCGATCTGGGCGCTGCCGGCAAGGACATCCTTGCCGGACTTCGTCACGGAACGCTTCCTCGATGCGATGCGCGCCGGCGTGCTGGCGCCGGGGGAGCGCATCGTGGAATCGACGCTTGCGCGCAAGCTCGGCGTCAGCCGCGGGCCGTTGCGCGAGGCGCTGAAGGGGCTGGAGGCCGAACGCCTGGTCGAACGGCGCGCCAATCGCGGCATGTTCGTCGCCGAGGTCAGCGTGGATCGCGCGGTCCAGATGATCGTGATGCGCGCCATGCTGGAAGGGCTGGCGGCGCGGCTGGTCACGGCACGCATGACGCCGGCGATGGCGGCCGCGCTGACCGCGCAGCATCGGCTGATCGAGGAGGCTGCGGCCGCCGGGATGACGCGCGAATGGCGCGACCATGACTGGCGCTTCCACGAGATGGTCTGCGAGGGCGCAGGCAATGAATTCCTGCTGCGGTCCTGGACGTCGATCAGCAATCTGATCCGCCTGTTCCTGCACCATCACCCTGCGTACGAGCGCGATGCCGAGGATGTGCTGCACAACCACCTCCGCATGCTCGACGTGCTGCGCGGCGGCGATGCCGATGTCGCCGATGCCACCTTCCGAACCGTCATCATCCGCAGCGGATACCGCCGGCTCGGCATCGAGCCGGCCGCCGAGGTCGCTGCGCTCTGCGTGGATACTCGCCAGTGACCCCTCGTCTGCGCCGATCCCTGATGCTGACGCCCGGACACCGGGCGGAACGACTCGCCAAGGCCGTGACGCTGGCCGCGGACAGCCTGGCCTTCGACTTGGAAGATGGCGTGCCGCCGGCGCGCAAGGCGGAGGCGCGCGCGGTCGTCGCGGAGGCGATGCGGACGCTGGATTTCGGCCGTCGCGAGCGCGTGGTGCGCGTGAACGCCATCGGGTCGGCGGAGTTCGAGGCTGACCTGGCGGCGCTGCCGCTGGACCGCATCGATGCCATCATGGTGCCGAAGGTCGAGAGTGCGGCGGACCTGCATGCGCTCGATGCGCGGCTGGCGGGGCATCCGGCGCTCGGCACGATCGTGATGCTGGAGACGCCGCGCGGCGTGCTGCGCGCGCTCGACATCGCCGAGGCGTCGTCGCGCACCCTCGCGCTGTTCTTCGGGCCGGGGGATTATACGCTGCAGACCGGCGGCAGCCTGACGCCGGCGACGCTCGCCATGCCGCGCGCGGTCATCGCCGCCGCCGCCGGGGCGGTGGGCATCCAGGCGCTGGATGCGCCCTTCCTGCTGGGGCTGCGCGATGCCGAGGGCACGCGCGCCGATGCCGAGATCGCGCGCGAGCTCGGCTTCTCAGGGAAGGTGGTGTTCCACCCCGACCAGATCGCGCCGGTGCATGCGGTGTTCACGCCCGATGCGGCGATGGTGGCGCATGCCGAACGCTACGTCGCGGCCTTCCGCGATGCCGCCGCGCGCGGGGAGAACGTCGCGCAGGTGGATGGCGAGTTCATCGCCATGGACCTGGTGCCGCGGATGGAACGGATCATCGCGATCGCACGGGAGGCCGCGCTGGCCGATGCCTGAGGAGCGCCAGCGAGCAGATTGCGATAAGCACCTACGGCCGCGGGCGCCGTGCGGAGTCGCGGATCACGATCTCGCCGCGCAGCAGCACGGATTCATCCGGCAGTTCCGGTGCGCCGATGCGCGCCGCGAGCAGTTCCAGGCCGCGGCGGACCATGGCCTGCACCGGCTGGCGGAAGGTGGTGATGGCGTAGGGGGGGCGGGCGCCATCCGGGATGCAGTCGAAGCCGACCACGGAGATGTCGTCAGGCACGCGCAGGCCCTTGGCGCGCAGCGCGTCCATCGCACCCATCGCGATGATGTCGGATACCGCGAACAGGCAATCGGGGCGGTCGCGGCGCGGCATGGCCGCGATCGCCTCGCCCGCGGCGTGGCCGCCTTCGTAGATGGATCGCGCATCGAAACGCGCGACGATGCGCGCGCGGTCGTCCGCGAAGGCGTCGGTGAAGCCGCGTTCGCGCTCGATGCCGTTGGAACTGCCAGGACCGCTGTGCAGGATGGCCGCGCGGCGATGCCCGCCGGCACGCAGGAACTGAGCGATGGTGCGGCCACCCTCGGCATTGTCGCAGGAGACGGCGCTGGCGTGGCGCCGGGGGATGCGGTTGATCATCACCAGCGGCACGGCATTGCGCGCGCAGATGTCCGCCGCGCGGGAGGAGAGATCCGCCGAGGTGACCAGGCAGCCATCGACGCGATAATGCAGCAGGGCTTCGGCCGTGCTGTCCTCGATCGCGCCAGGGCCGGCGTGGATGATCATGAAGCGCTGCTGCCGCGCGGCGGCCTCGCGCACCAGGTCTTCCAGCAGCATGGCATAGAAGGGATTGGTTGCCGGGCCGAGCACCAGGCCGATCAGGCCGCTGCGCCCGGACGAGAGCGTGCGCGCCATGATGTTGGGCATGTAGCCGGCTTCGACCGCCATCGCGGCGATGCGCGCGCGCATCGCGGGCGAGATGCTGGGGTCGCCCTTCAGGGCGCGCGACACGGTGGAAGCCGAGACGCCCGCGCTGCGCGCGAGCGTCACGATGGTGGTCCTGGGCCTGCCCGGGGCATCGGTCATGGGCGGCAGCATGGGGACTTGCCGACGACGACGCAAACGCCCTCATGACTTGCTGTCAAATACATCGGTTCTCCTATGTTTTCGCTTTACGCACACGTTTGCGTAAAATGACTCGACTTCCATCACCCTGCCCGCTTAGTTTCACGCCAAGGACGGAGGAAACCACGCAATGAGCGCAGCGCCCGAGCGCCAGATGACCATGGTCGGCTTTCTGCAGGCGCAGAACTGCTCGATCGCGCCAGGATCGTGGCGGCACCCTGCCAATCCGATGGATTTCCTGACGCCGGACTATTTCCAGCGCATCGCCCGCGTGCTCGAGGATGGCAAGTTCCACCTGGCCTTTTTCGACGACCGGCTCGCCATGCCCGACATCTACGGGCGCGACCATCGCGAGGCCGTCGAGAACGGCATTCGCGTGGTCAAGATGGACCCCTCCACCATCCTGATGAGCATGGCCGGCGCGACGACGAAGCTCGGCCTCGGCGCGACATACTCGACGACCTACTACGAGCCCTTCCATGTCGCACGGCTGTTCGCAACGCTGGATCTGATGACGCGCGGGCGCGTCGCCTGGAACATCGTCACCTCGCTGAATGATTCCGAGGCGGCGAATTTCGGCAAGGCCGAACACCTCGAGCACGACCTGCGCTACGACCGTGCCGACGAGTTCGTCGAGGTGGTGATGGGCCACTGGGACAGCTGGGAAGACGACGCGATCATCGGCGACAAGGTGAGCGGGCGCTTCGCCGACGGGTCGCGCGTGCATGCGCTGAAGCATGAAGGCAAGTGGTTCAAGTCGAAGGGGCCGCTGCCGGTGCCGCGCTCCCCGCAGGGCCATCCGGTGCTGATCCAGGCCGGCCAGAGCGGCCGCGGGCGCCGCTTCGCCGGCCGCTGGGGTGAGCTGATCTTCGTGGTCTATCCCAACAAGGAGATGGGCCAGAAGCAGTATGCCGACCTCAAGCTGGCTGTGCGCGAGGCCGGGCGAGACCCCGACAAGGTCAGCATCAACCCGGCCTGCTACGTGTGCGTGGCCGAGACGCGCGCGGCGGCCGAGGCGAAGCGCGACTTCGTGCTGTCGCTGTCCAAGCCGGTGGATGCGCTGGTGCTGCTGTCCGAGGTCACGAATTTCGACTTCGCCTCCAAGGATCTCGACAGCGAGTTCACCGAGGAAGAGCTGAAGAAGGTCTCCTGGACCGGCTTCAAGGACCGCGTGATTGCACTGAGCGGCAAGTCCAATCCGACGGTGCGCGACTTCGTGCACTTCTCCGGCCGCGGCACGATCCGCGAATTCCCGATCTTCTGCGGCACGCCGAGCGAGGTCGCCGACCAGATGGAAGAATGGTTCACCGCGCGCGCCTGCGACGGCTTCGTGCTGGTGGCGACGCAGATGCCCGGCGCCTTCGAGGATTTCACGCGCCTGGTGGTGCCGGAACTCCAGCGGCGCGGGCTGTACCACAAGGACTATGCCGGCACGACGCTGCGCGACAACCTCGGCCTGGAGCGGCCAGAGGTCGGCGCCTGGCGCGGCCGCTGACAGAACGAACCACGGGAGAGAACGAAAATGAACGAGTTCCAGACGGGCCGCCGCGCCCTGCTCGCCGCCGCCGCGCTCTGCGCACCGGGCATCGCCTTTGCGCAGGACACATGGCCGAGCCGGACCGTGCGCCTCATCGTTCCCTATGCGCCGGGCGGCGGCACCGACATCACCACCCGCGCGATAGCCGAGGCGCTGACCAAGCGCTTCGGCCAGACCTTCGTGGTCGAGAACCGCCCCGGCGCGAATGGCGTGGTGGGCACCGAGCAGGTCTCGCGCGCTGCGCCCGACGGCTACACCTTCGGGGCGCAGACCGCGACGCACATCATGGCGCGGCAGATGCAGACGCTGCCCTATGACCCGGTCACGGACTTCACCGCGATCGCGCTGATGGCGCGCTATCCGCTGGTGCTGATGGCGAGCAAGCGGGCGCCGTTCCGCGACCTCGCGAGCCTCATCACCGCGGCGCGGGCGCAGCCGGGCGGCGTCGCCCAGGGCACGTCCGACGCGCAGTCGAGCTTCACCGCGGCGCTGTTCGCCAAGCAGGCCGGCATCGAGCTGAACGAGGTGCCCTATCGCGGCAGCGGCGCCTATCTGGCGGACCTGACCGGGGGGCATCTGCCGGTGGCGTGGGGCAGCCCGGCGACGGCGGCGGCGCTGACAGCCTCGGGCCAGATCAGCTTGATCGGCGTGTCGTCGCGCGACCGGTCGGTCTACCTGCCCGACGTGCCGACGCTGCGCGAAGCCGGCGTGCAGGGCGCCGAGTTCGAAGGCTGGTTCGGCCTGTTCGCGCCGGCGCGCCTGCCCGAGCCCATTGCGCGGCAAATGAACCAGGCGATCAACGAGGCAATGGCGACGCCGGAGATGCAGGCGCGCTACCGCACGCTCGGCAACGAGGTCGCCGCGCTGAACCTCGAGCAGCTCGCGACACTGATGCGCGAGGATGACGTCCGCTGGGCAGAGGCCTCGCGCAACGGCCTGATCAGGCGCACGCCATGAACGAGATCCGCATGCTGTCGACCAGCGGCATCCTCGGCTACGGCTTTTCCGAGGAAGCGCTGCGGATCGGCATGGAGGCGGCGCCGCATGTCATCGGCGCCGATGGCGGCAGCACCGATCCGGGGCCGCATTACCTTGGCGCCGGCACCAATTTCTGTGCGCGGCTTTCGGTGAAGCGCGACCTGCGGCTGATGCTGCTGGCCGCGACGGCGGCGCGCATTCCCTGCATCGTCGGCACCGCCGGCGGTGCGGGCGGCGAGCCGCATCTGCAGGACACCGCCGCGCTGGTGCGCGAGATCGCGCGCGAGGAGGGCCTCTCCTTCCGCATGGCACTGATTCATGCGGAGCAGGATGCGGCAACGCTGAAGGCCGCCGTCGCCGCGGGCCGCACCAAGGCGCTGGCGAAGCTGCCGGAGCTCGATGGCGCGACGATCGACCGGGCCGTGCGCGTCGTCGGCATGATGGGCCCCGAGCCCATCATCCGCGCGCTGGATGCCGGCGCGCAGGTGATCCTGTGCGGGCGCAGCAGCGACCCCGCCCAGTGGGCCGCGGTTGCCATCCGCGCCGGGCTGCCGGCCGCGCCATCCTGGTATGCGGGCAAGATGCTGGAATGCGGCGCCGAGCCGGCGGTGCCGAAGGAGCCCGACTGCCTGCTGGTGACGGTACGCGAAGACCATGTGGTGTGCGAGCCGCCCAATCCGATCCGCCGCTGCACGCCGTTGTCGGTGTCGAACTTCGCGCTGCACGAGAATGCCAGCCCGATCCGGCATGTCGAACCCGGCGGCATCCTCGACACCGCGGACATCACCATCGAGGCGGTGACCGACCGGGCGGTGCGCGTCGGTGGCATGCGGTGGGATGCGTCGCCGACCTATACCGTGAAGCTCGAAGGCGTGGAGCTGAACGGGTATCGCACCATGACGGTCTGCGGCACGCGCGACCCGGTGCTGATCCGGCAGATCGACAGCTACCTGGCGGCGCATCGCGAACGCGTCGCGGCGCGCGCGGCGGCGATCGGCGTCGGGACCGGTAATTGGCGGCTCGCGGTGCGGACCTATGGCCGCGACGGCGTGATGGCCGATTGGGAACCCGAGCGCGACGCGGGATCGCCGCACGAGCTCGGCTTCGTGCTGGAAGTGCTGGCGGCGGATCAGGAGACGGCGAACACCGTGCTCGCGGTCGCGCGCACATCGTTGCTGCATGCGGATTTCCCGGGGCGTCTATGCAAGGAAGGCAACATGGCTTTCCCGTTCTCGCCTTCGGACATTCCGCTGGGGCCGCATTATCGCTTCAGCGTCTTCCACACCATGGCGGTGGACGATCCTTGCGCGCCCTTCCCCATCGAATACGAGACCGTCTGACATGCCGCGCATCCGAGACATCGCCCAGGTCTGCAAGAGCAAGAATGCCGGCCCCTTCCACGTCACGATCGACGTGCTGTTTGAGGATCCGGCGCTCTATGCGCGCGTCAAGGCGACGGGCGTGCTGAACGCGGCGCTGTTCGCGCGGCTGTATGGTGTTGCGGAGGAGGATGTGCAGTTCAGCCCGTATGACGCCGCTTCCGCCTTCAAGGCCACGCTGCCGCGCCTGGTGCCGGCGGGCGATGTGGGCGACACGGATGTCTATGGCGCGCAGCAGCATGCGCCGCTGCTCGATGTCGACATTCCGTTGAACAGCTAGGACGTGTTCCGCCGGGGCGCGGCGCTTTCAACGAGCAGCGCCAGCCCTTCGACGCCGCCCACATGGGCAGATGCTGCCCGCATGCCGCGCACAAGACGTGCGGGGATGGCGCGAAACGGCGCAGCAGAGGGTTGCGCGGGCCAATCGCCCCTGCATACAATCCTTCATCGGAGTGACGGTTTCTAAAGATTGACAGGGGCCAGGATGGCGACTGCCTGGGAGCAATCCTACCTGACGCTGCGGCGTCGGCTTGCGGACGGCACCTATCCTGCCGGCGCGCGCCTGCGGGAGGAAGAACTCGCCGCCCAGCTCGGCGTCAGCCGCACGCCGATCCGCGAGGCGCTGCGCCGCCTGGATGCGGAAGGTTGGCTGCGCGTGGTGCCGAACCAGGGCGCCTTCGCCGCCGTTTGGTCACGGCAGGATATCGAGGAGATCTTCAACCTGCGCGCGCTGCTCGAGGCCCATGCCTGCGAGCACGCTGCGATGCGACCGGCACCGGCGGGCATCGCTGCACTGCATGCGGCGTGCGAGGCCGGTGAGCGCGCGATGCCCGCGGACACGCTTGCGGCCATCGAGTGCGTGTCGGATGCCAATGTGCGCTTCCACCAGGCGATCTGGGAGATGAGCGGGCAGGCGCGGACGCGATCGATGCTCGGCACGCTGGCGGTGCCGCCGATGATCCTGCGGAATTTCCGGCATTTCAACGAAGCGAATCTGCGGCGCAGCCTCTGGCAGCATCGCGAGATGGCCGCGGCGATCGAAGCACGGAATCCGGCCTTGGCCGGCGCCGTGATGCGCGCGCATGTGGAATCCGGCAAGGCCATCTTCCTGGCCGCGACGGCCGCCGACAACGCGAGCGTCGCTGCATGACGCAATCGCACCATTGCATACAATCTGAATACTTGACGGTCGCCGAGGCGCTGGATGGCGTCCACCGCGGGACCATCAATCCTTCGGATGTGGTCGAAAGCTGCCTGGCGCGCATCGCCGCCCTGGATGACGGGCTGCACGCCGTCCACCACATGGACGCCGCAGGTGCGCGCAGGCCGACGACCGGGCCGCTTGCGGGCATCCCGTGGGGCATCAAGGATAATTTCGACGTCGCGGGCCTGCCTTGCGAAGCGAATTCACGGCTGCGTGCCGGGCATCGCGCCACGCGCGACGCAGCCATCGTGACGATGCTGCGCGCCACCGGCGCGCCGCTGCTCGGCAAGCTCGCGACATGGGAATACGGCACTGGGACAGGTGCGGAGCATTTCGACCTGCCGCGGCCGCCGGCGCGTAACCCGTGGGATCGCGCGCGATTCACCGGCGGGTCATCCACTGGAACCGGCGTCGCCGTCGCGACCGGCATGGCGCTGTTCGCGATCGGCTCCGACACCACCGGGTCAGTGCGCCTGCCGGCAGGCGCGACGGGGTGCTGCGGTGTCATCATGACGCCCGGCGTCCTGCCGCTGGATGGCGCGCTGCCCAATACCTATTCGATGGACCGCCCGGGCACCATCACCTGGACGGCGGAAGACGCCGCCATCGTGCTGGATGCCGCGGTGGGTTCAAGGCTGCGTGCCGAAGGCGCGAACAGCGTTGCGGGGTTGCGCGTCGGCGTGCTGCGCGACCCGGGCCCCACCTTGCCCGGCCCGGATGCGGAGATGGCGGCTGCGCTGGAGACCGGCATCGGTGTCATGGCGCGGCTTGGCGCGCGGATCGTGGATGCGCGGCTGCCCTGGCCGGCCTCGACCTGTCTTGATGCGGCGCGCGTGATCGGCGCAGTCGAATCCGCGTCAATCCACGAAAGCGAGTTCGGCGAATTTGCGCAGCTGATGGGCGCCGCGCTGCGCGACAAGGTGATGGCGGGGCTCGGCGTAAGCGCGGTCGACTACCTTGCGGCGCAGCGATTCCGGCGCGCGTTCACGGATGCCATGGAATCGGCCTGGGACGACCATGATGTGTTGCTGGCCTTTGGCACGCTGCACCAGCCGCCGCGCCTGGGCGTTGAGCCGGAATCGGGCGCCTATACGATGGAGACGATGCTCACGCCGGCCAGCCTCGCGGGGCTTCCGGCCATGGTCCAGTGCACCGGCTTCTCGGGTGGCGGGCTGCCGCTGCATTGGCAACTGGTGACGCGCCGCGGAGGCGAGGCCGCGATGTTCCGCCTCGCCATGGCCTATGAGCGCGCAACACCATGGCGCACCAGGAGGCCGATGTGATTCCGCAACCCTGGACACAGCGCGCGGCAGAACTGGCCGCCGCCATGACGGCGATCGCGGCCCGGATACCCAGGGGCTGGGCCAAGGACCACCCGCCGGCGAACCCGGCCTGCGACGATTCACCAAGCAAGGGAGTGCAGAAGGATGGCTGAACGGATGGCGGCGCACGGTTTCGACCGACGCGTGTTCATGGCGGGCGCGGTGGGGATCGCCGTCGGCAGCGCCTTCGGCACGCCGGTGATGGCGCAGGGCGCGCAGACGCTGCGGATCCGCTTCGGGTCGGATATCTCGCAGCTCGACCCGGCGAAGATCTTCGGCATCGAGAACCAGTCGATCGCCACGCATATCTACAGCGGGCTGGTGAAGTACGACCAGGCGAACAACGCCATCATTCCTGACATCGCGACCGGGCACGAGGTGTCGTCAGACGGCACGGCCTGGACCTTCCGGCTGCGCCCGGGCGTGACCTGGCACAAGACCTTTGGCGCCTTCACCTCGGATGACGTGAAGTTCTCCTTCGACCGCATCCTCGACCCGGCCACGGGCAGTGCCTATCGCGGCCAGCTTGCGGGGCTGAAGGAAGTCCAGGCGCCGGACCCGATGACGGTGCGCTTCGTGCTCGATGCACCGAATTCCGGCTTCCTGCACAAGCTGTGCGCCTTCAATCAGGGCTGGATCGTCTCGCGCCGCGCTGTGACCGAAATCGGCGAGCGCTACAGCATGAATCCGATCGGCACGGGGCCCTTCGTGTTCGAACGATGGGCCACCGGCAACGAAGTGCGCCTCAGCGCCAATGCCGCCTATTTCGGTGGCGCGCCGAGCATCACGGACCTCAGCTTCCGCGTGGTGCGCGACGAGACCGCGGCCGCCATCGCGCTCGAGAATCGCGAGCTGGACATCTTCTTCGCGCTGCAGTCGCCGGACGTGATCGACCGGCTGCGCCGGGCCAATGCGGTGACCATGCTCGACCGGCCCGCGAACAACACGGTCAACCTGGTGCTCAACACGACGGTCGGGCCGCTGCGCGACGTGCGGGTGCGCCGCGCGATCATGCATGCGCTGAATCGCAAGGCGCTGATCGACGGCTTCTTCCGCGGCACCAAGACCGAGGCAACCAGCGTCCTCACACCGACCTTCCAGGAATACACGCACGAGGGCGTGCCGCGTTACGCCTACGACCCCGACCGCGCGCGCGCGCTGCTGCGCGAGGCCGGTGTCTCGAACTTCCGCTTCGAGATCACGACGCCGGCGCTCAACCCCTATGACCGCTTCCCGGTGCCGCTCGCCAACGACCTCCAGCAGGTTGGCATCCAGGCGACGGTGCGGGTGTTGGAACGCGCCGCCTATGGCCAGGCGCGCAGCAGCGGCAACGTGCAGTCCTGCATCACGGCCGTGGTCGGCCCGCCCGACCCGGACGCCGCGCTGGTGACGCTGTTCCACACGCGGTCATTCCCGCCGGGGCTCAATACCTCGCGCTACGACCGCGCCGATACGCTGCTGGCCGAGGCCGCGCGGGCGCCCGACATGGCGCAACGCAAGGCGACCTACGGTCGCCTGCTGAAGCAGAGCATGGAGGATGTGCCGGTGCTGCCGCTGTTCGCCGAACAGCTGTTCCTCGCACATGGCGCGCGCGTTCAGGGCTTCGTGCAGAACAGCCTGTTCACGGTGAACGCGTCGCCCGTGTCGCTGCGCGGCGCCTGATGCTGGCCTATGTCGCCCGTTGCGCGGGGCAGCTTGCCGTCGCGCTGGTCGGGATCGTCACGGTGGCCTTCTTCCTGATGAGGGCGATCCCGGGCGATCCCGCGATCTACATGCTGGGCGACTTTGCGACGACCGAGGCGCTCGCGACGTTGCGCGCGCGCCTCGGCCTCGACCTGCCGGTGTGGCAGCAATACGGGATGTTCCTTGCGAGCGCGGCGCGGGGCGACCTCGGCGCATCGGTCGTCACCGGGCAATCCGCGCTGGCCGAGATCGTGTCCGCGGTGCCGCCCTCGGCGGAGCTCGCGGTGGCCGGCATGGCGATCGCCATCGCCATCGGCGTGCCGCTCGGCATCATCGCGGCGGTGCGGCAGGGGACCTTTGTCGATGTGGCGGTGATGGCGCTGGCGCTGGGCGGAATCTCCTTCCCGGTTTTCTGGCTCGGCCTGGTCGCCATTCTGTTCTTTTCGCACGAGCTCGGGTTGTTTCCCGCGCTGGGCGCGAGCAGCGAGGCCGGGCTGCTGGTGTCGCTGCATCACCTGGTATTGCCGGCGATGGTGCTCGGGCTGTCCGTCGCCGCGTATATCGCGCGGCTGACGCGTTCGGCGATGTTGGAGGTGCTGAGCCAGGACCACATCCGCGTCGCGCGTGCGATGGGCGTGCGGGAACGGCGCATCGTGTGGCACCTGGCACTACGCAATGCGCTGATCCCGATCCTCGCCGTTGTCGGGGTGACTTTTGCCTGGTCGCTCGGCAACGCGATCCTGGTCGAGACGGTGTTCAGCCGGCCGGGGCTTGGGTCGACCATCCTGAAGGCCATCCTCGCGCGGGATTACCAGCTGGTGCAGGCGGGCGTGCTGGTGCTGGCCGCGGCGGTGGTGCTGCTCAACACGATGCTCGACCTCCTCTACGGCGCGATCGACCCGAGGCTTCGCAGGACATGAGCAGCACAGCCGACGACATCGAGGTCAGCGAGGATTCCGCGCAGCGCCGGCGCGCCGCCATTCGGCGCCACGCGAGGCATCCGGGATTCGTCATCGGGTCCTGCGGGATCGCGCTGCTGCTGGTTGTCGCGCTGCTTGCGCCGTGGCTCGCGCCACATTCGCCGACGGCCACGGACCTGATGAACACGCTGGCGCCGCCGTCCGCGACCTATTGGCTCGGCACCGACCAGTTCGGGCGCGATGTGCTGTCTCGCTTGATCTACGGCGCACAGGTGTCGCTGCAGGTCGGCTTCTTCGTGGTGCTGATTTCGCTGACCGCCGGCACCATCCTGGGTGCGGTGGCGGGCTATGCGGGCGGGCTGCTGGAACGCGCGCTGGTCGCGGCGATCGACATCCTGCTCGCTTTCCCGTCCTTTCTGCTGGCGCTGGCGCTGGTGGCGGCGCGGGGCAATACGCTGGACTCCATCATCATTGCCGTCGCCATCGCCTATACGCCGCGCATCGCCGCGGTGATGCGCTCCGTCGTGCTGACCATCCGCCCACGGCCCTTCATCGAGGCATCGCGCGCCATCGGGCTGTCGCCGTGGAACATCATCACGCGGCACATCATCCCGAATGCGATGCCGCCGGTGATCGTCGTCGCGACCGTCAGCGCGGCGACCGCCATCCTGGCCGAGGCCGGCCTGTCCTTCCTCGGCCTCGGCGTGCAGCCGCCCACGCCCACCTGGGGCAACGTGATTGCCGAGGGGCAGACCGCGATCACTACCAATCCGCTGATCTCACTCTCGGCGGGGCTGTGCATCGCCTTCACGGTCGTCGTGCTGAACCTGCTGGGCGACGGGCTGCGCGACACGCTCGACCCGCAGATGCGGCGCAACACGGGGAAGCTGCTGTGAGCGCCGCGACCTTCGAACTCCGCGGGTTGACCGCCGCCGTGCCCGGCGAGAAGCAGGCGGTGCGGCTTGTCGAGGAGGTCTCGCTGGCCGTGAACACGGGCGAGACGCTTGCCGTGGTCGGCGAGAGCGGGTCCGGCAAGACCGTCACCTTCACCTCGGCGCTTGGGCTGCTGCCCAAGCCTGGCCGCGTCATCGAAGGGCAGGCGCTGTTCGAGGGCACCGACCTGCTGAAGCTGACGCCCGAGGCGCTGCGGCGCGTGCGCGGCGCGCGGATCGGCATGGTCTTCCAGGACCCGCTGACCGGGCTCAACCCGGTGTTTCGCGTCGGCGACCAGATCATCGAGGTGCTGCGCGCGCATCTTCCGATCGGGCGGCGCGAGGCGCGCGAACGTGCCATCGCGCTGCTCGCCCGCGTGCAGATTCCCGATCCCGCGAAGCGCGTCGATGATTACCCGCACCAGTTCTCCGGCGGCATGCGGCAGCGCGTGCTGATCGCCATGGCCATTGCGCTGGGGCCGCGCGTGCTGATCGCCGATGAACCCACCACCGCGCTCGACGTCACGGTGCAGGCGCAGGTGCTCGACCTGCTGTCCGAGCTGCGGCAGGAGGAAGGGATGGCGATGGTGCTCATCACCCACGACCTCGGCGTGGTGGCGCGCCAGGCGGATCGTGTCGCGGTGATGTATTCCGGCCGCGTGGTCGAGACCGGCACGGTGGAGGAGGTGTTCCGCGCGCCGCGGCACCCCTACACCATCTCGCTGTTCCGCAGCATTCCTGACCTCGAGGCGCCGGCGGGCACGGTGCTCTCGCCGATCGCCGGCTCGCCGCCCGACCCGAAGCGGCGACCGCCGGGCTGCGCCTTCGCGCCGCGCTGCTTCGCCGCGCGCGACGCGGATGGGTGCCTGACGCGCCGGCCACCGCTCACCGGCGACGCGCATGCCGTCGCCTGCCACCGGCAGGGCATGCTGGAGCAGGCGGCATGAGCGCGCTGCTCGCGGTCGATGATCTTCGCAAATCCTTCGGCGGTGGCCGCGCGTTGCTCGGCGCGCTGCGGCCCACGGTGCGCGCGGTCGATGGCATCTCTTTCACGCTGGCGCCTGGCGAGACGCTCGGTCTGGTCGGCGAGACCGGCAGCGGCAAGAGCACGCTTGGCCGGCTGGTGCTGCGGCTGATCGAACCCACGGCAGGCAAGGTCCGCTTCGAGGGGCAGGACGTGACGGCGGCCTCCGCATCGGGGTTGCGCGCGTTGCGGCCGCGCATGCAGATGGTGTTCCAGGATCCCTACGGATCGCTGGACCCGCGCATGACCGCTGGGCAGGTCGTGGCGGAGCCGATGATCGCGCATGGCATCGCGCGGCGAGAGGCGGCGGAGCGGGCGCGCGCACTGCTGTCGAGCGTCGGGCTGCGCCCGGCGATGGCGGCGCGGTATCCGCATGAATTCTCCGGCGGCCAGCGGCAGCGCATCGGCATCGCACGCGCCATCGCGCTCGACCCGGCGCTGGTGGTGCTGGATGAGCCGGTCTCGGCGCTCGATGTCTCGGTGCAGGCGCAGATTCTGAACCTGCTCGCGGAGATCCAGTCGCGCGCCGGTGTCGCGTATTTGTTCATCGCGCATGACCTGGCGGTGGTGCGGCATGTCAGCGACCGCGTCGCGGTGATGTATCTCGGCCGCATCGTGGAGATGGCGCCGCGCGATGCGCTCTATGGCGCGCCGCGCCATCCCTACACGGTCTCGCTGCTGGCGGCGGTGCCGCATGCGGACCCGGTGCGCGAACGCGCGCGCCCGCGCATCCGCCCGATCGGCGAGATCGGTTCGGCCGCCGCGCTGCCATCGGGCTGCCGGTTCCATCCGCGCTGCCCGCGCGCGCGCATCATCGGCGCGCGTAGCGGCGAGACGATCGAGGCCGCAGGCGCGCGATTGCCGCGCGCCTGCGTGCAGGACGACCCGCTGCTGAACGCGGCCGCCGATCCCGCCCATCTCGCCGCCTGCCACTTCCCCGAAGAAGCGTGAGGAACCCCCGCATGACCGTCACCCGCGAGCAGAACTACGTCGGCGTCTTCGACGGCAAGGTGGGGTTCGGCAGCAGCCCGGCGGTGGTGGTGATCGACTTCACCCTCGCCTACACCACGCCGGGATCGCCCTTCTACGCGGAAGGCGTGGTGCGCGCGGTACGCGACACGGTGCCTCTGCTGGCCGCCGCGCGACGCGCCGGCATCCCGGTGATCCACACCAAGGTCATGTACCACCCGTCGGGGGCCGATGGCGGCTGGTTCGTCCGCAAGGTGCCGGCGCTTCGCAAGCTGGTGCCCGGCGAACCACTGGCCGAGATCGACCCCGCGGTCGCGCCGCTGGCCGATGAGGTGGTGATCGTGAAGCAGTATCCGAGCCCCTTCTTCGGCACGCCGCTCGCGCCGATGCTGGCGACGCTCGGCATCGACACGCTGATCCTGGCGGGGTGCTCGACCAGCGGCTGCGTGCGCGCCGGCGCGCTCGACGGCGTGCAGCACGGCTACCGCGTGGTGGTGCCGCGCGAATGCGTGGGCGACAGGCACGACGGGCCGCACGACGCCAACCTGTTCGACATCAATGCCAAGTACGGCGACGTGGTCGGCCGCGCGGAGGTGATCGCCCATCTCGACGGCCTGACCGCGCGCGCCGCCTAGGGAGAAGAACAAGATGGAACCGACCGCGGCGACCGACGACGCCATCCGGGTCTACTGGATGACCGGCTGTTCCTCCTGCCTTCGCACCAAGGAATTCCTCGCGCGCCACGGCGTGCCCTTCCTGTCGCGCAATGTGCTCGAGGACGAGACGGCGTTCGAGGAGCTCTCCCGCTTCGGCCTGAAGCAGGTGCCGATCGTCACGCGCGGCGACGCCTGGGCGAATGGCCAGGTGCTGCGCGACGTCGCGAAGCTCTGCGACATCGCCTATGGCGAGCAGCGGATGCTGCCGGTGGAGGAGATGCGCCGGCGGCTCGATGCCGTGCTCGCCGGTGCGGGGCGCTTCATCGGCCAGATGCCGGACGAAGCGCTGGGCCGGATGCTGCCGAACCGCCCGCGCAGCTTCGCGCAGCTGGGCTGGCACATCGCGAACATCGCCGATGCCTTCCTGGAGCATGAGGACGGCACGCCGCTCACCTTCGACAGCTACATGCGCGTGCCCGAACCGCAGGATGAATCGCGCGAGGCGCTGGTGGCCTATTGCGCGGAGATGCGCCGCCGCATGGACAAATGGTTCGACGGGCCAGGCCGCAGCCGCGACTGGGCGTCGCGCGCCGATGTCTATTTCGGCGATCAGACCATGCATGAATTCCTCGAACGCACGGTCTGGCATGCGGGCCAGCACACCCGCCAGTTCATGTGGGTGCTCGAAGGCATGGGGATCGCGCCGGACCGCCCGCTCGGCCAGGAGACCTTCGGCGGCCTGCCCATGCCCGAGAAGGTGTGGGACGAGGCCGATCCCGCGAAGGTCCGCCGGGCCTCCTGAAGCGACCACAGGCTGCATTAAGACGGAGAGATCGCGTGCCAGAGCTGGATCCCGAGACCGAGTTCGACACCTGCCTCGCACGCGCCGGCATCGCCCTGCCGCCCGAACGGCGCGCCGCGATGTTCGAGGCCTTCCTGGCGTGGCGCAGCCTGCGCGCGCCGCTGCACGAGGCGCTGCCGCACGCGCTGGAGCCCGCCTTTGGGCTGCGGCAGAAGGATGCCGCGCGATGACCGCGCCCCTGCCCTCCCTTGCCGAGGCATCGCGCGCGATCGCGGCCGGCAGCTTGTCCCCCGTCGCGCTGACGGAACAGGCGCTCGAGCGGATCGCGGCGCTGGATCCGTCGCTCAACGCCTTCATCCTGGTGACGGCGGATCGCGCGCGCGCCGCCGCCGCGACGGCGGACGCCGAGATCAAGGCCGGACGACGCCGCGGCCCGCTGCATGGCATCCCGTATGCGTTGAAGGACATCTACGACGCCGCGGGGCTGCGGACCTCGTGCCATTCGCGCCAATGCCTCGATCACGTCGCGGACGCCGATGCCGAGACGACGCGGCGCCTCGAAGCGGCCGGGATGGTGCTGCTCGGCAAGCTCTCGACGCATGAATTCGCGCGCGGCGGGCCGACCGATGCACTGCCATTCCCGAATGCGAAGAACCCCTGGGACACGGCGCGCTTCGCCGGCGGGTCGTCGTCGGGTTCCGGCGCCGCTGTCGCGGCCGGCCTGGTCGGCATGGCGATGGGCAGCGACACCGGCGGGTCGATCCGCCTGCCGGCGGCTTATTGCGGCGTGGTCGGGCTGAAGCCGACCTACGGGCTGGTCAGCCGGCGGGGGATTTTTCCGCTGTCCTTCACGCTCGACCATGCCGGGCCGCTGACGCGATCGGTCGAGGATTGCGCGATGGCGATGCAGGTGCTCGCCGGGCACGATCCCGGCGATCCGGGATCGGCCGACGAGCCCATCCCGGATTATGGCGCGACGCTCGGCGCCGGCGTCGCCGAGCTGACGATCGGGCGGGCGCGGGCCTACGACATCGAATCCGGCGTCGATGCCGAGACGATGGCGGCGCTGGATGCAGCCTGCGACGTGCTGCGCGGGCTTGGCGCCACCATCGTGGATGTCCGCCTGCCATCGCGCGCGCGCGGTGACGCCGTCAGCCAGGGCGTGCTGTTGGCGGAGGCCTTCGCCATCCACCAGGAATGGCTGCGCGACAGGCCGGATTTCTATGGCCGCGTCACGCGCGAAAGACTGACGATGGGCGCCTTCGTGAGCGGCGCCGAATACGTCCAGGCGCAGCGCCTGCGGCGCGTGATCACGGCCGAGGTCGATGCGGTGCTGGCAGGGTGCGACGCGATCCTGTGCGCCGCAACGACGGGCGTCGCGCCGCTGCTGACAGAGGTCGACGAAGGCCCGTTCCGCCGCGAGCATCCGGTGACGGCGCTGTTCAACGCGACAGGCCACCCCGCGATCGTGCTGCCCAGCGGCTTCGGCGCGACGGGCATGCCGCTGTCGCTGTCGCTGGTCGCGCGATCCTTCGGCGAGGCGCAGCTGTTCCGTATCGCGGCGGCCTATGAGCAGGCCGTGCCGTGGCGCGAGGCAAGGCCGCCGCTGGGCTGACGCGCGCCGGTCGGCAGTGCCGCCTGGCGATGATTCGTATCGCCATGGCGGACGCAGCGCGTGGGCGAAGGGCCCACCCGCCACGCCTTGCCGGACGCTACAACGAGATCGGCCGCTTGTACTTGCCGGCAATCGTCGCGGGGTCGATCAGCCCGCCGGCCAGCATGATCGACCAGTAGCCGATATCCGCGGTGTGGACGATCGTGTTCTCCAGGCTGCGGACCAGTAGCTCGCCCTCGCCCGAATGCGCCGCGGCGATGTGCGCCACCTCCTCCGGCAGGCCGACCAGCAGGCACAGATGCGCGCCATAGGCCGGATGGCGCAGCGACGGCACGCCCGCCTTGTGCCGCGCCGCCTGCCAGCGCTTGCGGTTTTCCGGGTCGAACTCCCAGGGCTTGCCGACATCGTGGCAGATGCCGCCGGCCACCACGATGTCGCGGTTCAGCGGCAGGTCCGGGTTGGTGGCGGCGAGTTCGTCCGCCATCGCGATGGCCAGGCGCGTCACGCCGCGGATGTGGTCCGTCTGGTCGCCACGGACCAGGCGCATCGACCCGGGATTGCCCTCGGGCGGGATCTCCCGGATCGACTTGTAGCTGCTGCGGGCGAGGGCGAGGCACCAGGCGCTGATCACCTTCTCACGCAGGTCGTCGTCGCGGATCTGCGCAATCTCGGGCAGTTCCTGCTGCACCTGGTCGCGCAGCGCCGGCGTCAGTCGGCGCGTCACGGCTTCGCTTTCGGTTGCAAACATGGTCCTAATCCGCCGTCGCGCCGGAGGAGCGGACCACCGGCGTCCAGAGTGCGATCTGCTCGTCCCAGAAGCGCGCGAGCGCGGCACCGTCCGAACCCACCACGTCCACGCCGAGGTCGAGCAGCCGTTGCCGCAGCGCCTGGGTGCGGATGGCCTGCACCGCGGCTTCCTCCAGCCGCGCCTGCACCGCGGGCGGCGTGCCCGCCACGCCGAACACGCCATGCCAGTTGTAGGTCTCGTAGCCGGGCAGTCCGGCCTCGGCCGCGGTCGGCACGTCCGGCACCACGGGGCTGCGCTGACGCGTGGTGATCGCGAGTGCGCGCAGCCTCCCGTCGCGCACGAAGGGCAGCAGGGACGGCATGGTGTCGACCATGAAATCCACCGTGCCGGCGATCAGGTCGTTCATCGCCGGGCCTGAGCCGCGATAGGGCACGTGCACCGCCGTCACGCCCGCCTGTGCGGTCAGCAAGTGTGCGGCGAGATGCACGATGGTCCCGGCACCGGAGGACCCATAGGTGATGCGGCCCGGCTGGGCGCGCATCCGTTCGATCAATTCCTGCAGCGTGCGTGCCAGGAAGCTGGCCGGCACGACGACCAGGTTCGGCACGGTGCCGACCAGCGCGATCGGCGCGAAGGCGCGTCGCGTGTCGAACGGCATGCTGCGGTACAGCGCCGCGTTCAGCACCGCCGAGGACAGCGTGTGGAAGATGATGCTGTAGCCATCCGGCGCCGACTTCGCGACGTTGTCGGACCCGATGACGCCACCGCTGCCGCCGCGATTCTCCACCACGACCACCTGGCCGAGCTGCTCGGACATTCCCTGCGCGACCAGCCGCGCGACCAGGTCCGCCGCGCCGCCGGGGGCGAAGGGCACCACCATGCGGACCGAACGGTCCGGGAAGCGGGCGCCCGATTGCGCCAGGGCCGGCCGTGCCACCCCGGCTGCCAGCACTGCGCCGGCGGCTCTGCGTGTCAGCTTCATCTCCGCATCTCCCTGAAAAAAGGCCGCGCCGGGTCGGCGCATCAATCCGCGCGAGCGCCGGAGGCGCGCACGACCTGGCCCCACTTCTCGCGCTCGGCCGCGACGAAGCGTGCGAAATCGGGGCCGAACAGAGTGCCCGGCTCGGCGCCGGCGTCGGCGATGCGTTCCAGCAGCACCCGGTCCTGCATGGCGGCGCGGATCTCGGTCGTGATGCGTTCGACGAGCGCAGGCGGCGTGCTGCCGGCTGCGCCGAGGCCGAACCAGGACGATGCCTCGAAGCCCGGCACACCGGCCTCGGCGATCGTCGGCAGGTCGGGCAGCGCGCGGGCGCGGCGGGACCCGGCGATGGCGATGGCGCGGACGCGGCCTTCGCGCACCTGGGGCAGCACGCCCGGCATATTGTCGAAATACAGCTGCAGCCGGCCGGCGATGAGGTCGGTCATCGCCGGTGCGGCGCCGCGATAAGGCACATGGACGATGTCGATGCCGGCCATGCTGCGGAGCAACTCGCCCGCCAGGTGGTTGGTGCCGCCGACCGAGGAGGACCCGAAGGCGAGCTTGCCGGGTTCGCGCTTCGCCAAAGCGATCAGCTCGCTCACCGAGCGAACCGGGCTCGAGGTCGGCACCATCAGCACGATCGGCACGGCGGCGGCCAGCGCGATCGGCGCGATGTCTCGCGCGGGATCGAAGGGCATCGCCCGGTAGAGATGCTCGTTGATCGCGAAGGGGCCGGGCGGGTTCATCACCAGCACATGGCCGTCGGAGCCCGACTTCGCGACGAGATCCGTGCCGACATTGCCGCCGGCGCCGCTGCGGTTCTCGACCAGAAAGGGCTGGCCGAGGCGTTCGCGCAGCGTCTCGGCGAGGAAGCGCGCGACGATGTCGGTCGACCCGCCCGGCGGAAACGGCACCACGATGCGAACGGGACGGTCGGGCCAGGCGGCCTGCGCCGAGGCGGCCCGACCCAAGGCGGTCATCGCGGCCGCGCCCGCCATCAGCGACCTGCGGCCCATCCTTGGCGACATTCCGTTCACTCCCGAGCTTCTGGCATCACGATGCGAGACGTCAGGCCCGACCGCAAGACCAGGGCGGAGGCGCCCGCTTGACGGGCCGCGCCGGCGCCGGTCCCTTGGTGCCACGCGACACGGCGGGAGGGTCGAACGGATGCCCGAATACACATGCGACCATGTGCATCTGCGGAGCGCGGATGCGAGCGCCGCGGCGGCGTTCTACGTGGACCGGTTCGGCGCGGTCGAGCAGTTCCGCCGGATGGTCGATGGCATGCTGCGCGTCGGGCTCGATCTCGGCGGCCTCACCGTCTTCATCGACCAGGTGGCAGAGGGCACGCCCGCCACGCCGCCGGCGCCCTTCATCGGCATCGAGCACATCTGCCTGGCGGTGCGCGGGCTCGATGCCGCTGCGGCGGCGTTGAAGGCGAAGGGCGTCACCTTCGTCGTGGAACCGCGCGAGATGCGGCCAGGGCTGCGCTTCGCCTTCATCGAGGGACCGGACAGGGTTCGCATCGAGTTGGTGGATCGCACACCGGCGTAGCATGGCCTGCGCCGCGGGTTGACAGCAGCGGGCGCGCGCGCGGAAGTCCGGGCGCAGAAGCGGGGGAAAGCGCAGGCATGGAACTGGGCCTGGCCGGCAGGACGGCGATCGTGACCGGAGGGTCGCTCGGCATCGGCCGGGCGATCGCGCGGGAACTCGCGCAGGAAGGCGTGGCGGTCGCGATCGTCGCGCGCGATGCGGCACGGCTCGATGCCGCCGCATCCGCCATCACGCGGGAGACCAACACGCGCTGCGTCGCGGTGGCGGCGGACCTGACCGACCCCGTGCAGCTCGAAGCCGCGATCAGCGAGGCGCAGGCGGCGCTGGGTCCTGTCGACATCCTGGTGAACAATGCCGGCGCGACGCCGATGGGGCGGATCGGCGATACGCCGGACGAGACCTGGATGAAGTCCATCAACCTGAAGCTGATGGGCTACATGCGCTGTGCCCGACTGCTGACGCCGGCGATGCGGGAGCGCAAATGGGGACGGGTCATCAACATCATCGGACGGTCGGGGCACCAGCCACGGCCGAACTACATCACCGGCAGCGCGGTGAATGCCTCGCTGCTGTCCTTCACCCTCGCACTCGCCGCCGAATGCGCGCCGGACAACGTGCTGGTCACCGGCGTCAACCCCGGGCCGATCGCGACGCCGCGATGGGACGCGGTGGTCGCGCAGGGCGCCGCGGACATGGGGCGCAGCGCGGATGCCGAGAATGCCGCGGCGATCGCCACTGTCGCCTTGGGGCGCGTCGGCACGGCCGAGGAGTGTTCGGGGCTGGTGGCCTTCCTGTGCTCGGATCGCGCGGGCTTCATCACCGGCACCAACATCGATATCGACGGCGGCGGCACGCGCTGCATCTGACAAGGACCATCCATGCCGACTGTCGAAACCGCCCCGGGCATCCAGGTGCACTACACGGTGGATGATTTCACCGACGCGTGGAATGCGGCACCCACCGTGCTGTTCATCCATGGCCTGGCCGAGAGCGGCGAGGCGTTCCGGCCCTTCGTACCCGCCCTGTCGCGGCGCGCGCGGGTGGTGCGGATGGACCTGCGCGGCTACGGCCGCAGCCCGGCGATGCCGGCCGACCACCCGTGGCGCTTCGATGCGCTGGTGGCGGATGTGGCGGCGCTGATCGGCGTGCTCGGCGTGCCGAAGGTACATCTGGTGGGCGGCAAGATCGGCGGGACCATCGCGCTCGCGGTGGCCGCGCGGCATCCGGCGCTGGTCGACCGGCTGGCGGTGCTGGGCGCGCCGGCGTCGCTGCGCGACATGGCGTCGCTCACGCCTGGCTGGCGCGCGCAGATCGCGCGCGAGGGCACGCCCGCCTGGGTGCGCGCGACGAATGGCGGGCGGATGGGCAGCCGCATGACGCCGGCGCAGCTCGAATGGTGGGCGCAGATGATGGGCCGCACGGCGCCGTCCACGCTCGAAGGCTTCCTTCAGATGGTCCCGACGGTCGATGTGCGCGACGAGGTGTCGCGCATCGCCGCGCCGACACTGGTGGTCACCACGACGGGCAGCGGGTTGGGCTCGGTCGAGACGGTGCGCGCCTGGCAGGAGAGGATCCCGGGGTCGCGGCTCGATGTGATCGACAGCGACAGCTATCACGTCGCGGCATCGGATGCGGATGAGGTCGCGGGGTTGGTGGGTGCGTTCCTGCTGGGCAGCCATCGCGGTTGAACACATCGCAGGCAGGGCAGGGCGCGGCGGCGGCAGGTCGTCGCGGCCCGCAGGACGGCGGAGTCCTGCCGAAGCCGCCGGGCATCGAAGCATGCGCCCGGATCACATGCGCGGGGAGACGAAGCGATGAATGAAGCGGAGATCAGCGGCGCAGCCGCCGCCTTGGCTGCCGCACGCAGCGGGCCCGTCATCGATGGCCTGTCGCCCGCACCGCGAACCATGGCGCAGGCCGAGGCGATCCAGATGGCGACGCTCGCCGCACTGGGGATGCGCCGCGGCGGCTGGAAGCTCGGTCGCGCCAACGACGTCATCTTCAGCGCTCCCATGGCGGCTGGGCCGATCGACGAGGCCGAGCCGGCGGTGGCACTGCCCGCCGCCACGCGCATCGAGCTGGAGATCGCCCTGCGCTTCCGCGCGGCGCCGCCACCGTCGCCGCTGACCCTGGAGGCCATGCCGGACCTCACCGATCTCGTCGTGCTGTTCGAATTCGTGCGGACGCGCCTCGCGACGCCGCCGGCCGTTCTGGATCGCATTGCCGACTGCGTCTCGAATGAGCGTGTGGTCGCCGTCACCGCGCCGGGACCGTGGCGCGTGGCGTTCCTGGAGACCCTGCCCCGCGTGCAGCTCCTGCAGGACGACGTGGAGATCGCGACGCATCAGGGCACGCATCCCGCGGCGCCGCTGGGACCGCTGCTCGCGGCCTGGGATGCGCGGCGCCGGCAGGCCGGCCTGGCGATCGCAGCGGGCGAGATCCTGACGCTCGGCAGCCTGACCGGCGTGCTGCCGGTGCCGCCGGGGGGCGCGCGCTACCTCGGCCGGATCGGCGACCTGCCCCCGCTTCGCTGCCGCGTCGAGGCGTCGTGACCGCGCGGCCGCGCGGTGCGTCGGGGTCGTCGCGCACCCGAGCGGCGGAGTAGCCGGCGGAGCGGCGGTATGGGGGCTTGTGTCGTCGCCGAACGCGGGCTGGGATGGCGATGGGCGGGCTGCCACCATGAGCCGCTCGCGCGCATGGCACGACGGAAAGGAAGCCCCGATGGACAGCCTGCATTCCACCCCGCCCGACCTGCTCGAGGCGCAGCGCCGCCAGGCCCGCGTCGATCTGGCCGCGGCGCACCGGCTTGCCGTTCTCGACGACTATCACGAGGCCATCGACAACCACTTCACGCTGCTGGTGCCAGGTCGCCCGCGGCGCTTCTACCTGAACGCCTTCGGCCTGCATTGGAACGAGGTCACCGCCAGCAACCTGATCGAGGTCGCCTTCGACGGCGAGGTGGTCGAGGGCAAGGGTCCGGCCGACCGCAGCGCCATCTGCATCCACGCGCCGATCCATGAAGCGACCGGCGCGGCCTGCGTGCTGCACACGCACATGCCTTATTGCACCGCGCTGTCGCAGCTCGAGGACATGACGGTCGAGATGTCGGGCCAGGGCGCGCTGCAGTTCCACAACCGCATCGCCTACGACTACGACTACAACGGCTTTGCGAACGAGCATGCGGAAGGCGAGCGCATGGCGGCGCTGATCGGCGACAAGACGATCCTGATGCTGGCCAATCACGGCGTCGTCGTGACCGGCGACAGCGTGGCGCAGGCGTATCGGCGCCTCTATTTCCTCGAGCGTTCGTGCCGGACGCAGCTCTTTTCGATGTGGACGGGCCAGCGCCGCCGCATCGTGAAGGACGACGTGCTGGAGAAGATGCGCGAGCAGGCCGCCTGGAAGGATCCGACCATGGCGATGAGCGGCTCGGACTACTACTTCGCCGCCATGAAGCGGATGCTGGATCGGACGCAGCCAGACTACGCGGACTGAACGCGCGCCGGTCGGTGGCAGCGGCTCGACGTCGGCGAGACCCTCGTGCGGCTGGAAGCCCTGCGGCCATGATGTGGCGTGCAGGCGCGACGGGCGAACGCATCATTTCACCCGGCCGCTCGGCCGCGCATGACGTCGCGCATGCGTCCAAGAGGCCTGTCAATGCAGGCCGCTGTCGTCAGGCGATGACGCCCCGTGGTGCGCGTCCGAGCGTGAGCCCGTCCAGGAACACGTCGACCAGGCGCATCACGCGACCCTGCCAATCCGGGCCATCCTGGAGATAGCACAGGCCGACGACGGTCCGGAGCAGGTCGTCGGCGCCGATATCCGACCTGATCGCGCCAGCCTCGGCGGCGCCGCGCAGCAATGTCGCGATCGCCTCCTGCAGCAGGCTGGTGGTGTAGGCCATCAGTTCCGGCGGCTTATGCGCGGCGAGGGCCAGCGCGGTGGCCATGCCCTTCTTGGTGGCCACGAGGTCGAGCAGCGCCTCGACGAATCGGCGCAGCGCGTCGAACGAGGGCAGCGACGCGGCGAGGTCCTGCGCGAGGCCGGCCAGGTGCTCGACCTCGCGCCGATAGACCGCTTCGTAGAGCGTCTCGCGCGTCGGGAAATGCCGATAGAGCGTTCCGATCCCGACGCCGGCGCGCCGGGCCACCGCTTCGAGCCCCGTCTCCGCACCGCCCTCGCTGAACACGGACTTCGCCGCTTCGAGAACGCGCTCGCGGTTGCGGAGGGCGTCGGCCCTGGGCTTGCGGGGGGCGCGGTCAGCCTGGCCGGACATGGTGAGCCTCGTATCCTCCATGAAAACGGAGATGTCCTCCGTTTATCACTTGCAACCGGAGGGGCCCTCCACATATGAGGCCGCGGCGGCAGGTCCAACACCCCCTGCCTCCGCCAGCACCTTGGGCGTGGCTTCCATCCCCGCCCTTCCATACCCGGAAACCGCCGCCATCGGAGCCCCCCGCATGAGCGTATCCGTCACCTTCACCATCAATCGCATCCCGCGCACCCTGGACCTCGACGACCCACGGATGACCCTGCTCGACCTGCTGCGCGAGCGGCTCGACCTCACCGGCACCAAGAAGGGTTGCGACCGCGGGCAGTGCGGCGCCTGCACCATCCTGCTTGATGGCCGGCGCGTGAATGCCTGCCTGGCGCTCGCGATCAGCCATGACGGCGCCGACATCCAGACCATCGAGGGCGTGTCGTCCGGTGGTGCGCTGCATCCGGTGCAGGCGGCCTTCATCGAGCATGACGCGCTGCAATGCGGCTTCTGCACGCCTGGCCAGATCATGAGCGCCATCGGCCTCATCAACGAAGGCGAGTCCGGCGAGGACCCCGAGCGCGTCCGCGAGGGCATGAGCGGCAACATCTGCCGTTGCGGCGCCTATCGCGGCATTACCGAGGCGGTGATCGAAGCAAGCGCCCAGATTCGCGCCACCCGGCAGGAGGACGCGGCATGAACCGCTTCGACTATGTGCGGCCGGCCAGCATCGCCGAGGCGGTGGCCGCCGCTGCAGACCCGGACAGCGCCTACCTCGCCGCCGGCACCAACCTGCTCGACCTCATGAAGATCGGCGTGGAGCGCCCTGCCCGGCTCGTCGACATCACCCACCTTCCGGGCCTCGACCTGATCGAGCACGGCGCGGATGGCAGCCTGCGGATCGGTGCGCGCGTGCGGAATGCGGATATCGCGCGCGACCCCGTGGTGCTGCGGCGCTTCCCGGCCGTTGCCGAGGCGCTGCTGTCCGGCGCCTCGGCGCAGATCCGCAACGTCGCGACGGCGGGCGGCAACCTGCTGCAACGCACGCGCTGCGCGTACTTCCAGGACACGGCGAGTGCCTGCAACCGGCGCCGTCCCGGCAGCGGCTGCGACGCGCTCGGCGGCGAGAACCGGCTGCACGCGATCCTCGGCTGGACCGAGGCCTGCATCGCCACGCACCCGTCGGATTTCTGCGTTCCTCTCCTCGCATTCGACGCCGTGGTGGAGATCGAAGGACCGTCCGGTGCGCGCGAGGTGCCGTTGCGGGACTTCCACCTGCTGCCTGGCGCAACGCCGGAGAACGAGACCGTGCTGGCGCGCGGCGAGCTGGTCGTCGCCCTGCGGCTGCCGGCCGCAGCGGCCGGCTTCGCCGCGTATTCCCGCTACATGAAGCTGCGCGAGCGGACCTCCTACGCCTTCGCCGTCGTCTCGGCCGCGGCCGGGCTGCGGCTGCAGGATGGCGTCATCGTCGAAGCGCGCCTCGCGCTGGGCAGCGTCGCCGCGAAGCCCTGGCGGGCCGAGGCCGCGGAAGCGTCGATGATCGGGTTGCGCCCGGGGCCCGATGCCTTCGGCCAGGCGGCGCGGATCGCCCTCGTGGATGCCAGGCCGTCGGGTGACAACGCGTTCAAGATCGAACTCGCGCGGCGCATCGTGCAGCGCGTCCTGCAACGCGCCGCGGCCGGCACGCCGGACCGCCTGCCGGCGCTGCCCGCCTCTGCCTTTGCCCCCATCGCCGGAGGTCTCCATGGTTGACGTGATTCACATGCGGCACGGCTCCAATGCCGGCCAGCCGATCACCCGCCGCGACGGCATGCTGAAGGTAACGGGCCAGGCCCGCTACGCCGCGGACAATCATCCGCCGGGCATGGTGCATGCGGTCATCGTCTCCAGCCGCATCGCCCGCGGACGTGTGGCATCGCTCGATTCCGGGGCAGCCCTGGCCCATCCCGGCGTGCTGGCGGTGATGACGCCGGAGAACCGCCCGGCGCTTGCAATGCATCCGGACGACAAGTCGGTGCCCTTCTCCTTCCGCATGGACCTGCTGCAGGACGACGCGGTGCGACATGCCGGCCAGCCGATCGCGGTGGTGATCGCCGAGACGCTGGAAGCCGCCGCCGAGGGCGCCGCGATTCTCGCGCCGCGCTATGTGGCGGAGCCGGTCGCGGTCACGCTGGATGCGGATGGCGTCTTCGTCCCGCCGATGGTGGGCGTCGGCGAGCCGGGCGAATCCCGCCACGGCGACGTGGAGGCGGCGCTCGCCGCGGCCGAACACCACATCGACGCGACCTACGAGACACCCATGCAGTTCCACAACGCGATGGAACCGCATGGCGTGGTGGCCGCCTGGGATGGCGATGCGCTGTCGCTCGACATGCCGACGCAGGGCTTCGCGCTGACGCAGATGCGCCTTGCCGCGCTGTTCGGCATCCAGGCGCAGGACATCCACATCCGCAGCCCGTTCCTGGGTGGCGGCTTCGGGTCGAAGCTGCTGACCGGGCCGCAGGTGCTGGGCATCCTGGCGGCGCGGCTGGTCGGTCGGCCGGTGAAGCTGGTGCTGCGGCGCGACCAGATGTACGGGCCGGTGACGCATCGCGCCCCGACGCGCCAGCGCCTGCGCCTTGGCGCCGACCGCGACGGCGCGCTGAGCGCGATCCATCACCATGTCCGCACCGCGGTCAGCCGCTTCGACGAGTTCTTCGAACCCGCGTCCGGCGCCAGCCGCGCGGTGTATGCCGCGCCGGCCATCGCGACGAGCAATGAAGCGGTGCGCCTGGATACCGGCACGCCGGGCTTCATGCGCGCGCCCGGGCTGGCCAGCGGCAGCGCCGCGCTCGAAGTCGCAATCGACGAGATGGCCGAGGCCTGCGGCATCGATCCGCTCGACTTCCGGCTGCGGAACTATGCCGAGGTCGAGCCGGTCACCGGCCGTCCCTATTCCTCCAAGGCGCTGCGCGAATGCTATGCCGAGGGCGCGGCCCGCTTCGGCTGGGCCGGCCGCCCGTTGCTGCCGCGGCAGATGCGCGACGAGGACGGGCTGCTGGTCGGCTGGGGCGTCGGCACCGCGGTGTTTCCGTCGCACATGTTCCAGGCCGAGGCCCGCGCCGTGCTGCGGCGCGACGGCACCGGCGTGATGGAGACCGGCGCGCACGACATGGGCCAGGGTGCGTGGACGGCGCTCGCGCAGATCGCTGCCGACAGCCTCGGCCTGGATGTCGGGCAGCTGGAGTTCCGCTCGGGCCACTCCGCGCTGCCCGATGCGGGCATCGCCGGTGGGTCCGGCCACACCGCGACGGCGGGCGGCGCGATCCTGGCGGCAGGGGAGAAGGTGATCGCACGCCTGACGGACATCGCCGTGGCCGATCCGCGATCGCCGCTGTTCGGTGCCGGCAATGTCGGGGTCGTCGCGCGCCGGGGCCGCCTGGTGCGGTGGGACGACGACAGCCGCGGCGAGTCCTTCGCCGACATTCTTGCCCGCGCCGGGCTGGACCAGATCGACGAACGCGGGACGGCCGGCAGCCCGGCCGCGGCGGAACGCTACGCCATGCAGGCGCATGGCGCGGTCTTCGCGGAGGTGAAGGTCGATCCCGATCTCGGGCAGATCCGCGCGACGCGGTTGGTCGGCGCCTTCGCGGCGGGGCGGATCATCAACCCGCGCCTGGTGCGAAGCCAGTACTACGGCGGGATGATCTGGGGCGTATCCTTCGCATTGCACGAACGCGCGGTGCTGGACGCGCGCAGCGGCCGGGTGATGAACGCGGACCTCGCCGAATACCAGGTGCCGGTGAACGCGGACGTGCCCAGCCTCGACGCCATCCTGGTCGAGGAAGAGGACCCGCATGTGAATCCGCTCGGCATCAAGGGCGTCGGCGAGATCGGCATCACGGGAGCGGCCGGCGCCATCGCCAATGCCGTGTGGCATGCGACGGGCGTTCGCGTGCGGCGCTTCCCGATCGCGATCGAGAGCATCCTGCGCGAAGCGGCCGACGCCTGACGGCGGCGCGCTTGCCGTCGTGCAGCAGGCCTGGCTCGACGAACAGGTTCCGCAATGCGGCTTCTGCCAGCCGGGCTTCCTGGTGGCCGCCACCGCGTTGCCGGACCGCAATCCGCAGCCGACCGATGCGGAGATCGACGCCTTCGTCTCCAACATCTGCCGCTGCGGCACCTATCCGCGCATCCGGCGCGCGATCCATCGCGCCGCCGCCGCGCAGCCGGCCGGCTGTGCGCGCGCCACGGCACGCATCGTCTCCCGGCGCCGCATCCTGATGGCCGGCGCGGCGCTCGGCGGCACGGCCCTGGCTGCTGCGGCGGGCGGTGCGGGTTACCTCGCGACGGTGGACATCGACGGGCTGGACGGCTTCGTCGATGGGCAGCGCGCGGTGCTCAACGCCTTCGTCGCCATCCCTATATCCGCTGGACCGCGTGGTGAAGGTTGTGATGGGCACTGATCGCCCGCGATCACCGACTCGCGCGAGGCGCGATTATTGACACAAATTACCACTCATGCGTGCATTTCCCGGGTCGCTACACTGGCGCGTGATGCGACCAGCGGAGCACCCTGCATGAGCTATACGATCGGCCTCGGTCTTCTCGGCAATGCCACGCAATGGGTCCTGCCCGGCCTGTCGACGCTGCCGTTGCCCGACCCGCCGCCCGGCGCTCCGCCCCCGGTCGCGGATGCGATCACCGAGACCTTGGTCGCACCCCCGGCGCCCATCCTGGCCTTCGGCGGCCTGGTGCAGATCATCGACGGCCCGTTCAACGTGGTCGTGGACGTACTGGGCGCCTGGAACAGTGTGAAGAACGGCACCTTCACCGCCGCCCAGGCCGGGAACGTCACCATGTCCGGCTTCGTTCATGCCGACGTCGCCCTCGGCGGCGGCGGGGACTCCACGGTCCGGCTGATCGGGGCCAAGCGCGGCAACGTCGTCACCGCCGAAGGCGACGACGTCATCTCGATCGAGGTCGCGACGAACGGCGCCGCCTGGGTGAATGAATTCCGCATCAACGCCGATGCGGGCAACGACCTGGTCACGGTCGGTGCACTCGACATTGCCGCTGCGGCGCTGATCGACGCCACCTTCGCCAGCACCGCCAATCGCGCAGGCGCCTTCACCGGCAATGATGCGGGGACGCTGGTCATCGCCGCGCTCGGCGCAGGCGACGACCAGTTCGTCGGCCTCGGCCTCAGTCGCGACCGGGTGTCGGGCGGCAGCGGCGACGACATCCTGATCGGCGGCAAGGGGGACGACGTGCTTGGGGGCGGCACCGGCGCGGACATCTTCGTGTTCGCGACGGGCGATGGCGCCGACCGCATCGACGACTTCGCCATCGGCGAGGACCGCATCATCTTCCGCGATCTCGACATCGCCGAGATCGAGGCTGTGCTCGACGGCGCGATCGTCGAGGGTGGCGGCACGCTGCTCGTGCACGGCGACAGCAGCGTGTTCCTCGCGGGCATCACGACGCCACTGTCGCTGAGCGACCTGCTGTAGCGCCGCGCGGGCGCGGTGCCCGCGCCTACGGCGCCCGACGGCGCAGCACGACCAGGTCGCGAAAGCCCGATGCTGCGCCTTCCTCGATCCGCAGGATCTCGAACGCACCGCCCCAGGCGGTCCGCAGATGCGTCTCGTTGCGGACCACGCGCCGTCCCGGCATCGCATCGGGCATCGTCGTGAAGCCCCTTCGCAAGCAGCGCAACAGCTCTGGCGTGCCGCCGGCGCCAGCCAGCAGCCCAAGCGGCCCGGGCAGGGCGGCCACCACGACCCCGCCTGGCGCGATCGTCCGCGCCAGCGCTGCCACCAACGCGTCCTCGCCGTCCGTCTGCGCCGGATCGAGACCGTCGATCGCAATCACGAGGCGTGCGCTGCGCGCGGGCGTCGCCTCCAGCAGCGACGCAGGCTCGGCAGGCACGTCGAGCGCGGGCGCCAGCGCGGCCGTGCTCAATCCCGTCGCGGCGCGCAATGCCGCCACGACGCACAGGCGGTCGAGCGCCGGCGCCAGCGGGCCATCCGGCGCCTGGCCCGGCACCCGGCATCCGCGGACCGGCTCCCAGGCCTCGCCATCCGCACCCACGATGCGCAGGCAGGCGCCGCGCGCCGGCACGCCCGCCGGCAACCTGAACCGGTAGCGTGGTCGCAAGCTGCCGGGCGCAAGCCCGAAGGCCAGGCCAAGCGCATCATCGGCATCGTCCATCGGCACGAGCGGCCACTGCATCGTGTCGAGCACGATGCGTGGCGGATGCTCGGGCATGCGCGCACGCGGCGGAATGGCCCAGGCCACCCCGTCGACCGCGCCATCCGGCCGCCAGTCCAACGATTCGATCCGCCACAAGCCACGGCGCACCGCCTCGATCCGCCACGCCCGCGCCAGTTCCTCCACCGGATCGGCCAGCAGCAATCGCGGGCGGGCCAGCAGCGGCAGGTTTTCCGCGCCCGCAAGGATGCACAGGTCGCGCACCTCGCGCCCGATCAGGTGGCCGGGCACCGCAAGCGCAAAGGCGCCGGCATCGCCCGGCGTGTCACGGGCAACGGTCTCGCCGTTGATCCGCAGCCTCAGCGCCGCCGGTGCGCCGTTCGCCTCGCGCGCCCAACCGCGGAAGGCGCCGCCGGACAGGGCCGTGACGGCACCGCGCGTCCCACCGGCCGCGCGCGCCGCGCCGCGCCGGCGCGCCACGACCAGGTCCTGGTATTCGAACGGCGCCACGTCGCGCGGGCACCAGGCGCCGGGACGCCACTGCGCGTCGAAGCCCGCGGCATCCATCAGCGCCATGACGTCCGCGGCATCGTAGGCGACCGCGTCCTCGGGCACTGCCGCATCGGCGATGCGCGCGACGCCGTGCGCCACCGGGAAGCGCCGTTCGGTCCGCCCCTCGGCCATGGCCGACCGCGCCTGGGCATCCAGCAGGAAGAACGTGGCCACCAGCACCCCGCCGGGACGGCACAGCCGCGCAGCCTCGGCCAGGTAGCGGGCCAGCGCCTCGGGCAGCAGGTGCGTGAACAGCGAAAAGGCGACGACGCGGTCGAAGCGTTCCTCCCACGGGAGCAACACCGCGCGGGCGGCCGGAATGCGGCCGCGCGGATTGGCGTAGCTGTTGCGGATATCGGCGTGGTGAAAGCGGAAGCGCGCATCCGCCTCGGTGATGTTGCGTCGGCACCAGGCGATCGCCTCGGCCGCTGCATCCATGCCGAGGTATCGCCCTTCCGGCCCGAGCCGCGCCGCCAGCGGCAACGCCAGTCGCCCCCAGCCGCAGCCGACGTCCAGGATGCTGTGGCCAGGCGCGATGCCGGCCGTTTCCTCGAGCGCGGCGCGCAACAGAAGCCCGGTCTGGAGGAAGTCACGCGGCGTGGTCGACCCGACACGCCGGATGGCCGTTGCATCGGGCAGCGGGAAGCCCGGGGCCGCCAGGTAGGCCTGGGCTGCCGGCGCATCCAGCAGTGCGGCATGACGCTGCGGCAAGGTAATCGTCATACGTGCATCATTCAACTGTGATTCCCGCTATACGAGCATCATTGTGCCTAGATTCTATTAATGGTTGCGTCTCTACATGAGACGTCATCCATCATCATGCACAACATCATCCCCCTCCCCCCGTCGCGCCTTTTCATCCTGGCCACCCGAAGGCTGCGCGCCCGCCTGGTTGCCGATGGGCTCGCGCGGCGGGGCGTGGCGGTCGAGGTCGCCGCCTCGCTCGATCGGTTGATCGAGGCAGCAACCGCCGGGACGCCGGATGCGGTGCTGTTGGTTCCCGAGAGCCTGGCGGGCGCCCACGGCATTGCCGCCATACGCAGCCTGCGCGCGATCTCGGGCATCCCGTGCGTGGTGGTCGCGACGCCCGAGGATACGCCGGCCGATCGTGTCGGCGCGCTCGATGCCGGCGCGGACGAAGTCCTGCATGGCGGCATCCCGGTGCCTGAAGCGATCGCACGCATCCGTGCGACGCTGCGGCGTGCCCGCCCCGCGACAACGGCGGTCGACAGCGCTGCCGCGCCCAACCTGATGCCCTGGCGCCTGCTGGCGAACGGGCGATGCCTGTCGCCCCCGTCCGGGCCGGCGCATCGGCTCACCAGCGCCGAGTACGAGCTGGTGGCCATGCTCGCCGCTGCCCAGGGCACCGCGGTCGATCGCGAAACCATCAGCCGCCAGGTGTTCCGGCGCCCCTGGCGGCCGGACGACCGTGCGGTGGACAGCCTGGTGAAGCGCCTGCGCCGCAAGATGCCGACCGACGCCATCCATTCGGTGCGCGGTGTGGGGTACGCGCTGAGTGTCGCCATCCTCGCCGCCCCGCCGCCTGTGGAAAATTGTGCACTGCACACAGTCGTCTCTGACTCACGCCGATAGACTACCTATAGTTGCATCACTAACGCGACCTCAACCCGTGCACGTTACAGGAGGCATTGACCATGGCCGATTTCGCCACCCTGCCCGGCGGTCTTTTGTTCGGCTCCCCCGGGGCCGACCTGATCGACGCCGACATCGACATTCCCGGGTCGTTCGACAACCTGATCGCCACCTTCGGCGGGGGTGACACAGTCAACGCCGGCGCGGGCGACGACCTGGTCTTCGCCGGCAAGGGGAAGGATTTCGTGCTCGGGGGGTCCGGCGACGACATCGTCTTCGGCGATGACGGCGACGACCTGCTGAACGGCGAGGCCGGCGACGACGTGCTCGACGGCGGCAAGGGCGACGACCTGGTCAGCGGCGGCGACGGTGCCGACCGCCTGCTCGGCGGCGACGGCAAGGACACCGTGGTCGGCGGGTCGGGCGACGACTGGGTCTCGGGCGGCAAGGGCGCCGACGTGGTGGCCGGTGGGTCGGGCAACGACACGCTCTCGGGCGGCGCCGGGAACGACACCCTGACCGGCGGCTCCGGCACCGACACCTTCTACTTCGAGAGCGGCTTCGGCCGCGACGTGGTGCTGGACTTCCGCCCCGGCGACGATGTCATCGCCATCAAGGCCAACATCAACGGGACCGGCATCAACAGCACCGGCGAGCTCGCGGCCCGCATCTCGAGCGACGATACCGGCGCGGTGATCGACCTGGGCGGTGGCGACCAGATCAAGCTGGTGGGTGTCTCCAGCGAGGACCTGATCGACAACCTCTCCAGCTACTTCCGCATCGTCTGAGGCGCCCCTGGACGCCGACCTCGCCATCGCAGGCCAGCCAGGGAGGGCCACCGGCCTTCCCTGGCCATCGGCATGCCCTACGCCGCGCGTGATGGTGACGCCGGATGGGCTGCTGCTGCTGGATCGCAGCTTCGCCGCGCCGCTGCCCGAAGGCGCGGCGCAACTGCTGCTGGATGGCACGGCGCTGCGCCCGCCCAGCGCGTCGGTGCTGGTCGGCACACCCGATGCGCCGCGGCTGGTCCATGCCGCGCGCTGGCGCGACCCCGTCGCCACCGGCACGCCGGCGCTGCTGCGGCTCGGCGGAACGGACTGTGCGTCCTTCGCCTGGCCCGCGGCCTTGCCACCCGCGGCCTTCGCGGCCGGCTTCCCACTCGAAGCCCACGGCACACTGCTGCGCTTCCTGGTGGGCGCCTGCGCGCGGATGCTGCGGGGCGCGGGCGATCGCGCGCTTGCGGCGCTGTGCCACGCGCTGGCCAGCCCCGAAGGCGTGGCACGGCGGATCGCCCATCCGGCCGGGACGCTGACAGCCTGGCAGGTGCCGCCAGCGCCGGACGGGACCTGGCACCTGCTGACCCCGGCCGCGATCGTGCCGGTCGGTCAACCGGTGGGCGGCGTGCTGCTGCTGGACGGGGCCATCCCTGCGGGCGCAGTGCTGCTGCCGCCGGCACCGCTTGCGCCGCTGCGCCTGGTGCCGGGGCGCGGCGAGGCAACGCTGCCGCGGCGTGTGCGGGACGCGCTGGCGCCACGCGGCGCATCGCCATCGATCATCGCTGCGCTGGCAGCCCGTGCCGGACGCGATGGGCGCGCCGGCGCGCTGTTGCGCGAGGCGCAGTTGCTGGCACCGGCGCGCCCGACGCGGCTCGACGATCCGGCGCGACCGGTTGGCGCGGGCCTCGATCTCGCGCTGTCGGATCACGGCGGCGGCGTGTTCCTGTGCGGCTGGCTGCGCGACCCGCTCGGCATGGTTGCCGGGCTGGCGCTGCGCGGTCCGGGGATTGCGCGCGACATCCCGGCCGCCGCACTGCACCGCGTCGCGCGGCCGGACCTGGCCGAGCGCTTCCAGCGCGCGCCGCTCGGCGGCGCCGGCGCGCAGCCCGGCTTCCTGGCGCACCTGCCCGCGGCCGACCCGGCGCGCACGGCGCAATGGCGGCTCGCGGTGCGGCTGACCGGCGGCGAGGTGATCGAGGTCGCGGCCCCGCCTGGCCTGATGCCGGCGGCGGCTGCGCGCGACCTGGTGCTGCGCGCGGCGCACCCCTCGGCCGTGTCGGCCAGGGTGCTGGATGACTGCATCGGGCCGGCAGCGGCGCGGTTGCATCGGGCCGCGCTGCACGAGGCCGGCGGGACGCCGGAGCGGATCGGCTTCGGCGAACCCACGCAGGCCCCGACCGCCAGCCTGGTCGTGCCGCTCTATCGCAACCTGCGCTTCCTGCGCTTCCAGCTGGCCGCCTTCGCGCGCGATGCCCAGCTGCGACGCGCCGAGCTGATCTACGTGCTCGACAGCCCCGAGCAGCGCCAGGAGGTCGAGCACCTGCTGCGCGGCATGGCGGCGATGCTCGCGCTGCCGGTGCAGCTGGTGGTGATGCCGCGCAACGCCGGCTATGCGGCGGCGTGCAATGCCGGCGCGGCGGTGGCGCGCGCGCCGGCGCTGCTGATGCTCAATTCCGACGTGCTGCCGGCCGCGCCTGGATGGCTCGGGCGGATGCGCGCGCGCCTCGCGCGGGATCGCCGCCTGATCGCGGTCGGGCCGAAGCTGATCTTCGATGGCGGGTCGGTGCAGCATGCCGGCCTGCTGTTCCGCCGCGGCCAGGACGGGATCTGGCTCAACGACCACTACTGCAAGGGCTTCCCGCGCCACCACCCCGATGCGCTGCGGGCGCGCCGCGTGCCGGGCGTGACCGGCGCCGCGCTGCTGGTGCATCGCGCCGCCTTCGAGGCCGCCGGCGGCTTCTGCACCGACTACATCGTCGGCGATTTCGAGGATTCCGACCTCTGCCTGAAGCTGCGCGCCGCGGGCGGCGAGATCGCCTACGAACCCGGCGCCGAGCTGTATCACTTCGAACGCCAGTCCATCGCGCTGCATGACGGCCATGCGCGCACCCTGGCCGGCGCGCTGAACCGGCGCCTGCATCACCAGCGCTGGGATGGCGCGATCGAGGCGCTGATGGCGCGCTTCCCCGACGCATGAGCGCCATGCGCATCCTGTTCCTCACGCACAACCACCCGGCCTTGCAGCCGGGCGGCACGGAAGCCTTCGCGCACGGGCTGTTCCGCGCGCTGCGCGACGGCTGCGACGTGGAAGGCCTGTTCCTCGCCGGCACCACCGCGCTGCTGCGCGAACAGCGGCCGGGTACGCTGCTGCAGGCCGCCGGCGATGCGGCCGACGAGATGCTTGTCTCGCTCGACCATTTCGACCGCTTCTACCTGTCGCAGGGCGATGTCTATGGCCTGGCGGCGCTGCGGCCGATGATCGACCGGCTCGCGCCCGACATCGTGCACCTGCACCACCCGCTGCTGTGGGGCATGGAGGGCATCGACTGGATCCGCCGCGCCGCGCCGCGTGCCGCCCTGGTGGCCACGCTGCACGACTATTTCGCGCTCTGCCCGCGCGAGGGCCAGTTGCTCACGACGGACGGGCGACTGTGCGCGGGCCCGGCGCCCGATGCCTGCCGGCGCTGCCTGCCCGACCGCCACGGCAGTGACTTCACCCTGCGGGACCTCGGCATCCGCAGCGCCTTCGCGGCCTTCGATGTGCTGCTCGCGCCCAGCGACTTCCTGCGTGGCCGCTTCGCCGCGGCGGGCTGGGATGCCGCGCGCATCCGGCTGATGCCCAATGCCATCGCCGCAGCATCGCCCGCACCGCATCGTGACGCGCCGGACCGGCGGCGCGACCGCTTTGCCGTGTTCGGCAATGTCAACCGCTTCAAAGGCACGCTGGTGGCGCTCGACGCCTCGGCGCGCCTGTCGCGCGGGGGCATCGGGCATGGCCTCGCGGTGCATGGCGGCACGGCCTGGCAGTCGGAGGCCTTCATGGGCGAATTCGCCGCTGCCCTGGCGGCCGCGCCGGACGCGACGCATCGCGGCGGCTATGCGCCAGGGGAGGTGGCGGCGCGCATGGCGACAGCCGACTGGGTCGTGGTGCCCTCGATCTGGTGGGAGAACGCGCCGCTCGTGATCCTGGAAGCCTTCCGCCATCGCCGGCCGGTCATCTGCGGCGATGTCGGCGGCATGGCCGAGGCGGTGCGCGATGGCATCGACGGCCTGCACGCGCCGGTCAACGACGCGGCGGGCCTCGCCGCCGTGATGCGCCGCGCGGCGCAGACCCCGGGCCTGTGGGATCGCCTGGTCGCCGGCATCCGCCCGCCGCCCGACTTCGCCGCCACGGCGGCGGAGCACCTCGCCCTCTATCGCGCCCTCGCTCCCGGAAGGAGGACACGCCGTGGCACCCGACACCGCGCCGCTGCTGCAACGGCCTGACGCCCGCCCCGCCGCGGACCTACAGGGCCTGGTCGACAATGCCGCGCCCGACCGCCTCTATGGCTGGGCCTGGAACGCGAACGGCCCTGGCGAGCGCCTGGCGATCGAGGCGCGCCTCGGTGCCGCGACGGTCCATGCAACGACCGCCGACCTGGCGCGGCCGGACCTCGCCAAGGCCGGCGTCGGCGATGGCTGCCACGCCTTCGAGATCCCGCTCGAAGCCGACTGGATCCGGCGGCGGTCGGAACTCTCGATCATCGCGCGCGCGGCCGATGGCGCCGAGATGGTGGTGCCGGTCCGCATTCGCCGCGCCGCGGGCGAGGTCAGCGAGGCCGGGATGCAGCGGGCGATCGAGGCCGTGGTGGCCGGTCAGCGACGCCTGCACGAGGATCTGCGCGCCATCGCCGCGCGCCTGCCCGGCGCGGGCGAACGCGACGCGCTCGCCACGCTCACGCATTCCCATCACGCGCTGCAGGACCGGCTTGAAGTCCTGACGCTGTGGCTGACGCGCCTCGATGAACGCCTCGCCGCCATGCCGGCGGCACCACCGCCCGCGCCGGTACGCGGCGCAGGCGCCTGGACCGTCGCGCTGGTGGCGGTGCTGGGCGCGCTGGGCGTGGCGGCGGTGCTGCTGGCGATGCGGCTCGGAGGCTGAACATGGCATCGCTCGCCATGGCAGGGCTTTCGGCGGACCTCGCGCGCGGTGCGCGCGCGGCGGCGCTGCTGGGGCTGGCGGGTGCGCTCGGCCCCTTCGCGCTGGTGATGGTGACGGTGCAGTTCTATGCGCTGGTGGTGCCGACCGGCAGCCTCGAGACCGCACTCGGCCTCGGTGCCGGCTTCGCATTGGTGGCGATTGCCGTGGTGGCGCTGACACAGCTGCGCGAAAGACTGCTGCTGGTCAGCACCGAGCGCCTGGTGCGCCGGCTGACCGCGCGCGCGCTGGCCGCCGCGACGGCGCGCGCCGCCACGCCGGCATCGGCTGCGGACCAGGCCTTGCGCGACATCGACCTGGTGCGGCGTGGCGTGGCGGGGCCGCTGTCGGCGCTGGCGCTCGATGCCATGCTGGTGCCGGCGCTGCTGCTGCTGCTGGCCACCTTCCACTGGGCCTTCGCGCTGTTCGCCGCCGCGGCGGCGCTGGTCGCGCTGCTGCTGGGCCTCGCGGCGCACCGCGCCACCCGCGCGGCACTGGCGGATTCCAACGAGGCCGCGGCGCAGGCGGCGCGGCTGGTGGCCGATGCCGCGCGTGCCGCCGAGGCGGTCGAGGCGATGGGCATGCTGCCCGCGCTGGTGCGGCGCTGGGCGGGCACGCTGGCGCGCGGCACCGGCGGGCTGCGCCGCGCGCAGGCCACCGCGCGCATGGCCCAGGCGGCGACCAGCGCGCTGTATGGCGTGGCGCAGGGCGGCGCGGTCACGGTCGGCGTGCTGGTGATCGTGGAGGGCAGCAATGTCGGCTATGGCCTGCTGGCCGGGCTGCTGCTGACGGCACGGGTGATGGACCCGTTCTCCCGCCTGGGCGCGCAGATCGAGGACGCCGCCGCCGCCCGCGCCGCCTGGCAGCGGCTGGACCGCCTGCTCGCCGCCGACGAGGCCGCGCCCGCCGAGGCGACGCGCGCCTTCCCCTGCCCCGAGGGCCGGCTGCTGCTGGACCGCGTGACGCTGGTCTTTCCCGGATCGGCGCGCCCGCTTCTGCGCGATGTCGGCCTGGTGGTCGGGCCGGGCGATGTGGTCGGGCTCGCCGGCCCGCCAGGGACAGGCAAGTCGACGCTGATGCGGGTGATCCTGGGGCTGCAGGCGACCAATGCGGGGGATGCCTTCCTCGATGGCCACGCCACCACGCAATGGGACCGCACCGACCTTGCGCGCCACATCGGCTACCTGCCGCAGGACCCGGTGCTCGGCGCCGCGACGGTCGCCGCGGCGATCGCGCGCCTTGCCCCGGTGATCGACACCCAAGCGGTGCTGGAGGCGGCGCGGATCGCTGGCGCACTCCGCATGGTGGCGGGCCTGCCGCATGGCTTCGCGACGCGGCTGGGCGACGTGCCGGCGCTGTCGATGGGCCAGCGCCAGCGGATCGCGCTGGCGCGCGCGGTCTATGGCGCGCCGCGGCTGGTGCTGCTCGACGAACCCGCGGCGTATCTGGACACGGAGGGCGAGGCCGCCGTCACCACGCTGATCGCGGCGCTTTCGGCGCGCGGCACGGCGGTGATCTTCACCTCGCACCGCGAGGGCCTGCTGCGCGCCGCGACGCGGGTGGTCACGCTGCGCGACGGTGCCCTCGTGCCGGTCGGCAAGGCGCCGCTGGCGATCGCCGCACCGGCGCGGCGCGCCGCGCTGGCCGCGCCCGCCCGGCGCATCGCGGCGCCGGAGGCCGCATGAGCGCGAGCCTCGCACCCTCCCCCGTGCTGGTTCCCGCGCGCATGATGGCGCCGACGCTGGTGGTCTGCGTGCTGCTCTCGCTGGCGGTGCAGGCCACCATGCTGACCGCGCCGTTGCTGACCATGCATGTCTTCGACGGGGTGTTGGAAAGCCGCAACCTCGGCACCTTGTGGGTGCTCTCGGCGGCGTTCCTGGCGGCGCTGCTGCTGGGCGGCGTGCTGCAATACCTGCGGGCCGCGCTGCTGGCGGCGCTGGCGGAGCGGATCGGGCGGCGGCTGCAGCTGCGCGCCCTGGCGGCGTCGGTCCGTGTCGCATTGGGGGGCGAACGCGTGGCGGCGGGCCGCGCGCTGCAGGATGTGGCGGAGCTGCGCCTCATGCTGGGCGGATCGGTGCCGGCCGATGTGCTCGACCTGCTGTCGATTCCCCTGGCGCTCGGCTTCCTGTGGCTGCTGCATCCGCTGTTCTTCGCGGTCGCGCTGGCGGCCGCGCTGGTGCAGGGCGCGATCGGGCTGCTGGCCGACCGTGCGACGCGCGGCACCACGGCGGCGGCAACACTGCACGAGGCCCGCGGCCGCCGCGGATTGCTGCAGCAGCTGGCGTTGCGCGAGATGGTGCTGGGGCTCGGCATGCTGCCCGCCGCGCTCGCGCGCTTCGCGCCGCGGCAGGCGCTGGCGATGCAGCGGCGCGGGCAGGCCGAACGCAGTGCCCGCGCCTTGTCGGGGCTGCTGGAGCTGGCGGTCTTCGCACAGCAGGGGGCGATCGTGGGCGCCGGCGTGTGGCTGCTGCTGACGCACCAGATCTCGCCGGGATCGATGCTGGCCGCCGCGACGCTGGTGACCTTCGCGACCCGGCCCGTGGTGCATCTGGTCGGCCATTGGCGCGACTGGAGCGAGGGCTTCGCCGCGGCCGGGCGGCTGGTCGAGCTGGTGCGCCGCGGTGCTCCGCCGGACGCGACGCCGTGCACGACTGATGCCCCGCCCGGGCTGGTCGTGCAGGGCCTGACCTTGCGTGCGCCGGGTGGCGTGCGGCCGCTGGTCGAATCGCTGGACATCACGCTGCCGCCAGGCGGGGCGCTGCTGCTCGCCGGACCGAATGGCACGGGCAAGACAACGCTGATCCGCGCGCTGCTGGGGCTCGCCAAGCCTGCCGCGGGGAGGGTGCTGCTCGATGGTCAGGACACGCTGGGCGCGCCGCGTGACGCGGTGGCGCCGCTGGTGGGCTACCTGCCGCAGGAGGCGCAATTGCTCGATGGCAGCATCCTCGAGAACATCGGCCGGTTCGGCGATGGCAGCGCCGAGAGCGCCGTCGCCGCGGCGCGGCGCGTCGGCGCGCATGAGGCGATCGGCCGCCTGCCGCGCGGCTATGAAAGCGCGGCGGGGCCCGATGCCGGGCTGTCGGGCGGCCAGGCGCGGCTGGTCGCGCTCGCCCGTGCCTTCCACGGCACGCCCCGGCTGATCGTGCTCGATGAACCGGAGGCGGGGCTGGACGGCGCGGCGCGCGCCGGCGTGCGCGCCAGCGTCGCGGCGGTGCGCGTACAGGGTTGCGTGGTCGTGCTGGTGTCGCACGACCCGGCGGCCTGGCGCGGCGCGGTCGATGGCGTGCTGCGGCTGACCGGCAGCGGCCCCTGGACCCTGGAGATGGCGGCATGAGCGCGGCGGCGGATGCGCTCGAAGCCGCCTTCGATGCGGCCGTGCCGCAGCCGCGCCTCGGCCGGCTGGTAGCCTTGGCGATCGCCGTGCTGGTGGTGGGCGTCGGCGGCCTGGTGGGCTGGGCGGCGATCACGCCGATCGAACGGGCGGTCATCGGGCAAGGGACGCTGGTCGCCGAGGGGCGCCGCAAGTCGGTCACGCTGCTGGAAGCGGGCATCCTGCGTGAATTGCTGGTGCGCGAGGGCGAGCGCGTGGTGGCGGGCCAGCCGCTGCTGCGGCTGGACACCACGCAGGCCGATGCGGCGGCCGCGCAGGCGCGCGCCATCTTCTGGGGGCAATCGGTGCGCGCCGCGCGGCTTGTCGCGGAACAGCAGGAAAGCCGCCGCATGGTGCTGCCCGATGGCGCCGGCGCGGCGGGCCGCGCCGATCCGGGCATCGCATCGCTGATCGAGGCCGAGGGGCGCCTCTATGGCGCGCGGTGGGAAGCCTATGACGGCGCGGTCAGCGTCAGCCGTACCCGCGTGGCCCAGCTGCGCGAACAGGTCGCCGCCTATGCCGCCCAGCGCGAGGCGACGGCCACGCGCCTGGCTGCCATCCGCGCCGAGCTCGAAGGCGTGACGCAGCTGGTCGCGCGCGGCTTCGCCACCCGCACCCGCCAGTGGGAATTGCAGCGCGCCGAAGCCGAGCTGTCCGGCAACCTCGGCCAGTTCCAGGCGCAGGAAGCGCAATCCCGCGAGGCGATCGCCCAGGCCGAACTGGAACTGGCCAATACGCGCCTGAACCGCCAGCAGGAGGTCGCGCGCGAATTGCAGGATGCACAGGCCCTTCGCGCCGATGCCGAGCAACGCCTGCGCGGCGCCGAGGATGTCCTGGCGCGCCGCCAGGTCACCGCGCCCGAAGCAGGCGTCGTGACCGAGATCCGGTTCTTCACCCCGGGCAGCAGCGTGGGCGCGGGCCAGCCCATCCTGGACCTGGTACCGGTCGATGACCGGCTGATGGCGGAGGTGCGCCTCGCGCTCACGGATGTCGAGAATGTGCGCGTCGGGCAGCCGGCGCGCCTGCGGCTTGCCGCGTTCCGCACACGCGACGTGCCGCTGATCGAGACCAGCGTCACCTATGTCTCCGCCGATCGGCAGATCGATGCGCAGGGCGGGTCGTATTTCGCCGCGCGCCTGTCGCTGGATCCTGCCGCCATCGCAGGCCTGCCGGCCGGCACCTCGCTCGCACCGGGGATGCCGGTCGAGGCCTTCCTGCTCGGCGAGCGCCGTTCCGCTCTCGACTATGTGCTCCGTCCGCTGACCGACGGCCTGCGCCGATCGCTGCGCGATTGAGCGATGCGTAACCATACCCCGCTAGACCCTGAGGCTGCTCCTTCATGACGAGGCCCTGCGCATGACCGAGTTCTTCGCCCTGCTGGAAGCGCGCCGCAGCGGAAGGCCTCCGCCCGCGCCCGAGGAACCCTCGGCCGCAGGCGCGCCCACGACGCCTGTCGCGCAGGAAGCCGTTCGTGCGGTGCGCATGGCGACGCTGGCGGGCACCGGCCTGTTCGATGCGGCGCACTACCTGTCGGCCTATCCCGACATCGCGGCGGCGGGAATCGAGCCCTTCGCGCATTTCTACGACCACGGCTTCACCGAGGGGCGGCGCCCCAACCCGTATTTCGACCCGCTGTGGTACCTCGCGCAGAATCCGGACGTCGCCGAGGGCGGCCTCAATCCGCTGTTCCACTACGCCTTCCATGGCGATGCCGAAGGGCGCAAGCCGACGCCGCTGTTCGACCCGGCATGGTACCGCGCGCGCCATGACCTTCCCGCGAACGAGAATGCGCTGGCGCATTGGTTGAAGCACCGCGCCACGGGCCGCTTCAGCCCGATGCCGGATTTCGACGTGGACTTCTACCTGGCGCGCAACCCGGATGTGGCAGCGGCAGGCGTGGATCCCTTCGAGCACTTCTGGTGCCAGGGCTACAAGGAAGGCCGCAACCCCTCGCCCGCCTTCGATGTGCGCTTCTACGCGCAGCGCTACCTGCGCGGCGACCTGTCGGAAAACCCCTTCGCGCACTGGCTGGCGCATCGCGGTGAACCCGGGGTGCATGGGCGCATGCCCGAGGACGAGGCCTCGGTCCCGCGCGAGGTCAAGCGCTTCACGCGGCCCGGCCCGGATTTCGAGGAGGTGCGGCCGCTGCCGCCCGACGCGGCCAAGCGCGTGAAGCTGCTCACCTACTACCTGCCGCAATTCCACGCCTTCCCGCAGAACGATGCCTGGTGGGGCCGCGGCTTCACCGAATGGACCAACGTGCCGCGCGGCCTGCCGCGCTTCCGCGGGCACTACCAGCCGCGCGTGCCGCGCGACCTCGGCTTCTATTCCCTGGAAGGCAACGAGACCTTTCGCCGCCAGGCGGAGATGGCCAAGGCCGGCGGCGTGCACGGCTTCGTCTTCTACTTCTACTGGTTCAACGGCACGCGGCTTCTGGATGCGCCCGTCGAGCGCTTCCTGGCCGACCCGTCGATCGACATGCCCTTCGCGCTGATGTGGGCGAACGAGAACTGGACGCGCCGCTGGGACGGCGCCGAGAGCGAGGTCCTGATCTCGCAGGACTACCGCCCCGACGACGACGAACGCATGGTCGCCGAGTTCGCCCGCCACTTCCGTGACCCACGCTACATCCGCGTGGGCGGGCGCGCGGTGCTGATGGTCTATCGCCCCGCGCTGATCCCCGACAGCAAATCCACCATCGCGCGCTGGCGGCATCTATTCCGCGAACACCATGGCGAGGACCCGCTGCTGGTGATGGCGCAGGGCTTCGGTGACACCGACCCGCGCCCGCATGGGCTGGATGGCGCCATCGAATTCCCGCCGCACAAGCTGACGCAGAACCTGGAGCCGATCGCCACCGGGCTCGACGTGCTGGACCCGGACTTCACCGGCAAGGTCTATACCTACGAGGACGTCACGCGCGTCTCCCTCGAGGAGCCCGCCCCCGCCTTCCCGCTGATCCGCACCGCCGTGCCGTCCTGGGACAATGACGCGCGCCGCCAGGGCAGCGGCCTGGTCATCACCGGAAGCACGCCGGCGAAGTACGAGGCCTGGCTGTCGGCGCTGATCGAACATGCCGGTCGCCACCCCTTCCATGGCGAGGCGATCGTCTGCGTCAACGCCTGGAACGAATGGTGCGAGGGCGCCTATCTGGAACCCGACCTGCATTTCGGCGGGGCGTATCTGAACGCGACGGCACGCGCCGTGACCGGCGCCACCCGCATCGGCGACGAAGCGCCGCCACGCGTGCTGCTGGTCGGCCACGACGCCTTCCCCGGCGGTGCACAGCAGTTGCTGCTGTCGATCGGCACCACGCTCAGGCGCGCGCATGGTGTCGAGGTGGAGTTCCTGCTGCTGGGTGGCGGCGCCCTCGAAGCCGACTACCGCCGCGTGGCGCCGACGACCGTGTTGGCCGGCCAGGCAGCGCTGTCGGCACGGGTGGGCGCCATGGCGGCACGCGGCTGGCGCCATGCCATCGTCAACACCACCGCCGCCGGGTCGGCCGTCGCCACGCTACGCGCGGCGGGCATCGGCGCGGTGCTGCTGGTCCATGAACTGCCGCGGTTGATCCGTGAGAAGCACCTGGCCGACGGTGCGCGCGCCGGCATCACGGCGGCGCGCAACGTGGTCTTTCCCGCCCCCTTCGTGCGCGACGAAGTGCTCGGCATGCTGGGTCTGTCGGCGGATGAGCGCTGCCTGCTACGGCCGCAGGGCATCTACAAGGATATCTCCGCGCCGGCCGATGCGGTCACCCGCATACGCACGGAATTCGGCATCGCGGAGGGCGAGCGCCTGGTGGTCGGCATCGGCTATGCCGATATGCGCAAGGGCTTCGACCTGTTCCTGCAACTGTGGCGGCTGCTGCGCTGGCGCGGCCGCGGGCGGGTGCACCTGTGCTGGCTGGGCGGCATGGATCCGCAGATGCAGGCCTGGCTGGCCGATGAGATCGACGCTGCCGTGGCGACCGGCACCTTCCACATGCCGGGCCGTCGCGACGATGTCGGCGCCTTTCTGCGCGCGGCCGATGCCTATGCGCTGACCTCGCGCGAGGACCCCTTCCCATCGGTGGCGCTGGAGGCGATCGCCGCCGGCTTGCCGGTCGTCGCCTTCGGCCGCAGCGGCGGCATTCCCGACATGCTGGTCGAAACCGGTGTCGGCACCGTGGTGCCCTATGGCGACGTCACGGCGATGGCGGAGGCCGTCTCCGCCGCGATGCAGCCCGGCACAGGTGCGGCTGCCCGCGGCAAGGCGGCAGCCGGGCGCCGGCGTATCGCCGCGGCGCGTTTCGGCTGGCGACCCTATGTGCGAGACCTGCTGCGCCTGGCCGTGCCGGACCTGCCTTCGGTGTCGGTCGCGGTGCCCAACTACAATTACGCCCGCTTCATGCCGGAGCGGCTGGGCTCGGTCTTCGGGCAGAGCCTTCCGGTGCACGAGGTGATCGTGCTGGACGACTGCTCGACCGATGACAGCCTCGCCGTCATCCGCGACGTGGCGCGGCGCCATGCGCGCGAGATCCGTCTCGCGCCCAACGCCACCAACAGCGGGTCGGTCTTCGCGCAGTGGCGCAAGGCCGCCGAGATGGCGCAGGGCGACTTCCTCTGGATCGCCGAGGCCGACGACTTGTCGGATCCCGACTTCCTGTTGCGGGCGACAGCGCGGATGAAGGCCGATCCGGCCGTCGCCTTCGCCTTCACCGACAGCCGCACCATTGCCGCAGATGGGTCCGCCATGTGGCCGGACTACAAGGGCTACTACGCCACGCTCGAACCCGGTGCCCTGCAGCGCAGCGAGGTGTTCGACGCCGCCGAGTTCGTGCGCCGGTTCCTGGCGGTGAAGAACCTCGTGCTGAACGTCAGCGCCGTGGTGTGGCGGCGCGATGCGTTGCTCGCCGCACTCGATGCCTGTGCCGAGGATCTGCGCGGGTTCCGCATGGCGGGCGACTGGCGGCTGTACCTGCAGGCGCTTGCCGCCCCCGGCGCGCGCGTGGCGTACGAGGCCACGCCTCTCAACGTGCACCGCCGCCACGCGGCAAGCGTGACGCATGCGCTGGATGGCACCCGGCACGTCGAGGAAATCGCGCGCTGCCATGCCTTCGCGCGCGATGCCTTCGCCGATGCCGCCGCGGCGTTGGCGCGGCAGCAGGCCTATCTCGCGGAAGTCGCGGGGCAGCTCGGCGCGGCCGCGCCAAAGCCGAAGAAGCGCCGTCCGCGCCGTTCGACAAGCCGCGCGCCATGACGCGGCGCATCGCCAGCCACCCGTTCAACCACCGCACAGGAGCCTGAACCCGATGTACGTTCCCCCCTATGACGCCGTGCTTGCCAGCATCGGCACCTCGCGCGAGGCGCTGCAGGCCGAACAGACGGTCACGGTGCCGGTCGGCCTGTTCCGCTTCCTGTTGCAGATCGCCGTGGCGAATGGCGACTTCAACGAGGCGGGCTACCTCGAGGCCAATGCCGATGTGGCCGATGCCGTGCAGTCGGGCACCATCGACAGCGCGCGGCTTCATTATATCGGCTTCGGCTATTTCGAGGGTCGCCAGGGCGGCACGCCCGATGTCGATGAGCGCTGGTACCTGCGTTCCTACCCCGACGTCGGCGCCGCGGTGAAGGCTGGCAAGCTGACCTCCGGGCGCGAGCATTTCTCGATGATCGGGGCAGCGGAGTGGCGCAGCCCGAGCCCGCGCTACGAGGCGGACGCGCAGCAATGGAAGCGCGCGCTCGAGGAAGCCTGACAGCCAGGCCAGGACCGTCGGTCGCCGCGAGGAGGATCCACCCGTGACACGCATCGTCATCCATGTCGGATCCCACAAGACGGGAACGACGTACCTCCAGCAGGGCTTCGTCGCCCTACGCGAACCGCTGCGCGCGGCTGGCATCGACTATCCCGCGGAATGGCAGGACCATCTGCACGGGCATCATTCGCTCGTGCGGATGCTGGCGTCGGGCGATGCGGCGACGCCGGCGCGACTTGCAGCGCTTGCGGACCAGGCGGGTCGCGAAGGGCGCGGCATCCTGTTCTCCAGCGAGAATTTCGAGGATCTCGACGATGCTTCGGTCGCGCGGCTGGCATCCGCCCTTCAGGGGCATGCGGTCGAGATCGTCTTCTTCGCGCGCCGCTGGGCTGGCCTGCTGCCCTCTGCCTGGCAGGAACAGGTGAAGCAGGGGGGGAGCGAGACCTATCCGCAGTTCCTGCTGACGCATCTCGCGCAGCCTTCGGACAGCCGTCTGTTGAATCCGATGCGCGTCCTCGGTCGCTATGCCGATGCCTTTGGCAGGAACGCGATACGGCTTGTTGCCTATGATCGCGTGATTGATGGCGGCGAGGATCTCCTCGCCTTCTTCCTGCAGACGCTGCTTGGCGTACCCATCGTCCCGCCGACGCGCGGCAAGCGCGTCAACGGCGCGCTGCCGGCCGTGGATATCGAGATCATCCGCCTGCTGAATGCCATGGCTCGGCGCTGGCAGGGAAGCGTGCCGGGCGGCGTTTGGCCGATGAAGCTGTTCTACGAACTTGGCGGCCAGGGGTTGCCCGCGATCGCGGTCCTGCGAACGGCGCTGCGCCCCTTCGTCACCCGATGTGGCGTGCCCGACGACCTCGCGGCGCTACGCGAGATCGAGCTGCAGACGATCGATCGGTTCGGCATCGCGTTGCCGACGAACGGCAGCATGGCCGCACGAGCGCCAGGGCCCACGGCGGCCGGGGAGCATGTGGCGGGCGAATACTGGATGGACCCCTTGGTGCCGCCCGCCTTCGCCGAGCTTCGCGACGCCATGCGCCGGCGGCACGCTGAGATCGCCTTGGCGGCCTGACGCCGGACCACCGGCATCGCTCGAACGATTCCAACCGAACAGGAGGCTTCCATGACGGACCCCGCTCGTTCCCCACCGTTCCGGATTTCCGCGCCAGGCAAGCGCATCTGCTTCTGGGGTGCGCCGGCGCATGTGCCGCCGTTCGAATCACTCTCGCAGGGGCTTGAGCTCACCGGCGCGAATACCGGCAACCTCTTCATCGGCCACGGGCTGTTCCATGGCCTGGAGTGTGCACACAAGGCGTTTCACCCCGGCTTCGGCGCCATTCCTGCCGAGCGGTTGCACGAACACTTCGACATGCTGTTCGTGCCCGCGTCGAATTTTGTCGGAAACGGCGTCGACCTCACGGCGCATGCCGACTACTTCGCGCGCACGCGGGTGCCGATCTTCTGCTTTGGCCTCGGTTCGCAACTGCGTCCTGGCGAAGCGCCGTCGCTGAAGCCGGGTACGGAGCGGCTCCTGCATTTGCTGGCAGAGCGAGGTGGGTCGATCGGGGTCCGCGGGGCCTTCACCGCTGAAGTCCTCTGGCGCATGGGTATCCGCAACACCAGCATTGTCGGCTGTCCATCACTGCTGGGGCTTCGGCCGGCCGCGCTTGAGCGCCTGGCCGGTGCAACGCCGTCGTTGGACAAGGTGGCTTTGAACCTGTCGAACAACGTCCGCCGCCATGCGTTGAATCCGGACGCCATGCGAGCGTCCGAGAACGGACTTTTCCAGCGCCTGCTTGGCGAGAACGCCTTCTATGTGCTGCAGAACGAAAGGCCAGAAATGGAGTTGTTGAGCGCGATGGCCGCCGGCGACAGTGCGAAGGTGGCCTCCGCGGTGCAACGGATTGCGGAGATCTTCGAAGTCTCGGCATCGCGTGAGGATATGAAGGCCTTCCTCGACCGGCGGATCCGCATGTTCTTCGCGGTCGACGACTGGGTCGGCTGCATGGAGACCATGAGCCTGTCGATCGGTTCGCGGTTCCACGGAAACATCGCAGCGCTTTTGGCCGGCACGCCGTCATTGTGCCTGGTGCACGACATGCGGACGCGCGAACTGTGTGAGCTTCTGCGGTTGCCGCACCTGATCCTCGATCGTCGGATTTCGTCCGAGGAAATCCTCGAGAAGGCACTCGACGTTGACCAGGCACCCTTCGTCGCGCAATTGCCGCGACTGATGATGGAGTGGAGCCTGTTTCTTGCGCGAAACGGGCTTGAGGCGCGCCATGATGCGCTGGACGATGCGCTGCTGGATGTAGCGGCGGCCTGACCGATCGGCGATGAAACGCATCAGCGCCCTTCGCACGGTGCGCTATTGCACATGCTGCAGACCGGGTCTGTCGCGGCGAAGGCCGCCACAAGCGGGACGTCTATCCCGTCAAGCATGAGGCCATCATCGACCTGCCGCTGTGGGATGCGGTGCAGGCCAAACTCGCCGAGAACGGCATGCAGCGCGCTTCGCGGAGCAATGCCGACCACCCGAGCCTGTTGGCCGGGCTGGCCCATGAGGGCGGCACCGCCACGCGACTGACCCCGACCCATGCCGTGAAGGGGGGAGTAAGCGGTATCGCTACCACGTGTTGCCGACGTCGATCGCCGCAGCGCGGTCCTCGTGGCCGGCGGGCCGCCGTGCTCCGCTGATCCCGACGAACACCTCAACGCTACCAGGGATGCGGGGCAGGCGTCCTCGTCAATCCGACGGGGACTCGCTGTCCGCTTCCGGCGCCGCATGGGAAGTCATGGACGAAACTCATGCTGCCGAAATGGGCAGGAGAGACACGGGCCGATCTCGCGCGCCGAATCTGGGAGCATATGCGTCTATCGGGCAGGCTGCGAGAACGACATCGGCGCAAAGCCGCGGCATTCTGCGCCGCGCCCGGAGGGCCCATTTCGAATGGAAGATGTCTCACTCTATACGGCTGAGCGTGGCTGTGGTCGCAGTCTCCGGCGAACCCGTCTCGGCACCGGCGGGCATGATATTTCTCTGCTATCAGGGAAAATAACAGGGAAGTTGGCGCGTTTCGTTGCTCTTTTCGAGTACCGCGACCGAAAATGTAAGCAAAACGCTCGTACTTTTCTGAGGATTCCCTAGTCAGGGAACAGGGAACTTCGGACAGCAAATCAGCGATTTTCTGCTGTTGCTCAGGGATTCCATCGCTTGGGAGCAGACCCCGTCGGATACGGCTAGACTACCCCAGCGCTCCGCGGCACGCCACGGACTGCCTCAGGGCACGCCCTATGTCGAAAAATGGCGTACCATTTATCGCAGCCATAGCACTTTGCAGCGCCGCAACCATGCGATCCAGATCGGCCCAGTGGTTGACTGCGGCCGGCCGCAACACCTTTAGTGCCGCGATGGCCTTGCCTTGACCGTCGCGCACAGCGACACCGAGGTGGACATGGCGGGGCGTGCCGCTGGAGGTGATCGCGAAGCCGCATCGCCGGGCGCGATCGATGGCCGAACGCACCTCGTCGGGACCGGTGTGGAAGCGCCGATGCGCACCGGCATTCGCCGCCAGGATAAGTTCGACCACGTCTTCGGGTGTCTCGGAGTGGATCGCTGCCCGCCAGCGGCGCCACCGATCGGCCGACGAACACCAACGCCGGCGACCCAGCGCCGGTGTGGGTCGCGGTCCAGACTGCGGCCTCAGTGCTCGTTGGCGCCGGCCCTGGCTCGCGTATCCGGTGGCACCACGCGCTGGACGCAGACCATCTCGAGTCGCGCTCGCCGCAGGCGGGGGATTTTGCATCGGCCGACACACCCGCTGACCCTATCTCCAAAGGGAGAGGTCGAAGGTTCGAATCCTTCCTGGTCCGCCAGCTTTAAGATTCTTAGGTCGTTAGAACACGAAGTCTGCCGCGAGCAAAGATAGCACTTGAGTAGCGACGTGGCAGTGCATGAACCGCAGCTGGGTCGTTCGTCGGCACGAATCCGGCAGGCGCATCGTCCGGTCGAAGTGGCGCTTGGTCACCCCGGTCAGCATCACGTTCAGCGCCCAGTTCCCAAGCGAATTCTCCGCTCGCCCCAGCTCGGGAGTCCTGCCAGGGTCAGTCGAGGGTGAGGTCGACCGGCATTGCCTGATCGGTATCGTTGGACTGGAACAGTCCCGCGAAGGCGACGAACGGCGCGGGCTTTGCATCACGATGGAAAACATCGGCGGTGCGAGCGGCGATCCCCCGGCCGGCCCCAGCCCAACGACGCAGCGGCTCCGCCCGACAGCTGCAGCAGATCCGTGTCCCGCCCGTATTGCGATCAGGAAAAGAGACGAATGCCTGCGTTCAACTGGGACGATCTGCAGGTTCTTTTGGCAATCGACCGGGCAGGCTCCCTGCTCGCCGCAGCGCGCACGCTCGGCCTCAGTCACAGTACGGTTGCGCGTCGCCTTGCCGCAGCCGAAGCTTCGCTGCAGGCGACCGTTTTCGTGCGCCGCGGCACGAAGCTGGTGCGCAGCGATACGGCAGAGCACGTCTTCGCCCACGCGCAAAGGATTGAAGCGGAGATTGCTGCCTTCACGCGGATAGCCGGCGGAAGTGACGCTAGGCTCTCGGGCGAAGTCAGACTAGCGGCGCCGATGGCGCTGCTTAGTGATCTGCTGATCGACCGCCTGGCGGCGTTCCGCGCAGCCTTTCCCGAGATCGTCCTAACCTTGCTGGCGGATCTGTCGCTCGACTCGATGCTCAACGGCGACGCCGATATCGGACTGCGGATCAGCAAGCCTGTCGCCGATCGGCTCGACATTCGTCGACTGAGCGACTGCGCCTTCGCGCTGTATGGCTCACCCGCCATGGCGGCCTTGGCACGCAAGGCGATCGAGGCCGATGCAACACGCGATGTTCCCTTCGCCGTGCTGACCGACGAACGGCCTCACTTGCCTGAGAGCCTATGGATGCGACAGCTCTTCGCGGGGGCGGAGCCCATCCTGCGCGCCAGCACGAGCCTGTTGCTGCGCGCCATCGCGCAATCCGGCCTTGCCGTCGTGGCGCTGCCAGCATTCCTCGGCGACCGGTCCGCCGGTTTGGAACGCATCGCGACGACCCCTCCCGGCCCGTGCGAGCAGCTCTACATCGTCACCAACCGCGGACAGCGGGGCGTGGCGCGCGTGCGGGCTGTCGTCGATTTTCTCGTTCAGAGCCTGGCTGCCGAGCGGCCACGGCTGAGCGGCACGCAGCCGAACGAATGACGGCTAGGCATCCTCCAGCACCGGCGCCATGGCAGCTGTCGACCAACCCAGTCGCAGCTGGTCTCCCTGTAAAGGCACCATCGCACGCTCCGCGGCCGGGACGCTGACGCGAAGAGCGCCGACTGGCGTATCGACCACGACGTCGCACACGGCGCCAAAATAGGTTGTCGAGACGCACCGCCCAGGCAGCGCGATCTGCTCCGCTTCCTCCACGGCGAGCAGGCGGATACGTTCCGGCCGCAGCGAGAATACGGCGTGACCCGAAGGCCAGTGGGGCATCGTCGGCAGACGCTCGTCACCGATCCGCAAGACCCTGTCTGCGTCGATCGTCCCCTCGAGGAAATTCGCACGGCCCAGGAACCCCGCAACGAAGCGGGACGCCGGATGGTCATACAGCACGGCAGGCCGATCGAGCTGCACCAGGCGGCCATGGTTCAGGATCGCGATCCTGTCAGACAGTGACAGTGCTTCTTCCTGGTCGTGGGTGACATTCACGAATGTCCGTCCGACGCGCGCATGCAGCGCCTTGAGCTCCTCCTGCATCTCCGCGCGCAACTTCTTGTCCAGCGCCGAGAGGGGCTCATCGAGCAGCAGGACCGCTGGGTCGAAGGCCAGGGCCCGGGCCAGTGCCACGCGCTGCTGCTGACCGCCGGAGAGCTGTGCGGGCAGCTTGCCGCCATGCCGGTCGAGCTGCACTAGGTCGATGGTTCGCCGAACCCGGTCTTCCCGCTGCGCCCGGCCCCAGCCGCGGATCCGGAGCGGGAAGGCAATGTTCTCGGCGACGGTCAAATGCGGAAAAAGCGCGTATCCCTGGAACACCATGCCGAAGTCACGCCGCTCGGGCGGCAGGGCGGCGATATCGCGGCCATCGAGAAGAATCTCGCCGCCGCTCGGTTGCACGAAGCCGGCGATCATCATGAGGATGGTCGTCTTGCCGGAGCCGGACGGGCCGAGCAGGGTCACGAACTCGCCCCTGTTGATCGACAGCGACACCTTCTGCACCGCGTCCACTGTCCCGTAACGGCGGCTGACCTCACGCAGCGTGAGCGTGTCGCCGGCCAGCACAGTTCGGGGTGCCTGGATCGGGCGCGGCATCAGGCGGGTTCAACCCGACAGCACTGCATGGGGCACATCAGCAGCGCCATTCCGGCTGCCCCTCCAGCAGGCGCAAGGCGCTGCGCCAGGCGAAGGCGTCGCGCGCCTCGGCGCCGGGACGGTTGGATTGCGCGGCGGTGCGTTGCCGCACGCTTTCGGGTGGCAGGACCAACCGGCCGCCGCCAGCCTGCGCATCAACCTGGGCAGCGCAGGCACGTTCGAGGTAGTAGATCTCGAGGAAGGCCTGCGCGACGCTGGAACCGGCCGCCAGCAGCCCATGGTTGCGCAAGATCATCACGCGGTTCTGGCCGAGGTCTGCGACCAGCCGGTCGCGCTCGTCCAGGTCCAGCGCCACGCCCTCGTAGCCGTGGTAGGACAACCTGCCGTAGAAGCGCAGCGCATGCTGGCTGATCGGCAGCAGCCCATCCTCCTGCGCGCTGACGGCGATGCCGGCGCTGGTATGGGTGTGGATCACGCAGGTCAGGTCCTCGCGGGCTGCGTGGATCGCCGAATGGATGGTGAAGCCCGCGGCGTTCACGGGCCGCGGGACCGCATGCGGTTCGACGATATTGCCGTCGAGGTCGATCTTCACCAGGTCGCTCGCGCGCATCTCGTGGAACAGCACGCCGTACTCGTTGATCAGGAAGTGATGCTCGGGACCGGGAACGCGCAAGCTGATATGCGTGTAGATCAGGTCGGTCCACCGATGGAAGGCGATCAGCCGATAGAGCGCGGCCAGGTCGCATCGCGCCTGCCACTCCGTTTCGCTGATGCCGTGGTCCGCGGTCGTAGCGGCATGGGGCCTCATGGTCGTCTCCCGTTCTGTTGCATCGTCGCGTCGTCCGGTCGTGCCCGTTCAGTGTCGCGCGCTGGTGGCGTAGAAGGGCGACGGCGCCTCGGGCGGCAGGTAGTCGCGGTAGAAGTCTCGGACGAAGGGCTCCACCTGCCGCGACACGGCGCGCCGGCGCTCATCGTCGGGGGTCAGCGGGCGGCCGAGCTGCTCAGCCAGCTCGGCCAGCGCGGCCTCCTTGTCGACGCGCGTGAAACGCCGGTCGGCATAGATGACCTCGCCCGCCACCATCACCGTGTGCACCGCGCCGGTCTTCCCACGTTGCACCAGCGCGTCGATCAACGGTGTGTCGCGATCCATGTAGGGGTAGCTGAAATGGCGCCGGTCCATCAGGACCAGATCCGCAGCGCAGCCCGGCACCAATCGGCCGATCGTCCGGCCGAACAGGGTCGTCGCCGCACCGTCTTCCGTCGCCATGCGGAACACCTGCGCCGGGGTCGGCACGTCCATCGGGTCCATGCCGGGCACGCGGTGCTGGCGCAGCACCATGCGCATTTCCTGCAGCATGTCGCGGTCGTCGTTAATGCCCGCCTCGTCGAGGCCGATCGCGACGCGCACGCCGCGCTTCTCCCAAGCATTGAGCGGGGCCACGCCGCTGCGCAGTCGGAGATTCGACGAACAGTTGTGGCAGATGCAGGTGCCGGTCTCGGCGACGAGTTCGACGTCGTCTTCGGTCAGCCAGACGCCATGACCGAGCGTGGCGTGCGGCCCCAGCAGACCGGCCCGGTTCAGCACCTGAAGCGCGCTCATGCCGGCGCGTCTGTGTGCGTAGGCTTTCTGGTACTGCGTCTCCAGCAGGTGCATGTGGAAGGGCGTGCCGGTGCTCTCGCAGGTCGCGCGGACGCGCTCCAGCGCCGTGTCGGAACACCAGTGCAGGTTGCCCGGGGCAAGCTGGACCGCGATGCGCGGATCGTCGCGGAAGGTCTCGCGCAGGTGATGGAACAGCGAGAAATGATCATCCAGCGGCAGCACGCCGCGTTGGAGCATCGGCGCCAGCTCCGCGGCCAGCGCCGGCGGCAGCCTGGCCAGGAAGGCGGCATCGGCCTCGTAGACCAGGTGATTCTGGTCGCGCAGCATATAGCCGTAGGACGCCCGCATGCCGATCGCCTGGTAGGCGCGCAGCGTGTCCGTCGCGCCGCCGATCACGTTGTCTAACGGCCCGGGAATCCGTCCGGCGAGGTGCTGAACGGTGGTGATGCCGCTCTCGACCATCTCGAAGGCGGAGTACAGCGTGTCGAGACGCAGATCGACGGCGCGCGACTTCAACCGGCTGGCAAACCAGAGCTCCAGCGGCAGGTCCGGCGAGCCGAGCTGCAGCGGCGTGAGGCCGACATGATGATGACCGTTGACGAAGCCCGGCAGCACGACGTCCGTCGGTGAACCGAGCACCTGGTCCACGGTGCCGACGTGCTTCATCTCCATTTCGGCCCAGGGTCCGACTTCGACGATGACGCCGTCGCGCTGCAGGACGGCGCCGTCATCGACAACCTCCACGGCGTTGCGATCGACGGCGCGGCAGATCACCGCGCCGCCACGGATCAACGAGGAGGGCATGCGGGCGTACTCTCAGGCCGCTGCCGCGCTGGACGGCCAGACGCGGCTGTAGAGGTAGAGCAGCGCATCGCCGGCGACCATCGAATCGAAGCGTGGTGGATTGGCCTCGTCGACGCAGGTCGGCAGCGGGCTGATCACCGTGTCGTAGTCCGGATTGGCGAAGACGCCGATCGAGAAGCGTTCCTTGCCGTAGCGGTTGACGACGCGATGCAGCGTGGACGCGAAGCGATGGTTGGTCCACATCTTCATGCTGTCGCCGATATTGACGACGAAGGCGTTCTCTACCGGGGGGACGACGATCCATTCGCCGCTGCGGCTCTGCACCTCCAGTCCGCCGGTCTGATCCTGCTGCAGCATGGTGAAGCCGCCGGCATCGCAATGCGCGCGCGATGCGCCGCCTTCCATCGCCGCCTGGTCGTCGGCATGCGGCAGGTAGTGCAGCAGGCGAAGCTGGATCAGCGGCTTGCGGTAGAACTGCGCGAAGTAGTCCGGCGACAGGTCCAGCCCGCGCGCAAAGACACTGGCCAGCAGGGCGGCGAAGCCGTGCATCGCGTCGTAGTAGCCGAGCACGTCCTCGCGGAAGCCCGGCAGCCCGTCCGGCCACAGGTTGCGGCCGTGCAGCGGCTTTCCGGCCAGCAGATCGGGATCGTCAGCCGGCAGTTCGGCCGCGATCTGGAAGACCTCGTTGCGGTTCGGCTTGCGCGCCTTGAGCGTTTCCTCGGCCAGGTGTTTCTGGAACCCCGCGACGGCCTTGCCCTTGGTGCCGGTGCCGCTGGCACCCTGGTCCATCGGCAGGAAGCCGCGGAAGGAATCTGATCGGCCCATCCACACCTGCATCTTTGTCTCCTCCGGCAACGCGAAGAAGCGCTCGGCCTGGCGGAAGATGTTGCGGATCAGCGGTGCCGGCACCGGGTGATTGACGATGGTCAGGAAGCCGATCTGTTCGCAGGCGTCGCGCACCTCGCGCGCCACTCGCTCGGCCGCCTCGGCATTGCCGGACGACAGCGGTGCGAAGTCGATCACCGGGATTTCGTTGGCGTTCGCCCAGCGACTGAGCGCCGGTGCGGCGGGTGCAGTCATGCTCGTCATGTCTGACATGTCATGTCCTTCCTTCAGCTCGAGATGGCGTCGAGAAACTGCTGCGTCGCGGTGGTCGCGTGCTCAGCGTACCATTCCACGCCACCGGGGATCATGCGGGCATAGTTGTCGGGCTGGCCGGGGTCGTGCGGCTTCAACTCGTCGGGCACCAGCGCGCTCGCCGCGGGATTGACCGGGCCATTGCCGTTGGTCTGCAGCAGGGAGACCTGGCCGGCGGGGTCCTGGGTCGATGCGATGAATTCCCAGATCGCCCGTCCGCCGGGTGCGCCCTTGGGCACCATCCAGGCGCCCACCCACAGGATTCCGTCGTTGAAGGTGTAGGTGCAGACGCCGTTGGTATCGCGCATCAGGGGCAGCGCGCGTGTGTTGAGCATCGCGCCGAGATGCGCCTCATTGTCGCGGAACATCGCCTGGCCTTCGGCCAGCGTGTTGAAATAGAGGCTGTGCGCGGAGATCTTCCGGAATCCCTCCAGGGCGCGCCGCATGTCGATCGGATAGATCCTGTCCCTGGCCACCCCGTCGGCCAGCAGCGCGGCCTCGAGGTTGCCATCGATCGTGCGTCGGAAGGCGCGCTTGCCGGGAAAGGCGGCGACGTCCCAGACATCCTTCCAGTTCTGCGGGACGCGACCGCCCCAGCGCCTGGTGTTGTAGGTCAGCACATGGGCATAGGTGTAGTTGCCGACGCCCCATCGATTGGCGTGCTCGGGCCGCACCTTGCTGCGGTCGACGATGCTGTAGTCGATCTCCTCCAGCATGCCTTCCGGGCCGATTTCCAGCGCCGTGTGCAGGTTGCGGTCCATCACGTCCCAGGTGACGTTCCTGCTCTGCACCATGAGGCGGATGCGGCCGGTGGCCGGACCGGTGCCGTCGATCGCGACGCGCCGGCCCGGATACCGCCGCTGGTAGGGCTCGACGAAGGCGCGGCGCATGTTGGGAACAGCATCCCCGCCCCAGTTGACCAGCACCAGTTCCCGCGCGGTGCCCTGCGCCGCGGCGGGTGTCAGTCGCGCAGCGCCGGCGGGTATGCCCAGGGCGGCGCAGATGGCGAGGAAGCCTCGACGGTCATGCGTGCGGCCCTCGGTGCGTTCCTGGAAGTGCTCGATGGCTTCCTGGTAGCGACGTTCGTCCATTGAAGCAGCTCCTTCGTGTCAGGTGTTGGCGTCGCGCCGGGCACGGATGGCCATGTCCAGCAGGAGAACGACGAGGGTGATGAGGATCATCGCGCTGGCGACAGCGGCGATGGTGGGGTCGAGGTTCTCGTTGATGCCGTCCCACATCAGCCGCGGCAGCGTGAACAGGTTGCGGCCGCCGACGAAGATGACGATCAGCAGCTCATCCCAGGAATGGATGAAGGCGAAGATCGCGCCCGATACGATGCCGAGCCTGATGTTGGGCAGGATCACCCGCCACAGCGTCTGCGAGGTCGAGGCACCCAAGCCCCGCGCGGCCTGTTCGAGCCGCGGGTCCAGGTTGGCCAGGGCCGCCGTGACGGTCAGCGCGACATAGGGCAGCGCCGTCACGGTATGCGCCATCACCACGCCGATCGTCGAACCGACCAGGCGGAATTCGACATAGAGACGATACAGACCGAGTGCATAGGCGATGGTCGGCACCATCAGCGGCACGATCATCGCGGCGCGCACCACCTTCGTCGCGCCGGATCCCAGGCGCCAGCAGCCGATCGAACAGAGCGTGCCGGCCGCCACCGCGAGCGCCGTGGAGGTGAGCGCGATCAACAGGCTGAGCCAGATGCCCTCCCGCCAGATCGGATTTGTCAGCAGGCTTCCCCAATGCTGCAGTGAAATGCCGTCGGTGGGCAGGGAGAGGTAGCGGTTTGGCGTCAGCGAAATCGGGATGACGATGAACGCCGGCAGCACGAGCAGTGCCAGCACGCACCACGCCAGAGCCTGCATGAGCGGTGAGCGTCGCATGGTTTCCATGGCTCAGCGCGGCCCCAGCACGCCGCGCACATCGACGATGCGCGACAGCGTCCACATCGCGCCCAGCACGGCCACTGTCAGCGTGGTGGCGAGCATGGTGCCGAGGCCCCAGCGCACCGTTTCGTTGATCTGCACGGCGACGTATTCGGCGATCATCAGAGTGCGGCCGCCCCCGAGTATGGCCGGCGTGATGTAGAACCCCAGCGAGAGGACGAAGACCAGGACAGTCGCCGCGTAGATCCCCGGCCGCGTCAACGGCAGGAACACCCGGATGAAGGCCTGGAACGGGCTGGCCCCCAGGCCACGCGCCGCATTCGGCAGCGCCGCGCTGATGCCGCGCATGCTGGCGTACAGCGTGAGCACGGCGTAGGGCAGCATGACGTGCACCATTCCGATGACGACGCCGACCTCGTTGCGCACGAGTGCCAGCGGCGTGTCGATGATGCCGGCGCCGATCAGCGCGGTATTGATCACCCCGTTCGGCCGCAGCAGCGTGATCCACGCAAAGCTGCGGACCAGCACCGAGATCCAGAAGGGGAACAGGACGCAGAACAGCATCCAGCGTGCCTGGCGGCTGCCGGCCACGCGCATCGCATAGGCGATGACGAAGCCCAGCACCAAGGTGATGCTGACCGTGATCGCCGAAATGCGCAGCGTGGTTATCAGCGCGCGCTGAACCGAACTGCTCGTGAAAAGCAGCGCGTAGTTGTCGAGGCCAACCCGTGGTTCTGTCAGGCTGATGACCACGACGCCCGCCAGTGGCGCGGCAAAGAAGGCAAGCAGCATGAGCACTGCGGGAAGCAGCATCAGATAGTATCCGAAATTGCTGGATACCACGAAATTTGAAACTCGGCTGTCCGGCACGCCAGCACTCCAAGCGCAAAGGCCCTATTGCAGGGTCAAACCCGAAGGCTGCACTGAATCAGACGATGCGTTCGTCAGCGGCGGCCGGCGACTATCGGGCCGTGAACACGCTCAAGATTCCGGATCGCCGACTGCATCGTCGTGGACGCTCGTGCAGATTGGGCTTTTGTTTGAGCGATGGTCCGTGTGACTGGGTGACGTTAGCAATGCCGATGGCGATCAAGCATTGACCAATTTTGGGCGACCTCATTTCCGATTGACCGAAAATCGGCACGTCCGGGCGCGTGGTCCGGCCGTGGCCTAGCTCTCGCTCAACGCGTGGGCCGCCTCCATAAGGGCCGGGGCCAGGCGTTTGCGCGCCTCGTCTTCGTCGACATCGGCGAGGCGCGCCGTGATGTGGATGGCCGCGACCGGCTGCCCGTCCGCCTGCAGGACCGGGGACGCCAAGGCGATGATGCCGATCTGCAGTTCCTGGCTCAGCAGCGCATAGCCCAGGCGGCCGGCCTCGGCGATCCGCGCGCGGATGCGGGCGGGATCGGTGGTCGTGTACGGCGTGGCGCTCACCAGGCGGGAGCGCGTGAGCACGTCGTCGACGCGCGCGTGCGGCAGGCGCGACAGCACGGCGATGCCCCCCGAGGAACACCAGGCGGGAATCCGTCGCCCGCCCAGCCCGGCGCGGAAGGTTTCACGCCGGCTCTCCAGTCGCGCGACATACAGCATCGCCAGATCGTCCAGGACCGAGAGGTCGACGCGCTCGCCGATCTCGCGCTGCAGGTCGATCAGCACGGGCATGGCCCTTTCGAACAACGGCTCGGATCGCTGGTAGTCGAAGCTGCGATCCAGCAGCTTGCGTCCCGGTGCATGCCCGCCGCGCGGCCGAACCTCCATGTAACCGAGCCGGACCAGCGTATGGACGACCCGCTGCACGGCGCTCTTGGGCAATCCACTGGCGCTCGCCAAGTCTCCGAGCGAACGGGGCTGTGCGCCGGCCGAATACACCTCGAGCACCCGAAATGCCCGCGCAATGGCCTCAACGTAGAGCGGGTCGCCCACGTCTTGGGCAGGGCGCGATGCTGCATCGTCATTCTTGCCCTTTCTGGCGCGGGTTCTCCTTTGACCCTGGGTGGCGGCATGGCCTAGCGTGGCTGTATTCATACGATCGTATCGCACACCGATACGCCATCCGCAACTACAAGCGTCGTCGTCCATCGCGCGCCCATCCTGGGCGGCGAAGGCCGGCGACAGCAGAGCGAGGCGAGGCGCATGGAGGACATGCCTGAACAGACTGCGCCAACGGCCGAACGCGGCTGGATGCGCATCACCGGCGGCTTCGTCCTGGCGCGCGCCGATGCCACGCCCCAACGCCGCGACATCCTCGTGCGGGACGGCATCATCGTCGCGCTGCTGGAACCGCAGGAACCCCATCCCGAGGATGGCATCGCCACGCGGCTCGACGCGCAGGACTGCATCCTGATCCCCGGCCTTGTGAACACGCACGTCCACAGTTCCGGCAACCTGGTCCGCAGCCCGTCGGATCGCTGGAACCTCGAACTGCAACTGCATATCGGCGGTGCCTTCCGTGGGCGGCCGACACCGCGCCAGAAATACGTCTCGGTGCTGCTGGGCGCCATCGAGATGATCAGCCGCGGCTGCACATCCTGCTACGACATCTTCTTCGAGGCGCCACTGCCGACGGCCGAGGGCTTTGCCGAGGTGGCACGCGCCTATCGCGACATCGGCATGCGCGCCGTGATCGCCCCGCAGGTCTCCGACATCCCCTTCCAGCGCGTCATACCGGGCCTCATGGACGCCCTGCCGGCCGAGGCACAGGCGCGGCTCGCCGCCCGCCCGCCCAAGCCCGCCGCCGAGGTCATGGCGGCGCTGGAGCAGGTCTTGGCGGCCTGGCCGACCGGGCAATCCCTGGTGCGCTTCGCCGTCGCGCCCACCATTCCCATGCATTGCACCGACGGCTTCCTGCGCGACTGCGCGGCCTTCGCGCGCGGGAACGGCATCGGCCTGCACACGCACCTCGCTGAATCCAAGGTGCAGGCCGTGGTGGGGCGCGAACGGTACGGCCGCAGCATCGTCCGGCACCTTCTCGATCTCGGCATCCTCTCGGAGAACTTCACCGCGGCGCATGCCGTGTGGATCGACGAGGAGGAAGCGCGGATCCTGGGCGACCAGAGCTGCGCGGTGGCGCATGCGCCCGGCTCCAACATGCGCCTTGGCGTCGGCGTCGCGCGGACCCGAGCCATGCTGGATGCCGGGATCACCCTGGGCCTGGCGACCGATTCCCGCGTTTGCAACGACAACCTGAACATGTTCGAGGCGATGCGCCTGGCGAGCTATGCCTCGCGCATCCAGGGCTACGACCGTGGCAACTGGCTCTCGACACGCGAGGTCCTGCATGCCGGGACGGCGGGCGGCGCGCGCGTCCTGGGTCTTGGCGACGTCACCGGCCAGCTCGCGCCGGGCTTTGCGGCAGACATCGTCTTCCTGGACCGGCGCAGCACGAACTACGTGCCGCTGGTCGACCTGGTGCATCAGCTTGTGCACGCCGAGGACGCGACCGCGGTGCGCCACGTCATGATCGGTGGTCGCATGGTCTATCGGGACCGCGGTTTCCCTGGCCTCGACCTGCCGGCGTTGCTGGAGGAGGCCGAGATCGCCTCCGCCGAGATCCGCGCCGGGACCGGTGCCGCCGTCGCTGCCGAGGAAGCGCTGGACGAGCCCGTCCTGTCCATCTGCGGGTGCTTCGCGCGGCGCCCGCTCGGCTTCAGCCGCTTCGTCGGCGGCGAGTTCACCTGCGCCTGATGCCCCCCGCCCCCAACGCTAGGAACCATCGCATGCGCATCACTCGTCGCGGATTGCTTGGCGCCGCCGCCACCTCCGGCCTCGCCGTGCCGGTTCAGGCCCAGCCGGCCTTCCCCACACGGCCGGTGCGGATCATCGTGCCGTTCGCGCCAGGTGGCGCGACCGACCTGATCACCCGCCTGCTGGCCGAGGAGATGGCGCGGCCGCTCGGCCAGCCCGTCGTAGTCGAGAACCGCAGCGGCGCCTCCGGCACGATCGGCGGCAATGCCGTCGCGCGCAGCCCGGCGGACGGCTACACGCTGTTCATGGGCACGACGGGGACCAACATCCTCGCGCCCTTCTTCGTGGCCGACGCACCCTATGACACGCAGCGCGACTTCCGCGGCGTGGCGATGGTGGCCGGCATCGCCAACCTGCTGGTGGTCGGGCCTGCTGTCCCGGCCACGACGGTGCAGGAGTTCATCGCCTATGCCCGCGCCAATCCGGGCCGTGTGAACTATGCCGCCACCGGCAGCGGATCGCAGATGGCGATGGAGCTGTTCCTCCAGCGCGCCGGCATCACCGCCACCGCCGTGAACTACCGCGGCAGCGGGCCGGCTCTTCAGGACATGATCCGCGGTGATGTGCACGGGACGATGGACCTCATTTCCTCGACCCTGCCCACCGTCCAGGAAGGCCGGCTGCGTGCATTGGGGGTGAGCACTGCCACGCGCAACCCGCGCGCCCCGGAGGTTCCGACGCTGCAGGAAGCGGGCGTGGCCGGTTACGAATTCCTCTCCTGGCAGGGTGTCTTCGCCCCGCGCGCCACGCCCGATGCGGTGGTCCAGAGGTTGTCGACCGCGATCAACGAAGCCCTGGCCGCACCTGAGCTGCGCCGCCGCGTGAACGCGATGGCGGCGGATGTGATGGGCGGTACGCCGGCCGAGATGGACCGCTTCATCGCACGCGAGGTGGAGACGCTGTCCGCCGTCGCGCGCACGGCGGGCATACGACCGCAGTGAACGGCGGCACGTAGACCGCCCGGCCTGACACAAACACGAGGACGCCCCCATGCTGCTGCCGTTGCCCCCGCGCTACGACTATTCCGCCATCGTCGATCGCCCGGCCTATGACTGGCCGGGCGGCGCGCGGATGGCCTTTTACCTGGCGCTGAACGTCGAGCAATTCGCCTGGGGACGAGGCAGCGGCCACGCTCCGCACAACTGGAACAACGGCGCCGACCCGCGCATCTTCGCCTGGCGTGACTATGGGCTGCGCGTGGGGTTCTGGAACATCCTCGATGTCCTCGACGAACTCGACATGCCGGTCTGCCACCTGGTCAATTCCGCCGTCTGCGACAACTTCCCCACCGTCGCGGAGCGGATCAATGCGCGCGGCGAGGAAGTGGTGGCCCACGGCCGCACAAATGCCGAGCGTCCCGGCGACTATTTCGAGGCCGATGAACGCCGCCTGATCCAGGAAGTGAGCACCACCATCGAGCGGCGCCACGGCCGACGGCCCATGGGCTGGATGGGGCCATGGATTTCCGAAAGCGCCGTCACCACCGACCTCCTGAAGGAGGAAGGCTATCGCTTCATCATGCACTGGCCCTGCGACGACCAGCCGGTGTTCCTGAAGACGCGCGCCGGCCCGCTGTTGAACGTCCCGTACCCGATCGAGCTGAACGACGCCCCGGCCATCCTCAACCGCGGCCATTCGGCCGAGGAATTCGGGCGCATGATGGTCGACCAGTTCGACATGATGCTAACACTGTCGGCAACGCGGCCGCTGGTCTGCGCCATCTCGCTGCATACTTTCGTGTTCGGCTCGCCCTTTCGGCTGGCGCAGCTGCGCCTGGCCCTGCAGCACATCGCGAAGTTCCGTGACGATCCCCGGGTCTGGTTCACGACACCGGGGGCGATTGCCGACCACGTGCTCGCCCTGCCGCCGGGCATGGTGCCGGGCAGTGCGCCATGACGGCACGCAGCGCGATCATCCGCGGTGGACGGCTGTTGGACGCGCCCGGGCGCGCGGCGACGCCAGCGGACATCCTGGTGCGCGATGGGATGATCGTGGAGATCGGACCGCCCGGCCTCGCTGCGCCCGAGGACATGCCAGCGTTCGACGCCACCGATCGCCTGCTGATGCCGGGCATGATCAACGCCCATGCGCATAGCGGTGGAAACCTCGCGCGCAGCATCCACGACAAATGGACGCTCGAGCTGCTGCTGAACGGCACGGTCGCCAATGTCGGCGGGCAGACGCTGGAGGAAAAATACGTCTCGACCCTGCTCGGCGCGCTGGAGATGCTGAGCAAGGGCTGCACCGGGTGCTACGACCTGTTCTACGAGTTCCCTCTGCCGTCCGGCGAGGGCATCAATGCAGCGGCCCAGGCCTATGCCGATGCCGGCATGCGCGCCGTGATCGCGCCGATGCTGGCCGATCGCAGCTTCTACCGCGCTATACCCGGCCTGCTGGACGCACTGCCCGACCCGTATCGCGCACATCTGGTCGCCGCGCAGGCGATGCCCTGGCAAGGGCAGCTCGACATCGTCTCGCAGGCGCTGCGCGACTGGCGCTTCGATCGCGAGCAGGTCACCCTCGCCATCGCACCAACCATCCCGATGCATTGCACGGACGAGTTCCTGGTCGGCGCGGCCGCCTTCACGCGGGACCACGGCATCGGCTTCCATACGCACCTGGCGGAATCGCGCGTGCAGGCCGTGTATGGGCAGAAGCGCTACGGCCGCTCGCCGACCGCGCAGTTGCAATGCCTGGGGGTGCTCGGCCCGAATTTCACGGCGGCACATGCGGTCTGGGTCGATGACGATGATGTCGCGATGCTGGCCGATGCGGGGGCCTCGGTGGCGCACAATCCGGGCAGCAACATGCGGCTCGGCTCCGGCCTGGCCGCGACACGGCGCATGCTGGACCGCGGGCTGAATGTCGGCATCGGCACGGATTCCCGCGTCTGCTCCGACAATCTCAACATGTTCGAGGCGATGCGCCTCGCCTCCTATGTCTCGCGCGTGCAGGGGCCAGACCATGAGCGTTGGCTGTCGACGCCGGAGGTCTTCGCGATGGCGACCGAGGGCAGCGCCAAGGCGCTCGGCTTCGGCGAACGGCTCGGCCGCATCGCGCCGGGCTACCGCGCGGACATCGTGTTCCTCGACCTTGGAAACCTGAACTGGGTGCCGCTGAACGACGCGACGAACCAGCTCGTCCTGGCCGAGGACGGCACGGCGGTGGACAGCGTCATGGTCGATGGGCGGCTGGTGTACCACCATCGTCGCTTCCCCGGCATCGATATCGCCTCGCTGCGCGTCAAGGCGCAGACGGCAGCCGAGCGCCTGCGCGGCGCGAATGACGAGCTGCGCGCCGTCGCGAAGGCGCTTGAACCCGTCGTCGCGTGCTTCTGCGGCGCGCTGGCGCGCGAGCCGCATCACATCCATCGATTCACCGGCGGAGAGGTGGCATGACCCGCGCGACAACCGTCAGCGAAACCCTCGCCACCTTCATGCGGGACACGCCCGCAGAGGCGATCCCGGCGGATGTGATCGCCCAGACCAAGCTGCAGATCCTGGACTCGCTCGGGCTCATGCTGGTCGTCTCCGGCCAGGAGTATGGCCGCGTCGTTCGCAACGCCGTGCTCGAGATGGGGCGCGGTGAGGAAGCGACCGTCATCGGCTTCGGCGACCGCAACACGGCGATGAATGTCGTGCTGGCGAACGGTGCCATGGCCGATGCGCTGGACTATGACGACACCCACAACGAGACGCACCTGCATCCAGGCGCGCATGTCGTGCCGCTGACGCTGACCGCCGGCGAAGCGCGCCGCAGCAGCGGCGCCGAGGCGCTCACCGTCGCGGCGCTAGGGTTCGAGGTCGGCTGCCGCCTGGCCGTCGCCGCACCCGGCCAGTTCGGCCGTCGCGGCTTCCATACCAGCGCGATCTGCGGCGCGGTCAGCACTGCGCTGATGGCCGGGCGCTTCTACGGGCTGACGCACCAGCAGATGGTCTGGTCGGTCGGCACCTCGGGCAGCCAGGCGGCCGGCATCCTGCAATGCTACACCGACGGAACCTGGACGCAGGGTCTGCATCCTGGCTGGATCTCGCACGCCGCCATTGCCGCGGCACTGCTCGGCCGCGCAGGCTTCACCGGCCCGCCGACCGCGATCGAAGGCCGCGTCGGCCTGTTCCGAACCCATGTCCAGGACCCGGACTACACCTTCGATTTCGACCGCACGCTGCGCGACCTCGGCACGGTGTGGGAGGGGCGCACCATGTCGGTGAAACCCTATCCGACCGGCTGCGTGATCCATCCCTATCTCGACGCGATCCTGGCGCTTCACCGCGAAGGCCTGCGCGCCGAGCAGGTGAAGCGGCTGCGCCTGCCGATGTCGCATCACTGGGTCGGCATCGTCTGCGAACCGGTCGCCGAGAAGCGCCGTCCCGCCACCGAGATCGCCGGCCGCATCAGCCTGCAATATGCGGTCGCAGAGGCTTTGGCGCGCGGGCGCTTCGGCCTGGACAGCGTGACCGAGGCGGATCTGCATGACCCTGCGATCCTCGATCTCGTGGATCGCACAGACTATGAACTCGACCCCGCGCCACCGCCGCGCCGTGCATTTAAAGGCTGGGTAATCGCGGAGCTGCATGACGGCCGGGTGCTCGAACGCATCGAACATCCCTGGACGCGCGGCAATCTCGACGATCCGGGCACGCCGTCGCTGGTGCGCGACAAGTTCCGAGAGAATGCCGGCCGCCGCCTGCCTCTGTCGCAGGTGGAGGAGATCATCGCCGCGGTCGACGCCTTCGAGACGCTGACGGATGTCGGCGAACTGGCGCGGCTCTGCGTCGCGCGTGGCTGACGCCATGCGGGACGATCATTCACGACAGGAGAGAACGCGATGACCCAGCGAATGATCGACAGCATCGGCCGCCGCGGTCTCGGCGCCGCCGGCACGGCGCTCGCGATGGCCGCGGCGGGTCGACCCGCACATGCACAGGCGCGTTCGGACCTTCGCATCGGGGCGCAGGTGGAGCCGACCTCCATCGATCCGCATTTCGCAAATGTCGACACCAACAACGCGATGGCGCTGCATTTCTTCACGCCGCTGGTCATCCGCAACGAGAGGCTGGAGCCGCAACCCGGCCTCGCCACCAGCTGGCGCATGCTGGACGAGACGACCTGGGAGTTCCGCCTGCGCGAAGGCGTGCGCTTCCATGACGGCAGCGAGCTGACGGCGGAGGATGTCGCGTTCAGCATCCGCCGTGCGCCGGCGGTGCCGGGCTCGCCCTCATCGCTGTCGGTCTACCTGCGGCACATCACGGCCGTTGAGGTAATCGACCGCCACACCATCCGGCTGCGGACGGCGGAGATCTTCCCGCTGATGCAGATCTTCATGGGCACCTTCGTCATTCTCTCGCGCCGCGCGGCGGAGGGCGTGACGACGGAGGAGTTCAACACCGGCCGCGGCATGGTCGGCACCGGACCCTACCGCTTCACCGGCTGGCAGCGCGGCGAGCGGCTCACGATGGAGCGCTTCGCCGACTACTGGGGACCCGCGCCGGACATCGAGCACGTGACGTTCCGCTTCATCCCGAATGCCGCGGCACGGCTTTCGGCACTACTGGCCGGCGACGTGGACATGATCGACTTCGTGCCGATCGCCAGCATGGATGTCCTGGCGCGCCGCAATGACCTGCGGCTGTCGCGCGGCGTGACCAACCGCCTGATCTACCTGCACATCGAGCATGCGCGGCCCAATGCGCCCTTCGTCACCGACCGCGCCGGACAGCCCTTCACCGATCGCGGTCCGTTGCAGGATGCGCGCGTGCGTCGTGCCATCTCCATGGCCATCGACCGCCGCGCCATCGCCGCGCGCGTCATGGACGGCGCCAGCGAGCCGACCAGCCAGGTCATGCCCGCCGGGGCGATTGGCCATGTCCCCGACCTGCCGGTGGAAGCCCATGACCCGGCCGGGTCACGGAGGCTGCTGACGGAGGCAGGCTATCCGAACGGCTTCGCCGTCACGATGCACGTCCCTCGAAACCGCTACGTTAATGATGTGCGGGCGATGGAGGCGATCGCGCAGATGCTGACGCGGATCGGGATCGAGGTCCGTCTGGAAACGGTTCCGGTGCAGACCTTCTTCGACCGCGCGGCGCGCCGCGAGTTCTCGCTGTTCATGATCGGCTTCGGCGTGGTCACCGGCGAACCTTCATCCTTCCTGTCGCTGGTCCTGCAGACTTTCGATGCGCAGGCACGGGTGGGTGCGGGCAATCGTGGCCGCTATTCCAATCCCGAATTCGACCGATTGCTGATCCAAGCGCTTCGCACGCCCGATGACACGGCGCGGGAAGACCTGTTGCGCCAGGCCACCCGTGTCGCGATCGCGGACCAGGCCCTGATCCCGCTGCATCACCAGGTCCATGTCTGGGCCATGCGCGCGGACCTCGATCACACGCCGCGAACGGACGAGTATACGCTCGCGCAGGATGTGCGCCGGCGTGCGTGACGGGTGCCGGCCTTGTGCCTGTGAGCGGCGGCTGCGAGACGAAGATGCAGCCGTGCTGTTGGGGAGTGGGATGATGAATGAAGTCGAGATTGCTGATGCCTCGGCGGCACTGGCCGCCGCGAGGACCGGGCACGACATTGCCGGCCTGGCGCCCGGCCCGCAGACGATGGCAGAGGCCGAGGCCATCCAGATGGCGACACTCGCGGCACTGGGGGTGCGACGCGGCGGCTGGAAGCTCGGCCGCTCCCAGGATGTCATCTTCAGCGCCCCGATGCCCGAAGGTCCCGTCGACGAGGAAGAGCCGGTGCTGACGCTGCCGGCAGGAACACGGATCGAGCTCGAGATTGCGCTGCGCTTCCGCGAAGCGCCGCCATCCGCGCCGCTCACCATCGCAGCACTTCCCGAGCTGGCGGATCTTGTCGTGCTGTTGGAGTTCGTGCGGGCCCGCTTCTCGTCGCCCACACCCGGCTTCGACCGGATCGCGGACTGCATCTCGAATGAGCGCGTGGTGGCCGTCACCGCGGCCGGGCCTTGGTCATCCGACATTCTCGAGGATGTCCCGCTGGTAGAACTTTTCCAGGACGGTGCCCAGATCGCGACGCATCAGGGTGCCCATCCGGCGGCGCCCCTTGACCGCTGCTCGCCGCGTGGGATGCGCGCCGTGAACGGGCGGGCCTGGCGATTGCGGCGAGGGAGATCGTCACGCTGGGCAGCCTCACCGGCGTGCTGCCGGTGCCGCCCGAAGGGGCGCACTACCTCGGCAGGATCGCTGGCCTGCCGCCTGTTCGCTGCCACGTCCGGCCGCTCCACACGCCGCCAACGTGACACACCGCCGCGAGCCAGCGGCATCCTGCAACCGGCAGACGGAGTAGCGGCATGGGACAATCGGTCGAGGCCCTGGCGCAGTTCGTCGCACAGGCGCGGTGGGACGAGGTACCGGAGGCGGTGCGCCGGCACGCCAGGTTGGTGCTGCTCGATACGCTGGGCGTGATCCTGGCCGGGAGCGAGCAGCCGGAGTTGCAGGCCCTGCGGGCGCAACTGTCCCGCGGCGCGGGGAGCGGGGCGACCATTCTGGCGCGCGGCCTTCCCGTGGCCTCGCCTGCCATGGCGGCTTTCGTGAACGGAACGGCGGGCCGTTCGATAGAACTCTGCGAGAGCCACCGTTTCGTCGCGTGCCAGGCCGCGGTGCAGGTCCTGCCCGGCGTTCTGGCCGCCGCGGAGCAGTGCGGCAGCAGCGGACGCGACCTGCTGATGGCCTTCATCCTCGGCTACGATGTCGCGATCCGGCTGGGCGCCGGGACGACGCAGCGTCCGCTGGCGCACCAGAACGGCCAGACGGCCATGATCGGCGCGATTTCGGGCGCCGCACGCCTGCACGGGTTGGAAGCGGCCGGTGTCAGCCGGGCGATGCGCATCGGATCAACCTTCGTCCTTGTTCCGAGCTACACCAACGCGGTGAACGGCGCCACGGCGCTCAACGCGGCAGGCGGCATGAGCGGCCTCGTCGCATCGCTGGCAACCGACCTGACGGGCGCTGGTTTCCTGGCGCAGGACGATGCGATCGAGGAGGCGCTGTCCCACCTCGTGGCAGATCACTTCGATCCCGTGCCGGTGATCGAGGCGCTCGGGGAGCGGTGGGAGATCACGCGCAACGCATTCCGTCTACGCGCCTGCTGCATCCCGACCTATGCCTCCCTCGATGCGCTGGAAGCATCACTCGAAGAGCTCGCTGCACCGCCCGACGCCATCGAACGCATCGACGTGGCGACCTATCGCTTCGCCGCGGCGATGCGCAATCAGCAGCCGCGGAACGGCTTTGCGTCACGCTACTCGCTGCCGCACGCGGCGGCCGCCATGATCCTGCTTGGCAATACAGGCGTGGATGCCTTCTCGGACGCGGTCGTCGTCGATGCTGCTGTCGCCGCGATGCGTTCTCGCGTGCACGTGAGCGAGGATCCCGCACTCACTTCGATGTTTCCCAAATTCAAGCCGGGTAGGGTCACCGTGACGCTGCGCGATGGCCGTGTTGCGACGCATCAGGTGAACAGCGCCCGGGGAGATTTTCAGCATCCGTACGGCGAGGCCGAGATCCGCGAGAAGTTCCGCGGCCTGGCGAAGCGCGTGGTCAGCGACGAGGGCGTCGATGCGCTGGAGATGGCGATCGACAACGTGGAGGACTGGCCGAGCATCGATGTCCTCACCGGCGAATTGCGTCGACATGGTCGACCGGTCTGACGTGGCGAGGGCGTGCGAGATGCGCTGCGCTCGGATCGCGCACGCCGCCGTTGCGACGCACAGGGTCCCGCCAAGGCACCGTCGCATCGCGCAGGCAGGCCCGGCTGCGGAGCATGCATGTCATCCGCGACGGATGATCGGCCGCGATCCGCTTCCGCTCACGGCACGGCTGGCACAGTACCTGCTAGCCTCCTCGCACGCCGCACACCGGCCTCGCCACGACACACAGACGGAGAGACACGCACCATGCTGCGCCGCCGACATCTCCTGACCTGCCTGCCTTTGCTTGCTGCGCCGCGCGGGGTGAGCGCGCAGTTCCTGTCGGGCGGGCGACCGTTGCGCCTGATGGTGCCGTTCAACCCTGGTGGCGCGGCCGACGTCCTGGCGCGGCACTATGCCGAGGCCATCACGAGCCAGACCGGCCAGCAGGTGATCGTCGAGAACCGCGGCGCTGCCAATGGCATCCTTGCGGTGGAAGCCGTCGCGCGGTCAGCAAGCGATGGTTCGACCCTCGGTGTGCTGAGCGTCACCTTCTTCGCAGCGCTCCCATTCATGATGGACCGACCGCCCTATGATCCGGCGCGGGACCTCACGCCAGTCGCGCGCATCGCCAATTCGACGGTGCTCTGCGTGGTGACGCCTGAGCGTGCGCGCGAACGCGGCTGGACCGATTTCCGCAGCATGATCGAATGGGCCAAGCGGCCCGGGAACCGCGTGACGACGGGTTCGGCGCGGGCGACGCCCTCGCACCTGATCAGCGCCACCATCGCAAGCCGCAGCGGCGCGGATATCCAGCACATCCCCTACCGCGGCGGTGCGCCGGCGGTGAGCGATTTCCTGGCCGGCACCATCGACATGATCTTCGACGCCATGCCGCAGCTCATGCCCCACGTCGCCGCAGGCCGAGCGGTGCCCCTGGCCGTGGGCAGCCGGGAGCGATCACCCTTCTTTCCGCAGGTGCCCGGCATGGGCGAATTCGCCGACCTGAACCTGGGCGCGGTCGATTTGCAGAGCTGGTCTGCTCTCGCCGGCCCGTCGTCCATGACGCCGGCCACCGTCGCGCAACTGTTCGAGGGCATTCGCAGGGCGGGCCAGGCCCCCGGACTCGAGGATCGCCTCAAGGCCTCCGGGCTGGTGCTCTCGGTCTCAAGCAGCCCAGCGGAGGTGCAGGCCCAGATCGAACAGGACACGCCGCGCTGGCGGGAGATGGTGGCAGCCTCCGGCGCGCGGCTCGACTGATGGAGCACCTCGTGACCGGTCGCTTCATCGGCCAACTGGTGCCTTCGTCGAACCGCACAGTTGAGCGCACGACGGAGCGATTGCTGTCCGATTATCCCGGCCTGTCGTCGTGTTACTCGCGCATCGCGTATCGGCCCGATGGCAGCGGCCAGCCCGAGATCGGGTACGATGCGCAAGCCGTGCTGGCTGCGGCGGAGATGCTGGCCCATGCGGAGGTCGAGGCGATCTGCTGGAACGGCACCAAGGGCGCCATCGACGGTTTTCAGGTCGACCGGGATCTCTGCGCCACAGCAAGCGCGCAGATCGGTATTCCTGTCACCAGCGTATCGCTTGACGCGCTCGAGATCCTGCGACGCCTCAGTGCGCGACGGATCGCGCTGGTCTCGCAGGGCACTGTGGCGCGGGCGCAGCGCATCGGCGACCGCTTCGGAGAGCAGGGCTTTCCGACGACAGCCGTGCGAGGGCTTGGGCTCGGCTCGAACCTCGAAGCGGCGAGCGTATCCCCCGCGACACTGGGCGAAGCGATACGCGGCTGCGTGGCGGAAGCCACACCCGACGCCGTGCTGATCTGGGGTACCAACATGCCAGGCCTGCCCGTGGTGGCGGCGCTGGAGGCGGAATGCGGCGTCGCAGTGATCGATTCCTGCTCAGTTGGACTCTGGGGGTGCCTTGCGGCTCTTGGTCTTGGCGGTGGGCCGCTCGCGAAGCATGGCAAGGTCTTCGGGCTCTTGTAGGTCCTGGCCCCCGCTGCCGTGGCGCAGCAACCGACGACGGACCGTGACGGATGGACGTGTTCAACGCCATGCGGGTCTTCGTGCGCATCGTGGAGCGGCGAAGCTTCACCAGGGCCGCCGAGGACCTCGCCATGCCGCGGTCCACCGCGACCTTCGCGGTGAAGGCGCTCGAGGCGCGGCTGCGCGTCCAGCTGCTCCAGCGAACGACGCGCACCGTCGTGCCGACGCTCGACGGCGAAGCCTACTACGCCCAGTGCACGCGCCTGCTGGCCGAGCTGGAGGACGCCGAGGGCGCCTTCTCCGGCGCGCGGCCGCGCGGCCGGCTGCATGTCAACGCGCATGGCACGCTGGCGCGGCGCTTCATCATTCCGCGGCTGCCGGAATTCCTCGACGCCTATCCGGACATCGAACTGTTCCTGAGCGAGGGCGACCGCTACGTCGACCTGCTGCGGGAAGGCGTGGATTGCGTGGTCCGCGCCGGCACGCTCACGGACAGCGACATGGTCGCGCGTCGCTTGACCCAGTTGCAGGAGATTACCTGCGCCTCGAGCGCCTACCTCGCGCGGCACGGCATGCCGCGCAGCCTCGACGATCTCGATGGGCATCGCATGGTGGGCTTCCGCTCCTCGGCAGCCGGCGGCGTGCTGCCGCTCGAATTCACTGTCGGCCAGGCGATGCGGGAAGTGACCCTGCCCTGCCTGGTGACGACGGACGGGGCCGAAACCTACGCGGCAGCGGCCATCGCCGGCTTCGGCCTGATCCAGGCGCCGCGCTACCGCTTCCGGGATGAGCTTGAATCGGGAGCGCTCCAGGTGGTCCTGCCGCAGCATCCGCCGACACCGCTGCCGATCTCGGTGCTGTATCCCCGGGCGAAGCACCTCTCGCCGCGCGTCAGGGTATTCATCGACTGGCTGGCAGAGGTCTTTCGCGACGTGACCTGACGCGGGTCGGGTTTTGGCGGCGTCGCGCCGACAGCAGCCCTGGGCATCCGCAGCCTGATTGATTGTTCAAGATGTTGAACAGTGATGTCAGAAGGCGCCCGATTTTACGAACAGGCCGAAGGCGCATGTTCCAGCCAGTCGTCGGGCATGTCCGGCGGCACATGCAGGAGCACTATGATGTCCCATTTCCTTGCCGCCGCGGCCATTGGCGCCGCGCTCTCCCTTGGTTTCGGCGCTGCCGCATCCGCCGAGCAGTATCCCCGCATCATCGGCACGGGCGAAAACCTCCAGGTCGACTACGGCCCGGCCGGGCCCGGCAATGTCGTGGGCGGCGGCCGCGTGCTGATCTTCGGCAGCGGCGAGGGGCTGACGCTCCAGCACCTCGATCCGCACATCGCCCAAGTACCGCGACAGGGCGAAGTCCCGGTCGTAACCGGCTCCGGTGAGGGCGCCACCACGGTCTGGGTGCCGGCCGGCACGGACCCCCGCCGCATCGCCCTGGCGGGCGCGGATGGCTCGCTGCCCGACAGGACGCGCAGCCGTTTCCTCGCGGCGCTGCTGGGCACGCTGTCGGGCCGCAGCTGACGCCCGCGACGGCACGCTGAACCGACAATCATGAAGGGCAGTTCCATGCCGATACGCTTCATCCTCAACGGCGGGGAGGTCTCGGTCGAGGCCGACCCGTCGACGCCCCTGCTCTGGGTCCTGCGCGACACGCTCGGGCTCACCGGCACGAAGTTCGGCTGCGGGGCCGGCCTGTGCGGCGCCTGCACCGTGCATCTGGATGGCGCCGCGATCCGCGCCTGCGCCACCCCGATCGAGGCCGTCGCCGGCGTGCGCGTCACCACGATCGAAGGCCTGTCGGCGGATGGGGCCTCGCATCCCGTGCAGCGCGCCTGGATCGAGCTCGACGTCCCGCAATGCGGCTATTGTCAGTGCGGCCAGATGATGAGCGCCGCGGCCCTGCTGGCCACGACACCGTCCCCCACGCGCGAGGACGTCCACGCGGCCATGGCCGGCAATCTCTGCCGCTGCGGCACCTACCCGCGCATCGAGGCCGCGGTGGCCCGTGCCGCCGAACTGTCACGCTGAAGGAGGTGCTGGATGAACACGCTTTCACGCCGTAGCTTGGTTGCCGCCGCGCTGACCATCCCGGTCCTGGTCACGACGGCGCCCGCGCGGGGCCAGCGCACGCTGCCCGCCGTCACGCGCCTGCCCGGGCATTTCCTGCGGATCGGCACCGACGGAACCGTCACCTGCATCCTGCCAACCTGTGAGATGGGCCAGGGCGGCCAGACCGGCCAGGCGCAGATCCTGGCGGAGGAGCTGGGCGCGGACTGGACCACCATCCGGATCGAGATGCCGACGCGCATCGCCCCGGCGTACCGCGCTACGCCCATGCGGCAGATGCGCTCGGCGGGGTCCTACGGCATCCGCTATTGGCACGACCCGCTGCGCCGTGCCGCCGCGCAGGCGCGCATGATGCTGACCGACGTCGCCGCTGCGCAGCTGGGTGTGCCGGCGCAGGCGCTGGTCGCGACGCAGGGCGCGATCCATCATCGCGCCAGCGGCCGGAGCCTGCGCTTCGCCGACCTCGCCGAGGACGCAGCCCGCCTGCCCGTTCCGGCCGAACCAGTTCTGCGACCCGTCGCGGAACGGACCCTGACGGGCCGCGCCGTGCCGCGCCTCGACACGCCCGCGAAGGTGGCCGGCAGCGCCGTCTTCGCCGCGGATGTGCTGTTGCCAGGCATGCTGCACGGCGCGGTGCGGCTGGCACCGGTGTTCAGTGCCGACCTCGCCGCCTTCGATCCGGCGAGCGTCGTGCGCATGCCCGGCGTGGTCGCGGTGGCGCGGGTGCCGCGCGGCGCCGTGGTGGTCGCCGAGACCTGGTGGCAGGCGAAGCAGGCGGCCGATGCGCTCGACATCCGCTTCACGACCACCCCGCATGACCGCCTGGCGAGCGCCGATATCGACGTGCTGCTGCGCGATGGTCTCACCGCGACACGCGTGCCGGTCAGCCTGGCCCGCGGCAATCCGGACGCGGCGCTGGCCGCGGCACGGCACGTCGTCGAAGCCGACTACGCCGTGCCGATGCTGGCACATGTGCCAATGGAGCCGATGGTCGGGACCGCGCGCGTCTCGGGCGACGTGACCGAGCTGTGGCTGGGCACGCAGGGCCATGACGAGGTGCGGGTCGGGCTGGAGCGCACACTCGGCATTGTTAATGACGCCCTGGTGATGCACACGACCTTCCTCGGCGGCGGCTTCGGCCGCAAGAGCAGCGCGGAGATCGCGATCCAGGCGGTGCTCGCGAGCCGTGCGGCCGGCGGGCGGCCGGTAAAGGTGCAATGGGCGCGCGAGGACGATATCGGCTACGGCGAATACCGGCAGACCATGATGGCGCGCTTCCGGGCCGGCATCGACGGCGCCGGACGTCTGGTCGCCATGGCCATCCGCGTGTCCGGGCCGCAGATGGGCCGCGCCTTCGGCATCCCGATCGGACCGAACAATGTCGATCCCTTCTCGCTGCTTGGTCTCGTGGACATGCGCTACGACGTGGCGAACCTTCGACTCGACCACGCAGTGGTGCCACTGCCGATCGCCTTTCGGCCCTGGCGGTCCATCGCCAGCTCCTTCACGGCCTTCTTCCTGGAAAGCTTCATGGACGAATGCGCGGCCGCGGCAGGCCAGGATCCGCTAGCCTTCAGGCGCGCCCACCTGCAGGGCCAGCCACGGATGCTCGCCGTGCTCGACCGCGTCGCCGCCATGGCGCGCTGGGGCGAGGCGCCGGGGCCGCACCGCGGCATCGCGGTCGCGGAGAGCTACGGCAGCGCGGTGGCCCAGGTTGTCGAGCTTCGGATGGACGGCGCCGCACCGCGTGTCGAGCGCTTGCATGTCGCCATCGATTGCGGCAAGGCCATCAACCCTGGCCAGGTGGAAACGCAAATGGCCGGGTCGGTCATCGAGGCGCTGGGTGCCGCGATGCGCGCGCGGATCACGGTCGCACAAGGGCGTGCGGAGCAGTCGAACTTCCACGACTATCCCCTGCTACGCATCAACGAGGTCCCGCAGGTGGCAGTGGCGATCGTTGAGACCGGATCGCCGCTCGGCGGGGCGGGCGAGTCGGGCGTCCCGCCGCTGGCGCCGGCGCTGGCCGGCGCGCTGCACGCGGCGACAGGGCGACGCTTCCGCGCAATGCCCTTCTTTCCCGACACCTGACGCGCAGGCGCCGCATCACGCGCCGGCGTAGTAGTCCCGGTGCGCGATGTCCGTCAGCAGGCACGGACCGGTCGGCTGCCATGCCAGGGCTTCGCGGGTAAGGGTGGCGGAGGCCACCATGTCCTCGCCCGCGAAGCCGGCGAACCAGCCGAAATGGCCGGCCTCGCGCGGTTCCACCGGCAGGGTGAGCTTGCGGCCGATCGCCGCCGCAATGTCCCGGAAGGGCACCCCCGCCTCGCCCACCGCGTGAATCGCAGGCTGCATCGCGCCGCCTTCCAGCACCAGGCGGTACAGCCGCGCCGCGTCCGTCACATGCACCGCCGGCCAGCGATTGGCGCCGTCGCCGATATAGGCCGACACGCCGGTCCGTCGCGCCAAGTCGATCAGCATCGGGACAAAGCCATGCGTTTCACCGACGCCATGGACGGAGTGCGGCAGCCTGATGCTCGCGGCGCGGACGTCATCGAGGTCCCGCGCCGCCCGTTCGGAGCGGCGCGGATAGGCGGGGTCGTCCACCGGCAGGTCGGCCTCGGTGGCCACGCGGCCATGCACCCGCAGTGCGGACAGCGTCGCGGTGACCACCAGCGGCTTGCCGGTGCCGCGTAGCGACGCCCCCAGTGCGGCGATCACCCGCCGGTCCTGCGCGGCGTTCTCGGCATAGCGGGAGAAATCGTGGTTGAAGCCGATATGCGCCACGGCATCGGCGCGTGCCGCTGCGACCTGCAGCGCATCGAGGTCGTCGAGCATGCCGACCAGAGCCTCCGCGCCCTGGGCCGTGAGCGCCTGCGCCTTCTCGGCGGAGCGCGCGAGGCCGACCACCCCATGCTCATGGGCGAGCAATTCCCCGACGACCGCACGCCCGACCCAGCCGGTCGCCCCGGTCACAAACACTCGCATGGCAATGTCTCCATAATGGTGGCGCAGGACATGCCCGGTGCGACGCCGCTATAAAATCCGGGACGTTATCCCGGTATGACCACCAACAGGATCAGCCATGGCAGACCCCGAGCTGGGACGCTTCCTGCGCGACCGCCGCGAACGCCTGGACCCGGTGGCGTTCGGCTATGGCGGCCGCCGCCGCACGCCGGGGCTGCGGCGCGAGGAGGTGGCCCAGCGCGCCAACATTAGCGCGACCTGGTACAGCTGGCTGGAACAGGGCCGCGGCGGCGCGCCCTCGGCCGAAGTGCTCGACCAAGTGGCGCGCGCGCTGATGCTGAGCGATGCCGAGCGGGACCACCTGTTCCTGCTGGGGATCGGCCAGCCGGCTGCGGCGCATTTCCGACCGCCCAGCGATATCACGCCGCGTCTCCAGCGCGTGCTCGACGCGATGCACACGAGCCCCGCCCTCATCAGCACCGTGGGTTGGGATGTCGTTGCCTGGAACGCGGCGGCCGCCGCGGTGCTCAGCGACTATGCCAGCCTGCCGCCGGCCGAACGCAACGTCCTACGGCGGGTCTTCCTTGATCCACGCTCGCGCGCGGCCTACCGGGACTGGGAGGAGGTTGCGCGTTTCGTGGTGGCGGTGTTCCGAGCCGGCACGCGGCGCGCGGGGACGGGCGCCCTTGCCGAGCCGCTGGTGCAGGAGCTGCGCCGCGACAGCACCGACTTCGCGTGCATCTGGGATGACAACGAAGTCCGCGGCCTGGACGATGGCGTGAAGCACCTGCGGCATCCGATGTTGGGCGAGATCGCGCTGGAATTCTCCGCCTTCGCGGTCGATGGGCGGCCGGACCTGATGATGTTGGTGTTCAATCCCACGAGCCCCGAGGATGCCGTCAGGATCAGGGCCCTGGTCGAGCCCGCCTGACATGGTCGATCAGCGCGCGAAGCTTGGGCGCGAGGTTCCGCCGGTTCGGGAAGTTCAGGAAGAAGCCGGCGAACGGCGGGCAATAGGCCTGCAGCAGCGGCACCAATTGCCCGGATGAGACGAAGGGCCTGAAGCTCTTCTCCATGCCCAAGGTGATGCCGCCGCCGGCGATCGCGGTTCGGATCATCAGCCACATGTCGTTGGTCGTGATCTGCGGGTCGACTGCCACGTCGAACTCCCGGCCATGGTCGCCGAATTCCTAGCGGTAGGGAACCGTATGCGGCGCGGGGCGCCAGCCGATGCAGCAATGGCGCACGAGCTCCGAGGGATGCGCCGGCATGCCGAAGCCTAGCCGATGGCGGGACGATGGTGATCCGCTTCGACGGCGCAGCCACGACCACATCCGGCGCGCCCTATCGCAACCAGTTCGTCTGCATCTTTCACCAGCGCGACGGCGTGGTCACGGAGGCCGAAGCCTTCCTGGACCTCTTTGCCGACCAGCATGTCGTCGAGAACAACGCGCCGAGGGCGCGGTCGCCGGCCGTTCGGCTCCGGCTTCGATCCGGCCCCCGGCATGCGACGTCGCGATGCCGGGGCAGCTTCGCGCACGGCCAAGCCAAGCGCTGCGAATTCACCCACGCCGCAACACCCTGACGAGGGGTCCGACCATGCGACACGCACTCGCAATCCTGCTCGCCACAACGCTTGTCGGCCAGCCCGTCCTCGCCACGGAGCCACCCTTGAAGACCAGCCATCCCTACGTCGGTATGTGGGTCACCGATGACGGCCATGTCCGCCATAAACTCCTGCCGAATGGCCGCTATGTCGAGGCTCGGGGCCGGCGCGAGCGCGCCTATCTCGGGCGCTACGAAGTGACCGGCATGCACATCGAATACTGGGACGACACCGGCTTCACCGTCGACGGCAACTTCGTCGATGCGAACAAGCTGCATCACGGCGGCATGGTGTTGCGCCGCAGGGCAACCGCCACGCCTGCGCATCTCTGACCGCGAGGCATGCAGACACGGGCGACGTCGTCGCGTGCCGGGCGGGCGGCTCGCACATCCCCGCGCTACGGTCACTGCGCTCGCTCGTCCTAGCGGCGGTGCAGATTCGAATCAGCAGGCGCTCGGCATCACGGCCGCGGGAGCGTTCCAACTAACCGGGGATCGCCGGCGCCATTCGCTCATGCGCTTCGCCTGTGCTCGCGTCGGCCACCCCGGGGCGTCCGCCCGCGTCAACGCGTGTTCGACGGCTGGTCATGGAAAGCGGCGCCATCCCGCCAGTCATAGGCACGTAGATAGTCCAGGAAGGCCCGCATCGCGGCCCCGGTGTAACGCCGGTTGGGATAGTAGAGGAACCAGCCAGGCAGCGTTGGACTCCAGTCGCGCAGCACCTCGACCAGGTCGCCCTCGCAGATCGGCGTGCTCACGTAGTCCTCGAAGACATGGGCGATACCCTGGCCGCCGATCGCCGCCTGCAGTTCCTGATGCGCCGAGCCAAGGGTCAACCGGCCCTCCGGAGTGACCTCGACAACCTCGCCGTCGCGCTCGAAGCGCCAAGTGACGATAGTTCCGCCGGGGAAGCGGCGGCGCACGCAATCATGTCGGACAAGGTCGCCCGGCGTGGCGGGAACCCCGCGCCGCCGAAGGTAGTCGGGCGAGGCGACGATCGCGTAGCGCAGGGGCGGGCCGAGCTGCACGGCGATCATGTCCTTCTCGACCTGCCGCCCGAAGCGCACGCCGGCATCGAAGCCCTGCTCGACAATATCGACGATCGCAGCGTCGCTCACGAGCTCGATCCTGACATCGGGGTAGGCCCGCATGAAGCTGAAGACCAGCGGGCACAGGACGTGGTCGACGGCCGGTCCCGGCGCGTTGATGCGAACCGTGCCCGATGGTCTCTGCCGTAGTTGGTCGAGTTCTGCGACTGCTCTCCGGATGTCGTCGAGGGCCGGGGCAAGGCGCTCCAGCAGGCGGGCGCCGGCTTCGGTCGGCGCGACACTTCTCGTCGTTCGGTTCAGCAGTCGTATCCCGAGCGCCTTCTCGAGCGTGGCGATGGTCTGGCTGAGCGCCGAGGACGAGACCCCGCGCTCAGCTGCCGCGGCGCGAAAACCGCCGCGGCGCACGATCGCGGCGAAGGCATCGAGGCTGTCGAGGCGCGGCTGCTGCATTGCAAAGTCTTGCTTATCAGGTCGCGCGATTCTGGACCAGTTTAACGCGCAATCGGCCATGGACATCTGACGATCGGACGGGTTCGCTCCCAGGCCGCTGGCCTGGGCGGTCCGAAAGCGCATGGCAGGAGCTTCTCGAATGAACGCGATCGTTGGGCATGGGCGCAGGAGGGCGATCGTGGCGACCGCCGGCGCGGCGGCTGGTCTGCTCGGTACCGCTTCAGGCCGCGTGGCCGTCGCGCAGACCGCCGCGCCGTTGGCCGGCAATGCCGGATTTTATCGGTTCCGCGTCGGCGATATCGCCGCGACGGTGCTGAGCGACGGCGTGATCGGCGGTCCGCCGCGGATCTACGCCATCGACGCGCCGGATGCCGCGCTGCAGGACGCGCTGCGGGGCGCTTTCCTGCCGGTCGATCACCTGACGCTGAACCTGAACACCCTGCTGCTCGAGACGGGCGGGCGACGCATCCTGCTCGAGGCCGGCGCCGGGCGGACGATGGGGCCGAACGGCGGTCGGCTCTTTGCCAACCTCGCCGCCATCGGGCTGACGCCGACGGACATCGACGTCGTGGTGATCTCGCACACCCATCCCGATCACGTCGGCAACCTTCGCGCGGCGGATGGCAGCAGGGCCTTTCCCCGCGCCACTGTCTTTGCGCCCCGCGCCGACTGGGCGTTCTTCGTCCGCGGCGAGCCGGACCTATCCTACATGCCCGTCCCGGATGACTTCCGACGTCGCTTTGCAGCTGCCATCAAGCGCAGCGTCGAGCCGATAGCCAACGATATCCAGTTCTACGAGGCCGGAACGGAGATCTTCCCCGGCCTCGCGATGATCGCGGCGCATGGGCACACGCCAGGCATGGCCGCCTTCCTAGTTCATTCGGGCCGCGACCAGCTGCTGCTCACCGCCGACCTCGCCTACCACCCTGTCGTCAACGTGGAGCGGCCCTGGCGCCCGGGGCCGGATCGCGACCCGGCCGCCGCCCACGCCGCCCGCCGGCGGCTCTTCGACCAGGCGGCAGCCGATCGCATCCCCGTGCTCGGCTTCCACTTCCCGTTCCCCGGCATTGGTCACCTCCTGAAATCCCATGAGGGCTACACGTGGGTTCCTGCGAGCTGGCAGTTCTGATGACTTGACCACCGGGTGCCGGGACCGAACATCTAGGCTCAGGACTCATTGACCGAGCCAGAAGATGACGGTGGCGGCGAGCGTGATGGCGCTGAAGAAGGTGTGGGCGCAGCGGTCGTAGCGCATGGCGATGCGGCGCCAATCCTTGAGCCTGCCGAACATGATTTCGATGCGGTGTCGCTGGCGATAGAGCACGGCGTCGTGCGGGATGGGCAGCTTCCGACTGCGGGTTGAGGGGATGCACGGGGCGATGCCGCGGGCCGACAGCTCTGCGCGGAAGCGACCGCTGTCGTAGCCGCGGTCGCCGATGAGTTCGCGGGCTGGCGGGAGCTTGTGCAGCATCAAGGCAGCGCCGCGATGGTCACTGGCCTGGCCTTCGGTGAGCAACAGGACCACGGGTCTTCCCTGGCCGTCGCAGGCGGCGTGGAGCTTGGAGTTCAGGCCGCCCTTGGTTCGCCCGATGCAGCGGGGAGAAGCCCCTTTTTGAGAAGGCTGGCGGCGGTGCGATGTGCCTTGAGGTGCGTGCTGTCGATCATCAGGCGCTCGGGCGGGCCGCCTTCAGCCGCGAGGGCTGCGAAGATGCGGTCGAAGACGCCCATGCGGCTCCAGCGGACGAAGCGGTTGTAGAGCGTCTTGTGCGGACCGTAGGCGGTGGGCGCATCGCGCCACTTTAGGCCATGGCGGATCACGTAGATGATGCCGCTCAGCACGCGGCGATCGTCCACGCGCGCGATGCCGTGCGAGAGTGGAAAGTGCGGCGAAAGGCGGCGCATCTGGGCAGTCGTCAGCAGGAACGGCGTCGTGGGCATGGCGGCACCTCCGCCACACCCTGAATCACACGCCGCCGCGTCGCTCCAAGCGATTAATGGGTCCTGAGCCTAGGCGATTGGCGAAGACCATTGGAACTCAATCCACTTGTGGCGATCGTTGACGATGATGAGTCGGCGCGCGAGGCCATTGCCTCCCTGGTGCGCTCCCTAGGCTTCATGGCGGCGGAATTCGGAAGCGCGACGGCTTTCCTGCAATCCAGTCGCCGTCCGCAGACCGCGTGCCTACTCGCCGACATGCGGATGCCGGGCATGACGGGGCTTGAACTGCATCAGCACCTGATCGACGCCGGCACACCGGTGCCGACCATCATCATGACGGCACATGCCGATGCAGGTCCCCGGGAGGCCGCGCTCCGGGCGGGCGTCCATTGCTACCTGCGAAAGCCGCTGCAACCGTCTGAGTTGCTCGCTTGCATACGGTCGGCACTGCCTGATCCGGGCTGATCCGGTCCGCACGATTCGTCCCACTGCTTGCGAAAGCCAAATGCTCTTGGCACGCGATACCTTCGGATAATTGTTCCCATCCGCCCTGCAGCACCATCGTCCGCGTCATGCCTATCGCCGCGGGGGGTCTGGGGAGCATGTCTGGCACCATGCGGGCGATCGTCCTGAGCAAATTCGGAGGCTTCGACGCATTCGAGCTGCGCGACGTTGCCGTGCCCGCCGTCGGGCCTCGGCAGGTCCGCGTGCGCGTGCAGGCCACCGCCATCAATCCCCTGGATTATCAGATCCGGCGTGGCGATTACGCCGATCTTGTGCCGCTCCCCGCCATCATCGGCCACGACATTTCCGGCATCGTGGAGGAGAAGGGGTCGGATGTGCGCGAGTTCGAGATCGGAGACGAGGTTTACTACACGCTGAACCGCCCCGGGTTTGTCGGAGGCTCCAACTCCTGAGAGGCTGGAGCGATGACGAGCAAGACGACGAACAAGTTCTCGCCTGAGGTTTGCGAGCGGGCGGTGCGGATGGTGCCGGAGCACGAGGCGCAGCACCCGTCGCGCTAGGCGACGATCCTGTCGATCGCGGCCAAGATCGGCTGCACGGGCCAGACGCTGAACGAGTGGGTGAAAAAGGCGGAGCGCGACACCGGCCGCAGGCCGGGCGCGTGTCGCGGACCGCGCATACGGGCTTCGTGCTCGATGCGTTGCAACAGGCCCTGCACGAGCGGCGCCCGCTGCATCGCGGCGGCTTGGTGCATCACAGCGACCGGGGCAGCCAGTACGTCTCCATTCACTACACCGAGCGCCTCGCCCAGGCCGGCATCGAGCCCTCCGTCGGCAGCGTCGGCGACAGCTACGACAACGCCTTGGCCGAGAGCATCAACGGTCTCTACAAGGCCGAGGTCATTCGCCGGCGCGGCCCATGGCGTTCGCTCGAGGCCGTGGAATTCGCCACGCTAGAATGGGTCGACTGGTTCAACCATCGACGCCTGCCGGAGCCCATCGGCAACATCCCGCCGGCCGAGGCCGAAGCACTCTACTACGCCGCCCAGGAGAACCGGCGCCTGGCAGCGTAACTCAAACCAAACAGCCTCCGGCAAACCCGGGGCGGTTCAGTGCAGGAACCTCCAACCAAGCCAGATGATGTAGGAAGCACCCGCAAGGCGGAGGACAAGGTAGGCCGCAGGGTAGGTTTCGAGCAGAGCGCCCAACCCGAAGACCGATAGAGTCGCGAGCATGGCGATGGCGACCAGATCGCCGCTCAAGACCGCGAGCGCGCGGCGCCATCCGTAGGCAACGGCGTTGTTCACGATGAACAAGGTGGACGGCCCGGGTGTGGCGGCTTGCACAGCGCTTACGATCACGAAGGTGAGATAGCCAGCGAGGTCCATCATCCGGGAGGGCCAGAGGCGTCGATCGGGGGTTCAGCCGTCTCGAACGCGGCGAAGTCGCGTCCGGCCATGTCTGACGCAGCAGGGCTGTGGGTCATGGTTGTAGTCACGCCGGAGCCATGGTGAGGTCCTGGCACGTTGTGATGCGCGATACCTGTTTGCTGCAGGAACGGGAATGACGACGGCCGATCCACACGCTGGCTGTCGCGCCGGATCGCCTGCCATCCCCGCTCAGGTTCAGCCTGCGCTGCTCGGCACGGGGGTGTTAACAGCTGCTGCTCCCACAGGTATGCGATGCCGCTCCCGGCGGCATGCTGGAGCATGACGTCGTTCAATGCGCCCGCGGTCTCCGCCCGCGCCCAGTCGCGTTGCCACTCGGCTGCGAGCGCCATCCAGGTCATCATGTTGACGCCGGCGGCGATCATGCGCTGGATCGCGACCTGATGCGCCTCGACGGAAACGGCTCCCGACGCATCGGTGATGACCGTCGCGTCCCAGCCTTCGCCCGCGGCCTGGATCGCCGGCATCGCGACGCAGATCTCGGTCCAGAGACCAGCCATGATGACCTGCTTCCGACCTGTCGCCTTGACCACGTCCACCACCTTCGGATCTTCCCAGGTATTGATGAACGTCCGGTCGATGATCTCCTGGCCGGGAAACACATCGGTGATCTGCGGGAAGATGTTGCCACCGCGAGCAGCGACCACGCTCGTGAGGATGGTCGGGACGTTGAAGACCTTGGCGGCCTTCGCGAGCGCCGCCGAGTTGTTGACCACCATGTGTGGATCGTGGCTGTTCAGGTTCGCAAGCTGATAGGGCTGGTGATCGATCAGGACCAACACCGAGCCTTGCGGGCGAAGAAGCGAAGCAAGGCCGTTCCAAACGGTCATCGTGTCATCCTTTGCTGCCGTTGCGAGTGAAGTTGCGCGGGCGCTCTCGCCCGGGTCGCTTCCGATTGAGCGGGAGGGTGGCAACGCAGGCCAGGGCAGAGCAATTGTCTGATGGTATCGTGCGCCTTGGACCTGCGGTTAGGCGCAGCGACGATGGCGCGCCGCTGACGCCCGCCGGCGCGATCGCGTGGAAGATGGCGCACGCGCGATCCATGGCCAGCCCGACTTGAAGAAGCTCGCTCTGGATCCGCCAAGCCATGACATTCCCCACATGATCAGGGCGCCGTCCAGCTCCGGCGGCCACGTCGAGCAGGGGCGCGCAGCGCCGGCGCCGCGATGCACGTCGCATCGCCCTGCGGACACACGCCGGAATTGATCGCCCCCCATCGTCGAGGAACCGCAACGCAACGGAGACCTCGATGATGCCGACACCCACCACCGATCACGCCCGCCGCGCGCCCAGCGCCGGCGCGGCAGCCTAGACCGGCCCGCACGCCATGGTGACGCTCATCGTGAACGGCAGGCCCATGACCATCCTCGGCAGCGACGACAAACCGCTGCTGTGGGTGCTGCGCGAGGACCTCAACCTGCTCGGCGCCAAGTACGGCTGCGGCGCGGCGCAATGCGGCGGATGCCGTGTGCTGGTGGATGGCGAATCCACGCCATCCTGCGTGACACCGATCAGCGCCGTTGCAGGAAAATCGGTGGTGACGGTGGAGGGGCTGGCGCAGCCGGACGGGTCGCTGTCCGTCGTGCAGCAGGCCTGGCTCGACGAACAGGTGCCGCAATGCGGCTTCTGCCAGCCCGGCTTCCTGGTGGCCGCCACGGCCCTGCTGGACCGCAATCCGCAGCCGACCGATGCGGAGATCGACGCCTTCATCTCCAACATCTGTCGCTGCGGCACCTATCCGCGCATCCGGCGCGCGATCCATCGCGCTGCCGCCGCGCAGCCCGCCGGCTGAGCGCGCGCCATGGCACGCATCTTCAGCCGCCGCCGCATCCTGATGGCCGGCGCGGCGCTCGGCGGCACGGCCCTGGCCGCCGCGGCCGGCGGCGCAGGCTACCTCGCGACGGTCGACATGGACGGGCTGGACGGCTTCGTCGATGGACACCGCGCGGTGCTCAACGCCTTCGTCGCCATCCATGACGACGGCATGGTGGTGATCCAGGCGCCGCGCAGCGAATTGGGCCAGGGCATCCATACCGGCCTCGCGATGCTGGTGGCAGAGGAGATGGACCTGCCGCTCGACCACCGCATCCGCGTCGAGCATCCCGTCGAACAGCTCGCCGCCTATTCCAATGCCGGGCCGTTGCAGATGCGCCCGGAGGAGATGCGCGGCCCGGTGATGTGGGCGGCGCGGCGGCTGCTCGGCCTGCTGCCGATGATGAACACCGCCGGGTCGAATTCGATCGCCGGGCTGTGGGTCGCGATGCGAACCGCGGGGGCTGTGGCGCGCCAGAGGCTGGTCGCGGCCGGCGCGCTGCAACTCGGCGTGCCGGCGCAGGCACTGACGACGGCGGACGGCTTCGTGCGCCACGCCGCCTCCGGGCGCAGCATCGCCTATGCCGATCTGGCGCATGCGGCGGCGCTGCTGCGGGTGCCGCGCGAGGTGACGTTGAAGCAGCCTTCCGAATGGCGGCTGATCGGCACCTCGCAGCCGCGCCTCGACCTGCCCGCCAAGGTTCGTGGCGCGCCGGTCTTCGGCACCGATGTGGTGCTGCCGCGGATGCTGCATGCGGCGATCCGCCAGGCACCGGTCTTCGGCGCGGGCGTGGCGCAGGTGGCGAACGCGGCCGCCATCCGCGCCGAACCCGGCGTGGTGGACGTCGTGGTCGTCGCCGGGCGTTCCGTGGCGGTGGTCGCGTATTCGTGGTGGCGGGCCGAGATGGCGGCGCAGCAGCTCGATATTCGCTGGACCGCGACCGACGCGGATGACGTGAGTTCAGCCACGCTCGCCACCCGGCTGCACGCGGCGCTCGATGCGCCCACGCCGCATGTGCATCTGCGCGAGGGTGATGCCGATTCCGCCTTGCAGCCCGGCACGGCGCGGCTGGTCGAGGCGGACTACGCCGCGCCCTTCCTGGCCCATGCCTGCATGGAGCCGATGAACGCGACGGTCCTCATCCACCCCGATGGCCGGGCCGAGGCCTGGTGCCCGACCCAGTCGCCGTTGACCATGCGCTGGGGCGTGAATCGCGGCGCGCGCGCGGCCGGCGTGACGCCGGCTTCGGTCGCCTGCCATGTCACCATGGCCGGCGGCGCCTTCGGGCGGCGCAGCGATGTGGATGTGGTGGCCCAGGCGGCCTTCCTGGCGGCGCGCCACCAGGGGCGCCCGGTCAAGCTGATGTGGTCGCGGCAGGAGGATATCGGTCGCGGCATCTTCCGCAGCCATGCCGCCGCCAGGCTGCGCGCCGCGCTGGGGCCGGACGGGCTGCCGGTCGCGCATGACGCGCTGGTCGCCGCCCAGGCGATGCAGCAATCCGCCGCCAGCCGCAACCTGCCCTTCGGCAATGGCGGCAGCCCGGTGGGCGACCGCTTCACGCTGGAAGGGCTGGATACGCCCTACTACGCCTTCCCCGCGCGGCGCGTCCGCAGCCAGCATGTGCCGAGCCACATGCCGATCGGCGCCTGGCGGTCCAACGGGTTCTCCTTCAACACCTTCTTCGTCGAATCCTTCATCGACGAATGTGCGGGGGCGGCGGGGGCGGACCCGCTGGCCTATCGGCGCGCGCTGCTGCGCGACAGCCCGCGCCATCGCGCCGTGCTCGATCGCGTCGCGGCGATGGCCGGCTGGGGCGCGCCGCTGCCGCCCGGGCGCGGGCGCGGCATCGCGATCGCCGAGGCCTATCGCAGCGTCGTCGCGCAGGTGGCCGAGGTGCGTGTCGCGCCCGATGGCGAGGTCAGCGTCGATCGCGTCTTCTGCGCGCTCGATGCCGGCATCGTCGTGCATCCCGATGCGGTGGTCGCGCAGATGGAGGGCGGCATCCTGTTCGGCGTCACCACCGCGCTGATGAGCAGCATCAGCATCGAGGCCGGGGCCGTGGTGGAATCGAACTTCCACGACTTCCCGATGCTGCGGATCGCGCAGGCGCCGTCGGTGGCGGTGGAGATCCTGCCCAGCGGCCTGCCGCCGGGCGGGGCCGGCGAACCGGGCATCGTCCCGGTGGCGGCGGCCATCGCCAATGCGATCCATGCCGCGACCGGCCGGCGGCTGCGGTCGCTGCCGCTGGCGCAGGCCGAGTTCCCCGGCGAGGGCCGCCTGCGAACCGTACTGCCCGCCGGCGCCGCCTGAGGCGCCGGCGACATGTCCGGCCATGGCCGGCTTCCATCATCCATCGAGGACACTGCCATGACCGGCAAATGGACCACCCGTGACATCCCGCCGCAGCGCGGCCGCACCATTGTGGTGACCGGCACCGGCGGGCTGGGCTTCGAATGCGCGCTTGCCCTCGCCCGTGCCGGCGCGGAGGTGATCCTGGCCGGCCGCAACCCCGCCCGCGGCGAGGCGGCTGTCGAGCGCATCCGGCGCGACGCGCCAGGCGCGGACGCCGCCTTCGAGCCGCTCGACCTCGGCAGCCTCGACTCGGTCGCGGCCTTCGGCCGGCGCCTCGCGGCGGGGCGCGGGCGCATCGATGTGCTCATCAACAATGCGGGTGTGATGACGCCGCCGCGCCGGCAGGCCACCGCCGACGGGTTCGAACTGCAATTCAGCACCAACCATCTCGGCCATGTCGCACTGACCGCGCATCTGCTGCCGCTGCTGCGGCGCGGCACGGCTGCGCGGGTGGTGAGCGTGTCCTCCGTCGCGGCCCGGCAGGGGGCGATCGACTTCGACGACCTCCAGGCCGAGCGCGCCTATCGGCCGATGCCGGTCTACGCGCAATCGAAGCTCGCCTGCCTGATGTTCGCCTTCGAACTGCAGCGTCGCAGCGACGCCGCCGGCTGGGGCATCACCAGCATCGCCGCCCATCCGGGCGTCGCGCGCACCGACCTTCTGCACAACGCGCCAGGCCGGTTCAGCCTGGCAGGCATGGCGCGATCGGCGCTGTGGTTCCTGTTCCAGCCGGCGGCGCAGGGCGCCTTGCCGATCCTGTTCGCGGCCACCGCGCCCGATGCGCGGCCCGGCGGCTATTACGGGCCCGACAGGCTCAGCGAGACGCGAGGCCATCCGGCCGAGGCCAAGTCGCCGCCGCAAGCGTTGGAGGCGCATCTGGCGGCCAGGCTGTGGGATGTCTCCTGCGCGCTGGCCGGCGTAGATTTTGGCGCGGACCGTGCGGCGCCGCGCATCGTCGCCGGCGGACGCGCGTAGCGCTGCGGCCCGCCGCGCTTCAGCCCTGCGGCTGAGGCTCGGCGGGCGTGTCCGCATGGGTCCATCGGCGGATCCCGCGCAGCACCAGCACGGCGCCGAGTTCGACTGCCACCAGGGCGCCCAGCACCGTCAGCCCCGCCTCGCCCGCCGACCAGCCCTCGCGGTGCAGCAGATGCCCCGCACCAGCCAGCAGCAGAATCCAGACGAACGAGCCGAGCGCCGTCGCCGCCAGGAAGGCCGGCAGCGGCAGCCGCAGCACGCCGGCCGGCAGCGCCTGGAATATCCGCACCGTCGGGATGAGCTGCCCGAGCAGCGTCAGCCCCGTCGGGCGCCGGCGGTACTCCGCCATCATCCGTTCATGCAGGCGCGGCGAGAACAGTAGCCAGCGGCCATGGCGCTGCACCAGCGCCGCCGCCCGGCGTTCGCCCACCCAGGCGCCGATCCCGTACCAGGCCAGCGCACCGCCAAGCGACCCCGCGGTCGCCACCAGGCAGCGCGCCGCCAGCGTCCAGCCATCCGCTGCACCGATGCCTATAGCGGGGTAGAGCACGTAGGATGGCAGGATCGGCAGAAACTTCTCGACCAGCGCGGCGAGGAACACCGCCTCCAGGCTGGCGGCGCGCAGCAGCACGTCGAGCGTATTCACCACGCCGGCCCCTGCTGCGTGCGCGCCAGGCGATACGTCCAGACCCGCGCCGGCCACAGGTTCCACCACACCATGCCCGAACCATGCGCGCGCAGCCCGGGCCGCGGGGCCGGCACCGGGGATCGCACGAAGTAGGTGAACTGGATGAAGGGCGCGCCGGGCGCGGCATGGCGCAGGCTGTCGCGCACCAGGCGCAGCCGGTGCGAGGGCGGGCGGACCAGCAGCGGCAGGCCGGCGACCACCGCCGACGCAGGCTGATTGAAGCCGCGCATCAGCGCCGGTACGGCCCAGGCATCGGCCTGCAGCACCTGCGCCGTCGGCCAGCGTTCGCGCAGCAGGGCACAGAAGGTCGGGTCGGCCTCCAGCAGCACGAGCCGCGCCGGGTCGACGCCGCGTTCGACCAGCGCGCGCGTGACCGCGCCGGTGCCCGGGCCGAGCTCGACGATCGGGCCCGGCATGGCGGGATCGACGCGGCTCGCCATGGCGCGCGCGAGGGCGGCGCTGCTCGGCTTGAAGGCGCCGGCGCGCAGCGGCGCTTCCATCCAGGACCGGAAGAACAGTCGCGTGTCGCTGGCGGGCGGCGCGGCAGCCCCCCGGTGCTCGATATCCATGGTGGTGTCGGTCGGCATGGGGCAGCCTCGCTTCCGGTTGTGATCGGGGCGGAGGCTGGTGGCGCTTCGTGTCTGGTGCATGTCCGCTTCCCGCGGCGCGCCCGACATAATCCAGCAACACTGACGCGCGACTGAGCGGCGGCACGACGGAGATTGCGCGATGGACGACGGCAGGCAGACGATCCTTGTGGTCGATGACGATGCCGGCATCCGCGACGTCATCGCCGAAAGCCTGCGCGGCCACGGCTACCGCACCTTCGACGCGGCCGACGCGCCCGGCATGGCGCGCGTTCTGGCCTCCGAGACGGTGGACCTGATCCTGCTGGACGTGCTGATGCCCGGCGAGAACGGGCTGTCGGCCTGCCAGCGCCTGGCGCGCGTGGCGCATCCGCCGGTGGTCATGCTCTCGGCGCTGGACACGCCGCCCGACCGCATCGCCGGCCTCAATGCCGGCGCCGACTACTACCTGGGTAAGCCGAGCAGCCCGGCCGAGCTGCTGGCGGTGGTGCAGGCGACGCTGAGGCGCGGCGCGCATGCGCCGGGCCATGGCTTCCAGCCGCACCGTGTCCGCTTCCTGGGCTGGACCGCGGACTTCACCGCGCATGAGCTGCGCGACGCCGATGGCGTGCTGGTGCATCTCACGGATGGCGAGCTGTTCATGCTGAAGGCCTTCGTCGAACGCCCGCGCCGCGTGCTGACGCGCGACCAATTGCTGAACGCCGCGCGCGGGCCGGACAGCGACGCCTTCGACCGCGCGGTGGACGTCCAGGTCAGCCGGCTGCGGCGCAAGCTGCGCGCCGGCGGCGACGAGCTGATCCGCACCATCCGCAGCGAGGGCTACATGTTCGTCCCCGCCACCCGGCGGCTTTAGGGAAGACCGGCCGTGAAGCTCCGCTCCCTTCCGCTGGTGGTCCGCAGCGCGGGCATCCTGATCGCCTGCGTGCTGCTGGTGCAGGTGCTGAACATGGCGGTCTTCATGATCTGCCCGCCGGTGCCGCTCGGCCCGGTCAGCTACGAGGACATGCGCCAGGCGCTGATCGGCGACGACGACTACGCGCGCGGCGTCGAGGTGCGCGATGTGGCCGCGCAGGAGATGCCGGCGCAGGACCCGTTGCTGGTGCCGGTGCGCGACGCGACGGCCGAACGCCTCGGCCTGCCGGCGGAGGCGCTGCGGGTCCAGTTCGTGTCCATCCTGCAGGCGCGCAAGGGCACGCGGTATGCCGCGCAGCAGGCCGCCGACCCGTCCGGGCGGGGCGCTTCGGGCACCGACTACGCCGGCGGCATCGCGATGGCGCGGCTGCTGCCCGATGGAAGCTGGCGTGTCGTGAACCCGTCCGGCTCGCTGTTCCGAAGCCGCATCGCGATCGGGGCGATCTGGCTGATCGGCAGCATCCTGTTCGCGATTCCCTGCGCCTATGTTGTCGCCTACTGGCTGTCGCGGCCGATCCGCCACTTCGCCGAGGCGGCCGGGCGGCTGGGCCGCGACCCCCATGCGCCGGACCTCGAACCCGATGGCCCGCGCGAGCTGCGCGGCGCGGCGGTGGCGTTCAACGAGATGAAGCAGCGGCTCGGCCGCTACGTTGACGACCGCATCAACATGATGAGCGCGATCGCGCATGACCTGCGCGTCCCGCTGACGCGCCTGGCCTTCCGGCTGGAACGCGCGCCGGAGGATCTGCGCCGCCGCGCGGAGGGCGACATCGCCGAGATGCAGCAGATGCTCGCCGCCGTCCTGTCCTTCGTGCAGGCGACGCATGCGCAGCGCCCGCGCCAGCCGCAGGAGCTGCGGTCGCTGCTGTCGAGCATCGCCGACGACATGGCCGAGGCGGGCAGCGCGGTCAGCCTCGAGGACGGCCCCGACGTCATCCTGCATGCCGACGACATGGGACTCCGCAGCCTGTTCACCAACCTGATCCACAATGCGGTGACCTATGGCGGCGGCGCGCGGGTGCGGCTGCACCGCCAGGACGGCGCGGCGGTGGTGGAGATCGAGGATGACGGGCCAGGGCTGCCTGCCGCGGAGCTGGAGCGTGTGTTCGAGCCGTTCTACCGCGGCGAGAAGTCGAGGAACCGTGCGACGGGCGGCATCGGGCTCGGTCTTGCGCTGGTGCGGTCGGTCGCGATCGCGCATGGCGGGTCGGCCGTGCTGGAGAACCTGGCTGCGCGCGGGCTGCGGGCGCGGGTCGTCCTTCCGGCATAGGTGCTCAGCTCGGCCCTGGTGGCAATCCGCACTCTGACCTCTGGCGCTGACGCGGATCGGCACGACGCGCGAAAAGGTGCCAGAGATTGGTCACGCCTTGACGTGGCCGAGCCGCCGCACTACTTGCCGCGCCATGCAGCGGTCCGTGTCTCACGGCCGCGGCTAGTAGGTTCAGAAGCAGCACCCCCTCGGAGCAGCATCAGTCCTACCGATTGGGTTTCGCAAGCAGCGCTTGCGGACCACGGTAGCGCTTATGCTGCGTTCACGTGTGGCCGGTTGGCACTCAGTCGCCCTCTTCAATCCGCGGTCCGACGCGTTGCGTCAGGCCGCCTTGTTAAGGGCTGGACCCATGACTGCTTCCGTTCGAGATCGTCGGCGCCCCGCCGGCCCCTCTGATCCTTCCCCCGACCTCCATTGGATGAAGCGCCTTGCGCTCGAGGTGACCTTTCGGCCGCCGTCGCCGCTCCAGCCAGCCGCCCGCAATGCCCGCACCCATTCGCGCAAGCAGGTGCAGCAGATTGCGGCGAGCATCCGCGAGTTCGGCTTCGTCAATCCGGTTCTCGTCGACGACGAGGATCGCGTCATCGCTGGTCACGCACGCATCGAGGCCGCCAAGCTGCTCGGCCTCGGCAACATGGCCGCCGTCGCAGCCGACGGCTCCATCCACTTCGTCTGCATGGACTGGCGGCACATGACCGAGCTGCTGAAGGCCGGGGCGGAGGTCTACACCGAGCTTAAGAACCTCTGCGTCTGGAACAAGGACAGCGGCGGCATGGGCGCCTTCTACCGCTCGAAGCACGAGCTCGTCTTCGTCTTCAAGAAGGGCACCGCCCCGCACATCAACACCTTCGGTCTCGGCGAGAAGGGGCGGTACCGGACCAACGTCTGGGACTATGCCGGCGCGAACAGCTTCCGGCGCGGGCGCGCCGGCACCGCATGAGGTCTACCGGCGCCGCGCCGGCGAGGTGATTGATCCGCAACGTGAGGACCGCGTTGTCCTGGATCAGGTCCGGCGCACCCTTGGCAGCATGAACTTCGCCGCCCAGTACCAGCAGAACCCGGTGCCGCCGGACGGTAACGCGATCCGGCGTGAATGGCTGCGCTATTACGACGTCCCCCCGCCGCTCGATCTGGTCATGGCAAGCTGGGACACGGCATTCACCTTGGGTGAGGCCAGTGACTACTCGGTCGGCACCGTCTGGGGGCTCAAGGGCAGCGACATCTACCTGCTCGATGTCGTCCGCGGTCGGTTCGAAGTGCCGGATCTGCGGCGCCGCATCGAGGCCACGACGGACGCCCATGGGGCGCACGCGACGCTGATTGAGGAAACGGACATCGGCCGGGCCATCCTGCAGGAGATGCGGCTGCACAGCCATGTCCGACCGATGCTGTGGCGGGTGCAGTTCGACAAGGAGGCGCGGCTGCTTGGCCAGGCCCCGAAATTCGAAGCTGGTCAGGTGCTGCTGCCTGCCGCGTGGTGCACCGTGGTTGGCCGAGTACATCGGCGAGCTGCTAGCCTTCCCCAACGGGGCCCATCACGACCAAGTCGACAGCACGTCGCAGGCGCTGGGATGGCTGTCGCGAAGGATCGCCGTGGGCAACCGACCATTGCGGCCGGATCCGAAGCGGCCTGCGGGCGCCGCGACGCGGCGCCAGGTGGGCGCCGCGTCGCGGCTGTAGGGGGGTATACCGGCCAAGGCCCACGCGGCCCTGGCGCGCCCTCACGGGCGCGCGGCGGTGGCATTGGCTGGCGCCGTGCCCGTCACCACCACCTCCTGGCCGGCGACGACGTGGTCGCGTTGTGGCGCGGCGGTGGGCGTGGCGAGGATCGCAGCCCCGGCCTGCCGCCGCTCCATGTCGACGATGGGGTCACGATGCGTGAACAGCACAACCTGCGTGCTGCGGCCACCGCCGGTTGCTGGATCGGGCATCCTGCCTCGCGCAGGACTGGCCCAAAATGAGCGCGACCGAAGTGCGGCAGATGCTGCTCGGGATGCTATCTCGCGTTAGCCTCCATGCCGAATCGATCGATGTGCATGTCAGGGCCGATTGCTTGCCGAAACTGCTGACCGATGGTCCTGCGACCGCACCGCTCGACGCTACGGCCGGCAAGGTGGAAGCCACATCGCTGGTCCTGTCCGTACAGGCATCGCTGCGGCGTGCCGGGAAAGAGATCGCGATGGTGCTTGGCGCCGACTCCGCGGCGACGCCGACCGCGGATCCAGCGATGATGCGGTTGATCCTGCGTGCCCGATCGATGTGGGAGAAGGTGCAGCGGGGCGAGGTGGCAGGGCTTGGAGAACTCGCAACGCAGGAAGGTGTCAGCGGCTCCTATGCTTCGCGGCTCATCAGGCTGGCGTTCCTCGCGCCGGACATTCTCATTGCGATCATGAATGGTCGGCAGCCGGCAGAACTCTCCGCGGCCGTGCTGCTGCAGGAGTGCCGCCACGGCCTGCCGCTGGAGTGGCAGCAGCAACGCTACGCGCTCGGCTTTCGCTGAGCCGTACGAGCACCGCACGTCACCTGGTATGCAGAGGCGCGCGTCGGCATCGACCCGACTCGGTCTTGCTTTCCGCTTCCAGCGCCGCATGGATAGCCACCGGCAAAACTCGTACTGCCAAAATGGGCAGGAGAGACACGGGCCGGTATCGCGCCGCGAATCCGGGACCACATGCGTCTCCCGGGCAGGCTGCGAGAACGACATCGGCGCAAAGCCGCGATATTCTGGGCCTTTCTGCGAGGGCCCATTCCGAAGGTAGAATTCTTCGATCTCAACTACTTAGCGTGGCTGGGGCGCCAGGATTCGAACCTGGGAATGGCGGTACCAAAAACCGCTGCCTTACCGCTTGGCGACGCCCCATCCGCTCCGCCTCATACCCCCGCAGCGGCCGGCTCGTGAAGCCCCCCACCCCAGCGCCACCATGCGGCCGGAAGCGCGGCGGCGTGCCGGTGCGCCGCGCCGGGCTCCGCGAAGACCGCGAAGCAGGTCGCGCCGGACCCGCTCATGCGCGCCAGCAGGCATCCCGGCAGTTCGCGCAACGCGGCCAGCACGTCCTGAATCGGCGGGCACAGGGCTGTCGCCGCCGGCTCCAGGTCGTTGCACAGTAGCGCCAGGTCACGCGCCATGGCGCGGGCATCGTTCCACGCCGCGGGGAGTGTCGCGGCGGGCGAAAATCCACCCCTGCGCGCCTTGAAGACCGCCGGCGTCGGCAGCGCCATGCGGGGATTGGCCAGCAGCAGCCCGAAGGCGGGCAGGCGCGGCGCCGGCCCCAGCACGTCACCCACGCCACCCATCCGGCAGGCGCGGGACGCCACGCAGGCCGGGATATCCGCGCCCAACGGGGCAGCGACGCCCGCCAGCCGCGCCTCGCCCCAACCCAGCCCCCACAGCGCATCCAGCGCGCGCAGGGCGGCCGCGGCATCCGCGCTGCCGCCGCCGATGCCCGAGGCGACCGGCAACGCCTTCTCCAGCACCAGCGCGGCCTGCGGCGCGATGCCAGCGGCCTGCGCCAGCGCGCGGGCGGCCCGCAGCACCAGGTTGTCCGGCTCGGCCGCCAGCGCGCCCGCTTCCGGTCCGCGCAGCGCCAATGACAGGCCGGCAGCGGCGCGAACCTCCAGCGCATCCGCCGCGCCGGCGAAGACCGCCAGGCTGTCGAGCAGGTGATACCCGTCCGCGCGCCGCCCCGTCACATGCAGGAACAGGTTGACCTTGGCGGGCGCCGGTTCGCGACGCATCGGCGGGTTCAGCGCTGGTTCTCGGCCACCGGGTTGGCGGGCAGGCCGCTGCGGATCTTGGCCTCGATCTTCGGCCCTTCGTCGCCCTCGGGGCCGAGGGCGAGGGCGCGAATCCACTGGAACTGCGCCTCGCGCTGGCGCCCCGCGGTCCAATACGCATCGCCCAGGTGGTCGTTGATGACGCTGTTGCGGGGTTCGAGTTCGACCGCGCGTTCCAGCCAGCGCACCGCGCCGGGCATGTCGCCCAGCTTGAACAGCGCCCAGCCCAGGCTGTCGGCGATGTTGCCGTCCTGCGGGCGCAGTGCGACGGCGCGTTCCAGCATGCGGCGGGCCTCGGCCAGGTTCTCGCCGCGCTCGACCCAGGTGTAGCCCAGGTAGTTCAGCACATAGGGCTGCTCGGGGCTGAGCTCGAGCGCACGGCGGAAATCGGCCTCGGCCAGGGGCCAGTTGCCGTTGCGCTCATGCGCGATGCCGCGCGCGTAGAACAGCGGCCAATGCCCGCCGAGGGGGGCGGGCACGCGCCGGATGGCGTCGTCATAGGCGGCGGCCGCCTCGGCCCAGCGCTGCCGGCCGCGCAGCATGTCGCCGAGCCGCGCCGGCGGCTGCGACGCCCCCGGATAGGCCGCGGCGACGCGGCGGAATTCGGCGATCGACTCCTCCGGCCGGTCGAGCCGTTCGAGCAGCCCGGCGCGGCGCAGCCCGGCCAGCCCGGCCAGCGCATCATCCGCCGGCACCAAGTCGAGCTGCGCCAGCGCCGCCGCGTATTGGCTTTCATCGGCGAGCGCATCGGCCGCCAGCAGCATGGCAGGCGGGAAGCCCGGGCGCAGCCGCTGCGCCAGGCGCGTCAGCGCCAGCGAAAATTCCGCCGCGCCCTGCCCGCGCAGCGCCCCGGCCAAAGCGAGGTAGGCCTCGGCCATGCCCTCGACCGCCGAGGCCACGGCGCGCGTGCTGACCAGCTGGCGCATCGCCTGTTCGCCGGTGGCGAGGGCGAGGTCGTCCTGGCCGCGCGACAGGGTCTCGACCAGGCGCTCGGCCTCGGATTCGCGGCCACCGCGGGCCAGGATGCCGGCCGATATCTGCACCAGGCGCAGCGTCGGCGGGCTGTTGTCGCCGATGGCGATGCGGACGAAGCGCTCGGCCTCCCGCGCGCGGCCGGCCAGGTCGCAGATCAGCGCGGCATGCAACGCATAGAGCGTCCGCAGCCGGCCGGTTTCCGACAGCGGGCGCAGCAGCGCGACGGCGGCGTCGGTCTGGCCCTTGCCGTGCAGCGTCCAGGCCAGCAGCAGCGGCTGCAGCAGCTGCGCCGCCCCCTGGCGCGGCAGGGAACGGATGCGGGCCTCGGCCCGGTCCCAGCGGCCGGCCTGCGCCTCGGCGCCGGCGATCATCATGGCGGCGAGCGGGTTGTCCGGCAGGCGGCGTGCGAGGCGCACCGCCTCCGGCCGGCCATCCAGCAGCGTCGCGATGAAGGCCCGCTGGATGACCTCGGGTTGGTCAGGGTCGGCGCGCAGGGCGGCGAGCAGGGCATCGGCCGCGACCCGCGTATCCGTTGTGGAGGTCGCGAAACGCCCCGCCAGATACGCCCCGAAGGCGTTGCTGGGCGATGGCGTGAAGGTGGCCTCGTTGGCTGTGCTGCCCTCGGCGGCACCGGATGCCGACAGCAGGGCGGCAGCGAGGAGGAGGGTCCGCGGCGAGGGCAGGGTCAGGATCATGACGGTATCCTAGCGAGCCGCGCTGCGCCGCACCACGACGGATCGGGCCTGTCGGCGGCCAAACATGGCACGGCGGCCTTGCGGAACGGTTGCGCCGAGGCAGGACCCGGCGCGGCCGCGGTCACTCCAGCGTGATGCCGGCGGAACGGATCACGCCGCCGAGCTCCACCACTTCCCGCCGCGCAAGGGCGTCGAGTTCGGCCAGGGTCATGGCCGCCGTCGCCGCGCCCGCCTGTTCGGCGCGCTGGCGGATCGCAGGCGTCTCGGCCAGGGCGCGCAGGGCGGCGTTGAGGCGCTGCTGGACCGGCGCGGGGGTCGCGGCCGGCGCGGCGAAGGCGAACCAGGCATCGAGCGTGAAGCCGGGCAGCCCGGCCTCGGCGGTGGTGGGTACGTCCGGCAGGCCGGGGGCGCGGCGCGCGCTCGCCATGGCCAGCGCCTTGACGCGGCCGGCCTGGATCAGCGCGATGGCGGAGGATGGCGTGGTGATGAACATTTCCACGCGCCCGCCCGCCACATCCTGCAAGGCCGGGGCAGCGCCGCGATAGGGGACGTGCACCATCTCCGCGCCGATCGCGCGGGCGAACAGCACCCCGCCGATATGCTGGATCGACCCATTGCCGGAGGATGCGTAGTTCAGCTTTCCCGGATTGGCGCGGGCATGGGCGATGAACTCCGCCAGCGTATTCGCCGCCACGTTCGGCGCCACCAGGATGACATGCGGGGCGGTGGTCGCCATGCCCACCAGCGAGAGATCGCGGATCGGGTCCCAGGTCAGGTTCTGCATCATCGCCGGGTTGCCGGCGTGATAGCCATTGTATTGCAGCAGCAGCGTGTGGCCGTCGGGCTGCGCGCGCGCCACCGCCGAGATGGCGATGTTGCCGTTGGCGCCGGGGCGGTTCTCGATCACCACGGGTTGGCCGAGGGCTGCGGTCAGGCCCTCCTGGTACAGCCGCGCCGCGAAATCGGTGCCGCCGCCGGGCGGGTTCGGCACCACCACGGTGATCGGGCGCGAGGGGAAGGCAGGCTGCGCGCGCAGCGGGGCGGGCGCGGCCAGGGCGGCGCCGGCGCCGAGCGCGGCGCGGCGGGTGATGCGGGTCATGGGGCTTCCTCCGGTGGGGCGCCTCTGCGGGCGGGTTCGTGCGGCAGGATCGACCAGCCATGCGCCGGCGGCAAGCCATCGCGGCTGGCCCCGCGGCGGTCGCGAGGCTAGGGTGCGCGGCAAATCCCACCCGCGGAGGAATGCGCCGATGTCGTACCCCAATGTCCTGCTGCATGTGAACGGGGAGTGGCGCGCCGCGCGCTCCGGCAAGACGATCGACGTGCTGAACCCCGCCAACGAGGAGGTGATCGGCACCGTCGCGCATGCCGAGAAGGCCGACCTCGACGAGGCGCTGGCCGCGGCGGAGAAGGGCTTCGCCACCTGGCGGAAAGTCTCGGCCTTCGACCGCTACAAGCTGATGCGCAAGGCCGCCGACATCTTCCGCACCCGCGCCGATGCCACCGCCAAGCTGATGACGCTGGAGCAGGGCAAGCCGCTGCCCGAGGCGAAGATGGAGGTGATGGCCGCCGCCGACATCATAGACTGGTTCGCCGAGGAAGGCCGCCGCGCCTATGGCCGCGTGATCCCGGCCCGCGCCGAGGGCGTGTACCAGCTGGTGGTGAAGGAGCCGATCGGCCCGGTCGCGGCCTTCACGCCGTGGAACTTCCCGATCAACCAGGTGGTCCGCAAGCTGTGCGGCGCCGTCGCCACCGGCTGCTCCATCATCGTGAAGGCGCCGGAGGAAACGCCGGCCTCCCCGGCGGAACTCATCCGCGCCTTCGTCGATGCCGGTCTGCCGCCAGGCGTCGCGAACCTGGTCTACGGCGTGCCGGCGGAGATCAGCGAGTACCTCATTGCCCATCCGATCATCCGCAAGGTGACGTTCACGGGCTCGACGCCGGTGGGCAAGCTGCTGGCGGGCCTGGCGGGCCAGCACATGAAGCGCGTGACGATGGAGCTCGGCGGGCATGCGCCGGCGATCGTGTTCGACGATGCCGATCTCGACCTCGCGGCCAAGACGCTGGCCGGGGCGAAGTTCCGCAATGCCGGCCAAGTCTGCGTCAGCCCGACGCGCTTCCTGGTACAGGAAAAGCTCTATGACGGCTTCGTCGAGAAGTTCGTCGAGCACACCAAGGCGCTGAAGGTCGGCGACGGCATGACCGAGGGCACCACTATGGGCCCCCTCGCGCATGACCGCCGCGTGCCCTGGGTCGAGATGCTGGTGCAGGACGCGCAGCAGAAGGGGGCCAAGGTCCATACGGGCGGCAAGCGCATCGGCAACAAGGGCTATTTCTACGAGCCCACGGTGATGACCGACGTGCCGATGAGCGCCCGCGCCATGAACGAGGAGCCCTTCGGCCCGATGGCGATGATCTCCCGCTTCAAGGACCTCGATGAGGTGGTGACGGAGGCGAACCGCCTGCCCTACGGCCTGGCGGCCTATGCCTTCACGCGGTCGGCTAAGACGGCGAACGCGGTGGCGAACCGGGTCGAGAGCGGGATGATGACGATCAATCACCTGGGCCTCGCGCTGCCGGAAGTGCCCTTCGGCGGCATCAAGGACAGCGGCTATGGCAGCGAGGGCGGGACCGAGGCGATTGAGGCCTACCTGAACACGAAGTTCGTGTCGCAGGCCGGGATCTGACAGGAAGGTTGGGGGAGGAGAACCTCCCCCAAACCCCCACCCTTTTTCTGGCCGTTGGGAACTGACAGCCAAACGGCCAAAAGACGGTGGGGGATTCGGGGGACGTGCCCTCCCCCGACCTTTCTTCCTTCATGCGAACCCTGTTCCGCGAGCGCGACTTCCTCCGCCTCTGGACCGCGGGCCTGTGCATCTTCGTTGTGCGCTGGCTCGAGATCCTGGCGGTGGGCGTCTTCGCCTATGCCGCCACCGGTTCGGCCTTCGTGGTGGCCGTTCTCACCATGCTGCGCCTGTTGCCGATGGGCCTGTTTGGCGCCTTCCTGGGCGCGGCGGCCGACCGAATGGATCGGCGGCGTGCGCTGCTCCTGGTGGTGCTGTCGCAGGCAGTCACATCCGCGGTCATCGCGGCGCTGGCGTTCTTCGACGCCGTCGCGGTGTGGCACCTGGCAGTGGCGTCCTTCATGAACGGCATCGCCTGGGCAGCGGACAACCCGGTGCGGCGCGCGATGATCGGCCAGGTGGTCGGGCCGGCACGCATGGGCGTGGCGATGTCGGTCGATGTCGCGACCAGCAATGGCAGCCGGGTGCTGGGGCCGACGCTCGGGGGCGTGCTGCTGGCGACGGTCGGGCTGGATGGCGCCTTCCTGCTGAGCGTCGTGATCTACGCGCCCGCGGTGGTCGCGGTGCTGCGCCTGCCGCGCACGCCGCCGGCGCCGGGCGCGGTGGCGGCGCCCGTGCTGGCCAGTATCGCCGAGGGCTTTGCGCTGGTGCGGCGCGAACCGCGGCTGGTGGGCGCGCTGCTGGTGACGCTGCTGTTCAACCTGTTCGGCTGGCCCTGCACCAGCATGATCCCGGTGATCGGCAAGGACCGGCTGGAGCTCGGCCCACAGGGGGTCGGGCTGCTGGCGGGTATGGATGGCGTGGGCGCCTTCATGGGTGCGGTGACCATCGCGCTGCTGGCGCGGCCGCAGCACTACAAGGCGATCTACCTGGGCGACATCTCGCTGTATCTGGCGATGACGGTGGCGTTTGCCCTGGCGACCGGGCCGCTGCTGGCAGGCGCGGCGCTGCTGGTCTCGGGTGTGGGTGGGGCAGCCTTCGCCATCATGCAGCCGACGCTGGTCTTCCTGGCGACGCCGGCGGAGATGCGAAGCCGCGTGCTCGGACTACTGTCGGTGTGCATCGGGCTGGGGCCGATCGGGTTCCTGGTGTTGGGCGGGTTGGCGGAGGTTGTTGGCGCCTCGGCGGCGACGGCGATGATGGCGCTGGCGGGGCTGGCGGCGATCGGTGCGACACGCCGATGGTGGAAGCACATCTGAACGGAGGAGGCTGCGATGGACATGCTGCTGCCCGGCGCACGGGCGATCGGCGAAAGGCTGAAGGCGCGCGGCGAGACGGTGGCGGTGTCGGAGAGTTCGGCCGGCGGGCTGATCTCGGCCGCGCTGCTCGCGGTGCCGGGGGCCTCGGCGTATTTCCTGGGTGGGGCGGTGGTCTACACCAAGGCGGCGCGGGGCGGGCTGCTGGGCATCACGGATGCCGAGATGGCGGGGATGCGGTCGTCCTCCGAACCCTATGCGCTGCTGCTGGCGCGCACGGTGCGCGCGCGGATGGGCGCGGATTGGGGGTTTGCCGAGACCGGCGCGGCAGGGCCGTCGGGCAACCGCTATGGCGATGCGGCGGGGCATGCCTGCCTGGCGGTGTCGGGGCCTGTGGAGCGCGTCATCACGCTGGAAACCGGGGCGCCGGGGCGGGAAGCCAATATGCGGGCCTTCGCCGCCGCGCTGTTCCGCCTGGCGGCCGAGGTGCTGGAGTGATGTCCGGTTTGGCGAAGCCGGGCCGGACATCGCGCGCGGGGTTGGTGGGGCGGCCGCGCGCGAAACATGGTGTCCGGGCTTGCGCGTTTCCGGGTCCGGCCCGACCTTGACGCCGGGACGACCAGGGGAACCACACGTGGCGCAATTCAAGGGCACCGAACGCTATGTCGCGGGGCGCGACCTGGAGGTCGCGGTCAATGCCGCCGTGGCACTGCAGCGCCCGCTGCTGGTGAAGGGCGAACCGGGCACCGGCAAGACCGTGCTGGCGCAGGAGATCGCGAAGGCGCTCGGCTATCCGCTGATCGAATGGCACATCAAGTCGACCACCAAGGCGCAGCAGGGGCTGTACGAATACGATGCGGTGTCGCGCCTGCGCGACGGGCAGCTCGGCGACCCGCGCGTCCACGACATCGCCAACTACATCGTGCGCGGCAAGATGTGGGACGCCTTCGAGAGCGAGCGGCCGGTGGTGCTGCTGATCGACGAGATCGACAAGGCCGACATCGAGTTTCCGAACGATTTGCTGCTCGAACTCGATCGCATGCAGTTCTTCGTCTACGAGACGCGCAAGACGGTGGCGGCGAAGCACCGGCCGGTGGTGATCATCACGTCGAACAACGAGAAGGAGCTGCCGGACGCCTTCCTGCGCCGCTGCTTCTTCCACTACATCCGCTTCCCCGACCGCGAGACGATGGAGATGATCGTCAAGGCGCACTACCCCGACATCCGCCAGGGGCTGCTGCGCGAGGCGCTGAACGTCTTCTTCGAGATCCGCGACGTGAACGAGCTGAAGAAGAAGCCGGCGACGTCCGAACTGCTCGACTGGCTGAAGCTGCTGACCATCGAGGACATGCCGCCCGAGGCGCTGCGGTCGTCGGATGCGAAATCCGCGCTGCCGCCGCTGTACGGCGCGATGCTGAAGAACGAGCAGGATGTGCACCTGTTCGAGCGGCTGGCCTTCCTGGCGCGCCGCCGCGGGGGCTGACGCGATGTTCGCGCCCTTCATCCTCGCGCTGCGCGCGGCGGGCGTGCCGGCCTCCATCATGGAGTACCTGGCGCTGCTGCGCGCGATGAAGGAGGGCGTCGCGGATTTCAGCGTGGATGATTTCTACCACCTGTGCCGCGCGGCGCTGGTGAAGGACGAACGGCACCTCGACCGCTTCGACCGCGTGTTCGGGGAAATCTTCAAGGGCCTGGAATCGCCGCAGGGCCAGGCGCCGCAGACGCTGCCCGAGGAGTGGCTCCGCAAGATCGCCGAGAAGACCCTCACGCCTGAGGAGATGGCCGCGATCGAGGCCATGGGCGGGTTCGACGCGCTGATGGAGACGCTGAAGAAGCGGCTGGAGGAACAGAAGGGCCGCCACCAGGGCGGGTCGAAGTGGATCGGCACAGGTGGCACCTCGCCCTTCGGTGCCTATGGCTACAACCCGGAGGGCGTGCGGATCGGGCAGAACGAATCCCGCCATCGCCGCGCGGTGAAGGTCTGGGACGAACGCAACTTCAAGGACCTGGACGAGGACGAGGCGCTGTCCTCGCGCAACATGAAGGTGGCGCTGCGTCGGCTGCGGCGTTTCGCGCGCACGGGGGCCGCCACGGAACTCGACCTGCCGGGGACCATCGGCGCCACTGCGCGCAATGGCGGGTCGCTCGACCTGCATATGGTCCCGGAGCGGCACAACGCCGTGAAGGTGCTGCTGCTGATGGATATCGGCGGGTCGATGGACGACCACATCCGCATCTGCCAGGAGTTGTTCACCGCCGCGCGGTCCGAGTTCAAGCACCTGGAATTCTGGTACTTTCACAACTGCCCCTATGAGCGCGTGTGGCGCACCAATCGCCGCCGGCGCGAGACCGAGCGGCCGATGATGGAAGTGTTGCGCACCTATGGCCCCGACTGGCGCCTGGTGTTCGTCGGCGATGCCACCATGAGCCCCTACGAGATCATCCAGCCAGGTGGGTCCGTTGAGCATTGGAACGAGGAAGCCGGCCAAGTCTGGATGGCGCGGCTGACGCGCCATTTCCGCAAGGCCGCCTGGCTGAATCCGGTGGACCAGTCCCATTGGCGGTATACGCAATCCATCGGCGTGATGGAGCGCCTGATGGAAAACCGCATGCATCCGCTCACCCTGGCGGGTCTCGAGACGATGGCGCGCCAGCTCGCGCGCTGAAGCATGTCTGATCGCGCAATCCGGTCCTCCGGCGCGCTCGCGCCCAACAAGGAAGCCACCATGTCCGCTGCCACCCGCATCCCTCGCGGCCGCCAGTTCTTCGCCAATCCTGGGCCGACCAACATCCCGGATTCCATCCTGAAGGCGGTCGCGCATGTCAGCGTGGACTTCAACGACCCGGCCTTCCTGACGGTCTATGACGATGCCGTCGCGGGCGTGAAGCGCATCCTGCGGACGCAGCATGACGTGTTCCTCTACACCGGCTCCGGCCACGCCGCGTGGGAAGCCTCGCTGGTCAACCTGTTCTCGCCCGGCGACGAATTGCTGGTGATCGAGACCGGGTATTTTTCGGAATCCTGGGCGAAGATGGCGCAGGATTTCGCGCTGGGCATCCGCACGCTGGCGGCCGACTGGCGCGTCGGCGCCGACTTCGCCGCGCTGCGCGCCATGCTCGCCGCCGACACCGCGCACGCCATCAAGGCGATCTGCGCCGTGCAGAACGAGACCGCCACCGGCATGGAGCTGCCGCTGACCGAGATCCGCGCCGCGCTGGACGCCACCGGCCATCCGGCGCTGCTGCTGGTCGATACCATCTCCTCGCTCGGTTCCATGGAATTCCGCATGGATGATTGGGGCGTGGACGTTGCCGTCGGCGGCAGCCAGAAGGGGCTGATGCTGCCGACCGGCATGTCCTTCACCGGCGCCTCGCCGAAGGCCATGGCGGCGCATGCGACATCGACGCTGCCGAAGTCGTACCTCAACTGGACCAACATGCTGACGCGCCGGCACAAGTCGTTCATCGGCACCGTGCCGACGTCGTTGTTCTACGGCCTGCAGGAGTCGGTCCGGCTGCTGGAGGAGGAAGGCCTCGACCAGGTCTTCGCCCGCCATGCGCGCCTCGCCGAAGCGGTGCGCCGCTGCGTGCGCCACTGGTCGGGCAACAATGGGCCGCAGTTGTTCTGCACGGCGCCGGACCGGTATTCCAACTCGGTCACCGCGGTGATAATGCCCGAGGGCCATGACGCCGATGCCGTGCGACGCATCGCGCTGCAATCCTTCAACGTCTCGCTCGGCGGCGGGCTGGGGAAGCTCGGCGGCAAGGTGTTCCGCATCGGGCATCTGGGCGATCTGAACGAACCGATGATCCTCGGCACGCTCGCGACGGTCGAGGCCGCGCTGCGCGTCGCCGGCGTGCCGCATGCCCCGGGCGGCGTGAATGCCGCCATCGCGTATCTGGCGGAAGCGGCGCAGGCCGGGTAGCACGCGGCCAACTTGCGCCACCGCAAGGCAGCCAAGCCGGCCGCAGGCCAGAGGGGTGCATGGGAGTCGAGATCGAACGCCGCTTCCTGGTGGCCAGCGATGACTGGCGCGACATGGCGCTGGGGCGGACACGGCTGATCCAGGGCTACCTGGCGCGGGAGGATGGCGTCTCCGTCCGCCTGCGCCTCAATGGATCTGGCGCGCGGCTGACCATCAAGGGGCCAGGCGGCCTGTCGCGCCCGGAATTCGAGTACGACATCCCGCGCGATGAGGCGCAGCAGATGATCGAACAGCTCTGCGCCGGCCGCAGCCTCGCCAAGACGCGCCACATCGTCCCGCATGGCGGGTTGCGCTGGGAGGTCGATGTCTTCGAAGGGGTCCTGGCGGGCCTTGTGATCGCGGAGGTCGAGCTTCCCGCCACCGACCACCCCGTCGCGCTGCCGCCCTGGGTCGGCCGCGAGATCACCGGCGACCACCGCTACGCCAATGCGGTGCTGGCCTCCGCGGATGCCCCGCCGCAGGGGTGACGCGGCGCGCGACGCCCCTTAGGCTTGCTCCACCGAAAGCAAGACCAGGGAAACGTCCGCATGACTGCCACGACCCGCGCCGTCTATCGCCACGGCGAGATGGGGCGCCTGTTCGACCCCGCCTCGATCGCCGTGATCGGCGCCAGCCCCCGCGCAGGGTCCTTCGCCGACCGAACCATCCAGGCGCTGAAGGACTATACCGGCCGGCTGTACCTGGTGAATTCACGCTACGAAAAGATCGGCGAGCGCGCCTGCTTCCCCTCGATAGGCGCCATCCCCGAGAAGGTCGATTGTTGCATCGTCGTCGCCGCCAAGGACGCGATCGAGGAGATCGCGACCGACTGCGCGAAGGCCGGTGTCGGCGGCATCATGATCTACGCCTCGGGCTTCGCCGAGACGGGGCGCGAGGCCGACATCGCCGCGCAGCAGAAGCTGGCCGCCATCGGGCGCGAGGCCGGCATGCGGATCGTCGGGCCGAACTGCATCGGCATGCTGAATTTCGGCTCCAAGGCCGGCGTGACCTTCATGATCCCGCCGCCGATGGACAAGCCGCTGGGCCATGCGGTCGGGCTGGTCAGCCAGTCGGGCGCGCTGGGCTTCTCGCTGGCGCAGTCGGTGATGCGCGGCGTGTCGGTCAGTCACCTGCTGACCACCGGCAATTCGTCGGATGTCGATGTCGCGGATTGCGTGTCCTTCCTGGCGGATGACCCGTCCTGCCGCGCCATCGCCTGCGTCTTCGAGGGCATGCCGGACCCGATGCGCTTCATCCAGGCGGCGCAGGTGGCCGATGCCGCCAACAAGCCGCTGGTGGTGTTCAAGCTCGGCACCGGTGCCGCCGGCGCGGCGGCGGCGATGTCGCATACCGGGTCGCTGGCCGGCGAGACCGCGGCGTATCTCGCGGCCTTCGAGCGCGCCGGCGCCATCGTGGTGCAGGATTTCGAGGCGCTGGTGGAAACCGCCGCCTTCATGGCGAAGGCCCCCGCGCCCAAGGCGCGCGGTGTCGCGGTGGTCGCGGTCTCGGGCGGCGCGGCCATCATGTCGGCCGACAAGGCGGAGGCGCATGGCGTGCCGCTGCCCCAGCCCACGCCGCCGGTGCAGGCCATCCTGGAATCGCGCATTCCGGATTTCGGTTCGGCGCGCAACCCGTGCGACGTCACCGCGCAGGTCGCGAACGACCCGGAAAGCCTGACCGCCTGCGCCTCCGCCATGCTGGGCGAGCAGCACTACGGCGCGCTGATCTACGCGCAGATCTATTCGACCGAATTGTCGGCCAAGCGGCCGGGTGAACTCGCCGCCATCGCCGAGCAGCACGACAAGCCGATCTGCGTGGTCTGGACCACCGAATGGCTGGAGGGCTTCGGGTCGAAGGAGGCGGAGCAGAATCCGCGTATCGGCCTGTTCCGGTCCATGGACCGCTGCTTCGCCGCGCTGTCGCATTGGCACGACCGCGAGGCGCGCCGCGCCGCCGGCCCGCGCGTGCTCGCCCGCCTGTCGCGCCCCGAGGCCGCCGAGGAAGCCGCCGCGCTGATCGCCGCCTCGCAGGACCGCACGCTGACCGAACGCGAGGCGAAGGCCGTCCTCGCCGCCTATGGCGTGCCGGTGGTGCCCGAGCGCCTGACGCAATCCGAGGACGCTGCCGTCGCGGCGGCCGAGGCGCTGGGCTTCCCCGTCGCGATGAAGGTCGAAAGCCCCGACCTGCCCCACAAGACTGAAGCCGGCGTGATCCGCCTGAAGCTGAAGGACGCGACGGAAGTGCGCGAGGCCTATCGCGCCGTCATGGCGAATGGCCTGCGCCACGCGCCCGGCGCGCGCATCAATGGCGTGCTGGTGCAGCCGATGGCGAAGCCGGGTGTCGAGGTGATGGTGGGCGGGCGCGTCGATCCGCTGATGGGGCCGCTGATCGTGGCCGGCCTGGGTGGCGTGCTGGTCGAGCTGATGCGCGATTCCGCGCTGGCGCTGGCGCCAGTGACGAAGGCGGAGGCGCGCGCGATGTTCGAGGGCCTGCGCGGCCGCGCGGCGCTGGAGGGCTTCCGCGGGGCGCCGGCGGCGGATCTCGACGTGCTGGCGGATATCGTGGTGCGGCTGTCGGAATTCGTGGCCGACCAGCGCGGGCGCGTGGCGGAACTGGACGTGAACCCGATCATCATCGCCGGCAGCGACGCCGTCGCGGTGGATGCGCTGATCGTGAAGGCGTGACGCGGCGCGGCGGGGGTCACGCCCCGCCGCGTTGCATCGTCAGGCCCATTCCTCCTTGGCGCGGTCGATCGCGCCGGTGCCCGCCGCGCCGATCAGCGGGCAGGCCAGCAGGATCGGCAGCGCCTGGGCGGCCAGGCGCAGCCCGGCCTCGCTGTCGCTCGGGTAGTGGACGCCGAGCACTTCCCGATTGCGCGCGATGCGTTCGGCGATGCGCCACAGCGGCGTGTTCCGCATGCGATCCGCCATGCCCGGCAGGTCGCGCACCGGCTGCGTGATGTCATTCGCCAGCGTCGCGTCGGTCGCCTCGGCCTCGGTGACCGTCACCTGCGCGCCGCCCACGCCCTCGCCCCAGGCGACGCCCGGCATCACCTGCGCGAGCAGCAGCGCGAGCAGATACGCCTCGGTGGCGTGGCCCGACGGATAGGCGGCGTGGCCGGGCGGGTCGATCGGCGGCATCAGCGCGGGCAGCAGGCGCGACGGGCGTGCGCGCGCGTGCTGCATCTTGTGGTGCATGGAGATGAACTGGCCGATGCGAATGGCGGCATGGCCGAGCTTCACCGTCCAGGGATGCGTCTGCCCCTTGAAGGTCAGCACGCCGCGGACATAGCCCAGCACGTTGTCGCGCTGCTCCAGCGCCTCGCTCAGCACGCCGGCGCGGAACTCGGCGATCTCGATGAGTTCCTCCAGTTCGCGCTCGATCGGCGTCAGCGCCGGCGGGGCGGGCGGCGTGGGGTCGATGGCCGGCGGCGGCGGGATGGCGATCGCGGTCCAGGCCGGGGTCGCACCACCCATGGTCTGCTGCGCGAATTCGGTGGTCGCGACCACGGCGAAATGCGCGAAGGACCAATCCTCGGGCCGGAAGGCGACGGCGGTGTTGGCGAGCGAACGGGTCCGCAGGTCGCTCGAGAGCTCGGGCAGGTCCTGCGGTGGCCAGCGGTTGCCGCGGAACCAGTCCTCGTTGGCGCGCGGCGCCAGGGCGGGGGAGATGCCGAGGGGGCGCGCGGATGAACGCCGGCCGCCGCCCGCGAAGCCGGAGCTGTCGGAGCTGTCGGACGAGTCGCTGCTGTCCGACGAGTCGGAGCTGTCGGACGAATCGGCAGGGCCTATGCCACCCATGGGGTCACTCCTCGGACGGTTTCGCGCGGATCAACGCAACCCGGCCGCGCGAAGGTCGGCGATGATTCGTGCGCGGATCCCGATGTCCCGGTAAGGCAACCGCGACCGCTCGTATTCGGCAAGCGTGAAGTCGGGCTCGATCTGCATCAGCCGGCTCGCCGCGTGACCTGCCTCACTCGCCTGACCGGCAGCCATCAGCGCCGCTATCAGCACGCGCAGGTTGGACGTAAACCGAGGTGTCTCGGCATCCGCGAGGCGGCACCAGCGCAACGCCTCGGGGATGTTCCCGTGGCAGTAATGCGCGATGCCGAGGATGTTGTAGTAGGAGAAAAGGTTCTGGTCGAAGGGAGACAGACGCAGCCCGTGCTCCGCGTGGCGGATGGCCTCCTCCGTCCGTCCCACATACGAGAGCGACGCCGACGACAGCAGCCAGGCGAGCGCGCTGTTCGGCGCGACCGACAGGGCGCGTTCGAAGAACACGAGCGCCGTGTCGTAGTCGTGGAACAGGAAGGACCGCACATGCCCATAGGTGGCGAGCGCCATGCCGTTGTTGCGGTCGAGCTCGATGGCGCGGCCAGCCAGCGCCGCGGCCTGCTCCATGTCGCTGCGCGGGTCCGCCGACCAGCCCTGGCCGACATTCACGCTGTGCCAGCGTGCCGCCCAGGCCGCGGGCAGGGCGAAGCCGGGGTCGTGCGCCATGGCCCGTTCGAACAGCGCGCGCGCATCGGCGAAGCGGTCGCGCTCCAGCACCTGGATCAGCCCCAGGCCGCGCAGCGTCAGGTCATAGGCCGTGAAGCTCTCCGGCCGCTTGCGCAGCGCGCGCTGCAATTCCGCGGCGCGCACATGCGGCGCCACGCCGGCCACGATGCGCTCCACCAGCCGGTCCTGCAGCGCGAACAGCTCGCCGCCCTCGGTCTCCGCGCGGTCGCCCCACAGGCTGGTGCCGGTCTGCGCGTCGCACAATTCCACCTGCACGCGCAGGCTGCGCCCGGCGCGCCGCACGCTGCCGGTCACGACATAGCGCACGCCGAGCGCGCGGCTGACCTCGCGCGGGTCGATGTCGCGCCCCCGCCAGGCCAGCGTGGAACTGCGCGAGACCACCATGAGTTCGCGCAGGTTGGCCAGCGACACCACGATGTCGTCCACCACGCCATCGGCGAAGTAGTCGTCCTGCGGATCGCCGCCGAGGTTGCGCAGCGGCATCACCGCCAGCGAGGGCAGCGGCGAGACATCGGGCGGGCTGGGCAGGCGCGTCGGCGGCGTCTCGGGGTCGATCGCGAAGGCGCGCTCGGCATCGGGCAGGTGCTTGAGCGTCAGCCAGCCCAGGTCGCGCGCCGTGCCGGGCAGCATGTCGCCGGCCGCCTCCTGCACGGCGGCCGAGACCAGCACGCCGCCGGCCGGCGCGTGTTCCTGCAGCCGCGCCGCGACATTCACGCCCTGGCCGTAGATGTCATGCGCGGTGGCGGTGATGTCGCCGGCATGCACCGCGATCCGCAGCGCCAGCGTCGGGGCCTCGGGCTCCGCGCCATCGTCCTGCGCCAGGCGCCGCTGCACCGCCAGCGCCCAGGCCACCGCGCCGCGCGGCACGGCGAATTCCGCCAGCACACCGTCGCCGGTGGATTTCACGATGCGCCCGCCGTGTTCGGCGGCAAGCGGCCGCAGCACGCCATCCAGCACCGCCATCCAGCGGCGATGGGTGCGCGCCTCCTCGGTCGCCATCAGGATCGTGTAGCCGACCACATCCGCGAAGGCGAAGGCGGCGAAGCGGCGCGCACCCTGCGCGACCTCCGTCTCCAGCACTCGCGTCAGGGGTTGGGCCGACATGGATCGGGAAGTTCCAATTTTCTGCTGCGCCGCAGTGACGGAGATTTCACGAAACGCGCCGGAAGTGCAAGGATACCGGCCGACCCTGCACGGAGGCCTCGGTCATGGTGGTGAAGGGCGAGAAGGAACGGCCGTCGCGCAGCGTGCGGCGATGCTTCGTGTTCCGCGACCCGTCCCGGTTGCGCGGGGATGACGCTCTGATGAAGGCGTATCTCGACCCCGACCCGGAGCCGCTGTCGCGCCTGCTGCTGCAGCGGATGCGCCTGGACATCCCGGATTCGGCGGCCGAATCGCTGCCGCTGCGCGTCACCCACCGCCCGCTGCTCGACTGGGACCTCATCCTGGGCGAGCACCGCGAGGCCGCGGCCGAACTGCCACGCCGGCGCCAGCCGCCCAGGGATGTGGCGCTGGCCATCCGCTTCGCCTCCGAGGAGCTGGCGCGTGCCTTCGCCGCCAGCGCCAGGGACGCGCTCGGTGAGTTCGACGAGCCGCTGGGCGACCTGCGGCTCAATGCCGCGCTGCATTGGGGGCCGGCGCGCGGCGAAGGCGCTTCCTTCGGCACGCTGGCCGACGCGCACCGCCTGATCCGCGCCGATGCGCTGGGCAAGGCGGGGCTGGATGGCGAGGGCGTGAAGGTCGTCATCGTCGACCAGGGCGTGGATGCCAGCCGCCTGCCCCCCGGCAGCCGCTTCATGGGCGGCTGGTGGAAGGCCGGCCAGCCTGGCGCGGTGCGGCCGGGCCAGGCGGCGAAGGACAACCACCACGGCACCATGATCGCGCGCAACGTGCTGGCGCTGGCGCCGCGCGCGATGATCTTCGACTGCCCGCTGATCCCGCCGCGCATCCTGGGCAACCTGCCGGCCTTCCTGTCGGATGCCTTCGGCGCCATCACGCGCATGGCGGAGGACATCGTGCTGCTCGGCAAGATCTGGCCGAAGGTGTTCGAGGGCCGCTGGGTCTTCGTGAATGCCTGGTCGGTCTATGACCCGCGCGGCGAGGCGGTGCCCGGCGAATACACGAAGAACCGCTACCACTGGGTGGCCTGTGCGGTGGATCACGCGGCGACGGTGGCGGATGTGGTCTTCGCCGCCGGCAATTGCGGCGCCTTCTGCCCCGATGGGCGCTGCGCGCCGGGGGTGATCGGCCCGGGCAGCAGCATCCTCGGCGCCAATTCGCTGGACAGCGTGCTGACGGTCGGCGCGGCGCGGGCGGATGGCATCTGGGCGGGGTATTCGTCGCAAGGGCCGGGGCAGTTCCCGGCCTATGGCGGGCCGCCGCAGCAGAAGCCGGATGTCGCGGCGCCGGCGCATTTCCGCATGCTCGACACCGCGCACCGGCTGGCCGGCGGGTCCTCGGCCGCGAGCGCCGTCGCGGCGGGCGTGGTGGCGGCGCTGCGGACGCGGTGGGACGACACCGTGCTGCCCTCGCCGAACCTGTTCCGCCGGCTGCGGAACACCGCCTGGCAGCCCGATGGCAGCAGCGGATGGAACAACCGCCATGGCCATGGCGTGCTGAACTGCGAGGATGTGGTGGCAAGCCTGACCACGGCGCCTCCGCCGCCATGACGCGGCGTCACGCTGTGACGGGCGTCACGCCAGCCGCGCCGCGCGATGGCGCAGTCTGCCTGTCATGGTGCCGGAGCGGCGCCGTGACGGAGGCCAGGCATGCGTCCCTTCCACGATCCCACGGTCCCGCATCTCGTGTGGCTTCGCCCTGCCATGGTTGAACCCGTGCGGCCGCCCGGTCTTGCCGACATCGCCTTCTTCCGCGGCGGCGATCCGGCCGCGCTCGTGAAGCTGTCCGCCGCCGTGCGCTGGCGCATGGTCGAACCCGGCCAGGTGGTGGTGGATGAGGACGAACCCTCGACCGACATCTTCTTCGTGGCCTCCGGCGCGGTGCGCGTGCAGCTGCGCGCCGCATCGGGGCGCGAGGTCCTGCTGAACGAATTCGGCGCCGGCGAGTTCTTCGGCGAGTTGTCCGCCATCGACGGCGCGCCGCGCGCGGCGAATGTCACCGCCATCGCACGGTCGCGGCTGTGCATCGTGCCGGCGCAGGCCTTCCTCGACTTCATCTTCGCCACGCCCACGGCCTGCCATGGGCTGCTGCGGACGCTGGCGGCCAAGCTGCGCCTGCAGACCGAACGCACCCTGGAACGCGAGGCGCTGCCGGTGCGCCTGCGGCTGTTCTCGGAACTGCTGCGCCTGTCGCGCCCGCGCCCCAGCGCGCCGGGCGAGCGCGTGGTCTCGCCGCCGCCGCCGCATCACGAACTGGCGGCGCGCATCGGCGCGCGGCGCGAAGTGGTGTCGCGCGAATTGTCGGAGATGACGCGCGAAGGCTGGCTGGCCCGCGACCGCCGCGCCATCCGCATCCTGCGCGTGGCCGAGATGCAGAAGCTGGTCTCCGCCGAACTGCGGGCACCCGCCGCCTGACCTGGACGCGCCCCGCCGCCTGCCGCAGCATCGCGGCCAGGACGTAGGGGAACGACATGACCAAGCCGCTGCTGCTGCTGTGGACCGACGGGGCCGAGCCCTATGCACGCGCGATCGCCGAGGCGGGCCTGGCCGACCGTCTGCGGATCGAGACGCTGCCGCGCGCCGCCACGCCCGATGATGCGCTGCTGGCGGAGGCCGAGGCGGTGCTGTCCTGGGGCCCGCCGGCCGGGATGCTGGCGCGGATGCCGAAGCTGCGCTTCGTGCAGGCGCTGACGGCGGGGGTGGAACACTGGCTGGCACGCGCCGACCTGCCGGCCGACCTGGCATTGTCCTGCGCACGCGGGACGCATCGGGTGCAGATGCCCGAGAACATCCTCGGCGCCCTGTTCCACATCACCAAGCCCTATGCGGCGATCGTCGGCGACAATGCGGCTTCGCGCTGGACGCGGCGGGTGTCCACCACGCTGGCCGGGCAGACGCTGGGCATCCTGGGCCTCGGCGCGATCGGGGCGGAGCTGGCGCGCAAGGCGGCGGCGTTGGAGATGCGCGTGATCGGCACCAAGCGCGGCGTCGCCGAGATCCCGCATGTGGAGAAGGTCGTCGGGCCGGAACGCACGGACGAGATCCTGGCCGAGAGCGACTTCGTGGTGCTGCTGCTGCCCGCCACGCCGGCGACCGAGAACTTCATCGACGCCGCGCGGCTGTCGCGCATGAAGAAGACCGCCTGGCTGCTGAATTTCGGCCGCGGCGCGCTGATCCATGACGACGACCTGGTGACGGCCACGCGCGCCGGCACCATCGCCGGCGCCGTGCTGGACGTGTTCCGCACCGAGCCCCTGCCCGCCGACCATCCCTTTTGGGGCGAGGAGAAGATCATGGTGCTGCCGCATATCGGCGGGCTGCACCCGCAGCGCGATTCCATGGTGGCGGCGCTGCTGGTGGACAACCTGCGGCGCTTCGTGGATGGCGCGCCGCTGATTCAGCTGGTGGACCGGAAGGCGGGCTACTGATGGGCGGCCGCCCGATCGCCTAGGCCGGCTTGGGTTCCGCCCGCGCGCGCAGCCAGTTCAACCCGAGCACGGGCGCGGCGATCACCGCCCCCGCCGCCGTCATCACCACCGAAGGCGAGATCATCAGCAGGGACGCGATCACCAGCACGCCCTGCGACACCAGCCCCATATGGGTGAAGGCGTAGCCCGTCATGCCGATCCCCAGGAACAGCACGCCGATCGCGCAGGTGATGGTGGTGAACAGGAAGGCGCCGAGGGTGAAGTCATCCACCATGATGAGCATCACGGGCGCGTAGACAAACACGAAGGGCACTGTCGCCTTCGCCATGCCGAGCCGGAAGGCCGTGATCCCCGTGCGGAACGGATTGGATCCAGCGATGCCGGCGGCGGCATAGGCCGCGACGCAGACCGGTGGCGTGAGGTCCGCGAGGATGCCGTAGTACAGGATGAACAGATGCGCCGCGAGCGGCGGCACGCCCAGCTGCTGCACCGCCGGCGCCGCGATCGCCGCCAGCACGATGTACAGCGCCGTGGTCGGGATGCCCGCACCCATCGCGATGCAGATCAGCGCGATGAAGACCAGCGTGATGAACAGCGTCAGCCCCTGCATCGAACCGATGCTCGCCGGCAGCAATTCGACGACGGGGCGGAAGAATTCCGCCGCCTGTACCGCCGCCTGCGTCACGATGAAGCTGACGCGGAAGCCCGCCCCGGTCAGCGTGACCACGCCGACCACGATGCCGACCGCCGCCGCAGCCGCACCGACCGCGAGCGCATAGCGCGCGCCCATGTCGAAGGCGTCCCACAGATCCTTCAGCGTCATGCGGTTGCGCGGGTTCAGGAAGCCCACGACGATGCAGGCGCTGATGCCTGTGAAGGCCGCCAGATACGGCGTGTAGCCCTGCATGATCACATAGACCAGCAGCACCAGCGGGATGACGGTCGGCCAGCCGTCGCGGATGGTCGGCCACAGGCGCGGAATCTCGTGCGGCTCCATGCCGCGCAGGCCCAGGCGCTTGGCTTCGAAATGCACCTGCACGAAGACACCCCAGAAATGCATCGCGGCCGGCACGGCGGCGGCGATCAGCAGGGTGGTCAGCGGGATTTCCAGGAATTCGATCATCACGAAGGCGGCCGCCCCCATGATGGGCGGCGTGATCTGCCCGCCCGCGCTGGCGGCGGCTTCCACCGCGCCGGCGAAATGCGGCTTGTAGCCCACGCGCTTCATCGCCGGGATGGTCAGCGACCCGGTGGTGACGGTGTTGGCGATGGACGACCCGCTGATGCTGCCGAACATGGCCGACGACACCACCGCGACCTTCGCCGGCCCACCCGGATACTTCCCCGCGATGATGGATGCGATGTCGATGAAGAACTGCCCGAGGCCCATGCGCGTGGCCAGCACGCCGAACAGCACGAAGTGGAAGACGAAGGTCGCGACCACCTTCACCGGGATGCCGAAGATGCCTTCCTGCGTGAGGTAGACATGGCTGAGGAAGGCCTCCCAGGAAGAACCCGGATGCGCCAGCACGCCCGACAGGTTGTTGCCGAACAGCCCGTACAGGATGAACACGATCACGATGGCGGGCAGCACCCAGCCCATGGCGCGGCGCGTGGTCTCCAGCACCAGCACAATCATGATCGTGCCCATGATCATGTCGGGCATGTTCGGCATGCCGATGCGGAAGGTCAGTTCGTCGAAGACGATCGGCAGGTAGAAGCAGGCCGCCGCCACCAGGCCCGCCAGGATCCAGTCCGTCACCGGCACGTTGCCGATGCGCGGGCCGAATTCGTGCTTGGTGGGGAACATGATGAAGATCAGGCCGAGCACGCCGGCCAGGTGGATCGACTTGTGCCAGTGCTCGGTCAGGATGCCGAAGCCGGCGGTGTAGTAATGGAAGGCCGACAGCGCGACCAACGTGATCGAGACGAAGATCGCCGTCGGGCCATGCAGGTCGCGGAACGAGACTTCGCTGTCGTACTTCTTCTCGAGCTCGGCCGCGGCGTCGAGGTCGAGCGTCGCGCGGCCGGAGGGAGCGGCCGTGCCGCGAGGATCTGATGCGGACACGGCCCTGCCTTTACGTGATTACTGCAGCAGACCGGCTTCGCGGTAGAAGCGCATGGCCCCCGGATGGAACGGCACCACGCCACGCCCGTTCAGCGCGTTCTGGCGCACGATCTCGCGCCCCTTGGCGTGGCCGCGGTCGAGCAGGCCGCGCGTCGTGTCGGACCACAGGGCGCGGGTGATGTTGTAGACAAGGTCGTCCGGCAGGCTGTCGCGCACCACCAGCACGGCGCCGACGGTCAGCGTGGGCACGTCTTCCGTCAGGCCTTCATAGGCGGTGCGCGGGATGACGCCGCGGCCGTAGAAGGGCGCGCGTTCGATGACGCGGGCGGCCTCGGCTTCGGGCACCGGCAGGAAGCGGCAGCCGGTGCGCGAGCAGAATTCGGTGAAGGCCGCCGCCGGATAGCCGACCACCGTGATGGTGGCGTCGAGGCCGCGATCCTGCATGCGCTCGGTGCCCTGCGCCTGGTTCAGGTATTCGGCGGTGAAGCCCTGCCCGGCCGTCAGGCCATAGGCCGACAGGATGAGTTCCGACCCGATGCGCGCGCCCGACGCCTGCAACCCGATCGCGATGCGCTTGCCGCGCAGGTCGCTGAAGGTCTGGATCGGGCTGTCGCGGCGCACCGCGGCGTGGATGTGCTCGGGGAACAGGTGGCCGACGAAGCGGATGCGGTTCTGCGCGGGGCGGCCCTGGAACAGGCCGGTCGCGGTATAGGCCCAGTGCGTCACGTCGGATTGCGCGAAGCCGGCCTCGGCATTGCCGGCCTGCACCATGGCCACGTTCTGCACGCTGCCCTGGGTGGCCTGCGCGACCGCGACCATGCCGGGGATGCCATCGGTCGCGCCCGCGGCGTTGCAGGGCGATCCCGGCGGGCAGGACAGCGCATTCGCGATGATGCCGCCGATCGGATAATAGGTGCCGCCGGCGCTGCCCGTGCCGATGCGGAAGAACTGCGGCGCCTGCGCGAAGGCGGCGCCCGGCAGGGTGATGGCGGCCGCGGTGGCGGCGGCAAGGATGCTTCGGCGGAACGTCATGGCGCGTCTCCCGATTTGGTTAACGGCGGGACACTACAGCGAAGCGGCGGGCGCGGGAAACCCGCCCCGGTCAGACCGATCCGCCGGTGCGGAATCCGCCGCCGCCGTCGCTCTTGCCGCCGGTCGAGAAGCCGCCGCCGGTCGTGCCGCCCCCATTGCCGCCCCAGGCGCCGCCCTTCGGCCCGGCGCTGCCGGCCTGCTTGCCGCCGCGGTCCCAATAGGGTGCGGCATCCTCGCCGCCCCACCAGCCGCCGCCGGGTTCCTGCTGCCGCTGGCCGGTGTGCCAGGGCCCGGGCGCTGGCTTGCCCCAGGGGCCCGGCAATTGCGTCCCCCAGGGGCCGGGATGCGCGGTGCCGCGCGTCTGGTCCGGCACGCGCTGACGTTCCATGCGGTCCCAGAATCCGTCGCGGGTGAGCGCGCCGCGCAGCACCTCGCTGAGCAGCGCACCGACCAGCGCACCGCTGGCGAAGCCCCATTCGCTGCGTTCCACGCCGCGTGTCCGCATGTCGGTCCGCAGCGCCTGCATCTCGGCGAAACGGCGGCGTGCGCCTTCGGCCTGGGCCTGGGCATCGGCCATGTCGCGTTCGATGCGCGTGCGCTCTGCCGCGGTGATCTCGAGTCGTGCGACGATGGCGTCGTCGTCGCGGGTGGGTGTGCGGGCGGCTTCCTCGCGCAGCGTGCGGAGGGAGCGTGTGCCGATGGCGGCTTCCAGCGCGCGGATCGCTGCCTGCGAATCCGCGTCCTCCCCGGCGGCCAGGGCGCTGCGCTTTGCCTCGGCGGCGGCGAGCGCGGACTGCGCGGCCTCCACCGCGTCATCGGCGGCCTCCAGCGCATCGACCGGCGGGCGGGCATCGCCCTGCGGCAGGCCGGCAATGGCGCGGCGGCGGTCGAGCATGGCGCGCACCGCTGAATCGGCCGCCGCACGCATCCGCTGCGCGTGGCCGGTCATGTTGCCGGGCAGTTCGGACAGCAGGTGGTACGAACGGCGCGCCGGTTCGAAGTCGATCAGCCTGGCCACCCAGCCATCGATCATCGCGACCACCGGGAAGGCGCGGTAGCGCGCGGTGCCGTAGCCACGGTCCCACAAATAGGCGAAGAGCGGATCGGCGCGGTAGGGCTTGCCCTTCTCCTCGAAGTCGCGCGCGGCGAAGCCGGATTTCTGCTCGGCATGCTGGGCGGTGCGCTCGGCTTCCTCGGCGGCGGTGGCGAGGCGGCGGTATTCATCATCCTCGGCGGCCTTGGCATCGGCGGCGCGTAGCGCGGCGGCCTCGGCCTCCTGCGCGGCGCGGTGGCGGGCGGCCTCGGCGTCGCGCGTCGCCTCGGCGGCCATCAGCGCATCGCGGGCGTCGAGCACGGCACGCTGGGCGGCTTCCAGTTCGGTCGCGCGGCGGCGCAGGCTGGCCTGCACCTGCGCGCCGGCGGCATCGAGCGCCGCCATCGCCGTCTTGCCATCCGCGAGTTCGAGCACATGCAGGCGCGCCAATTCGCGCAGCGCCTCGGCTTCCTCGGCGCGCAGGCCCTCGCGGCGCGCGGCCAGCGTATCGGCCTCGGTCTGCGCGGCGGAGGCCTCGCGCTGCGCCTCGGCCAGGCGCTGGTCCATTTCCTGGAGCACGGCGACGCCGCTCACCATGACAGGATCGCCCCCCCGTTGGTCTCGATGGTCCAGTTCGTCGTGGTGCTGCCGGCGACCTTCTGCCCGATCACGGGCTGGTCGATGATGCCGTCGGCCAGCTTGTCGCGGCGCACACGTTCGAATTCGGCCTCCGGCACGCGCAACGCCCAGCGTGAGACGCGGGAGACGCGGCCGTCCTCCTCGCTGGTGATCGGCACCTCGACCGGGCGGCCGTCGCGGTCCACGGCTTCCACCACCAGGTAGTAGTTGCGTGCGCGCGGATTGGCGGCGGGCACGCGCCAAACCGCCGAGGGCTCGCCTGGCCGGTTGACGATGCGGACCGTGTAGGAGGCGGCCAGCCGTGCCGCGAGGTCGTTCAGCGCGGTGCGGCGTGCGCGGGCCTCGATGAGGTTTCCGGCGCGCGCGGCGGCTTCGCCCTCGGCGAGCAGGCGCGCGGCCTCCGCGCGCGGCGGGGCTTCCTGCGTGCCGGCGAGGACGCGGTCATGTTCGGCGCGCAGCGCGCGCGGCAATTCGGTTTCGAGTTCGCGCGTGATGGCGGCCGCTTCGCGCGCACGCGGCATCGCCACGGTGAAGAAGTGCACGCCCCAGGCCAGCACCAGCACGCCGAGGCCGGCCAGCGCGAACTTCCCCCAGCGTCCGCGCGTCGCCCAGGCGGTGGCCAGGCTGCGCTTCCAGCCCTCCCCCTTCGGCGTGTAGGCGAAGCGCTTTTCCTCGAGCGCGGCGATGCCTTGTTCGAGGACATGGTCCGAGACCACGATGCCCTGCGAGGTGTAGATCTCGCGCAGGCGTTCGCGCAGCCGCGCCTGGCGGTCGCTGCCTTCCAACTCGCGCTCGACCAGGCGCTCGGCGTGGCGGATCGTGTCCACCACGTCCATCGCCAGCATGGTCTCGGTCAGGGCGGGCGCGGGTGCGCCCGCGCGCGTCTCACCCATTCGCCGCGGCAACCACGGTGGCGCGCTGCGCGAGCTTCGCCATGCGCTGCTTCGCATCTTCCACCGAGCGGCGGATCTCGTCGCTGTTCTGGGTGGCGGCGGTCCGCATCTCGTCGATGATCTCGATCGACCGCTCCTGGTAGTTCACCACCGATTCCACCAGCTTCTTCACCGCATCCGCCTGGATGGTCGGGCCATAGCCGGCCTTGAGCGCGGCCTCCTGCACCTTGCCGCCGATCTCGGCGAGCACTTCCAGCGACTGGTTCACGCCGGCCTTCATGCTCTCCAGCGCGCGGGTGCTCTCGTGCAGCCCGTGCATGCCGGTGAAGGAGGCCGTCAGCGCGGTCAGCACCGCCTCGTTGGTCGAGAAGAAGGAGACCGACTGCTGGTAGACGCGTTCCTTCGCCGTGGTGATCTGCACCAGGCGCGCCATGATGACTTCCGAGGTGTTGTAGGAAACCGTCAGGTTGTCGGCGAGGTCCTTGGCGATCTGGTACTTGCCGTCCTCGGCCTGCAGGTGGCGCAGCGCCTCGTCGCGGGCGAGTTCCAGGCGGGCGCGCTCGGCCGGTTCCATCGCGGCGGCGGCCTCGGCGGCCTTCACGGCCACATCGGTCGCGTCCTTCGCGACATTGAGCCGGCCCTCGGCGTTCTTCAGGACTTCCAGCGCCAGCACCTCGCCCTGCTTCATCGCGCCGCGGAAGTCGCGATAGGCTTCCAGGATGGCGTGCTCGCGGTCGATGTTCTCCTTCGTGTCCTTGGACACTTCCAGGTAGGTGTCGCGGATGGTGTTGAAGCGCGAGGCGATGTCGCCGCGCGTCGCCTTCTGCCAGATGTTGGAGAAGCGCTCCATGGTGGAGATCTTGCCGTCCTCCATCTGCGCGACCATGCCGCGGGCATCGTCGCGGATGGAGTTGAAGGCGTTGGTGATGGTCTGGTAGCGCTCGCCCACCTCCATTGCCTTGATCTGCTCGCGAACCACCTCGTTGAAGTTGGAGGCCTGGTTCAGCACGCGGGCGATCAGCGTGACGCGGTCGGCGTCCAGTTCCATGATCTTGGACAGCAGGCCGGTGATCGGGGTTTCCTCGGCCGAGGCGGTCGGCATCGGCAGGCCGAGGTCGCGCAGCGCGCCCATCGCCTTGTCGAGGTAGCGCATGGGCTGCACGGTGACGGCGGTCTCGCTCATGCTCATAGGTCTCCTGGCCTGTCGTTCCTGGCAGGGCCTTCATAGCGCGCCCGGGGCGGCGGAGTCAGCCTGTGATCGCGGCTGCGCGCGTCACGCAACTGCCACGTCGGCGCCCAGCAGGTAGGCGGCACCCGACCTTTCACAAATCCCGCGGATCAGCGTGTCGAGGCTGGCCGGGACCGGGATGCCGTCGCGCAGGCGGCGCTGGCGTTCGGCTTCCTCCGGCTCGCCGGCGACCAGGACGGGCTTGGATGGATCGGCCGCGGGGGTCGCGTGCAGCACGTCGATGACGTCGTCCAGGTCGCCTTCGAAGTCGCCCGGGGCCCGAAAGGCGCCCGGGTCCACCGCCATGAAGAAATGCCCGATATCGTCCGGGTCGCCGGGCTTCTGCGTGCGGTTGCGAATCGGGCTGAAGGAGGAGCCGACCAGCGTGCCGCCCAGGATATGGACCATCATCGCCAGGCCGTAGCCCTTCGCGCTGGCCATTTCGGGCGATCCGCCGAGCGGCGAGAGCCCGCCCTCGGGCTGGTTGAACACGATGTCGAAGCCCTGCTTCGGGTCGGTGACGGGCTGGCCCTTGGCGTCCAGCACCCAGCCGGCGGGAAGCGGGCGGTCGTTCAGGTCGTAGACCTTCACCTTGCCGGCGGCCGTGGTGGTTGTCGCCATGTCGAGCACGAAGGGCGGGTGGCGCTTCGCAGGCGCCGCAAAGGCTAGCGGGTTGGTGCCGAGCACGGGTGCCGCGCCGCGCGTGGGCACCATGGTCACGCCGCGCGTGGCCGAGGTGACCATGCCGATCGCGCCGCGCCGCGCGGCGATGCGCGCATAGACGCCCGCCGCGCCGAAATGATGCGAGTTGCGGACGCCGACGATGCCGACGCCGGCCTCCTTCGCCTTGTCCACCGCCAGGTTCATCCCGTACGCCGAGACCGGATGGCCAAGCCCCGCCCCGCCATCGACCAGCGCGGTGCAGGCATTCTGCTTTTCGATGCGCGGGCGCGCCTGGAGGTTCAGCGAACCATCCTTCACGCGCTTCTCGTAGGTCATCAGCATCGAGATGCCGTGGCTGTCCACGCCGAGCAGGTCGGTCTCGATCATCGCCTCGACCGTTGTCGTCAGCAGGTCGGGGGCCATGCCCCAGGATTGCAGGATGGCCTCGATCTGCGCGCGCACGCGCTCATGCGGGACGTTCACGGGCTGCCTTCGCGGATGACGGGGTTGGTCAGGTGGCCGAGGCCGGTGATCTCGATATCGACCACGTCGCCATGCTTGAGGTCCGGCGAGGACCCATCCGTGCCCCACCAGATGATGTCGCCCGGATGCAGCGTCACGTTGCGCGTCATGGTCGCCATGAACTTCGCCACGCCGAACAGCATGTGGTTGGTGTGGAAGCGCGTGGTTATGTCACCGTTCAGCCGCACCATGGTCTCGGCGGCATCGAGGTCGAAATCCGTCTCGATCCACGGGCCCATCGGCTTGAAGGTGTCGGTGTTCTTCGAGCGCCAGAAGGTGCGGTCCGCCTTCTGCCAGGTGCGCTCGCTGACATCGTTGCCGATGGTCCAACCGAGCAGGCAGTCCAGCGCATTCTCCTCGGTCAGGTTCTTCGCTTTCTTCCCCACCACGGCGACGAGTTCGCCCTCGTAGTGCACCTTCTCGGTCGCGTCGGCGGGGATGACGATGGTCTCGCCATGGGCGATCAGTGCGTTCGCGGCGCGATAGCCCATGTCCGGCTTAGCCGGGATGTTCGGCACCTCGCCGCGCTTCGCGGCACCTTCCTTGACGTGCTCCACGTAGTTCAGGCCGGCGCAGTAGAAGGTCGGCGGGATGACCGGTACCTCGATCCGCACGGCCGAGAGGTCGTGGCGGCGCGACGTGGCCTCGTGGCCGCGGAACGGGTCGCCGGCGACCTCGGCGATGCGGTCGCCTTCCAGGATGCCGTAGGCGGTGCGGCCCTCGGCCGTGAAGCGGATCCAGCGCATCAGGCGGCCAGCGCCTGCTGGATGAAGGCGGGCTGGAACACCTTGTCGGCCATCACCTGGCAGCGCTTCATCAGGCGGTGTTCGTTCGGCCCGTAATCCGGGATGGCGTTGTGCAGCGTGCCGATATTGTCCCAGATCAGCAGGTCGCCCTCGGTCCATTGGTGGGTGTGCAGGAAGCGGTCCTGCAACTGGTGTTCGAACAGGGCGTCGAGCACGCGGTCGCTCTCGGCCTCGTCGAGCTCGTTGATGCGCACCGCGTAGCCGGGGTTGCAGTAGAGCACCTTCCGCCCGGTGACCGGATGCGTGAGGAACACCGGATGCACCGAGGGCGGGCGCTTGGCGCGTTCCTCGGGCGTCAGCGGCTTGCGGTTGGCGCTGCCGCGCTTGACCATCATGTCCCAGAACTTGTTGAAGTCGTGGGTGGCGGTAGCGTTCTCCAGCCGCGCCTTCAGCGCGGGTTCGAGCGCGTCATGGGCCGCATGCATGTTGGCGAAGACGGTCGAACCAAGCACGCGCCCGTCGCGCCGCGGCACCTTGTGCGCGTTCAGCACATTCACGAAGCCCATCGTGTCGCGGTACGACATGTCGGTGTGCCAATCCTGCCCGGCATCGGCCAGGCCGATCGGCTTCCCGTCCTCGACGATGTTGGACAGGATGCCGACCTCGGGAATCTGCGGATCCTGGAACTTGCCGGACAGCGAGGTCTGGATCGACCCGAAACGCAGCGAGAAGTCGCGCAGCGCAGCGGGTTCCAGCAGCTGGTTCGGGAAGCACAACACGCCGTAGCGGCCGAGCGCGCGCAGAATGGTGGCGAAATCCGCCGCATCCATCGGGCGCGACAGGTCGATGTCGGTCACGCTGGCGCCGAGCACGCCGCTGGTCGGACGGATGGTGGGCATGGCGGTGTCTCCCTTCCTGCCGGTGCGAGACGGGAGAACGGGCGCGGACGTGTCCGGCGCGTGGCGTTTCCATCCCGCCGGGGCATCGCGGCCCCGTTGGCGGAAACGCTACGCCCGCTTTTCACGCCGGGCAAATCCAGCGGCAGGATTGGCGCAGCGCCCGCGGCGCGCCACCTTCAGCGCGAACAACGCGATGGCAGGGCAGCATGACGACACCAGTGGTAGCCATCCTGGCGCAAGGCGCGATGGGAGCGGGCGTGGCGGCGCGGCTTTCCGCGCATGGCATGGCGGTGCTGACCAACCTCGATGCGCGCAGCGCGGCGAGTGCTGCGCGCGCCGCGGCGGCGGGGATGCGCGCGGTGCCGATGGCAGAACTGGCGCAGGCCGATGCCTTCCTGTCGATCCTGCCGCCGGACCAGGCCGAAGCGACCGCCGCCGCCTTGGCGCCGCTTTTTGCCGCCGCACCCAAGCCTCCGGTCTATGCCGACTGCAACGCCATCAGCCCGGAGACGATGGGGCGCATCGCCGCGCTGCTGGGCGGGCATGGGTTGCGCGTGGTCGATGCCGGCATCATCGGCGGTCCGCCGCGCGAAGGTTACGCCGGGCCGGTTGTGTATGCGTCGGGGGCCGAGGCGCCGGGCTTCGTCGCGCTGCTGCGCGGGCGCGGGATCGACCTGCGCGCGGTGGATGGGCCGGTCGGTGCGGCCTCGGCGCTCAAGATGTCCTATGCCGGGATCACCAAGGGGCTGGTCGCGATCGGGTCCGCCATGATGCTGGCGGCGACGCGCGCCGGCGCGGCGGATGCACTGCGCTCGGAACTGGCGGCGAGCCAGCCGGCGCTGTCCGCCTGGTTCGACCGCATGGTGCCCTCGATGTTCGACAAGGCCTATCGCTGGGCCGGAGAGATGACCGAGATCGCCGATTTCACGCGCGAGGATGACGCCGCGCGCGCGATCTATGGCGGGGCCGGCGCGCTGTACCAACGCCTGGCCGACCCCGCATCGGCGCAGGAGATCGCAGCCTTGCGCGCCTTCCTGGACCGCCGCTGATCAGGCGGGGCTTTTCACGCCGAGGCGCGTCGCGGTCGCCAGGATGTTCGACCAGGTCTCGTCGGGCAGCGGCACGCCGTTCGCGGTCCGGTCGGCGCGGCGTTGTTGCTCGGGTTCACCGGGGAGCAGGACGGGCTCGGCCGTGTTAGCTGGGCGCGTCTCGCTGATCCAGTCGGCATAGGCCAGGCCCATGCGTTCGAACTCTGCCTGGGTGCCGAAATGCTTCGGCGACAGGAACACCGACAGCATGCCGTTGGCGATGCGCCCACGCCCGCTGACCGGGCCGGAGGTGCCGCCGGCGGTGAGGCAGCCGGCCAGCATTTCGCACATGAAGGCGAGGCCCGATCCCTTGTGGTCGCCGAAGGCGCGGATGGCGCCCTGTCCGTTCGCCGGGTTGCGCGGGCCGACCGCGTCATAGGCGCCGTACAGCGTGTGCGGGTCGGTCGAGAGCCGCCCGTCCGGTTCGATCAGCGCGCCTTCCGGCAGCTTCTTGCCGCCGGAGGACGCCACCAGGACCTTGCCCTCGGCGACCAGGGAGGTCGCGAAGTCGAGCACCAGCGGACGGCCAGGCAGCGGCACGCCGATGGCGACCGGGTTGGTGGAGAAGCGCCGCTCCACACCGCCGAAGGGTGCCACCAGCACGCTGCCCGCGACATTGACGAAATGCATCGAGATCAGCCCGGCGGCGATCGCCTGTTCGGCGTAGTCGCCGACGCGGCCGATGTGGCCGGCGTTACGAAGCGCGGTGACGGATACGCCGTGCTGCTGCGCGCGCGCGATGCCCAGCGCGACCGCCTGCGGCGCCACGGTCTGCCCGAAGCCCCACTTGCCGTCGAGCAGCGCGAAGGCGCCGCCGTCCGTGACGATCTCGGCGTCCTGCCCCTTCACGACGAAGCCGGCTTCGAGCCATTCGACATAGCGCGGCACTCGAACCACGCCGTGGCTGTCATGCCCGGCGAGGTTGGCGCCGACGAGGTGCGTAGCGATCCGGTTCGCTTCCGCCGCGTCGCAGCCCGAGGCGACGAAGACGTCGCGCACGAGGCTGGTGAGCGCGTCGACGGGAATGTGGTGCATGTGCATGTGTGTATGACTGACCTTCGCGGTCAGTTCCCAAGTTCCAGAAAAAGGAGGGGGTTCGGGGGAGTTCCCTCCCCCGACCTTGCCTTTACATCGCCGCGACCTTCTTCGCCTGCGGCGCGAGAAGACGCATGTAGGTGGGCGTCACCAGCATCTCGGTGATGTTGGCCCGCGCCGGCATGGTGGCGACGAACAGTGCCATGGCGGCGATGTCCTCGGGCTGCAGCAGCCGTTCGATGTCCTCGGCCGGCACGGGTTCCGGGCGGTTCTTGAGGATGTCGGTCGCAACCTCGCCCGGGCAGATGCAGCAGGACCGGATGTTGTGGATCCCGTTCTCCTGGTTGATCGACTGCGAGAGCGCGACGAAGCCGTGCTTCGCCGCGGTGTAGCCGGGCCCTGACAGGAAGGAGATGCCCTTGCCTGCCATGGACGCGACCTGGATCAGGTGCCCGCCGCCGCGCTTACGCATGCCCGGCAGCACCGCGATGGAGGTCATGAAGGGCGCGGTCAGGTTGCCGTCCACGAGTGCGCGGATGGATTCGGCCGTGAGCTGGTGCATGTAGCGCTTGGGCAGGTTCACGCCGGCGTTGTTCACCAGGATGTCCGGCCCGCCGATGGAGGATTCCACCGTCGCGAGGGCGGCGGCGATCTGCTTCTCGTCCGTGAGGTCGCAGGGCACGACGACCGCGCCGCCACCGATCATCGCGGCGGTCTCCTCGAGCGGCGCGGTGCGGCGGCCGGTCAGCGCGACCTTCGCCCCCTCCTGCGCGAACAGGATGGCGATGGCCCGGCCGATGCCACTGCCCGCCCCGGTGACCCACGCGGATTTTCCTTCGAGACGCTTCATTCAAATGACCTTGTCGGTGGTGGGGTCGATCAGATGCATCTGGTCCATGTGCGCGATCAGCCGCAAGGGCTGCCCGACCGAGGCCGGCGTGGCGGGGTCGAGCCGCGCCGTGAGCTCCGCACCTTCCAGCTTGAAATGCGCCAGCGTCTCCATGCCCATCGGTTCGATCACCTCGGGCGTCAGCATCATTGGCGCGGGGTTGGTCTTGTCGGTCGGCTTGTCGTCGGTCAGGTGTTCGGGGCGGATGCCGAAGACGACATCCTTGCCGGCATAGGCGCGATAGCGCGCGACGCGTGCCTCGGGAACGTCCACGCTCATGCCGCCTGGCAGGTGCAGGCGCAGCGCGCCGGAGGTTTCCTCCAGCCGCGCAGGGATGAAGTTCATCGACGGCGAGCCGATGAAGCCCGCGACGAAGCGCGTGGCCGGCGTGTGATAGAGCACCTGCGGCGGGCCGACCTGCTCGATGATGCCGTGGTTCATCACCACCACGCGGTCGGCCAGCGTCATCGCCTCGACCTGGTCGTGAGTAACGTAGATGGTCGTGGTGTTGACGGTCTGGTGGACCTTCTTGATCTCGGTCCGCATCTGCACGCGCAGCTTGGCATCGAGGTTCGACAGCGGTTCATCGAACAGGAACACCTTCGGGTCGCGCACGATGGCGCGCCCCATCGCGACACGCTGCCGCTGCCCGCCCGACAGCGCCTTGGGCTTGCGATCAAGCAGGGGCGTGATGTCGAGAATGCGCGCGGCTTCCTTCACGCGCTTGTCGATCTCGGCCTTGGGGAATTTCCGCAAGGTCAGGCCGAAGCCCATGTTGTCGTAGACCGACATGTGCGGATAGAGCGCGTAGTTCTGGAACACCATCGCGATGTCGCGGTCACGCGGCGGGATGTCGTTCACGACGGTGCCGCCGATCGCGATCTCCCCGCCGGTGATCTCCTCCAGCCCCGCGATCATGCGCAGCGTGGTGGATTTCCCGCAGCCCGAGGGGCCGACCAGGACCACGAATTCATGGTCCTCGATCTCAAGGTCGATGCCCTTGACCGCCTGTACGCCGCCTTCATAGGCCTTGATGATCTTGCGAAGCGAAACCTGCGCCATTGTGCGTTCAGCCTTTCGTCGCGCCGGCGGTCAGCCCGGCGATGTAGTAGTCCATGAGGAAGGCGTAGATCACCACCGGCGGAAGGGCCGCCATCAGCGCGCCCGCCATGATCTGGCCCCAGGCGAAGGTGTCCGCGCGCACCAGCTGCGACACCACGCCGATGGTCAGCGGCATCTGGTCGGGCGTGGTGACGAAGGCGGTGGGGTAGACGAAGGCCGCCCAGGAGACGGTGAAGGCGAAGATCGTCGCCGCGATGATCCCCGGCAGCGCAACCGGGATGAATATCTTCAGGAGCATCTGCGGCCAGGTCGCACCGTCGATCAGCGCGGCCTCGTCCAATTCCTTCGGGATCGAGGCGAAGTAGCCGATCATGATCCAGGTGCAGAAGGGCACCGTCAGCGTCGGATAGACCAGGATCAGCCCGAAGATCGAGTTCAGCAGCCCGAGCCCGCCCACGATCTGGTAGAGCGGGATGAACAGCAGCGTGTCCGGCACCAGGTAGGTGAGGAACACGCCGGTCGCCAGCACCTGGCTACCCCAGAAGCGCATCCGCGCCAGCGCGAAGGCCGCGAGGATCGAGATCACCATCGTCAACGCCACCACGCAGGTGGTGATGATGATGCTGTTCAGCATGAAGCGCTGGAACATCGGGTTGAAGATGATGGCGGTGTAGTTCTCGAGCGTCGGGGAGCGCACCAGCCAGGGGTTGCCGGTCATGGTGGCGATCTCGCCGCTCGTCTTCAGGCTGGTGATCAGCATGTAGAAGGGCGGGGCGAGGAAGATGATCGCGGCGATGACCAGCGAGATATAGGCGGTCCAGAGCGCCCAGCGCCGTTCGGCGCGCAGGCTGCCGGCCTTGCTGTAGATGCCAGGCGTGTCGCGGTTGGCGGCGGTCGCCGACATCACATCTGCTCCTTGTTGCGCCGGGTCACGCTGCGAAGCACGAAGAAGGCGCAGATCGCGAGGATGGGGAACATGAACAGCGACACCGCCGCACCGCGCGGGATGTTGCCGGACAGGATGCCCACCTGGAAGGCATAGGACGCGAAGACATGCGTCAGGTCGCGCGGCCCGCCATTGGTCAGCACGCGGACGATGTCGTAATTCGCGAAGGTGACGATGAGGCTGAACAGCACCGTGATGGAGATGATGTTCGCCATCATCGGCAGCGTGACATAGCGCAACCGCTGCCACGACGACGCGCCGTCGATCGCCGCCGCTTCGTACAATTGCTCCGGCACCGACTTCAGCGCCGCCAGGTACATGATCATGAAGAACGGCGTGCCGATCCACACGTTCACGATGATGATCGAGATGCGTGCCGCCCAGGGATGGCCGAGCCACGGCACCTCGGGCACCGAGATCACCGCGAGCAGCCAGTTGATCGACGAATAGGACGGGTCGAACATCCACCACCAGCCGAGCGTGGACAGCGCCGGCGGGATCACCCAGGGCACCAGCAGCATGCCGCGCCACTTGCGCTGCCCCTTGTTGGGGATGTGGTGCAGCATATGCGCCAGCCAGAAGCCGATCCCCGCCTTCAGCACCACCGCCGTGATGGCGAAGAAGCAGGACTGGAACGCCACGTTCCAGAAGGTGTCGCTGTCGAACAGCAGTTCGAAGTTCAGCGTGCCCGCGAAGGCCGTCATGCGCCGGTTCAGCGTGGACAGGTAGATCGCGTAGGCGGCCGGATAGGCGACCAGGCCGATGATGATGGCCAGCAGCGGCATCGTCATCACGAAGGCTATGGTCGAACGGCGCCGCGCGAAGCGCTGCATCGTGTTCGCGCGACCGCGGCTGACGCTGGATGCGCCGCTCACGGCGAGGCTGCCGTCGGCTGCCATGCTGATCTCCCTTGAAATGGCGGGCCGGACGGGCGGCGTGGTGCCGCCCGCCCGCGCCCGGTTCCTGACGTCAGCCGCCGCGGCGGATGTTGGTCAGTTCGCGATCAAGCCAGGTCAGCGACTGGTCGATCGTCTCGCCGCCCTGGACGACACGCGCCACCACCTTGGTGTTGAGCGCCTGCTGATACGCCTGCACGGCGAATTCCGCCGGGGCGGGCGCCATCGCGACCGAGGTGCGCGCATTGTGGTGCGCGCGCAGCGGGTAGTTGTACACCGTGCCGACCGGCGGGCCTTCGGTCGACCAGATCGGGAAGTCGTTCATGCTCTGGAACGGCGGGATGTCGTAGCCGTTCGACGTGGTGGTCTGCTTCTCGGCCTGCGTGCGTTCCGACAGGAATTCCAGCAGCCCCTTGGCCGCCGGCTTCTGCCGGCTGAACGACCAGACGCCCCAGAAATACGGCAGGTAGGGCACGAAGCGGCCCTCCGGCCCGGCCGGCATCGGCACGGTCCAGCAATTCGCCGCCACCTGCGGCGCATCGCGCTTCGCCACCGCCCAGGCCGATGGCGGGTTGAAGACCAGCGCCGAACGCCCCGAGATCAGCGCGCGGTTGTTCGACGCATCGTCCCAGGCCCAGACATCGTTCGGCAGGAAGCGCGACAGGCGCACCATGTATTCGACCGCCGTGCGGAGCTTGGCATTGCCGCGCACCGTCGGGTTGCCGCGCGCATCCATCATGAAGGCGCCGTAGGAGGCGAAGATGGCGCCGACCACGTCGACCGCATCGGTGAAGGACCCCATCGGCATGCCGAAGGGGAAGCCCGCGGCATGGCACTTCTCGGCCGCCGTCAGGAAGGTGTCCCAGTTCCAGGTGTCGGCACCCGGGCCGGTACGGTCCGCGGCCGGCCACATGGCGCGGATGTCGATGCCGGCATGCTGCTGCATCAGGTCGAAGCGCACGCAGGCGGGCTTCATCTGCGTGCCCGACACCGCCGGGATGGCCACCCACTTGCCGCCGACCTTACCGAGATATTCGGCCGCCGGCGTCACCGCACCGTATTTCTGGATCAGGCGGCCCATCACGTCGTCCATCGGCTCCAGCAGCTCGGCCTTGGCGGCGGGCTCCCAGGTCGGGAAGGACAGCAGGTCGTGGCCCGAGCGCGACTGCGCCTGCGCCGCGATGGTCAGGAGGTTCTGGTTGCCGACCGAGGTGATGAAGTCGATGTTCACTTCGACTCGGTTGCGCGTGCCCCATTCGGCACACAGCTCGCGCAGCGCGCCGTTGCCGGCCGGAACCCAGTGGTCCCAGAAGCCGCAGCGGATGGTGCCGCCGGTGCCTTGCGCGTGAACCATGGGCGCGCCGACCGCGGTCGCCGCCAAAACGCCAGCCCCGTTGCGCATCACTTGGCGCCGGGTGATCCCGTTCCTGGACATGCTTTCCCTTCCGTTCTCTCCCGGGCGCGGACCTCGGTGACGGACCCGCTTGTCGGTATCGGGCAGGTTAGTCAGGGACAAACGCGCATGGCAACCACCTTACGACCCGTAAGACGCACCGTCTTGTCGCGCGGGCGGCCGCGGCGCAGGCTCGCCGGCATGGACCACCATGCCTTCGATGCCATCGTCATCGGTGCCGGGATCGCCGGCGCCACCGCCGCCGCGCATCTCTCCGCCACCCGCCGCGTCGCACTTCTGGAAGCCGAGGAGAGTGCCGGCTACCACGCCACCGGGCGGTCCGCCGCCATCTGGATCCGCAACTACGGCAGCCCGGATGCGCGCATCTTCACCGCGGTGTCGCGCGCCTTCTTCGAAGCCCCGCCGCCTGGTTTCGCGCAAGCGCCGCTTATGCATGCGCGCCCCGTCGTGCACCTGGCCCCGCCCGACCAGGTGGATGGGTTGCGCGCCATGATCGCCGGCGGCAGCGACATGCGCGAGATCGCGCTGGCCGAGGTGCGGGCCATGGTCCCCGCCCTGCGCCCGGGCTACGCCGCGATGGCGGCGATCGAATCCGACTGCTTCGACATCGACGTCGCGGCACTGCACCAGGGCTTCCTGCGCCAGGCGCGCGCTGCCGGCGGCGTGCTGGAACTGCGCGCGCGCGCCGGGCGCATCTGGCGCGAGGGCGCTACATGGCATGCCGAGACCGCCAGCGGCGCCATCTTCTCCGCCCCCGTCATCGTCAATGCCGCCGGCGCCTGGGGCGACGAGGTGGCACGCATCGCCGGGCTCGACCCCATCGGGCTGCAGCCCAAGCGCCGCACCGCCTGCATCATCGATCCCGGCGCATACGACTGCGCCGACTGGCCGCTGCTGGGCGATGCCGCCCATGGCTGGTACGTGCGCGCCGAGGCGCGCCGCAAGCTGATGGTCAGCCCCGCCGACGAGACCGACACCGACCCCTGCGACGCGCAGCCCGACGAATACGACGTGGCCGTCGCGATCGACCGCATGCAGCAGGCGCTCGACATCCCGGTCGCGCGCATCGAGCACCGCTGGGCCGGCCTGCGCACCTTCACGCCGGATCGCGGCCTGGCCGTGGGCGAAGGGACCGAGTGCGGCTTCTTCTGGATGGTCGGCCAGGGCGGCTACGGCATGCAGACCGCGCCCGCCGCCGGCGCGCTGCTGGCCGCGCTGGTCGATGGGCGGGACCCAGGCGCGCTGGCCGCCGCCGTGCCGCTGTGCGACCCGCTGCGCTTCGCACGGAGAGCCGCCGCATGACCGACACCCTGCCCAGCTTCGACGACGTCCGCGCGGCGGCCGAGCGCCTGTCCGGGCGCATCCTGCGAACCCCGCTGCTGCGGCATCCGCTGCTGGACGAGACCGCCGGAGCGACCGTGATCGTGAAGCCCGAGACGCTCCAGCGCACCGGGTCGTTCAAGCTGCGCGGCGCGACCAATGCCGCGCTGCTGCTGGACGCCGCGGCGCGGCGCGGCGGCATCGTGACGCATTCCTCCGGCAATCACGGCCAGGCCTGCGCGGCGGCGGCGCATATGCTCGGCATGCAGGCCACCATCGCCATGCCGACCGATGCGCCCGCCATCAAGGTCGCGGCGACCAGACGCTGGGGCGCCGAGATCGTCCCCTTCGACCGTCACAACGTGGACCGCGACGCGCTGGCCGAGACGCTCGCCGCCGAACGCGGCGCCACCGTCATCCCGCCCTTCGACCACCCGCATGTCATTGCCGGCCAGGGCACCGTCGCGCTGGAGCTGATCGAGGATGCCGCCGCGCTGGGCCTTACGCCCGATGCCGTCGCCATCTGCACCGGCGGCGGCGGGCTGACCGCCGGCTGCGTGCTGGCGCTGGAAGCCCTGGCACCCAAGGCCGAGGTCTGGGCCGTCGAGCCCGAGGGCTGGGACGACACCAAGCGTTCGCTCGATGCCGGGCGCCGCCTGCCGAACACCGTCACCGGCAGCAACCTGTGCGATTCGCTGCTGTCGAAGCAGCCCGGCGCGCTGACCTTCGCGATCAACCACCGCCACCTGGCCGGCGGCGCGGTGGTGACCGAGGCGGAGGTCTTCGCCGCCATGCGCTTCGCCTTCGAACACCTGAAGCTGGTCGTGGAACCGGGCGGCGCGGTGGCGCTGGCGGCCGTGCTGGCGGGCAAGGTGGCGGCGCGCGGCGGGGTGGTCGCGCTGGTGCTCAGCGGCGGGAATGTCGACCCGGGGGTGTTCGGGCGGGCGCTGGCGGGCTGACGCCCTTGCCCGCCGGCGCGTTCGGCGCTTCCCTGGGGGCATAACCACAACAGCCCTGGGAAACGTCCTGATGCAACGCCGCAGCCTGATTGCCCTCGCCGCCCTCGCCGCGCCCGCCACCGCGCGCGCGCAGGCCTTCCCCGACCGCGCCATCACGCTGGTCAGCGGCTTCGCGCCGGGCGGGTCCACCGACATCACGGCGCGACTGCTGGCCGAACGCATGCAGGGCTTCCTCGGCCCCAATGCGCGCATCGTGGTGGAGAACCGCCCAGGGGCATCGGGCACGGTCGCGGCGGACTGGCTGCGCCGCCAGCCGGCCGACGGCCACCTGCTGATGCTGAACGAGGCGTCGTCCCATGTGCTGATCCCCAACGCCATGCAGGGCGGTACGCGCTACAACCCGATCGAGGACTTCACCCATGTCGCGATGGTGGCGAACGGGCCGCTGATCCTGGTCGCCAAGCCGAACTTCCCGGCCGCGAATGCCGCCGAGGCCGTGGCGAAGCTGCGTGCCGGGCCGCAGGACGACATGCCCTATGCGTCCTCGGGCGTCGGTTCCATCCCGCATTTCGCGGGCGAGTCGATCGCCGTCTCGCTCAACCTCGGCGGCCGCTTCGCGCATGTGCCCTATCGCTCGGGCGGGCTGATGGTCGAGAGCATCGCCAAGGGCGAGACCGCCTGGGGCGTGGCGGTGCTGGCCTCGGCCGCGGCGCAGGTGCGCGACAACCGCGTGCGCGGCATCGCGCTGACCGGGCTGGAACGCTTCCCCGCCTTCCCCGATATCCCGACGCTCGCGGAATCCGGCATTCCCGGCTTCGACCTGGGCAATTGGTTCTCGGTGGTGGGGCCGCCGCGCATGCCCGCGCCGGTGACCGACGCGCTGAACCGCGCCATCGGCCAGGCGCTGCGCGACCAGCAGTTGAAGGACCGCTTCCTGGTGGCCGGCATCACGCCCTGGACGCGGCCCAACGCGCCCGCCGACACGCGCGCCTTCTTCGTCGCCGAGCTGGAGAAGTTCAAGGGCGTGGTCGAACGCACCGGCGTTCGCATGGAACAGTGACCCACGGCGCGGTGTCCCGGGCACAGGGCGCGGCGACATGAACCGGCCTGGCGACGACGCCGACATCGTCATCATCGGCGGCGGGTCGGCCGGCTGCATCCTCGCCGCGCGGCTCAGCGAGGACGCATCCTGCCGCGTGCTGCTGCTGGAAGCCGGCCCGCCCGACCGCGACCCCTGGATCAGCCTGCCGGCCGGCTATGCGAAGCTGTACGGCAGCGGCAAGTACGATTGGCGCTACGAGACCGAGCCCGAACCCAACCTGGATGACCGGCGCATCCATTGGCCGCGCGGGCGCGTGCTGGGCGGGTCGGGCAGCGTGAATGGCCTGGTCTTCCTGCGCGGCTCCCCGCACGACTACGACCGCTGGGCGCAGGCGGGTGCCACCGGCTGGGCCTGGCGCGATGTCGAGCCGGTCTTCCGCCGCATCGAACACTGGGATGGCGCGCCCGATCCGGCGCGCGGGGCCGACGGCGCGATCCATGTGCGGGAGCCGCGCAAGCTCGCGCCAGCCGCGGCGGCCTTCGTCGAATCCTGCATCGCCGCCGGCCTGCCGCGCAATGCCGACTGGAACAACGGCCAGCCGATCGACGGCGCCGGGCCGGTGCAGTTGAACGTGAATGGCGGCAGGCGGTCCTCGACCGCGCGCGAATACCTGCGCCCGGCGATGAAGCGGGCGAACCTGCGCGTCGAGACCGGCGTGCTTGCCACCCGCATCGTGGTGGAAGCGGGCCGCGCCGTCGCCGTCGAGGCCGTGCAGAACGGCCAGCCCACGACCTTCCGCGCGGCGCGCGAGATCGTCTGCTCCGCCGGCGCGATCGAGACGCCGAAGCTGCTGATGCTCTCGGGCATCGGCGATGGCGCCGGTTTGCAGGGCCTGGGCATCCCGGTGGTGCATCACAGCCCTGCTGTCGGGCGCAACCTGCAGGACCACCTGATCGCGAAGTGCATCTACCGCGCCAAGCCCTGCGGCACGCTGAACGAGATCATGCAATCGCCGTGGCGCAAGGCGCGCATGGGCCTCGACTACCTGATCTCGCGCTCCGGCCCGCTGGCGATCGGCGCCGGGGAGGCCAATGCCTTCGCCCGCGTCACGCCGGGTGCCGAGGAAGCGGAGGTGCAGTTCCTCTTCGTGAACTTCTCCACCTTCGACTACATGAAGGGGCTGCAGGACTTCCCCGGCTTCATGTTCAACTACGGCGCCTGCCGGCCGGACAGCCGCGGCGAGGTCTTCCTGAAATCCCCCGATTCGCGCGACAAGCCGGGCATCCGCGCCAACTACCTGGATCACCCGAACGATGTGCGGGTGATGCTGGACGCCGCGCGGCTCGGCCGGCGCATCGCGCAGCAGGCCCCGCTGGCAGCGCTGATCGAGCAGGAGCTGCGCCCCGGCCCGGAGGCGACCACCGATGACGCGCTGCTGGCGAATATACGCGCCACCGCCGGCACGGTGTTTCATCCCTGCGGCACAGCGGCGATGGGCAGCGTGCTCGACCCGCAGCTGCGGCTGCGCGGCATCGACGGGCTGCGGGTGGCTGATGCCTCGGCCTTCCCGCTGATCCCCTCGCCCAACATCCAGCCGGCGGTGATGCTGGTGGCCGAACGCGCGGCCGGCTTCATCCGCGCCGGCTAAGCATAGCCGAACAGGGCCAGCCAGCGCGCCAGCACGCGGTCCATCTGCGCGCGCTGGCGATCGCCCAGCTCGGTGCGATGATTGCCCGGCGTCACCTGGCGGATATGCGCGGTCGGGTCCGGCGTCGCGGGCCGCACGTCGTGGTGGTCGGCGACGCGGGCGCGCGCATCCGCCGGGATGTCCCAGCCGTACCAGGCGCAGATCGCATCGACCCATTCGCGCTTGCGGAAGATCACGTCCTCGTAGCGGAACACCGCGGTGCCTTCGCGATGCAGGATGCCGGTGGACAGCAGCCGGTCGTATTGCGTGTCGAGGCCGCGCGCCACCTGGATCACATGCGCGTCCCTGCCCTGGGCGAGCGCCTTGGCGCGGGCGCCGGCCATGAAATGCTCGCCATCCTCGGCCGGCGGGACGATGTGGCTCTGCGTGACCGAATACCAGTGCGACACCGCCATGTCGCGCGGGTCGCGCACCAGCACCACGCAGCGCGCGGAATCCAGGATGGGAATGGCAAAGGGCGGCGGCCCACGGAAGCCGCCATAGCAATAGCCGCGCGCGCGGAACAACGAACCGGCCTCGTGCGGCTGCTGGGGCAGGCGCAGGCCGTTGGCGAAGAAGAAGTCCTGCAACGAGACATAGGCCAGCCCGGCCTTGGGCGCGAGGTGCTTCAGCATCTCGAATAGTAGCGTCGATCCCGCCTTGGGAAGCGACATCGCGACCACGCTCGGCGCATCGGAGGGCGCCGGCGGCAGCTCGGGCAGGCCGATGCCGGTGGGGGCGAAGCGGAAGCGCAACGCCGCCAGCGGATCAGCCATCGAGGTAACGCGCCCGCAGATGGTCCATGAAGTCCTGCGGGTCGAGCGGCTTGCCGGTGGCCGCGCGCAGCAGGTCCTGGAAGCCGAGCAGCGAGCCCTTCGCATGCACATGCACGCGCAGCCAGGACAGCAGCGGCGCCATGTCGCCCTGCGCGAGCGCGGCATCGAGGCCCGGTTCCGCCGCGCGCGCCGCCTTCATCAGCTGCGCCGCCGCCATGGCGCCGAGCGTGTAGGACGGGAAATACCCGAAGGCGCCGTCATGCCAGTGGATGTCCTGCAGGCAACCCCGCGCATCGTCGGGCGGCGTGATGCCGAGCATGCGCTGCATGCCATCGTTCCAGGCGCCCGGCAGGTCGGCCACCTCCAGGCTGCCCTGGATCATCGCGCGTTCCAGCCGGAAGCGCAGGATGACATGGGCGGGGTAGGTGATCTCGTCGGCATCCACGCGGATGAAGCCACGCTCCACGCGCCGCCAGGTCGCCGCCAGGTTGCCCGCTGCATAGGCCGCCGCATCGCCGCCAAAGGCGGCGCGCAATTCGCCGCCCAGGAAGCCCAGGAAGGCATCGGATCGGCAGGCCTGCATCTCGACGATCAGCGACTGCGATTCATGGGCCGCCATGCCGGCCGCCTCGCCCGCCGGCTGGCGCGCGAAGGCGGCGGGGAGGCCGGCTTCGTACAGCGCATGGCCGGTTTCGTGCAGCACGCCGAGCAGCGCCTTCGCGACGTCGTGCTCGTCGTAGAAGGTGGTGATGCGGATATCGGTGGGCGTGCCGCCGCAGAAGGGATGCAGCGATTCATCCAGCCGCGCATGGTCGTAGTCGAGCCCGATCCGCGCCGATATCCGCGCGCACAGGTCGCGCTGCACCGGCACCGGGAAGGGGCCGGCCAGCGGCAGCGGCGCGGGGCGCGCGGCCTGGATGGCTTCGGCGCGCGGCAGGGCCTCGGCCAGGAAGGCCTCGTAGGCGGCGAAGACGGGTTCGACATCGGCGGCGGTGACGCCGCGCTGGTAGCCATCCATCAGCGCGTCGTAAGGGTCCATGGATAGCGCGGCGGCCAGCGCCTGGGCGGTTTCGCGTTGCAGGCGCACCACCTCGGTCAGCGCGGGCGCGACCAGGGCGAAGTCGGAATTTGCCTTGGCGACGCGCCAGATCTTCTCGCAGGCCGAATTGACGCGGGTGCTCGCTTCCACCAGGTCGGTCGGCAGGGCGGTGGCGCGGGCATGGGCGCGCACCATCAAGGCCAGGTTGGCGTCTTCCCACAAGCCCTCGGCGCGGGCGATCTCGAGGTCCTCGGCGACCACAGGGGCGGTCAGCAATTCATGCGACAGGCCGGCCAGGGCGGCGAGCTGTTCGCCACGCGCCGCGCCACCACCCGGCGGCATCATCGCCGAGGCATCCCAATGCAGCATGGCGGCGGCCTCGCCCAGCGCGGCGATGCGCGCGAAGCGGGCTTTCAGGCGGTCATAGGCGGCGTTGTGCATGCTGCGATCATTCCTTCCACCGGCGCCGCGCCCAGACGGCGAAAACACCCACCAGCGCGGCCGCGAGGCCGTACCAGGTGATGGCATAGCCCAGATGATTGTTGGAGGGGCGGGGCATGCGCCGGTCAGGCTGCGGCAGGCCGGGCGCCTCGCCCAGCGCAACCAGCGCGAAGGGGGCGACCTGCCGCAGGCCGATCGCCGGGCCGATCACCGCCGGGTCGAAGGTGTAGAAGCGCCGCGCCGCCGGGTCGTCGGCGGCGGAGAAGCGGCCCGCACGCTCGGTCGGGCGGACCCAGGCGGTGACGCGTGCCTCGCCTTCGGGGCGGTCGATGGCGCGGCCGGGTTCCAGCGGCACCCAGCCGCGATCGACCAGGATGGCCGGCGCGCCATCGCGCAGCAGCGGCGTGACAAGCCGCGCGCCCAACATCGCGCCACGGACCTCGAGCCCGAGCAGCGATTCGCGGGCGTGGTCGAAGCGGCCGGCGGCCTCGATTCGGGTGAAGGGGGTCGGGTCGGCGGGGATCGGCTGGGCGGGGCCGGCCTCGGCGGCGTCGATGCGCGCCAGGATGGCGGTCTTCCAGCCCAGGCGCTGCGCCTGCCAGGTGCCGAGATACAGCAGGACAAGCAGCACCGGCAGCGTGACGATCAGCGGCAGGATCAGCCGGCGTGGGCCCCGGGGGGTGGTCATGCGGGCCGCTATATGGCGTTGCGGGCCGGGCCGGAAGCCCGTCAGGCGGAATCGCGGCGGTGGCGGAACTGCAACGCCGCCAGCGCAGCCTTCGCCAGGCGCATGGTGAGCACCGACAGCGGCAGCACGATGGCCGGCCACAGCACCGCATGGACCCAGAGCGGCGGCGTGAAGCGCACATCGACCCAGATGGCGAGGCCGACCGTCAACGCGCCGATGACGAAGATGCCTGCTACCGCCGGGCCGTCGCCGGCATCATGCGCGCGCAGGTCGAGGCCGCAGGCGTCGCAGCTGTCGCGGATGTCGAGCAGGCCGCGGAACAGCGCGCCCCGGCCGCAGCGCGGGCAGCGGCCGAGCAGCGCGACCTTCCAGACGGGCGCGGCGGCGGTCATGCCAGACCTCCCCAAACGAATGCGGCCCGAGGCTCTGCCTCGGGCCGGGAGCGCACGGCGCGACCGCGCCCAACCTGCGCGCTGCCAGCGCACCAGTGCTTGGCGCGCAAGCCAGGCCACCGGATGGCGGCGCCGGCGCTTGAGGCCGAACTAATGCTGCGCGATGACGCCCGCGCCCCACCAGTAGATGCACACGAACAGGAACAGCCACACCACGTCCACGAAGTGCCAGTACCAGGCGGCTGCCTCGAAGCCGAAATGCCGCTCCGGGCTGAAATGGCCCTTGATGGCGCGGATCAGGCAGACCGCCAGGAAGGTGGTGCCGACCAGAACGTGAAAGCCGTGGAAGCCGGTGGCGAGGAAGAAGGTCGAGGAATAGACGCCGCCGCCCGAGAAGGGGAAGGGCGAGATCGAGTATTCCCAGGCCTGCAGTGCGCTGAACAGGATGCCGAGCGCCACGGTCAGCGACAGCCCCTGGATCAGCGACTTGCGGTCGTTCTTGATGAGCGCCGCATGCGCCCAGGTGACCGTGCAGCCCGACAGCAGCAGGATCATGGTGTTGAGGAAGGGCAGGCCCCAGGGGTCGAAGGTCTCGATCCCGCGCGGCGGCCAGATCGGCGGCGCGGCGGCGCCCGAGACGTGCTCCGGGTACAGCGCGAAGTGGAAATAGGCCCAGAAGAAGGCGACGAAGAACATCACCTCGGAGGCGATGAACAGGATCATGCCGTAGCGCAGGCCGATCTGCACGATCGGCGAGTGCAGGCCGGGCGTCGCGCTCTCCTTCAAGACGTCGCGCCACCACATGAACATGGTGCCGAGCGTCATCAGCAGGCCCAGCCAGAAGACCCAGGTGATGGACGAATGCGCCCAGAGGACGATGCCCAGCACCAGCGCGCCGCCGCCGAAGGCGCCGGTCAGCGGCCAGGGCGAGGGGTCCACCAGGTGATAGGGGTGCTTGTACTGGTGCGCGCCGGCGCCGTGGGACGCCTCGGCAGGTGTGGTGCTGGCCATCGGAATTCCTGGACCTCGGATCCTGTGCAGAGGGGTCGGGACCCCGGCTCGTTTCGCGCCGCATCAATCCCGAAAACCCGCGGCGGATCAAGCCCGCCGGCGGCATGATCGGGGCGATGCGCCGCCCTCAGTTGGTGCGCGCCCCTGCCCGACCGACATGCGGCCCGGCATTCGCCATCGCGCCGGCGCGCTGCGCGTCCTCGATGGTGCGGTAGAAGGTGTAGGAGAGCGTGATGGTGGTGACGTCGCGCGTGTTGGGGTCCTCGGCGATGCGGGGATCGACCCAGAAGGACACCGGCATGTCCACGCGCTGGCCCGGCGTGAGCGTCTGCTCGTCGAAGCAGAAGCAGGCCACCTTGTGGAAGTACCGCCCGACCTTCTCCGGCGTGACGTTGTAGACGGACACGCCGGTCACCGGCGTCTCGGCGCGGTTGGCGGCGGTGTAGAAGGCCATGCCTTCCTCGCCCAGCCGCACGGTCATGGAGGGTTGTTCGGCCTGGAAGCGCCAGGGCAGCGAGCGGTCGGTCTGGGCGGCGAAGCGCACGGTGATGGTGCGGTCGGTCGCGCCCGGCGCGGCGAGCCCGCGCTGCGTGGTGCCGTTGTAGCCGGTGACACGGCAGAACAGGTCATAGAGCGGCACCGCGGCGAAGGACAGGCCGACCATGCCGAAGGCCACCCCGCCCATCACCAGGCCAAGCCGGCGGTTGCGCGTGCGGACATCGCTCATCCGCGCATCACCCGCGCCATGCCGACGAAGTAGAACAGCACCGACAGCGCCACCAGCACCAGCAGGATGGCGATGTTGCGCCCGCGCCGGCGCCGGTGGAACAGGGCGAGTTCCTCGGGCGTCATGTCGGCAGCACCAGCCGGTCGATGGCGAGCGCGCCCAACAGCACGAACAGGTAGTAGAGCGAGAAGCGGAAGCAGGCCTTGGCCGGCGCGTCCTTTGTCAGGCTGCGCCCGGCCTCGTCCTGCGAATCGCGCAGCACGGCCAGGGCGTGGCGCAGGAACATCGCGCCCAGCACCGCAGCCACGATGGCGTAGACCGGCCCGGCAAAGCCCACCAGCCAGGGCGTCAGGCTCAGCGGCACCAGCAGCGCGGTGTAGATCATGACCTGGCGGCGGGTTTCCTTCGCGCCGGCGGTGACCGGCAGCATCGGCACGCCGGCGCGCGCGTAGTCGTCATGCGCCCATAGCGCCAGTGCCCAGAAATGCGGCGGCGTCCAGGCGAAAACGATGGCAAAGAGCAGGACCGGCACCAGAGTCACGTCGCCGGTCACCGCCGCCCAGCCGATCACCGGCGGGAAGGCACCGGCGGCGCCGCCGATGACGATGTTCTGGGGCGTGCGGCGCTTCAGCCACATGGTGTAGACGAACACGTAGAAGGCGATGGACAGCGCCAGGATGCCGGCGGCCACCAGGTTCGTCGCCACCCACATCACGGTCACCGAGCCGACCGACAGCCAGATGCCGAAGGCGAGGGCCGCGGCCGGCGCGATACGGCCATCGGGGATGGGGCGCTTCGCCGTGCGACGCATCACCGCGTCGATGTCGCGGTCGAACCACATGTTGATGGCGCCCGCCGCGCCCGAGGCCACGGCGATGCACAGGATGGCGGTGACGGCCAGCACCGGCGGCATGGCCAGCGCGCTCGGCGCCACCAGCAGCCCGACCAAGCCGGAGAACACCACCAGCGTCATCACGCGCGGCTTCAGCAGCGCGATCCAGTCGCGCACCTCGGACATGTCATAGGAAGCAGGAAGGGGGGCCGTGCCCCCCTGTCCCGTCTGCAGCGCGGTGTCGCTCATGGCGGCTCCGTTCCGGCGCGCGCCCTAGCGGACGCGCGGCAGTTCGTCGAAGGAATGGAAGGGCGGCGGCGAGGAAACCTGCCACTCAAGCGTGGTCGCACCAGGTCCCCACGGATTGGCCGCCACCTTCTCGCCCGAGCGGAAGGTCAGCCAGATCACGTAGAAGAACAGGATCAGCGACGCCGCCGAGATGTAGGACCCGACCGAGGCGATGAAGTTCCACGCCGTGAAGGCCTCCGGATAGTCCGGGTAGCGGCGCGGCATGCCCTGGTTGCCCGAGAAGTGCATCGGGAAGAAGGTGATGTTCACGCCGACGAAGGTCATCCAGAAATGCACCTTCCCCCAGAATTCGGGGTACTGGCGGCCGCTCATCTTGCCGATCCAGTAGTAGAAGCCGGCATAGATGCTGAACACCGCGCCGAGGCTCAGCACGTAGTGGAAATGCGCCACCACGTAATAGGTGTTGTGCAGGATCTGGGTGATCGGCGCATTGGCCAGCACCACGCCGGTCACGCCGCCCACCGTGAACAGGAAGATGAAGCCGATGGCAAACAGCATCGGGGTCTTCAGCTCGATCGACCCGCCCCACATGGTGGCGATCCACGAGAAGATCTTGATGCCGGTCGGCACCGCAATGACCAGCGTGGCCGCCATGAAGTAGGCGCGGGTGTCGACATCCATGCCCGACTGGAACATGTGGTGCGCCCAGACCACGAAGCCCACGAAGCCGATCGCGACCATGGCGTAGGCCATGCCGAGGTAGCCGAACACCGGCTTGCGGCTGAAGGTGCTGACCACGTGGCTGATGATGCCGAAGCCCGGCAGGATCATGATGTAGACTTCGGGGTGGCCAAAGAACCAGAACAGGTGCTGGAACAGCACCGGGTCGCCGCCGCCCTCGGGCCGGAAGAAGGCCGTGCCGAAGTTGCGGTCGGTGATCAGCATGGTGATCGCACCCGCCAGCACCGGCACCGCCAGCAGCAGCAGGAAGGCGGTGACCAACATCGACCACACGAACAGCGGCATCTTGTGCAGGGTCATGCCCGGCGCGCGCATGTTCAGGATGGTGGTGATGAAGTTGGCCGCGCCCATGATGGACGACGCGCCCGCCAGGTGCAGCGAGAACAGCGCCAGGTCCATCGCCATCGACGGGTGGAACTGACGGTCCGACAGCGGCGGGTAGATGGTCCAGCCGGCACCCGGGCCTTCGCCGATGAACAGCGACGCACCCAGCAGCAGGAAGGCCGGCACCAGCAGCCAGAAGCTGATGTTGTTCATGCGCGGGAAGGCCATGTCCGGCGCGCCGATCATCAGCGGCACGAACCAGTTGCCGAAGCCGCCGATCAACGCCGGCATCACCACGAAGAAGACCATGATGAGGCCGTGGGCCGAGACGAAGGCGTTCCACATCTGGCCGTCGGAGAAGATCTGCATGCCCGGATGCTGGAGCTCGATCCGCATCAGCACGGACAGCCCGACGCCGATCACCCCCGCGAACAGCGCGAAGATGATGTAGAGCGTCCCGATATCCTTGTGATTGGTCGAGAACAGCCAGCGGTTGACGAAACCGGGCTTGTGGTCGTGGTCGTCGTGATGCGCGTCTGCTGCGGTGGCCATCGTCTGTCCTCTCGGTCGCGCCTTAGCGGCGCGCCTCCGCGATCTGAAGGCTGTCGGTCTGCTCGGGGGCAGCGGCCTGCACCGGGGCAGGCGCATCATCGGCACGGGCGAAGCGCGTGCGGGCCGCGGCCACCCAGGTTTCGAACTCCGCCGGCGGCACGGCGCGCACCGCGATCGGCATGAACCAGTGGTTGGTCCCGCAGATCTGGTTGCACTGGCCGTAGAACACGCCCTCGCGGTCGGCGCGCATCCAGGTCTCGAGCGCGCGGCCCGGGATGGTGTAGCGCTGGATGCCCAGCGCCGGCACGAAGAAGGAATGGATCACGTCGTAGCCGGTGGTGATCACGCGCACATTGGCGCCGATCGGGATCACCAGCTCGTTGTCCACGGCGAGGCGGAACAAATGGCGCTGCTCGGGCGGCAGTTGGTCCTCGGCCAGCGGATAGCTGTCGAAGTTGAAGTTGCCGTGATCGGGATAGGTATAGTTCCAGTACCACTGGCGGCCCTGCACGCTGATCGTGATGTCGGCGTCGGGTGTGCGGTCCTGGTAGTAGATAAGCCGGAAGGACGGGATGGCGATGACGACCAGGATCAGCACCGGCACCACCGTCCAGGCCACTTCCAGCAGCGTGTTGTGGCTGGTGCGCGACGGCGTCGGGTTCACCTCGGCGCGATAGCGGAACACGCACCAGGCCAGCAGCACCAGCACGAAGACCGTGATGACGACGATGATCCAGAAGACCAGGGAATTGAAGCTGGTGATCGCTTCCTTGATCGGGCCGCCCGATTCCTGCAGGCCCATGCCCCAGGATTGCGGGGCGCCGACCATCCCCTGCGCCAGGACCGGGCTGGCCGCGATGGCCAGGACCAGACCGAGCATTGCCGCCCACAGGCGCTTCGCGTCGCTCAACCGCATCACCATTCCCCGGGCGCGTTGCCCGCGCCGCCCCGCCAAGAAACATGCACATGCGCCGATGGATCGACGCGCGCGGACCATAGTCGCGGCACCCCGCACCGCACAAGTGAGCACGGCTGCCGATCCGCCAACCCTGCGCCATCGCAATGATGGCGCGCGCCGTCAGCGCCGCGTGACGTTCGGCGTGATCCAGACCCCGCCCGGCGCGGCCCAGGGCTGTGCCGGCTGGATGGTCGGGTCGGGCGGGCACATCGGCCGCATCACGCCGCAATCCCAGGCGAAGCGGTCGGGCCGTCCGGTCAGTTGCCCGCCACGCTCGAACCGGCATTCGCACAGCTTGCCCGCCATGCAGGCGGCCTGGCCTTCGACCTCGGGCGTGCAGGCGGGCGGCGCCTGCGCCGCGGCGGGGCCGGCAAGGAGCAGGGCGAGCAACCGGATCATGCGCATGGCCGCAAGCCTGCGCCGCAATGATTGCCGTTTGGTGCATCGGCCCCGGCCCTTGCGTGGGCGCAGGCGCTGTCGTCCCATGCCGGCATGCAATCCCCGGTCGCCAGCATCTGCCCCGCCTCGCCCGCCCTCTCGCGCGTCACGGGGCACTGAGCCCTGGACCCGCTGACGCGTATCCTGGTCCAGGCGGTCCAATGGCTTCGCCACCCCCCCTCGCGCACGCATGTGCGGATCATTGTGGTGGTCATCGTGCTGGCCTTGGCCCTGGTAGCGGTCGAGACCTGGATCGGCTGGCCCGACTGGGCGCGGACGGATCGCGGTGGCGGGCTGCGCGCCCGGCCCTGAAGCGGCGTTGGGGCAGGCCCGGTCCGGCAGCTTAAGGGCGACCCTTGACGCGCCCCCCACCGGCCGGGTTAGGAACGCTCTCCGGCGGCAAGACCGGCACCCATCGCGGCATCGCGCGCCGTCCACCGGGGGATGGGCCAGGCAGACCCGATCGACCAGGCGCCGTCGTGGCGCCGGATCTCCGGCCCTTCACGGGGCCGCCGTGAGATATGAGGCCTTGCCATGCCCGTCGCCGACCCATCATCCGCTGACGCCGTCGTACCGGCCGCCTTCGCGCGGCTGTGCGGCAACCGCGCCTGGTCCGCGCGCCTCGCTGATCTCGCGCGGCGCGCGCAGACGGGGACGCTGTCGGGCCGCGCGGTGCAGCAGCGCCACGCCCTGGAATTCGCCCTGGCCCGCGCCGCGGACCCGAAGGCCGCCGGACGGCTCTCGCCCGCGGAACGGCTGGTGCTGGGCTTCGCGCAGGATGCCGTGCGGCTGGCGCGCAGCTTGCCCGAGGCTCCGCGCGCGCGCCTGCGTGCGCTGGTCCAGCAAGGCCTGACCGGCGAGGCCACGCTGATCCCGCTGTTCCACCTGCTGCGGACCGCCGCGCTGTACCGCGGCCGCGGCTTTGCCGTGGAGTTCGTCGGCCTGGCCGAGGACGCGCCCTTCGACCTGCGGGTGACGCGCGACGGCGTGACGGCCGAAGTCGCGTGCGAGACCGTCTCGGCCGAGGAAGGCCGCCCCGTCCATCGCGGCGACTGGTGCGCGCTGGTCGATCGCGTCAACCCCGAATTGCAGACCTGGCTGGCCGCCCATCCGGGCCGCTACCTGCTCAAGATGACGCTGCCGGAGGGACTGACCGGCCCCGACAAGTCGGCCGAGCTGCAGGGCCGCATCATGGCCCTGCTGGCGGCGCAGAAGCGGCAGGATTCAAGCGCCGACGCGGTGCTGAAGCTCGACCCGCTGGTGCTGGCCGGCGCCCAGGCCGGCACCGCCCTGCCGCGCAGCCTGCGCGCGCAATTCGGCCCCGAGGCGCATCTGGCCGTCACCGGCGACGCGGCGGGCCGCTCGGTCTTCGTGATGGCGGCGCGCGCCGGGCGCGAGAACGCTGTGGCGGCCGCCGTGGTGGCGCGCATGCGGCTGGCGGCGGAATCGCGCCTGACCGGCGCGGCGCCGGGTATCCTGTCGATGTTCGTCGATGACCTCGACCGCGCCGAATGGCGGTCGCTGCGCGAGACGCTGGAACTGGAAGGTGCGGCGCGCCGCTTCCTGACCGAACCGGCGGCGCGGCGCGTCGTCGCGGCCGCCTGCGCGTCGCGCATGGAGATGTTCGCGCTGCCGCCGCCCGACTCCGCGCCGGATGGGGAACTGCGCTTCCGCAATCCGTCGCATCCGGCGGGCAAGCTGGCGGCCCTGGCGCCGGCGGTGACGTCCTCCATGTAAAGCGGGGTGGCGCGCGCTGTCCGCGTGACAGTCGCGCGCCGACCCGCGTTCGACCAAGCAGGAGACCCCGCCATGCGCCGTCGTTCCTTCCTTGCCGCCACCGCGTCGCTGCCCGCCGCACCGGCCCTCGCGCAGCCGGCACGGGCACGCACGCTGCGCTTCGTGCCGCAGGCCAACCTCACCTCGCTCGACCCGATCTGGACCACCGCCGCGGTCACCGAGAACCACGGCTGGACGGTGTTCGACACGCTCTACGGCATGACCGACGACCTGCGTGTGCAGCCGCAGATGGCCGAGGGGCACACCGTCTCCGATGACGGCCTGACCTGGCTGATCCGCCTGCGCGAAGGACTGCGCTGGCATGACGGCGAACCGGTGCGCGCGCAGGATTGCGCGCCTTCCCTGGCGCGCTGGTCGCGGCGCGACACCTTCGGACAGTCGCTCGGCGCCGTGGTGGATGCCTGGGAAGCCGCCGATGACCGCACCATCCGGGTGAAGCTGAAGTCGCGCTTCCCGCTGCTGCTGGAGGCGCTGGCCAAGCCCGCCGCCGTGGTGCCCTTCATGATGCCCGAACGCCTGGCGCGCACCGACCCGTTCCAGCAGGTGACGGAGATGGTGGGCTCCGGCCCGTTCCGCTTCCTGCGCGACGAGTATGTGTCGGGATCGCGCGTGGCCTATGCGAAGTTCGATGGCTACGTGCCGCGGCAGGAGGCCGCGTCGCGCACCGCCGGCGGCAAGGTGGCGCATTTCGACCGCGTCGAATGGACCATCATGCCCGACAGCGCGACCGCCTCCGCCGCGCTGCAGGCCGGCGAGATCGACTGGTGGGAACAGATCAACGCCGACCTGGCGCCGCGCCTGCGCCGCACGCGCGGGGTCGAGGTCGCGGTGCTGAACACGTTGGGCTACATCGGCGTGGCGCGCTTCAACCACCTGCATGCGCCGTTCAACAACCCGGCTATCCGCCGCGCGCTGCTGGGCGCCATCACGCAGGAGGATTTCCTGCGCGGCGTGACCGGCAATGATCCGTCCGCCTTCAAGCAGTGCCTGTCGATGTGGCCCTGCGGCACGCCCTATGAGAGCGCCACGGCGAATACCGCGATGCAGGGGCCGCGCGACCTCGATGCCGTGCGCGCCGCCATCCGCGCGGCGGGGTACGCCGGCGAGAAGGTCGTCATCATCAACCCGACCGACTTCCCGACCATCGGGCCGTTCGGGCAGATCATGGCGGACCTGCTGAAGCGCCTGGGCATGAATGTCGACCTGGTCGAGACCGACTGGGGGTCCGTGGTGCAGCGCCGCGCCAGCAAGGAACCGCCCGAGCGCGGCGGCTGGTCCATCTTCCACACATGGTGGCCGGGCGTGTCGATCATCAACCCTGCGGTCAACGCCACGCTGCGCGGCCAGGGCGATCGCGGCTGGTTCGGCTGGTACGACAACCCGCGCGTCGAGGCCGCCGCCTCCCAATGGCTGCTGGCCGAGACCGAGGCAGAGCAGAAGCGCCTGGCCGACGTCATCCAGCGCGAATCCTTCGAGCAGGTGCCGACCCTGCCGCTCGGGCAGTTCTTCATCTCGACCGCCTATCGCAGCGGGCTGTCGGGCTTCGTGCCGGGGTCCGGGGCGTATCCGTGGAATGTCAGGCGGGCTTAGGCGCGCCGCGATCGTTCTGACTGCCGATCGATGGCCGTATGGAGGTCCAGCCTGATCCGGCCACGCCGCGTCGTGTTCGCGCACGAACGCAGGGTGGCGGCGCGCCGCCGTTCAGCCATGATGGCGCCCGACCCATGAACGGAGACGCGACGACATGCCGCGACTGACGCGCGACGACATGCGGGGCAAGGCCCAGACGGTGCTGGGGCTGGTCGATCCGGCGGTGCTCGGTTCGACGCTGATGCACGAACACCTGATCTGGGACATCCGCCCGCCGGCCATCCGCGACCGCGACCCTGGTGTCGAACCGGGCCTGGCGAATCACTGGGGCATGAGCAGTTCGACCGCCGCATCGCCGGCCAATGCCTGGCAGCCGAGTGTCGAGGTCGCGACCGAAGCGGTGGCCGAGGCCGTCGCGGCAGGCTGCGAGACCATCGTGGAATTGTCGATCGGCGGGCTCTCGCCCGACCCGGACGGGCTGGTTCAGGTGGCGCGGGCGACCGGCTGCCACATCGTCATGGGCTGCGGCCATTACGTCGAGGACTACCAGTTCCCCGAGAACCACAGCCGGACCATCGACGACTTCGCCGCAGAGATGGTCGCGCAGGTCCAGGAAGGCATGTGGGGCACGCAGGTGCGCGCCGGGCTGCTGGGCGAGATCGGCTGCCAGGACGCCTGGACGCCGCTCGAACGCCGGGTGATGGCGGCGGCGCTGATCGCCCAGCGCGAGACCGGCGCGGCGCTGACCATCCACCCCGCCCGCCGCCAGGATTCGCCGCAGGAGGTGATGGACTTCATTGCCGCGCATGGCGGCGCGGACACCTCCCGCATCATCATGGACCACATCGACCGGACGGTGTTCGACGACGACGCGCTGTTCCGCCTGGCGGATACCGGCGTGGTGCTGGAATGGGATTTGTTCGGCCAGGAAAGCAGCCTGTACGTCCACAACCTGGACATCGACATGCCCAACGACGCGGGCCGGCTGCGGGCGATCCGCAAGGTGCTGGACCGCGGGCATCGCGGCCAGGTGGTGATCAGCCACGACATCTGCCACCGCGCGCACATGTCGCGCTGGGGCGGCTGGGGCTATGCCCATATCCATCGCAACGTGCTGCCGCTGATGCGGCGGCGCGGCTTCAGCGAGGCGGAGATCCAGGAGATCCTGGTGGATACGCCTCGCCGCCTGCTGACCTTCGTGTGAACACGGCGCGCGGTCAGGCCGCGCGCATGTCCAGGGGCACCGCGGGAATGGCGGCGGCGGGAGCGGGCTGCCAGGCGGCGCCGCGGGCGATGGTGGGGTCGCGCAGCACATAGCCGCGGCCCCAGACGGTGCCGATCAGGTCGGTGGCGCCGGCCTGGGCCAGCTTCTTGCGAAGCTTGCAGATGAAGACGTCGATGATCTTCACCTCCGGTTCATCGATGCCGCCATAAAGGTGATTCAGGAAGGCTTCCTTGGTCATCACCACGCCCTTGCGGAGCGCCAGGAGTTCCAGGATGGCGTATTCCTTGCCGGTCAGGTGCACGGTGCGGCCTTCGACCGTCACCTCCCGCGAACCGAGATTCAGGTTGAGCGGGCCGACCTGCAGCGTCGGCTGGCTGAACCCCTTGGCGCGGCGCACGATGGCCTGGAGGCGCGCGACCAGCTCCTGCTGGTCGAAGGGCTTGGTGATAAAGTCGTCGGCGCCCATGCCGAAGACCTTCACCTTGGTCTGCGGGCGTGAAACGCCCGAGAGGATGAGCACGGGCGTCTCGATGCGTGCGGCACGCAGCCGGCGCACCACCTCGGAGCCGTCGATATCCGGCAGCATCAGGTCGAGGATCACGATGTCGTAATCGTAGAGGCGGGCCAGTTCCACCGCCTCCTCCCCCGTGTCGGCGGTGTCCACGATCATCGCTGCCTGCTTGAGCATCAGGGTGATACCGCGAGCAGTTGTGAGATCATCCTCAACTAACAAGACGCGCATTTTGGTGCCCTCTCACGCTACAGGCGTAGAATACCACCTATGCGCGTATCCTCAAGCGGTTTTTCATCCCCTGTTTGCATCAAGAATGGTTGGTAAACGCTTGAATTGAGGAATGATCGCTCTTTTGAGACAAACCAGGCATTCAAGATTATCGCGGAAGGGAGAGCAGGGCATCTACCCAGGGTTGTGGTGCTTCGCGCGGCAAGAAATGCCCGGCACCAGGCACCACCGCGCGGCGGAACGGCCCGGAAAACCAGCGCCCGCAGCCTTCGCTGTTGGCCGGCGGGTCCACCCCGTCCTCGGCGCCATGCAGCACCACGCTCGGCACCGTGATCGGCGGGCGCTGCGCCAGGCGGGACTCGATTCCCTGGTATGCCGGGTCGCCCTCGGCCGCGCGATGCCGTTGGCGATAAGACTGCACCACGGTCGCCACGAAATCGGGATTGTCGAAGCTCGCGGCGGTGACCGCGTATTCGGCATCGCCCATCGCATAGGTCGGCGACCACATGCGCCACAGCAGCCGGCAGAATTCCGCACGATTGGCGGCCAGCCCGGCGGCGCCACGCTCGGTATTGAGGTACCACTGGTACCAGTAGCGCAGTTCGCGCTCCGGCGCGGCCGGTTCCGCCGACCGCGCGATGTCCTGGATATTGTAGCCGGTCGCCGAGACCAGGCCGATCACCCGCTCCGGCCACAACGCGGAGACGATGCACGCCGCCCGCCCACCCCAGTCATACCCCGCCAGCAGCGCGCGCCCGATGCCCAGCGCATCCATCAGCGCCAGCAGGTCGGCCCCCAGCGCCGCCTGCTGGCCGGACCGCGGGGTCGCGGGATCGCGATAGCGTGTCGGCCCATAACCGCGCAGATACGGCACCACCACGCGCAGCCCTGCCGCCGCCAGCGGCCCCACCGCGCCGTCATAGGTGCGGACGTCGTCGGGAAAGCCGTGCAGCAGCACGACAGGCGTGCCGGATTCCGGCCCGTGCAACTCGACCGCGACGTCGAGCGCCCCGGCGGTGACCATGATGTGCGACATGTGCGCCTCCTGCTGTGCAGGGGCGATGGTCTACCGCCAGCGGCGATGCATCCAAAGCCACTGACCGGGGTGTTCGCGCACCCAGCCGGCGATGACGTCGTTCATCGTCTGGGTCGCGGCGGCAACGTCGATCAGCCCCTCGGCGTCGCGCGGCAGCGGGATTTCCTCGGTCAGGTCCAGGCGGAAGCGGCCATCGGGCAGGCGGATGGCGCGCGCGCCGTGCACCGGGCAGTCGAAGCGCCGCGCCAACTGCGCCAGCAGCGGGTTGGCCTGCGCCGGGCGACCCAGGAAATCGACCCGCGGCCCGCGCCCGAAGCGCTGGTCCACCAGCATGCCGATATGCTGGCCGCGTTCCAGCGCGCGCGCCAGCTTGAAGGGCGCGGACATCCCAGCCGCCACAAGCGTGCCCATGCTATCCTGGCGCAGGCGCAGGATCTCCTTCGCGACCGCCGGGCTGTTCGGGGTGCGATACAGCACCGCGCTCTCGATCCCGTGGCGCGCGGCGGCGATCGCCGGCAATTCCCAATTCGCCAGGTGGGCGGAAAACACGATCGCCGGCTTGCCGTCATCGCGCAGGCGTTCGTACAGCGCGACGGTCTCGGGGCTCGCCGTTACGCGTCCTGCCTCCGGGTGCTCCGGGTCGAAATCCCAGATGCGGTCCATGTGGACGTATTCGCAGGCGACGCGGCCGAGATTGTCCCAGGCCTCGCGCAGGATGACGGCGCGCTGCGCCTCGGTGGCATCGGGGAAGGCGCCGGCGATGTTCTCCCGCGCGATGCGGTGCGCGGAGGTCAGCGGCCCCAGGGTGCGCGTGATCGCCGCACCGATCTTCGGCCCGCCATCAGGCCCCAGCAGGCGCAGCAGCGCGAACACGCCACGGACCAGCAGCCCGAACAGCCTGTCGGCAAACAGCCACGCGCGATACTTAAAGCGTAACAACGATCTTCCCGAAGACGCGGCGGCTCTCGAGCCGGTCGAGCCCCTCGGTGAAGCACTCCACCGGCAGCACGGTGTCGAGCACCGGCAGGATGCCGCGCGCCATCTTGGCGTAGCCATCGGCGATGTTGCGCATCGAGGCGCCGAAGGACCCGAAGATCCGCAGCTGGCGCTGGAAGATCATCATCAGGTTGGTCTCGGCCGACACGCCTGATGTGGACCCGCAGGTGACCAGCCGCCCGCCCATCCGCAGCGACAGCAGCGACCCCGCCCAGGTCGATGCGCCGACGTGTTCGAACACCACATCCACGCCAACCTTCCCCGTCGCGCGCCGCGCCACCGTGGGGAAGTTCTGCGTGGAATAATTCACCACGATGTCGGCGCCGAGCGCCTTCGCCTTGGCGCATTTCTCGTCATCGCCGGCGGTGGCGATGACGGTGCAGCCGAGGTCCTTGGCGATCCGCACCGCCACCGTCCCGATGCCCGACCCCGCGGCGTGGACCAGGATGGTCTCGCCCGGCTCCAGCCGCGCATTGTCGAACAGCATGTGCTCGACGGTGGAGAAGGTGATCGCCCCGCAGGCTGCATCGTCCCAGGAAATGCCATCCGGCACGCGCACCAGCAGCCGCGCCTCTTGGTTCACCAATTCGCAGGCGAAGCCGCCGACATGGAAGCCTTTCACGCCGCGGACGTCCTCGCAGAGGTTGTCCTGCCCCGCGAGGCAGCGGCGGCACTTGCCGCAGGTCAGCGCGCCATAGGGCGCGGCGCGGTCGCCGATGCGCCACTCGGTCACGCCCTCGCCCACCGCAACCACTTCGCCGACGGCTTCAGCACCGACGATCAGCGGCATCTCGCGCTTGGCGAAGGCCATGCCGCGGAAGCCCCAGACGTCGATGTGGTTCAGCGCCACGGCCTTGATCCGCAGCGTCACCTCGCCCGGGCTGGGCGGCGGCGGCGCGGGCACGTCCTCCAGCCGCAGGTCGCGGTCGCCATGCAGGCGCAGGGCGCGCATCACGGCGCGGCGCTCACGACGAGGCACACATTCTGCCCGCCGAAGCCGAAGGAATTGGACAGGACGTGGCGCAGGCCGGTGACCTTCCGCGCCTCGTTCGGCACCACGTCCAGCGTGATGGCGGGGTCGGGCTCGCGGTGGTTGATGGTGGGCGGCAGCACCTGGTCGCGAATGGTCAGCAGCGACAGCGCAGCCTCGATCGCGCCGGCGGCGGACAGCGTGTGCCCGAGCATCGACTTGTTAGAGGAGATGGGCGGCGGCGCATCGCCGAAGACGGCGCGCATGCCCAGCGTCTCCATTTTGTCGTTCTCCGGCGTGCCGGTGCCGTGTGCGTTGACGTATCCGATATCGGCGGGCGCGATTCCGGCATCGGCGATGGCATTCCGCATCGCGCCGATAATGGCGTGGCCATCCGGGTTGGACCGCGTGCGATGGAAGGAATCCGCGCGTTCCCCGCAGCCGGACAGGATCCCCAGCACCGTCGCCCCGCGTGCCTGCGCGTGCTCAAGGCTTTCCAGCACCAGCGCGGCCGCGCCTTCGCTCATCACGAAGCCATCGCGCGTCTTCTCAAAGGGGCGCGACGCGGCTTCGGGGTTGTCGTTGCGCGCCGTCAGCGCGGACAGCAGCGAGAAGCGGATCACCGCCTCCGGCTGCACCGACCCGTCGGCGCCGAGCGCGATGGCCGCGTCGGCCTCGCCGCGCTGGATCGCCTCCACCGCCATCTGGATCGCAGAAGCCCCGGTCGCACACGCCGTGGTGAGTGCAATCGGCGCGCCGCGCGTGCCGAAGCGCGCCGCGAGCCGTTCGCCCACGCCGCCGAACATAAAGGTCTCGTACAGGTCCGACCGCCCGGCCGCGACCTCCGTCGCCGCGCGGTAGGTCCCGTCGCCATTCGCCCGGCGCGCCAGGTCGAAACGCTGCGGCCATTCGTATTCGACCGGCGGCATGCCGACCATCAGCGGTCCGGGGAAGCCGCCCTCGGCGATCGCCGCCTGGGCCAGCGCCTCGGCCACCGCGGCGGCGGCCATGCGCTCGACGCGTTCGGGCGAACTGACCGTCGCGCCACCCGCCGCTTCCTCCGGCATTTCGACCGTGCCGGCGATGGTGGTCCGCAGCTTGTCGGTGGGAAACCGGCGGATGCGCGAAATGCCGGACTTGCCGGCGACGATGGCCGCCCAATTCTCCTCGCGCCCCCAGCCGAGCGGGCTGACGATACCGATGCCCGTCACCGCGACCAGCGGGCGCCCCAGATGGTCCTTCATGCCGCGCGCTCCAACAGGGCCAGCGCCTCGCCCCGCCACTGGCCGAAGCCGGTGACAAGGATGCGGTCGACCGGACCCTCGCCGGTGTCCGCCGGGTCCATCGCCGGGTAGAAGCCGCCGCGCGACAGCGCCAGCGCGCCCAGCGCGACATTGGCCGGGAAACAGGCCTCCACCCCGTGGCCGAGCAGCGACCCCGTGCGCCGCACCGCCTGCGCGCCCAGCCCGGCCAGGAAGGCTTCTTCCTCGGCACGCGCCTCGGCCACGCCGGTCATGCCCGACAGCACGCCAAGGCCCGCGCCCTGCGGTGCGCCGAGCGCCGCATGCAGCGCCCGCGCCGCACCGGCCGAGGCACCGCCCGCGCGCTTGTGCGTCGCATCCGTCGCAACGCCCGCGATGCGCGCCAGCGGCTTCGCGCCGCGCGCCGCCGCGTGCGCGGCCGTCTCCAGCACCAGGAAGGCGCCGAGCGCGCCGCCCACGAACCCGCCGGCGCCGCCGCGTGCCGAGACCGGCGCGAAGGGCACGCGCCACACCGCCCCGCCCGCGCCATACAGCAGCACCAGGTCCCAGCGCTGCGACGCATAGGCGCCGCCCACCAGCGCGATGCCCCCGCGTCCTTCGGCCAGCCGCGCCGCGGCGATCCGCACGGCATCCGCCGCCGCCGCTTCCTCGCCCATGAAGGTGCGCGACGACCCGGTCACGCCATGCACGATCGAGATATTGCCCGCCAGCAGGTTCGACAGCTGCGCCAGGAACAGCGTCGGCCGCAGGTCGGTCGCGAGCCGTTCGTTCAGGATGGCGCCGGCCTGGTCGGCAGGCGTGGTGCACAGCGCCGTCGCCACCGCTTCGTCCACCGCCACGTCGCGCTCGCCCCCGCCGGCAGCGACGATCAGGTGCATGTCGGACACCAGCCCACGCGCGCCCGCCTGGTCGATGGCCAGCCCGGCGGCATAGGTGCCCAGCCGCTGCCACGGCTCCATCTGCCGCTGGTCGCCCTTCTTCGGAATCTGCGCGTCGAAGCTCATCGCCGGCAGCGGATGCACGGCATAGGGCGCGAAGGCGGCCTCATCGACCACCGGCTTGGCGCCGGGCTGCGACAGCACCGCCCAATGCGCGTCCGGCCCCTCGCCCAGCGACGAGACCAGCCCGATGCCGGTGATGACCACATCCTGCCGCGTCATGCGAGGCCGAGCTCCTGCCCGCGCGCCTTCATCGCCGCGGCGAGTTCCGGGGCCGGGAAATCCATGATCCGAAGCGTCAATTCAGCATCGCAGATGCGCTTGCCAGCGGCCTCGATCCGCGCCTTGGTCACGGCATAGCCCGACCCGTCATGCAGTCGCTGCGCGTGCACCGTGACCGGCGTGCCGGGCCCGACGAAGGAGCGGAACTTCGCCTCCTTCACCCCCATCAGGAAGGGCATGCGCTGGAACGCCATCAGCTTGAGCAACAGCCAGCCGGAGGCCTGCGCCATCGTCTCCACCAGCAGCACGCCGGGCATCAGCGGATAGCCCGGGAAATGCCCCTCGAAGACCGGCGAGGCCTCGGGGATGGTGCTCTCGACCACGATGGCCTCGCCCTCCAGCGCGGCCACCCGGTCGATCATCTGGAAGTATTCGAGACGCATGTCGTCGGCCCGGTCGCGTCAGGCGCGCGCGGTCTGCGGCGGCAGGCGGCGCCCGGTCACGGGCTCAGCCCCCCTTCGCAGCGACCAGCTCGTCGATGCGCGCCGCCAGGTTCTTCATCACGAAGTACTGTTCGGCGGGCGCCGTGCCGGCATTGACTTCCTGCGTCCAGGCCTCGACCGGGACCTTGATGCCGAAGGCCTTGTCGATCGCGAAGACGATGTCGAGGAAATCCAGGCTGTCGATGCCCAGGTCATTGATGACATGGCTGTCGGGCAGGATCTTGTCGCGCTCGACCTCGCTGTTCTCGGCGATGATGTCGGCGATGCGGTCGAAGGACGAGGCCATGGGTGGCCCTCCGTGGGGAATCCGGGGTGGAGAGAGGGATTGGGGGGCGTCTTTGGCGCGAATGGGGGCGGAAGGCAAGATTCGGCCGCCGCGCCGCCTCGATCCCCCGGTTGCGGGCTTGCCGGGCCTGGGCGATCTTGCCCACCCTAAACGGGCCAGGCGGCCAGCACGGCGCGACCCGCCGCCGCCCGCGACAGGAGGATGATTGACCACCCAGGCCCCCGGACGGCCCCCCGAGCCGGCGCGCGCCGACGCGCCCGCCCCGCGCGGCAGCCAGACGGAGGCCGCGCGCGGCCGGCTCAACCGCGCCTCTCGGGCGCGGCTGCGGGCCTCGGGCTTGAGCATGCTGCTGCCGGTCCTCGCCGTCGCGGTGCCTGCGACCGTGCTGGTCTTCGCCGGGCGGCTGAGCTGGAACACCGTGGTCGCCGATTCCACCGCCGAGGTGGCGCGCCTGGCCGATGCCGCCGCCGAAACGGCCGACCGGGCACTGGGCGGCTACGCCATCGCCGCCGCGCGCATCAACGACCGCCTCGCCGCGCTCATGGCCGCCGCGCCGCCGGATGCCGACGGCCGCGCCCATGCCCTGCTGGCCGAGCTGGTCGCCGACTTCAACCCGCCGGTTATCGCCTTCGCGGTGGACGCCGATGGCGCGCCGATCGCCGCCAGCCACCTGTTCCCGGTCCCGACCGCGCCGACGCTGGCCGACCGGGACTTCTTCCAGGCGCTGCGCCGCGACGACGCGCCCGCCGTGCACATCAGCCGGATGTTCACCGGCCGTTTCGACGGGCGGCTGTTCTTCGCCGTCAGCCGAGGCCGCAGGGCAGGCCCCGATGCGCCGGAGCCCGGCCGCTTCGATGGGTTGGTTACCATTTCGGTCGACCCGAATTCGATCGGCGCCAGCCTGCGCCGGCTGCTGCCCGAGGAGACCGACCGGGTCGCGCTGCTGCGCCAGGATGGCGAGCCGATCGCCAGCAGCCTGGCCCATGCGGCCCCGCTCGGCCCCGACCCCGATGCCGGGGCGCTGGCGGCCGGGTCGGCACAATTCCGGGCGGGCCTTCGCGGTGGCGCCGATGACCGCCTGGTGGCCGTGCGCCGGCTCGATGGCTTTCCCGTCTACGCCGTCGCGACGCGACCCTTCGCGGCGGTGCGCGCCAAATGGCGCGAGGCATTCGGGCCGCACCTCGCCTTCGGCGTGCCGGCGATCGCCGCCCTGCTCGCGCTCAGCCTGCGCGTGCGGCGCGACCAGCAGCGCCTGGTGCAGGCCAATGCCGCCCTGCTGCGCGATGTCGAACGCTCCGCCGAACGGCTGCGGCGCGCCGAGCGCTTCGCCCTGGTCGGCACCTTCGAGGTCGACCTGACCAGCGGCGCGAGCCTGCGCTCGCCGGAGTACATGGCCGTGCACGGCCTGGCCGCACGCGGCGTGCGGGAGACGCATGCAGACTGGGTGCGCCGCCTGCATCCCGACGACCGCGTCGCGGCCGAGGCCACGCTGCTGCGCGCGATCGCCGATGACAGCACGGCGACCGACTACGCCCAGACCTATCGCACCGTCACGCCGGCGGGCGAGGTCCGCTGGATCGCAGCACGCGGCGAGATCGAGCGCGACGCGCGCGGCCGCGCGCTGACCTTGCGCGGCATCCATGTCGATGTGTCGTCGCTGCACTCGGCCCAGGTCGCGCTGGCCGAGACCGATGCCCGGCTGATCCTGGCGCAGGACGCGGTCGGCATCGGGTCGTGGGAGTGGTCGCCCGCGAAGGGCACGCTGTTCCTCGCGCCACGGCTGCTCGGCCTGCTCGGCCTCGATGCGACGGAGCCGGCGCCGCACCGGCGCGCGGTGATGCGCCCGATCGTGCCGCAGGACCGCCAGGCGCTGTGGAATGCTCTGCGCGAGGCCATCGCGGCGGGCGCGATGCGTGTGGAACTGCGCGTCGCCCCCATGCCGGCCAACGGCGTACGCCCGGCGGAAGCCTGGCTCATGGTGCGCGCGAGGGCGGTCGATATCGGCGACGGCAAGGGCCTGCGGATTCTCGGCGTCGCCTACGACATCACCGAACGCAAGCTGGCCGAGGCGCGCGCAGCGCTGTTGGCGCGCGAGGTCGAGCACCGAGCCCGCAACGCCATGGCACTGGTCGGCGGCCTGGTCCGCATGACGACGGCGCCGACGCATGAGGAGTTCGTCGCGATCCTCGAGGGCCGCATCAAATCGCTCGCGCAGACCATGACGCTGCTCGGCCGGTCGCGCTGGACCGGTGCGACGATCGGCGACATCGCGCGCGAGGAGCTGGCGGCACCCGGAGACGGCACTGCCATTCACGTCGAGGGGCCGGAGGTCATGCTGCCGGTGGATGCCGCGCAGCATGTCTCGATGGTGCTGCACGAACTCGCCACCAATGCCGCCAAGTACGGCGCGCTGTCGGCGCGTGGCGGCGCGGTGTCGCTGACCTGGCAGGTCGAGGGCGCGACGGTAGTGCTGGACTGGAAGGAGCGGGGCGGGCCGCCGGTAGCGGTGCCGCCCGCGCATGAGGGCTTCGGCAGCTTCCTCATCCGATCGACCATCGAGCAGCAGCTCGGTGGCAGCGTCGCGATGGCGTGGGAGCCCGACGGGCTGCGCTGCACCATGGCATTCGCGCTGGCCTGATCGACCGCGGCGCAACCGCCCGGCGGGAAGGGCCCCGCCGGGCGGCGCCAGCGTCAGCCGCGCTCGGGGTAGGTGAAGGCGGGGCGCGCCTTCAGGCTATCCACCGTGGCGCCGGGCAGCACCCAGCGCTCGCGGTCCGAATTCCAGCGCAGTTCGGACAGCGGCATCGCGACATAGCGTTCACCGATCCCCAGGAAGCCGCCGACCGACAGCACGGCGAGCACCGGGCCACCGGCCGAGGAGATCATGAGGTCGTGCACTTCGCCGACTGTGCGGTTCTCCTCATTGACGATGTTGGCGCCGATCAGCTGGCTGGCGCGGCGCGCCTGCGGAGCTGCGACGGTCATGCCGGCCGCGCCGCGCTGCGGCGCCGGCACATTGGCCTGCGGCATGGGGGCGGGCGTGGTCGGCGTGGTGGCCGCCGGGGGCATGGCGGACGGGGCCGGCTGCGGCGCGGCCTGCGCGAGGGCGAGCGCCGGCAGCGATGCCGTGACGGCGGCAAGAGCGAAGGTCTTGAGGGTCATTCGCATTGTGCGTCTCCGTTGGTTGCGGGCAGGAATGCCGTGCGGGGTGAACCCCTCAGCGCGCCAAAGGTTGCCGGCCGAGGCGTGGTTTCGCGCAAGGCGGGTGACACATCGACGGCATGTATCCGTCGCGCATCCGCGCGACACATCTCCACGCGCATCCGCGCGATCCACCCGACGCGCATCCGCGCGATGCATCCCACCGCCCACTCCGGCGTTGATCGCTGAGCGTTCACCGTTCGGAGAGCCCCACCATGCCCGCTTACGACGCCGAAGACGCGACCGCGTCGCGCGACGCGCGCCGCCTGCTCGGCGACGTACCCGAAGCGCGCCGCCTGCTTGGCGACGACCCGCGCGCCCAACGTCGGGTCTGGCGCGTCCAGCGGTTCGGCTGGGCGGCGATGTTTCTCTTTGTCGCCGCGGCGGTCGCCGGGCTGTTCGGCGGCGGCGGCCCATTGGCCGGAACCGCCGCCGGCGGCGGCGCGCCGGGCCTGGACGTGACGTACGAGGCCGTGGTGCGGCGCTCCCGCGCGACCACCTGGACCATCCTTCTCCCGGTCGGCACCGATTCCCTGGTGCTGTCGGACGCGGTGACGGACGGGTTCGACCCGCGCCTGGTGCTGCCGCGCCCGGTCGATGAACGGCGCGTCGAAGGCGGGCTGATGATGACCTTCCACCCGACGCCCGGCCAGGCGCTGCGCGTCGCGCTCAGCCTGACGCCGAGCCTGCCCGGCTGGCACGCGGTGGGGCTCGCCGCCGGCGGGTCCGCCACCGTACTGCACATCGTGACCCTGCCCTAGGACATCCCGACATGGACACCGTGCTGCGCGCCGCCGCCGTCTACCTGGTGCTGCTGCTGTTGTTCCGCATCGCGGGGCGGCGGTCTCTGCACCAGATCACCACCTTCGACCTCGTGCTGCTGCTGGTGATCGGGGAGGCGACGCAGCCGGCCCTGCTGGGGGACGACCTGTCGGTCACCACCGCGGTGATCGCCATCACCACCCTGCTCACGCTCGATGTCGGCTTCTCGCTGCTGAAGCGCGACGTGCCGCTGGCCCACCGTTTGCTCGACGGCCGGCCGACGCTGCTGGTGCTGCACGGCGAACCGCTGCATCGGGAGATGCGGATGGCGCGGATCGACCTGGCCGATGTCATGCAGGCGGCTCGCGAACGGCAGGGCATCGTCCGCCTGGAGGATGTCGGCATGGCGGTCCTTGAAGTGGGAGGAGCGATCTCCGTGATGCCGCGCGCCCCCGCCGATGCCGGCATACCCGCATGACGGACCGGCACCCCGGGCGGCGGCATGGCCTGCGGGAATCCTGTGCCTGCCCGCCGCGCCATGCGAAAATGCGCCCATGAAGCCCTTCGTCGCACGCCACGCAGCCCGGCTGCGCCTGCCGCAGATCACCGGTGCCGCGCAGCGCCTGCGCGACTTCGTGCGCGACCTGCGCGCGCTGGGCCGACCGGATGGCGGTGCAACCGACCCGCACCCGCCGCACCCATCGGACCTGCGCGTCGCGTCGTGGAACCTGCACAAATGCGTCGGCGCCGATGGCCGGTTCGACCCGCACCGCTCGGCCGCCGTGATCGCCGAGCTGGGCGCCGACATCCTGGCCCTGCAGGAGGTCGACAAGCGCTTCGGCCGCCGCGACGGGCTGCTGGACCTGGCTGCGGTGCGCCGGAACGCCGGGCTGAAGCTGGTGCCGGTCTCGGATGCGCCGGCGGGCCATGGCTGGCACGGCAATGCGCTGCTGCTTCGCGAGGACCTGACGGCGCGCGTCCAACGCATCCGCCTGCCCGGCGCCGAACCCCGCGGCGCGCTGGTCGCCGAGGTCGACCTGCCGCAGGGCAGGCTGCGCGTCATCGCCGCGCATTTCGGCCTGCTGCGCCGCTGCCGCACACGCCAGGGCCACGCCATCCTGCGCCTGCTGGCCGAGGGCGAGGACATGCCCACCGTCATGCTGGGCGACCTCAATGAATGGAACCACGGGCCGCGTTCGTCATTGCGCGTGCTGGAGCCGGTCTTCGGCGCCGCCGGCCCGACACCGGCGAGCTTCCCCGCCGCCGTGCCGGTGCTCGCGCTGGACCGCATCCTGGGCCGGCCGGACGGGCTGGTGAGCGGCGTGCGCGCCTATGCCAGCCCGCTGGCGCGCATCGCGTCGGACCATCTGCCCTTGATTGCACGGCTCAGGCTCGACGCGGCGGCGGGCCGCGCCGCCGGCGCATGATCGCGCGCCTGGATGGCCGGCCCGCGGATCGCAGCGGCCTGTCCGCCGCCCACGGCATCCGGCGCGACGTGGCGGCGGCGATCGACCGCCATGATGCCGACCCGGCGCATGAGGACCTGGTCGCGCTGGTCGCCGACGGCGCAACCGCCTTCCGCGTGCGTGCCGCCAGCGCACGCCGTGCCGTCCGCAGCCTCGACCTGCAATACTACATGTGGCGCGGCGACGTGACCGGGCGGGTGCTCGCGCAGGAAGTACTGGCAGCGGCCGATCGCGGCGTGGTGGTGCGGCTGCTGCTCGACGACGTCTATGCGCCCGGGCGCGAACGCACGCTGGCGGCGCTCGACGAACACCCGCGCATCGCGGTGCGGCTGTTCAACGGGACGCGCTGGCGGCGCTTCGGCGCGCTCGGCTTCCCGCTGGAGCTCGCCTTCGGCGGCTGGCACCTCAATCGCCGCATGCACAACAAATCGTGGATCGCCGATGGCTGCCTGGCGGTGGTGGGCGGGCGCAACATCGGCGACGAGTATTTCGACCTGACCGCCGAGGACGCCATCGCCTTCCGCGACCTCGACCTCGTCATCGCCGGCCAGGCGGCGGGCCAGGCGGTGTCGGTCTTCGAGACCTATTGGTCGAGCCCGCTGGCGCGCCCGGCCGCGACCACCGCTGCCACGGCCACGCGCGCCGGCGGCCTGCCCGCGCTGCGCGGCGTGCTGGCCGAAGCGGCCCGCGCGCCGGGGGCAGCCGAATTGGTCGAGGCGCTGGAACACGACCCTCTGGAGCATGTCCGCGAGGGGCTGCTGCGCGTGAAGCGGCGTGGCGTGCAGGTGGTGGCGGACCGGCCGGAGAAGGCGCGCCGGGGCCTGGGCGCGCGCAAGCGGGCACGTGCGGCGGGCGGCATCGCCGCCGAGATCGCCGACGTGCTGCGCCTGGCGCGGCGGGAGGTGCTGCTGATCTCGCCCTACCTGGTGCCGGGGCGCGCCGGGCTGCGGTTGCTGCGTGAATTGCGCGGTCGCGGCGTGCGGATTTCCGCGGTGACCAATTCGCTGCTCGCGACCGACGTGGTCGCGGTGCATGGCGGCTACGCCAAGTACCGCCGCGCCATGCTGCGGATGGGCATCGAACTCCATGAGCTGAAGCCCGCCACCGAGGACGGGCACGCGAGCCTGCTCGGGTCGCGCGGCGCGGCGCTGCACACCAAGGCGGTGGCGGTGGATGGGGCGGTCGCCTTCGTGGGTTCGTTCAACCTCGACCCGCGCTCGGCGGCGCTGAACACCGAGATGGGCGCCTTCATCCGCGACGCAGCGCTCGCCGGGCAGGTGGCGCAGGAACATGCCCGGCTGACCGACCCGTCGGTGAGCTGGCGCGTGGTGCTGGAGGACGGCGAGATGCGCTGGTGCGACGTGGGCGCCGATGGCCCGCGCTGCGTCGCGCAGGAACCGCCGGCCTCCTGGACGCGGCGAATCCTGGCCTGGCTCGTGCGCCGGCTGCCGGTCGAGGAACAGCTCTGATCACATTCGCGCCGGATGGCTGCGCCGCCGGCGGAAACCTGTGCACGCCATGGAACCGCGCGCGCGCACCCGCGTTGGATTATGCACAGGCGGCCGAGGCCGTGAATCCAGACGGAGGTGACACGATGAATACGCCCTATCCCTTCCGCCGCGGCCTTCTCGCGCAACATGTCGCGCTGGGGTCGCGCCCGCCGCGGCACGCGTCGCATGACGAGGACGCGACGCCGGCGCGTGGCGCCAATGGCGGCCCGCCCGAGGCGCGGCAGGTGTCGCAGGATTGCCAGCGGGAAACCAAGGATGCCCCGGCCGCCTAGCAGCACCGGCCATAGAGCGCCGCAGCCGACAGCCGGGCGCCCAGCGAAACACTCGACACCGGCCGCGAGGGTCAGCCGCGCGGCGCGGGTCGAGGCTCACTCCCGGCGCAGGTGCGCTGCCGGCAGGAGCTGCAGACCCGACCGCCCGCGCGACGTGAATTGAGTTGTCCGATGGTGGGCGTGGGCCATGTCGGCGCAGGTCACGGACCGCCCGCCGCTGTCAGGCGGCCTGCGCCGGCAGCATCGCGGTGAACCACGACCCGCCATCGTCGCGATAGACCACCCACCAGGGCTCGCCTTCGGCCTTGGGCTCGAAGGCGTAGCGCGCGAAGCGCCAGCCATGCGGCGTCTTTACCTTCACGGGCACGGCGAAGATGCGGAACATCGGCTTCTCCTGCGGCTGTGCTGCGTCAACGAGGCATGCATCCGTGGGTTGCGCGCGTCGCGAATCACGAAATCGCGCGCAGCGCGCAGATCGCGCAATCCATCTCCTTCCGGCAACCGCAGGGACGCACCCGCGTTTTCTGTGCGACCAGCCCCGCACGGGGCCACGACGGAGCGTGACGATGATGCCACCGACACCCCACCGGACCCGCCGCCCCTCACCGCCCGCCCGGCGCAGCGCGTGAGTGCCGGGATGCAACGCCGCGACGTCATGTTCGGCCTGGTCGGCGGCGCGGCCGCGATGGCCATGCCGACAGGCAGCCCGCTGCCCGGCTCGGGCGCGCGCCAGGTGATGGCCGAATCGCAGATCAGCGCGGCCTTCACCGACGCAACCGTGGCCGAGATCGCCGCCGCCCTCGCCGCGCAGCCGCATCGTCCGGCGCGCGCTGCCCTGCCGCAGCGGCTGGCCGACCTCGACTACGATGGCTACCGGCGCATCCGCTTCGACGAATCCGGGGCGCTGTGGGCCGATACCGACCTGCCCTTCCGCCTGCTGCCGCATCACCGCGGCTTCCTGTTCCGCGACCGCGTCGACCTGTTCGAGGTCGCGCAGGGCCGCGCCACCGCGCTGCGCTACGATCCCGCCCAGTTCCGCTTTGACGGCATCGCGCCGCCCGAGGCAGGCGAGGAGCTCGGCTTCGCCGGATTCCGCATCACCGGCACGCTCAACCGCCCGGATCATTTCGACGAGATCTGCACCTTCCTGGGCGCCAGCTACTTCCGCGCCCTCGGGCGCGGCCAGGCCTATGGCATCTCGGCCCGTGGCCTCGCGATCCGAACGGCGGACCCGGCCGGCGAGGAGTTCCCAGCCTTCACCGCCTTCTGGATCGAGCGCCCCTCCGCGGCCGACACCACCATGGTCATCCATGCGCTGCTCGAGAGTACGAGCCTGACCGGGGCCTACCGCTTCGTGGTGCGGCCTGGCGAGACCACGGTGATGGAGGTGGCGGCGCAGATCTTCGCGCGCCGGCCGCTGCCGCGCATCGGCATCGCGCCGGGCACCAGCATGTACTTCTTCGGCCCGGGCGACCGCGCCGGCGTGAACGACTACCGCCCCGGCGTGCATGATTCCGACGGGCTGCTGATGGTCTCGGGCCAAGGCGAGCAGATCTGGCGGCCGCTCCGAAACCCGCGCGAACTCCAGGTCAGCGGCTTCCAGGACACCACGCCGCGCGGCTTCGGACTGCTGCAGCGCAGTCGCGACTTCGCCCACTACCAGGACCTCGAGGCCGCCTATCACCGCCGCCCTCATCTGTGGGTCGAACCGATGGACGATTGGGGCGCGGGCGAGGTGCAACTGGTCGAGATCCCGTCGCGCGACGAGATCCACGACAACATCGTCGCCGCCTGGTGCCCGCGCGACGGGCTGCGGCCCGGCACGCCGCACAACCTGCGCTACCGCCTGCACTGGTCGTCGCGCGAGCCTGCCGATGGCCGGCTGGTGCGCTTCGCCGCCACGCGGATCGGCGGCGCGCGGGAAGCGCGGTCGCAGCTGTTCGTGCTGGATACCTCGCCGCTCGACGGCCCGGCGGCGGCGCTGCCCGAACTGGCGATCGAGGCCAGCGCCGGCAGCACGCGCAACGCCGTGCTCCAGGCCAATCCCGAGACGGGCGGGCTGCGCGCGGCCTTCGAACTGCACCCCGGCAATGCCCGCGCGGTCGAACTTCGGCTGCGGCTGATGCGCCTGGGCGTGCCGGTCTCCGAGACATGGGTCTACCGATGGACGGCATGAATCATGGCGCGGCGGACGAGATCCTGCCCGCCGAAGCGCCTCTCGCCATGCCGGTCCAGGACCTGCGGCACCACGCATCGTCGCCGCGCCGGATCGACCCGCGCATGGCATGGCGTCGCGCCCTCGTGCTGGGCGGCGCCGTCGCGGTCACCGGCTTCGCTACCATCGAGATGTCGGAGGTGCTGGGGCTGGCGCGCTGGACGCTCACCGGCGCGCTGCTCACGCTGCTGTATGCGCTGTTGCTGTTCTGGATCGCGCTGGCCTTCACCACCGCGCTGGCCGGGGCGGCGGCGCTGCTGCGCGCCCGGCCGGTGCTGCGCGAGGCGGTGCCGCAGGGTCGTACCGCCCTGCTGATGCCGGTGCGGCACGAGGCCGTGCCCGCGCTGCACGCGACGCTCGCTGCGATGAGCGCCGGCCTGCTGCGCCATGGCGCCGCCGATGCCTTCGACATCTTCGTGCTGAGCGATTCGCGCGACCCCGACGCTGCCGCGCAGGAACGCGCGCTGGTGCGCGCGCTGCGCGCCATGCCCGGCCCGTCCGTGTGGTACCGGCGCCGTCGCGACAATGAAGGCCGCAAGGCCGGCAACGTCGCCGAATGGGTGCGCCGCTTCGGTGGCGCCTATGACCATTTCCTGGTGCTCGACGCCGACAGCGTGATGGAGGCCGGCACGTTGCTGACTCTGGTCGGCATGATGGAACGCGACCCACGCGCCGGCCTGTTGCAGACGCTGCCGGTGCTCGAAGGCGGGCAGACGCCCTTCGCGCAGCTCCAGCAATTCGCCAGCGCGGTGCATGGGCCGGTGCTGGCGCATGGCCTGGCCTGGTGGCATGGCAGTGAGAGCAACTACTGGGGTCACAATGCGCTGATCCGCACCGTCGCCTTCGCGCAGGCCGCCGGCTTGCCGGTGCTGCCCGGCCGCCAGCCCTTCGGCGGCGAAATCCTCAGCCATGATTTTGTCGAGGCCGCGCTGCTGCGCCGCGCCGGCTGGTCGGTGCGCCTGGTGCCTGGCCTGGGCGGCAGCCACGAGCGCGGGCCGCCCACGCTGGACGAGATGGCGCAGCGCGACCGGCGCTGGTTCCAGGGCAACCTGCAACATGCCGCGGTGATCGGCACGCGCGGGCTGCATCCGATGGGGCGACTTCACATGGCCTCGGGCATCGCGGCCTATGCCAGCGCGCCGCTCTGGCTGGCCTTCCTGCTGCTGGGGCTGCTGGCGACCGCGCAGGCGCGACTGCTGCTGCCGGTCTATTTCCCCGACACCCACGCCCTGTTCCCGCAATGGCCGGTCTTCGACGGCGAGCGCGCGATTTGGGTGCTGGCCGGGACGATGCTGCTGCTGCTGGCGCCGAAGCTGATCGGCCTGGCGCTCGCTTTGTGGCGCGGGCCGCGCGGCTGGGGCCGGCTGCGCCTGCTGGCCGGCGCGGCGATCGAGCTCCTGTTCTCCGCGCTGCTGTCGCCCATCACCATGCTGACGCAGTCGCTGCAATGGATCGGTGTGCTGCGCGGCGTGGATGGCGGCTGGGCGGCGCAGCGGCGCGATGGCGGCGATGCAAGCCTGCGCGACGCGATCCGTGCGACCCGCGCACAGGTCGCGCTGGGCCTCGCGCTGACCGGCGCGGCGCTGTGGATCGACCCGATGCTTTGCCTTTGGATGTGGCCTGTCCTGGCGGGCCTGCTGCTGGCCCCTGTGCTGGTGGCGACGTCGTCGAGCCTCGCCCTGGGCGCGTGGCTGCGCCGCTGGCGGCTGCTCGAGACCGACACCGACATCGCGCCTGGGCCAGTGCTGCGCGCGGCGCGCTGCGATGCGCCGGCAGCGGTGATGACACGAAGCTGAAATCCTTTCGTCACATGGCTGACGCGGGCAGCGCGCTAGGCAGCGCGCCTTGCCCAGGGAGTGTCAGCCCATGCGTCGCCTTGCCCTTCTCGCCTGCGCCCTGTTCGGCCTGGCCCCGGCCGCCGAGGCGCAGCAGCGCACGCGCCTGACCGTCTACACCGCGCTGGAGAACGAACAGCTCGCGCCCTTCAAGCAGGCCGCCGAGGCCGCGCTGCGCGACATTGAGATCGCCTGGGTGCGCGATTCCACCGGCATCATCACGGCGCGGCTGATCGCCGAGCGCCAGAACCCGCGCGCCGACGTCGTGTGGGGCCTGTCGGTCTTCTCGCTGCTGCAGATGGAGGCGCTCGAGATGCTCGAGCCCTATACGCCGCAGGGTGCGGATGCGCTGCGGCCGAACATGCGCTCCGAGCGCAGCCCGATGACCTGGACGGGCATGGATGCCTTCGTCTCGGCGATCTGCTTCAACACGGTGGTCGCGCAGCAGCGCAACCTGCCGCGGCCGACGACCTGGAACGACCTGCTGAACCCGGCTTTCCGCGGCCAGGTGGTGATGCCCAATCCGAATTCCTCCGGCACCGGGTTCCTGACGCTGGCGGGCTGGGTCGGTTCGCGCGGCGAGGCGGCCGCGTGGGAGTACATGACGCGCCTGCACGACAACATCCAGCAGTACACGCATTCGGGCAGCGCGCCGTGCAACAACGCCGCGCGCGGGGAATACGGCGTCGGCATCTCCTTCGACATGCGTTCCGTCACGCTGCGGAACCAGGGCGCGCCGATCGAGATCATCGTGCCGACCGACGGCGTCGGCTACGACCTGGAAGCCACCGCCATCCTGCGGGGCACGCGCAATGCCGCGGCGGCGCGCCGCCTGGCCGACTTCGCGGTGTCGCGCCCGGCGATGGAGTTGTACGGGCGCTACTACGCGCTGCTCGCGCTGCCCGGCGTCGAGCCCACGGTCCGCAACTACCCGGCGGATTTCGCCGAACGCCTGGTCAGCGCCGATTTCCGCACCATCGCGACGCAGCGCGACCGGCTGCTGCGCGAATGGGCGAGCCGTTTCGACGGCAAGTCCGCGCCGCGCAACTGACGTGTCCGGCGTGACCGCAGCCCCGCCGGGGATCGCCACGGACTACGCCTCGGCCGCGGCAGCCTGCCGCGTGCCCGAGGCGTATCTGCGCGTCGAGGAGGTCGGCAAGCAGTTCGGCACCTTCGTCGCGCTGCGGCGGATCAATCTCGATGTCGCGGCGGGCGAGTTCGTGACTTTCGTCGGGCCCTCGGGCTGCGGCAAGACCACGCTGCTGCGCGGCATCGCCGGGCTCGATCCGCCGACCACGGGGCGCATCCTGCAGGATGGGCGCGACATCACGCACCTGCCGCCTGCCGAGCGCGACTTCGGCATCGTGTTCCAGTCATACGCGCTGTTCCCGAACCTGACGGTGAACGCCAACGTGGGCTACGGCCTGCGCGGCACCGCCTGGCCGTGTGCGCGCGCGCGCGACCGCGTGGCGGAGTTGCTGGGCATCGTGGGCCTCGGTGACCAGGGGACGAAGTATCCGGCGCAGCTTTCGGGCGGGCAGCAGCAGCGGGTGGCACTCGCACGCGCACTGGCCAACGAACCGGGGCTGCTGCTGCTCGATGAACCGCTTTCGGCGCTGGATGCCACGGTGCGCCAACATCTGCGGCAGGAGATCCGGTCGCTGCAACAGCGGCTCGGCGTCACCACCATCATGGTCACGCATGACCAGGAGGAGGCGATGGGCGTCTCCGACCGCATCGTGGTGATGAGCAACGGGCGCATCGAGCAGATCGGCACGCCGGCGCAGGTGTATGACACCCCCGCCAGCCCCTTCGTCGCCGGCTTCATCGGCCATTCCAGCCGCTTCGACGCGGTGGTGGATTCCCCCGCCGGCATGATCGTCGCGGCGGGCCTGCGCCTGCACGCCACGGCGGCGCAGCCCTTGCTGTATGGCGCGCGCATCGCCTGCTTCATCCGCCCCGAGCATGTCCGGCTCGACCGCGCGGATCGCGCACCGCCGGGTGCGCTGCCAGCGATCGTCACCGGCGTCGAGTTCCTCGGCGCGGTCTGCAGGGTGTCGTTGGACGCCGGGCCGCTGCGCCTGCTGGCGGCGGTGGAGCCGGCCGAACTGGCCGTTCTGGAGGCGACGCCTGGCGCCCCCCTGGCGGCCTCGTTGCCGCCCGATCGCGTGATGGTCTTCGCCGACGATGTCTGACGCGGTGCTGCCCGGCGCAGCGCCGCGCCCGCGCCTGTCGGCCGACCAGCGGCTGATGCGCTGGGGGCTGTGGCTCGCAATCGGCTTCCTGCTGTGCTTCCTGGCGGCGCCGCTCGCGATGCTGCTGATGCGCGCCTTCGAGATGCCGCAGGGCGGCTTCGCCGGCATTGCGAATTTCCGCACCTACGCCACCACGCCGGCGCTGCTCGCGGCCGCCTGGAACAGCCTGTGGACCGCGGCGCTGACCGCGGTGATCGTGGTGCCGCTCGCCTTCGGCTACGCCTATGCGCTGACGCGATCCTGCATCCCGGGCAAGCCGTTCTTCCGCGCGGTGATGATGCTGCCGCTGCTCGCACCATCGCTGCTGCCGGCGCTGGCGCTGATCACCCTGTTCGGCAACCAGGGCATGCTGCGCGGGCTGCTGATGGGCGGCAGCATCTACGGGCCGGCTGGCATCGTCGCGGCGCAGGTGTTCTACTGCTTCCCCTCGGCGGCGCTGATCCTGGCGGTGGCGCTGTCCAGCGCGGATGCGCGGCTGTACGAGGCCGCATCCGCGCTGAAGGCCTCGCGCGTGCGGATCTTCCACACGGTCACGCTGCCGGGCGCGCGCTACGGCCTGGTCTCGGCCTTCGTGGTCGTGTTCACGCTGGTGGTGACGGATTTCGGCATTCCCAAGGTGATCGGCGGGTCCTTCCCGGTGCTGGCGACCGATGTCTACAAGCAGGTGGTCGGGCTGCAGGATTTCAACATGGGCGCGGTGGTGGGCATCGTGCTGCTGCTGCCCGCGGTCGGCGCCTTCCTGCTCGACCGTTGGGCCAGCCGCCAGCGCGCAGCCACCATGAGCGGCCGCGCGGTGCCGCTGCGCCCCGCGCCACGGCCCGCGCGCGACCGGGCGGCGATGGCGCTGTGCCTGCTGGTGACGGCGCTGATGCTGGGCATCGTGGGCACCGCGGTGTGGGGTTCGCTGGTGCGCTTCTGGCCCTACAACCTCACGCTCACGCTCGACAATTACGACTTCTCGCGCTTCGACGCGGCGGGCTGGCAGTCGGTGTGGCTGTCGGTGCGGATGGCGGCGGTGGCGGCGGTGATCGGCACGCTGATAGTCTTCCTTGTTGCCTATGTGCTGGAACGCGGGCCGCAGCAGGGGCCGCTGCCGGGCATCGGGCGATTCGCCGCGACGGTGCCGCTGGCGGTGCCGGGCCTCGTGCTCGGCCTGGCTTATGTGCTGTTCTTCAACCACCCGGCCAATCCGCTGGGCTTCCTGTACGGCACGTTGACGATTTTGGTGGTGAACTCGGTCGTGCATTTCTACACAGTCGGGCATCTCACGGCGGTCACCGCGATCCGGCAGCTCGACCCGGAATTCGAATCGGTGGGTGCGTCGATGCGCGTGCCGGTCTGGGTGACCTTCGGGCGCGTCACGGTGCCGATGTGCCTGCCAGCCATCCTCGAGATCGCCATCTACCTGTTCGTCAACGCCATGACGACGGTCAGCGCGGTGATCTTCCTGTATGGCCCCGACACCAAGCCTGCCTCGGTCGCGATGGTCCACATGGACGAGGCCGGCCAGGCCAGCGCGGCCGCGGCGATGGGCGTGGTCATCCTGTCCATCGCCATCACCGCGAAGCTGGCGCAACTGCTGGTGGGCGCTTTGCTCGGGCGCGCAACCCAGGCCTGGCGGCGCTGACACGCGGCCGGCAGGCCTTTCGCGTCGGGCGCCGCCGCGTATGATCGCGCCATGGAAGGCCGGCAGCCGGGGCAATCATCATGAGGGGGGCACGGATCCTCCTCTGGTATTGGGGGCGCCGCGGCGGGGGGGCGCATTTCACGCTCTGCCTCGGCCGCGCGCTTGCTGCGCGATCGGCCGGCCTCGCGCTCTCGGTGTCGCGCCAGGGCGACATGATCGACGCCTTCCGAGCCATGCCGGTGCCGCGCCACGAGGTCGACACCTATGCCAGCATGCTCGGCTTCGCCACCGGCCTGCTGCGCGTGCGGGCGCTCACGCGTGAGTTGGTGAGTTTCGCGCAGAAGCAGCGGGTCGATGTCGTGGTCTCGGCCATGGCGCATCTCTGGACTCCGCTGGTCGCGCCGGCGCTGGCGCGGGCGGGCATCGCCTATGTGCCGGTGGTGCATGACAGCGTGCAGCATCCCGGCGACACCGATTCCTTCTGGGAATGGCGCCTGCGCCGCGAATTGGGCGCGACGCGCGCCGCGGTGGCGCTGAGCGACTGCGTCGCCGCCTCCATCCTGGCGCGGCGGCCCGGCCTGCCGGTGATCCGCCTCGCGCTCGGCGCGCTGGCGCCGTCCGGCACCGACGGGGCGGTCGGCGTGGCCAAGACCTCGGACGTGATGTTCTTCGGGCGCATCCGCACCTACAAGGGCCTCGACCTGCTGCGCGACGCCTGGCGCATCGTGGCGGCGGCGCATCCGGGCGCCACGCTGCGCGTGGTCGGCCAGGGCGACATCGACCGTGCGGCGCCGGGGCTAGGCGCGCTGCCGGGTGTCACGCTGGAACCGCGCTGGGTCGGCGATGAGGAGATGGCGCCGCTGCTCGCCTCCGCCCGCAGCGTGGTGTTTCCGTATCGCCAGGCCAGCCAGTCAGGCGTCGTGCCGCTGGCGCTCAGCCTCGGTGTGCCGGCGGTCGCGACGGCGGTGGGCGGGCTGGCGGAGCAGGTGCGCGACGGCGTCTCCGGGCTGGTGGTGCCGCCCGAACCCGGTGCACTGGCGGCCGCGCTGGCGCGCATGCTGGACCCGGCCACGCGGGCGCGCCTGGCCGCCGGCGCCAGCGCCGAGGGCGCGCGCCTGGCGGATTGGGCCGCGCCGGCGGCGGCGCTGCATGACGGGCTCGACCGCGTGCTGGGCGGCACCGGCGCGCGACCGTGACGGATGGGGCGGCGCAGGGCCCGCGCACGCATGGGCCGCTGCACCGGCTGTGGCGCCTGCTGCCGCCGCGACTGCGGCGCGAGGCGCTGTTCACTGCGATGGAATGGCTCGCGCCGCGCCCCGACGCCGTTGTCCCCCTGCCCTGCCTGCCCATCACCGTGGCGGGGTATTTCCGCGCGCCGAGCGGCTTGGGCGAGGGCGCGCGGCGACTTGCCGACATGCTCGAAGCCGCCGGCGCACAGGTGCATCGCGCCGACCTGACCGGGGCGCTGCGCCAGGGCCCGCCCGGCCCCGCGCCCGACGCGCCCGCCGGCGCCGGCACGCTGGTGGCGCATGTGAACGGGCCAATGTTGCCCTGGGCGCTGCGCGCGCTCGGCGCCGAGGCGGTGCGCGGCAAGCGCGTGCTGGCCTTCTGGAACTGGGAATTGCCGAGCCTGCCGGCCGACTGGGCGCGCGGCTACCGCTTCGCGCATGGCATCCTCGCCTCCACCCGCTTCGTCGCGGATGCGGTGCGCCGGCCGGGCGGGCCGCCGGTGCAGGTGGTGCACTATCCGGTGCCGGAGCCTGACCCCGCGCCGCTTACCCGCGCCGGTCTCGGCCTGCCGGACGATGCGCTGCTGTTCCTGTCGGTCTTCGACGCCGCCTCCTCGGTGGAGCGCAAGAACCCGATCGGCGCCATCCGCGCGCATCGCGCGGCCTTCGGCGACCGGGCGGACCGCGTGCTGCTGCTCAAGACCTACAACACCGCCATGGGCGGCGGCGCTTGGCGCGACGTGCTGGCGGCCTGCGCCGATGCGCCCAACATCCGCATCATCGACGCCGAGATGACCCGCAGCGAGGTCTGGGGCCTGATGCGGCTGTGCGATGCCTTCGTCTCGCTGCATCGCGCCGAGGGTGTGGGGCTGTCGCTGCTGGAGGCGATGCGCCTCGGCCGCCCGGTGATCGCGACCGGCTGGTCCGGCAACATGGACTTCATGGATGCCGACAGCGCGCTGCTGGTCGGCTGCTGCATGGTGCCGGCGCGCGACGAGCGCGGCACCTATGGCGCGGCGCGTGCGGACTGGGCGGAGCCCGATGCAGAGGAGTCTGTCGCCGGGCTGCGGCGGCTGGCCGAGGACGCGGCGCTGCGCGCCCGCCTGGCGCAGGCCGGGCAACGCCGGGTGCAGGGTCTCAGCATGGCGGCATGCGGCGCGGCGGCGCTGCGGAAAATGGGGCTGGCGCGGTAGCGCGCCGCGCGGTCAGGCGAGGCGGGCCATCACCCCCGCCGCCGTTGCCGACCAGGATGGCGCGCGGAAACCAGCCTCGATCCGCGCCGCCAGCGCCGCCACTTCGCCGGGGTTCTCGATCAGCCGGCGCAGCGTTGCCGTCGCGCCGGTCACGTCGTCCGGGTCGATCGGCACCGCGAAGCCGGCCGCGGCCTCGGCAATGGCGCCCTGGCCGCTGGCGACGCAGGGGCGACCCATCGCGAGGCTCTCGACGACCGGCAGCCCCCAGCCCTCGACGAAGGAGGGGAACAGCGTGAAGCGGCAACCGCGATACAGCGCGGCGAGCGTGGCGTCGGCGGGCTCGCGCACCCAGCGGATCATGCCGTCCAGCCACCGGCAATTGTCGAGCGCCTGGAGCAGGTCGGCCACCATCCAGCCCTCCCGCCCGGCGAAGACCAGCGGCGGCACGGCGCCCGGCGGCATATCTTCCAGCAGGCGCCGCCAGGCGCGGATGGCGAGCCAGTGGTTCTTGCGCGCCTCCAGCGTGCCGACCATCAGCACATGACCGCCCGCGCGCAGGCCTTCGGGCAATGCCGAGGGGGCAGGCAGCGGCTGGAGGCCGACCGGCACAACGCACGGCGCGCCACGCAATGGCAGGCCCTCGTGCCCCGCCCAGGCCAGGACGGCGGCGGCGGTAGCGTGCGAATTGGCGAAGACCACATCGGCCGCCGGCAGCGCCGCGCGCATATGCGCGCCGAAGGCGGCGATCTGCGCGCGGTCGCAGAATTCAGGGCGTTGCAGCGGGATCATGTCGTGCACCAGAACGGCGATGCGCGCCCCGGTCGCCGCCGCGTCCCGCGCCATGCGCGCCGGCTGGCCGGGCGCCGACCAGGGCGAGCCGAAGGCGCCGAGCACGTCGCCCGGCCGCGCCAGGTCGCGCAACGGCGCACCGAGCGGCGTCGCCGCGCCCGGCCGCCACAGCGCCGGCGCGGCCTGCACCGCCGCGAGCCCTTCGCGCAACGCCGCGGCCTGCGCGCGCGCGGCGCGGCCGAGCGGCTGGCGGATCTCGCGCGGCAGCCAGGCAAGGCGCGGCAAGGCAGCGGCTTGCGGCCCCGGGTCGGGCAGCATCGAGGCGGGCGCGCCGGCCATCCGCGCGTAGAGCAACGCGACCGTCTCCGGCGCGACTTCGCGAAAGCCGTCGCCGCGCGGGTCGTGCCGCAGAAATCCGACGCGGCCGGGATGATCGCGCAGCAGCGCCGCGGCGACTTCGCAGGCCAGACGTTGCACGCCGCTCGGCCGCGCGTGATGCGCGGCATAGGCGAACAGGTCCTCGACATCGAGCCACAGCTTCACGGCCCGGCACCCGGATCGACGGGCAGGCGCGCGCGCCGCCGACGCGGGTGATGCGGAAGGGGCCGCGCCATCGCGCGGAGAAGCGCCGTTGCCACGCCAATCTGGTAACGCCACCATGGCACCGCGCCAAGGTGCCACGCCGCATCGAGGCCGCGGAGGCGCATGGATTCTGGCAGCGGGACGGCCCTGGTGACCGGCGGGCGAGGCTTCCTCGGCCGCGCGATTGTGGCTGGGCTGCGCCAGGCGGGCTGGCGGGCGCTGACCATAGGCCCGGCACGCGCTGGCGATGGCGCCTGCCAAGTCGCCACGGCGGGGCCATCGGATGCCGCGGGCATCGCGGCGGCGCTGGTCGCGCTGCGCCCCGCCCTGGTGCTGCACCTGGCCGCCGCACCGCCATCCGCGCCACCCGAGGATCAGCAGGCGGTCACGGTGGATGGCACGCGCGCACTGCTTGCCGCCCTTGCACGCGCCGACACGCCGCCCGTGCTGCTGGCCTTCGGCAGCGCGGCGGAATTCGGGCCGATCGATGCCGCCTGCGGGCCGCTGGACGAAACCCAGGCCTGCGCGCCGGTATCCGCCTATGGCCAGGCGAAGCACGCGGCCAGCCTGGCGGTGCTGCGCCACCTCGACGCCACCGGCATGCCGGGCGCGGTGCTGCGCCTGTTCACGGCGGCCGGCGCCGGCGCGCCGCCCAACATGCTGCTGGGACGCATCGCCGCCGAGATCGCCGCTATGCCGGCCACCGGCGGCGCGGTGCGCGTGGCCGGGCCGGAGCGCGAGCGCGACTACCTGCCGGTCGCCGAGGTCACGCGCCTGGTGCTTCGTCTGGCCGAGCCGCGCCTGAGCCTGCCCCCGCTGCTGCATGTGTGCTCGGGCCGCGGAATTGCCGTGCGCGACTGGATCGGCGCGCTGGCGGCGGCACGCGGCGTGCCCGTCGCCGTGCTCCCGCGCGAGGATGGTGCGCGCCGCGACGACCCGCTGCGGGTGATCGGCGATCCGGCGCGGTTGTGCGGCCTAGGCATCGCGCCCGCGCCCTTCGCACTGGATGCGCTGGCGGAGGAGATCATGGCGCCATGGCGCGGCTGATCGTCGATGTCTCGGCCAGCCTGCGCTGGGTCGGCCCGCCGGTCGGCATCCTGCGCGTCGAGCAGCAGGTCGCACTGCAGGCGCTGCGGCGCGGTGGCGCGGTGGAGCTCGCCTTCCATGACGAGGCGCTCGGCGCGCTGCGCGCCCTGGCGCCGCGCTGGCGCGAGAGGCTGATCGGGCCGGATGCGGTGATCGACAGCATCGGACTGGATGTGCGCCGGCACCTGCCGCCCTGGCGGCGGGCGCTGGCGCCGCGCTATCCGGTGGCGATGGCGCTGGAGCGCGCGCGGCTGGCCGGCCTGCCGCTGGCCGGGCGGGTACTGGACCTTCTGCTGGGCCGCCACCGCACCGAACCACCCTTCGCCGATGCCGGCGGCCGGCGGATGGATGTGGTGCCCTGCGCCGATGCGCTCGGCCCGCCGCTCGTGCTCGGGCCGGCGGATACGGTGGTCTCGGCCGGGCCGGACTGGCAGCGCAAGGGGCGCGCCTTCGTCGACCTGCGCGCGCGCCACGGCTTCCGCCTGGCGGTGATGTGCTACGACCTGCTGCCGCTGCTGCATCCCGAATGGTTCTTCGACGATGACGTGGAACGCTTCCGCGCCTATTGGCGCGCCGTGATCCCGGCGGCGGATCGCATCCTGTGCAATGCGGATTGCGTGGCGCAGGATCTGCGCGACTTCGCCACGGCGGAAGGGGTGGGGCCAGTCGATCCGGTGGTGGTGCCGCTGGGCTACGCGCCGCCGCCCGCGCCGCTGTCGTTGCCGGATTTGCCTGCGCCCCTGGCGGAAGGACGCTTCGCGCTGTTCGTCAGCACCATCGAACCGCGCAAGGGCCACGCGGTGCTGGCCGAGGCCTGGCAGGCCCTGCTGGCGCAAGGGGTGCCGCAGCGCGCCGGGTTCCACCTGGTCTTCGTCGGCCGGCGCGGCTGGAAGGTGGAGGCGCTGCTGGATCGGCTGGACGCGCTCGGCGCCGATCCGGCGAAACGCTTCGTGCATCTGGATGCGGCGGGGGATGCGCTGCTGGCGCGGTTGTATCGGGACGCCGCCTTCTGCCTCTATCCCTCGCGATCCGAAGGCTTCGGCCTGCCGGTGATCGAGGCGATGGCGCAGGGCAAGGCGGTGATCACGTCGAATGGCGGCGCCGTGGCGGAAGTGGCGGCCGGTGTCGCGCCCTGCCTGGACCCCCTGGACGTCGCCGCCTGGACCGAGACGCTGGGGGACTGGATCGCCGACCCCGCCGCGCGCGCGCCCTGGGAAGCGCGCATCCGCGACAGCTTCCGCTACGAGACCTGGCCGCAGGCGGCTCAGCGCATCATCGAGGAGGCGCTCAGGTGATGCGCGCGAGACTCCGCAGGAACAGCAGCGCGGCATGCACGCGCGTGCGCGGCCGCAACCCCGGCTGCGCGCGCAGCAGGCGCAACGCCGCGCGCGCCGCCCGCCCCTGCCCCGCCGCCAGCGCATCCTTCGCGGTGCCGAGCGCGCGCGCGGTCAGGGTGGCGACGATCTCCACCTCGCTGACGCCGGCGTCGCGCAGCCAGGCACGGTCGATGATGGCGGCGTCATCGGCCGGGTCGGCCCGACCGGCGCGCCGCGCCCGCGCCGCCGCGCGCGCGCCGAGTTCGGCGAAGACGCGGTGTTCGACCTCCCGCCACGCCGTCTGCCCGCCATGCTCGCGGTAGTCGAGCAGCACCTCCGGCACGGCGCGCAGCGGATGGTGTTCCGACAGGCGCAGCCAGAGGTCGTAATCCTCCGCGCTGCGGAAGGCGGCGCGATAGCCACCCAGCGCCAGGACCGCGTCGCGCCGCAGCAGCATGGTCGGATGTGCCAGCGGGTTGTGATGCATCAACGCGGCGGCAATGGCATCGGGTTCGGTCGGCGGGATCATCACGCGCCGCGGCGTGCGATCAGGCCCGACGACGCGCCAGGCGCTGCCGATCGCCGCTGCATCGGGATGCAGCGCGGCCGCGGCCATCTGGCGCTGCAGGCGCTCGGGCGCCGCGATGTCGTCGCCATCCATGCGCGCGACCCAGGGCGCGCGTGCGGCCGCCAGCCCCGCATTCAGCGCGGCGACGATGCCCGCCCGCGGCAGGCGCAGCACGCGCAGCCGCGCATCGGCCGCGGCGAGGCGCGCGAGGATCGCCGGCGTGCCGTCAGCCGATCCATCGTCGCAGACGATGCATTCCAGGTCGCGGAAATCCTGGCGCAGGATGCTGTCCAGCGCCTGCCCGACATGGCGCGCGCCATCGCGCACCGGCATCACCACGCTCACACCGGGGCAGGACATGCAGGGGCGCCTTCGCGCGCGGCCCGGCCGCCGGCCCGCTTGGAGGGAAATGCTACCGCATGACCCCACGCCCCGTCAGCATCCTGACCGTGACCCGCGACGGTCTGTTCTTCACGCGACTTCTGGTGGAACGCGTGCGCGCCACGGTGCGCGACCGGCCCTACGAGATCATCGTGGTGGACCAGGGCAGCCGCGACGGCACGCAGGCCTGGGTGCGGGCGCAGCCCGACATGCGCCTGGTGGTGCAGCGCAGCTGGTTCCGCCGCGCCGGGCACCGCCACGGCGAGGCAGCCGAACGCGGGACGCGCGCGGCGCGGCACGAGCACATCGTGCTGCTCGATTCCGATGCCTTCCCGATGGACGACGGGTGGCTCGCCGCCAGCATCGACCTGATCGACGATGCGCGGCCGATCGCCGGCGCGGTGTTCCGCAGCCCGCATCGCGGCAATCCTCATGGCTGGTACATCCACCCGCATTTCATGGCATTCCGGAAGTCCGACCTCGGCGGCCTGGTGGTGCTGCGGAAGCTGCGCGGCGAGGACACCGACACCGGCGAGGAAGCGACGATCCGCGTGCTCGCCGCCGGGCGCGGCGTGATCGGCCACGAGATCGCCTTCTGCCCGGCCTTCAACGTGGGCCATGACCGCGTGCCGACGGTGGCGGGCGGCGTCTTCCATTGCTGGTACACCTCCCGCCTGCTGCACAACGAGGCCGAGGTGGTGCGCGAGACCGAGGGTCGCGTGTCGCGCGCGGCGTATCTCGATCCGCTGGTGGCAAGGCTGCGGGCCGCCTATCCGATGCCGTGACGTGTGCGGCGTTTACGCGCCGGGCGGTGCGCTGGCAATAAGCGCCGCCTCCACCGCGCGGCAATTCGCCGCGAGGTCCGCACCCCGCGCGGCCGTGCGCGCCGCATCACCGATGCGCCGCCGACGCGCGGGGTCGTGCAGGGCCACGATCAGCTCCGCCAACCGCGCCGGATCCTCGGCGCGGGGCAGGACGAAGCCGTTCTCGCCATCGACGATCAGGTCCGACGCGCCATTGGCGGCGGAATTCACCACCGGCAGGCCGGCCGCCATGGCCTCGATCGTGGCCAGGCTGCAGGCATCCCAGCGCGTCGGATGCAGCATGGCGTCGGCGGCGGCGTACAGGTCCTCCATCGCGCCGACCTCGCCCGCGAAGACCACGGCATCCGCCACGCCGAGCCGCACGGCCAGCGCGTGCCATTCGCCATCGGCAGCGCCGCCCGCCACCACCAGGCGTGCCCGCGCACCGCGTCGCCGTGCCTGCGCCAGCGCGCGCAGCGAGACATCGACGCCCTTCAGCCAAAGGTTGTGCGCCACCGAGACCAGCAGCAGCTCGTCGCCCCGCAGCCCGAGCCGCGCACGTTGCGCGTCGCGCAGCGGGGCCAGGCGGGCCGGCGCGAAGCGCGCGGTGTCGACGCCGTTCGGGATCACGGCGATGCGCTCCGTCGTCACGCCGTGGCGCGCGATGAACAGCCTGCGCAACGCCTGCGAGACAGCGATGACGCGCCCCGCGCGCGCCATCGCGCGCGCCTCGACCAGCGCCATGGCGCGGCGCAGGCGCATCATGCGTGGGTCGACCCGCCAGCGCAGGCGCTCGCCCAGAGGGCGCGCGGACATCATGCGTTCCAGGCTGAGCAACCGCGATCCGGTCTGAGGATGGAAGGCGTGCGCCGACCATCCGGTGCCGTTGTCGTGCAAAGCCATGGGCGGCAGGCGGGCGGTGGCGGCGGCGACCGCTTCGGCGCGGCCGAGCACCGTGCCCGGGTCGGCCAGCAGATGCAGGTCGGCGATGCCCTCGCGGTCACGCGCGGCGAATGCGATGACATGGACAGTGTGGCCGGCCTGACACAGGTGGTCGTGGAACTGCGCGGTCCAGCGCTCGGCGCCGCCGCCGGCGCGGTCCCAGGTCTCGATGATCAGGCCAGCTCTCATGGAGCGCGCCCTGCCGGGACAAGAGTGGCGACGGCCTGCAACAACGGCCAGGCGGTCGGGCGCGCCATCTGTGCAAGCAATGCCGGGGAAGCGAGGCGCGGACCGCGATCGTACGCGGTGCCACGCCGCAGGGCGGCCGCCTCGCCCGTCCGCGGTGCAGCGGCCACCGCAACGAAACAGAGATCACGGCGCGCGGGCGCGGGCCGGAACAGGAAGATGGGGGCGATCACACGGCACATTGTAGCGCGCCCCGTCGCACAAACAGAATGATTGGCGTAGCGTGCCACCAGGGGATCATCGCGGGGGAACAGGACTGATGAAGCGATGCAACGGCAGGATGGCCATTCTTCTGTTGGCCTGCGCGCTGTTCGTGCTGCCGCGTGCCTCGCTGGCCCAAGGACCCGCCGGCGTGGTGATCCCGCCGCAGGGCACCCGCGTTCCCGAGATCGCGCCGCTGCAACCCCCGCGTGTCGGACCCGGTGCACGCCCGGGAGCGGTTGCGCCTTCCGCCGATCCGACTCTCGCCCGCACCGTGACCGTGTCCTCGGTGACGGTGGAGGGCGCGACAGCCTTCCCGCAGGCGCGGCTCGATGCAGCGGTCGGAACCATCTCGGGCACGGTGCCGCTGCAACGGATCGAGGAGGCGCGGGTCGCGATCCTCAATCTCTATCGCGAGGCCGGCTACGTCTTCACCGTGGTCGACGCCGCGGTGGAGCGCGACGGCCGGCTGCGCCTGACCGTGGGCGAGGCCGAGATCGTCGAGGTCCGGCTGGATGGCGACATCGGCCCCGCGGGCACGCTGGTGCTGAACTTCCTCGAGAACCTGCGCGGTGTCCGGCCGATCGACACCGCGACGCTCGAACGCTGGCTGCTGCTTGCCGAGGACATCCCCGGCGTCAGCGTGCGCGCGGTACTGCGCCCAGCGGGCACGGCGCCAGGCGCGCTCAGCCTGGTGGCGCAGGTCGGCCGGCAGTCGGTGACCGGCTATGTGGCGGCGGACAACCGCGCCTATCGCCTGACCGGCCCGCAGCAGGGCATAGCGGCCGTGCAGTTCAATTCCTTCACCTCGCTGGGTGAACAGACCGAGTTGCAGTTGTACTACGCGAATGGCCGGACGTCCGTGTACGGGCAGGCCTCGACCGAATTCTTCGTCGGCAGCCAGGGTGCGCGCGTGCGGATCTATGCCGGCACCGGCGAGACGACGCCGGCCTCGCCGCTGCGCGACATCGGCTACCAGGGCACCACCACCGTGGCGGGCCTGGCGGTGTCCTATCCGCTGATCCGCCGCCGGCAGCAGACGCTGACCATCGCCGCGGCCTTCGACGTGATCGACACCGAGATCAAGCTGGAGGACAGCCCCTTCGGCGACCAGGTGCTGAGCCAGGATTCTCTGCGCGTGCTGCGCGTCGGCGGGCAATGGGCGGTATTCGACCAGTTGTTGGGCGACAGCCGCTCGGCGGTGAACGTGGTGTCGCTGCGGTTGCACCAGGGGCTGTCCAGCTTCGGGGCGAGTGCGTCCGACAGCCCGCTGCTCAGCCGCGCCGGCGCGCAGCCCGACTTCACCAAGATCACCTTCGAGGCCAGCCGCACGCAGTCGCTGTTCTCGCCCTGGACCGGCGCGAACCTGGCCCTGATGGGCCTGGTGGCGGGGCAATGGTCGAATGACATCCTGCCGCAGGCCGAGAAATTCTACCTCGGCGGTGCGCGCCTCGGGCGCGGGTATTATGCGGGGCAGGTCACCGGCGACAGCGCGCTGGCGGCCACGGCGGAACTGCAATTGTCCATTGCGTATGAGACGTCGCTGTTCGGGCAATCCTTGCAGATCGATCCGATGATCTACGCCTTCTACGACTGGGGCGAGACCTGGGAGAACGCGCAGTTCGACCCGGATCGGCAGATTTCCTCGGCGGGTCTGGGCGCGCGCTTCGGCCTGACCCGGCATGCGGAATTCCAGGTCGAAGGCGTGCGGCGCTTCGACCGCCAGCCCAATGGCGCGGCGGGCGACCGGCTCAGTGCCGACGCCTTCTACTGGCGCGTGTTGATGCGGTTCTGAGGGGGATGACGAGCATGCAGCGCTTCCGAAGCGTTCTCCTGGCCGGCACCGCCCTCGTGATGCCGCTGGCCGCCGCCGCCCAGGCGCCGGCGCCGAACACCGCACCGGTGGTGGACCGCATCGTCGCCGGCAGCATCACCGTGCACCAGGATGCCGGGCAGACCACTGTGCGCCAGGCGCAGCAGCGCGGCATCGTGGACTGGCGGACCTTCAATGTCGGTCGCGACCACACGGTCCGCTTCCAGCAGCCGGGTGCCTCCTCCATCACGCTGAATCGCGTGACGACCCCCGATCCATCGACCATCGCCGGGCGCATCAGCGCCAATGGGCAGGTGGCGATCGTCAACCAGTCCGGCGTCGTGTTCACGCAGGGCGCGCAGGTGGACGCAGCCGGGCTGATCGTGTCCTCCGCCAACATCACCAACGAGAACTTCATGGCCGGGCGGATGGTGTTCGACCAGCCGGGCCGCGCCGATGCGCGCATCGAGAATGCCGGCACCATCACCATCCGCGACGCCGGCCTCGCCGCGCTGGTCGCGCCGCAGGTCGCCAATCGCGGCACCATCGCGGCGCGGCTCGGCCGGGTTGCGCTGGCGGGTGCGGAGACGCATGTCATCGACCTGTATGGCGACGGGCTGCTGTCCATCGAGGTCACGGGCCGGGTGCGCCAGGCGCCGGCGAACGGCGCCGCGCTGGTCACCAATGCCGGCGTGATCGAGGCCCAGGGCGGCACCGTGCTGCTGACCGCGGCCGCGGCGGACGGCATCGTGCAGGACCTGGTGCGCGCCGGTGGCGTGGTCTCGGCCGATACGGATGCCGCCACGGGCCGCACCGGGCGCATCGCCATCAACGGCACCGGCGGCGTGGTGCGTATCGAGGGCGAGGTGCGCGCCACCGGCACGCGCGGCGGCCAGGTCGAGATCGTCGCCGACCGCGTGCTGGTCGATCGCGGCGCGCGCGTCGATGCCTCGGGCGCGGCGGGCGGCGGGGAGGTTGCCGTCGGCACCACGTTGCGCGGTGCGCCAAGCCGGCGGCTCGCGCAGCGCACCGGCATCGCCGAGGGCGCCACGGTGCGCGCCGATGCCACGCAGCGCGGCAATGGCGGCACCGTCATCGTCAATTCGCAGGACTATACCGGCCATGCCGGCGCCATCTCGGCGCGGGGCGGGCCGCAGGGCGGCAATGGTGGCTTCGTGGAGGTGTCCGGGCAGGCCGGCCTGCTGGTGCTCGGCAGCATCGACACCTCGGCGCCGATGGGGCAGCGCGGCACCATCCTGATCGATCCGGTCGACCTGCTGATCACCGATGGCGGCGACACCATCCCCGGATCGGGCAATGCGACGGTGGTGGACAATGTCGTCTCCGCCGAGGCGCCGCCCGACGATGCCTACATCTACCCCTTCCAGTTCCAGTCGCTGGAAGGCGACGTGATCCTGGAGGCGTCGAACAACATCACGGTCACCGGCGCGATCAACCGCACGGGCGGCGGGCTGACGCTCGATGCCGGCAACGACATCCTGGTCAGCGCGCCGATCACCGGCGACAGCTTCATCAGGCTGGTGGCCGGGCGCGACATCACCGTGAATAGTGCCATCCAGGCGGATGGCGCGATCACGCTGGATGCCGGCAGCAATCTCAGCGTGGACTCGCCGCTCACCGCCTTTGCCAATGCGCCGGTCACGTTGTTCGCGCGCACCGGTACCATCAGCTTCACAGCGGGTCAGTTCACCGGCAGTGGCGGCGCCTTCGCCGCGACGGCCGCGACCGACATCACCAGCACGACCTTCATCACGGGCTTCACCAGCATCGCGCTGACGGCGCAGACCGGCAACGTGGTGCTGAGCGGCGAGGCCGCGCTGAACACGGGCGCGGAAGCCGACGGCGTCAGCATCACCGCGGGCAATGCCATCAGCCTGGGCGGCGGCGAGCGATCGGGTGGGCGCGCCATCTCCACCGAAGGCCTTGTCGATCTCCAGGCCGGCGCCGGCGGCATCAGCCAGACCGCGGCGATCGACGGCGACCGGCTGCAGGTCCGCACCACCGGCAACGCGATCCTCGACCTGGTCCCGGCCAATCCCAGCCTCGACATCAATCGCGTGAACGTCCTGGCCGCATCGGATGTCGCGGGCAACTTCAGCTTCCGCGTCGCGGAGACCGGCGACATCGGGGCACCGCTGGTCATCACCGACACCGTTAGCGTGGGCGGGCGGTTCAGCCTCGAAGCGATCACCGGCGTCACCCAGGAGGCGCCATCGGCCATCGTTACGCCCGACCTCGCGGTGACTTCGCTTGGTGCCATCACACTGCTCGGCGACAACCGGATCGCCAGCATCTCCGGCATCACCGGCGGTGCCTTCGGCAACATCTCGATCCGGAACACCACGGATCTCATCATCGCCGGGCCGGTGACGCTCGTCTCGCCGAACACCTTTGCCACCATCCGTGTCGAGGTGGATGGCGGCAGCCTGACCGTCGCCGCGCCGGTGTCCGTGGTATCGCAGGAAGGCATCGGCCTGCTCACCATGCTGGCCTCGGGCAACCTGGTCGTGACGGACAGCGGCAGCGTCACCGCGCAAGGCCCGGCCACCTCCGCCATCACGCTGTTCGCCGCATCGGAAGGCAGCAGCCCCAGCGCAACCCTGCCCGGCGCGCTGATCCTCGCCGGCAATGTCACCGCGGCGGGCGAGGTCACGCTCGGCGCGGGCACCGGCGGCATCGTGCAGAGCGCTGGCGGCATCACGACCGGCGATTTGTTCGTGACCTCCTCCGGCGATGCGCTGCTGTCGAGTGCGGGCAACGCCGTCGGACGGCTGGTGTCGTTCGCGGTGGACGGGACCTTCGTGCTCGACAACGGCGTAAACGACCTGCTGGTCGTGACGGGCGCACCGTCGGAGAGCAGCGGGACTGCCGGGTCGATCGGCCTGCGGACGGGCGGCATCGTCACCCTCGTGGAGGACGCGTCGATCGAGGCGACCGCCGAGGATGGCCGCGTTTCGCTGCGCGTCGGCGCGCTGATCGCGGAGGACGGATCGCGGATCGCGGGCAATACCATCGAGCTCGCGCCCTTTGCCGCGACACCGATGCGCGTTCCGCTGGATGTGCCCGTGGACATCGACGCATCTGCGGACGCTGTGTTCGGCGTGAGCGCCGATACGCTCTCGCGCTTCGAGTTCCAGTCGCTGCGCCTCGGCGCCACGACCTTCGACGGCACCATGACGACGACGGCGGATGGGCTCAGCCTCGCCGCGGGATTCACCGTGCCGGCGACGCTCGACCTGCGGAGCCTCGCGGGAATCACGCAGGATGCCGGCGCGGGCATCGTTGCCGCCACCCTCACGGGGGGCTCGGGCGGCAGCACCGTGCTGACCGATGCAGCCAATGCCATCACCACGCTCGGCGGCTTCGAGGCTGGCGGCGACTTCACCCTGTTCAGCCAGGGTCCGCTGCTGACCGTGCCGGGCGGGACCACCGTGACCGCCGGCGGCGCGCTGACCATCGAGGTCGCCGGCGGCGGCCTGCTGGTCGACGGCACGGTCACCGGCGGCACGACCTCGCTGATCGCCGACGAGACGTTGGCGGTCAACGGCTTCTCGGCCATCGCGCTGAGCGGCCCGCTGCTGCTGCGCGCACCGGTGCTGACCCTGGCCGGGCTGGCGCAGGCGGCCGGGAACATCGTGGTGGAGGCGAGCACCAGCGCATCGCTGTCGGGCATCGCACGCACCCCCGGCGCGCTGTCGATCACCAGCCCATCGGTGACCTTCGGCGGCCTCGATGCGACCACCGCGGATGTGCGGATCGACCTGGGATCGGCGGGCTTCGCCTCCGGTGCGCTCGATGCCGGCGGCCTGCTGGTGCAAGGCGGGCGCGGTGCGGTGCTGACCGGCACCATCGACGGCATCGTGGGCGAGCCGGCGGCAGCGATCGGCCGCCGCGCGACGGCCGGCGGGGTGCTGCTGCCCGACCCGGCGCCGAACCAGGCCGACTTCACCTTCAACGACTGCCCGATCGGCAGCGCGGCCTGCGCGCCGACGCCGGTCGAACCCGTGCTGCCCTTCCTGCCGCTGCTGCCGCTGGTCAATCCGGCGGCGGTGCTGGCGGTGCTGGACCCCGCCCTGCTGCTTGCGGCGGTGGACCAGCTCAGGCCGCCGACGCCCGACCTCGCCCTCCAGCCCACGCGCGATCCGACCGAGGATAGCGAACTGGCGCCCCCCGACATCCGCGGTGGAGACTACTGATGCGCCTCACGCTCCGCCCGGCTCTGCTGTCGCTGCTGCTCGCCGGCTGCATCGCCCCGCCGCCGGAGGCCTATGTCCCCGGCGGCAGTTCCGCCAGCGGCGCCCAGGCCGTGCCGATCGGCAGCAATGCCCGCGGCGAGGCCTGCCGGATGCTGCGAAGCGGCGACACCGCCGAGGTGTTCTGCGGCGAATGGACCTCCCCCTCGGCCCGCGTGCGCCGCGTCGCGGCGGCGCCGGTGCCTGCGCTGGCCGCACAGACCGCCGCCGCCCAGGCCGCCCGCATGAGTTGCGACGCGCCGGCGACGACGAGCATCCTCGGTGGCCAGCCCGCCGCGCTGCTGAATTGCCGGCGCCATGTCGGCGGATGGCCCGCCTTCGCGCTGGTGGCCACGGCGGGCGGCAATGGCTACGAGGCCGAGGGCGTCCTGCCAGCCCTGCCGGCGGCGGAACGCGCCATCGGCATCCTGGCCGGGCTGGCGAGCCCGACCGGCACGCTGCCGCCCTCCGCCGCGCTCGACATGATGGCGGCGCGGCTGGCGCGGCAGAGCTTCGGCGCCAACGACCTCGCGCAATACGAACAGCTGATGACGCTCGGGCGCGACGCGAACCAGGCGGAGCGCTTCGTCGCCGCCGAGACCGCCTATCGCGGGGCGCTGGCGGCGCAGGAGCGGATGCTCGGCGCCGGGTCCCCCGACAGCTTCGGGCCGATGGTCAGGCTCGCGCTGCAATTGTCCAACCAGGGCCGGTATCCCGAGGCCGAGGCGATGTTCGCACGCGCCGCGCCGCTCGCGACGCGCGCCTCCGATCCGCTGGCCCGCGCGCAGCTCGCGCATTACCGCGGCCTGCACGAGGCCAACCGCCGCCAACCCGATGCCGCGCTGGCGGAGCTGAGCCGGGCCGAAGCGCTCTACGGCACGAATGTCCCACCGGAACTTCGCGCCGGCGGGGCGGCACAGCGGTCCGGCGCCTTCCAGGCCGGCGGGGCAGTGGTCGATCCGATCGCGGCGCGCGGGCTGGTCGGCCTGGTCGAGGTGCAGCGCAACCGCGCCGCCGTGCTGCGCGGCGCAGGCCGGGTGCAGGAAGCCGAGGCGGCCTCGGCGGCGGCGGCACAGCTCGCCGCTGTCGGCCCTGGCCTGCCGGGTGCGGACCTGATCGCGGCACGGGTGGCGCGCACCAGCGGCGCGGTCGCCGACAGCGCCGGGTCGCCGGGCCGCGCCGGCGGCTTTTTCGCGAGTTCCGCGGCGCGGTTCGCACGTGGGGTGCCGCGCTCACGCCCCTATGCCGACACGCTGCTGCTGCAGGCCGCAGCGGCGCTGGATGCGGGCGGCAGCGGTCGGTCCATCCTCGATCCCTGCCGTCGCGCCGCGACCGTGCTGCGCGACCTGCGCGAGGGCACCAGCGCCCGCGCGATGGCGCCCTGCGTGGACGCCTTCGCGCGCAGCGCCGGGCGCGACGACCAGGCGTTGCTGGCCGAGGCCTTCGAGGCCGCCCAGCTCGCCCAGGGCAGCGTGACGACAACGCAGATCGCGCGCGCGGCCGCGCGGCTGAGCGAAAGCTCGCGCAACCCAGCCGCGGCCGAGGCGATCCGCCAACGCGACGAGGCGGGGCGCCAGCTCGCCACGCTCTATCGCGCGCGGGACGAGGCGTCGGTGGCCGCCGGGCGCGGCGGCGGGCCTTCAGTGCAGGAGATCGACACCCGGATCGCCGCCGCACAGGACGCGCTGACCGATGCCGACCAGGCGGCGCAGACCGCGGCACCTGGCTTCGCGCAGTTGCTGCAATCGGTGTCCTCCGCCGCGGAGGTCTTCGCGCAGTTGGAACCCGGCGAGGCGCTGACCTCGGTCTTCCTGCCGCCGGAGGGCAATGGCTGGACCTTCGTCCTGCGCGACGGGCGGATCAGCGTGGGACGAATCGGCGTGACCGGCGCGCAGATGGATGCGCTGGTGGCGCAGCTGCGCGGCACGCTCGAGGACGGCAATGGCGAGAAGCCCTTCGCCGCCGGCACCGCGCACGAGATCTACCGCGCGCTGTTCGCCGAGGTGGCCGCACCGATCGCCGAGGCGCGGCGGTTGCTGGTGGTGCCCTCGGGGCAGCTCCTGTCGGTGCCCTTCGGGGTGCTGGTGGACGCGCCGCCGCCGGCGCCGACGGGGCACGACAATGTCTCCTTCCTGCTGGCGCGCATGCCGATCGCGCATGTACCCGCGCCGTCCAGCCTGGTGGCGCTGCGGCGGGCGGGCGCATCGCGGGCGTCGCAGCCGTGGTTCGGCTTTGGCGCGCCCACGCCGGTGCCGCTGGCGCAGGCGGTGCGGACCTTCCCGGCCTCGGCGCAGTGCGGGCGGCTGCTGGCGAGCCTGCCGGCGCTGGCGACGGCGGGTCTCGAATTGCAGGCATCGGGGCAGTTGATGGGGGCATCGGCGCGCGACATCCGCGCCGGTTCCGCCTTCACGGCGGAAGCGGTGCGGCGGGCGTCGCTGCGCGACTTCCGGGTGCTGCATTTCGCGACGCACGGGCTGATGCCCGGCGAGCTGTCCTGCCTGCAGGAGGCGACGATCATCGCCTCGCCGACGCCGGGTGCGCCCAATGCGTCCAACGCCCTGCTGACCGCCGGCGTCGTGCTCGAGCTCGAACTGGATGCCGATGTGGTGGTGCTGTCGGCCTGCAATTCCGGCGGCGGCAGCGCGGGCGAGAGCCTGTCGAGCCTGGCGCGGTCCATCTTCTACGCCGGCGCGCGGTCCCTGATGGTCACGCACTGGTACCTGAACGACGCCGCGGCGACGCGCATCATCGCGTATTCGCTGCGGAACCTGCAGCAGGGCCAGGGCATGGCGGAAGCGCTGCGGAACGCACAGCTCGACCTGGCGCGCAACGTGCCGGGCGGTGGGCATCCAGCGCTGTGGGGCGCCTTCGCGCTGGTGGGGCCGGGGCCTTCGGCACGCGCATCGCTGGCCAGCGCAACGGGTGCGCCCACCAGCCGCAATTGAGAGGCCGGCGGGCAGGCGTCGGTCGGCGCGGCCCAAGCGGGCGCGCGCGCCAGGCGGTGGCCGCCATGCAGCAGCGCGGGCCTAGAGGCAGAAACTGACCTCCCCGCTGGCCGCGACCTCGTAGCCGCTCAGCCGCATGGCGCGGGCCGCGAAGTCCGGCTGGCGTGCGAAGCGCATCAGCCGCTGCACCGGGGCGCCGAAATAATGCCGCCGCTCCATCACCAGGTCGAAGCGCTCGCGGAACAACGGCACGAAGCATAGCCCGCGCGCGGCCGCCTCCGCCCCGATGCCGAAGCCCGCATCGGCGCGTCCTTCCTGCACCGCGGCGGCGACCTCGTCCTCCGCCAGCGCCGGGTCAGGGAGGAACCGCACGGCGTCGAGACGGATTCCCGCCTCACCCAGCAGATGCACCAGCAGCACATGGCTGCCCGCGCGCGGCTGCCGCCCGGCAACGCGGATCCCGGGCTGCACCAGGTCAGGGATCGTCGAGATGCCGCGCGGATTGCCCGGCGGCAGGATCAGCCCCTGGGACCGCCATGCCCAGACGATACCGACCATCGGGCGGCGCGGGAGGGCGTCGCGCACCGCGGGCTCGTTGAAGGCCCCGGTGTCCGGGTCGCGCAGGTGCATGGCGGCGGCCATCGCCTCCCCCGCAGCCAGCGCCGACAGCCCATCGAGGCTGCCGCCCGCACGCAGCGCCAGGCCGCAGCCGGACTGCCGCACCGCCCAGTCGAGCAACGGGTCGTGGCTGCCGGCCAGGATCAGGGGTGGATCAAGCCGCGGCTCGGCCTCCGGCGTATCGGCCTGGGCGGTCAGCCAGCGTTCGAGCTGGGCGCGCGGAAACAGCCATTTGCCGCCGAGCTGCGCGGCCGGCACGCGCCGCGAGCGCGCCAGGTCGTACAGCGAGCGTTCGGACAGGCGCAGGAACGCGGCCGCCTCGCGCAGGGTCAACACATCGGGCATCTGCCGGCAGAAAGCGGCAAATGCTGCGCCCGGGTCAAGCCCGATCGCGGTTGACCCCGGGTGTTTGCCGAACGCAGTTTGCCGGCACGCCAGGAACCCGATGTGAACGACCTCGGAGCCGCTGTCTCGACCGCGCTGAACCTTGTGCTCACCGCAGACCCGGCGGTGGGGCAGATCGTGCTGCTGTCGCTGCGGGTCAGTTTCAGCGCCCTGCTGATCGCCGCGCTGGTCGGGCTGCCGATCGGGGCGCTGCTGGCGGTCGCGCGGTTTCCCGGGCGAGGGGCGATCCTGACCGTGCTGAACGCCCTGATGGGCCTGCCGCCGGTGGTGGCGGGGCTGCTGATCTACCTGCTGCTGTCGCGGTCCGGCCCGCTCGGCCATCTGGGGCTGCTGTTCACGCCCGGCGCGATGATCATCGCGCAGGCGGTGCTGATCGCGCCGATCCTCGCCGCCCTGTCGCGCCAGGTGCTCGAAGGTCTGTGGGAGGAATATGCCGAACAGCTGCGATCCTTCGGCGCCGGCCCGACGCGCGCCGTCCCCACGCTGCTCTGGGATGGCCGCTTCGCGCTGCTGACCGTGCTGCTCGCGGGCTTTGGCCGGGCGAGTGCGGAGGTCGGCGCGGTGATGATCGTCGGCGGCAATATCGAGGGCTTCACCCGGGTGATGACCACCGCGATCGCGCTCGAGACCAGCGCGGGCAACCTGCCGCTCGCGTTGGCACTCGGCATGGTGCTGATGACGATCGTGCTGGTGGTGAACGCGCTCGCGCAGGCCTCGCGCGACTTCGCCGCCCGGACGGGGGCGTGATGCGCGCGCCGGACAGCATCCTGCCGCTGCGCGCCGAGGGGCTCGGCTTCTCGGCCGGCGGCGTCGGCATTCTGTCGGATGTTTCGCTGACCATCGGGGCCGGGCCGCCCAGCATCATCATCGGGCCGAACGGCGCGGGGAAATCGGTGCTGCTGCGGCTGCTGCACGGGCTGCTCGCGCCCAGCGCAGGGCGCGTGCTGTGGGCGGGCGACGCCACGCGCCGGCAGGCGATGGTGTTCCAGCGGCCGGTGCTGCTGCGCCGCAGCGTGCTCGCCAATGCCGTCTATCCGCTGCGGCTGGCAGGCGTGCCGGCCGCCGAGCGCGAGCCGCGCGCCCACGCCGCGCTCGATATGGTGGGCCTTGCCGCGCTCGCCGATCGCCCGGCGCGCAGGCTTTCCGGCGGCGAGCAGCAGCGCCTGGCGCTGGCCCGTGCCGCCGCCCTGTCGCCCGAGGTGCTGTTCCTGGACGAACCTTGCGCCAGCCTCGACCCCGCCGCGACGCGCGCGGTCGAGGACATCGTCGCGACGCTGGTGACGCGCGGCACCAAGGTGGTCATGACCACGCACGACCTCGGCCAGGCCCGTCGCCTGGCTGGCGAGGTGCTGTTCCTCGATCGCGGCCGGCTGCGCGAGCAGACACCGGCCGCGGCCTTCTTCGACACGCCCACCACGCCCGAAGCCGCAGCCTTCCTGCGCGGCGAACTGGTGTGGTGAACAACCGATCCGGGAGACCCGCCATGTTGCGCCGCCTTTTCCTCGCTGCCGCCGCCGCGGCGCTTGTCCTGCCGGGTTCCGCCCGGGCGCAGGAGCGTTTCATCACGGTCGCCAGTACGACCAGCACGGAACAATCCGGCCTGTTCCGCCACATCCTGCCGATCTTCTCGGCCGAGACGGGCATCGCGGTGCGCGTGGTGGCGCTCGGCACCGGCCAGGCGCTCGATGTCGGCCGCCGAGGCGACGCCGACGTGGTGTTCGTGCATGACCGCGCCGCCGAGGAACGCTTCGTGGCCGAGGGCTTCGGCGGGCCGCGCCGGCACGTGATGTTCAATGACTTCGTCATCATCGGCCCGGCCGCCGACCCCGCGCGCATCATCGGGTTGCGCGACACCGGCGACGCGCTGCGCCGCATCGCCGCGGCGCGCGCGGCCTTCGTCAGCCGCGGCGACCGGTCGGGCACGCATGCGGCGGAACTGCGCCTGTGGCAGCTCGCCGGCGTCGATCCGGCGGCGGGGCGCGGGCAGTGGTACCGCGAGATCGGCCAGGGCATGGGCCCGGCGCTGAACACCGCCGCGGCGCAGAACGCCTATATCCTGGCCGACCGCGGCACCTGGCTGTCCTTCCGCAACCGCCAGGATCTGCGTATCGTCGTCGAGGGCGATGCCCGGCTGTTCAACCAGTACGGCGTCATGCTGGTCAATCCGCAGCGCCACGCGCATGTGAAGGCCGCCGACGGGCAGCGCTTCATCGACTGGATCGTCTCGCCCGCCGGGCAGCGCGCCATTGCGTCCTACCAGATCCATGGCGAGCAGCTGTTCTTCCCGAACGCGGACCGGGCCGAGCCGGCGTCGTGAGGATCGCGGCGTTGCCCTTGACCATGCCGGTGGCGGCGATCAGCGCCGGCTGATGATGCCGCCACCAGCCCGCCGGCCCCACTACGGACCATCCGCGGTCCACATGACCGGCAGGCGCGCGCGCAGCGCCTTGCGCGACACCTTGCCCGAGCTCGTCTCGGGCAATTCATCCAGGAAGGCGATGCGGCGCGGCACCTTGTAGCCGCCCAGCCGCGCGCGGACATGCGCGCGCAGCGCGTCCTCCAGCGCCGCATCGCCGGCGATGCCGGGGCGCAGCCGGACGAAGGCCATCACCACCTGGCCGCGATCGGCATCCGGCGCGCCGACCACGCCGCAATCCGCGATGTCGGGATGCGTGGCGAGGCAATCCTCGACCTCCGCCGGCCCGATGCGGAAGCCGGCGCTCTTGATCAGGTCGTCGGCGCGCCCGCTGTAGTGGTAGCAGCCATCGCCGTCGCGCCGCGCGAGGTCCCCGGTGCGGACCCACGGCCCCAGCCGCATCGCCTGCGTCAGCGCCGGCTGCCCCCAATAGCCCAGGAACAGCGTCGGGCAGGCTTCGGTGGTGACGATCTCGCCGACCTCGCCATCGGCGACCGGCTGGCCGGCCTCGTCCACCAGCGCGGCGACATGGCCGGGCAGCTCGAAGCCCATCGAGCCCGGCTTGGGCGGGCGCAGCCGCGCGCAATTGCCGATCATGTGGTTCACCTCGGTCAGGCCGTAGCCCTCGTTGCAGACCACGCCGAGCGTGTCGGTCAGCCAGCGGAGCGTGGCGCCTGGCAGCGACTCCCCGCCGGTCCAGACCGTACGGAGGCGAAGCGCCGGCCAGCGCGCGCGTGGCGCATCCACCTGCGCCAGGCGCTTCAGCGCGGTCGGCGTCATGAAGCTGTGCGTCACGCCGTGCCGCGCCATGAAGCCATAGGCCCATTCGGCGTCGAACCGATGCCGGCTCGCCACCATGGCGTGGCCATGGAACCAGGCGGGCAGCACCGTGTCGTTCCAGCCGCCGACCCAGGCCCAGTCGGCCGGCGTCCAGAACACCAGCCCTTCCTCCTCCATCTCGAGGTTGTAGAACAGCGAGGTCGAGAGGTTGTAGGCCCAGAGCACGCGATGCGCGTGCAGCACGCCCTTGGGCTGGCCGGTCGAACCCGAGCTGTAGATCAGCAGCGCCGGATCCTCGGCCGCGGTGTCGACCGCGACGAATTCCCGCGCATCGCCCATCGCCGAGACGGCGGCCCAGCCGCGTTCATCGGCCGCCGGCGGATCGCCCACGACCACCACGTCGCGCAGCGCGGGCAGCGCGCCGAGCGCCGGGCGCATCGCGCGCCACGGCACCGCTTCGGCCAGCAGCACCGCCGCGCCGGAATCGCGCAGGATATGCGCCACCGTCTCCGGCCCATGGAGCTGCGACACGGTCACCACGATGGCCCCCAGCGCATAGATCGCGAGATGCCCGATCGCCGCCTCCGCCGTCTGGCCGAGGCACAGCGCCACGCGGTCGCCGCGCCCCACGCCGAGCGCCGCGAGCCCTGCCGCGAAGGCGCGCGCACGCCGGTCGAGTTCGGCGTAGGTGAGGCTGGCGACACCGCCCCCCGCGGCCTCATGGACCAGCGCAATGCGTTCCGCCGCTGCGCCGGCAGCATGGCGCCCGACCGTGTCGGCGTAGATGTTGGCGCGCGACGGGATGACGATGCGCCACTGTCCCGGGCGCATCGGGTCGGGCACCAGGTTCAGCCGCGCGAGGCGTTCCTGGGCGGCGGGCGGCGGGCTGGTCATGGCTGCAAGGTCCCGGTTGCACATCGGCGCGTCGCGTGACGCTATCGGGCATGGCATCGGAATTGGAAACCGCCTTCGCGCCCCCCGCGGAGGGCATCGCCGCCACCGCCGCAATCGACCATGGCGCGTGGGATGCGCTGCTGCGCCGGCATGTGCGGCGCGGCGCGGCACCGCCGACGGCGATCGACTATGCGGGCTTCACCGCTCAGGACCGCACGGCCCTCGCGGGATATCTGGATGCGCTGCAACGCCGCGGCCCGGCGGGCCTCGACCATGCCGGGCAATTCGCCTTCTGGGTCAACCTGTACAATGCGCGCACCGTCGCGCTGGTGCTGGTTCGCATGCCGGTCGCCTCCATCCGCGACATCAACCTCGGCGGGGGCGTGCGCGCGGCGCTGCTGGGCGGGCCGTGGCAGGCGAAGCTGATGCGCGTGGCGGGCATCGACCTGTCGCTGGACGACATCGAGCACGGCATCCTGCGCCGGCTGTTCCGCGACCACCGGCTGCATTTCGCGCTGAACTGCGCCTCGCGCGGGTGCCCCAGCCTGCAGCCCCATGCCTTCGCGGGGGATACGCTGGAACGCGATCTCGAATGCTGCGCGCGGGAATTCGTCAACAGCCCGCATGGCGTGGCCGACGAGCCCGCCGGCCTTGTGCTGTCCAGCATCTTCGACTGGTACCGCAAGGATTTCGGCGGCAGCGAGCCGGACCTGCTGCGCTGCCTCGCCACCCATGCCGAGTCGCCGCTGCGCGAGAGGCTGCTGAGCGCGACGCGCGTCGCGGCCTATCGCTACGACTGGGCGCTGAACGACCGTCCCGGTCCGCTGTAACCTTGCGCGGCGGCACGGCGAACCCCATCGGTTGGTCGACGGCCCCCGGAGTTCCCCATGCAGCGACGTGCCCTCCTGTTTGCCGCCAGCGCGGCGCCGCTCTCCCGGCCCGCATTCGCGCAGCCCGCCGCGGCGCGCACGCTGCGCTTCATCCCGATCGCCGATCTCGGGCCGCTCGACCCGGTGGTGACCACCACCTACATCACGCGCAACCACGCCTACCTGGTGTGGGACACGCTCTATGGCCTCGATGCCCAGTACCGGGCGCAGCCGCAGATGGCCGCCGGCCATGGGGTCGAGGATGAAGGCCGGCGCGTTCGCATCACGTTGCGCCCGGGGCTGGTGTTCCACGACGGCACGCCGGTGCGCGCGCGCGACGCGGTGGCGAGCATCCGCCGCTGGGCGGCACGCGACGGCCTCGGCCAAAGCTTGATGGCCGAGACGGACGACCTCTCTGCCCCCGACGACGGGACCATCCTGTTCCGCCTGAAGCGCCCCTTCCCACTGCTGTTCGACGCGCTGGCCAAGACCTCCCCGCCGGTGTGCTTCATCATGCCCGAGCGCCTGGCGCAGACCGGCCCCTCCACGCCGATCCGCGAGGCGATCGGCAGCGGCCCCTATCGCTATCTGGCCGATGAGCGCGTCTCCGGCGTGCGCGTGGCCTATGCGCGCTTTGAAGGCTACCGCCCGCGCGAACAGGGCGAGCCGAGCGGCACGGCCGGGCCGAAGCGCGCCTGGTTCGACCGGGTGGAGTGGCGGATCATTCCCGATGCCGCGACCGCCGCCGCGGCGCTACAGAACAACGAGGCCGACTGGTGGGAATTCCCCACGCCGGACCTGCTGCCCCTGCTGCGCCGCCGCCCCGACCTCGCGGTCGAGAACCCCGACCCGGCCGGCTTCCTGGCGGTGCTGCGCTTCAACCAGCTGCACCCGCCCTTCGACGACCCGGGGATGCGCCGCGCGCTGCTGCCGGCGGTGCGCCAGATGGACTTCATGCAGGCCGTGGCCGGCACCGCGCCCGGCGCCTGGACCGAGGGCGTGGGCTTCTTCCCGCCCGGCTCGCCCTCGGCCAGCGCGGAAGGGATGGCGGCGCTGACCGGCCCGCGCGACCTGGCGGCAGCGCGCGCCGCGCTGTCCGGCGTGCCCATCACGGTGATCGGCCCGACCGACTACCCGAACGTCCAGGCGCTGACCGAGGTCGGCGCCGACCTGCTGCGGCGCATCGGCGCGCGGGTGGACTACACGCCGTCGGACTGGGCGACGGTGGTGCAGCGCCGGGCGAATCGCGGCGCGCCGGCGCAGGGCGGCTGGAACATGCTGTTCACCTTCTTCTCCGGCGTGGATTTCCTGAACCCCGCGGTGCACCTGATGTTGCGCGGCCATGGCACGGGCGCCTGGCCGGGCTGGCCCACCGCGCCGCGCATCGAGGCGCTGCGAAGCGCGTGGATGGCCGCGGCGGCACAGGCGCAGCCGGGCCTGGCGCAGCGCGTGCAAGCGGCGGCGTTCGACGAATTGCCCTACGTCCCGCTCGGCCAGTTCTTTCAGCAGACCGCCTTCCGTCGGGAGCTGACCGGGATGCTGCAGGGGCCGACCGTGTTCTGGAATGTCCAGCGGCAGGTGCGCTGACACTGCGGGCACCACCGCCGCGTCCGACGCGCCCCCGCTGCTGACGAGTCGCCCCGCTATGCCGCCGCGGCGCGCGGCGCAGCGCGCGTCGGCAAGGCGAGCGTCAGCGCCCAGCAGAAGGCAAGCATCAGGGCCGAGCCCAGCAGGCAGGCGGTGAGCCCGGCCCAGGCATAGAGCAGCCCCGACAGCAGCGTGCCGGCGAAGCGCCCTGCGGCATTGGCGGCATAGTAGAAGCCCACATCCTCGGCCGCCTTATCGCTGCCCGCATAGGCCAGCACCAGGTAGGAATGCACCGAGGAATTCACCGCGAACGCCACGCCGAACAGGCACAGGCCGATCGGCACGATGATGTCGGGCCGCGGCGCGCCCGCCACCAGCAGGACGGCGAGCACCGCCGGCACGACCGCCAGGCCCAGCGACCAGGCGCGCGCGGCCGGCACCTCGGACGACAATCCGTCGCTGCTCTTGCGGATCACGGCCGGCGCCGCCGCCTGGATGATGCCGTAGCCGATGGTCCAGACCGCCAGGAAGCCGCCCACCATCGTGAAGGTCCAGCCCGATGCGTAGAGGAACACCGGCAGGCCGACGACGAACCAGACATCGCGCGCGCCGAACAGGAACACGCGCGCGCCGGCCAGCAGGTTCACGCCGCGGTTCTTCGCGAACAATTCCCTGGCGGATTTCGACGCCTTCGCCCGGCCCATCAGGGGCGGCAAGGACAGCACGACGGCAACCAGGACCAGGCCCAGCGCGCCGGCCATCGCCCAGAGCGCACCGCGGAAGCCCAGCGCCTCCAGCAGCAGCCCGCCCAGGAAGAAGCCCAGGCCCTTCATCGCGTTCTTGCTGCCCGTGAAGAACGCCACCCAGCGAAACAGGCGGCCGGAGGCGTCGCCGGCGGTCAGCTTGATGGCGGATTTGCTCGCGGTCTTGGTCAGGTCCTTGGCGACGCCGCAGACGCCCTGCGCCAACACCACCCACGCCACGGACAAGGCGGCGCCCCAATCCGGCGACATGACCGAAAGCAGCACGAAGCCCGCGATCTGCGTGGCCAGGCCCACCGCCAGCATGCGCGCGATGCCGAAGCGCACCGCCAGCCATCCACCGACCAGGTTGGCGCCGATCCCCGCCGCCTCATACAGCAGGAACAGCAGCGCCAGGGTGAAGGGGCTGTAGCCCAGGCGGAAGAAATGCAGCAGCACCAGCATCCGCAACGCGCCATCGGTCAGGGTGAACCCCCAATAGGCGGCGGTGACGATGGCGTAGTTGCGGGTGCCGGCGCTGCCCATCTCAGAGGCCCACGCTGTCCATGTGGCAGGCCAGGTCCACCATGCGGCAGGCATAGCCCATCTCATTGTCGTACCAGGCGTAGATCTTCAGCAGCGTGCCGTCGGTGACCATGGTGGACAGCGCATCCACGATCGCGCTTCGCGTGTCGCGCGCGTAGTCGGCACTCACCAGCGCACGCGTCTCGTAGCCGAGGATACCGGCGAGCGGCCCGGACGCGGCCTGGGCGAACAGGGCATTCACCTCCTCGGCCGTCGTCTCGCGCCCCATCTCGAAGACGCAGTCGGTCAGCGAGGCGTTCAGCACCGGCGCGCGCACGGCATGGCCGTTCAGCTTGCCCTTCAGCTCCGGGTAGATCAGCGCGATGGCGGTGGCGCTGCCCGTGGTCGTCGGCTGCAAGGACAGCATCGCCGACCGTGCGCGGCGCAGGTCCTTGTGCGGCGCGTCCACCACGACATTGGTGTTCGTCGGATCGTGGATGGTGGTGATCTGGCCGTGCCGGATGCCGATGGCCTCATGCACCACCTTCACCACCGGGGCGAGGCAGTTGGTGGTGCAGGACGCCGCGGTGACGATGGGGTGAAGCGCCGGGTCGTAGAGCTGCTCGTTCACGCCCACCACGACATTCAGCACGCTGTCGAACTTCACCGGGGCCGCGACGATGACGCGCTTCGCCCCGCGGTCGAGATGCCCTTGCAGCGTCTCGGGCGTGAGGAACTTGCCGGTGCATTCCAGCACGACATCCACGCCCAGATCGCCCCAGGGGATATCCGCGGGCCTGGCATGTTCGGAATAGCTCATGCGGCGGTTGCCCATGCGGATGGCCGCATGGCCCTCGGCCGCGATGTCGGCGCGCCAGCGGCCCTGCACGCTGTCGAATTCCAGCAGATGCGCGATGGCCGGCGCACCCCCCTTGATCTCGTTGAGGTGCACGACCTCCAGCCGATTGCCCGCGCGCGGATCGTCGCCCTGGCGGTCCGCCGCGCCCATTGCGGCGCGCAAGGCGAGCCGCCCGATGCGCCCCATGCCGCTGATGCCAACCTTCACGCCATCGCCTCCAGTCTTGTCGAAACGCTCACCGGATGACCGCATGCGGGTCGGCCAGTTCATCCACCCGAGCCTTCAGGGCGATGCGGTCGAGCGAGGCGACGGGCAGGCTGATGAAGGCCTCCAGACGGCGGCGCAGCCCGGCATAGACCTCGTTGAGCAGCGTCGCGCGTTCGGCCGCCGTGCCGTTGAACTTCGAGGGGTCCGGCAACGGCCAGGCGCCGGTGATGGTCGTCGCGCCGAAATCCGGGCAGATCTGCCCCTGCAGCGTGTCGCAAAGGGCGATCACGAAATCCATCCTGGGCGCGTCAGGTCCCGTCAGTTCGTTCCATGATTTCGAGCGCAGATCCGAGACGTCATGACCCAGCGTCTTGAGCAGGGTCAGCACCTCCGGCAGCGGTCCCTCGGGCCGTGGGTCGGAGCCGGCGGACCAGCCTTCGAAGCGGGGCCTGCCGATCTTGTCGAGAATTGCCTCCGCCATCACGGAGCGGGCGGAATTGTGCGTACAGAGGAACAGCACGTTGAAAGCCGGTGGGGCCATGATGCTGTTTTCCCGTGTGATGGTGTCGAGCATCCGGCCGAGATCGCCGCAGCGGGCGGGTTCGCCGCCGCAACAGGCTTCGACCAGGAAGGCAAGCAGGGCGCGCAGCCGCGCGAACTGCACCGCGTAGATCAGGCTGCGGCCCTGCCGGGTCGCGCCGATCAGCCCGGCCTGGTCCAGCGCGCGAAGGTGGAAGGACAAGGTGGAGGACGGCACGCCGAGCCGGTGCGCGATGTCGCCCGCGGCCACGCCGCTTGGCCCGGCATCGAGCAGCACGCGCAGCAGGTCGAGCCGGGTGCCCTGGCCCAGGGCAGCGAAGGCGAAGGCTGCGTCATTCGTTTCCATTGTTCCATTATGATCGAATCAAATATATGCGGGATGACGGTTCGATGAATGCTGCAAGTCAGATGAGGCAGCATGCGACCCTGTCGCGCGCGCGCTCCATCGGGTTCTCGTTCCCGCCATGGTCACCGTGGTGCGGGCGGTTGCGCGTGGCGCCCGGCCCTCGTCGAGCAACCATTATGCGGTCGTGGTGGCGAGTGCGCGGACTGCCCGGATGGTGCCGAGCCGGGCGCCCGATGAGGACCATCAGGTTGAAACTGCCGGATATCCGCGGCCTTTGTGGAACGGCGGCGGGAACCGGATCCCGGATTTCCCTGCGGCGGCAGTCACCCGTCCGTCGCGTCCAGAAGCCGATACCCTACCCCGGCTTCAGTCCGGAGGAGGCCTGCCGCCACCCCCAGCTTCGCGCGCAGTTGCCCGACATAGACCCGCAGGTACTGGCTGTCCTCCGCATGCGCTGGCCCCCAGACCTCGGTCAGCAGGCGGCGCTGCGTCACCACCCGGCCAAGGTCGCGCGCAAGTGCCGCGAGCAGATCCCATTCGCGCGGCGTGAGCGCGAGTTCCACATTCGCCACCCGTGCCAGTCGCCGCTCCAGATCCACCGCCAGCGGTCCTGTCGTGACCACCACGGCCGGCGCCTCCGACAGCAGCGCACGACGCGTCGCCGCCCGCAGCCGGGCCAGCAGTTCGGCCAGGCCGAAAGGCTTCTCCACATAATCATCGGCCCCGGCATCCAGGGCCGCCACCTTCTCCGCCTCCCGGTCGCGGGCGCTGATGATGATGACGGGTACGCTGCTGAAGGCCCGCAGCCGCTCGAGCGCTTCCTTGCCATCCATGTCCGGCAGGCCGAGGTCGAGCAGCACGCAGGCCGGGCCGCGCGCAGCCGCAAGGCGCAGCCCCTCGCGTGCCGTTTCCGCGCGCAGCGCCGCGTAGCCGGCTGCCTCCAGGGCCGGGCCAAGGAAGCGATGGATCTGCGGTTCGTCATCGATCACCAGGACCGGAAGGCGCGCCACCGTCATGCCGCAAACCGCAGCGATATGCGCGTCCCACGCCCGGCCGCGATCGGGCTTTCCGCGGCGATGCGGCCGCCCATCGCGACGACCAGGCCGCGGCAAATGGACAGCCCAAGGCCCGAACCCGCTGCGATGCTATCGGCGCGCGCCGCACGGAAGAACGCATCGAAGATGCGCGGCAGGTCGTCGGCCGGGATGCCAGGTCCGTCATCCTCGACCACCACCAGCATGTCCGTCCCCTCACGCTGCGCCGCGACGCGCACGGCGCCGTCGGGTGCAGAGTACTTCAGCGCATTGTCCAACAGATTCTCCAGCACCCTGTCGAGCAGCGCGGGGTCGAGAAGCGGTCGCTGCAGCCCTGTCGGCACGTCGCGCAGGATGCGCCGGCCTGGATGCGCGTTCTCGGCGTGGGCGGCTGCGTCCTCCAGCGCCTGCGCCACGTCCACCGGCTCGCGCCGGGGGGTGACCTGCCCGGCCTCCAGCCGCACGATGTCGAGGATGGCGGACATCCAGCGGGCGAGGCGCGTCGCCTCCTCCTCGATGCTGGACAGCAGGTCGGCGCGGGTGGCCTCCGACAGCGCCGCGCCGGCGGACCGCAGCGTCTCCGCGGCACCGCGAATGGTGGTGAGCGGCGTGCGAAGGTCATGCCCAAGGCTGGTCAGCAGCGCGGTGCGAAGCGCCTCCGTCTGGCCACGCGCGCGGGTATTGGCGGCGATATCCGCCAGGCGCGCGCGTTCCAGCGCGACGGCCGCCTGGTCCAGCAGCGCTTCGATCGCGCGATCGGCCTCCGGGTCCGGCGTCTCCGCCTCCGGGCGCATGCCAAGCAGGCCGAGCGCCACCGCCTCGCCCTCGCGCACCGCTGTCAGCGGCAGGAAGCGCCAGGCGCTGGTGGGCAGCGTCGCGGTGCCGCGGCCGGCGGCGCGGCCATTGGCCAGGGCCCATCGCGCGGCGGCCATGGCGCCGTCATCGGGTGTGGCGTCGGCGGGGTGCGCCGCGCGCAGCACGGGCTCGGCCTGCGGCACTGCGTCCCGCGTAAACTGCCCGGGCAGGGTTGCCGCCAGCGCCTCATCCAGGGGCAGCAGCAGGCAGGCGGGGCCGCCGATGATGCGCGCGGCCTCCTCGACCACGGCCATCTGCAACTCGGCCATCGAGGCCTGCGCGTTGAGCCGCCGCGACAGCGCGGTCAACCGCCCCAGCGCCGCCAGCCGCAGCGCCGCCGATCGCACATTCCGCCCGAGCCGGCCCGTCGTGCCGGCCAGCAGCGCCGCAACCGCGCCGAACACCACGGCGCCCAACACATCCTGCGCCGAGGCGATGGTCAGCGTGTAGCGCGGCGGCAGGAACAGGAAGTTCCAGACGAGGAAGGCCAGCACCGCGCCCACCCCCGCCTGCAGCGGCCCGACGATGGCGGCGATCGCCACGATGGCCGCCAGATAGACCATGCCGAAGGCGGCATCGGGCACCATGCCATCGAGTGCCACGCACAGCAGCGTGGCCGCCCCCACCAGCAGCGGCACGACAAGCCATGCGGCCCAGGCCGGCAGATGGCGTGGCACGGGCGCGGCGCGCGTGACCGCCTGGCTCGGCACCACCTGCAGGGTGAACTCCGGGGCCTGCCGGGTCAGGGCCGCGATCAAGGTTTGCCCCGATGCGCGTCGCCACCAGGGCGGCTCGCCGCGGCCGAGGATGATGTGCGTGGCGCGTCGCGCGCGGGCATGGGCCAGGATGGCGGCCGGCAGGTCGGTGGCGGTGGTCACCTCGGTCTCGGCGCCGAGTTGCTGCGCCAGGGCGATCCCCGGGCCAGGGTCCGCGTTCTGGCCGGGCTGCTCGACATGCAGGGCCAGCAGCGGCGCGTGCAAGGCGTCGGCCAGCCGGCGGGCCTGCTGCAACACCGGCTCGGCTGCCGCACCGCCCGGGATGAGCGCCAGCACGCGATCGCCCACGGGCCACGGCCCCGCCACGGCGTTGCGTCGCATCCAGGAGGTGACGTCGGCATCCACCCGGTCCGCCGTGCGGCGCAGCGCCAACTCGCGCAAGGCGGCCAGCGCGCCCTCCTTGAAGAAGCCACGCAGCGCGCGCTCGGCCTGCTCCGGGCGATAGATCTTGCCCGCCCGCATGCGCTCCAGCAGTTCCGCGGGGGGGATGTCCACCAGCTCCACCGCATCGGCGCCCTTCAGCACGGCGTCGGGCACGGTTTCCGCCACGCGCACGCCGGTGACGCGCGCCACCGCCTCGGCGCTGCTCTCCAGGTGCTGGACGTTCATCGTGGTCCAGACCTCGATGCCGGCGTCCCGCAATTCCTCGACATCCCGCCAGCGCTTGGCGTGGCGGCTGCCTGGCGCGTTGGTATGGGCCAGCTCATCGAGCAGCAAGGTGGCGGGGCGTCGTGCCAGGGCCGCGTCCAGGTCGAACTCGTGCAGCACCTGTCCGCGATAGGCGATGGCGCGCAGCGGCAGGCGCGGCAGCGCGCCGATGGCGGCCTCGGTCTCGGCGCGGCCATGCGTCTCGACCAGGCCGATCAGCACCTCGCGCCCGGCAGCATGCAGGCGGCGGCCCTCCGCCAGCATCTCCACCGTCTTGCCCACGCCAGGCGCGGCGCCGAGGAACACCTTCAGCCGGCCGCGGCCTTCCCGCGCCGCCACTTCGGCCAGCGCGTCGGGATCGGGGCGTTCGGGCGCGGCGGTGTTCATGCGCCCCCAGGATAGGAGAGCGCGCGCCTCACGTCAGCGACGCAGGACGCGCCGCGCCCAGGTGCGGCATCACCGCAGCGCATCGAGCGCGAGGTTGAGCCGCAGCACGTTCACGCGCGGCTCACCGAGCAGGCCGAACTCGCGGCCCTCGACATGCTGCTCCACCAGCGCGGCGAGGCGCGCAGTCGGCAGGGATCGGGCCTGGGCCACGCGCGCGACCTGCGCCATGGCGTTCTGCGGGCTGACATGCGGGTCGAGGCCGGACCCACTCGCCGTGGCGGCATCGGCCGGGATGTTGCGTGCACCGGCCAGGCGCTCGTTCACGGCAGCCAGCAACGCGGCGCTGGTCGGGCCAATCTGCGAGGCGGCTGAGGAGGCGGCGTCATAGGGCGCCGCGGAGGTGGCCGAGGGGCGGCCATGGAACCAGCGGTCACCCTCGAAATGCTGGCCGATCAGGGCGGAGCCGATCACCCGGTCGCCTTGCCTGACCAGGCTGCCGCCGGCGCGCTCCGGCATCACGAGGCCGGCCAGGGCAGTGACGCCGAGCGGCACGGCGACGCCCAGCAGCAAGGTGAAGCCGAGCAGCAGGGAAAGCAGCGGGCGCAACATGGTTCAGGCCACTCCGATGAGGGTGAGCAACACGTCGATGATCTTGATGCCGATGAAGGGCGCGATGAGGCCACCGAGCCCGTAGATCAGGAGGTTGCGCCGCAGCAGCGCCGCCGCGCCGAGTGCCGCATAGGTGACGCCGCGCAGCGCCAGCGGCACCAGGGCCACGATGATCAGCGCGTTGAAGATGACGGCCGAGAGTATCGCGCTTTGCGGGCTGGTCAGGCCCATCACGTTCAGCGCCGCGAGGCCCGGATAGGTCGTCACGAAGATCGCCGGCAGGATCGCGAAATACTTCGCCACGTCATTGGCGATGGAGAAGGTGGTGAGTGCGCCGCGGGTGATCAGCAGCTGCTTGCCGATCTCCACCACCTCGATGAGCTTGGTCGGGTCGCTGTCGAGGTCGACCATGTTGCCGGCCTCGCGCGCCGCCTGGGTCCCGGTCTGCATGGCAAGGCCCACATCGGCTTGCGCGAGGGCCGGTGCGTCATTGGTGCCGTCGCCCGCCATGGCGACGAGGCGCCCTTCGGCCTGTTGCGCGCGGATGTAGTCGAGCTTCTGCTGCGGCTTGGCCTCGGCGAGGAAGTCATCGACGCCCGCCTCCGCGGCGATGGCTGCTGCGGTGAGGCGATTGTCGCCCGTCACCATCACGGTGCGGATGCCCATGCGGCGCAGTTCGATGAAGCGTTCGCGCATGCCGGGCTTGACGATGTCCTTCAGCTCGATGGCGCCGAGGATGCGCCCATCCTTGGCGACCGCGAGCGGTGTCGCGCCGGTGCGGGCGATGCGGTCGATCCCGACGACCAGTTCGGCCGGTATCGCGACACCCAGCGTCGCGGCCAGGCTGTCCACCGCGCCCTTGCGATAGGCGCCGCCGGGAAGGTCCATGCCCGAGATGCGCGTCTGCGCGGTGAAGGGCACGGCCCGCGCGCCGTCCGGCGTGGTGGCGGCGATGCCGTAGCGCTCCTTGGCGAAGGCCAGGATGCTGCGGCCCTCAGGCGTTTCATCCGCCAGGCTGGCCAGCACGGCGGCCTCGGCCATCTCCGCCTCGCCCACGCCGGTTGCCGCGATGAAGGCGGCAGCCTGGCGATTGCCGAAGGTGATGGTGCCGGTCTTGTCGAGCAGCAGCACATCGACGTCGCCCGACGCCTCGACCGCGCGGCCCGAGGTGGCGAGTACGTTGAACCGCACCAGCCGGTCCATCCCCGCGATCCCGATCGCCGAAAGCAGCCCGCCGATCGTGGTCGGGATCAACGTGACCAGCAGCGCGGCGAGCACCACCACGGAGGGCGTGCCACCGCTGTAGCTGGCGAAGCCGACCAGCGTGACGACGGCGATCAGGAAGATGATCGTCATGCCGGCGAGCAGGATATCCAGCGCGATCTCGTTCGGCGTCTTCTGGCGCGCCGCACCCTCGACCATGGCGATCATGCGGTCGAGGAAGGTGCCGCCTGCCTCGGCGGTGATGCGGACCAGGATGCGGTCGCTGACCACCAGCGTGCCGCCGGTGACCGCGCTGCGGTCGCCGCCCGCCTCGCGGATCACCGGGGCGCTTTCGCCAGTGACGGCGCTTTCGTTCACGGAAGCGATGCCGTGGACGATCTCGCCATCCGAGGGGATGATCTCGCCCGCCTCCACCAGCACGTGGTCGCCGCGCTTCAGGTCGGCGGCGGCGCGCGGGGCAGTGATGGCGAGGTCGTCGGGGTTGGGCACCCAGCGCGCCATGGTGTCGCCGCGCGCGGCGCGCAGCGAGGCGGCGCGGGCCTTGCCCCGCCCCTCCGCGACGGCCTCGGCGAAGGTGGCGAACAGCACCGTGAGCCAGAGCCACGCCGCGACACTCGCCTGGAAGCCGAACGGATTCCCTGCCAGCGCATCGCGCACCGCCAAGATGGTAACGAGGATAGACACCACTTCGGTGACGAAGATGACCGGATTGCGGACCAGCTGGCGCGGGTCGAGTTTCAGCACGGCGTCGAGCGCCGCGCGACGGAGAATGGCGCCGTCGAACAGCGCGATGGAGGTTTGCATGGGACGGGCCTTCAGAAGGTCTGGCCGGCGAGCATCGCGACATGCTCGGCGATCGGGCCAAGGGCGAGGGCGGGCAGGTATTGCAGCCCGCCCAGGATGAGGATCACGCCGGCCAGCAGCCCGATGAACAGCGGGCCATGGGTCGGCAGGGTGCCGGGGCCTTCGGGCGCGCGCGGCTTGGCCGCCAGGCTGCCGGCGATGGCCAGCACCGGGATGACGAAGGCGAAGCGCCCGGCCAGCATGGCAAGGCCCAACGTCGTGTTCAGCCAGGGCGTGTCGGCGGTCAGTCCACCAAAGGCCGAGCCGTTGTTCCCGGCGGCCGAGGTGAAGGCATAGAGCATCTCCGACAACCCATGCGGGCCGGCATCCTGGAGCGAGGCGGTGCCCGCCTCGAGCACCAGCGAAAGCCCCGCGAAGCCCAGGATCGCGGCGGGCAGCACCAGCACCGCCAGCATGGCGAGCTTGACCTCGCGTGCCTGCACCTTCTTGCCGAGATATTCCGGCGTGCGGCCGACCATCAGCCCGGCGATGAACACCGCCAGCAGGGCAAAGACCAGCATGCCATAGAGGCCCGAGCCGACGCCGCCGGGCAGCACTTCACCCAGTTGGATCAGGAACATCGGCACCAGCCCACCCAGCGGCGTGAAGCTGTCGATCATGGCATTCACAGCGCCGCAGGACGCGCCTGTGGTGGTGGCCGTGAACAGGGCGGCGAGCGCCAGGCCGAAGCGGAGATCTTTGCCCTCCATGTTGCCCTGTGCGGGCGACACGCCGGCGGCGATGTGCAGCGGGTTGCCGCCCGCCTCGGCGGCATAGATCGCCAGCGTCGCGACCAGCACGAAGCCGACCATGACGGCGAGCAGCGCGCGCCCCTGCCGCGCATCGCCGACGATGCGGCCGAAAGCGAGGCAAAGGCCGAAGGGGATGACGACCTGCAGGATGATCTGCAGGCTGGTGGCGAGCGCGCTCGGCCCCTCGAAGGGGTGCAGCGAATTCACGCCGAAGAACCCGCCGCCATTGGTGCCGAGATGCTTGATCGCCAGTTGGAAGGCGACGGGGCCGAGCGCGATCGTCTGCTCGCCGCCGGCCAGCGTTGTGGCGGTGGCGCTCGCGGCCAGGGTCTGCGGCACGCCCATGGCGATGAAGGCGAAACCCGCGATGACCGCACCTGGCAGCAGAAGCCACAGCGTGATGCGCGTGAGGTCCGCCCAGAAATTCCCGAGCTGGGTCACCCCGCCCGCGGCGAAGGCGCGCATCACGGCGAAGGCCAGCGCGGTGCCGGTGCCGGCGGAGAGGAAATTCTGCACGGCAAGGCCGGTCACCTGGCTGAGATGCGACATCGCCGCCTCGCCGGAATAGGCCTGCCAGTTCGTGTTGGTCACGAAGGAGATGGCGGTGTTGAAGGCCAGGTAGGGCGGTATCCCACCGAAGCCCTGCGGGTTCAGCGGCAGCGCGCCTTGCAGCCGAAGCAGCCCGTACAGGAACAGGAAGCCCGCCGCATTGAAGGCCAGCATGGCCAGCAGGTAGCCCTGCCAGCTCTGCCCGCGCGCGGGGTCCACGCCCGCCGCCCGCAGCACGCCGCCATCGATCCCGGCGAGCAGGCCCATGCGGCCCTGCGACAGGGCATCGAGCCATCGCCCAACCGGCACCGCGAGCAGCAGCGCGCAGCCCAGCACGAGCGCGATCTGCGCCCACCCGATGATCGTCATGTCAGAGGCTTTCAGGCCGCAGCAGGGCCCAGAGGAGATACACGAGGAGTCCGAAGGCGACCGTGCCGCCAAGCCAAAGTTCGATGCTCATGGTCACACGCGCTGAACGGCACGGACGTACAGGCCGAGCACGGCAAAGCAGGCCAACCCGGTTGCAAGGAGAGTGAGATCAAGCATGGAAGCCCCCGCGAAAGGACTCGCAGAGTGCCTACGGGCGGCGTGGCGGGACGATGCGGAAGTGACGCCTTGGGCGTAAGGAATTCGCAAGGGCGCGCGCTATGGGAGCAGGTCGCGGGTTCTGACCTCGCTCACACGGGCGCCGGTGCGGAGGCGCTACATCGATCGGGAAAGGTCGAGACCTTCCTGGACTTCCTGATGCGGGACCATCCTTCGCGATGCCGAGAGGTTGGCTCTGGACGCGGTCGCAACCCTCGCCAGCGGTCGGCGCCGCATATGCATTGAAATCCAATGGAAACTCACCAGTATCGGCGAAGGTCTGACCCTGTCCGAAAAAATGAGGCTTCATGGCACGAAGGTTCGCCGCGTCATCGCGCGCGCTAATGCGCTGTTGGCGACCGCTACGAGGCCGGTCGCCGCGGCTTCTGGCACTTGGCATGCTGCTGGTCACCTTGGTCGGCTGCGACGACAAACCAACGGGCGCGGCGGCGAATCCCGCCCCGCCGGCTCCCGTTGCCGTGACAGTGGTGACGCTGGAACGACGTGAAATTCCGGTGACCTCCGTGCTGCCGGGACGAACCGCGCCATTCCGGGCCGCTGAGGTTCGCCCGCAGGTCGGCGGGGTCCTGCGGGAGCGCCTTTTTGTGGAAGGCGAGGCCGTTGCGGCTGGCCAGTCGCTGTTCCAGATCGATCCGGCGCCCTTCGAGGCGGCGGTCCGGCGTGCCGAGGCGGCGCTGACGCGCATCGAGGCGACCGAGCGCGTCGCCTTGAGCACCGCGAACCGCCTGCGGGCCCTGGCGCGGGTGCAGGCGGTCAGCGAGCAGAACCTGGAGAACGCCGAGGCGACCCTGCGCCAGACCCAGGCGGACGTCGTCTCCATCCGGGCCGCGCTGGAGACCGCGCGGATCGACCTCGGCTACACTCGCGTCGCCTCGCCGATTGCCGGGCGCACCGGCCGCACCAGCGTCACGCCCGGCGCGCTGGTCACCGCGAACCAGTCGACCGCGCTGGTCACCGTCACGCAACTCGACCCCATCCTGGTCGACCTGACGCAGCCCAGCGCGGTGCTGCTCCAGCAGCGGCGCGATGTGTCCAGCGGCGCGCTCCGCCGCCCATCGGCCGACCGTGCGGAGGCGCGCCTGCTGCTCGAGGACGGCTCCGAGTATCCCCATGCCGGGGAGGTGCAGTTCTCCGAGGTGATCGTGGACCAGGGAACCGGCTCCGTCACCGTGCGGGCTGTGTTTCCCAATCCCGACCAGCTGCTGCTGCCCGGCATGTTCGTCCGTGCGCGCGTCGAGGAAGGTGTGACCGACCGGGCGATCCTGGTGCCGCAGCGCGCCGTGCTGCGTACGCCGCGCGGCGAGCCCATGGCCTTCGTGGTGAATGCGGAAGGGGTGGTCGAGCAGCGCGTGCTGCGCGCCAGCCGGACCGTGGGCAGCGATTGGCTGGTGACGGATGGCGTGACGGCAGGAGAGCGCGTGGTGATCGAAGGGCTGCAACGCATCCGCGCCGGCGCCCGGGTGCGGGCGAGTGAGCGCGCCGCCGCCGCGCCGGCCGCGAGCTAGACCCGGGCCATGGCCCGCTTCTTCATCGATCGCCCGGTCTTTGCCTGGGTCATCGCCATCGGCATCATGCTGGCCGGCGCGCTGGCGCTGCGAAGTATGGCCGTCGCCCAGTACCCGGCCATCGCGCCGCCCGCCATTTCCATCAACGTCAACTTCCCCGGCGCCTCGGCGGAGACGGTCCAGACGACCGTGGTGCAGGTCATCGAGCAGCAGCTGAGCGGCATCGACAACCTGTTGTTCTTCGACTCCCAGACCACCAAGGATGGTGCAGCGCGAATCCAGCTGACCTTCGCACCTGGCACCAATGCCGACACCGCCCAGGTGCAGGTGCAGAACCGCGTGCAGCTGGCAGTGCCCCGCCTGCCGCTGACGGTGCAGCAGCAGGGCATCCGCGTCGTGAAGTCCTCCGGCAACTTCCTGCTGGTGGTGGGGTTCGTCTCGACCGACGGCCGGATGGAACGGATCGACATCTCAGACTTCCTGGTGGCCAATATCCAGGATCCGATCAGCCGCACGGCAGGCGTGGGCGACTTCCAGGTGTTCGGCGCGCAGTTCGCCATGCGTATCTGGCTGGACCCGGCGAAGCTGATCAATTTCGGGCTCACGCCGTCCGACGTCGCGGCCGCCGTGCGTGCCCAGAATGTCCAGGTCTCGAGCGGCGAGATGGGCGCGTTGCCGGCGGTGCCCGGCCAGCAGCTGAACGCTACCATCATCGGTCCGTCCTACCTGCAGACGGTCGAGGAGTTCGGGGCGATCCTGATGCGCGTGCGCCCGGATGGGTCGCAGGTGCGGCTGCGTGATGTCGCGCGCGTGGAGATCGGCGGCGAGAACTACTCCATCACCACTCTGCTCGATGGCCGGCCGGCCAGCGGCATAGGCATACGCCTCGCAAGCGGGGCCAATGCGCTTGACACGGCGGCCGCGATCCGCGCCACCGTCGACCGGCTGCGCCCGAGCTTCCCGCCCGGGCTGGAGGTCGTCTACCTGCAGGACACCACGCCCTTCGTGCAGCGCTCCATCAGGAGCGTCATCATCACGCTGCTCGAGGCGGTGGTGCTGGTGTTCGTGGTGATGTTCGTGTTCCTGCAGAACCTCCGCGCCACGCTCATCCCGACCATGGCCATCCCGGTGGTGCTGCTGGGCACCTTCGCGGTGCTGCAGGCGCTGGGGTTCAGCATCAACACCCTGACCATGTTCGGCCTGGTGCTGGCGATCGGGCTGCTGGTGGATGACGCCATCGTCGTGGTCGAGAATGTCGAGCGCGTGATGGCCGAGGAGCATCTTTCCCCGCTGGTGGCCACGCGGCGGTCGATGGATCAGATCACCGGCGCGCTGGTGGGCATCGGCCTGGTGCTCTCGGCGGTGTTCCTGCCGATGGCCTTCTTCGGCGGATCGGTCGGCGTCATCTACCGGCAGTTCTCGGTGACCGTCGCCACGGCCATGGCGTTGTCGGTTCTCGTCGCGATCTTCTTCACGCCGGTCCTGTGCGCCACGATGCTGCGGCCGCACAAGCCGGACCAGGGCAAGCGAGGCGTCTTCGGCTGGTTCAACCGCGGCTTCGACCGCATGACGCGCGGGTATGTCGGCGGCGTTCGCGCCAGCCTGCGCCGGCCGGCGCGGATGCTGGTGATCTATGCGGTGCTCCTCGCGGTCCTCGGCTACGGCTTCCTGCGCCTGCCCGGCGGCTTCCTGCCAAACGAGGACCAGGGCATCGCCTTCGCGCAGGTGACCGCCCCGCCGGGCGCGACGGCGGACCGCACGCAACGCGCACTCGACGACCTGGGCCGCTACCTGCGCGAGGAGGAAGGCGCCGTTGTCGACAACCTGTTCGCGATCAACGGGTTCAGCTTCGGCGGCCGCGGACAGAATTCCGGGCTGGGCTTCATCACGCTGCGCGACTGGGACGTGCGGCGCGGCGCGGAGAACACCGTCCAGGCCCTGACGGCGCGGATAAACGCGCGCTTCGGGAGTTACCAGGACGCCCTCGTCGTCGCCTCGGCCCCGCCGGCGGTGCGCGAGCTGGGCAACGCCACCGGTTTCTCCTTCCAGCTCCAGGACCGCGGCGGGCAGGGCCACGCAGCACTGATGGCAGCGCGCGATCAATTGCTGGCCCTGGCAGCAGCGAGCCCCATCCTGTCACGGGTGCGGGCCAACGGCCTGAACGACGAGGCGCAGTTTCGCCTGATCGTGGACTGGGAACGCGCCAGCGCGCTCGGCCTGTCCATCACCGAGGTGAACTCCACCCTGTCGACCGCCTGGGGAGCGACCTACGTCAACGACTTCATGGACCGAGGGCGCGTCAAGCGGGTCTATATGCAGGGGCAGCCGGAAGCGCGCATGGTGCCCGGCGATCTCGACAAATGGTTCGTCCGCAACGCGCAGGGTCAGATGGTGCCGTTCTCCGCCTTCGGTCGCACCGTATGGGAATTCGGCTCGCCGCGACTGGAGCGCTTCAACGGAATCGCCTCGCGCGAAATCCAGGGCATGCCCGCCGCCGGCTACACGACCGGACAGGCCATGGACGAGATGGAGCGGCTCGCGACCCAACTGCCTCCCGCCTTCGGCTTCGAATGGAGCGGCATTTCGTACCAGGAGCGTCAAACCTCGGGCCAGGCGCCGGCGCTCTATGCGTTGTCGCTGATCGTGGTGTTCCTGTGCCTGGCGGCGCTCTACGAAAGCTGGTCGATCCCCACCGCCGTCATGCTGGCTGTGCCGCTCGGTGTGCTGGGGGCGGTGCTCGCAACCTTGTTCAGTGGCCTGTCCAACGACGTGTATTTCCAGGTGGGGCTGCTCGCCACGATCGGGCTGACCGCCAAGAACGCCATCCTCATCGTCGAATTCGCGCGCGAGGGATTCGACCGTGGCCTCTCGCTTGCCGAGGCAGCGGAGGAGGCGGCGCGCCAGCGACTGCGGCCGATCATCATGACCTCGCTCGCGTTCACGCTCGGGGTGGTGCCGCTCGCCATCGCGGCTGGCGCAGGCTCGGGCGCGCAGAACGCGATCGGCATCGGCGTGATCGGCGGCGTTGTCGCGGGCACCGTGCTCGCCGTGGTGTTCGTGCCCGTGTTCTTTGTGCTGGTGCTGCGAATCTTCGGTGCGCGGCGACCGGGCGAGGCGGCGCATCGTCGGACCGCCGTGCCCGTCCAGGCTGGTGACTAGGCATGGGCGACGTCCTCGACCGGCCCCCAGGCAGGGCTGGCCTGCGGGCCCGCCCGCGGGCCGCGATGTCGGAGGGCGCGCGGCGGCAGCGGCTGTGCAAAGCCGCGGCGGGCGTGTTCCTGCACAACGGCTACGCGGCAGCGAGCATGGACGAGGTCGCCCGCGCAGCGGGCATGTCCAAGCGCACGCTGTACCAGGTGTTCCCCTCCAAGGCGGCGCTGTTCGAGGCGACGATTGCCGCCACCCTCGTGCCGATCGCGCTCGATACCGATCTCGAACGCGAACCCGACTTGCGGCGGGCCTTGACGGGCATCCTGTTCGCGGCGGCGGAGCATCTTCTTGCCGAGGAACAGATCGGCATCTTTCGCCTCGTGATCGGCGAAAGGCATTGCTCGCCAGAGGTCGCGCAGGCCACGCATCGCGTGTTGACAAGCCGCGGGGCGAGCGCGTTGGAGCGACGCCTCACGACCGAGGCTGCCGCGGGGCGCCTTGGTCTGGCGAACCCCACCACGGCGGCACGCATGCTCTACGGCATGGTCCTGGGCTCGGCGCAGATGCGCCTGCTGCTTGGCGTGCGTGACCCAATCGCGTCCACCGAGATCCAGGCGCTCACACAGGAGGCAGTCCGACTTTTTCTGGACGGTGCTGCGGTTCGCGCCGGGTGAGACGCGGCTGCGCGACCGATGCTGGCGGATCGCTGCGCCGCCCGGCCGGTCATGCCGGCGTCGCGACGCTGAAGGCCACGCCGGGATGCGTAGCGGTACGCTGGGGTTTTGCCGCGCTTGCCGTCGACTTCCAGGTCATCGGGCCGATGGCGCGCAGCGTCGGCGACCTGCGCGCGACGCTGTCGGTGATTGGCGAGCCCCGCGCAGCACCCGCGACGCCCGTGCAGGGGGGCAGGGTCACGATCAGCCCGAATCGTGTTCGAGCCGATCATTGACGCAGCGCCGATCGCACAGACCCCTTGCGGCGCTTCAAGACTGCGATGAGATCGGCTCTGCCGAGCCCGCTGAGTGCCCGGACGCCCGCCGCCGGCCCACCGCACGCGCGACGACGTAGAAGACCGGCGTGAACAGCAGCCCGAACACCGTGACGCCGAGCATGCCGTAGAAGACCGCGACACCCAGGCTCTGCCGCATCTCGGCTCCCGCCCCCGTTGCGATGGTCAGGGGCAGCACGCCCAGGATGAAGGCAAGGCTGGTCATCAGGATCGGCCTCAGCCTGGTGCGCGCGGCAGCGACCGCCGCATCCCAGCGGCTGGCGCCGTCCTCCTCCGCCGCGCGGGCGAATTCGACGATCAGGATCGCATTCTTCGCCGCCAGCCCGACCAGCACCACCAGCCCGACCTGCACCAGCACGTTGTTGTCGAGCCCGGCCCAGCGCACGCCCAGCAGCGCCGCCAGCACCGACATCGGCGCGATCAGCACGATCGCCAGCGGCAGCAGCCAGCTCTCGTACATCGCCGCGAGCACGAGGAACACGAAGACAACCGCGAGGCCGAAGGCGATCGGCGCGGTGTTCCCCACCATCGTCTCCTGCAGCGCGATCTCGGTCCATTCGTAGCCGAAGCCTTCCGGGAGGGTCTGCGCCAGCACGCGTTCCATGATGGCAATCGCCTGGCCGGTCGATACACCCGGCAGCGCCGCGCCCTGCAGCTCGACGGCGGGATACAGGTTGTAGCGCGGCATCCGGTACGGGCCGGAGGTCTCGTGGAACGTCGCGAGGCTGCCGAGCGGCACCATCGCCCCGCCGTCGCTGCGGGTTCGCAGCCGGGCGATGTCCTCGGCACTTGCGCGGAACGGTGCATCGGCCTGAGCGGTGACGCGCCAGGTGCGTCCCAGCAGGTTGAAGTCATTGACGAAGGCCGATCCGAGATAGATGCCCATCGCCTCATGCACGCGGCTGACCGGCACGCCGAGCATCTCCGCCCGCGCGCGGTCGATGTCGGTGCGGATCTGCGGCGTGTTCGTGTTGAACAGGCTGAAGGCGAAGGCGATGCCGGGCGTGGTGTTCGCCGCGCCCATCACCGCATGCAGCGCCGCCTCCATCGCTTGCGGGCCGCGCCCGCCGCGGTCCTGGATCATCAGCTTGAAGCCGCCGCCGGTGCCGATGCCCGGTACCGACGGCGGGGCCAGCACGAAGACCATCGCGTCGGGATCGCCCATCAGCCGCCCCTGGAGGTCGGCGAGGATGCCGCCCGCGGTCAGGCCCTGCGCGGTGCGGTCCTCGAAGGGCCGCAGCGTCGCGAAGACCACGCCGGCATTGGGCGCGTTGGTGAAGGTCGCGCCGTCGAAGCCGACGAAGGCGACGGCGCTCTCGATGCCCGGCGTCGCCAGGATGGCGTCCGAGGCGCGGCGGATCACCGCATCCGTGCGCGCCAGGTTCGCACCCGGCGGCAGCTGGAAGGCCGCGATGAAGTAGCCGCGATCGAGCGGCGGGATCAGCCCTGTCGGCGTGGACGTGACCGTCCAGCCCGTCGCCGCCAGCAGCCCGCCATAAATGAGCATCAGCAGCACGGGGATGCGGATCAGCCGGCGCGTCAGCGCACCGTAGCCGAGCGACATCCGGTCGAACAGGCGGTTGAAGCCGCGCGCGAAGGCGCCGAAGGGCCGCAGCAGCAGCGGCCGCGGGCCGTCATGGTGCCCATGCGGCTTCAGCAGGATCGCCGCCAGCGCCGGCGAGAGCGTGAGCGACACCAGCGCCGAGAGCAGCGTCGCGACCGAGATCGTCACCGCGAACTGCCTGTAGAAGGCGCCCGAGATGCCTGGGATGAAGGCGGTCGGCACGAAGACCGCGACCAGCACCAGCGCGATGGCGATCAGCGCGAAGCCGACCTCGTCCATGGTCTTGCGCGCGGCCTCCAGGGGCGAGAGGCCATCCGCCATGTGGCGTTCAGCGTTCTCCACCACGACGATGGCGTCGTCCACGACGATGCCGATGGCGAGGATCAGGCCGAACATGGTCAGCGTGTTCAGCGTGAAGCCGAGCGCCAGCAGCACCGCGAAGGTGCCGATGATCGACACCGGGATGGCCAGCAGCGGGATCACCGCCGCGCGCCAGTTCTGCAGGAACAGGATGACGACGAGCACGACCAGCAGGACCGCCTCGACGAAGGTCGTCAGCACGGCCTCCATGCTCTGGGCGATGAAGCGTGTCGGGTCGTAGACGATGCTGTAGCCGATGCCGGGCGGGAAGGTCCGCGATGCTTCCTCCATCGCAGCCCGCACGGCGGCGGCGGTCTGCAGGGCGTTGCTGCCCGGCCGCTGGAACACGCCGATCGCGGTGGCGAGCTGGTTGTTCAGCAGCGCGTTCACCGTGTAGTCGGCGGCGCCGATCTCGACCCGCGCGACGTCGCGCAGGCGCAGCGGCGCGCCGTTCTGGCCGGTGGCGATGATCTGCTCGCCGAAGGCCTCGGGCGTCGCCAGTCGGCCCTGGGTCAGGACCGAGAATTCGAAGGCCCCGGCATTGGTGGCGCGCGGCGCCTGGCCGAGCGCGCCGGCCGCGACCTGCACGTTCGCACGCCGCAGCGCGTCCACCACCTCGGCCGCCGTCAAGCCACGCGCGGCGATGCGGTCGGGGTCGAGCCAGACGCGCATCGCATAGTCGCGCGCGCCGAACATCTGCGCGTCGCCGACGCCGTCGATGCGCGCGATGCGGTCCTTGATGTTCAGCGTCGCGAAATTCGAGATGTATTCGTGGTCACGGCTGCCATCGGGCGAGGTGACGTGCACCACCATCAGGAAGTCCGGGCTCGCCTTGCGGACGGTGATGCCCAGGCGCCGGACGTCCTCCGGCAGGCGCGGTTCGGCCACTGCGACGCGGTTCTGCACCAGCACCTGCGCCTGGTCGCCGTTCACGCCCTGGCGGAACACCACGGTGACGGTCAGCCGCCCGTCGCCGGTCGATTGGGAGGAGAGGTAGAGCATGCCGTCCACCCCGTTCACCTCCTGCTCGATCGGGCCGGCGACGGTCTCGGCGATGGTCTCGGCCGAGGCGCCGGGATACATCGCGACGATGGTCACGCTGGGCGGCGCGATCTCGGGGTATTCCGAGATCGGCAGGCGGAAGACGGTGATCGCGCCGATCAACGTGATCGCGATCGAGATGACCGCGGCGAAGACCGGGCGGTCGATGAAGAAGCGGGCGAGACGCATCGGGGCATGCCTTGGGCGTGGCCGCGTGCGACGCGCGCAGCCTGGGGGTCGGGGCGGTTCCGCGCAGGCGTCAGGCCTGCACGGGGACGGAGATGGCTAGTCGGCTGAGGCCAGGGGGCTCGGCCCGATGCGGCCCTGTTCGGTGGTGACGCGCATTCCCGGCCGGGCGCGGTGCAGGCCGCCGATGATCACGCGATCCTCCGCCGCCAACCCGCTGCGGACGACGCGCAGCCCGTCGCTGAGCGGGCCGAGCCGCACCTGGCGCGGCGTCACGGTGCCGTCGGCGGCGACCGTCAGCACCATGCGGCCGGTCTGGTCCGCCATCACCGAGGCATCCGGCACCAGCAGCGACGGCTCCTCGCCGGTCGACAGCCGGATGCGGGCGAAGCTGCCGGGCGTCAGGAACAGGTCCGGGTTCGGGACCACGGCGCGGACGCGGATGGTGCCGCTGCGCGCATCGAAGGCGCTGTCCACGAAATCGACGCGGCCTTCGCGGCTGAACTCCGCCTCATCGAGCAGGCGCAGCTGCACCGGCAGGCTGGCGCCGCGCAGGCCCGCGCGGGCCGAGCGGGCCTGACGGAGATACTCCGCCTCGCTCGGGTCGAAGGTGACATAGACCGGGTCGAGGGCCAGCAGGGTCGTGAGCACCGTCTGGCCCTGCTGGACCAGGTTGCCGGCATCGACGCGGCGGTCGCTGACGCGGCCGGGGCGCGGCGCGCGGACTTCCGTGAACTCGAGGTCCAGCGCTGCCTGGCGCTCGGCGGCGCGGGCGGCTGCGAGGCCGGCCTGGGCCTCGCGCAGCGCCGAGCGGCGGGAATCGAGTTCGGCCTGGGGCGCGATCCGGCTGGCCGCGAGGGGTTCGTAGCGCGCGACCTGCTGTTCGGCGAGCAGCCGCCGCGCCTCGTTGCGCGCCACCTCGGCCCGCGCGGTCTCGAGCGCGATCTGGAAGGGGCGCTGGTCGAGCGTGAACAGCAGGTCGCCCGACCGCACGATGGCGCCGTCGGTGAAATGCACCTGGTCGACCTGACCGGAGACGCGGGCGCGAAGCTCCACGCGGGCGGAGGGTTCGATGCGGGCCGTGTGTTCCTGCCATTCGGTGATCGTACGCGACAGCGGGGCGGCCACGGTCACCGGCGGCGGCGCGGGCTGGGCCAGGGCGACGGGGGCGGCGGCGGTGATGGCGGCGCCGACGGCCGCGCCCTGCATGCGGGCGAGCCATGACATCCAGAGGCTTTCAGAAGGCGCGGGGGCCTTGCGCGAGGGGGTGGTCATGGCCTATCTCCAAATGATACCGACCGGTTCGTCCGCTAATTAGAGTGACCGGTCGGTATCATCAAGTGCCTATTTGTGCGCTGCCGCATTTTCCGCCGCAGCAGGAGGAGGGTTGATCACCATGGCCGGCACCACTGCCGCCAAGCCGAAGGCTGCCGAACGTATCCAGGAGGCGGCGCGGGAGTTGTTCGAACGCCAGGGCATCCGCGCCACCGGCGTCGAGGAAGTCTGTCGCGTGGCCGAGGCCACGAAGATGAGCCTCTATCGCGCCTTTCCCAGCAAGGATGCGCTGGTGGCCGCGATCCTCGCCGAGGATGCGGCGGAGCATGATGCATGGGTGAATGAATCGCTGGCCCAGGCGCAGGACGCGGCCGGACGGCTTCACGCCCTGGTCGAGGCGACCGCGGTCGAGGTCGCGCAGCCCGGCGTCTGCGGCTGCCCGATGCTGCTGGCCCAGGCGGAGTTCCGCGATCCGACCCATCCGACCTATCAGGTGGTCGCCACTTTCAAGCTGGGCTGCCGCGAGCGCATCCGCAGCCTCGCCGAGGAGGCGGGCTCGAAGGATCCGGCGACACTGGCCGACCAACTGTCGCTGATCATCGAGGGCGCCATCGCTTCGCGGAGCTATCTCGGTGAAGCACGCGCTGCGGATACACTTCGCCAGTGCGGCGCCCTGGTGATCGAGGCCGGTTTGGCACCCGCGCAGGCTCGCCGTGGTTCGATGTAGCGAATCGCAGACCTCCGATCCACCGGCAGCCGAGTTCCTTTCACCGGCATGTGGTTTCCCATCGTCCGTCGCACGGGGCGCGCATGGACTGTCCGTGTGAAGCTCCCGAGGGCGACTGTGCTCAGCGCCGGCGCGCCGTGTCAGGACGTTCGCCCGGCGCAATCGCAGTCAGGCAGGCGCCAAAGCCGCCGCTTCCGAGGAACGGTGCCAGCGTCGCGCGCACATGCGGCGCGCGATGTGGCGCTGAACGAGAAGGTCAGGAGTGGTGCGTGGCATGCCGCGGTTTGGGCTACCAGGCCGTGATGCATTGCCAATATGGGTACTTTGGCTTCACTCGCTTTTGCCACCGCCCCCAGCCTCGAGACCTTTGCTTTCGGCCACACGTCCCATCCGACGAACGGCGCTGATCTGGATGTGGGCGCGCTGCGCCAAAAGCGACTGCTCGCGAAGGAAAATATGGTTCGATTGCGGTGATCGCGGCAGTTGCTCGGTTAGGCTCGCGCACCGCCATTGCCAATATGGAGTCAGAAGACCGGATCCCGCAGGTTCTTCTTCGACGACTGATACGCCTTCTGCAGGGCAGCAAGGCGCCGGCGCTGCACCTCCTGCGCCATGCGGTCTTTCGTCACGCCCGACGCCGCCAGTTCCCGACTCAGCTTCTGGAAATGCGCCCACCGGTTCGCGTCGAGCAGGCCGGTATCCAGCGCGTCGCGAACGGCACAACCCGGTTCGGTATCGTGCCCGCAGTCGCGGAACCGGCAATTCCGCGCCAGCTGTTCTATGTCGTCGAAGACCGTGCTGAGACCCTCATCCGCATCGATCAGGCCGACTTCGCGGATGCCAGGCGTGTCAAGGATCAGCCCTCCGCCAGGCAGCAGTACGAGCTGACGATGGCTGGTGGTGTGACGCCCCCGGGCATCCGCCGCACGGATGTCCTGGGTCGCCATCCGATCCTCGCCCAGCAGGGCATTCACCAGCGTCGATTTGCCGACGCCCGAGGAGCCGATGAGCACACAGGTCTCGCCCTGCTTGATGTGATGCATCAGGCCGCCCAGGCCGAGACCCTGGCGCACCGAAACGATGACCACCGGACAGCCGGCCGCCAGCGTGGCGATCTCGGCGGCCTGGGCCTCGGGATGCTCGCACAGGTCAGACTTGGTCAGCACCACCACCGGCCGCGCACCGCTCTGCCAGGCCGCCGCGAGGAAGCGCTCAAGCCGACGCGGATTGAGGTCGGCGTTCATCGAGGCGACGACGAAAACGATGTCGATGTTGGCGGCGATGACCTGCAGTGTCTGCACGCTGTCGGCCGCGCGTCGCACGAAGGCGGTGCGGCGAGGCAGGACGGCATGAATGGTAGCTGTGCCCTCGTCGCCATTCGCAGACATGGCGACCCAGTCGCCGGCGGCCGGATGGCCCGCCTCCCGAGCCTCGTGACGCATGCGTCCAGAGAGCTTGGCGCTCAGGATGCCGACATCGGTGGCAACCAAGTTCGCCAACCGCTGTTGGACGACGATACGCCCAGCAATGTAGCCCGCTCGCGCATGCGGCTCGAACGCCAACTGCAGCGCGCTGGACCAGCCGTACTGTTCGATCAAAATGGGCATTCTCGCATTGGATGGGAAGTCTAGCACCGAACGGGCGGCGCCGCCGCTTTGGTCGACACCCATTTGGTCAAACGCGGAAGTGACCGTCCGATCTACCCGCACACTGAGCAGGTCAGCAGCCCCCGCTTATTTCGCGCGGCCTCGACCGCATAGCCGCAGCGCATGCAGTTCGCCCGGTCGTCGGAAGCATCAAACGGGTCCGCAACCCGCCGGGTCGGCATGCAGGCCGGCGGTTTGCGAGGCCGCACTGAGTCCTGGTTCAGCGTGAGATGGACCCCGTATTTCGGACAGGCGGTTAAGCTCGGTTCGCCCACGAGAAGGACGGACCCGGATGACGGGCAAGCGGACGCGGTATTCTGCGGAGTTCAAGGCGAAGGTTGCGCTGGAAGCGCTGCGTGGTGAGCTGACGGCGGCGCAGCTGGCCGCGAAGCACGGGATCCACCAGACGATGGTGGGCGAATGGAAGCGGCAGGCCGTCGAGGGGCTGGCGGCGGTGTTCTCAGCGAAGTCGGCGGCAGCGGAGACGGCGAAAGTGGTCGAGGCGGATGTCGAGAAGCTGCACGCGAAGATCGGCCAGTTGCTGGTGGAACGGGATTTTTTGGCCAAGGCGTCCGGTCGATGAGCATCGAACGGAGGCGGCAGATGGTCGAGCCAGAGCATCCGCGGCTGTCGATCGTGCGGCAGTGCGAGCTGGTGTCGATCAGCCGCTCGGGGTTCTACCATCGCCCTGCTGCCGAGACGCCGCTGAACCTTGCGCTGATGCGGCTGGTGGACGCGCAGTTTCTCGAGACGCCGTGGTACGGCTCGCGGCAGATGGCGCGGCATCTGCGCCGCGAAGGCTATGGTGTCGGGCGCAAGCGGGTACGGCGGCTGATGGCCAGGATGGGTTTGGCGCCGATCTACCAGCGGCCGCGCACGACGGTGCCGCATCCCGGGCATCGGGTGTGGCCCTACCTGTTGCGGGATCTCGTGGTGGACCGGCCGGACCAGGTCTGGTGCGCCGACATCACCTACATCCCGATGCGGCGCGGCTTCCTGTACCTCGTGGCGGTGATGGATTGGGCGACGCGCAAGGTTCTGGCCTGGCGGGTGTCGAACACGATGGATGTGGAGTTCTGCATCGAGGCGCTGGAGGAGGCCTTGGCGCGGTTCGCTCGGCCGGAGATATTCAACAGCGACCAGGGCAGCCAGTTCACCTCGCCGCGGTTCACCGGCGTGCTGCAGGCGGCGGGGGTGCGCATCTCGATGGACGGCCGTGGGCGGTGGATGGACAATGTTTTCATCGAGCGGCTGTGGCGCAGCCTGAAGTACGAATGCGTCTACCTCCATGCCTTCGAGACCGGCTCGGAGCTGCGGGCCGGGCTTGCGGCGTGGATCGTCTACTACAACGGCAGTAGGCCCCATTCAGCGCTCAGCGGGCAGACGCCCAATGAGGCTTACGGGGCGGGCGACATGATGAGATTGGCGGCCTGACGACAACTAGGACCGAGTTTAGCCAGGCCGTCAAACTGTCCGACAGTTGGGGACCACCTCAGTTAAATCGGCCTACCCCCAAGCTTCGGAGAAGCTGCGGCCGTCGGAGAGCGATTTCCGGGGTCGTTGCGTTCTCCAACCCTCAAGCCACGACGACGAATCCCCAGTAAACCTGCGGTTCACGGTGCCAACGGCGCATAGGAAATGTGAGGTTGGAAAACCGACTGGAGCAGCAGTGGGAACCGGAATCCAACCTTCGCTGCGAGGTGCGGCCCCCTACGCGAGCGATTTCCCTTGAGCGCGCATCCATAGACCGAGCTCAAGCATGAGTGGGGCGTCGGGAACCGCGAGTGCACGGACTTCTCGCTGAAAGGCGCTGTACGCTGCGCCATCTGCCAAACGGCTCCAAGGTCCTATCGGCAAGAGATCAACTGCCGCTCGGAATTTTGGCTGCGCCGTGAGTTCCTTGAGAAGGATCCGGTCGATCGGCATGTGCGCACAACGCTCAAATCGCTCAAAGCCAGGCAGTCGGCCGCCTATGGCGTACTTGACCGACATGTTGATCCACTTCTGAGCCTGGCCCAGCGTCAATCCGCGGTTATCGGTTAAGGGATCAGAGGTCTGCATCAGAGCAGCCATAAGTTGGCTATGCCAATTATCGTACGCATCTAGCCCCGCATGTTCATCGTCTAACGCCGAGAGGGCCGTCACCAGGGCGAAGTCGCACGCAGCCCTCACAGCCGGTCTCTGATGCGACTGGCCGGGGCCGATGAGCCAGGTACGATTGAAGTCGCGGTATGCACGCTGAACGCAGCGAAGCAGAAGTTGATCCGGCGGGCCGAACCCGAGATAGAGATCCCGAAAGAAGGCCAGCCATGCGCGATCTGAATCACCATTTGTTGGCGTGAAGCTGACCAAACTAGCCGCCTCTGGACTCGGCGAGTGCTCTGGCCGCGACCCGGTCATTGGTCAACGGATCCCGAGCATCTTGTGGGTCTGAAGACTGAGTTGCCACCGTGGCCGTTGGAGACATAGCTCAAGGGCAGCCTTGGTGTTGGCCGCGGCCGCGGGACCGTCCATAGGTTGGAGCGAAAAGCGCTTAAACCGGAGTTGCTCAAGCGCCTCCAAGTCCATACCGACCTGAGGCACGACAACCTTCAACTCGTCGCCGTCGAGAAGCCGCAGCGGTGCGCCAGCCTTTGGGCTCACACATACCCAATCGATCCCTGCCGGCGCGGGTGCGATTGTACCATTCGTCTCCACCGCAATCTCAAAGCCGAGTTTATGGAACGCGCCGATCAGGGCATCGTCCAGTTGTAGCAACGGCTCCCCGCCTGTGCAGACGACGAACGGGGTGCCCCCGCCTGGCCATGTCGCGGCCACAGCGTCCGCAAGCGTGCGAGCATCAGGGTATCGGCCACCCATCGTCCCGTCGGTTCCCACAAACTCAGTGTCGCAGAACTTGCAGACGGCCTCGGCTCTGTCCTCTTCGCGGCCTGACCACAGATTGCAGCCTGAAAATCGGCAGAAGACAGCTGGCCTGCCTGCCTGCGCACCCTCTCCCTGCAGGGTGTAGAAGATCTCCTTGACCGCATAGCTCATCGTGCCGCGGCTCCGTGCAGGTTGGCTGGCGAAGGGGACAGGGCATCGAGATCGCTGATGCTCATGTCGGCACGCGTCCACCAGGGGCGGTGAAGGAGAGGCCTTGGAAGGACGGCCTCAGGCTCTCCCTCGAAGGTGACTGTGTTGGTAGGCGTTTCATCCACGCGAATCGAAGCACAGACCAGGTGTCCGCCGTCGGCCTCGAGGAAAGCATTGAGCTTCGCCATCATGCACGCGGCCAGCACCTCTGTTGTTGGGTCACCCGGCGTGACGAGAATGCGCGCAAGCCGATGCGGCTCCCGCTCGGCGAACCAATCGAGCAGCGGATCGTCGGCCGAGAGGTGGAGCGAGTGATCGACGTGCTCATCGATCCATCTGTGCCAAGTGCCCTTCGCACGCTCGAAAGGCACGACCATGTTCGCGGCGCCGTCGAGATGTGTGGGAGAGACTGTTCGCAGCGTCACAGTGACAATCTCATTGTGGCCGTGCGGGATCGCGCACTTCTCGGATAAGCCCGCGATCAATCGGTGTGCCATCGCGTAGCGACGACTAAAGACGAGGCTAAACATCCGCCGACTCCGTTGCCTGGCCCTGGCGTTCGTTTGCCACGAACTCGTTCCATCCCTTTCGCCGCAGTTCGCACGCAGGGCATTCCCCGCAACCGTACCCCCACTCGTGGCGATGCGTTCGGTCGCCGAGATAGCAGGTATGGGTTTCCTCACGGATCCGGTCGACCAATACAGCACCACCCAAATCTGCTGCGAGTTTCCAAGTCGCCGCTTTGTCGATCCACATCAGCGGCGTGTGGAGAACGAACCTGCGCTCCATACCGAGATTAAGAGCGACCTGCAGCGCCTTGATCGTGTCGTCACGGCAGTCCGGATAGCCGGAGAAGTCGGTCTCGCACATGCCGCCGACGATGTGTCGAAGCCCCCTGCGGTACGCTAGCGCCGCTCCGAAAGTCAGGAAGAGAAGGTTGCGACCGGGGACGAAGGTATTCGGCAGCATGTCCTCCCGCATCCTGATTTCGACATCGCGGGTGAGCGCTGTGTCCGAGACCTCGGCCAGCGCGTCGAGCCTGAGAGTGTGGTCTTCGCCGAGGCGGTCCGACCAGGCTGGGAAGTCGGCCACAAGCCCCGCTCGGAGTCCTGTCCGACAATCAAGTTCGACTCTATGGCGCTGCCCATAGTCAAAGCCGAGGGTTTCGACACGCTCGAAGCGGTCGAGTGCCCATGCGAGGCAAGTGGCGCTGTCCTGGCCGCCACTGAACAACACGAGAGCTCCGTTCGATCCGCTCATGTCGACCCTCCTTTCATGTTCAACCTCAGGCTCGCGCCAGCTTTAGAAGAGGAGGCTCAGCACCGACGGCTGCCTTTCGCGCTTTCGAAGCATTGCCGACCACGCGCGTGAGAAAGGCGGTGAGCGTCGCGGTATCTCCTCCGGTATTCTGGATCGCCTTCCAGTGCCGACGGTCGCCGCCACCAAAATCCCACTCGCCTGATGTCCATGCGACCTTGTCGACAAGGCAACTGAGACCGGCCGCGAAGTCGTCATGGGTCCGGGCCCCGTCAGACCGATGCAAAAGGTCCATCACGTAGCCCATCGAAACGATGCCGGCGCCGTGTACCAGCCGAGACGTCTTGGGGGTATGGCCGTCCCATGCGTCTCGGAACACGTATGCGACCGCGGTGAAGAACTCCTGCGCCAGACCGAGACAGAGGTCTACGCCGTTCTCCTTGGAGATCAGCAAACGCATCGCGCCGTCGCTCAGAGAGTTGAGGAAGAACTTCTGGACCGCGATGTCGCTCATGACACCTGTTGGACTCGTGTGCTGCCGTATCCGACCTTCCATCGGCTGCAGGCGGTTCATACGCGCCGTAAGGTCAGCCGCTATGGATCGTTCAGACAACCGACGCGGAAGGCCGCCCTGTACCGTAGGGAGCAGTTCATAGATCAGCGTTTTCGGCAGTGGGCGGGTGTTGTTGATCAGCACGAACTGGCGTCGCAATTCGGCCTCGTCGCGGCACACCAAAGCCGAGACAAAGACCTGGAACTCCTTCCCTTCAACACCGGCCAACGCTGTGATGCGTTGCTGGCCGTCCACGATCAGTCCACACGGACCGTCTGCGATATCGATCGAAACGCGGCACGTGCCCCCCGGGCCGTCCTCGATCTCCACCCCTGAGGTGAAGGCGACGACAATAGGATTCGGCAGAACAGCCTCAGGCGTTTCCAGATAGTCCCGGATCTCTCGGATATGCGCCGCAATCTGGGGGCGCTGGAAACCGCTAAGGTGTCCCTCAGCGTCCCGGGCCACGCGCTCGATCGCCGCGAAGCTGAGGACCTCTGAAGCGCTAGCCGCAAATGAAAGCACGGTGCTCTGCGGGCTCTGGCGTGCCTTTACGGCCGAAAAGGTCAGCTTGGTCATCGGTGGGGGCCGTCTCCATTTTTTCGAGGTCGTCGACGAGTGATTTGAAAACGGCGAGGTTGTGCATGCCACGACGCTTGTTCCGATTGCTGGCGCGGAAAATCACGACCTCGATCGAGGCCTGCTGGCAGACAGCGCAACTGCACTCTTTCCAGGGCCGGTCGCGAAGCGTGCGGGAATAGCGCAATCGAAGATCTGCTACTTTCTTGGGGGAGACGACGCCGCCGGGATCCTCAAGCAATGCGGGGGTGTCGTAGTCCATCACTGCGTCGAGCGTTTCTTCCAAGTCGGCCTCGTCGCGGTCGTAGGCGCGCAGCGCGCCGAGTGCGCGACTCTCGAGGCGCAGCAGATCCTCCTGGCGGCGGTCCCCTCGCTTCGCCAGACGCTGAAGCTTCGGATTCTCGATCGCCTGTGGAATGCGGATGGCGGTGTAGTAGTCCATCCGCCCATTAGGGCGACGTACGTAGTAGTTACTCTTGGCGTCTTTGAAGGCTCGCAGAAGCGGCGATGTCGTGTCGAAAGTCGTAATGCCAAAAGACCGGAAGTCTGCGATGTCGTCAGCTTTGGCGAAGCCCAACACGTGTAGGCAAACGTCTGGAGGGATAACATCGCGAATAGCGCGCAGGCACGCCTTGATCTGTGGCGTCTTGAGGGGGACAGTTCCTCCGACAGCAAGGTAGCGGTACCCCATCGCACAGAGCCGCCGCGCTGCTTCTGCCATGCTGCCTGGAGACCAACCCTGGATCACGCCAAGGGGGGTGAAGCGGTTTGCCAGCGGTCGCGCGGCCAGCAGGAATTTTTCGGCGTTCGCCTGGGTAATGTCGAACCGGCGTCGCGCTTCATCGTTGCCGCCGCCGATTCCGACCATTTGAGACTCGTCGAATTCAAAGATGATGTGGTCGACGGAGCACCCGTGCGTGAATCCTGCATCGTCGTAGAAGGCGAGCATGTCCTCGGGCGAGTAGGGCGGCACTTCAGCGCTGTGATAGGCGAATGCGCCGCAGTCCCCAAACAACGGCATCTTGGCGAAGCTGGGCGCATCGAGGCGCAGGAAAGCTCGCGCTCCTTCCCGACGAAACCGTTGAGCTTGCGCTGCCGTATACTTCCCGCCCCCAACCGGACCGTCGCCTACGATCGCCCGCGAGACGAGTACGCCATGATAGGGAGGTGGGTTCAGGAACTCGTGCGGGTACAGGTCGTCCCAATAGGGGCGCCGGGTCGCCGGACTACGGTCCGCAACGAAATCGTACAGCGGGTCGATATAGTCCAGGCTATCGGCATAGATAAACTTCATGCTCCGCCTCGGCTGGCTTCGTAGTCGAGCCGAATAAGCAGATCTGCGAGCCCTCGGACATGGCGAGGCACGCTCTGCACCTCATCCCATGCGAGTCCAAGGCCATCCCAACTCCCCTCTGTCCAAGCGCAGCGGGACCGGATCGCCCGAAGCGCGGCGAGCAGCGCCTTCGACTGGTCGCCTCCGCCCTGCGTGCGTGCGACGAGCCTGTCCATGAGGAACCCCATGGCCTGAATGCCGGCAGAATGCATGAGGCGACTACGGGTTGGTGGTAGCCCCCACGCCTCAGGGAAGGCATCCTTCGCTGCCGACCAGAATGCGACTAACTGCTGGTACATCGCCTCGAGGTCAGGCGGGCTACCGCCTCCCCCTTTGTGCGGCGAAAGCGCGCCAAGGGGTGAACTCAGGCTGCCCTTGATCACCGTAATTAGAGCAGTGTCGACGACCACGCCCTTTGCATCGTCGCTGTCGGAAATGCGGCGCACCATGCCCCGAAAGGGAGACCCTGGCCGCCGCGTCAGCCAGTTAACGAGTTCGCTGGGAATCCTGCGCATCGAGAGATCCCGGGGCAAGAACGCGGAAGTTTCGGGCAAGAGTTCATTGATGAGGCGAGCCGGCAGTGGCTTTGCCTTATTTACTAGAATGAACTGCTCCCGGTGTGTGTCGATGTCCGCCGAAACGAAGCCGATCACCGGAACAACGATGTCGTGGTTCTTCGTGCGCGCGAGAGCGAGTGAGCGCTGCTGACCGTCCACGATCCATGCCGCTCGCTTTCCTTCAGGGTGGACGGGGATGGTCAGGGTGCCAGCCTGGGAAACCTCAATCAGTCCCTCAGGTGCAGGCCCGCGGGACGCACGGAATTCGATCTCCGGCGAGAGGGCCAGGATGATCGCGTTCGGAAAGAGCACCGGGCCGTGGTCAAGGAAGTCCGCGATCTGTTTTACGTGCGATCTGATCTCGGGGCGCTGAAAGCCTTGGAGACTGCCGCCGTCATCGTCACGGTGCACCCTTGCAATGTCGGCAACCTCGAGGACGGCCGGTCCGGGCAGAAAGAACGCAAATACCTCGACGTTATTGCCCTGCCGCGCCCGCACCGCGCGGACAACGATAGGGTCGAGCTTTGGCTTGCGCGTCATTGCACCAGGCTCCCCGCGGTGGCAGCCGCAAACAGCCTGCGGAACCGGCCTTGTTCGCAGGCCCGCCCAGCATGCCGCCGCAGGAGCCTAAGCGTTTCGCCAGATCTACCTCGCGCTTTTGGCAAGAGTTCGCGTATGAGGGCGATGAGTTCGGCGTCTGTGCCTGCCTCTCGTCGAATGGGCGCAGGCAGGGCAAGAGGTCGCAGGTGCTGTGCCACCATTTCGGCGTGGCCGGCTGCATCCGCGTCTGGCGCAGCGTGGACGATTGTTTCAGCAAAATGCCTGGCTGCGCGCTGCGCAAAATCGCCTCTCGTGCCGGGATTTGGCCCACCCTCTCCATCGAAGCGAGCATCGTAGGGCATCCAGATCGACGCCAGTTCCTGCCGAACCATCTCCCGTGGTGGGCCTACTAACCGAACGCGGGCTAGGAGGTCGGGTGGGAGGCCGGCTAGTTCGCCGGCGATGAGTTCCAGGTACGTGCCGGGCAGCGCAAGAATGGTCAGGCCGTCGCGTCCTTGAAGGAGGTCCAGGAGCGGTCCTTGAGGCAAACCGAGCGCGACGTGCAGGGCCTGCCACCAGAGCTCAGCAGAAAACACGCCGCTGACCTTGGCGGCGATCGAATCCGGATCCCCGTTAGCGACAGTCAGGCTGTACGCGGGAACTGCTTCCCGACAGTTGACCAGCCCGAGACCTGCCGAAACGATGCGGAGTTCGCCGCCCAGGGCGTCAGCAGCACGTCGCGCTTCGACGAGGCCACGTCCTGCGTACAGTTCCTCGGCCACGACCTTGTTGCCGGAGCGGCGTAGGCGTGACGCCCAAGCCATCGCAACCTGAGGCAGTCGGGCGGGCGTCAAGGCCGACGCCCGGAGCGCTGGTTCGATATGCGCCCTTTTGCGCCGACTGCAGGGCGTTAGGACCAGATGCTTCATTGCTTCATTTCGGATGACTGTCTCTACACGACTCCCACGCAGTTTCCCTGCATCGCGACCATCTTTCAAGTCACAACTGCGCCTGATGTGCGCCATTATTTTTTGCAGTTACCGGGGCCTTCGGCGCGAACATGGGATGCAGTTTCCCTGCTCGAACCTTGCGGCGGCCCGAAAAGCGATGCGGCGCCTTTCGTCGCTCTACTGCTCGTGCAAATCCCAGCGCGAGCGTAGAGTAGGGTGAATTTGCTGTATGGAGCGATTCGCTGTTACTGTGTCTGTGAAGCATAATGGGAACTGGTCTGTGCATCATGGGAGGCCTGAACCCTCATGTGCGCGGCAACGCTTCCACGAACCCCGCTCTCTCAGCAAACAACAGCCGGCAGAAGCCGTGCCGCTTCGCCGTAATAGCGCAGTGGTGCGGTACTAGAGCCATGATCAATCCCTCCCAGCTCACGACAAATGCGACAGCAGCAGAGCGGCGGGTCATCGAAGCTCTCAATTCGTGTGACGTCGACGGAGTCGGATATTTTCGCTTTTCGCTTCCTCGCATGTCAGGCCCGCCGATACAGGAGCCCGACATCGTCCTTGTTCTGAGGGGCGGGAAGCTAGCGATTATTGAGGTCAAGGGTTGCAAAATTGAAGATGTAGTCGCGATCGACGGCGACGCTTGGATCATGCTGCCGGACTGGCCTGGTGGGACAGAGCGCCCGCGAACGCAGGCTCGCGGTTACGCCCTGGTCTTGAAAGAGGTGCTCGCCAGTCGCGGGGTAGCTGCGTGGATAGACTGGCGCGTTGCGCTTCCATTCGTGAGTTCCGCCGATTGGCGTTCCCGAGGGTTCCCGGATCAGGGCGGCGCTGTGCTGTTCGGCGACGAAATGACCGCTGAGCACCTCCGGCGCGTATTAGTGCCGCGTGCGGCGACCCCATCCGCGCTGCCTGCCATGGCAGGAGCGCTGGGCGACATCTTTGGTAGCTCGGCGGCTGCCATGGCGCGTGAGGCGCCTCTGGCGACGACGTCGCCCGGCGCTGAGACGCCTGGCTGTCATCCTTCAATCATCCGACTAACATACAGCGGCCGTCCACCAACTGATGAAGAATTGGTCGGAGAACTCGACCTCGGCCCCCCGGAGGGCACTCTTTATCTGACGGCCACGGCAGCGCTTGAGCAAATGCGGAAGCGCCGCTTTGCTGCGGAGACACAGCGTTTGCAATTTGGTCCGGCGATTCGGGCCGCGATGGAGGTCACCGGATACCGCTGGCTCTCACGACTTGACCAGCGAGTCTGCCTTCTCCGAGCGTTAGACGACCCGCCAACAGGCGGCGCTGATATGCGCCTCAAGCTCCGACGTGACGCCGCAGCGTGGTTCGACGCGCTGGTCGAACTCGACGAGGAGGGACGTGACAGCGGTGGACCACTTGACCCGACAAGGTACGTTGATCCTGGCGTCGTGTCCTTGCTGGCGAGCTTGCACGATCGCGCCCGGGTCGAAGCAGCCGCCGCGCGAGAAGGTCGGCTGCCGCTTGAGGCGGCGGCATTGCGCTGGCTTGATCAAGCCTTCGAGCCGCCGTCGGTCGTTGTCATGGAGGGCTTTACTCGGCTGACGCCGATGCAACGTGCCTTTATCCAGCGCTGTACAGCCGCTGGTACCAAGCTCGCCCTGGTAGTCCCGGGCGGCACAGAGCAGCAACGGGGGTTCGCGGCCGTCGAAACTGAGCACCGGTGGATAGCACCGCGCATCGACCGTCATTTGAAGACTCCGATGCCGGCACCGGTCGAAACTGCACTTGAGTTCGTGCAACGGTGTCTCTTTGGCGATGGGGTAGGATCTGCGCCGTTGTCCTTCGATGGCTCGATCGAAATTCGTGCGCTGCCAACCCGGGTCGCGGAGGCTGAGTTCGCGCTGAACTGCCTTCGCCAACTCAAATCCGAGGGGTACGATCTCCGCTGGAAAGTGGCCGTTGTAGCTAGCGACCCTGCGCTCTACGAGGCGCTGCTCCGCGAGGAGGACGGGTTGCAGCCGGAGGCATTGCGACTGTTTGCGCCGCAACCGCGAAACCTGCTCCTAACGCCGGTTGGGCGCTTCATCATCACCCTATACGCTGTCGGCCGTGAGGGGCCGCTGGACATGACGCCGGCTCAGTTCCGCGATCTCATTTCGTCGGGTTGGCTTGGCGCGCCTGCGGCAGCGTGTGGGGATCTTTTCCCCTCGTTGGCCGCGCAATTACTGGACAGATGCCGCAGCGAGGGTGAATGGCGCGATGGCCTGTCAGCACTTAGCGGCATTGCCGGCGGTGGGCGTGGAGCGACGGTACCGCCTACGCAGTGGCGATTGCCCAGCAATTTTGTCACACCGAACGACGCGGCGGCATTGCAGCAGGCCTTCGACACAGTTGTTGAACTGCGGCGGCGGCTGTTCTCGGGCCAGCACGGCACCGTCGGTGAGCATGCCCGGCGACTCCTAAACGAACTCGACCGCCTGGACGCCACTCGCGTGGACGCCGACGTCCGCGAGGTCATGCGACAGATTCGGGTGGCACTTGCGGAGATGGAGCGCAGTGGCGCTATGGACGTCGCTGCGCAGGAATTCGGTGAAGTGCTGCGTGGCCTAGGCGAACCCGATGAGCCTGACGAGGAAGAGCCCCTGGTAAGTCGGGACGGCCTCCGGGTAGTCGGCCTCGAGCAGGTGGACGGTGTCGAGTACGACGTTATCATCGCGCTTGGTCTCGACGACATGAATTTGCCTGGTGGGTCATTGGATCGCTGGCCGCGCACGGGAGAACCTGCGGCAGACTGGATCTCCCGTCAGCGATACCGTTTCCTCGCAGTCACCCGTGCCGCGAAACGGCGCCTGGTCTTGCTGAGGCCGCAGGCAGATGGCGACGCCACCTGCCGAGAGTCGCCATTCCTCCGGCGCGTCAGCGCGCTTTGCCCAGCAGCTAGGGTAAACGGTGCACCTTGCGTCACGGCCTCACCGGTTGTCGGTGCGCCCCCAGTGCGTGCCCGAATCGAACGGGAGCGGTACAGTGTTGAGGAACTTTCGATCGCCTCGCTCTGCGAGCACCGCTGGCGACTTGAGGCGATAGAGCCCCGGACTCGACGGTTTGCAAACGCGTGGCAAATGAGTTGGCTAGCGCGCGCAGACTGGACTGCGGCGGCGGTTCAGCATCTCAGAATCATGACCGGCGGCCGGCCACAGCGTGGCACAATGCTTGCGCCTCGCCTCAAGCAGTCGAAGCAAGAAGTCGCACCGCAGGTGCGAGCGCGTTTCGCTGGCCTGTCCGACTTCGATTGGCATGGGATCTCCCGCGAGGTGGATAGCCAGTTGGAGTGGATCTGTGGCCTCCACAACGCCGGCGACTGGAGCTTCGGCCCACCGCTTACTGACCAGAAGCAGCTTGATCTCCCTGACGGTAGGCGCGTCATGTTGCAAGGTGGCGCCCAGGCGAAGGGACCTACACCAGGGTACACACTCTTCATGGCCGACCGGGACGGCGCCTGGTTAAATGGTGGCGGCAAGGACCCATCATCCGCCGACCATGCGCGCTACCTAGCTGTTCAGCGCTTCATCACATGGAACAACTGGGTGATCCGCGGGAAGGCTCCCGATCCACGGCTGGTTCAGGCCGTTCAGCGCATCGAATCAACGGACGCGCCGCGGAGACCTGGCCCATACTGCGGCTACTGTCCTGTGAAACCACGCTGCTTGGGTCTGGAACCCGGATGAACACTGCAGCGTCATCCTCTCATGTCGTTAGCCTGATGCCTCTAGGTTTTGACGAACCTCAGGGTGAGCAGGCTGCGATTGTCCGCCGCGTGCTTCAGTCGCCGCTAGGCGCTCCGCAAGGGGGCGCTGCACATGTTACGGTCGCCGCGGCCGGGGCGGGCACCGGCAAGACGCATACCACAATCTCATGCGTCCTCGGTCTACTACAGGCGGGCCGCCGCCTCGGCGTATCGGTGACTATCGATGAGTTCGCGCTCATCACCTTCACGAACAAGGCGGCTAACGAATTACGTGGAAGGCTTCAAGCGGCTCTAGCGAAGGTCGCTGAGTATTCGGGTGCCGATACGCCGTTTTGGGAGGACCAGGAAGAGCGCCTGGGCGCCGCCTTCGTTGGCACGATTCATGGCTATTGTCGTGCACTCGCACGGCAGTTTGCCTATGCCAACCCAATGGCACGAGGTGCCCGTACCGGCGCTACCAGCGACCTACGCGACAAGGCTTTCCAGCAAGCCGTTGAGGAGCATCTGCGGTCCAACCCCGTAGACTGTCTATTGCCGATGGACGCTGGCTGGCGGCCGCACGAGTTCCGTCGCCTTGTCTTCGACGCGTTCGACATGATTCGGCAATCCGGCGGCGATTTGGCGGAGGTCCTGCATGAAACTTCAACACGTGGGCCGGCGGACCCCGGCCGACGGTGGCGCATAGCGTTCGCGAGCTTTCTCGTCCGCCTAGACGCACTGTACCAAGGGCTCTGTGAGACCGAGCAACGACTCGACCCAGACGGCTTGCTCGCCGCGTTTCGCTTGGCAGTGACTCATCCGGCGTTCCGGGATGCGGCGGCGCGACGGCATCCCTATCTTTTCGTGGATGAGTTTCAGGACACGGATCGTGTGCAGGACGCGATCCTGCGTGCCCTCGCTCCGCAACTTGCCCGCCTCGTGGTTGTTGGCGACTCCAAGCAATCCATCTACGGCTTCCGGGGCGCACAGCATACGTTGCTGAAAGGACTAGCCACGGACTTCATGGGCGGCCCACCACTTCCGCTGACCGGCGCGCGGCGGCCAACACGGCGCCTTCTCGAAGCACAGAATGCTCTTTTCAACGCTCTACGGCCACGCTTCCCGGACATCGACGAGCCGCTAAGAGACCATGGCGGTGTTCTCCTCGTCGGAGATCAAATCGCAGCGATGCGCTACGTTGGAGTCGGCGATGTGGCGGGGGCCGCCCAGGAAGTGGCGCAAATTGTTGGCCAGACCCTGCACCTGCGACGCGCAGGGGGCGCTGCAGTCACCGTGGAGCCCGGAGACGTGGCTGTCCTCACGCGCACCAACGTGCAGGCGGACGACATAGCCGAGGCGCTTAGAAATGCGGGTTTACCGGCTCAAGCAGACCGGGGCGATAACCTATTTAGGCGTGACGCGGCGGTAGCTATCCGCCGCGTCCTGGTGCTGGTTCGCGCTTGGGACGACGGCGCTTTGTTGGAGGCTGTCGCGACGCCTCTCTTCCCGGAGGTCCCGCTGGCTCGTGCCGAGCGGCAGGCTCTTGCTGCTCCTCCGCTTGACGAAGCAGCTCCTCGTCGTGCGATGATTGGTTGGTTGCTGGAGCGGGAGCGGCGTACCGCCGTTGGCGGCCCCATCACGACTATCGAGACGATCCGCCGCGACCTTCCGCGGGTGACCGTTGCTACGCTTCTCGGCGCGCTTTACCGCGCGCTTGATCTGCACCGCCGAGTGCGTGATGCCTACGGTGCGGACGCCGTCGCATCGCTCGACCATCTAAGAGACTTTGCGCGCGGACTCGCACGCGACGCTGAAGTGCTAACGCTGGACATGTTTTTGGAGAATCTCGACCGCGAGATCTTGGCAGACCGCCGGACGGAGGCTCCCGCGAGTGAGAGCGGCCGGGCTCCCTTCATCCGTTGTATGACAGTGCATCGTGCGAAAGGCCTCGAGTTTCCGGTTGTCGCGCTTCCTTTTCTCTCCGTCGGCACACCCGCACCACGAAGAGATTTGTTGCTGCGCCCTGATGCTCGCCTAGAGGTCGATGTGCGCGCTGATGACACAATTCCGAATACGCTCTCGACTGACTTCCTTGCAGCATACCAAGCTGCCGAGCGCCAAGGCATCGAGCAGCATATGCGATTGCTCTACGTCGCGGTGACGCGTGCACAGAACCATGTCCTGTTTCTGGGTAGTGACACCAGACGCGCCGCAAGAGGTACGCCCAAGACCTGGCAGGACGCGGTGCTGCTAGCGCAGCCAGCACTTTGCGCTCTCGGTTCTGAGTATGCAGAGTTCGTATGAGCAGTGCGATGCCGACCCCATTCCTGGTCGCCGCTGAGGCGCTCGCCGGCAATCCGCACGGACCACTCTCGTTCCCTACCGTGACAGGGTCGGATGACACGTTCCTTTGGCGCCTTGTGCTGCGCTCCCTCCGCATAATTCGAATGTCCGAAGGGGTGGCGCACGCCCCTTCGCCCGCAGACCGGGCCGTTCTCATCCGTATGCTGATCAGGACGCTCGCACCTTCGTCCTCCTGGCGCCTGCATTCCGAACTGCGTGCCCGTCTGCCGGCACGGCTAGACGCGTTTAACCTCGTCGAAACCGCAGGCGCGCTCAGCGCACTCCAGTTTACCATTGGGCGTGAGGACCCAGAGTTATTTGATGCGCGGTCCGAGGTGCGGCGCATACAGCGCCCTGCGCCAGCCGACGTGCCACTGCTGGCGAATACAGACCATGCTGCGTACGCTTCCGCCGCGCAGAAGCACGCGGTTCACGCATCGCTTACTTCGCCACGCGCCGGAGTTTTGCTCGCTACACTGCCGACAGGAGCCGGCAAGAGTCTCGTAACTCAGTTGCTCGCGTTAGAGCCGATCCGCCGCCGGCAGCCTCGCCTCGTAGTCTGCATCGTTCCTACGGTCGCTCTTGCCATTGATCAGCACAGGGCAGCGCTACCCCACTTCGAGCGGATGGGAGCACCACAGCGCATCGCATACCTCGCGGGCGACGATCGGGACTCTGCTTCGCGCTCGGATCTACTCGATCGCGTCCGGCGCGGCGCCATCTCTCTGCTCTTCACGGCGCCCGAGCGATTGGTCCGTGGGCCGCTCGCTGAAGCCGTCCTTACATGCACTCGTGATCACGGCCTTGCAGCGCTTGTCGTGGACGAGGCGCACCTTGTGGCCGGCTGGGGAGGTCGCTTTCGGCCAGCGTTCCAACAGGTGAAGGAGCAGCGTGAGCGACTGCTCGAGGTCGCATCTGATCCCTTTCCAACCGTGCTTCTCTCCGCAACTGTGACGCCGCAAACGGCAGGAACTCTAAGGGACCTCTTTGCCCCAGACCAAACGCCGTTCCTGCGGGTGGACGCCCGCTCCCTGCGAACCGAGCCAGATTGGGTGGCGCAGCGCCTCGCCAATCGCGATGATCGACTACAGGAGGCTATCCGCGTCATCCGCCACCTTCCGCGCCCAGCAATCGCGTACACCACCAGCGTCGACGACGCGGAGGCATTGTATGAAGCTGTGCGAGAGGGACCTCTCGGGCTTAGGCGCGTAGCGCTATTCACCGGCGAGACGCGCGGCGAGGATCGCGTTCGCGTCGTGGACGAGTGGCGTGCAGATGAACTGGACCTGGTGGTGGCCACTTCTGCTTTCGGCCTTGGCGTCGATAAGCCTGACGTGAGGGCCGTCGTGCACGCCACTATGCCGGAAGGCTTAGACCGCTTCTACCAAGAAGCGGGGCGCGGCGGCCGTGACGGATACGCCATGCTCTCTTGCGTTCTCTGGACGCCCGACGATCGGGATCTGGCGCGCCGGAACGCGTTCATCAATGTCATTACAACCGATAAAGCGCTGGCACGCTGGGACGCGATGGCGAACGGCTGGGATCCGCGACTGGGCCAGGTCAAGACCCTCGACCTTTGGAGCCGGCCTTCGTACGCCGGCAGTCAGGCCGAGGAGCGGCGATCGGAGGGCACAGTCGGTTGGAACCGCGCCACACTGCTTCTGTTCGAGCGCGCCGGCGCGCTCCGCGTCACCGCAATCGAGGATAAGCGGGACATGGCTGACATCCTCTGGACGTGGCCAGGCGACCGGACTGCGCTCGAACAAGCAATTGATGTCCAAAGGCTGGAGGAGCAGGAGCACAACGCTGAGAGCCTCGCAGGAATGCGGCAGGCTCTAGAGATGAGTCGGCGAGAGTGCATTGCCGAGCGTCTGGCCGATCTCTACGACCTTCCTTCCAGTGCGCCATGCGGGCGATGCGCGGCCTGCCGGGCGACCCGAAGCGACGCCAGCATCGTACCGGCTCCCGATCCCTCGATGCCAGTATGGGATGAGGCAGGATGGGGCCTACAAAAAACAGAACAACTGCTCAGCCGGGCGCTCGGCAGTTCCTCAATTGCACTGGTGCTTTATCCTGCCGCTTGGGCGGCAAGGCGCGCGGATAGCGAGCGGCTCGGCACGCTCCTGGCGCGTTTGGGCTGCTGCCTCACAGTTGCCCCAGCTGAAATGCTGGTTGCCCTCGCGGCTGGGATGCGGCGCCTTCCCAGTGCGCCCGGCTTACTGATGAGTCGCGAGGAGGCGGCACATGCGAACTGGCGCTTACCGCGGGTCACGGTGGCCGCAGTGCTGCGGCCAGGCGATGGTCCCACTGCGCTGCAGGACGCGCTCACAGCAGCGGCGGGTCGGGATCCGGATGCCCCACTCATCTTGGCAGTGCCGCTCGAACTCTCGTTTCGCGAGCACGGCGGCCGGCCCGCCGCGCACGAAGTTCCAACTCCTTGTCGCCTGGAAGCGGAAGCGCTTGCCCAGGAGTGGGGCATTTAGGACATCCAACGCTTATGGCCTTCGAGATCTTTAATCCACTTCCCTCTTGGCCATCGCGCATTGAAGCGTTGGTCGGCACGTTGGCGGCTTGGGGGCCTGCTGAGGAGAGTGAGTTGGCAGGCCTGCTCTCGCCTGGAAGTGACCTTGGAGAACGTGGAGGAATCCTCCGCAACTGCCTCGAAACCGCCCGGACGCTCGGGATCGTGGCGGAAAGCAGCAATCGCTGGCGCCTGACGGAAGCAGTTGCTTCGGATCCAGCAGCGCGTCTTCGAGGGGTGCTTCAAACCACCATTCTCTCGGCCAGTGCGCCACGCCAAGACCACTACCGCTTCTGTTTGCTGCTCGCCTGGATGCTTGCGCTAACCGGCCGATCTGGCCAAGCGCAGACACTTTCGGCCGGCCCCGCTGACTTGGCCGAGCGGTTCGAGGCGACGGTCCCTGGTGCCGAGCAAGACCGTCGCGTGAACGAGGAGAAGGTCCGCGCTGGCCTCAGGTGGGCGGAGTGGCTGGGCCTCGGTCGCATGTATAGCCTATCAGGCCAGCGAGGAGGTCGGTTCGTGGCCTATCCGCGGGCCCTACTGTTGGATTTCATCGTGCGCGAGATCGCGCCAGGCGCAACGATGGCAGCAAGGGAATTCGCCTCGCGCCTTTCCCAGACTTACCCGATGATCGACGGCGGAACCATCGCGGCAACGCTGCCGGCGTCACTCCGGACTGATTCAGGTTTTGGTCCGGCCGTCTCGGAGGCGTTGAGATTGCTGCGCGACGACGGATTGATCGAACTCGTCGAGGCAACCGATACACCGACGTCTCTCCGGTTGCACTACGATCAAACCCGAGCCGCAGATAAGGCCGGGATAACGGAGCTCCGCCGCCTTGCCGCGTCCTGACGAACGGGGCGCGTGGCCCCAAGCCCGATGCTGGGTGCCGAGGCGCGTGCAGACCTTGCTGGGGGACTTCGGCGCTTACACGTCTACCCCCGCTGACTTTCTTGCCGTGCATTCGCCTATCGGCGGCTTGACCGTGGAGGTGTCTGGTCAGCGGCAATCGGTCAACGACGATGGACTGTACCGTCTACTCTCCGCCACTGACGGACGTCTCGCCGCGTTCCTGAAGGGGCCGCCCGGATCGGGCAAGTCACACCTCATTCGCTGGCTTTCAGTTCGCTGGGCTGCGGAGCGTTCGACCGACCACGTGCTGTTCATCAGCCGCGAGGACGGCACGCTGAAGGCGACACTTGAGCGCTTGGTTGAGAGTTTGGGGGAAGACCGCGACCTTGTGGCGGGCCTCTCCGCGGCCGGCGCGGGCCTTAAGCGTAGGGGCGTCGAGACGATGCTCCTGCAGGCACTGGTGTTGTGGCTGGATCCAGATACTCGAGACGACAGTCCAAAGGCGATCCGCGCCGCCAAGTCACAGGAACTTTGGGTGATTTTTGATCATCCTGCAGTTCGGAAGGCGCTCACCCGCCCCGGCGGCCCTGTCGAACTGATCGTAGATAAACTGGTCGGCGGCAAGGGCAAGCTTGCAGAGGACGTCCCGCGGTTCACCCGCGAGGAACTCGAGACTCTGGAAGTAGCTTGTAACGGCGTGGCCGGGATCATCACGCGACTTCGAAACCTCCTCAAGGATGAGGCAGCGGTTCGGATCGCATTGGCGGCCCTTAACTCGGCGCTTGCCGCTGCGACCGAACAGAGTGTTGCAATTGGACCGCAGCGCCTTCCAGAGGCGCTGCGCGAACTTCGGCGTCGGGTCCACACTCGTGGAACTGGACGGCGAATCGTACTGATGATTGAGGATGTGTCAGCATTTACTGGCATTGACCGTGGTTTGGTCGAGGCAGTGCTTAGCGAGAGGAATGCATCCGAGCCTGACATGGCTCCGCTCTTGGCTATCGTGGGCCTGACAACGCAGTACTTCGAGAATGAGTTCACGGGGCAGGGTGCTGCCCTCCAGCGGATGACCCACGTCATTTCGATAGCTGGTGGCGCTAGCTTGGAGAGTGATCCGGCGGCCTTTGCGGCGCGCTACCTGAATGCCGTGCGATTCCGCGATGACAGCAACTTCGCCCTAGTTGCGACTGGTGTTGCGCCATCGGCATGCGCCGATTGCCCTGTCCAGGAGGCTTGCCACCGCGACTTCGGAGCCTGGGGAGACACTGGCTTTGGTCTCTACCCCTTCAATGCGCGAATGCTGAAAGCAGCGTTCACAGCACTCCGTGACCCCGTCGCAGCTGGAGATGCACAACGGACACCGCGGACCTTCAAGTGGCTCCTGGGCGCTCTGCTTAACGAAGACGCCGAGTCAGGTCCAAGCGCGCTTGGCGCTCTTCTGAGACGTCAGGAACCGATGCATTCGCCCGAACTATCGCCCGCTACCGAACAGGCCGCTGACGCGCTGGCGCCTGACGCTGCCGACGAGATGGCGGCTTTGGCGCGGTGGTGGGGAGATGGCCGTCTGGACACCGGTGCTCTGGCAGAAACCGTATACGAGCATTTCGCGCTTCCTGTGCCTCCGTCGACCGCCCGCCCCAAGAAGTATGACCCGCCCACAGATTCGCCGACACCTGCAGAGCCGTCGCCTGAGCCTCCGCCTCAGTCGGAGCCGCGGGCGGAGCCTTCTGTCCCGCCTATCGGACCGCAGTTGTCCCCGCCTACGCCGCCTCCCGTCAGTCAACTCAACACGCACCGCGAGTGGCTGAGGGTCTGGTTCAGGCAGGGTAAGCCTCTGCAAGGGCAGGATCGCTGGCGCGAAGCGGCGCGTAGGCTTCTGTTTACTGGAGCGCCGTGGAAGTCGTTCGAGCTACCAGAGGGCGACGCCAGGCTGTTTCCGGAGGCGGCGGTCGGGATCGACGGTCAGATGGGTGAGGTGCTGCCGCATGCCTTCCGGCTGCCGCGAGAACAAGACGTGTACGATGCGCTGGCAGCAATTGCCGAGATCGAAAGCGGCCGAACTGATGAGGAGGGATTGCAGGCGCGCGCGTTTTTCCGGTTCCTTGATCGCCGAGGACCAGAAGCGGCGAAACAGGTGAGGGCACTGATTCCCACAGCGGCCGGCGCCCCTTGGGATCCGGCACTTTCAGCGATGCAGTTGCTAATCCTCGACGCCCTACTCTCACGTCGCGCGGCCCTGAGAGATGGATTGCCGCGACTACTTCACGCTGCGTTTGCGACCACTGACAGCGAGCCAGATAAACCGCACCGCACGCTTTCTAACTGGTTCACGCTTGCACGAAGCATGCAGGAAAAACGTGATGCCCTTCGAAAGCTCGCGCGGAACTGGCTAGATCTAGCGCCTGGCGAGGCACCCTTCCTTGCAATCCCGCGCCTCATCCAACCGCTCAAGCACTTCCTGACAGATCTCGAACTATCGGACGCACCGCTAACCGCTCGTTTCACCCAGATGGCGGGATCGCGCACAAGGGACTTGGCTGAGGCAGCACAATTCCAATCGGCCGTCGCCGACAAACTGCCAAGCCTTCGCATGGAAGCCAAGACCGCCGCAGAGAACTTGGCGGCGAAACTCGTGCCCCGGGGATTTCCTGCAGATGTGGGCCCACTGAACCTTATCGCTGTGGCCGAGAGACTCTCGATCGGCCCAAGCATCCGCTCCGTCGGCGGAGGCGCACTCAATCCTCTGGTGACCAAAGTGCGCGATGCAAAGTTGAAAGTCGCCATGGCACAGATCGACCTCGAAAAGTGGACCGCAAAGCGCGCTCGAACAGTTGCAAAAACGTTCAGCGACGCGGCTAGCGAGGTGGATTTGGCTCAACGACTGGGCGCCATGGCGACCCTGCCGTTCGATGAAGTCGAACCCGTCGCCGCGCTCACGACTGCGGCAGCTGAGTTAATCTCAAGCGTCGAACAAAGGCGGCGACAAGCGGCCGCGGACGAAGGGCCTTCAACGGTGGACGAGACGGTGGAGAAGACGAGGCAGTTAATCAACGCCGTTCAGCAGCGTGCGAGAGAGATCGAGGCAGCGCTACGATGAGTGCTGCTCAAGCAGAACCCGAACTTTCGAGTGTCGACCTTGCAGCACTCGAATCGTGGCTGGAAAACCTGCCGAATGCCGCCCAAAGGCGCCGGCATGAGGAGCTAGCGGACAGAGCGGCAGGCCAACTGGAGGTCCTGTCAGAGCGGCTTGGCACTGTCTCCGCGCGCCTACAATCTATCCAGGCCGGCCTAGTCTTGCTGGGACTTGCCAAAATTGAACTGGGCGCAGCTTGGGAGGACTTGCAAGATGGCCTTAGAGCCCTGCCAAAGATCGAGATCAGCGCCCTCGCATCGTTTGCCGAGGGGCTCGGAAGGACACTGCCAATCCAGGCGGAACGCCTCAACAAGAATGTGGAAGGGCACTGGCGCAGTGTGTGCGACAAGCGGGCGCAGGATATCGTGGCACCTCTTGGCACAATGCTCCGAGCGATCGCGCAAGGACCTGTCGCGAACCAACCGAAGGCGATGACGATCAAGTTAATCGTCAATAGGATCAAGGCGGCCCGCGATGCCATGTTCTTGGATCCGGGCGCGGCTTTGACCTTTCTCGCTGAGCAAAAGGTTGCTCAAGACTACCTTGCCCAGGCGCTTGCCGGTGTACCGGATCCTGGCACGTTGGTTGAGCGACTGGGGGCGGGAGAACTTCGCCTCGGCGAGTTGAGCGAGAACGAGTTGGACGCCCTACGACGCTCGCCTCTCGCACACGCGATATCGCTAAAGCTTTGAGCGCCGGCGATAGGTGGACCATGCTCCCAAGCTTTGCATTCGCCGACAGTTTCCTCAGTCGTGTTCAGTCGTTGCCGAACGAGCTTAAGAAACTCGTCCTGCGCAAGACGGCTGAGTTTGCCGCTACTCCAGAGGCGCCCGGTTTCAATGCCGAGGCGCTGAGTGGGATTGCGCGCCAGAACGGTTGGCATAGCGCGCGAGTGGACCGCGACATTCGCCTGATCTGGGCGCGCGTCGAAGGCACAGTGATTTTCGCATGGGTCGACCGACATGACGATGCTTACGTCTGGGCGGATCGGAACCGTTTGCGAGTTAACGCGCGAACCGGATCTGCCCAGCGCTACGTCGCGCCGGAGACGGTAGTGACGCCCACGTACTCGCCCGCAGAGCAGCTTGACGCAGAGAGCACCAGCCCTGCAACGGGCCTGCCCGCACAACCACCGCCGTTTGCGCAGGAGGACGAAGATTACCTTCTGGGCCTTGGCGTGCCTGAGGAGTGGGTCGAGAAGGTAAGGGCACTTCCAAACGCATCGTTCCTCGACGGACTCATTGGACTGCTCCCGGACGAAGCTTGGGAGAATTTGGTGGATTTGGCGAGCGGGCAGCGTCCGGCTGTCAGTGAGCTCGCAAGCGCTTCTGAGCTGGCTGACCCTCTGCAGCATCCGGATAGCAAGCGACGCTTTATGTTGCTGGCCGATGATGCCGCTCTGGACCAGGTGCTTGCTAGTGACTGGGACGCTTGGCAGGTATTTCTGCATCCAAGCCAGCGCGCTGGGGTGGAAACAAGGCACCGCGGGCCGAGCTTGGTATCTGGCGCGGCCGGCACGGGGAAGAGCGTGGTTGCAGTCCACCGTGCTGCCTTCCTTGCGCGACGCGACGCCAGCGCACGCATTTTGCTAACGAGTTACTCGAAGACATTGTCCGTCAGACTCGCGCAGCAACTCGACCGACTTCTTCGTGGGAACGCGGCCGCACGGAGCCGAATCGAAGTCGCTCACCTAGATAGGCGTCTTATGGACTTCGCACGCCTCCACATCGGGCCCGTCAACATCGCGGGGCGGACCCACGTCCAGCCTCTGCTCGACCGGGCGGCTCGCGAGGTGGGCCTTCAGATGAAGGATCCAGGTTTCCTCTGGGCGGAGTGGGAAACTGTGATTGATGCCTGGGGCATTGATAGCGAGGCCGCATATCTTCGAGCCCAGAGAGAGGGCAGAGGACTGGCCTTGCTACCATCGGCGCGCAGTCGTGTTTGGCCGGTCTTCGCAGCGACGATGAGCGGCCTCGCCCGCCAAAAACTGATGACCTGGGCCAGTGTTGCGCGAGCGGTCAGAGCGGTGCTCGAAAGCCGGACCGATCGCCCCTATTCTCATGTCGTAGCCGACGAGGGACAAGACCTGAGTCCAGCACAATTGCTATTTCTCCGGAGCCTCGTAGCGCCCGGTGACGACGACATCACCTTGTCAGCAGATGTTGGCCAGCGAATTTATCGCCGTCCCTTTTCTTGGCTAGCGGCGGGGATAGACCTTCGAGGCCGAGCGTCGCGGCTGCGGGTAAGTTATCGCTCCACGCAACAGATACTCTCCCTCGCGGATAGTGTGGTGTTGTCGGCTAACTACGAGGGTCAAGAGGACCTTGCTCGAGATGCCGTTGCGGTGCGCGCGGGTCCGAAGCCCGCTTTGGTTCCTTGCAAATCCAGCGCTGACGAGGTGGAAATTGTGGCGCGATGGGTTCGCGCCTGCATTGATGATGGGATTCCGCCTGCACAGATCGCGATCTTCGCACGCACCAGCATTCTGATTGATCGCGTAGGCGCGAAGGCGGTGCGGTTGGCTGGTATGAAATGGGCTGAACTGAAGGATGATCGTGAGCCGGACGGCCATGCGATCATGCTCGGCACCATACACGCGGCCAAGGGCCTCGAATTTAGGGCTGTCGCAGTTCTCGGCTGTGCGCGGGACATGATCCCACTGCCCTCCGTGCTCAAGGCAACTGCAAGCTCGCGCGACGCCGCTCTGGCGGAAGCTTCAGAAAGACAACTCCTATACGTCGCACTTACCCGTGCGCGAGACGTTCTCCTAGTAACCTGGACCGGTGATGTGAGTAGCTATCTAGAGGGAGAATGGCTGGCAGAAGCAACGGCACCTATGGTTTCGTGATTCACATCGACAAGATCGCATACGCCAGGAGGGACGAGTGATTAGATCCGATCCAGAACATCGGCGTTTGGGCGAAAGCGGGTTGCACGCTCGACAGTTATGTGAGTTCGGTTGTGATGCCGAATAGCGGCGAGCTAAGGGTTTAGATCTGGCTGGTCATTACGAAAGAGGCTTACGGTATCGGCCGCTTCACCACCTCCACCGACAGCGTCGCCGCCGCGAGGTCGAACGTCGCCCCGGAGATGTTCCTCGCCATCACGCGCACCGTGTTGTTCGACCAGACCGCGGCGTCGAGTTCGATGAACCGCGTCGACGACACCAGCGACGCCTGCGCCAGGTCGCCCGCCCGTGCCCCGTTCACCGTGACGTCGAGCAGCGCGGTCGCTGCCGGCGCCAGGCTCGGCAGATCCCAGGACACCTCCGCGGCGAACTCCCGCCGGCCCGAGCCGAACTGCGCGCCCGTCAGCAGCGGCGTGCCGTTCAACACCGCCGGCGCGGCTTCCGGCAGCCCATAGAGCCGGAGCGACTGCAGGTCGATCGGCCCGTCGAAGCCGATCACGCCCACCTGGGCATAGACCACGGACGCGCCCACGCGGATGGTCTGCCGCCGATTGAAGTTGGAGTCATCCATCGGCGCGCCGGCGTTCCACCCCTTGGCCGGCCCGTTCCACTGCATGGTGGTGATCGAAGCCAGCACATCGCCCGCGAAATCCTCCCGCACATTCCCCGCCCCATCGAACACCCGCACGAACAGCCGCCCGCCCGAGGCGCCGGATGTCAGCCAGTGCGCCAGCGCGAACTCCTTCGCCTGGGAGGTATCGAGCATCCAGCCCAGCCCGCGGTTCGCTGCCAGGGTCACGGCGCGATCGGTTGGCGTCAGGTCGGTCAGCCCGTTGAAGCAGAAATCCGCCATGAAGGTCGCGGTGGTGGTGGAGGTGGCGATGGTGATCAGCCCCTCCACGCCAACCTCGGTCGCGGACTGTCGGAACGCCGCCGCCCGGGTGTTCGGCACACCGGCCAGGAAGCGCTGAAACCGCGACGCCGGCGCGCGGTGCCGGTTAATCACCGCATTGCCGCAGCGGCTCGCCGTCGCCGTGTAGTCGATGCCGACCAGATAGGTGTTGGTCCAGGCGATGTCGTACTCGCAATCCTGCGCCCCGGCCGTGTGCCGTGCCGCCAGCGGCGAGCAGGCCTCCATGCGCATGTTGCGCGCGATGATGGCGCTGCCGGAGGTCTGGTTCAGAAACGGGATGGCGATGTTGCTGCCGGCCTGGCGCAGCTCGAAGTTCGGCGCGTCAAAGACGTGGCGGTTGTGGTTGGTATAGGCGCCGGCCTCATTGCCAAAGCGCACCCCGAAGCGGTCCTGCGCGGCGTTCACCCCGGTCGCCTGGGCGAAGTGGCCACCATAGTAGCGGATGGAAGTGTTCCAGGCAGTCGCCGTCGCGCACCAGATGTCGAGGCCGATGCGGTTGTTGACGATGCGGCCCAGCGTGAAGGTGCTGTCCTCCACGCCGCGGCCGTCGCCCAGCGTGCGCATGCCGATGGTGAAGCCCTCCACCCGGCGCAACTCGATCTGAACCGCCCCGGGTTTGTCGGAGGCTCCAACTCCTGAGAGGCTGGAGCGATGACGAGCAAGACGACGAACAAGTTCTCGCCTGAGGTTCGCGAGCGGGCGGTGCGGATGGTGCTGGATCATGA